>Ga0209060_10000034_pt1 | contig 401921 bp, 374 predicted proteins | sample Coa_R1_8_FD_187155 | JGI IMG/M metagenome (GOLD analysis project Ga0209060, IMG submission 187155) | Surface soil microbial communities from Centralia Pennsylvania, which are recovering from an underground coalmine fire - Coalmine... | ecosystem: Environmental > Terrestrial > Soil >... | reverse complement strand
GGCCAAGCTCAGGGAGCGGACCGCGCGGGCCGCGCCGCCGAGCTTGGGCCGGCTCGCCAATGGCCTGCGCCGTGGTGCGGGCGGGGAGACTTGAACTCCCACGTCCTCTCGGACAACAGATTTTGAGATTGCGGGTTTTCCCGCAATTCCAACAACTTAACAAAAAGCGCCGCAGTCAACTGCGGCGCTTCGGCGTGTTCTACGCGTCCTTGCGTAGCAGCCCAAGCTCGTAGTGGCCTTCTAGTAGATGGGCGCCCAGGGCGCCTTTGGCTGCCCGTCGAGCTCGACGACCAGCGGCCACGGATACTCGGTCATGCGGCGCCCCGCTGGTCGAGCACGGCCGCGGCACTGCGGCCGATGAATTCGGCATAAGCGGGCGGTACCGCCTGCGCGACCTCGTCGCGCGTCGCCGGCCAGTCGATTCCCATTGCGCGGGCCCGCGCTTCAGTCGTGTGCCAAGCATTAGCGGCGACCGGGGCATGGTTGCTGCGCCCTCCCCCGGCGACGCAGCTGTAGCCGGCTGCGATCATGCCGCGCCTGATCCGCGAGGGCGGCGCGAGACCCGGCCACCAGCTCGTTTCGAACCATCGGCGCCGGACGACCCGGAGCGCGGGAAACATCGTGCCGTCGAGGATTAGGTCGGGGCGCAGCGGCGCGAACGGGACATTCTCGATGACCGTCAGTGCGCGCGCCAAGCCGAGCATCCTGCGGACGGCGGGGATCAGGTTCGGGTGATGCACGCGGCCGGCAGCCCGCGCCGCAGCGTTCGCCGCGGAGAACGCCTGACAGGGCGGGCTCGCCCAGATCAGCGCGAAATCGTCGCGGCACAACGGCGGCGCCAGCGCGTCGGCTCGGATGAACCGAAAGGGGTAGCGCGGTTGCGGGCGGATATCCACGCCGGTCACCTCGAAGCCAGCGCGCGCCAAGCCGACCGAGGCCCCGCCGACCCCGCAAAAGAGGTCAAGCGCTTGCCGCATCGTCGTTCTTCGGAGGCCAGATGGCATCGGCGGCAGGGCAGGGCGCCTTTGTTGGCCGGGTCGATAGAATGGTGCGATTAGTGCGCCGCGGGCGGCGGCAAGGGGCCTGGCGCTGGCGGTGTCACGTCAGCGCTGCCGCCGCTGCCGCTGCTGCCGGCGCTGGGCGGATGCTGCCACAGCGCCGCCAGGCTGGTGCAGATCGTGCCGAGCCCGGATAATACGATCGCGAGCACCATCCACGCCATTACCGGGTTCTTCCACATTTCTTAAGCTCCTCGTGCTCTAAAACAGCCGCAAACGGGTCTCTGATGCGTTTTTCTGTGCCGCCGGTACCTCACCCCTCAGTGCGCCAAAAACTTCAACAGCGCCTCGCCCAGCGCGGCGACCGTAGCGCCGAGTACCGCCGAGACCACGATCGCTGTGCGCACGGCTGCCTCGTGGCCGGCTTCGATGCGGGCTAGTTGCTTCATCAGCTCGCCGATCTCGCGATCGTGCCGCTCGCTCACTTCCAGGATGCGCTCGTCCTGCCTCGCATGGGCCCGCTCGTCGGCCGCCAGGTGATCGTCAATCCGGCTGTCGAGCCGCGCGCAGGCGCTGACCAGCGCGCGCACGTCGCCGCGCAGCTCGCCCAGCTCGGCAAGGATGCGATGCAGTGCCTCGTCCATCATCATCAGCTCGCGATCAGCCCCAACAGTTTCAGCGCTCGCACTAGGTCGAAAACGGTATAGGCCTGCGATCCCACGCCGCCATCCCACGCGGTGTCATAGAGGGCCGGGCTGGCGCTGCCGCCAGTGTGCGGGTTGTAGCCGTGGCCGCCGGTCGGCTGCGCCACTGGGGTCACACCGAACCAACCGAACACAGCGCTGCTCGGCGCGCTTAGTCCGTCTTGGATCGTCACGATCCCGGTGGACCGCTGAATCGAGATCGGGTTGTCGATCGCCCCGCCGGCGTCGTTGTAGCGCGTAACGATCAGATCGCTGCCGCTGTTGCCGCCGCTCTCGGTGGCGTTGTTCTTGGCGATCTGCCAGCGGAAGGTGCTGGCCGATTTCATTTGGGTGGCGGCCGTTTGGCCGGCCGCGGCGTCGAGTTGCAGCACCGCGTCGAGCCCGCTCCCGGGCTTGATCCACACGCCGCCGAACGGGCTCGTCCCGGTGAATAAATCCTCCCAGATCGCGGCGGCGGCGGCGGGGCCGGCAATCAGCGGATTGCTCGTGCCGGGGTTGCAGCCCACAAAACGAAAATAATCAGAGGCGGCCTGCATCTGCACGAAGGCGCCGCCGCCGCTCGATCCGACAAACTGGCCGCCGAGATAGGTGTTCCTCGATGCGGTCGTGACGTCCACAAGGATATTGTTGCCGGTCGCCGAGACGTTCTCGAGGTCGGCGCCCACGATGATATTGCCGAACGAGTATCCGGCCGTCCAATGGTGGCAATAATCGGCCGTCGAGTGCGAGCCGCCGATCATTGAGAATTGCACCTGGCGGAGCCGGAGCGCGTCGCCATGGCCGGCGCAATTGAACTCGCCCCACAATATCCCGTTCAGGAAGCTGTTAGCCTCAACTGCGCACGCCGCCGCTGATGTCGAGTTGTTCTGAACGTTGAAATCGTAGCCTATCCGGCTGGTGTTGATCGGGTCCGAGAAATCCTCGTGGCCGATCTGCACCGCCGGGCCGGCAACGTTCGCGATTATCGTGAGGCCGTCGATCGTGAGCCGGAAGATGTCGGCGCTGGCGCCGATCAACAATGCCGGTGCCGCGTTAACGGTTGAGAAATCTAGGCGGGTCAGGCCCGAGCCGGCGCCGGCAATACAGATCGGGCTGGTGCGGTCGCTCGAGACGTTCCAATATTGCGGGGACGCAAAGACGTAGTGGCCGGCCGGGATTTGCACGGCGGCGCCGGCCGTGATCGCAGCCGCGATGCAGTTGTTGAATGCGCCGTCGCTCGCTGTGGCGCCGGTCGGGTCGGCGCCCCAATCCAGCACGCTATAGGGGCCGCCGCGGATGTCGAGGTTCCATCTGCCGCTGCCGGGGTTGCCGGTCGGGTTGATGACGGCGCCGCCGTCGTCGCTGCGGCTGTCGGCCTGCTGCCACGTGTAGAGAACCATCGGCTTGTCGCCGGCGGTGTAGTAGCCGGTCAATACGGCTTGCTCGCCTGGCGCGCCGATCGTGGCGCGCAGCGCGGCCATGTTGGCCACAAAGTTCCCGGTCGTAAAGCTGCCGGCCGGCGGCACGACAATGACGTTGCCGGCGCTGTCGAAGCTGACCAGCTGTCCGGCGCGAGTCGCAACCGGCGGCAGGGTCATGTTGGGCGCCGAGGGCGGCGGCGGGTCCGTCCATGGCGCGCAGATCGCCCGCTGCAGCTGATCGTCGAGGTACTGGCTGATCATCGCGCCCTTGTCGAGGGCGGCGTTCAGCACGCCGGCCGGGAGCGGGTCGTTCTCCGCGAAGGCGACGAGCTGAGTGATCGGCGGCTCCCGCCACAGGGTGACGGTGTAGCCGGCGGGCGGTGCGGTGTTGAAGGCCACTGTGGCGCCCGACAGATACTCGCCGGTCTGCGGATCGGGCGTGCCGATCACCTGGTAATCGTAGGTGCCGCCGCCGTTCAACACCACCGTCACCGGCACCTGCGCGGCACCCATCGTCAGCGCTACGCTGATATCGGCGGGGGCGGTGAATACCACCGGGAACGGGAAGCCGGTCGTCGTACCATCGCCGGCATATTGGAAGCGGTCGAGGGTGTTTGTGACGGTCATTTTTGCCCCGCGTCCTGCGCCTTCGCTTGGAGTGCCTGGGTGACGATTGCCGGATACATCCCCATGACGATATTTCGCGCCGCCTCGCGGCTGTCGGCGATGGTGTGGCGGATCAGCTCGACTTGCTGGGTGACGGCGAGGGTGTGGAAGTTTGGCAAGGTCACCAAGGCGTCGAGCCGCATCTTGGTCAGCCGACCCGCAATTCGCGCGTAATCGTCGTATTGCTGCGGGTCGAGGTCCACGCCGCGGATCTTTGGGCGCAGCCTGGCGATCCCGATCTGTAGCCGTTCCAAGGTCAGCACGGTGGGGTCATTGGCGTAGCGCGCCAGCGGCGCGCCGGCGGGAATAGGCTCGCCGAATACATCCCGCATCAGCGGTAGGGTCTCGCGCAGGAACGGTATCCGCTCGCGCGCGGCATCGAAGATGCTGCGCGCCTCGCGCTGATAGGGATCCATCTGACGTGCGGTCTGCCCTAGGCCGATCGAATAGGGCAACCAGTTGACTACGAAGTTCCTGACAAATCTCGGGCCGTATTCCTCCCAGTGATAGACGGCATCGAGCGCGTCTTTGAGGCCGCGCATGAAATTGTCGTCTAGGACAGCGCGGCTGACGCCGTTCAAAAAGCTGACCGCGAGCTTCTCGCCGTCGTTTTGCCGCCAGCCGGCGGCGGTCTCGTACATGTTCGCCGTGAATCTCATGAGCATGCCGAGATGGCCGAGCCCCATGAACGGGATCGTGATGTCGCCGATCGTCAGCGTGTTCGGTCGATGGTTGAGCCGCCAGACCGCGCGCTGCGCGGGGTCGTCCGGGCCGTCGCCGGTGATCAGCCCCTCGGCCGCCATGCCGACTGTGACGCCCATCAGCGCCACGCCGGCGCTGATCCGGGCGGCCTGTAATTGCGCGGCAGGGCCGCCGCCGGCCAGGCGGCCGCGGACTGTGGGCGAGGCGAGGCCGAGCGGTGTGTGCTCGATGAAAGCCTGGCGCGTGATCTGGCTGCCGATCCGCAGGAACGGGATCACGATCTTCGCCAGGATGTTGCGATCGGTCGCGCGCACCAAATGGCCGGCAAAGCTGTCGTAATCTACCGGGCTCATATACAGCTCGCGCAGCGCGGTTGATGTCGCCTCCTCGACCATTGCCGGGGTCGGGCTGCGCTCGAGATAGGCGACATGCCGGGCAAAAGCGTCGCCCTCGAGGCCGCGCGCCATAGCGTCTCGGTAGGCTAGCCCTTGGATTTGCTGCTCGTAGCGCAGCGTCTTAAAGAACGAGTGGATCGCGGACACAGCGCGGGAAGGAACGCCGATGGCTCGGCTGAACGGGCCGAGCGGCGCCGCGGCCACCCCGGTGACGCTTGACGGCGGCCGCTCGCCGCGCAGCGGGCCGCTGTAGCCGGTCCGATAGGCCTCGATCGCGGCGCGCCATCCATCCCTCGATCCTTTAAGCAGCGCATAAAGCTGCGCGCCGGCCTCGCCGAGAAAGACGCGATTTTCGGCGGCGGTCATCTTGCCGTAGGCGGCGGCCAGCGGAATTTCCACCAGCGGTGTCCATAGCGCATTTAAGGCGTTGCCGACGCTATATCTCGCGTGAGTAAAGGGGCCGCTGATTAATGCGTTTATGTAATAATAAAGCACCGCCCTCGTGATTTTCCCGCCCGCCGTGTCGGTAACAAAGCGGGATACTTGGGCGGGGTCGCGGAACGACACGCCGCGGCGCGCCATTTCCTGTAATTGGTAGAAAGTTCGGCCGGTGTTCTGACGCAGGAACTCGTTGATGTCTTCCGGCGCTTCGCTCGCGAGCATCTGCAGCGCTCGGCCGGCGCGGCCCCACTCCGCCGTGGCTTGCGCCACCTTGCCTTGTATCATCTCGAGGCGCGCGATGCTGCGCGCCAGTGCGACGGTGTCCTGCTCGGCGTCCTGGCCGGCCATCAGGGCCGCGCGCACCCGCACAAAGCCCTCGTATACCTGCACCGCGGCGGCCTTGAGTAATCCGCGGGCGGCGCGGATTTCCTCGGCGTTGAATGCCTCCCCGATCCGCTTGGCGTCGAGAAAGGCCGGATCGCGGCCGAGCGCCTGGGCAAGATCGAGGATTTCGCCGTCCGACATGCGGCCGCGCCGCTCGGTCCAAAAATCGCTATTGCGCTCGGCTACGTCCCGGATCACCTGATCGACTTGTTCCGGCAGGTCGAGCAGGTCGAGCCGGATGTTGCCGGCCTTGTCGATCAGGTCTGATCCGGGCGGGAGACGGTCGGCGCCAGGTCTGCCAGGGCCTGGCGCCGCATTCTGGCGTGATCCAGCCCCAGCGCCAGGTCGGCTTTGTCGAGCGCCCGCTTGTAAAGAGCCTTGATCTCCGGCGGCAGGTCGGGATGGTGCAGTGCCGCCAGCGCTCGGCGGTAGACGGCCGTAAGCCTCTGCCTCTGCTCGCTCTTCATTCTCAAGGTCCTCCCATGTGCGCGGCGGCCCAGCAAAATAATCGGGTTCCCAGGCGTCGCCGCGGCTTTCCGCCCACTCCTGCGCGCGGCGCTCAGCTTCCGCGATCTCGGCCTCGGTCGCGTCGCTCAGCGATTTCTCCAGCTCGTCGGCTTCCTCGCCGCGAAGCATCTCGGCCGTCAGGTTCAGGAATTGCTCCTGGGTGAAATCGCGCGGATCGACGCCCAGCATCTGGCCGAGGCGATCGATCTCCCGATTGTGTTGGATCGCGGCCTCCCACGCCGCGAGCTTGTCGCGATCTGCCTCCGAATAAACCGGTTGGCCGTCGGTCAGCTCGCGCTCCAGATGTTGGAGCAGCACCCTGATCTCCGGCCGCTCGCGGCCCGGTAAATAGCCGGCTTCCCACGCTTGTAGCGTCGCCTCATCGAGCGGCATGCCGCGGCGGTTGATCAGACCGGGCTTGCGCCGCAGGTAGCGGGTCAGCTCGCCGTCCTGGTTCTGCACACCGCCCGCCCGACGCAGGAATTCGCTGAGCGTTACCGGCGCCGGGGGCACCTCGGCATAGGGGCTTTGCGGCCGCCGACTCAGCGGGCGCAGCGTAACCGTTATGCCTGGTTGGGGCTGCTCTCCAGGTGCGCGATCGCCTTGCGTCTCAGTTTGATTTCCGCCCTCGCCGATCGCTCGAGGAGCCGGAACACCGCGCGATCCGACATTGAATATTTCGGGTTCATCTGCGCCACCGTCAGCCACCTGACTTCGTGGTGCAAGGCCTCGATCTGCCGCTGGTGGTGCTGGATGCGGTCGCTCTCGCTCCCGATCATTCTGGGCTCCCTCGCTTAGACGGTCGGCCGCTCGCGCGCGCGCCTCGCTGACCTGCTCGGCGATCTCTTCGGCGTCCTCGTTCCGCGCTTGCTCCGCGGCGTCCTCGATTGCTGTCGCCAGATCGGGAACGCGCTGCTCGGGAGCGATGACCGGCTCGACGGGTGCCGTGGTCAGCATCCGGTCGAAGATCGCGCGCAGCTGCGGCTCGACCGGCGCCCGCACGCGGTTGAGCGCGCGATAGGCTTCCGTCAGCCATAGCCGGAACTGGGCGAATACGCTGGCCAGGCGCCGCGACGGCGCTACGCCCTCCAGCAGATAGGCCTCGAAATTGCGCGCGAAGCGCTCGTGTGCCGCGCGGGGCAGTGGGCCGGTCGGTTCCTGCGCCCAGTCGCGAACCGTGCGCGCGTCGGCGCGGAGTTGCTCGGGGGCTTCGGGCCGCTCGGCATCGGCAAGCAGCTGCTCGAGCCATTGGTGGGCCGTCTCGTGCACAAAAGTTGAGGCGTCGGCGCGGCGGAACAAGGTCACGATCGCGCGGCCGTTCCGCATCACAGTGCGGCCCCGCGCCACGCCTCGCGGGCCGCCCTGTTCGGCGCCTCGGATGGTCGCGGCCTCACGCGCATAGAGGTCTTCGGCCGTGCCAAGCCGGCCCTGGAAGCGCTGCGCGCGGGTATCGTAGTAGGCCGTCACGATCTGCGCCGCGGCTTGCGCTTCGTCGGCTGGCCGGCCGGCGGCCATCAATTGCCTCGCTACGTCGGCGGCAATCCCGCCGGGCGGTAATGGTAGCGTCGTCGTCGGGCGCGGCGGCGGAGCCTGCGGCGGCGGAGCCTGCGGCGGCTGAGCCTGCGGCGGCGGAGCCTGCGGCGGCGGAGCCTGCGGCGGCGGCGGCGGTCGCTCGAGTGTCTCCGGCGTGGCTTGCTCAGCGCTTATCTCCTCGGGAACCATCTGGCGCGCCTGGCGGTAGATCGCCGAGACAGCCTCGGCAAGATCGCGCATCTGAAAATCGGTCTGCATCAAGTCCTGCCGCACCCGCGCCATTTCGGGCGTGTCATGGCCGAGGTAATCCTCGATCCATGCCGAGCGCTGCGCTTGCAGCCGGTCAAGCCGGTCTTGCAGGATCGCGCGGCGGCGCGCGTCAGCGGCGGCGATCTGCTCCTGCAGCCGCGGAATCCGCGCGCTGCCGGGCGCCAGCTCCTCCGCCTGGCGGGAGCGCAGCTCGCTCAATTCGTCGAGCTGCTGGCGGAAGATCGCGCGCTGCTGTTTGAGCCGGTCGTATTGCTCCATCGTCTGGGGGTCGATCGAGCGCGCCGCCGCGTGCACGTTGATCTGCGGTGCCGGCGGCGGCTCGCTCTCCGCCACCGCGATCGCCGCCGGCGGTGCCGAGGGCGGCTCCGCGGGTGCTTCGGTCGGCGGTTCGGCCTCTGCCGGCCGCTCCGGCAAGCCTTTCCATCCGGCCTCGCCGTGTCCAATCACTCGCGCCGCTTCGGCGGCCGCCAGCCCGGCGCCCGGCACGTTGGGCAGCCCGGTGAAACTTGCGGCGGGAAAGGCTTCCATCGCCGCCGCGATCGGGCCGCCGATCAGCGGCGCCGCTTCGGCGAGCCCGCGGGCGGTCGCGTAAGGCAGGCGCGCCGCCGCGTCTACTGCCGTCAATAGCGGCCGCAACAGCGCCTCGTTGATCTCGCGCATGATCCCGGTCTGGCCGCGCTGGTAATCCGGCAGAATGCCGGCCTCGCGCAGCGCTCGCGTCGCGGCCTCGCCGGGCGGCGAGGCACCCCACCCTTCACGGAACCCGGCGGCGAATTTCGAAAGGCCGAGCGCCTCGTCCAGGGCGTGGCCGATCGGCGCCAGCGTCGAGGGCGGCGCGTCAAAGGGATTGGCTTGTTCGGGCGGGGCGTCGAACGGATTGGCCATCCGCTACCGCCCCATCGGCGCCGCGACGCCGGCGGCGGGACCGAGCACCTTCGCCGCCGCGCCGGGGCCGAATTTCTGGTCGAACGCGGCGCGCCATTCGGGGTGCTCGCGCAGCCGGTCGATTGCCCATTGCGGCGGCTCGCCGGCGCCGGGAAGGTCCGAAAGCAATTGCTGCAGCGTGCGCTGATAGGGCTTCAGCACCTCGGGCTTGCCGTAATAGTCCGGCTTGCTAGGGTCTAGCAGGTCGTTCGGGTCCTTGCCCGCCTTACGGTATTCGTCGATCTTCCGATCGAGCGCATATTCGTATTCGTATAGGCGTTCTTTCCCCGTCAAATCCGGGATTCCGCTTAGAATGCTTCGGTCGATCTGCGGCTCGATCGCCTTGATGAATTCCGCCTTTCTCTTGGCGAATATCTCGCCGGCTGGCGAGCGAATATTGATGAACTCGTTTCGCACAAAATCGAAATCGGATTTTGTCAGCCGGCCAGCGATCAGTGCATCATAGATCGGATCAAGCGAGGCGATGCGATTGGGGTCATCGGCGGGCAGCCTGATCCGTTGGATGAGCTGCATCGCCTCGGCGTGGCTGGGCCCCGGCGGCGGCCCCGCTTGGCCGCCGCTGCGCACGACGGCGATCATTCGCAGCCGTGCCTCGGGGTCGGAGGCAAAGGCGGGATCGTTGGCTACGTCCTGCGCGGCGATCTTTGGGTGGCCGCTATAGGCGTCCTCGATGATTTCGTTTTCCCGCGCCTCGCGGGCGGCCTTCTGCTGCTGCGCCTGTATCCGTTCCTGGCGCAGCTGGTCCGCCTCGAGGGCGGCGTAATTGGCGCGGGCCTCTTCCTTGACGCGCAGCGCCGTTTCGGGGTCGAGCCCCATCTGGTCGATCCGGTCATAGGCGGCGGTGAGGCTGCGCTGCGCGAAGGTCTCGCGCCAAGGCGCATAACCCTCCGCGCCGAACGCCGCGCGAAACACCCGGTCCTGGCTCGCCGGCGAGAAGTCATGAATGCCAAGCGGCACGGCGTATTTGCGCCAGGTGCCGGGCTCGAACTGATAGGCGCCGGCGGCGTGGGTGATCCCTGCCGGCCCCGGCGCGCCCGCCCATTGCGGAAAGCCGGTGTCGTCGTGCGGCGCGTTGCTCAGATCGACGCCGCCATAGCCGGTGGTGTAGCTGCCGCCGCTTTCGCGGGTCTTGATCAGCTCGGCGGCGGCGTTGGGGTCGCTCGGCAGTTGCGCGGGCAATCCGATCCCGCTGCTCAGCACCTCGCTCAAGGCTTTCACGCCGCGCGCGCGATCGATCTCCGGCTGCAGCGCAGCGCGCTGGGCCGGGCTGATCTGGCCATCATACTGGCCGCTGTCCAGCTCGGCGAGAGCCCGTTGAGGATTTTCGCGCAGATCGCGGCGCAATACCGAGGCGTTGACCTGGTCCCGGAAGCGCTCTAGCCGCTCCTCGCCGTGCTCGCCGTACATCCAGCCGGCGGCGACGGCGCCCTTGATCGCGGCGGCGGCGCTGTCGATGATGCTGGCGCGCGCCGGCGCATTCGGCGCTTGCATCGCCATTGCCGCGTAGCCGGTCGGGCCAAAGAGCTGCTCGTCGAGCTGCGCGCGGTGCGCGCTGGCCTCGAGCGCAAACGAGCGGTTTTGAACGCCCAGCTGCGACCAAATCACGTGGCTGTTCAATTGGCGCAATACCAGCGCCTGCACTTCCGGGTCCTCGGTCTGTCCGGCGATCTGGTCGCGGATTTGGCGCGTCTCGGCATCGAACCCGGCGATCGCCTGCCGTGAATCCGGGATCCTCGACCACTTCTCCTGTGCTTGCGAGATTTGCGACATCGCGGTGAACGCCAGGTTGCTGGCGGTCTTCTGTCGGATGGCGTCTGCGTATTGCGTGGCGAACTGCCGGGCTTCCGCTGAGATTTGCTCGCCGCCGGCGGCGGTCGCAGCCCCGGCGATGCCGAAATAAGCCGGGCTCGCCTCGGCGCGCAGCTCGCCGGCGGCAAACGGCGTGCGGCCGGGATTGAAGTCGGTGGGGATTACCGGCATCAGTAGCTTACCCGGCCGGAGAAGTCCTGATTGACGGCGCTGCTGCCGAACAGCGGGGCGGCGGCCCGCGCCGTCGCGCCAAGCCCCGTCAGGATCGTGGCGCCGGCGCGGATTTGCCCGGCCTGTTGCGCCTGCTGCGCCTCGATCCGGTAAAGCTGGGCCTGGTTCAGGTTGCCCGTGGCCGCCACGGCACCGCGGTACAAGTCGAGCTGGCGCGTCAGCTCGCCGGTTGCGGCCTGGTCAGCCATCACCTGCAGCGGAGAGCCGCGCGTCACGTCAACGCCGCTGGCGCCATAACTCGCCGCTATCTGCCCTAGGGTGCGCTCTGTTTGCGCCTTGTCGATGGCGGCCTGGGCGGCCGCCTGCGCCGTGGCGATCTGCGCATTCTGCTGTTGGATTTGCGCGTTGGTCTGAAGGGCCGCGGCCTGGCCTTGCCCTTCGCTGGCGGCGCCGGCGGCCGAGATCGCGGAGCCGATCGTCGTGGCGGCGGCGGTCGCCGCTAACAACGCCTCGCCGATCCCGAAATCAGCCATCGCGCCGGGCCGTCGAGAAGCGCTTTTCTTGCACCGTGCCGTCGGGCCGGTGACGGGTCCAGCGCATGGTGTGGAAGCCGGCGGCGCGGAGCGCTTGCGCGATCGCCGCGAAATCGTCGGGCCGCGGCGTGGCATGCGACAGCGCTTTCAGTGTCGCCACGCCCTCGTCGCCGCTGACAGCAAGCGCGAGGTCGAACGGGTCGCCCCACTGGTTGCCGTGCCGGTAGACGCGGATGACGCCCGCGGTTGGCTCGAAGTGCGCTGTCATGGCCGGCCGTATCGCGGCGCCACGCGCGCCCAGCATTCATAATCCGCGCCGTCCGGCCCCCATCGGCGATGCACGCCCTCGCAGGTCATGCCTAGCATCAGCCCGAATTTGTTGCGCCAACGCGCATCGGCGCGCACGAACATCTGTATCCGAGCGAGGTGCGGCAGGGTCTGCCAGCGGTCGAGGCGGCGGCGCGCAGCCGTCAATATTCGCAGCACCATCCGCGGCGCGCATGCGTCAGCCAGGATCAGCCACGCTTCGGCGTGTCCCTCCCAGTACGGAACGAGGCCGCCGGCGGCCACCGGGAAGCCGTCAACCGTCACGGCATAGCCGTATTCATTGCAGTGCCGCGCCTCGGCGGCTGCGTCGGCGCCGAACAACTTAAGCGTCTGATGGCGCAGCGGCCGCGCTACCAGCGCCTGGTGCAGCTCGGGGGTGAGCGGAACGATCGTCAGCTCGTCACTGCGCGGTGATGGGGACATCGCCAACCTCGACCGACGCGTTGATCGATAGCACTGTCAGCGGCAAGGGGCCGTCCTGGGTCACGATGACCTGGCCCTCTCGATCGAAGCCGCCTGGCGCGTCGAGCCTGCGGATTCCGGAGAAGAGCGGCGGCGGCACGTTGAGCGGGTTTGCTGGCTGTCGCCAGGGCAGCCGCTCGACAATGTCGCTGACCTGGCCGGATGTCGGATCGGTCAGCCGGCGGCCGAAGATCGCGCCGACCGTCTCGTAAAATCGCAGATAGAGGTGCACCAAGCGCTTGGCCTTGCCGCGCGCGGCGGCAAAAGCGGCGCGCTGCGCCTCGAACGGCTCCGATACCAGCACCGGGGTGTAGGGAAATCCGGCGACCACATAGCTGGCCGGAAACTGCAATTGTATCTCGCCCGGGGTTGGCGCGCCCGGCACTACCTGCTCGCCGAAGTCGGCGCCATCGGCCAGCACCCGCACCGTTTCGCCGACGGCGTAATCCAGCCCGCTGAAGCTCGATCGTGGCGCAGTACAACTCCACTGCCCGCTGGCGGCGGGGGCGAGGCTCAACAGCGGCGTGGTGACCTGCGCGGTGACTGCGGTGGTCGAAATCGCGCCGGTTACCACCGCCCGGCCACCATTGACGCGGATCATCTTTCCCAAATCGGGGGCGCCCCCGGAAAACACCGGCGCGTTGGCGCTGAAGGTGCCGGTGCCGGCCCACGCCGGCGTCATGGTCAGCGCGGCCGTGCCGGGAAGCGGGCTCGTTCCGCTCAGCCCGGAGATTGTCAGCGTGGCGTCAGGATAGGTGAGCGGGGAGGCGATTGCGCAATCGAGGAACCATGCCTGATCTTGCGGCATGGCGTCGTAAAATCGTGTCATCACCTCGATGGTGCGCGTGGGCCGGCCGGCGACCGTGCGCAACACCACAAGCCACAGCTCGTCATAGGTTCCATCGGGAGACGGGATGACGCATCCGCTCTCGACGATTGGCGGGCCGCCATAGTACTGGCCGCCGAGCACGTGCTGCGAGGGCGCCCAAATCTGTTGATCACGGTCGTAGGTGATCGAGATGAGGCCTCCCTCGTTCCGCCCCGCCCAGATCACCTGGTGCGGCGATTGCTGATAGGCCATCCAGCGCAGGCCCCAGCTCGTCGGCGGCGTTCCCGGCGGCCCGCGGGTGATGTGCTCGCTTTCCGCTGTCTTGTCCGGCGCCAGGTAGCCGAAGGCTTGCCAATAATAAGCCCACTCGCGGATTTTTCGGCCCGTCACATCGGCGAACAGCACTGCCTTGCCGATCCGCAGGGGCGGCACATTGGCGGCCGAGCCATAGGCCGTTTCCTGGTACACCTGTACGTTCGTGGCGCTCAGGGCGGCCGACGTGGTCGCCGCCTGCAAGATCGCCTCGCTGCCGGAGGTGCCGAGGCCCAGCTGCAGCGCCTCGGCGCTGCCGGCGGTGATCACCCATCGCGCGGCGTTGATCTGGCCGTTGCTCGAGGTGGTGTCGATCACCCAATAGAGGCCGTTCGATGGAGTCACGGTGCCATCGGCGTTCGTCGTGCCGAACACGTCGAAGGCACCGGTGTTCGAGAGCCACACAGCATTGGGGACCGCGGCGTTCCCAAAGAGCGTGAGCCGCTGCTGCCAGAACCCCACGACATAGGGATAGCCGAGGCTCGGGCCGAAGGCGCCTAGCTGCCATTCCGACGTGGGCAGGCCGCCCTGCGCCTGCGCCTGGGTCGTGATCGTGGCGGCCTGCAGGGTCGCGGTCACCTGCGTCGGGCTCATCACTGTGTTGATGACAAACCAGCACCATCCTGTGTTAGTGCCGTCTGTCGTGTTGATCCTCAGCGCGCGGCCGACGTCGCTCGCCTGGAAGCCGGCACCGCCGTTGATGCCGGCGGTCTGGCTCGCGGTGATCGTGGTTGGCGTCGCGCAGGCAAACACCTTGCCGCCTTGCGTCCACGCATTTTGGAATACCGAGTTGTTGAGGTCGAGATGCGTGCCATCGACTACGGTCACGGTCCACTGGCCATTCGCTTCTGTCGTTCCCTCCACAAGCGAGACCGTCACCGCCTGGCCGCTGGCGAAGCCGGTGGTGCTGCCGACCGTGAGCCGGATCGCGCCGGAACCGTTATTCGCGGCACCCGTTACCGCCTGCTGGTTGCCTGAGAGCGCTAGCGTCGTCTGCGGCACGCTGTTAAGGTCTGTATAGGGGCCGTCGAGCAGCGGATAGGTCTGATAACTCCAGGTCGTGGCCCCCGAGCGGGTGATGGTCGCGAGCGGGTATCCGGTGCCGTTGGGGCCGCCGGTACCGCAGGCAAGAAACAACGTGTCGGCCGATTGGGTGATGTGCACGTCCCAGATTTCGTTTGTCTGGTATGGCACTGCGATCTCGACCGGCGAGCCGCCGCTCGACACCTGCCCGTCATTGGCGTAGATGCGGACATAGCCGCCGCCCAGCTCGAGGGTGTAGGCCTGCACATGCGAGAAAATAAAGGGCAGCTGGCGCACCGCGAACGGGGCGGCCTGCTGGTCCTTGGCTAATGCGACGAACATCGTGCCGGGCCGCTTGGTCGCGCCGCCTTGCGGCATCGTGACCATGTTCCGCTCGACATCGAGGCCCTGGTAATATTTTTGGTAGTCGGTGCGGCCCTTCATGCGCGGCGACAGCTCGCCGGCGGTGAAGTTCGAGATTTGCAGGTCCTGCAGCATCAGAACCTGCTCCGCAAAAGCACGTCAACGTCCCACTCGACCGCGGCGTTCTCCTGCGCGCTGGTGGTGCGCGCGACCGCGAGCATGCCCTCGCGCGCCGCCTCCATGTCCTGCTTGATCTGCAAATCCTTGGCTAGCGGGATGGCCAGGGCAGCGGCCAGCGATTTGGCGATCGTCATCACCAGATCGGCCGTCATCTGCGTGCAATCCTGCAGATCGAAGATGTAGGTCAGCCGATACGGGGCGGCGTCCGGCGTCAACAGGCACGGGCCGACATTCGCCAGGTTGCGCACCCGCCGCCGGCCGACGCGGCCCCAATAGAAATCCTCGGGGCTATCGACAATCCGCAGGTAGTCGGCTGGGAGGGGGTAGGCGTTCCCCCATCCGAACGGCGGGGTGACGGTCGAGGCTGCGAGCAAGACGTCGCGCTTGGCGCAGCCCCACAGGCCATCTCTCAAGACCTGCCGCCGGACGTTGTGATAATACAAGGCCGCCTTCGCCGCGCGGTCGCTGCCGTCGGGCGGGAAAATCGCGCTGATCGGTTCCTCGCCGAGGTCGAGTAGCGCGAGATTTGCGATCGTCAACGGGCTGTCGTTGGCGGCCATTGCTTTTAGTCGATCGCGAAGTCCGTCATCACGACCAGCACGCCCGAGCCGGGCAGCGCGGCCGCCCCCACCGTCATCACGATATCCTCGTAGAGCGCGCCGCCCTCGCCGATTTTTTGCGGCATGAACGGCGTCACCTGGTTGCCGGTGACGCTGTCATAGCCGACGCTGATCTGCTGACCGATCGCCGCGGCGGCACCCACCAGGGTGGGCGTCGTGACCGTCAGCGTCGCGGCCGGTGCGAACACTGTCGCGTTGTTCGCGTCGCCAAAGCTGATCGTGGCGGTGCCGAGCGAGACCGAGCTAACCAGCGTGATCCCGAGAAACACCGCGTAAAGCGGGATCCGCGCGACCCCGATCACCGTTCCGTTGGCCTGGCCGGCCAGGTTGACGGTCTCGACAAAGGTTCGCTGCCGGCCGCCTACAAGGTTCACGGGCGGCAGTGTTTGGATGGCGCCGCCGGCATTGTTCACCAGCGCCGTCATCTGCGTACCCCATTGCGTGGCAATAGCCATTTGCGGCCTCCGCTGTTAGGCGCAGATCACTTCAACGACCCGAGCCTCCTCGAGGCGGGCCGCGCCGATCGACATGTCGCAATAGATATATTGGGCAAACCGCTTGTCGGGCCGCGGGCCGGCTTGCGGCGAGATGTCTTTCGCGACGCCGAGCCCGAGCCCCATGCGGCCCCACGCCATGCAGCGCGTCTGACCGAGCGCGTTCACAAGCAACCGCTCGGAGCGGATGATCTTGAATCCGAGGAACTCGTCTAGCTCGCCTCGGACAAGCGCTTTGACCGTGTTGTAGTCGCTCGAGGTGGCTTCCGTCGTGGCCAGCAGGTTGCCGAGCTGACGGCCGGTGGCGGCTAGATAGCGCTCCTCGTCCTCATCGACTTCCGCCTGGTCGAGGGCGACCTTCGCCGAGATCAGTTTCGAGATCGTCAGGCCGGCGTTGCCCGAGCCGTTGCCAAAGGTCCAGTCATTGACCGCGATCTGTGTCCCGCCGGGCTGCGCCGGGTTCGATTCGGTGTTGCCGTTCGGCCAGGTGATCGCAATCGAGCCCGCATGGCCGGCCCACGCGGTGCCAAAGCCCGCCGCGATAATTTCGTCGTCATAGGCGCGGCCAAGCGCGCGGCCGGCGTTCCGGGTGTAGTGGCTTTCGGGATCGATCAACAGCCGAACCTTGTCGAGCCGGTCGATCAGATCGCCCCAGTCGTAATCGTAGGGGGCGATCCGGCGCCTGAGCCACTGGCTATTCATCATCGGCGAATCGGCGTGCCGGGCGGTCACTTTTCGGGCCGCGGTCGGCGCCAGCTGCTCGAGGTAGGCGGCTTCGCCGGTGATCTGGTCCTCATAGACGTGTCCTTTGAAGCGGGACACGCGCTGCTGCGCCAGTTCCATCACGTTGGCGCCGAACTGCAGGACAAAGGACTCCGAGATCGTGAACGACATCAGGATCTCTCCTGGTACCGCAAGCTCTCCTTCCGGCTTGCGGGGGATGCGCGCCGCTGACCGGCGGCGCTACGGTTGCGACTGAGATCCCCGCTCCCGCTTCCGCACCCGGCGGTCGCCTCAGCGGACCCGTGTCTCGGCGATTTTACCTCTGCCGTAAGAGGGGCGTTGGCCGGACGCCTGAGCGATCCCCGGCCGCCGCTATCAGCCCGGGCTTTCGCCGCGCATCGCGGCGTTGCCCTCGGCCAACATATCGTAAAGCGCGCTCAGTTCAGCGATCGCGGCCTGGCGCGTGTTCCGGTCCCGCGAATAATAGCGCGCCCGGAATTGGGGATCGGCGCGCTTAGCGTTGATCTGCTGCTGGACCTCGGCCGGCGTCATCGCCGCCGCGCCTTCGCCAGCGCGGCCGATCAAGCCGTCTTCCTGCAGCTCGCGGCCGATCTTCGCGAAAACCTTGATCAGGGCGGGATGGTCGCCGAGGCCGGTGCGGTCAAGCTCGGCGATCAGCTCCGGCGTGCCGTAGTGCGCCAGAGCGGCTTGCGCTGTTTCGACGTTCTGCTCAAAGGCCGCGCCGCCGAATTCGGGATCGGCGCGCAGCTGGGCGATAGCCGCCTGCTGGCGCGTGGTTTCCTGCGCGCGGAACGCGTTATGCGCGCCGATCCGCTGCTCGTTCCACCACTGATAAAGCTGTTCGGCCTGACGCTGCGACAAGCCCAGCTCGTGCACCTTGGCGGTGAATGCCTGATGCAGGCTCTCGTCGAGGGTCAGGCCCTCGGGAAGTTGAGGCGCGGCGAATTTGTATTCTTCGGGCTTTTCCGGCCGGCCGAGCTTTTGCCAGAGGCGCGCCCACCCTTCGGCATCGTCGGGGCCAGGAATGACGACCATCGTTTCCGGGTCGCGGCCGATAAGCTTCGCCTGGTGGTAGGCTTTGAGCGCGAGGGTCGGGACATCTTTAATGTCCTTGAAATAGGCCTCGCCGCGGATGTTCTCGGGTACCTGCGCCAGGAACGCGGCGGTCGGGTCCTCGGGGGCCGCGGCTTGCGGCGCGGGTGCGTTCGGCGCGGGCGGCGCGCTGCTCGGGCCGGCGGCGGTAATCCCTTGCGCGCCGCTCATTTCGGTTTCCTTTTAGGCTCTGGGCGCTTCTCTACGCCACTCAGCTTGCCTTTGTTGATGGACGCGTAAAACACGCTCTTCCCCTTTTTGTCTCCGTATCTATTCCGCATCGCCGTCAGAATTGTGCGACCTTTCGGAGTTAGGGGCATTTCCAGGGCTCTGCGGATATTGCATCCTGATCTCGTCGCCTTCCCAGCTATACCAGATCGGATGGCGGCCGCCGATCCTCAGATTGAGCCACTCGCATTTATAGGCGAAGCGCTTCATCACCTCTTCGCGCGGCGGCCATTTGATTTCGGTCACGACTTCGCCAACCCCGGATATTTCCGTTCAACGGCGCGGCGCACCCGGGCGGCCACCGGCTTGCCGGCGCTGCGCGCCAACGCGTTGCGCGCATGCGCGCGATCCTCGATCGGGTAGCTGCCCGGGCCGGGGGCCTTCTCCGGGATCGCAAAATCGCGGCGTGGAATGGCTTTGCGCGCCTTTGCCGTTAGGATGCTCATGTCATCGTCTCCTGGCTCATTGCCTGCTCGCGGGCCTCGATCTCTTCCGCCGTCAGCTCTTGGCCGAGCTGCATCAGCTCGCCCTCAGACCATCGCAGCCGGTGCAGGATGTGCAGGGCCAGCGCGCGCTTGCCCTCGTTGTAGGCGGTCAGTTGCGCATCGCCTTCAACGACGCTCGTCGATAACAGGCCGCCGGCCGTCAACAGGTCGCGCAGCACGCGGCTGCCCTCGGGGCTATCAAAGACCGTCTGATAGGCATTGGCCAGCTCGATGCGGCGGTTGTATTGCGGAAACAGCCGGCGCAGCGCACCGCTGGCGAACCATTGGCGGCCGTTCATATCACCCGCACTCCCGGCGGAAGTTCATGGTTGCGCTCGAGGTCGACTAAGAACTGGCGATATTCCGGCGTGCCGATCAGCGGCCACTCGATCCACGCCGCCTCAAAATCGGGGCGGTGAGTCGTGCGCCAATAACGGCTATGCGGCTCGGGCAGCCTCGCCAGCTGTCGCGCGATCTCCTCGACCATCGCCTTGACCTGCGGCGTCAAGACGTCCGTCGCGGTCACCTCGGCCCGATGCAGGTCGCAGAAATGCAGCACCGTGCGCAGCCTGATCGGCTTCGGCATCGGCACGGTCCAGGGCATCGCGGGAATTTTCACAAACAGTCCGCGGGCCGGCGGAATTCTGCAGCCGCCATGATCGCATCGGGCCTGCGCATAGCGGGCCGCCACATAGACGCTGCCGAGCCGCGGGTCAAAACGGTGGCGGAATTGCGGGTCGCTCATGGGTTGTCAGGGATCTGGCGCGGTACCAGCCGCGCATGCCGGTCACAATAATCCTTGTCCTTGATCTTGGTGGTTGCGGTCGTCGCGCACACCACGCAAAGCGCGGGTGCGGCGGCCGCGATCTCGAGCAGGGCGCGGACATGTTCCTCGATCTCAGCGCGGCGGCGGAGGATGTCCTTTTTCAGCCGCTCCGCGTCGATCAGCCCGGCGCGGAAATCCTCGATCATCGGCCGGCAGATCGCGAGGATCGCTCGATCGTGTGCCTCTTCCTTGGTCACAGGCTATCCCCTATCCGGCCGCGCGCTGCTGCGCGACCTGCGCCAGGTTGACAAGCGCGGCGCCACCCTGATTGGCGGCGCCGGCGATCTGCTCGGCCGTCTGCGCTTCGTGCGCCTGCTGCTGCATCGCCGCCTGGCGCTGCCGGATCGCCGCCACCTGCTCGGGCGGAAGCATCACCGCAGCCGGCGCGTTCAGATCCTCGGCCGTCAGCCGCATGATCGCATCCGTGTCGATCGACATTGGCGCTGTCGGATCGATCTGGCGCAACTCGAGCTGCGTCTGCATCAGCCGCTGCACGGCGTCGAGTTGCGCGCCCTTCTGCGCGATCGCGATTGGCGATACGTACTCGGCATGCCAAGGCTGCCCGGCCAGTTCCTCGGGCGGCGCCGGAAACGGGCTGCCGGGGCCGAACCGGCGCGCGCGCGATTCGCGCCACAAGATCATGAAGGTGCGATTGATCAGCGGCTCCAGAAACTCCGCTGTCAGGCGCGACAGCATCGGCGACAACAGCCGCATGTCCGATTGCTGTTTCTGCACGTAGAACGTGGCGGTGACACCCTTGCCGGTCGAGGCCGGATCGCGCGGATCGACCGGCATCGCCAGATATTCCAGATAGAAGCCTCGGTTGATCTGCTGAATGAGCGCGTTCAACAGCTCGAGGCCGATCTCGATATTCCCCTTTGTCTCAATCGGCGCGATCCGATCGGTGGGTCTGGTCCCAGAACGGAAGTAATTGAGGCTGCCGGGGGTGGTCTTAATCGGCACGATGAAGCCGTCATCCGGCAATTGGAGCGGCGGATCGACGATTTTTTGCGCGCCCTTCCACAGCAGTTTGACGAATTCATTGAGCATCTGCACGTCCGGCAGCTGCAGCATTCCGGGGCCGCGTCCGTAGATTTCGCCCGCGGCCTTGGCGAAGCGCGGCACCAGGAAGGGAAATTCATGGTAGCCGCCAACGTCGATGACGGTGCGGTCTTCCTCGCTGACATACACGCTTTCGAACGGCATGTTGCGGCGGTCGCCGCGCTGCGTGTCGCGCCGTTGGCGCGGCTGCACCCGGTGCAGGTACCAGAATTTTTCGTCGTGCTTGCCGTCTGCAACCGCCTTCAGCGCTTTTTCGCCGGCGCGCTCGCCCCACTGGTCTACAGCCTGCTTGGCGGTGAACTGCCAGCGGCGCACCACCCGGTCAATCCGGTCTTCCTCGTTCTCCCAGCACACCAGCTCCCGCATGTGGCGCGTCGAGAACAGGATCGTGCGGCGCGGCGAGGGCAAGACCGGCATCGCCGCGGTGCCGATGGTCACAAGATCGAGATAAAGCTCGTAGCTTTGCGCGGCGAAATTGTGCGACGGCCCGTTGAAGTACCGATACATCGCCAGCGTCGCTTGATCGAACCAGCGCCGTACGCGCCAGTTGCGCGCGAGCCGATCGTCATCGGGGCTCAGCGCGAACCAGGGCAGATAAGGGCTGGTCAGGTAGGAATGCAGGCCGGAAGCGCACTGATCCACCGCCGTCAACGGTGCCGACGTAAAGATCCACTGCATGCGCTTCGCGCCCGGCGCGCGGTGCACGATGTAATCGGCGCGGTTGGGCAGTAGATAGTTGGCGATCCGCTGCCAGTGCGTCATCCATACGCCGCGATCGGCGTTTCCGCGCTCCCAGTCGCGGAGGATTTCTTGAGCTAGCTCGTCCGCCATCTCATGCGCCTAGCAATTGCCGCTTTGTGGTGGGTGGCGCGCCAAGGACGCCCAAGCCCGAGGTTAGGATCGTTGAAGCCTGCCCGGCGCCAGAGCCGGCGGCGGCGGCGGCCGTCTGTCCGGCCGCCTGCACGCTGGCGCTGGTCGGCGTCGGGGGCGTCGTCGGGGTCACGCTCGGCGTGGTCGGCGCGGGCACCTGCACGATTTCCGGTGCCGAGGGGCGAGAGAATAGCGCAGCCATCTTCCCATTCATCCCATAACAAGACGATCACGGCTCGCCAAAATCCGCCTCGTTGTCGATCGCCCAATCGTCCAGGGGCGTCGGGTTCGAATCCTTGAAGCGCGGCAATCCCCACGGAAAGAGTGCCACTCCGCGGCCCGGCGGCACGTCGCCGACAATCTGCGCGGTGGTCTGCGTCGGCTGCGCGGGCAGCTCCGCGGTGAATGTCGGAGTGGCTCCGGGTTGCGGCGTCGGCGGCGGCCAGGTCGGCGCGCCGAGTGTGTATTCCGGCGGGTTTCCGTCCGGGATCAGCGGCAACACCACTGCCAAGACCTGCGCGCAGGTCAGCGGCTGATAGCCGTTTTGCTGATAGGCGAGATGCAGCGCGGCGTCGATCTCGGCGGTCAGCACCACCCCCGGGGCGCATTGGGCAAAAATCGCAAGCAGGTCGTAATACGGGCTCGGCTGCGGCGAGCGCACCGCCGCGCTCCAGCTCTCTTGTGCGGCTCCTTGTTCCGCCATCGTGCCGATGCCCGCACCGGGCACCGCCCATCCGTCCGTGGCAAGACCGCTCTCCGCCTGTGTGAGCCCAAATCTGCCGGTCTCTCCGGGGCCGTCGGTCGCGGCCCCGCTCTCGGTGATCCCCACCGTGATGGTGATTGTCTCGGTGACCGCGTCAGTCGCCGAGCCGCTCTCGCTGATCGAGACCGTGATGCTGTTCGATTGGACCGTGTCGGCCGCCGCGCCGCTCTCGGCGACGCTGAGCGCCAACTGCGCCGTCTCGGTGACCGTGTCGGCCGCCGCGCCGCTCTCGGCGACGCTGACGGCGATCGGACCGCTCGCGGCCAGGAAATAGTGCGCGGCGCGCGGCGCGCCTGGGCGGTTGCTGGGCGCGATCCACTGGCCTTGCCCTTGGCCGGGGATCTGTGGCGCGTCGGCAGCCGCTCCGCTCTCGGCGACGCTGAGCGCCAACTGCACCGTCTCGGTGACCGTGTCGGCCGCCGCGCCGCTCTCGGCGACGTTGACGCTGATTCCTGTGGTGGTGACCGTGTCAGCGGCCGCGCCGGCCTCGCTGACGGTGAGCGCCAGCTGTGCCGTCTCGGTCAGCGTATCGGCGGCGGCCCCGCTCTCGACGATCGCCGCTACCGCCTGGGCGATAAAATACTGCGCCGCCCGAGGCGCACCAGGTCGATTGCCGGGGGCGATCCACGGCATCGGCTTAGCGGCGGCGGAAACCGGCCGCGGCGCGGGTCGCAACCCGCTTCGGGCAGGGCGAGGTCAGCGCAACCCCGGCCGGCGACCAACAACTCCAAAAGCTCGTCACGCCCGGCGGGTTCTGCACATTGGTGCCGCCGTAAGCGGTCGAGCTGGTGGTCGGGCTGCCCTGCGTTTGAAGATTGACCGGGGCGCCGTTGGCGGTCACGTCGTAGATCAGAAACTGATCGTAATTCGCGGTCGGGCCGCCCGAGCCGGTGCCGTTGTCTTCGTTTGAGATATAATTAGCCTGGCCCAGGCCGACATTGGCGCTGGCCGGGGCCGAGCTGCTCCAGGTCCATTTCTGGGTGTAGTCGGTGACCGAGAAATTCCATTGCTGGTTTGTCGCGCCGCAGGGTGTGGTGCAATTGAGGCTCATCTTGATGACGTCGCCGGGATAGGCGTTATAGGTGCCGTCCGACTGGCTCGAATGCGACGTGTTGAGGCTACCCGAGATTACCGTCCAGTTCGGGGTGGTGATGCAGCCGCTCCAGTTCGGGCAGCCCGAAGCAACATTGTTGGCAAACCACACCTGGGCCACTGTGTACTCCCCGGTGTCGCTGATCCCGACCCAGAGATCGTTGAATTGGCTCGACCCGCCATTGGCCGGCGCGAATTGCACCGCCGGCATGATGATCGTCATCGAGGCCGAGGTGCACGGATTGCACGCGGTCACCCGGTAGCCGTCCCAGTAAAGCCATGCGGCCTCGGCCGGCGCCGGGATCAGCGCGAGGTAGGTCATGATCAGCGCCGCCGCGAAGGCCAGCATCCACAACAGCAATAGCCACAGCGTGGCGATGGCCTCGAGGGCACGCACGCGGTCCATGGCGCGGCCGCGCGTCATTCTGGTTCCGCACATGACCAGCGGCGATAGCAGCAGCAGGCACAACGTGCCGGCAAGCTCGATGGCGCGCTCGCGGCTGGTCATTCCGACAGCCATTCCCATAGCGCCGCGAGGTGGCCCACGGTCATCCCCGCGAGTGCCGCGGTGTGCTTCATCCAGAGGCGCGGCGGCGCCAGGCTCACGAACCCGAACTGACACCGGCGCGCCACTGCCATTGCTTTCGCGGTCTCCCACATTTCAGTCAGGAATTCCTGTTCTTTGCCTTTCGCCGCGTTCTTTCTCTCCTCGATCGCGGCGAGTACTCGATCGATTTGAAAGAGCGTTTCGGCCGCGACGATGTTAATGAAATCTTCGTCGTCGTTATATTTTACATCGAAGTTTATAACAGGTCGGTCAAGAAGCGTAACGCCATCGCCGCCACCTGGATTGCTTCCTCTCGCATCCCGGTTCGCCGCTGAGCGTCGTCGTACTGGTATTTTACGGCTTGCCATAACTCATCGACCTCTTCTTTGAGGATTGCGAAGCCCTCGTGAGGTGAGCGAATCGCCGGGAACTTGTGTCGGGCGCGCTCAAGCTCAGCTAGTACAAGCTTGACGTAATACTCGGTGCTTCTCCTGTCCTGATCGAGAACCGCGCCCGCGTGCTCGGCGGCGGCGGCGCGGAAGCCGCGCAGCCACTCGTTGGTGTCGTCCGGCGAGATATACTCTGGGCAGTCGTCGATCGTTTTCCCCTCACGGAAGCTCTCAGCGCCGCGATTGTACGGGGTCGTCAGATGTTCCTTTTCGCCCATGATCAGCCTGCCTTGTGAACGCGATCCCGGCGGCGCCGCAATAGCCGCGCAGCCACCGCCAATCATTGTGTTCGTCAACGTAGCGCGGCAGATCCTCGATCGAGCCGCCGCGGCGGTAACATTCCCCCCCGCTCTCTTCCGGGGTTATCGCTTCAAAACGCGACTGCAATGGCGGCCCCGTCGCCGCCGGCGCCGCCGGCGCCCGAGGTGCAGCTGGTCGCATCGCAGGCTCCGCCGCCGCCGCCGCCGGCGCCGTAGCCGCCGGCACCTCCGGCGCCGGCGGTGCAGCTCGCTGTCGTGCACGCGCCGGCGCCGGCTCCCCCGGAGCCCGCCAATGAGCGCAAGGCGATGATCGGCGGGTTGCTGCCCGCCGGTCCGTTGCCGCTCGAGACGCCGCCGGCCTGTGTCGTCTGCGCGGCGCTGATCCCGCCCGAGCCGCCGGTACCGCCGGCGCCGCTACCGTTGATGCCGGCCCCGGCGCCCCCGCCCGGGCCGCCCCAAGAGCTGTAAGCGCCGTTTCCGGCAAAGCCGCCGGTCGAAGGCGCGCCGCCCGCCTGACCGCTGGTGTCGGCATTGGACGGGCACAATATGCCAAGTCCGTTGGTGCAGGTGGCGCCCCCGGCGCTGCTGTAATTGCCCGACGTACGGCCGCCATAGCAGGTCAGATAGGTGGTGCCGCCATTGGCGAAGGTCGTCGCCCCGCCGGCGTTCGAGGCGTTGCCGCCGCCCGAGGTGACGCCGGCCGGGGCCGCACCGCCCTGCCCGACCGTGACCGTGACCGGCCAGGTCACCGAGCTGACCGGCAGCGTGATCTCGTTGTATACGCCACCGGCGCCGCCGGCGCCGCCATATTGGGTGGCGCTGGTGCCGGCAAAACCGCTGGCGCCGCTGCCGCCGGCGCCGATGCAGGCAAAGGTCACGGCATGGGCATAAGGCGGCTTGGCATAGCTGTAGGTGCCATGCCCGAGCCAGGTGGTCACCGCACTGGCACCGATCACCAGCGCGTTGTAATTGCCCGAGCCGTCGAGCGCGATGATCGCACTCTGCCCCTGGTTCAGGGTCATGGCGCTGGCGCCGACCGTGCCGGCGTAATTGATCGTCGAGGTCGTCGGCGTAATCGTCACCGCCCCGGCGCCGTAATTGGCGACCATCAGCACAAAGCCGTTGTCGGGGAAGCCGGCCGAGCCGCCTTGCGGCAGGGTCACGGCGACGGCGCTGGCATTGTTGTAGGTGACAAGCCCACCATTATCGCTGGCGAGGATCGTGTCGCTGGTGCCCGTGACGGCGCGGACATTGGCGCCCGGCGCATACCAGGCGGCGACGTTCCAATTGCTGTTCGGCCCGTCGCAGGCGAGGATCACCCCGCCGAGATTGGACGTAATCGCCACCCCGCTGGCGCTGCCGCCGACATTGCCGCTGGCGGCGACGATGCCGAGGTTGTATGTGGCGGCGTTGCCTTTCTCGTCGATGACCCCGATCCAGGCGCCGTTATTCGCGGCACCGCAAGCGGGCAGCGTCTCGGTCTTGGCGCCAGTCGTGGCGCTGCGCCAAAAAACCCAGCCTTGGTAATCGCGCGGGCTGGCGCTGTCGGCGGTGCCGGTCGTGACCGCTCTGCCCGGGGCCGGAAATCCAAACAGCCGGTCCTGCGCCGCGGCCTGAGGCTGAAAAGCCGCGAGCGCCAGCGGCAGGGTCGCCGACAGCGCGAGCCCGCGCTTAGTTGTAAACATCGGTGACATAGGTCGTGATCTGATTGCCGGCGCTATAGGTGGCCAGCGCTACGCCGCTCTGATTGTAACACAGGATCGTGATAAAGGTCGGCACGTTGCCGTCGGTAAAGATGCCGCGCAGCCCGTGCCAGCGGGTGTAATAGGTCGTGACGCTGTTGCTCAAAACCAGCTGGTCAAGAAGGGCAAGGCTGGCGAATTGCGGGTCGTAGGCGAGCAGCGCCGCCAAGGCGGCCGACTGGTCGCTCGAGGATGTCGGGCTGATCCCACCCGGCCAGACCGGGGTGGTGTTGTCCTCGCTGGCCAGAATATAGCGGCTGAATGTGGCGCCGGTGGTCGGCCCCGAAGCAAAGGTGATCTTCCACGGCGGGATGATCAGATCGCCGAGCGGGGCGGTCAGCGTCGCCGGCTGCACCACCCCGACGCATTTTGCCTGGCCATTGGGAAGCCCCGAGAAATTATCGCCCGAGGCACCATTGGCCCCATAGGGCCAAACGAGCGGGGCGCCGGCAGCGGCTCGGTTCCACGGATTGCTCATATGCTGACGCTATAGCTGACGTTCAGCTGGCTGCCGTTGGTGACCGGCTGCGCGCCGCTCTGGAATTGCCCCGCGGAAAACAGCACGCCGCCGGTGTTGCCGATCGTGTTGCTCGCGCCGCTGCCGAACACAAGAAAGGCGCCCTCTACGGTGCCTGAGGACGTGATCGAAAAGACCGCGGCCGAGCTGAACGATTTCGCGCCGCCGGACGCGGCCGACCACGCGGCGGTCGGGCGGTTGCCGCTATAGGTCGGCGCGTTCGTGCTGCCGGCTTCGGTCCAGCCGCCATGCGAGGTCATCGTGTCGCTCGCGGCTACCGCGCTCCACCCTACCGAGCTGATCAGCCCAACATACGGGCCGGTCACCGTATAGGCCGATCCGGCGAGGCCCGCGTCCAATAAGGCATTCTTGCCGACCGTCGCCACTACATTGTCGAATTCCTCGCGCCATGCGAGGGTGCCGTCAGGATTGCGGCACTCAACCGTGAAGCGGCCGCGAATTTGTGCGGCTTCGTGGGTCACGGCGCGGCGATCCTCGTCACCTGCGCAAGCACTTGTGCGCAGGCGGGGCTCTCGAGCGCCGCGAGCGCGGAATTGAGGTCATTGACCTTCAATCCCTGCAGGCAGGCGGCGGTCGCGGGGCTGTTCAGGCTCTCCGCGACCTTTATCGCCTGTGCGACGTCGGCCGCGGTGAGCTTGGTCTGCACGCAGCCGGTAAGGGCTGCCGCCGCCGCGATCCAGGCAATCCACGCTCTCATGGGCTCCCCTCAGCTCCTCGGCAGGTCGATGCCGGTCAAGTTCCAGTTTTGGATGAATTGCGCCAGCGTTGCGGCGCCGGCCGCCGTGTTGTAGTGCGCCTTGTAGTAGCCAAACAGGGCCGTCACGGTCGGCGGCTGCGGGAGCGGCTCCCTGACTTTCCAATAAAGCAACCTGGTCACCGCGACCGCATAGGCCAGATTGGTCACAACGTTGTGCTCGGGCGAGGTCGGCGCGGCCAGCTGGGCGAGCGCGGCCTGCTCTGCGGGGCTCAGCCGGCCCACCAGATCGTTGAGCGTACTCGGCTCGACCTGGCCGATCCCCAAGGCCGGACCATCTTCTTGCACAAGGTAGGTGCCTAGGAGGCTCTCCTGCGCCAGGGTCCCCATCACCAGGTGGAGAGCCGTGCTCGAGTACGGCACTCCGGCCTTTTGGTCGAGCAACCGCAGGGTCGGGATCACGACCTGCTGAGCGAGCTGCTTGGCGTTGATGGTCATTTTGCGTTCCGTCAAGCGCCGATGATCCGCACGCCGTCCGGACCGAATTGCAGCTCGCGGCTTACGCCGTCCTGCTGCACCAAGCACTGGCCGGTCTTGGTGCTGGCGCTCAGGATCAATCCCGGGACATCCTCGAGGGTGTCGAGCCGCACAAGCTTGTAGCGCCGGCGCTCGTGCTCGGGGTCGGCGCTGGTCAACACCTCGGGAAGCATCACCACGCCCAGATCGTGAGCGGCGTTGACGCCGCGCTGGCGATGCAGTTGAGCGGCTCGCGGATCGAGACGTTCGGCACGCCGCCGATCACCACACGGGTCTGCGGCGCCAACGTGATGCTGCCGGCGGTGTTGAGCGCGGCGGTGCCGTTTAGCGTGCACGCGATCGACGCGGTGGCGCTCTCGTTGTCGATGATGATCAGGCGGTATCCCGTGATCGTGTTGGCGGCAAGCGCCTGCGCCGAGCTGGTTCCGAGGGTGGTCGCGGTGACCGCGCTCCCCGTCCCACCGCTGGCGTGAGCGGCACCGCCCCACACCAAAAGCGCTGCCGCAATGGCGGCGATCGCCTGCCGAATCATGGCGTGCGGATCGTGACCGTGACCGGCCCCTCGTTTTTCGGGGGCGGGTCGAGCGCGAGATAGCTCTGGTTCGTCGCGTCCAGTCCTGTGATCGTGAAATAACCGTTGTTGAGGTTAGCGCCGACGATCAGCACGGGATCGTTGACGTTCCACTTATTTGTCGGAAACGTCCCGTTCGCGCCCGTTGCGCGGCCCGGTGAGGCTGTGAACGTGATCGAGGCGCTCACCAGCTCGTTGAGGCCGAGATCGCGCGTGTGGCTGCGCGTCTCGTTACCCTGCTCGAGGCGCTCATATTTGAGCCCTTGCTTTCTCCGGGTTCCGAGGTTTCTCGGCATCAGTTCCTCCGCGTGGGGCGGAGCTCGGTCTTGGCTAGTCCGGCCGCGGCGAGCATCGTGGAGACGGCCCAGGCCACCGCGTCGGCCAGCTGCTGGTCGGCCTGCTGCCGGTTCAGCGGGTGCTCGCCACAGAAATCGGCCGGCCGCTTAAGCTCGATTCGCGGCCAGCGATGACAGATGCCTTCGGGGACAGGGTGGCCGGCGGCTGCCGCGGCGCTGAGGGCCGCCGCATCCTTGTGCCGCGGCCGGTACCAGGGGCATTGCTCGCAACTCGCCGCACCAGCGATGTCTGCCATTCCGTGCTCCGGCAAAAGGCTCGGCGCAGAGCATGCTCATACGCCGGGCAGGGAACAGGGAGGAAACAGGCACCGGTTCGCAGATTTCAGGCTGGTGGTCAAGCTTTTTTTCTGCGCGCGTCATTCTGGCAGCCGCAGGTCATCGACGGCTTGCCGCGGCAGACGATGCACGTCCCAGCCGCGTTGGCGGCGCTCATGGATTTCGGCGGCCTCGCCGCCGCCCATCATCGCGTATTCCAGCGCCTCGCAAACATGGCTGAAGCCGTTCTTTTCGACCTCGTCCGACCATCGGTCTTCGGTCGAGGCCGACAGCTGCATCTTGCGATAGTGGAAGCCACCATTGAGGCCGGCGCGCAACTTTTCGCACCGCGGGCTCAGCACGAAGGCGGGCTTGCCGTCGGGCATCAGGGTCAGTACGCGCCGAAGGCTCTCGCGCCGCGTCGTGCGGTCGTTGGTCGGCGCGGGCGCAATCCGAATGCCGGTGTGGTAGGAAACCAGTTCGATCCAGGTCTGTTCGTCCTCCTGGCGATCAACGCCCCACTGCGCAGCCGGATCGGCCCATCCCTGGATCTTGATCCGCGAGCGACGATGCGGGGGCTCGAGCCATGCGGCGGGCTCGCTGATCGGGGTTGCGTGCCAGTCGGGATAACGTTCGCGCAACAGCTCGTTGATGTGGCGCGAGAAGCGAATCGCTCCGGTGCCATGCTCCGAGACGATCTCGTCCAGCACGTGCCAGCGGCCATTCCCGATCTTCTGACAGATCACGGCGGCGGGGTCGAGGCCGGCATCGAAACCCATGATCAGTGGCAGCCCCGGGATCGGCTCGAGGGTGTGATCGGCCACATGCAAAAGATCGTTGAATTCGGGATGAACTGGCTTGCCGGCCAGAGAAAAACCGGGGCGGTTGCGGATCATTCGATCGATTAAAGCCTCTTCCATCTCGGCCATCATTTCCTCGTAATAGCCGGGAGCGAGGTTGCTTTTGTTTTCCGCGTCTGGCGCCAATCCCGAGGGCTGGCGGAACAACTCGACGTCGGGCGGGGTGCGCAGGAAAATCCGCTCGTAAAGCGGCGTGCCGATCTGCGGCGCGTTGCAGTCCATCAGGATCCCCCACCATGTCGGGCCGCCATGGTCGATGTCGGGATAGCGCCCCCACCGGGTGCGCGCCCACTGGTAGCATTCCCAATGTAATCGGTCCGCTTCGTTCAGGTAAAAGGCGGTCGGCTCGTAGCCCCTCAGCACGTCCTCAGCCGAGTTGTCTCCGATCGCGATAAAATCCACGATCAGCTCAACCACTGTTCCGTCCTGCAGCACCAAAGGAATGGTGTGGGTCGCCGGGCCGCCTTCCGCTCCCTTCCACTCTCCGATGTCTCGCGGCATCCGTTTTTCCCAGCTTTTTATGGTCGAGCGCCAGAGATTGCGGTAGGTGTCGCGCACCACGCAAAGCTTGAACATCCGCACCGGTCGCGGTATCGGCTCGCCGTGCAGTTGGATGCGCCGCTTCGGTGACGGCGCTTGCTGCTGCGCCAGCTTGACGGCCTTCATGAACACAGTCGTGGTCTTGCCGGACCCGACCGGTCCGTTCAGCACCTGAACTCGCGCTGTTGATCGCATGAATTGGCTCGACACCGGGCCGGGGCTTTTCCATGCCAGCTCGAGGACGCTCTCGTTCATTTTCCCCTCACCCCCTCCGTGTCGTTTTGTTTTTTAGGCTTTCGAAACTCCCGAAATCTTAAAAATGCTCACTGGCATGGATACGCGTGGCCGGCTTTGCGAAAAACCGGGGTACCGGGGGCCGGATCGCGGCCGCGGCGAGGCGCGCCGCGGTGGTTGAGCGGCACGCGGTTGATCTCGGCGGGCTGGCAGATTGGCGATCTGCCGCTCATTCGCTCTCATGGCCGCGGCTTTGCTCGGGTTCGGTTCCGCGTTCAACCCCGGCGCGTTCAACTGGCGTTGGGTCGCCTTCAGGAAGCCATTGATATTCCACATTTTTGAGTTCGATCGGCGCCGGCCCTTCCTGCGCGGCGGCGGTCATCGTCGTGTCGCCATCCGTGATCGTCAGATAGACGGCGCGGCGCTGGGTGATATCGATAGCCAGCGGCTGGCGTTGCGCCACGTAGGGGAGCGCGGCGATCGCGGCTAGGCGCTTTTCCTGGCCAGCCTCGAGTAGGCTGCAGTCATACAGCGCCGCGAGGTCGGCGACGTTGGTCTCGGCGATCTCGAGCAGTACCTCGAGCGGGTTCCTGTGGCGGGATAGCAGCATCGCCACGGTCTTGATCGTGCGCTTGTTCCGGGCGCCGGGCGGCCGGCCGCGGCCGCGGCGATGGATCACTGAGCGCGCCATGCCGGCTTCGGTAAGCGGCGGCGCGAACAGGCTGAATTGCCGGTCTTCGTCGTCAGCCTCGGCTTCCTGCCGGGCCATCACTTCGTCGAGCGCGGTGCGATCGCCAGCCACGGATTATCCCGACCATTCTTTATTCGCTGCAACGCTGGAAATGAAACGTTGCAGTGTTGTTGCAGGGGTGTTGCACTATTTTTCCACGTCCCTTCAATGAGATATCTATAGCTGCAACGCTGCAACGCTATACTTCGCGCGCGCCAAGGACGCATCTATTCCTATGGCGGTATTCTCGCGTGTGCGCGCGAGCGGCAGCGTTGCAGCGTTGCAGATCCCTCTAACCTGTTGGCATGATTACAAAAAATGCGCAACGCTGGCTTTTCTGAGCGTTGCATTTAGCGTTGCAGCGTTGCATCCACAAACCTCGGGTTAGGGGCTGACGCCAGGGCTGGCGCAGGCTGAGCCGGCTGTCAAGCACGAAAAAAGCGCCGCACAAAGGTGCGGCGCTTGCTCTAAACCGAGCCGCGCGGTTATGCGTCGCGGACCAACCACAGCCGGCGCGTATAGCGCCGGACGTGGTAGAGAGTGGCGCCGCGCACACCTCCCAAGGCCGCAAACATGACTGTTACGGCACCGTAAAGGTCGCCGGGCTGATCGAAGCGGATCGAGCCGGGGTTTACCGAGGCCGGCATGCCTGTGTCCGTGTGATAGTCGATCACACTGATCAACAAACTCTCGCGGCAAGCATCGGCCCAATCTTCGGGCCGTGCTTGGCCGGGGGCGTAGCCGGCAGCGTCCAGGGTGATCAGGCCCTCATTCGCGAGCCTGCGCAGATAGCCGGCTAGCTCGTGCCGGCAGATCAGCCGGCGCCGGCCGAAGTGCTGGCGCGCGATGTCGAGGATGGCGCCCTTGCGCCAGGGCGCCAAGAGCTGCAGAATCGCAAGGTCCACAACATCGACCTCGATATCCGGGCAGCGCTGCCGGCGCTGGCAAAGAGCGATGAGCCGCTCTTTGACTTCATTCCCAAATTCCCCCTCGTAGCCTCGTAGCATGAGGGCGCCGATCTGCCGATCGTAGATGGGCGTGGTGTCGCGGGTGTGTTTCATGCCTAAAACTCCTCCAGGAAAAACCGCCGGCCGCGGCCGTACCCTTGATCAATCGTGCTCGCAAAGCCCACCGTGGACGCCCTCGCATTGGGGGCTGCCGCACATTCGGCAGGTTCGAACACGCCCGCTGCGCACGTCTTCCGCATACCGCCGTAATGCGCCGATCGTCTGGGGCCGCTTATAGCGGCGCTCCAGGAATACATCGTCGCGGGGCGCCCAAAAGGTCTTGGCGCCGCTCTTAAAAGCCAGTTTCAGCCGCAGTCCGTCCTGCGTCTGGATGCCTTCCGCGGCCAGCCCGCGACGGTCGAGGCCCCGGCGCACGGCGAGGGGGGCGCGGCCGACCCAGTAATACAGGCGCCCTTTATAGCGGACTCGGGCCGCCACGATCGTGGCGTCGCCGTCGCCGGCGTCGGCGTCGGCGGCGGCCGCGCTAGCGGCGAGCTGCTCGGCCTTTGTGGCGTCGGCAATCCACCAGGCGCGGCGATCTGCGTCCCAGTGGCCGCCCGCTTCCTTAATCCGCTTCCGCAGGGGATACGTATCTCCCTGCAGATAATGGCGGCGCCCTTCGGCGCTGACAGTGATGGTCATCTCCCGTTCCCTTTGCAAAAACCGGCCAGCACTGTGGCCGCTCAATATAGTAATAGATTTTTTTCTGTAAGCAATAAAAGATGCGTCAAACGGGCGTCCAAAAGTCGTCACCAACGGCCGACTAATGTCGTGCTAAAGCATCAGGAAGGTAAAACACGCCGCGGCGGGATCCCGCGGCGGCCGCTCAAATCATTCGTCGTCTTCGGGCGGCGGCGCGGCGTCTAGCACTTCCCGTAATGGCAAGCGCGTCGCGCGGGCGGGATAGCCCGCAAATCGGTGCTGCGCTACTGGCGCCGCGCCCGCAAAGCGGCGCAGGGCTTGCACCCATGGGGCCGACGTCCCGCTGCTCGGCGCCCAGTGCGAGCCAGAAAACAGTTCGGCCAGGCCGGCGTGGGTGTTGGCTACCAAGAGCCACCATGCCGTTCCGGCCGGGCCGTCGGTGCGCTCTACTGCCAGCCCGTAGGTTTCTAGCACTTTATTCGCGGCGCGCGGCTGATCCTCGATCGGGTCCATGGCGTCCGAAATCCATTGCGCTATCGTGCGGCGGGAGCCGTTGCGGTACGGATCGATCACAGCGGACATGATCCGGTCAATGCAGCGCTGATGGTCGCGCTTCTGATCGCTGTAGACCGCCACCTTAGAGGGTCTGAGCCGGCGCGCCCACATTTCCAGCTCGTCGCTCGGGATCGCCTCGTCGTCGTGCAATAGCAGATCGGCGCAGGCGAGCAACATGCCGTACTGGTCGGCGCCGCGCGCCTTGTGGCCGGCTGCGGCGAGTGCCTGGCGGTAGCTCTCAAACGAGCGTGTCAGGCGGGGCCAGTTGTCTACGGCGCGCCGCGTCAGCGCTTCTCCGAGGGCGCGCAGTTTGCGCGGATCGAGGCTGAGCGTCTGCGGTGCGCGGTCGAGCGGGTCGAGTTCGAGGACGGCAATCCGCGACCAATCTTGTGGCAGCAAGCCGGGGATCAGGATTGACGAAAAGAGAAAACAACAGCGGATCGTGAAAGTGATCGGGTGGTGCTCGCTGCCGCCGCGATAAATTACGCCGCCGGAACTAGCCGCGCGGGCCAGCTCGATGAGGCTGCGCATCCGGCGTGGGTCGCTGTCGGCCTCGCTCTCGTCGAGGGTGATCGGCAGTGAGGAATGACGGGTGGTCTGCCAGATCCCGGCGGCCGACGTATTAACCGCGGCATGCACGCCGCCGCTGCCGAAAATCTCCGAAAGCATACCGAGCAATGTCGATTTGCCGGTGCTGAGGTCGCCGGTCACCCAGAGCGTTGGGCGCCACGGCAGGGCCCCGCCAAGCTTCGCGGCGCCGATCCAGCCGAGCAACAGATAGGGGCTGGTTTCAGGCTCTCGCCAATTCCATTGCTTTAGCAGGTCTAAGAGAGCCTGGGCGGGGCCGCGCGCGCCGCCGAGCGCGATCGCCTCGCTAGGCGGCGGCACGGGTGCGGCGGCCGGGTAGATGTAGCCGCCATGCTCGCCTGGCCGGTGCCATTGCCGATCGATCAGCACGCGGTCGCCGCAGTGCAATACCAGCTGGCCGTCATCGTCTCGCCAGGCTCCGGGCCCGCGCACGCGCACGGCGATATCGAGCGGGCCGCGTCGCCCGCAGGCTGCAATCAGCTCTTCGGCGGCGCGCTCGGGGCGCCATCCGGTGATGGTGCCATCCTTAGCCACACGCGGCCACGTCTCCTGCAAGATCGGCCAGCGGTGGTTGAACAGCGCGAGCAATCCTAGGCGGGAGTGGTCTTTCTCGCGCAGCACACGCAATTGCTGGATTGCGTCTAGATAAAAAAACCGCCCGTCATCGTCCATCCCCAGCGGCTTGACCGGGCAATCACGCGGCAATCCGCTCTTGGCGCGGTCGGTGGCGTCGCCTTCTGCGTCGCTGATCGCGGCCGGCACGGTCGGGGCGTTGTCGATCACCAGCCGCGGGCCGCTGAGCGGATCGTCGCTCATGATGCGGCCACCATCGCGTTGAGGTCCTTGCTCTCGGGCGGCGGCAACGCCAGCCGCACGCGGCGGCCCTGAGCCTGGAAGTGGCGGATCGCGGCCTCCAGCGCTAGGCGAGCCGGCGCCGGCCGGCGGGCGCTGTCGTGCCACCATGGATCGCGCTGCGCCAAAATCACAATTTCAGCGATCGCAACGGGCAGCTCAATTGTCGCCATGTTGCCGATGTCGAGGGCAACAATCACGCGGCGCTCAGGCGCGGCGAGCGCGGCCGTCAAGCCGTCCTCGATCCCTTCCGCGATCAGACAGACCTCGCCCGCGGCCGGCGAGGATATCGGTCTGCCTGCTGCGCCGCGGGTCAGGGCGACGAAGCCCGCCCGCTTCTCGCCGAGCATCATCTTCGGGCTGTCCACGGGGGCTTTCCGCCAGTCGTTTGCGGCTCCCGGGGTGCGCGCCAAAAACGTGCGGTGCACTCCGGTTAGGCGATATTTGCCGGCCTCCTGCCGCACGATCGCGGCCACCATCGCCGGCCAGTGCCGGTCAGAGGGCGCGTGATAAAGCGAGGGATGGTAGCGCAGTGCGCGGGGTGGTCGCGGCAAGCGGGCCAAGTCAAGGCCGCGGCCTCGCAGGTAGCTCCACACCGGGTCACGCGGCGTGAGCGGTTTGGCGTGCTGCCAAATCTCCAGCCAAGCGGCGCGGCCCGGCGCCGATCGTGAATGTAAGCGGGGCTTCTGCGCGGCTGACGGGGTCGGGGCCAGCGGGGGCCAGCGCAGCCATTCGCGCGCCCAACGGATGGCGGCCCTGCGATCGCCATTGGTGCGCGTCTCGCTGATCAGGGTCAGCGCATCGCCGTAGCGGCCGGCCGCCCAGGCGCCCCACACTCCCGCCTTGCGGCCGTCGAGGTGCACCGCGATTGAACAGCCCCACGGTGAGCGCTCACTCGGGACCACCCATTCGTGGCCTTGGCGCGTGCCACCGGGGAGCAGCTCGGCCGCGAGCGCCGGCGCGTGGCGGCGCAGGTTTTCGATGATGTCCGCGATATCGTTCATCTCGGGGCGGCGCGGGCGCCCTGCGGGGTCTCGACGGCGTAAGCCGTCGGCATGCGCTTGATCTTCCCGGCCTCGATCGCGCGCGAGATGGCTTCCAATTCCGCGAGCCGCCGAGACGTGATCGGGCGCTGCGGCGGCGGGGCTGGCTGCGGCGGCGGCGGAGCGGAGGGCCGCGGCCGCGGCGGGGCTGGCTGCGGCGGCGGCGGGGCTGGTTGCGGCGGCGGCGGCGCCGGCGGGGCTGGTTGCGGCGGCGGCGGAGCGGACGGCGGCGGCGGCGGCGGGGCTGGCTGCGGCGGCGGCGGGGCTGGTTGCGGCGGCGGCGGCGCCGGCGGGGCTGGTTGCGGCGGCGCGGCCTCTGCCGGCGCGGCGGCTGGGGAGCCTGGCGGCCGGCGCCGGCTTTGCCGCATCCGCAAGAGGTGCGCGCGCTGCCGCTCGGTTATCGGTCGCAGCTCGACCCCGTGAGACAGCAGCATCCGCCGGATCGTGTTGGTGCTGACGCCTTTCTGGTGCGCCAGCCGCTTAAGTGTGGCGCCCTGTTTGTATCGCGCGGCGATCGCGGCGGCCGTCAGCTCCGCATCCTCGTCGAGCGGTGAGGCGGGGGAAGGCGCGGTGAGGAATCGCAGGATCTCGCTTGCCGCTGCTGTCAGCTCGGCGGGCGGCAGGTCAGGCCACAGCTCGCGCGCGAGCCGTAGGGCCTCGATGGCGTCGCTCACGCTGCCGCGTCCAGCGGCCGCGGCCGCGGCACGTTCCGCGGCCACGGCAGATCGTCCGGCCAGTGGCTTTGGAACCACAGCGCGGCGCGCTCGATCGACCGCGTCGAGCAGCCTTTGCCGGCGGCGAGCCGCCGGAAAATCTTGTCGTTCTTTAGCGCCTTCACGCCTACAGTGGCGAGAGAGATGTTCATCTCAGCGCCGTAGGCGCGCGCGAGCGTCAGGATCTGGTCGGCGGTATACATGGCGGCTCGGTGCCAGATTTTTTTCTGGCGCGCAAGCCTCGTTTTCGGCGCGCTGTCGTGGGAGTTTTTATAGATTTTTTTCGCGTCTGCGCGTATGTGGCTGCCATGGCTTCCACATGGGATGATGAAGCTTTCCGCCGCCGTGCGTTCGATCGCCTGGCGGAGCTGGGGTGGACGCAAGCCGACCTTGCGCGCCGGATGCGGACAGATGGGCGCTGTCCGCATTACGCCGAGGATTATCTCGCCAAGGGCCGCAATTATGGGCGGCGAATCGATGTTGTTCTGGCGCTTAGCGCGGTGCTGGGCGTCGATCTGTTATGGCTGGCCTGCGGGCAATCCTCGGCCGGGGCGGCGGTCACGGCCTACCTGTTGCAGATCGCGGATCTGGCCAATCATCTGGCGCAATTGATCTCGCCGGCCGATGCCGTCGCGCACGCGCTGGCATTGGCGCTGCGTGATCTCGCGCGGGCCGCTTTGCAGGCGCCCGGCTCGGCGCCGGCGGCAGGAGCGTCCAGTGCGTCGGCGAGTGCACCATCCCGTCCTGGTCCGCCCATTCGGTCCCCGTCCACTGGGCGATCGTCCAGCTCTTAGCTCGATCGGAGTAGATCAGATAGGGGCCACGGCGCCGGCCCTCGCGGATCGGGGCAGTCGCAATCGGGCGGATCGGGTACCGCATCGGCACGCTCCCTAGGTCGCGCACGCGGCGCTTAGACTATCGACCCGTCAGCGGCGCCGGCAAGCGGTGTTTACCATTTTGACGATTTTTGGACTGCGGCGCCGGTAGCCGGCAGTCTGGCTCAACAGAAAAAAATCTGCTAGCGTCGCGCCGCCTTTTTAACAGGTGAGGATGCGATGCGTAGCTCAACCGAAGCCCTCCTTTGCCGTCTTTCCGATCGCCGGCCGTTGCCGCCGGCCCGCGCGGCGGTGCATCTGCGCGCGCTCGTCGAGGCGCTGGCGTTGGCCAGCGAACGCCGCTTCGCGCTGAGCGAGGCGGCGATCTTGCTCGAGATCGCCGCGATCTCTGTCGCCTCGTATGAGGCGCTGCCTCGCCGGAGCGCGGCCGCGTGATCCGGCGCTATCTAAAGCTGCGCGACGTGGCGCAGCGGCTCGGCGTCAGCTCGAGGTGGCTCTATCGCCACCGCGGGCGCCTCACGCGGGATTACGGATTCCCGCGCCCCGCCGTCGGCCTCCATTACCGTTGGGATGAGGCGGCCGTTGCCGCCTGGCAAGATCGGATGCTATCGCTCGGCGGCGCGGCCGCTGCCGCGCGCGCCGACCTCTGCGGGCCGGCGGCTATTGACTGGGCGGTCGAGCTTGATCGGCGCGCCCGCGATTTGTCAGGGGGAGCAATATGAGGCTGAAAATCCGACACTTCGTCGAGCGGCGGCGCGCCTCTGGCGCTGTCGCCTATTACTGGGTGCCGAGCGCGCACCTGGCTCAACGCGGGTGGGCGCTGCGGCGCCTTCCCGATGATCGCGAGGCGGCGATCGCGGCCGCCGAGCAACTGAACCGCGAGGTGGATGCGGCGCGCGAGCGCGGTGCGGCGCCGCGCGATAATGCGGGCGGTCGCACCCTTGGCCATCTGATCGCGGCCTACCGCGCCGATCAGCGTTATATGCGGCTCGCGCCGGCCACGCGGCGGCTTTACGACCAATGTCTGGCGCGGCTGCTGGCGTGGGCGGGCGACGCGCCGGTGTCGGCGATCGCCTGGCCGCGGATCGCGGCGTTGCAGCGGGCGATGCGCGACACGCCAGGGCACCGCAACAACGTTGTCCGGGTGCTTCGCCTCGTGCTGTCCTACGGCGTGCAGCTCGGATGGCTGGCGAGCAATCCCGCGGCGCGGCCGGGGATCGAGGGGCTGCCGCCGTCGGGACTGATCTGGCCGCGTGAGGCGGTGGCCGCGTTTGTCGCGATGGCCGATCGCTGCGGCCGGCCGTCGGTCGGAACGGCGGTCGCTCTCAACGAGTGGATCGGCCAGCGGCCGGCCGACCTGTTGCGGCTTTCACGATCCGCGATCCGCAACGGGACGTTGCTGATCCGGCAACACAAGACCGGGGCGGCGCTGGCGCTGCCCATCGGTCGGGTGGCGCCGCTGATGGCGCGGCTTGAGGCGGAAATGGCGCGGGCGGCGCAGCGGCCGGCGGTGCCGCTGCAGCTGCTCATCGATGAGCATACGGGCCGGCCCTGGAGTGTGTCGCATTTCGGACACGTCTTTGCCTCGGTGCGCGCAGCGCTCGCCGCTGAGCGGCCGAGTTTCGAGATCGATTGGTTGATGCCGGGCCGAAATCCGGGCGATCCTGACGCCTTCCGTATCCGCACCTCTGAGCTGTTGTTTCGGCACCTGCGCCATACCGCGATCACACGCCTGGCGGAAGCCGAGTGCGAGGTGCCGCTGATCGCCGCGGTCAGCGGTCATTCGCTCGCCAGCGTGCAACAGATCCTCGCGCGCTACCTCGTTCGCACTCGGCAGCAAGCCGTCGCGGCGTTCGATCGGCGTCTGGCGGCTGAGCGCCGTTCAACTTCTGACGTTGAACGCGGGTTGAACGCGGTAGCCGCTGCCGATCCGGAACGATTTGATAAGATTGGTGCGGGCGGGGAGACTTGAACTCCCACGTCCTCTCGGACAACAGATTTTGAGTCTGCCGCGTCTGCCATTCCGCCACGCCCGCCTGACGCGCAGCCGACTATAGCGGCGGCGGGATAGCGGTCAACGGCGATACCGCGGGTTTGGAGCGAGGAGTGTGGTTATGCCCCAACGCATCAACCGGGCAATCGAGTTGTTGGCGCAAGATCAGGCGATTTATTACGTCGGCGGCCATAGCGGCCATGTGCTGACGCGCGCGCAAGGGCGAGAGGATGCCCTGACCTGGGCCGATTATATCAATGTCGGCATGGAGCATGGCGCTTTCGACATGACCGGGCTTGCCGAATACATGGCGGGGCTCGTCGAAGGCGGTCCGACCCGCTCCGGGCACCGCACCCCGACGGTCATCGTCGAAGCGCCGGTCAACGGCACCGACGCCGCCAATGTCCGCTTCAACGCCTGGCAGTTCCGCCAGATTCTCGGGCGCGGCGTGCACGGCGTGCTGTTGTGCCAGGCGGAAAGCGCCGAGGCGGTGCGCGCTTTTGTCGAATCCTGCCGCTACCCGCACCACCGCGCCGGGGTCGATCCCGCCCTGCCCTCCCCGCTTGAACGGATGCGCGGCGCGGTTGGCGCGGCGGCGAATGGCGGGCTTGGTATCGGCACCCGCGGCCGCGGCTCAGAAGCGACCGCGGCGCCGATCTGGGGTCTCTCAGCCGAGGCTTACATCGCCCGCTGCGAGCCCTGGCCGCTCAATCCCGACGGCGAATTGCTGCTTGGGGTCAAGCTCGAATCGCCGGAGGGGATCGCCAATTGCGAAGCCATTCTGGCCGTGCCGGGGCTCGGTTTTGCCGAACTGGGTCCGGGCGACCTTGGCCTTTCGCTCGGCTATGTGTCCGTCCCGCGCCACCCCTACCCGCCGGAGATGCGCGAGGCGCGCGAGCGCGTATTCGCCGCCTGCCGCAAAAATCGGATCGCGTTTCTCGAAACCGCCGCGCCCGAGACCATCCTGCGTCAGCTCGATGAAGGGGTGCGGGTCATCGCCGGCCATCGCGAGGATACGGCCAGGATCGGCCGCGCCCATCAGCGCCGGACGATGCCGGTGTAGAGCCGTCGGCATTTGCGCTCAGGGCTCGCTCGATGGCCCACTAGGCTGCGGGGTCGCGCGGGGCCGTTGGGATGGGCGGTGCCACGGGCGCAGCCGTTGTCGTTTCGTCTGACAAGGCGACGAGCGCGCGGAACTCGGCATCTTCTTCCCAGACCTGCCTCAAATCATCGGCGGTCTCGGTCGCCGTCGCAGCAGCGGGAGCCGCCTGCCAAAAGCGTCGATTGTCGTACCTCAGCTCATTGTTTTGAGTGAAGGCGAATGCAAGGTCTTTGCGGATTTCCACGCGCAGTGCCGCAAGGGAGTCGGCAGATTTCCCCGCTTTACGCTCCTCCCGGTACATTTGACCGCGGGCCAGCGCACGCAACAGATGAAGCCTGCCATCCGGGTCGTCTTTCTTGGGGTCGTCGCCGATATCTTTTAACAGGTCCAATGCCTGCTGGTACCCTCCGGGTACCCGGCCGGAAAGCCGAAGCGCGACAGCGTCTCCGAGGATTGCGCGACGGACATCCGGATCGGCCTTGTCCCGCGCCTCAAGCGCCGATCCGTTGATGATCTCGGCAAGGGCGCGGTAATCGGGGCCTGCCGCATTGAATACGCGCGAGGCTTCCAAAAGCAATCGCGGATCAGCCGCGTCGGGTGTTGTGGGGTTCATGGCTGTCTCGGCGCCAGCATTGTTCCCAACAAATAAGCATAGCCCCGCGCCGCCGCGCGATAATCGTTTAGAATCGCTTTTGCGCGTGCCCAGCTCAGGACTTCCGCCGGCGTAACACCTGATTGCGCGATTAGATCCTCGAACTGGATCGGCTGGTATTGGAGCGCCGCCTGGATCTCCACCGTCGTCGGCCGTTCTGTGGTTTCGGGCGGACCCGTGCGCGGGATGCGGGGCGCCAGGCTTTGGGTTAGCCGCAGATTGCGCATGGTCAGCCGCGCGGCCGGGGTCGCTCGAAGAATTTGTGAAACGGCGGCGATCAATCGCGAAATGACCAACTCTGCGTAGAGATAGGCAAACAGAAAGCCGAACACCGCACCGCCGATGATGACTGCCCCCAGCACCGCCGGGCTGCCATGCCGGCTCCCGAACAGCCAATCGGCGGCGGCGAAAGCGACAGCGGCCAACCCTCCCAAGATGTTTTTTGCTTCCACCAGTCCGACGCCGGTAATCGCCGTTGTCAGCCAGTCGGAGATGTTGGTCAAATTGGTGCTGAGCTTCCACGCCTCGATTGCCTGGCGATGATCAATACCTGGCGGCGGTACCGCACCCCCGGCGGCGGCCGGTGGTGCTTCGGAGGCGCTGATCGGGCGCGGAATGCCAAAAATGAAGCCAATCACGGCGCCGGCAAGGCCGGCCGCGCAACAGATCAGCAGCACCCCGCCAACCGCGCGCACCATTTGCCAAGCCAAGAACCCGGCGAAGAGCCATTGCGATTGCTGCCACAATGGCTCTTTTAGCCCCGCGGTGACACCGTCCGGCTTGATCGCTACCAGCCACGCCGTGCGCATAACGCCGGCAGCCAACGCCCAGGCCACGGTAAACGACCCGAAGACCAGCATCGCGGTCACAAGCAGCCGGATCGTTTGCGCGGTGACCCGATCGGTGAGGAATTGGTCAAAATCCGGGGTGAGCGCGGCCCAAATGCGCGCGAAGAGATTCGGTTGCGCGGGACCGCCGGGCACCCAAAGGCGGCCGAGGATGACCCCCAAAGCGAGCGCCAACAGAATACCCAGGAGCACCAGGACCAGCCAAACGGACATCGCCGCGCCCCTGCCCTCAACTATTCCCGGTACGGTGGATCGCCGAGGGCTTGGTGCACCCGTCGTGCCGCCGGTGCCCGCCCACGCCTGCTTTTAGCTCCGGATTGGCGTGGCCCAGCCGGCGCCGCTTGCAAGGGATCGCTTACGAGGCTGAGACTGCAATCGTGTCCCTCTTTGTCTTTGCATTTCAGGTTCAGAGCGATCCGAAACGGCGCGCCACTGGTATAGGGTGGACGAATCGTCGCCGATTTCCGGACACTCACTTGGCCGGCGTCGAGCGTCATCCCTGGGATCGGACACAAAAACGTTTGCGGACAATCCTCGTTCTTCAGTGCTTTTACGCAATTTCCCAGCTGCGGCGGCGCCGGCTCGGTTGCAGGGCAAAAATACGCCTCCCCGGCGGTGATGTTCACCCTTTCCGTGCCGCGGTTTTGGAGTTTGACCCAAACTAATGGCGGTATTCTTTGAGCCGAGGCAATCACCAGCTTCGCCCCTGACGGTGACGACGGCTTGGTTGCGGTGAGGAGCGAAAGCGCGGCTCTATTGGCGGCGACGCCGGCCTCCAACGTATCTGTCTTCTGTTCGAGCTTGCCAATTCGCTGATCGATATCGGTCGCGCCCGGGCGACCCGCGGCCGAAGACTGGTCGCCGATGACCAAGGCGCCAACAACGATGCCGAGGACGGCGGCGATGCCGGCGGCCAGCGCGATCGCTCGGCTTGCCTGCTGGATAAGCAGGGCGGCAGCAACCGCAATCGCCAAGGCCGCGTCGATCGCAACCAGGATCGCTATCGAATTTGCTGGCGCGGACACCTCGACCCTGGAAGTTCGTCGGCTTACATTTTCCTTTTCGACGTCTTTCGCGTCAAGCGAGAACAGCGCCGATAATTGTTCACCTACGCGCGTCCTCGGCTGACCAGCGGCCCTCCCGGTGGTTCGTCGATACCTGCCGGGTGGGCTCGCCCGCGGCCGCTTGCCACGCTAGACTGGATACGACACGGCGAGCCCGGGAGGACGACGATGGAATACGGCCTGTTCACGATGCCCTCGCACCCGCCCGAGCGCGGTCTCTACGACGGCCATCGCTGGGATCTGCAAACCCTGCGCTGGGCCGACGAACTCGGCTTTAGCGAGGCGTGGATCGGCGAGCATCACACCGCCCCGTGGGAGCCCCACCCGGCCCCCGATTTGCTGATCGCGCAGGCGCTTATGGAGACCAAAAACATCCGTCTGGCGCCGGGCGGCTTTCTGCTGCCCTACCACCACCCGGCGGAATTGGCCAACCGGGTCGCGATGCTCGACCACATGGCGCAGGGCCGGCTCAATTTCGGCGTCGCCGCGAGCGGGCTGCCGAGCGACTGGGCGATGTTCCATGTCGACGGCAATTCCGGGGAACATCGGGTCATGACCCGCGAGGCGCTCGACATCATCCTCAAGCTGTGGACCAGCGACGAGCCGTTCGACTATCGCGGCAAATACTGGCAGGTCAGCAAGACCGATCTGATGCTGCGCACCTTGCGACCGCATATCCGGCCGTTTCAAAAGCCCCACCCGCCGATCGGCGTCGCCGGCGTCAGCAAGGGCTCGGACACGTTGAAGCTCGCCGGCGAGCACGGGTTTTTGCCGATGAGCCTCAACCTCAACCAGACCTATGTCGCGAGCCACTGGGAGTCGGTCGAGGAAGGGGCCCGCCGCTCGGGACGCACGCCGTCGCGCGCGCAATGGCGGCTGGTGCGCGAAATTTTTGTCGCCGATACCGACGCCGAGGCGTGGCGGCTCTCGGTCGGGAGCATGATGGGGCGCATGATGCGCGAATATTTCATTCCGCTGTTGACCGATGTCGGCGTCGTCGAATTTCTGAAGCACAGCCCCGACGTCGCCGACAGCGACGTGACCCCGGAATATTGCGCCACGCACAATTGGCTGATCGGCTCACCCGCCACCGTCGTCGAAAAGATCGAGCGTATGTATGACGAAGTCGGCGGGTTTGGCTCGCTGCTGCTGTTCTGCTTCGACTACAGTGAGAACCCCGAGGCTTGGCGTCATTCGATGGAATTACTGGCGCGTGAGGTGATGCCGAAAGTCGCGCATCTCGTTCCGGCCTGACCCGCCCCGCCGCCGGTCTGCGTCCCGCCCAAAAAGGAGAATAAGCGTGTTTGCGAGCCTGTCGGACGAGCAGCGCCAATTCATCGGCACGGTGCGCGAGCTGGCGCAAAGCGAATTCCGCGCCCGCGCGCAGCACTATATGACCGGCGCCTTTCCGTGGGACAACATGCGCCGGCTGGCCGAATTGGGTGTCCTCGGCATGGCCGTGCCCGAGGAATATGGCGGGCTCGGCTTGCCGGTGTTTGACACCGCCCTTGTTCTCGAAGAAATCGCCAAGGTCTGCTACGTGACCGCGATGGCGGTGCTCGGCGAGGTCGGGGTCCAGACCCGGATCATCGCCACCTATGCGCCCGAGGCGATCAAGCAGCGCATTCTGCCGGCGGTGGTCAGCGGCGATTGTCTTCTCGCGATCTGCATGACCGAGCCCGATGCCGGCACCGACGTCGCCAATTACCGGACCAACGTCGACCGGATCGGCAACCGGCTGCGGCTCAATGGTGTGAAGACCCTGATCAGCCGCGCCGAAGAGGCCGGCATGTTTGTCGTCTTCACCCGCATCGACAAGACGCCGGGACGCGAGGGCATCGGTTGCGTCCTGGTCGAGAAAGGCACACCCGGCTTTTCGGTGACCGGGACCTATCACACGATGGGCGGCGAGAATTTACACGAGATCCGGTTTGAAGACTGCGAATTGCCGCCCGAAAATTTGGTGCTCGAAGACGGGTTCCGCAAACTCCTCTCGGCGTTCAACACCCAGCGCTGCCTCAATCCGGCAATCTCGCTCGGTCTTGCCGAGGGTGCGCTCGAAGAGGCGGTCAAATACGCCAAGGAGCGCCATGCCTTCGGTCGCGCGATCGCCGATTTTCAGGGAATGCGGTGGAAGATCGCCGAGATGTATCGCGAGATCGAGGCGGCCCGCAGCATTCTCTACCGCGCCTGCATGACCGCCGATCCGTTCCCCGACCCGCTATTGGCGGCGGTCGCCAAGGTCACCTGCAACGAGATGGCGCTGCGCGTGACGAGCGAGGCGATCCAGGTGCATGGCGGCTATGGCTTTACCGACGAATTCCCGGTGTCGCGCTTTTACCGCGGCGCCCGCTACGGCACGTTGGGCGGCGGGACCAGCGAAACCCTGCGCGAGCTGATCGGGCGGCGGGTCATCGCCGGGCTCGACCCGGTCGACGGCATCCTCGGCCTCGATGCTTTCTGAGCGCTGTCGAGCCCGGCTCAGCCCGGCGGGACCTGCTCGCCGGCCTTTTCGATCGCCCGGCGGACCGCGTTGACGCGATGACCCAGTTCGGTCGCATAGGCTACCGCTTCGTCGAGGCGATCAGGAAAATCGATCTGGATCTGGCCGACATTTAGGGTCAGGACGACCCGGTCGGGCAATTCCAGCGGCCCGCGGATCGACGGTTTGGCCTCGATCGCACGGATCAACAACGGATCGACAAATTTCCCGCCCGGCAATTCAATCAAATCGTGCATCGCGAGCTCGTGCTCCATTTGCCGGCTACGCGGCGTCCGGCGTTTAGCATCAGGATCAGATCAGGCAAAAGCCGAAAAACTGTGAGTGAAGAGCGGGAGCCGGTCAAGGTTGCCTCCGCTCGGATCGCGATCATGCCTTCTCGCCGCGCCCCGGCCGGCCGCCGCCATCCGCCGGATGCGCCCGTGCTATCCTTCTTGGCGCAGCGGTTGCTAGTATGCGGTGTGCGATGATTCGTCCGCCTTTTGCAAAAGCCCGCGGAGCGCGCGTCATCCGTCCGCAATACGAGAGAGTCGTCGATGGGCATTACAACTGAACAAATGCGTCTGCCGCTCGATCGCGACAGCGATCCGCTGGTCCAGGCCGCCGCCGCGATCCGTCCGCAGTTGCGCCGCTATCGCGAAGAGATTGAGCGCGACCAGCGCCTGCCCGCGGCTCTTGTCGCCGAACTGCGCGCCGCCGGCTTTTATCGCATGGTGATCCCGCGCGCGCTGGGCGGTTTGGAGGTCGATCCGCTGACCTATCTGCGCGTTGTCGAGCTGCTGGCCGAGGGCGCGGGTTCGGTCGGCTGGAATATTGCCAACAACGGCATCGGCCAATTGGTCACCCTCGGGTTGCCGGATGAGGGCGTGGAAGAGATCTACGCCGAGGGCGGCGACACGATCATCGCCGGCACCGCGGTTCAAGGCGGCGGACAGGCGGTGCCGGTCGAGGGCGGCTACCGGGTCAGCGGGCGCTGGCAATTCGGCAGCGGCTGTCAGGAAAGCGCCTGGATGCTGGGAAGCTTTCAGGTTCTCGATGGCGGCCGGCCGCGTTGCGACGCCGACGGCAAGCCCCTCTATTGGCGCGGGGTGTTCCGCCGCGCCGAGGCGGAGGTGGTTCCGGGCAGCTGGGACGTGGCCGGGCTGCGCGGGACCGGCAGCTTCGACTGGACGGTCGACAATGTTTTCCTGCCGGCGCGTCGCACCGTGATCCATGCCGGCGTCCCGCTCGACAACCAATGGCAACGCTGGCCCGGCACCACTTATGCGCTGCCGGCCCAGTGCTGGGTTGGTCCGCATCACAGCTCGGTGATTACCGGTATCGCCCGCGCCGGCATCGATGCGCTGATCGAGCTGGCCGGCGGCAAGACGCCGCGCGGCCGCACCGGCTTACTGTGCGATAACCCGCAAGTCCAGGATGCGGTTGCGCGCGCGGATGCGACGCTGAATGCCGGGCGCGCCTATCGCAGCATGATGATCGCGGAATTGTGGAATACGATCGCCGCCGGCCGCGAAACCACGCTCGAACAGCGCACCCGCTGCCGATTGGCCGCCGTTTACGCCGCCGACAGCGCCCGCGCGGCGATGGATCTGGTCTACCGCCACGGGGGCAGCACGTCGTTTATGCGGTCGAGCCGCCTCGCCGAGTGTTGGCGCGATCTCCACGTCGTCGGTCAGACGGTGACCATCGCGCCGGAGTGGTATCCGATCGGCGGCAAGGTCTATCTCGGCCTCGATCCCGGACCGCGCCTGCGCTGACCGCAGCCATGGGCGAGCGTGCCCGGGCGGGATTGGGGCGGGCCGGCGATATCGCGGGACGGCCCTGCCGGCGACGCAGGTTTGCATGAACGGGATCGCCGCCGCGCTCGGCGTCGGGCTGCACGGCCTCGCTTTCGCGATGGTGCTGTACCTGATCTCGGTCGGGCTGTCGGTGACGATGGGCATGATGGGTTTTGTCAACCTCGCGCATGGCGTCTTTGCCATGGCGGGCGGCTACATCGTGACCAATCTGATCAACCGCTATGGCGTCTCACTGCCGCCGGCCATTGCCATGGCGGCCGTGGCGGTGGCGGTTTTGAGCCTGCCGATCGAACGCCTGCTTTATCGCCGGCTTTACGGCGGTGACGAACTCGACCAGGTGCTGCTGACGATGGGGCTGGTGTTCATGTCGGGCGCCGCGGCGCAGTATCTGTTCGGGGCATTGCAGCAACCGCTGCGCTTGCCGCCGGCGCTCAGCGGCGGGTTGAGGGTGGGCATCGCCGAGGTTTCCGCCTATGACGCGATGTTGATCGTGTGCGGGGTGGTTTTGGTGACCGGATTGTGGCTGGGGGTCGAGCGCAGCCGCTTTGGCGCCAAGATCCGGGCGGCGGTCGACAATTTGCGGATGGCCCAGTCGCTCGGCATCGACACCTCGCGGCTCTTCAGCCTGACCTTTGCGCTGGGCAGCGGGTTGGCGGCGCTCGGGGGCGGGCTCGGCGCCGCACTGATCACGATCTCGCCCGGCTATGCGCTCGACAACCTTGTCTATTTCCTGGTCGTGGTTGCGCTCGGCGGTCTCGGCAATATCCGCGGGCCGTTTTTCGCAGCCTTGCTGATCGGATTGGCCGACAGCGCCTGCAAATACCTGATCCCGCAATTCGGTGCGTTTTTGATCTACGCGATGACGATGGCGATCCTGCTGTGGCGACCGCGAGGTTTGTTCGGACGCGTCTGAGGCGGCGCTTGCCGGCCGTGCCGACCGACGCGTCCGCGGCGATCACGGCGCATGTTTGGCGGCACCGCTATCGCGCCCACGAAGCGCTGCCCTGGGCGGTCGCGCTCGCCGCCTATTTCGCATTCCCCAATTATCTACCGCTTGCCGCGCAAACCCTGGCAACGATCCTGTTTGCCCTGTCGGCCGACCTGGTGCTGGGCTACGCCGGCATCGTGACCTTGGGTCAGGCGGCGTTTTTTGGCACCGGCGCCTACACCGCCGGGATCCTTGCCGCCCATGGTTGGGGCGAGCCGCTGAGCGGATTGCTTGCCGCGGCGGTGGTGGCGGCGGCTGTCGGTTTGTTGAGCGGGCTTATCATTCTGCGCAGCAGCGGGCTGACGCTATTGATGCAAACCCTCGTGGTCGCCGCGCTGCTGCATGAGGCGGCAAACAAGGCCAGCGCGATCACCGGCGGCGACGACGGATTGCAGGGCATGCAGGTGTGGCCGATCTTCGGGCGTTTCGAATTCGGGCTGTTCGGCCGTACCAGCTTCTTTTATTGCCTGATTGTGCTGTTTTTGTGCTGGCTCGGGGTGCGGCGTCTCGTTCATTCGCCGTTCGGCCGCTCGCTGACCGGCATCCGCGAAAATGTGGTGCGCATGCATGCGATCGGCGCGCCGGTCTTTGTTCGCCGGCTCGTCGTCTATACGATTTCGGCCGGCTTGGCCGGGATCTCGGGCGCGCTGATCGCCCAAACCACCGGTTTTGTCGGGCTCGACTCGCTCAGTCTCGAACGCTCCGGCACGGTATTGATCATGCTGATTATCGGCGGGGTCGGCCGCCTCTATGGCGCGTTTGTCGGCGTACCGCTTTACATGGTCGCGCAAGACCGGTTCTCGTCGATCGAGCCTGTCTATTGGTATTTCTGGATCGGGCTTTTGATGGTCTTGCTGGTTAGCTTCGCCCGCGGCGGCGTGCTCGGTCTGTGCGATCGGCTATGGCGGCGCGCTCGGGGGCGGCGATGAGCGCCGCCGCGGCGCTCGAAACGCGCCGGCTCAGCAAAAGCTTCGGTGCGCTCACGGTCGCCAACGGGATCGATTTCCGGCTCGAGCGCGGCGCGCGGCAGGCGCTGATCGGTCCCAACGGCGCCGGCAAAACCAGCTTTGTCAATCTGGTCACCGGCGCCCTGGCACCGGATGCCGGCCACATCCATCTCGACGGCGCCGAGATCACCGCTTTGGCGCAGGCCGCGCGCGTCAAGCGTGGGCTGGTGCGCACCTTTCAGGTGACGCAGCTGTTCCGGGGCCTGAGTGTCCTCGAAAATGTCACTCTCGCCGTGTGTGAGCGGCGCGGCATCGGCGGCGATATGTGGCGGCCCGTCGGGCGCCACCGCGAAGCCGTCGAGGAGGCCTATGCATTGCTCGAACCCTTGGGATTGGCCGCGGATGCCGCACGGCCGGTCGCCACCCTCGCCTATGGCCACCAACGCCTCGTCGAGATCGCGATAGCGCTCGGCCTCGCGCCCAAGGTGCTGCTCCTCGACGAGCCCGCCGCCGGTGTGCCGTCAGGCGAGACCGGCCGGATTATCGCGGCGGTCGAAAGCTTGCCTGCCGACATCGCTGTACTGATCATCGAGCACGACATCGATCTGGTTTTCCGCCTGGCGCAGCGCATTACGGTGCTGGTGCAAGGGCGGGTATTGGCCGAGGGAGCGCCCGAGCAGATCGCCGCCGACCAGGCCGTCAGACGGGTCTATCTGGGCGAGCGGGACCGGCGATGAGCGAGCCTGGCGCATTGGTGCTGACCGACGTCGCGGCCGGCTATGGGGAGACCACCGTCTTGGAGGCGATCGGGCTCGATCTGCCCGAGAGCGCGAGCCTCGCGGTGCTTGGCCGCAATGGCGTCGGCAAAACGACGCTGCTGGCGACGATCATGGGCCACACCCGGTTGCGCAGCGGCTCGATCCGGTTTGCGGACCGCGAGATCGGGACGATGTCGTCATTCCGCCGGGCTCGTCTGGGCATCGGTTTTGTGCCGCAGGAACGGGAAATCTTCCGCTCGCTGACGGTAACCGAAAACCTGCTCGTGGCGGCGCGCGCCGGACGCTGGTCGATGGATGCGGTCTACGGTCTGTTCCCGGCGCTCGCCGAACGTCGGCATCATCGCGGCGACCAGCTTTCCGGCGGCGAGCAGCAGATGCTGGCGATCGGCCGCGCGCTGATGGGCAATCCGACATTGCTGCTGATGGATGAGCCGTTCGAAGGGCTGGCGCCGGTGATCGTCGACACATTGCTGGCTGCGTTCGAGCGGTTGAGGCGCGAGGAGCGGCTGGCGCTGATCCTGGTCGAGCAGCATGCCCGTCTCGCCCTCGAGCTGACGGGTCAGGCCATCGTGCTTGATCGCGGCCGCATTGTTTTCACCGGCGCCAGTCATGATCTGCTGGCCGCGCCGGACCGGCTGGCCGCACTGATCAGTGTCGCGGCCGATCGCCCCGGCGCTATTCGGTGACCGGGGCAATCTGGTCGAGGGCAAGCCCGCGGGTTTCGCCGCCGATCCGGGTCACGGCGTAAGCGGCGATGGCGAGCATCACCGCGATCCCGGCCATCACATAACCAAAGCCGTAACCGGCGACGACGCCGATGATCGGAAAGGTGACGGCCGAACCGATCCGGCCGCCGGCTTGCGCCAGCCCGAACCCCGAGGCGCGGGCATTCGACGGGAACACTTCGGAGGTGAAAATCTGCATCGAATTGCCGGCCAGCTGGGTGAAAAATGTCATCGCAAAGCCGATCGCCAGCACCATCGCGTCCGACCGCGAGAAATAGAATAGAATCGACAACACCGTCGCGAGCGCGAATGCAGTGACCGCGGTCGGCAGCCGGCCATAGCGCTCAAGCGCGTACATCATCAACAGGCTGCTGGTCGGAAAAGCCAGCTGGATCGTGAAGACGAAGGCGAGCGATTTGGTGATCGTGAAACCGCGCTCGGCGAGGATGTTCGGCAGCCATCCGCCAAGCCCGACCGCGGCGCTAAAAAACGCAAAAAAACAGATCATCGCCGCGATGATGCGGCCGCTGTAGCGGCGAAAGACGACCATCATCGGATCACTGCGGATGTCGGAGAGGGCGTCGGCGATCAGCGTCTCCCCCGCCGGCGGCCGCCCGAGACCCATCCGATCAAGCTGGTCGAGCGCTTCATCGCCGCGGCCGTGGGTTACAAGCCAGCGCGGCGACTCGGGCAGCCGAAAACTGGCGGCAAAGACGGCAAGCCCGCCAAGGCCAATCACGATCCATACCCCGCGCCAACCGACCGTGTCGCGCAAGGCCAGCGCCAGCAATGTGCCTAGCGGCCAGACACAGGCGCCGCCGACAAATTGCATGAAGGCGGTGACGCGGCCGCGGATGCGCTTTGGCGAATATTCCGCGGCATAGGCAAAGCAGAGCGGAGCGGCCGACCCTAGCGCCACCCCGGCCGCAAATCGCCCGATCACCAGCCATCCGATCGTCGGCGCCAGCGCCGCCGCGATCGTGATCACGCTGTAAGAGAGAACCGCAGCCTGAAAGACCGCCTTGCGCCCGAACCGATCGGTGAACTCACCTTGCCCGAGCGCGCCAAGAAACAGACCCAGAAGGGTGGCGCTGCCGACGCTGCCGATCCCGGCCGGGGTCGCGAAATGGGTGCGGACCATATCCGGCACCAGCGAGCCGAGGATGATAAAGTCGATCACGTCGAAAAACAGGCCGGCGCAGATGATCGCCAAGACTTGCTTGTGCACCGGCCCCATGCGCGCATTGTCGAGCGTCTCGTCGACATAGGCCACGATCGATCGCGCCATCCATTATCCTCCCTGTTTGTCTTGTGTTTTCCCGATCACATCGAACTTCGTGCGGGGCCGGTAACAACGAAAGGGGCCCCCTTCCCTTCTCGCTATCGAAAGCGCGAAGGGCCGCTATACCTGGGCGGGGCGGGACCGAAGCGAGCGCTAAGCGCGTTCTTATTTGACGGCGGAAAAGGCGGTCGGTTGCAGGATATAGTTTTCGACGCGGGCGACGATCGGGCCGTTTTTCTCGGTTTCCGCCCGTTTTGTGATCCATTCCGGATCAGCCTGAAACGCGTTCCATTTCCGCTCGCGATCCGCCAGCGATTCCCATTTCAGCAGGTAGTGCAGCGTCTGGTTTGACTCACCGATGGCCGTCGTCCAAAAGCCGGCCTGCTCGATGCCGTGCCTTTTCCAGATGCCGAGCGTGATCGTGTCAAAGCGTTTGAGCAGGTCGGGTAGACGGCCCGGTGGGCAATGATAGATGCGCAGTTCATAAAGCATGGTCTTCTCCTTGTTCCCGCTCCCGCGGCGCAAGCGCAGACGGGATTGGGGAAGGCGATGGGCTACTCCAGAACCGTCGCCGTGGGTTGAGGCGCCGGCGTGGCGCCTCACAGACAGGCGCGGGAGGCGATGCCACCGGGAGCCCCAACTGGGCAACCGGTAGCGGGCAGCAATGCTATTTCACCGCCGAGAAGCTGGTTGGCTGCAAAATGCAATTGCTGATCGAGGCGACAATCGGGCCGTTTTTTTCGGTCTCGGCGCGTTTCTGGATCCATTCGGGATCGGCCTGGAAGGCGGCGAATTTCTGGGTGCGCTCCTCGAGCGATTCCCATTGCAGCATGTAGTAGAGATCCTGGTTTGACGGACCGATCGCGACCGTCCAGAACCCGGCCTGACGGATGCGATGTTTTTCCCATAACGGCAATGTGATCGTGTCGAAGCGCTTGATCAGGTCGGGGAGCCGTCCCGGCACGCAGTGATAGATGCGCAACTCGTAGATCATCGTTCTTCCTCCTCGGGCGCGGGTGGCGGGGTGACGTCAAAGAATGCAGCCTTCGGCGAGGCGACCGCAAGCACCGCGATCGAAGCTCGGCTTCAGCCGAGGTGGGCTTCGACCCAGGCGGCGGCGTCGAGCAAGGCCTCGTCGCGGAGCCGCGCACCGACCAGCTGGATGCCGAGCGGCAACCCCTTGCCGCCGGTCCCGGCCGGCAAGGTCAAGCACGGCGTCCAGGCCAGGGTCCAGATCGCGTTGAACCGCGCATCACCGGTCGAAGCGAGCCCTTCGGGCGCCTCGCCGACCGCACTTGGCGCCAGCAGCACGTCGCACTCGTCGAACACCTCGTCAAGCCGAGCGCGAAACGCTTCGGCCGCCTCGATCGCCGCGATATAGGCCGCGAGCGGCAGGGCGCGGCCCGGCTTCAACAGACCGTCGCGCAACGCTGCGCTCAATTTTTCGCCATGCGCCTCGTATTCGTAGGCGTAGTTGCGCGCCGCTTCGAATTCGAAGATGCGGCGATGCTGGTCGAGGATGTCGGGCGGCGCCGGCGCGACCTCGGCGACCGTGGCGCCGGCGGCGGCGAGGCGTGCGGCGGTGCGTTCGAGCAGTGCCTGCGTCTCGGCGCTGGCCTGGTCCCAGGCCGGGGTGCGGCAAAAGCCGATGCGCGGCGCATTGGCGGTGCGGTCAATGGCTTGCCGCGGCTGCCTCAGCAGCACCGCCCGCAGCAGTGTAAGATCGTCGAGGCTGCGGCAGATGATGCCGAGGGTATCGAGGTTGTGGCATTGCATCTTGATGCCGACCCGGCTCATTTCGCCAAATGACGGCTTGTAGCCGATTACCCCGCAAAATGCCGCCGGGCGGATGGTCGAACCGCCGGTTTGCGTGCCGAAGGCGACCGGCACCTGGAAATCGGCGACGGCCGCGGCCGAGCCGCTCGACGAGCCGCCGGGGGTGTGGGCCGGATTGTGCGGATGCACGGTCTCGCGCGGGTGGCGGTTGGCGAATTCGGTGGTGACCGTCTTGCCGAGGACCACCCCGCCGGCGATGCGTGTCAGCGCAACGCAAGCGGCATCGGCAAACGGGCGGTTGCCGGCATAGATCGGTGAACCGTGCTGGGTCGGCATGTCATAGGTATCGATGACGTCCTTGACCCCGACCGGGACACCCTTCAGCAGCCCCGGCCGACCGTCGCGGTCGCGTGCCCGGGCCTGGGCCAGGGCGAGTTCGCGATCGAGCCACACCCAGGCCTTGACCGCGCTGCGCGCGGCGATCCGGTCGAGGCAATCGTGAACCAGCTGCTCGGCGCTGAGTGTGCCGGCCTCGAGACGGGCCACCGCCTCGCTCGCACTCAATCGTTCGGCGCCGCTCATCGTACCTCTCCTTGGCCAAGGCGGCTTTCAACCCAGCCGCCGACCGCCAGCAGCCGCTCATCGTGATGTCGCCTGCCGACCAGCTGGATGCCGACCGGCAAACCATCGGGTCCGCGCCCGGCCGGCAAGGTCAGACAGGGCATCGCCAGTTGCGTCCAGGCCTGATTGAACAGCGCCGAGCCCGTGTCGGCGAGCCCGCGCGGCGCCTGGCCCGGCGCCGGCAGGGTCAGGATCGCGTCGAATTCGCCGGCCCATCGCCCCGCCGCGACGCGCGCTCTTTCCTGGGCGCGGGCGGCGGCGCGGAACGCGCCCAGCGTCAGCTCGCGCCCGCGCGCAATCTTCTGCTCGCGCAGCATCGAGCTCAGCAACGCCTCGTGGCGATAAAGCTCAGGGCTGTGATTGCGCAGCCCCTCGAAGGCGCCGAGTGTCCGTTGAATGTCATCGATCGCGGCGCATTCGGATGGGAGTTCGGTATCGGCGAGGATCGCGCCGGCGGCGGCAAGGCGGCTCGCGGCGGCTTCGAGCGTCGCCCGGCCCTCGGATGCGGCCTCATCCCAATGCGGGCCGCGGCACAGGCCAAGCCGCGGCGCCGTTTCGATCATTCGCAGCGGTTGGTAGGGAATGGCCATCATCGCCGCCCGGAACAGCGCGATGTCGGCGACCGAGCGGGCCATGATCCCGACCGTATCGAGGGCCTCGGTGTTGATGCGCATTCCGGCCGGCGGAAACAGGCCGAAGCTCGGCTTGAACCCGACCACCCCGCAATAGGCGGCAGGCCGGATCACCGAGCCAGCGGTCTGCGTGCCAATCGCCAGCGGCACCATGCAATCGGCGACGGCCGCGGCCGAGCCGCTCGACGAGCCGCCCGGCGTGAAAGCGGGATCGTGCGGGTTCGCGGTCGGGCCGGGATAGCGGTTGGCGAATTCGGTGGTAACGGTCTTGCCCAGCAGGATCGCCCCTGCCGCCTTGGGCAAGGCGGCGGCGCTCGCGTCGCTCGGCGGCCACCAGCCGGTGTAGATGCGCGAGCCATAGCCCGCCGGCATTCCGGCGGCGTCGAAAATGTCCTTGAGTCCGAACGGGACTCCAGAGAGCAGCCCCTTGCGCCCGGTTTTGTCGATGCGGCGCGCCTGTTCGAGCGCCGCCTCGCGCGCCAGATAGGCCCAGGCGCGCACCACCGGCTCACGCACGGCGATGCGGTCAAGACAGCTCGCGACGACCGCTTCGGCGGTCAGTTCGCCGGCCTCGACCCGCCGCGCGATTTCGCCTGCCGACATCTGGTGTGGTTCAAGATTGGGCATTGCCGGTCCCCAAAGCGGCGTTCGGTTTATCTAACCCGATCCGCGATCCGCATGCATGCCCGAATTCAACCGAATCCAAATGCGAGGAAATGCGCCGTTGGCCGTCCTGCGCCAATCCCGGGCGACGCTCTCGGCAATGGGATCGGCCTCAAAAAGCATGGCGCTCGCTGCGTTGCCGCGGCAGAGTTGGGCGAGCGGTCAGACAACCTTTGGGAGGAGTGTACGATGCCCCAATCCGCGATCCCGCCCGGTCGCCACGCGCCGGTCCGTCCCGACTGGCTGGCCAAGCGGCCGGAGGCGGCGCTCGAGGCCGATCTGCCAATCATCGATCCGCACCATCATTTGTGGGACCGGCCCGGCAACCGTTATCTGTTCGAAGATTTGCTCAGCGATGTCACCTGCGGCCACAATGTCGTGGCGACCTGTTTTGAGGAATGCCGCGAGATGTACCGCGCCGACGGCCCGCAGGAATTGCGCTCGCTCGGTGAAACCGAATTCGTTAACGGTGTCGCGGCGATGAGCGCATCGGGAAAATACGGCAAGGCCCGCTGCATCGCCGGCATCATCGGCAATGTCGATTTGCGCATTGGCAGCCGGGCAAAGGGCATCCTCGAACAGCATGTCGCGATCTCGGGCGGGCGCTTCAAAGGCATTCGCAACGGCGCCACCTGGCATGCCGACCCGAGCCTTGAAATCTACTGCTCGGGCGCCCCGCAAGGCCTCTATCGCGACCGCAATTTTCGCGACGGCTTTGCCGGTTTGGCGTCGCTCGGCCTGAGCTTTGACGCCTGGGTGTTCCAGACCCAGCTCGACGATGTCGCCGACCTCGCCCGCGCCTTTCCGCAGGCGACGATCGTCCTCAACCACGTCGGCGGACCATTGGCGATCGGTCCCTATGCCGGCAAACGCGAGGAAGCCTTTGCCGCGTGGAAGCAGGGCGTGACGGCGGTCGCGTCTGCGTCGCCAAACACCTATGTCAAACTTGGCGGGCTCGGCATGAAGCTTTCCGGCTTCACTTTTTTCGAGAACGACCTGCCACCGTCCTCACAGGATTTGGAGCAGGCATGGCGGCCTTATATCGAGACGTCGATTGCAGCCTTTGGGCCCGAGCGGGCGATGTTTGAAAGCAATTTCCCGGTCGACAAGGGAATGTGCAGCTATATGGCGTTGTGGAACGCGTTCAAACGCATCACCTCGGGGTGCTCGGCCGGAGAGAAAACCGCCCTCTATAGCGGCGCTGCGACCAGGGCCTACCGGCTCGCATTCTGACGGAAATTTCCACCGGGCCCCGGAGTCCGCGCTCGACGAAGGTGCAATCGGCTGCAGGTGGGCGCGGTGGTGGGCCGCGCCGCCGCCGATGGCCTGAGGCCGGGGTGCCTCGACAAATGGTCGGCCGGGCTCGAAGGCTTGACGACGTCTGGCGAACAGTCCGCCCCGCCGCCATCGGGCGAGGCTGCGGAGCCGGCAATCGATCAGGGAGGACTGCGATGGCCATTGCCATTCGTCCGGCGGCGCCGGCCGATGCCGAGGAATGCGGTCGCATCATTCACGCCGCCTTTGCCGCAATCGCCGACAGGCACAATTTTCCGCGTGATTTTCCGTCGGTCGAGATCGCCACCGGCCTTGCCGCAATGCTGATCGGGCTGCCCGACTATTATGCGGTTGTGGCTGAAGAGAACGGCCGGGTCCGCGGCAGCAATTTTCTCGACGAGCGCTCGGCGATCGCCGCGATCGGGCCGATCACCGTCGATCCTTCGGCGCAGAACCAAGGGATCGGGCGCCTATTGATGCAGGCGGTGCTGGAGCGCGCAACGGCGCGTGGGGCGGCCGGGATCCGGCTGGTGCAGGACGCGTTTCACAACCGCTCGCTGTGTCTTTACACCGCACTCGGATTTGTGACGCGCGAACCGCTTTCAGTGATGCAGGGCGCTGCCCTGAACCGACCGGTGCCGGGTTACGTTGTGCGACCCGCAACCGCCACCGACGCCGAGGCGTGCAACGCGCTTTGCCGCCGGGTTCACGGTTTTGCCCGCAGCGCCGAACTCGCCGCGGCGATCGACCTGGGCAAGGCCAATGTCGTCGAGCATCTCGGGCGGATCACCGGCTATGCCACCGAGATCGGCTATTTTGCGCATGCGGTCGGCGAAACAAACGAGGATCTCAAGGCTCTGATCGCTGCCGCTTCGGCTTTCGCCGGGCCCGGTTTTCTGTTGCCGACGCGCAACCACGACCTGTTTTCCTGGTGCCTTTCCCATGGGTTGCGCCTCGTCAAGCAGCAGACCTTGATGACAATCGGGCTCTATAACGAACCGCAAGGGGCTTGGCTGCCGAGCATTCTTTATTGAGAAGCCTCCAGGCGGTGCCGAGCGGCCTGGCTGACCGGCGGTACGGAGGGGCGGAATCGCGGTATCGGTTGCTTGCGACATCAGCGAAAAAGCGCAGGACGAAGAGCAATCGGGCATGGATAATGCCGAGCTCATCTGTTGTCGAACCCGAGCCTTTAGGGAGAAACGCCGATGCCGTTGCCGCGACAAGAGGTGGACGCCACCACACCCAAATACCTGCGCGACAAGTATGCAATTGTCGGGGTCGGCGAGACGACCTATACGCGCGGCTCGGGCCGCACCACGCGGGCGCTCGGCACCTGGGCGGTCAGAAACGCAATCCTCGATGCCGGGCTCAAAGCCTCCGACATCGACGGCATGCTCGACTACTCGGGTGGCGATTCGACCTCGGCTACGTTCATCGCCGGCGATTTGGGCATCCGCCTGAATTATTTCATGGATGTGGTTGGCGGCGGGTCGTCGACCGAGGCGCTGGTCGGCATCGCCATCGGACTGATCGAAGCCGGGTGCTGCAAAACAGTCGCCATCTTCCGGTCGATGAACGGCTATTCGCAGGTCAGGATCGGCGGCACCGGCGCGCGTTCGGCCGCTCCGGTTTCGGGCGACATGCTGCACAACCGCGCCTATGGCTGGCAAAGCGCCGGGCAGAGCTTTGCGCCCACTTTTATGCGCCACATGTACGATTACGGGACCCGACCCGAGCAGGTCGCGATGGTCAAGGTCGCGCACAGCCACCACGCCTCGAACAATCCCAAGGCCTATTACAAAAGGCGCTACACGGTCGAGGACGTGCTCGGCAGCCGGCTGATCTGCAAGCCGCTGCATCTGTTGGATTGCTGCGTCGAAACCGACAACGCGACGGCGATCATCGTGACTTCGGCCGAGCGCGCCCGCGACATGAAACAGCCGCTGGTGCTGATCCGCGGCGTTGTCGGCCGCTGCTCAAAGCCGCGGCTCGATATGCATTATCAGCACGGGCCGATTTCGACGGTCGCCGGCCATTACGCCAAGAACATATTGTGGCCCAATTCTGGGGTCGGGCCCGAGGATATCGACGTGACCGGGTCCTATGATGCGTTCACCTTCACGACAATGCTGCAGCTCGAAGATTACGGGTTTTGCAAAAAGGGCGAAGGCGGCGAATACGTGTCGAGCGGCGCCATCCAACTCGGTGGGCGGCGGCCCAACAATACCAGCGGCGGGCATTTGTGCGAGGGGTACACCCACGGCATGAACATGGTCATCGAGAATGTCCGGCAGCTGCGCCACGATGCCGACGATTCATGCCCGCTCGGCCCGGACGGAAGGCGCCAGCACACCTTTGACTACCGCGAGGGCGGCTGCCGCCAGGTGCGCGATGTCGAAGTCACCGCCAATCTCGGCTGGGCCAATCCCGCCACCGCATCGGCGATGGTGATGCGGCGCGGCTGGTGAGGCGCACGGGACGAACATCTTTCCGGGGAGAAGTATCATGCCGGTTCGCGGCGAATATCTGGGCATGGGATTGACGATCGACGATCTCGACATCGAGAACATCGAATATTTCCGCCATTGCGCCGAGCACGATTTCCATCTGCAAGCCTGCGCGCAATGCGGTCGGCTGCGCTATCCGCCGACAACGGCTTGCCCGTGGTGCATGTCGCTCGAGTCGCGCTGGCAGCGGGTCGAAGGCAAAGGAGCCGTCCATTCCTATACCGAAGTGCATCATGCGATCCAGCCGGCGTTTCGCGCCAAGACCCCCTATCTGGTGCTGCTGGTCGATCTCGATACGCAAAAGGGCCAGCCGACACCCGACGAGGCGCTGCGCGTCGTCGGCAACCTGACCACGCCCGAGGGCGAGCTCGCCCCGCCCGAAATGGTGCGCCGGGTCGGCATCGGCACCCGGGTGCGCATGGTGTTCAGCGATGTCGGCCCGGGTCTGGCGCTGCCGCAATGGACGATCGACGAAAGCGCCACGCAGCCGGCCACGATCTGGCGCTATCCGCAGGAGTAGGCGCAGCATCGCGCCTGTCGCGGCATCCAGACGGCCGGCGGCGGCGCAACCGGCGCCGACCTGTCGGGTTCAGTCGCCGGTCGTCGGCGCCCCGCCACCCGCCGGCGTTTGCGGCAGAAACCAACGCTGATCGCGGTTTTCGAGGCGGCCGGCGCGACGATGACGCTGCAATGCGATGCCGAGGTGGTTGGGCCGCACCGACATTCCCAGCTCGTGGGTCAGATAGGTCATGACCTCGGCGGCGGTCGCACCGCTGCTATGAGCGCCGACCGCGCGCAGCGTTGCATCGCTCAGCGACAATACATTGGCCGGCTTTGCCGCGCGCGCCGGGCGAGCCGGCGACGCAGCGGCGGATCGACCGCGCCGGCGCCGCTCGCCGGGGGCCGGCCTTACGCCGAAGCGGGACAGCACCCGCTCGGCAATCTCGAGCTCTTCGAGCTGCTGGGCAAGTTTGGCGCGGTCAGCGTCGAGCCGCGCCAGGCGCTCGGCGAGCTTTTGCTTTTCCTGGGTGATTTCGTCTAACGTCGCCATTGCCGCTCTCCTATGGCCGACTTGGCACCCCACCGATCCCGGTTTTGGCAATAAATGGCGAACCGCGGTTTCAATAAAAGGCCAGACGACTGAAAAAGGTTGAATTTTCGCGACTGCGGCGGGTTACTGCGGGAACCCCCGTGCAGAATTATTGGCCGCAGCGCTCCTGTCGCGGCACTGCGGGATGACGCTGCGGCCCGGCCGCGGCGCGCGGTTCAATGAACCGCCTGTTCGGCCAAATGATTGTCCACGCAGCTGTTAAACGGCACCTCGCGCCCGACAAAGCCGGAGGAAATCAGCCCCTGCCGCAACCGCTCAAACCCCTCTTGCGGCAGGATCGGGTCGGTGCCCCATACCGCTTGGAGCCGGTATCTGGCGATCGCTCCCTCCAATGTAGCGAGATGATTGTCGGGAAAAAACCCGGCAATGGCCGCGGCGATTTCCGCCGGCGATGCGGTCTGCACCCATCGCTGGGTCTGATAGATGGCGCGCACCAGGCGCAGCAGCGGTTCGGGATCGGAAGCCAGCCGCTCGCGGGTGGCGACCAAAGCGGTGTAGCTGGTCCGCCCGCGCCGGCTCGCGGCGTACCACAAATGGCCGCCGTTGTTCCTCAACGCGTGCTCGACAAAGGGTTCGAAGCATTGCACCGCATCGACGCCGCCGGCGCGCAATGCGGCAAGGTTATCGGCCATGCTCTGTTCGCCGATCCGATTGAGACCGTCAGGATCGATCCCGGCTTGGCGCAAATCCTCCTGCAGGCAGAGCCACGGGGTCGGCACCTCGGCGACGCTGGCAAAGCGCAGCGAAGCGAGGTCGGCGAGCCGGAAGTCGGGACGCGGCTCGCGCCCGACAATCGAAAACGGGTCGCGGCAAACCACTTCGGCGATACAGACCAGCGGCGAATCCGGGTGCAAATCGTGGTGCTTGATGATGCGCATCGGACCCGCCCATATCACATCGGCGTCTCCGGCAATCAACGCGGTCTCGGCCCGGCCCGGCCCGGGCGAGGCCAACAGCTCGACCTCGAGCCCTTGCGCCTGATAGGCGCCAATGGCATGGGCGGCATAAAACGGCGTGTACAGCAGGAACCGATAGTTCTCGTAAAGACGCAAGCGCATCGGTCGTCGCCTAGGCTGGGCGGGCGCAGCGGTTGTCCCGATTGACGTTTGGGAGCGGCCGGGAAACCGGCGGATCGGTGTGCAGACCGCCGGCGATCCCGGCCGCAAGGCGAGGCGCGGCGTCTGCTACAGGACACCCTCCTGGCGCAGCCCCTCGATCTCGGCCGAACCGAGCCCGAGCCAGTTGTGCAACACCTCGGCGCTGTGCCCGCCGAGCGGCGGCGATCCCTTGAGGCGCACCGTCTTGCCGTCGATACGCACCGGCCAGGTCGCCATCTTGTAGTCGCCATTGTGGTGATGCACGAACTGCATCAGACCGCGCGTCTCAAAGCTCGGCTCGTTCTGCAATTCCATCGTGTCGAACACGGCGCTGGCCGGCACGCCAACGGCAATCAGCTTTTCCATGGCCTCGCGCTTGTCATGCTGGCGGGTCCACTCGCCGATGATCGCGTCGAGCTCCTTCTCGTTTTTGACGCGCAGATCGCCGGTGGCGAAACGCGGATCGTCGATCAGCTCCTCGCGCCCGATCAGTCGCATCAGTCGCGACCAATGCTCGGGATTGGCGCGGCTAGTGGTCAAATAGACATAATCGTTCGGCCCGCCGCCCTTGCACGGATAGAGGCCCGAGGGCGCGTTGTTGCCGCCGCCCGATTTGGCCCCGCGCCGCGGCGCCGGCTTGCCGGTGCGCGCCATCGTCGCAAAACAGGTGCGCATGTAATGGATCATCGCATCCTGCATCGCCAGCTGCAGGTGCCGGCCGCGGCCGGTATGATTGCGCTCGTGCAGGGCCCCGAGGATCGTTGCCGCCATCAGCATGCCGGTGCCGGTGTCGCCAAACGACAATCCGGGTTTGACCGGCGGCCGGTCGGGCTCGCCGGTGACACTGATCGGTCCGCCCGCGGCCTGCGCGATCATGTCGAAGGCAAGTCCGCGTTCATGCGGGCTGCCGCTGCCAAAACCCTTGATCTGGCAATAGATGATGCGCGGGTTGATCGCTTTGACCGACTCGTAATCGAGGCCAAGGCGCTCGATCGTGCCCGGCGCCATGTTCTCGGCCGTGACGTCGGCCTGCCGGAGCAGGTTCTTGACGATTTCGAGCCCCTTGGGCGTTTTCAGGTTGATCGCCAGCGATTTCTTATTGACGTTGAACTGGTAGAAATACCAGGGATCGTCGTCGGGTTTGCCGGGGCGCAACCGGCGGCCGGGATCACCGCGACCCGGGTTCTCGATCTTGACAACTTCGGCGCCAAACCAGGCAAGCACCTCGGTGCAGGTGGTTCCGGCTTCGAATTGCGTAAAATCGACGACTTTGACACCCTGCAAAAAGTTGAAGTCCTGGGTTACGTCGCTCATTGCTCTCCCTCCCGTGCGCAGCGCTGCTCGTCTGACAGCCTGCGCCTTTCGCCTCGCCGCCGCAACACTTGAGCCTCCATGCCGAGGGAAGTCGCGACAAACCCCAGTCGCGATCCGAGAGGCCAAGCCTCAAATGCCCCTTGGCGGTTGGCGGCCGACGCAACCGGCCGCACAGCGCGATATCTCGGCTGTCCTCGGCCCGGTGCTGCTGGCAACGCCCGACGACCTTGCCGGATGCTCCCGGGTAACACCTTAGCGTTTGGGCGGGTGGGCGCGGACAAATTCCTCGTTGACGTCGCTGCCCCAGCCGGGCCTGGTCGGCAATACCAATTCGCCGTTCTCGATGACCGGCGGGTGGGTCACGATATCGTCCTTCCAGCTGACGTCGTCGATGTCGATCTCCATGACTTTGAAGTTCGGCGCCACCGCGCACATATGGGCACTGATCAACGAGCCCAGATGGCCGTTAAAGTTGTGCGGCGCGATATTGACCTCATAGGCGTCGGCCATTGCCGCAATCTTCAGCGATTCGAGGATGCCGTTCCAGGCCACGTCGATGATTGCGAAATCGACCGCCTGGTTTTCGAAAAAGGGCCGGAAATTGCGCCGGCCATAAATTGATTCGAGCGATGCGATCGGCGTTCGCGCCGAACGGCGGATCAGCGCGAGGCCGGCCGGGTCGTAGAGATCGATCTCGAGCCACACCAGATCAAGCGGCTCCAATGCGCGAGCGAGCTTGATATAGCCGTCGATCTTGTAGTTGAAGTTGGTGTCGAGATGGAGCCCGACCTCAGGACCGGCGCCGCGCCGAAACGCGCCGAGTTGCGCCACCGCCGCTTCGACGATGCGGTGGTTGACATTGAGTTCGGGGAAGCCGGGCGGATTGCCGGTGCCGGGACCATAGGTGTAGGGCTTGTCGCGGTCGAAGCGAATAAGGTTGGTCTTGAGCCCTTTGAAGCCTTTGCGCCTCACTTCCTCGCCCAGGGCGACGATGTCGTCGAGCGAGCGCACCGGCTCGACCCCGCACCACTCACGGATGCGGTCGGCATAGCGCGTGCGATAGGTGCCGCAATGCGACCAGTAAAGCTGCAAGCGGTCGCGCACTGGCCCGCCGAGCATCTCGTAAACCGGCACACCCAGCGCCTTGGCCTTGATGTCGACAAGCGCATTTTCGATCGCCGCTATTGCCATCTGGTTGATGCCGCCGGCGGCCTGCCGGGTCGCGGCGTAGAGGTAGGCGCTGTGACGCTCCACCGGGCGCGGATCTTGGCCGAGGAGCCGCTCGCCCATTCTGCGGATCACCGCTGTCAGGCCTTGCGCGCCGTAACCTTCCATATATTCCGACCAGCCGACGATGCCGTCGTCGGTCGTGATCTTCAGAAACGAATTGACCCGCCAGCCGGCATCGCAATGCAAGTCTTCGATTTTGACGATCTTCATCGACCCATCCCTCGGCTTGCGGCGGCGCGGCGGCCGCCTTGGCGGCGATGATGCCCGCTTGTGCGCGCCATGGCCAGCGCGCCGCCGGTGTGCCGGCGGCGGGGCGTTCGCGCTGCTGAGCTGAGATGGCGACGGCGCTGCGCACCCGGCTGTTGCGCTATTTGCACGCCCGGCTGGGCGGCCTGCCGCTGCGGCTGGTGCTGTGGGATGGCGCGGTGTGCGATTTCGCCCCGGCGCCGCGGATCACGATCGGGTTGCGCTCGCGGCGGCTCGTGCGCTTCTTTTTGACCGGCAATATCGGCCGGTTGGCCGCCGCCTATGTCGCCGGCGAGCTCGTCGTCGAGGGCAGCATCGGCGAGGTCATCGCCATCGGCATGGAATTGGCCCAACGCATCGGCGGCCGACCGATGATGCGGCGGGCCGCGGCTGTGCTCGGGAGGCTGCCACGGCGCCACAGCAAAGCCGCCGACGCCGACTGGGTCCGCTACCATTACGATGTGTCGAACGCATTCTACCGGCTGTGGCTCGATCGGCACATGATCTATTCCTGCGCTTATTTCACGACCGGTGGCGAAGACCTCGACACCGCGCAGGAGCACAAGCTCGATCACATCTGCCGCAAATTGCGGCTCGAACCCGGCGACCGCCTGCTCGACATCGGCTGCGGTTGGGGCGGGCTTTTATGCTGGGCCGCGACCCATTACGGGGTCAGCGCTCTGGGCATTACCTTGAGCCAGCCGCAATGCGATGAGGCGCGCCGGCGCGTCGCCGCCGCCGGTCTCGACCGACGGATCGAGCTGCGGGTCGCCGATTATCGCGATCTGAAGGGCGCCGAAGAATTCGACAAAATTGTTTCGGTCGGCATGTACGAACATGTCGGCATCGCCAACCTGCCGGTCTATTTTGCCACCCTCGCGCGGCTGTTGCGGCCGGGCGGGCTCGCCCTCAATCACGGCATCACCAGCACCAACCGTGACGGCCGCGGCCAGGGTCCGCCGGGCGGCGAATTCATCGACCGTTTCGTGTTTCCCGGCGGCGAATTGCCCCATATCTCGCGCGTGCTTTACGAGCTTGCAGGCAGCGGGCTCGAAATCCTCGACGCCGAGGATCTGCGGCCGCATTACCCGCTGACCCTATGGCATTGGGTGCGCCGCCTCGAACAGGCGCGCGAGGCGGCGATCGCCGCCGCCGGGCCCGCGCGCTACCGCATCTGGCGCATCTACATGGCCGGCATGGCTCAGGCTTTCGAGCAGGGCTGGCTGTCGGTCTATCAGACCTTGGTGCAAAAGAACCTGGCCGCGGGACCGGCACCCCGTCCTTGGACCCGCCGCTATCAATATGAGGCGCGCGCTCTGGCCCCGCCCTTGAGCCGCAACCCCGATTGGGGTGCGCTCTAAGGAAGGCGGCCCAAGGCTCAGGGACGCTGAACGCGGCGCTATTGCGGCGGCAGCGGCGGCCGGAGCCGCGGCTGAGTTTCTTCGAAGGCGCGAGCGGCACGCAGCACCCGGTCGTCGCAATAGAGCGGACCGACGATCTGCAACCCGATCGGCAGACCGGCGCTCGTCAGACCGCAGCAGAGGCTCGCCGCCGGTTGGCGCGTCATATTGAACGGATAGCTAAACGGCGACCAGTCGATCCAATGGCGTTCCTGCGCCGCATCATTGAGGTCGCGGCCCGCCGGCAGGGCCGGCACCGGCATTGTCGGCGTCAATAAAATATCGTAGCGACGATGGAATTCGGCCATGCGCCGGCCAAGTGCGGTGCGCACCAGATCGGCGGCCACCCAATCGGCCGCCATGATCCGCTCCCCTGCCGCGACCGTCTCCAATAATCCGGGATCGACCAGATGTCGGCGCTCGGCCGGAAAGGTGCGCAGCAATGCCGCTTCGCCCGCCGCCCACAGGGTGAAGAGCGCGTCGCGCGGCGAGGCAAAGAGCGCGCCAACTTCTTCGACATCGGCGCCCAGCGTCTCAAAGCGGCGCGCGGCCGCGGCCACCGCGGCGGCGATCTCGTGATCGACCCGCGCGTAACCGAGATCTGGACTGAACGCAACCCGCCAGCCCTTGACACCGCCTTCCAGCGCTGCCGTCCAATCGCGGTCGTCGGCTGGCAGCGCATAGGGATCGCGATCGTCGGGCCGGGCGATCGCATTGAGCATCGCCGCCGCGTCGGCGACGGTCCGGGCGATCGGCCCATGATGCGACAGCAGGCCCAACGGCGACGGCGGATAGGCCGGTACCCGCCCAAAGCTCGGCTTCAGCCCGAACACCCCACAAAACGCCGACGGGGTGCGGATCGACCCGGCGCCGTCACTCCCCAAATGCAGCACCCCGATGCCGGCGGCGGCGGCGACGGCCGCGCCGGCACTGCTGCCGCCGGAGGTTCGCGCCCGATCCCACGGGTTGCGGGTGACGCCGTGCAGCGGACTGTCGCCCAATGCCTTCCAGCCGAATTCGGAGGTCGTCGTCTTGCCGAGGATCACCGCCCCGGCTTCGTGCAGCCGCGCGACGGCCGGCGAATCCTCGGACCAGTCCTGGGCTGGGTCGACGAGATGCGAGCCGCGCAGGGTCGGAAAGCCGCGCATCAGCATCAGATCCTTGATCGTCGCTGGCACGCCGTCGAGGGCGCCCAACGGCTCGCCGCGACGCCAGCGCTGTTCGGAGGCGTTGGCGGCGGCGAGCGCCCCGTCACGGTCGACGATGCAAAAAGCATTGAGCGCCGGCTGCAACGCCTCGATCCGCGCCAACAATTGCGTCGCCACCTCGACCGGGGACAGCGCGCCCCGGCCGTAGAGCGCCGTCAGTTCCGTCGCCGTGGCATAGGCGATGCGATCGTCGCCGGCCATCGCTCCCTCCTTTTGCCGGGTCATTGCTCCGACTAGGATCGCACAGCTAACCAGCGGGGCGAGGGATGCGCAATCTCCAGATCAATGGCGAGCGCCTGTGGGCAAGCCTGATGGAACTGGCCAAGATCGGGGCCACCGCAAAAGGCGGGGTGTGCCGGCTCGCCGCCAGCGATCTCGACGGCGAGGCGCGCCGGCTGTTCATCCGCTGGTGCGAAGCGGCCGGCTGCACGGTTCGGATTGATCAGATCGGCAATATCTTTGCCCGCCGCGCCGGCCGCAATCCCGACCTGCCGCCGGTCATGGCCGGCAGCCATCTCGACACCCAGCCGACCGGCGGCCGCTTTGACGGTGCCTATGGGGTCATGGCCGGTCTCGAAATTGTCCGCACTTTGAACGACCTCGGCTACGAGACCGAAGCGCCGATCGAGATCGTTGCCTGGACCAACGAGGAAGGCTCGCGCTTTTCACCGGCGATGGTGGGCTCGGGCGCGTTTGCCGGGGTGTTCGATCTCGCCTACGGGCTCAACCGGCCCGACAATACGACCGGCGTCACGCTTGGCGCCGAGCTCGAACGCATCGGCTTTGCCGGACCCGAGCCGGTCGGCGGCCGCAAGATCGCGGCCTATTTCGAGGCGCATATCGAGCAAGGACCGATCCTCGAAGCCGCCGGCTTGCCGGTCGGAATTGTGACCGGCGCCCAGGGACAGCGCTGGTACGAGGTGACCGTTACCGGGCAAGAAGCCCATGCCGGACCCACGCCGATGCCGCGGCGGCGGGACGCGCTGGTGGGTGCGGTGCGCATGATCGACGCAGTCAACCGCATCGGCCACACCCATGCGCCCCATGCCTGCGCCACGGTCGGGTTTGTCCAGGTAAGCCCCAATTCGCGCAATACGATCCCCGGCCGGGTGTTTTTCACGGTCGATTTTCGTCATCCCGAGGATGCCGTTCTGACGCAGATGGACCACGAATTGCGCGAGGCCTGCGCGAAAGCGGCGGCGAGCCAGGGTCTCGACGCGGCAGTCGAAGAATTCTGGTATTTTCCGCCGACCCCGTTCGACCCGGAGCTCGTGGCGCGGGTGCGCGAAGCGGCGGCCGTCCAAGGCTACCCGCACCAGGACATCATCAGCGGCGCCGGCCACGACGCCGTCTACATGGCGCGGGTGGCGCCGAGTGCGATGGTTTTCGTCCCGTGCGTCGGCGGCATCAGCCACAACGAGGTCGAGGACGCCAAGCCCGAGGATTTGACCGCCGGCTGCAACGTGATGCTCAACGCCCTGCTCGAAACCGCCGACCGGCGAAGCTGAGTATGGCCGCACTCGCTCGCGTGGCGCCCGCCACGCCGGAGTGCGACACCCCGGCTCACCACTTGTTGCGCAGCTCGCGCAATTTCAGAAACACGGTCCTTGCGTCGGGGTTCTCGGGCAGGTCGGGAAACACCGCGCGCAACTGCCGGATCACGGTCGGGCTCGTCAGCCGAAAAAAGGTGTTGATCTCGCGCTCGAGGGCGAGCGTCGTGACCAGCGGCCGGTTGGTGTCTTGTTGCTCGACTTGCGGCAGCAACGCCTTGGCGCGCGCATTGTCGGGCTCGCGGTCGAGCGTGAAGCCCAAATTGCGCGCGATGTAGTCGTGGCCGGGATAGATCAGTGTATTTTCGGGCAGCCGGGCCAGCTGATTGACAAAAGTGTTGTAGAGCTCGTCCGGGTGACCGCCATTGTGGCAATTGCCCGCCCCGGCGTTGAATAAAGTGTCACCGCAGAACAGCGCCGGGGTGTCGCCGCGTGACATCACGCAAATATGCGACATCGTGTGTCCGGGGGTGTCGAGACATTCGAGCTCGACGGTTCGGCCGATTTTGATCACGTCACCAGCACGCAGGCCCTCGGTCATCTCCGGGATGCGGTCCTTGGCGTTGGCATGCGCCAACACTTTGGCGCCGGTTGCTGCGACCATCTGCGCGTTGCCACCGGTATGGTCGCGATGCTCATGGGTGTTGAGGATGCGGGTGATGGTCCAGCCGCGCGCCTTGGCTCGGGAGAGGCATTTTTCATGGTCGAGCGGGTCGATGGCGAGCGCTTCCCCGGTTTCCGAACAGGCGACCAAGTAATTAAAGTTACGACCGGAATTCGCAGTCCAGATCTGTTCGACGATCATCGCGGGCCTCTCACGGGTTGAGCCGACCGGGACAAGGGCGGTACGCGCCGCCATTCGCCTTGGTTCTATTGCGCGCCACCCGGCTTGTCCATCGCTGCCGCAGCGCCGGGCCTCCTCGCCATTGCCGCCGCGGCGGCCTCGGGTTGGCGCGTGAGCATTTTCGGACCGAACCCGACACGTCTCGGGGATGCAACACCCCGCGGCCATCGTATGAACAGCGCAAGCGCTTTCTTCGCCTGACGTTTTCCGGACGGCGCGCCTTTAACCTTACAGCTAGCCTGCCGCGATGCGCTTACCTTTTCGCGCCGTCGTGATCACCGGAGCATCGAGCGGCCTCGGCGCGGCTCTCGCTCAAGCCTATGCCGGGCCGCAAACGGCATTGGCCTTGCTAGGCCGTGACCGTGACCGCCTGAACCAGACCGCGGATGCCTGCGAAGCCAAGAGCGCCGAGGTGAGATTGGGGACGATCGATGTCGAAAACGCGCCGGCGATGGCGAAATGGCTGACCGAATTCGATCGCGACCATCCGGTCGATTTGATCGTCGCCAATGCCGGCACCTCGGCCGGACCCGACCCCGGCAGCCCATCCGAGGGTGTCGAGATGGCGAGCCGCCAGGTGCGGGTCAACCTGCTCGGCGCGATCAACACGGTCGAACCGCTGCTGCCGGCGCTGTGCCGCCGCGGCCGCGGGCGGATCGCGGTGATTGCCTCGATCGCCGCCTATCGCGGCCTGCCGGACAGCCCCGGTTATTGCGCCAGCAAAGCCGGGTTGCGCGCTTACGGCGAAGCGCTGCGCCCCCGCCTCGCCCGCTACGGCGTCGGGGTCACGATCGTGTGCCCGGGATTTTTCGATTCGCCGATGACCGACCGGTTCGACGGGCCGACCCCGTTCCTGATCAGCACCGCCGCCGCCGCGCGGCTCGTCAAACGCGGGATCGATCGCGGCCAGCGCCGGGTTTCATTTCCGTGGCCGCTGGTTTTTGGCCTGCAATTCTGCAACCTCGCACCGGCTGTGATCGGCGATGCGATCATGCGTCGCTACCGGTTTCATATCCGCGCGGTCGCGGCCAATGACGGCTGACGCGGCGCGGTTCATGATCGGTGTCGCAGCCGCGCTGGCGGGTTGGCTGATCCCGCGCGCGGTGGCCCGGGCGAGGATCGAGACATTGGCGGCCGTCGGGCTCGATTTGGCGCCGGCGCTGCTGACGGCGGTGCTGATTTCGCTTGCCTGTGGACGCGCCCTATTCGCCGGCGCGGTGGTGCTCGCGCTGGGCAGCGGGTTTGCCCTTGCCGACGCGACCAAGCGGGCGGTGCTGCGCGAACCCGTGGTATTTTCCGACATGTCCGAGTTGGGGCATGTGTTTACCCATCCCCATCTCTACCTGCCCTTCGCCGGCCCGGCCGTCGTTATCGGCGGGGCTCTTGCCGCCGCCGGGCTCGCCGTCGGATTGCTGATTTTTACACCGCCGCTGTGGTCGCCCCACCCGCTCGCCGCATTCGCGGCCGCCCTTCTGGTTGGCGGCGGGTGGTGGTTTGTTTCGCGCGAGCCGTGGCTGGGCCGCGCCGCCGAATTGCTGCGGCGGCTGCAGCCGAGCGGCGAGCCTGGCGCCGATGCGGCGCGGCTCGGGCCGTTTGCCGCGCTTCTGGTGCATGGCGTCATCGCCCGCGCCGAGCGCGATCAGCGCCGCGCCCCATACCGGCCACTGCCGGCGCCGGCGTTACAGGTAACCCGCGCTCTTTCCCCGGTTGTCGTCGTGCAATGCGAATCGTTCTTCGACGCCCGACGGGTCTCGCCGCAGGTGCCGCAGGATCTGCTGCCCGGGTTTGACGCCTGTCGCGCGCGGGGAGCGATTTATGGTCGGATGGAGATCCCCGCTTGGGGCGCCAACACGATGCGCGCCGAATTCGCCGTGTTGACCGGCATTGGCGAAGCGCGGCTCGGTTACGACCGCTTTAACCCCTATCACGCATTTGCCCGCGCCCCGCTCGCCTCGCTCGCCCGCTGCCTGCGCGCCAATGGTTACCGGACGCTTTGCCTGCACCCCTATGACCGCCGCTTTTTTCGGCGCGACCTAACAATGCCGGCGCTCGGTTTCGACGCCTTTCTCGGCTGTGAGGAACTGGGTGGGTCGGCCCGCCCTCCCTATCTCTCCGATCTCGAATTCGGTCGTCGCCTGGTTCGCATTCTCGACGAAGCAGGGCCGGCAACCTTCATTTTCGCGATCACGATGGGCAATCACGGGCCATGGCCGGATCACGCGCCAGGGCCGGCTCCGTTGGCGGGCGGCTGCGGGCTAGGCGATCTGCCCCAGGGCCGGGCATTGCTGCGTTATCTCCATGGGCTAAAGGCTTCGGACGAGATGCTCGCCCTGTTGCTCGACGAATTGGGTCCGCAGCGGCGCGACGCGCTGTTGGGTTTTTATGGCGACCACCAGCCGAGCCTGCCGGCCGCGTTCGGCCATCTCGGTTTCGCCGATTGGGCGAGCGACTATATTCTCCTCGACGGGCCGTCGGCGCGGGCGCAACGCATCGATCTCCCGGTGCATCGGTTGCATTCGATGATCCTCGACCGACTGTGCCGGCGCGGCGTGATCGTCGATCCGCAGCCCGCCGCCCTCGGGGCTGCTTGACAGTTCCAGGCTTCCGCGCGGAACATCACCGCATCAATCGCCGGCGGCGTCGCGGGTGAAAGGATGGAACTTGGAGGCCGGAGCGTCATTGTCACCGGCGGCGCGTCCGGGATCGGCCGTGCGACGGCGCTCTTGGCTGCGCGTCATGGCGCCCGGGTCGTCATCGGCGATATTGACCTTGCGGGCGGCCATGCGGCTGTAGCAGAAGCCAAGGAAGCCGGCCTCGAGATTGACTTCGCGCCGCTTGACCTGACCGACAGCAGCGCCATCGATGCCTTCGTGTCGGCTGTTGGCGAGCGGGTCGAGGTGATCGACGGTCTCGTCAACGGCGCCGGCTGGGACGCGATCCAGCCGTTCTTGGAAAATCCGCCGGAAATTTGGGACCGGATCATCGCGATCAACCTGATGGGAGCGATCCGGCTGACCCGCGGCGTATTGTCGCCGATGGTCGCCGCCGGGCGCGGCAAGATCGTCAACATATCGAGCGATGCCGGCCGGGTCGGCAGCACCGGCGAGACCGTTTACGCCGCGGCCAAAGGCGGGCTGATTGCATTCACCAAATCGCTGGCACGGGAGATGGCGCGCTACCGCATCAACGTCAATTGCGTTTGTCCAGGCCCGACCGACACGCCGTTGTTCCGCCGCCAGCCCGAGCGCATCAAAGAGGCGCTGACGCGCGCCATACCGTTCCGCCGCATCGCCCAACCGGCCGAAATCGCCGAAGCGGTGCTGTTTTTTCTCAGCGATCGCGCTAATTACATCACCGGGCAGGTATTAAGCGTCAGCGGCGGTCTGACGATGGCAGATTGACAGCGACAAGGGAGCGAAGAAATGCGGAGGTATCAAGCGGCGGTTCTGGCGGCGTTCGGCACGGTTTTCATCGCCGGGGCAGCGCTGGCGCAGCCCAATGCGCCGCTGCCGCAGAATAATCCCGAGGCGGCGGCCAATGTGCGCCAGAGCCAAGCCTATTCGGCGTTGTTGCGCAGCAATCCGGCGTTTCGCCGCAAGCGCGAGCAGATCGAATGCGGCCCGATTACCGATCCGCAACTGCATGCGAGCTGCATCGCTTCATTCGAAGCCTACGCCAAGCCGGGTCAGAAATAGTCGAGGAGGAAAGGGAATGCCCAACCCCGCACCCGGATTTAAGACCCGGCCCGATTACCGCGTCGATCTGGTGCCCGAGACGCGGCGGGTGCGGGTCATGTTTGCCGGCACTCCAATCGCCGACACCACCGCCGCGCTGCGCGTCGAAGAGACCGGGCATGGGCCCGTCTATTACATCCCGGAACAGGACGTGCGGCTTGACCTGATGCGGCGAACCGACCACCACACCCGTTGCCCCTACAAGGGCGAAGCGTCCTATTGGACGATCGAGGCGCCCGACGGCGCCGGCGTCAAACGCGCGGAGAATGCGGTGTGGGCGTACCCGTCCCCCTATGACGAAGTGGCCGGGCTTGCCGGCTATTATGCCTTCTATCCGAACCGGGTCGATGCGATCAGCGTCGAATGACGCCGTCGGCGCGATGCATCTGACGCAGAACTGGACGGTTCACAAACCCGGCGTCACCTCGGAAAGGGGTATTGTCGCCGCGCAAAACCGGCGGGCGGCGGCGGTCGGCGCCGAGATCCTGCGGGCGGGCGGCACCGCCGTTGATGCCGTCGTCGCCACAGCACTGGCGCTTGCGGTGCTTGAGCCCTGGAACAGCGGGCTCGGCGGGATCGGGTTTATGGTTGTCCATCGCGCCGGTGCGTCGGCGGCCGAGGCCATCGATTTTGGCCCGGTCGCGCCATACCGCCTCGACCCGGCGGCCTTTCCGCTGACCGGTGCGGTCAGGACCGAACTCTTTACCTGGCCCGCCGTCGAGGGCGATCGCAACATTCACGGGCCGCTGGCTTTCGCGATTCCGAGCGCGGTGCGCGGCTACGCGGCGGCGGTCGAACGTTTTGGTCGTCTGCCGTGGCGCGACCTGGCGGCGCCGGCGGCGGCACTGGCGCGCGAGGGGCTGCCGGTCGACTGGTTTACGACGCTCAAAATCGCCGCCGCCGCGACCGATCTGCGGCTTTACGCGGAGAGCCGCCGGGTATGGCTGCCGGATAGTCTGCCGCCGGTCTGCCCGCCCGAGCACGACATCATGCATCTGCCGCTCGGCCGCCTTGCCGACACATTTGAGCGGCTTGCCACCGCCGGCCCCGAGGATTTCTATTCGGGCGATATCGCCCGGTCGATCGCCGCCGACATCACCGCGGCTGGCGGCGTGCTGGCGGCCGACGATCTGGCTCGCTGCCGGGCGCGGGTCATGCCGGCGCTCACCATCCCGTATCGCGACGCGGTGCTGCACGCCGCACCCGGAATGACGGCCGGGCCGACCCTCGCCTTCACAATTGAGCGGATGATGCGCCGGCGCTTTGCCGCGGAACCCGACGCCGCCTATTTCGAGACATTGATCGATGCGCTGCGCGAGGCTTATGCCGACCGTCTCGCCCATGCCGGCGATGTCGAAACCGCCGCGCCCACCTCGACAACCCACATCACCGCGATCGATCGCGACGGCACGATCGCCGCCCTGACCACGACCTTGCTGTCGAGCTTTGGCAGTCGGTATGTGCTGCCCGGCACCGGTATTCTGATGAACAACGGGATCATGTGGTTCGACCCGCGGCCGGGACGGCCGAATTCGTTGGCGCCGGGAAAACGCGCCCTGACCAATATGTGCCCGCTGGTCGCCTCGCGCGCGGGCCGGCCGTGGTTCGGGGTCGGGGCTTCGGGCGGTCGGCGCATTCTCGCCGCCGTCCTGCAGATGACGAGTTTTGTGATCGATTTCGGCATGGATCCGGTGGCGGCGGCGCACCACCCGCGCGTCGATGTGAGCGGCGGCGAAGCGATCGGCCTCGACCATCGCCTGTCGCCGGTCATCAGCGCCGCGCTGCTCGCCAAACCCGGCGCGGCCCTTGTCGAGCACACCGTTTTTCCGAGCCGCTTTGCCTGCCCAAACATGGTGCTGCACAGCGCCGATGGCCGCAACCACGGCATCTCCGATGTGATGTCGCCGTGGTCGGGAGCGGTGGCCGAAGCGGCTTCCGGCTGAACTCGCCGCCTCAGGCGGCATCGTGAAAAATGATGCCGAGCGTATAGCGCTCGCCCGAGCGTATCCGGCTGACGCCGTGCCGCATTGTCGCGCGCACCGCGCCGCGCGCACCTTGGACCGGCCGGTGATGAACCGGAAAGATCACCGCCTCGCCCCGCGCCAGTGGCACCACCTCGGCGCGCGATTGCATCCGGGGCCGCTGCTCGACGAGCAGGAATTCGCCCCCGCAAAAATCCCGGCCCGGCTCGCTGAGCAGCACCGTCAACTGCAACGGAAAGACGAGCGGACCATAGAGGTCCTGGTGCAAGCGATTGTAGTCGCCGGGGCCGTATTTCAGCATCAGCGGTGTGGGCCGGGTTTGGCCGGCGCGATGGCAGCGGTCGAGATAGTCCTCAAGCGCCGCGGGCAATTCGCCCTCTTCGCGCAGCTGTGCGCACCAGCGCCGGGCGATCGGCGCCAGCCGCGGATAGATCTCGCGCCGCAGCGCCGCGACAAGATCCGGCAGCGGATAGCGGAAATACTTGTATTCGCCGCGGCCATAGGCATGCGCCTGCATGATAATGTGCCGGCGAAACCGGTCATCGTCGCCGTAGAACGCCTTCAGCCGCGCACATTCCGGCGCGCTCAACAGCGGCAGCGTGGCATAGCCCTGCTCGTCGAGCGCCGCCGCCACCGCCGGCCAATCGGCGGCGCTGAGGCGATCGAGAACCGGCCCGCCCTCAGCCGCTGGCATCGGTCTTGGCCGCCGCCCGCTCGCGACCGATAAGCGCCCGCTTGCGCTCGAGGCCCCAACGATAGCCGGCCAGCGTGCCGTCCCCGCGGATCACGCGATGGCACGGCACCAGCAACGCCAGATCGTTGGCGGCGCAGGCCTGGGCGACGGCGCGCACCGCGCGCGGCCGGCCCAGGGCAAGGGCGATTTCGGCGTAACTGCGCGTCTGCCCGAGCGGAATCTTTTGCAAGGCGCGCCACACCTGCGCCTGAAATGCGGTGCCGCGGATGTCGAGCGGCAGATCGAGCAAGGGTGAAGGTGCGGCGATAAACTGCACGATCCGCTCGGCCCAATCGCGCAGCTGCCAATCGTCGCCGTCGAGCTCGGCCTGGGGAAAACGCCTGCGCATCATCGCTTCGAGCGCATCGGGCGCGTCGCCAAGCGCGGTCAGGCAGATGCCACGCTCGGTTGCGGCGATCAACGCCCAGCCAAGCGCGGTCGCGACGGTCACAAAGCGGACCCGCTCGCCCTTGCCGCCATTGCGCCGCGCCGCCGGTGTCATGCCCAAAGCGGAGGGTGCGGCCTCATAGGCGCGCGAGCTCGACCCGAACCCCGCGGCATAAATCGCGGCCGTGACCCCCTCCCCCGCTTCGAGCTTCTGCGCCAGCGTCCCGAGGCGATGAGTGCGCGCATAGTCGCGCGGTGTCGTGCCGGTCAATTCCTTGAACACACGGTGAAAATGAAAACGGCTCATGGCCGCCGCGGCGGCCAGCTCGGCGAGGCTCGGTACCCTCTCGCTGGTCCGCAACAACGCGCACGCCTTTTTGATCGCGGCCATATGGCGGAGGGTGGGAGCCGGCTCGTTTGGTCGGCAGCGTTTGCACGGTCGCAGACCGGCGGCCTCGGCGGCGGCGGCCGTCTCAAAAAAAGCGGTGTTGCGGCGCAATGGCAATCGCGACGTGCAGCCCGGACGGCAATAGACGCCGGTCGTCGTGACCCCGTAAAAGAATCGGTCGGCCGCTGCTCCATCCCGTTTTTCGAGCGCCGCCCAGCATTGATCGCTATCGAGCATCGTTCCGCTCCCGCTCATTCATGATGGGAGGAACATGGCGCCCTGCGGCCGCCGGCTCTACCCGGCGATTGCTTTTTCATTCCCGCCGCTCGCCGTCACGGCTCGGAAACCAGCCCGGCCAGGCAACGCCGGGGAACCCCGGCCATCGGTTTGTAACCGTCGTTCAGGCCATCGCCAATGTCGGTACATAGCGTTTGGGCAACATCGCATGGATGCCCTTGTTGCCGTCGACAAGCTGGGTCACGCGCAAATCGACCGCGAGGCTGCAAAACATATAGGCGTCTTCAGCCGCAAGCCCGAGGCGCTCGCCGATCAGCGCGATCATCTCACGCAGCGCGGTCTTGGCGGCGTCGTCGAGATCTTCGTTGAAGCCCATTGTGATCAGGTGGGTGGGCGTTTCGGCTCGCGGCAGGCTGAGGCCCATGCCTTTGTGCAGCGTCAGGCGGAAGGTGCCGGTCAGCGCCGTTTCCAGCGCGGTCACGCACACTTCGCCGTCACCCTGCACGCCGTGGCCGTCGCCGGCCGAGAACAGGGCTCCCTCGGTCCAAACCGGAAGATACAACGTCGTTCCGGCGACCAGCTCTTTCAGATCCATATTGCCGCCGAATTCGCGCGGCACGATCGAGGTGACCGCGCCGTAATGCGGCGGCGGCGCCACCCCCATGACCCCGAAAAACGGCGCCAGTTCGATCTCCGCCCCCCATGGCACCGTGGCCATGCCGCGCTGGCGGTCGATCGCGGTATGCCAAGTGCGGCGTACCGGAAAATCTTCAGGCAAGGTGCCTGACAGCGGGCGGATGCGGGTGTAGCCCCAATTCTGCCGGCAATCGATCGACAGGATCTCGATGCCGAGCGCATCGCCGGGCTCGGCCCCTTCGACCGCAATCGGTCCGGTCAGGATATGCGCGCCCATCCTCGGCTCGACCGCCGCGTGAATGGCCTTGTGCTCGGGCAGAATGTCAAAGCGGCCGTCGGATGGCAGCACATCGGGCCCCCCCGAAACGCTGTCGAGGGTCACCGTATCACCCGAGGCGACGCGCAAAACCGGTTTTAGCTCGGCGTCGAAAAAACCCCAATGAACCGTCTCGGGGGTGGCGCGCAAGACATGGTGGCGCATCGACATTCTCCCTGGCTGGCCGGCGCCATCCTAACGCCCGACGGCAGGTCTCGGCAGCCCTTTAACGCCGTCGACCGTTCGCCGCCGGCAAGGTCGGGCTGCTGCTTGCACCGCCTTCTATTCGCGGCGGTAGGTCACGACCAACACGTCGCGATAGGCCGGCGCCGCACCATCGAGCGGTTCGACCGGCGTCACGCCGTGATAGACCCGGCTGTCATCGACAAAGGCCGCGTCCAGCGGGCGGGTCAACGTAAAGCTGCCGAGCGGACGCCTGGCGAGGTCATAGATCGTGGTTTCGCCGCTCTTGATGTTTTCGCGCCGCACCATCAGCACCAGCACCCAGTCGACGCCGTCGCGGTGCAAACCCTCGGGGGTGGGTCGCCCAGCCTCGCCCGACCTGGCCTCGATCCGGAATTGATGCAATTCGACATGCCAGGCCAGCGGCCGGTGCTCGGCCGGGGTCATGCGGTCGAACAATTCGTAGCTGGTGCCGAGGATTGCAGCCATAACCGGATGCCGCCCGATCACCTCCGTCACCGGCTCGAACCAGCGCTCGATACCGCCGTTCAACGGATTGTAGTCGCGGCTTTGGTAATGCGGCTGATGCGGCTTGCGCACAAACCCGGCCGACGTCGCGCGGTAACAGGCGAACCGGCGGCGGCGATAGCGGCCGCCATCGGCCATATAGGCATCGACGCCGAGATCGTTCCAGCTCGCGGCAAACTCGGCCCATCCTTCGAGTTCGCTCTCCCCCAACAGCAGGCACATCTCCGGTGCCTCGACAAAGGAGAACCCATCGCGGGCAATCGTGTCGGCAAGCGCGCCGAGTGAATAGGTCATCGTCTTTTCTCCTACAGCACCGCTTCGGCGATCACGCGCAACGCCGCGATATCGGCCCCCGCCAATACCAGTGATCCGATCCGGTGCTCGTCGGCCAGCGCCCGCCACACCTGCAATCGCTCGCGCACCCGCTCTGCCGGTCCGACCAGCGAAGTTTCGTCGATCAGCGCATCAGGCACTGCCGCCTCCGCCTCTCGGCGGCGGCCGGCGAGGTAATGGTCCTGGATCTCTGTCGCCGCCGCTTCATAGCCCATGCGCTTGGCCAGATCGTTGTAGAAGTTTTTTGTGCGCGCACCCATTCCGCCGATGTACAGCGCCAGATTGGGTCGGATCCGATCTCTGCAAGCGGCAAGATCGGGACCAATCGCCACGCGGACATAAGGGGCAAGATCGAAATCGGCGAGGCTCTTGCCGCCGCCCGCCTTGGCGATGCCGTCGCGCACCGGAGCGAGGATCGCCTCGGCCCGCTCCGGCGACATGAAAAACGGCAATGTGCCGTCGGCGATTTCGCCGGCCAGCCGCAATCCGGCCGGAGCAATCGCCGCGGTATAGATCTTCAGGCTCGGATCGCCGTGAATAATGCTCCGCAGCGGTTTGCCAAGACCGGTGGCGCCCGTCCCGGTATAGGGGATCTGGTAGTGTTCGCCGCGGTATTCGAGCGGCGCCTTACGTTCGAGAATTTGCCGGATGATGGCGATGTATTCGCGGGTACGGGCGAGCGGCTTGCCAAAGGGTACGCCGTGCCAGCCTTCGACGACCTGCGGACCCGACGGTCCGATGCCGCACAAAAACCGGTTGCCGGACAGCGCCTGCAGGGTCATTGCGGTCATCGCCGCACAGGCCGGGGTGCGCGCCGGCATCTGCATGATCGCGGTCCCGGCCTTGATGCGCCGGGTCTGCGCCAGGACCCAAGCGACCGGCGAGACCGCGTCGGTGCCGTAGGCTTCGCCGCACCAGACCGCCTCGTAACCCAATCGCTCGGCCTCGCGCACGAGATCCATGTCGATGCCGCTATCGGCCCCGACCCGCAGCGTCAAAGCGAGCTTCATCGTCGTCTCTCCAGCCTGTGCCGCCCGAAGGCCAACCCGAATACCAAATTGAACCGCACGCAGAGCGGCGCTAAGCCTTTGGGTTCCGGCCAAGACGGGAGATGCCGATGTCGAGTGCCGCCCTGCGCCCTCTTGCGACGCCGCCGAGCCCGGACGAGCTGGTCCAACGGGCCCGCGACCTGGTGACCGAAATCCGCGCCCGCGCCGAAGAGACCGAGCGCAACCGCCGCATCGCGCCCGAGATCATCGCCAAAATTCGCGACGCCGAACTGTTGCGGACGACCCGCCCCAGGGAATTCGGCGGCTTTGAATATGATGCCGTGGTCGCGCTCGACATCGCCCTGATCATCTCGGCCGCTTGCGCCTCGACCGGCTGGTGTGTCAACGGCGCGTTGTCGAACGGCATCTCGTTTGGTCATTACCCGATCGAAACCCAGCGCGAATTGTGGGGCGACGGCAACGATCCGTTCACCTGCGCCTGTTTTGCGCCCACCGGGACGGCGACACCGGCGGCGGGCGGCTATGTGCTCAACGGCCAATGGTCGTTCGCCAGCGGGGTCGACCATGCCAGCTGGGTCCGCCTGGGCGCGCTGATCAGGGCGCCCGACGCGCCGGCCGGGCGAGAGGGTGACGGCGCCTTTTTTCTGCTCCCGATCGGCGATGTCGAGGTGGTCGACAACTGGTTCGTGTACGGGCTGTGCGGCACCGGCAGCAAGGACATCGTGGTTCGCGACGCGTTTGTCCCCGAACATCGGGTGCTGCGCTTTGCCGAGACCCGCGCCGGCCGCACCGCGGGTACGGCGCATCACGACAACCCGCTGTACCGGCTGCCGCTTTTGGTTCTCGGCGCGTCGATGCTGGCCTCGACCGCGGTCGGCGCCGCCAAAGGCGCGCTCGCCGATTATCTCGACATGACGACCGGCCGCACGACCCGCGGCGCGCTCGCCGGTGGCGGGCTGCGGATGGCCGAGTTCGCCACCGGCCAGCTGCGCTTTGCCGAGGCCGCGGCAGCCGCCGAAGCGGCCGAGCTGATTCTGACGACCAACATCAAAAACGCGATGGCGAAACTGCGTGAGGGGGGCGAGATCACGGTTGGCGAGCGCATCCGGGTGCGCCGCGACCAGGCCTATGCCACCCGGCTCGCCTTGCAGGCGGTGGAAGCCCTGAACGCCTCGACCGGCGGCGCCGGGTTGCAGCTCTCGAACCCGATCCAGCGCGCCTGGCGCGATGTCAACGCGGTCGCCCGCCATGTCAGCCTCAACTGGGATGCGGTTGGCACGATGTACGGCCAGCACGCTTTCGGGCTCGAGCCCCGCGGACAATATTAGAGCGCTCGCTTCCAGCGTCGGCGCCGATCCGCCGGGTGGCGGGAACTCTCCCGGCCGCGGCGGCTCACAACAGGTCGCTGACCGCGTTCCAATAGCGTTTCATCGCGGCGATATGGTCGCCGAGCGAATGCCCGGCGATGCGGTGCAAATGGCCGCCCTCATAGTAATTGGCCAGGGTCAGGTGGGTGACGCCGACCGATTTCCAGAACCGCACCTGCTCGCGCCATTCGGCCTCGCCGCCGGCGCCGCACGAGACCCGCGTGTCGATCCCGATCGCCGCCGGGTCACGCCCGGCTTGTTCGACATAGCGGCGCAATGTGTCAAAGGCGGTTCTGGCGGCCTCGCCGGGCGGATAGGCGAGCGGCATCCAGCCATCGCCCCATTTGGCGCAGCGCCGCAAGGTCACATCGGCGTGCCCGCCATACCATAACGGCACCTTGCCCGCCGCCGGGCGCGGATTGATGCCGGCATCCTCGATCGTGTGCCAGCGGCCCTTGAAGCTGACATGCGGCTCGGCCCACAATTTGCGCATGACTTCGACCTGCTCCTCGGAGCGGCGGCCGCGATTGTGGAAATTCTCGTTGAGCCCGACAAATTCGACCTCGTTCCAGCCGACCCCGATCCCGAGCCGGAACCGGCCGCCGGTCAGCACATCGAGGCAGGCGGCCTGCTTGGCGACAAGCACCGTCTGGCGCTGCGCCAGGATCAGCACCTGGGTCGAGAAATCGCCGAGGCCGGTGCATCCGGCAAGAAACCCGAACAACACAAACGGGTCGTGATACAGGTCGGTCGAACGCGCCCGCGCCTCGGTCCAGCCGGGACGGCTGGCGATATTGACGCCGAGCACGTGGTCGGGGGCGGCGATGCCGTGGTAGCCGATGGCTTCGGCGGCTTGGGCAAATTCGCGCAATGCCGCCGGTTCGCCGCCGATATCGACAATCGGAAGAGCCACGCCGAGCTTCATCTTCGCCTCCGCCGTGATCGATGCCGCCGGCATACCACCGCCGTTCAGCCGGTCAAGGCCTGGGCGAGAAATGGCAGGCTTTCGTCCATGCGATAATCGACGCCGGTGTGGTTGTCGGAAAATTCGTCGTAGCGGTGCTTGACGCCGAGCTGGTTCAACCGGCGCACGAAGCGGCGGGCGCCGTAAACCAGGTTGAACTGGTCCTTGTCGCCGCAATCGATGTAAAGCGCCTTCAGCCGCCGCAGATTGTCGGCGCCGGCCTCGACCGCGACCGCCGGGTCGTGCCGCAGCCAGTTGGCCCAGCGCTCATCGATAACCTCGCAGGTGTCGAGCGTGACCGGCAGACGGATGCCCAAAAACGCCTCGGGATCGGGGTCATAGCTGGCCGCCATGGCCAGGATGTTGAACACCTTGAAGGCGCCGTCGGGGTGTTTGGGCGCGGTTTCGAGCTGCCGCCACCATTTCTCGATCGAGTTCTCGGCGCCGCTCAAGGCGCGCAATACCGCCGGCATGTCGGGCAGATAGCACAACTCAAAGCCCATATCGCCGGAATGGCAGGCGGCCGCCGACCACACATCGGCATGGCGCAGGGCGTGCATGATGGCGCCATAGCCGCCCGAGCTCTTGCCGAACACGCCGCGGCGTCCGTCGCCGCCGCATTGGAAGCGGCTCTCGACCGCCGGCAGCATCTCGTCGATCAAAAAATTCTCCCAGGCGCCGACCGCGGCCGAGTTGATGTACTGGTTGCCGCCGAGACGGGTGAAGCAATCGGGAAAGGCCACGACAACGGGCGGCATCCGCCCCTCGCCGATCAGCCGGTCGAGCCGCTCCGGCACATTCTCGCGAAATCCGACCCAATTGGTGTGCGCGAGCCCGCTGCCGGTAAAGCCGACGAGATCGACCAGCAGCGGCAAGCCTCGCCCGTCATGACCGGCCGGCACGTAAACATCGACGGTGCGCTCGGTCGGGTCGCCGAGCATGTTGGATTTGAGCGCGTCGCTGGCGACGGCGATGCGGACGACCGAACCGGCGGGACCAAAAAACCTGCGCATCATCTATCCTCGATTTTGATCGATCATAGCAGCGCGCGATCCCGGCGCTGCTGCGAATTCCGCTGCGGCCGGCCCGGCCGATGCGCCAGCCACCCGCACTTTCTGCTCAACCGCCGGTTCCATCGGAAATTCTTCTCGCTGATAAAAACAGCGAATTTACAGCAAAAATCGCCATTAAGTTGAATAGCGTCAATGCGCTGCGGTCCGTCCGGCCATGCGCGGCAGGCGCAGGCCTGCGGCACGTCGGCATCGCCCGCGGCAAGGCCGAGGCGCCGGCGTTGTTGCTGAAAGCGGGATCGTCTGTCGAAATCGCATCACGTCCTCAATAACGGCGCCGTTGTCCTACGCTAGCATTATGGCGGGGCCGTGGTTGGGGTGATTGCCGCTGCCGATTTACGGGCCGGCAACCCCTTGCCGGCCGCCGCGAAGATTGGCATGCGGGACCGGGGTTCTGTTATGCTCGCCCGGGGACAAGCGCTCGACAGTTTGCGCCATTGTGGCGGCCGCGCCCGGGTGTGCGCTCGGGACGGCCGCGGCGCGGGAGCCGGGCGAGAGGGGGTCGGCATGCGCACGGCAAAAGCGCGCCTGTGGACGGGTGCAGCGCTGTTTACGCTGCTGGCCTGCGCGCTGATTTTGTTGTGCGCGTTTCCGCCGACGCTTCACTATCGTCTCGACCCGGCCAAGATCGAACATCAGCAGGGTTTTCTCTATCGCTACCCGCTGCGCCGGATCGCGCCGTTTCCCTACCGGCTTGCCCACGATTCGGCCGCCGGCAACGCCGCAACACTCGCCCTTTACGAAAACGGTAAACCGCTCGGGCCACCGCATGCGCTGCACCAGTCGATTGCCGATCAAGGGCGCGGCGCCTATTCGCTGTGGTACTCGACGCTGTTTTTCTCGACCGCGGACAATTCCGACCCGCGCTCGGGCGCCAACGAGCTTTATATGACTGCACCATTGGAACCGCGCGTATTGCTCGCCGGCGCGACAATTCTTGTCACGGTGGTGGCCGTCGTGTTGGTGACGGCGGCGATCGGCCCGGCAATTTCACGACGCTTGGGAAAGCGCGCGGGGTTGGTCATCGGATTGGTTGCCGCCGCCACCGCGAGCGCTGTCGTCTGCCTTGGCCTCACCGCGCCAACCGTAGCGGTCCCCTTGAACAGCCGCGATATCATCCACGACAAGGGCGCCGCCTATATCGTTACCCTCCTCCGGTTCGCGGGTTGGCCTTATGCAACGCCGGCCCAGCCGAGTATCGAGCCGTTGCCGCCCGACATTCGCGTCACGGAAAACGGGCGGCCGATTGGCCATTACGAAGGCTCGCATGAAAAGATCGCCGACAATGGCGATGGCGGCTTTGACATCTGGCGCCACCGGCTGTGGTTTTCGTCTTCCGACAACAGCGACCCGCGTGACAACGGTCGGCGTTACGAGCTGATCGTGCCGCTGCGGCTCAACGCGTTGTCGCAATGGCTGGGTGTGGCCGGGTTCCTGATTGCGACCGTCTGTTTCTGCCGCTCTTTCCGGCGGCCGGCGGCGGTCGCGTGGGCGTTCTGGATCCCGGTCGTCGCCGGGCTCGCCGGGTTCACGATGACCGTCCTCGACCATCCGATGCCGGTGCTGTGGTCGGGTGACAGTTTCGGCTATTTCTCGCCCGGCGCGCTGCTCGCCACCGGGCACGACATCGCCCTCCAATCGATCCGCGGCATCGGCTATCCGGCGCTGATCGCCGGCACGGTCCGGCTTGGGACGTTGCGCGAATTGCCGGCGGTTCAGCTGGCGCTGAGCCTGGTGAGCGTGGCTTCAGCCGCGGCGATCCTGTTTCTGTTTGTGCGACGCTTGATCCCGGATCTCGCTTGTCTGCTCGGCGGCGCCGCCGATGCGGTGATCCCCGCTGCCGCGAGCATGGTGAGCCTCGGATTTACCCTGCTCGTGGTGAGCCATGACGCCTTTGTTCTCAATATTTACTGGGTCATGGCGGAAGCGCCGCATACGGCTTTGACCGCGCTGGCGCTGCTATTGTTTGTGCTCGGCTGGGTGTCGCGGCGCGGGCGTATCGCATTCGCCACCGGCGCGGTTTTCGTGACGTTTCTGTCGACCCTGGTCAAACCGATGACCTTGGTGGCTCTGGTCCTGGCGACCCTGTCATTGCTGTGGATCCTATGGTCGGAGCGCGCCAAGCTGCGATCGCCGCTCAATCTTCCGATCCTCGCGCTCGCCGCGGTCGGCGTCGCCGGCCTCCACCATCTCGACAATATGGCGGCATCCGCGCAAGCCCGGTTGTTCGGGCAGCAGACGCTGTTTTGCAACCACATCCCGATCGTGCTGTCGGCGGTCGGCGACGCTACCCCGGAGCGCGCCGAACTCTCGCGCCGCCTGCGCCATGTACTCGCCGAGGGTCCGCAAAACGGCTGGAATTTGCTCGGTTATGACGGCGATCACTGCTTTTATAACAACGATGTCTACAAGAACCTCGAGCAGATTGTAGCGGCCGAGCATACCGAGCTCGGCACCTGGCTGTTGGTGACCTTTCTCAAGGGCGTGATCGAGCATCCGATTATCTACGCGGAAATCGTCGGCGACCAGCTCGGCGGTTTTTTTGCCCATCCGGCCGGGAACATCACCGAACAGGACAGCGGTTCGATGCCCGACGGGGATTGGCGCGTCCTCAAACCCTATCGGCCGCTGATCGGCCTGCCGCACCAAGCCTTTGCGCGCACCGCCGTAAATTGGCTCGCGCTGAATTTCGACGCCGTCGCGGGAGCGGCCAAATGGCTTCTGCACGCCTTCGATCGTTTGTACCGGGTCGTCGTGCCGCTGGCGATGCTGGTCGCGGCCGGTGTGCTGATTGCCAATCGCACCCATTCCAACGATCAGCCGGAAATTGTCGTGTTGAGCAGCGGCGTCTATCTGTTTTCTTATGTGTTGCTGATCGCGCTGTCGCACACCTTTGACATTGGCCGCTATAAAACGGGATTGTTCCCTTTGAGCCTGCTGTTGTTCGTCGTTTCGGGGCTGTATTTGTGCCATCGCGCGCTGTTCGCGGTCCTCGAACTGAGCCGGCGCCCGGTCGCGAGCCGGTTAAAGAGATTTCGCGACACGATCAGCGACAAAGCCAGCCGCAGCCAAATTTGACCGGGGTTCATCCATGCACAGCCAAGTCCTCGATCTGGGACGGGTGGCGGCCGAGGCGCTGCCGACCGAGCCTCCCGCCGCGGCTGCCGGGCAGGAGCCGGCGCCCAAAGTGGCGGTGCTGGTGCCATGCTTTAACGAGGCGTTGACCGTCGGCAGCGTTGTTGCCGGGTTTCGCCAGCAATTGCCGGCGGCGGAGATTTATGTCTACGACAACAATTCGACCGACGACACCGCCGCGGTTGCGCGCGCCGCCGGCGCTATCGTCCGGGCCGAGAACCGGCAGGGCAAAGGCCATGTCGTGCGCCGCATGTTCGCCGACATCGAGGCCGATTGCTATATCCTGGTCGATGGCGACGACACCTATGACGCCTCGGTCGCCGCGCGGCTTGCCGCATTGGTGCTCGAGGACGGCTATGATTTTGTCAATGTCGCGCGGGATTCCACGGTCGCCGCCGCCTATCGCCGCGGCCACAAACTCGGCAACCGCGTATTGACCGAGATGGTGCGCACCTTTTTTGGCCGGCAAAGCCGCGACATGCTGTCGGGCTACAAGGCGCTGTCGCGCCGCTTTGTCAAATCGTTTCCGGCGGTGTCGGGCGGCTTCGAGACCGAAACCGAGTTGACCGTGCATGCCCTCGAAATGCGCATGCCGATCACCGAAATCACCGCCCCTTATCGCGAGCGGCCGGCTGGCTCGGCGAGCAAATTGCGCACCTTTCGCGACGGGTTGCGGATCGTGATGCTGATCTCCCGGCTGATCAAGGACCAGCGGCCATTGCCGTTTTTCGGAGTGATCGGCATCCTGCTCGGGCTGGTCGGCCTGTGGCTGGGCCTGCCGGTCGTGCTGACGTTTTTCAAGACCGGGCTAGTCCCGCGCCTGCCGACCGCGGTTTTGTCGACGGGGCTGATTGTGCTCGGCTGGCTCAGCATTTTCGCCGGCATCATTCTCGACGTCGTGACCAAGGGCCGGCAGGAGTTGAAGCGGCTTGCCTATCTGTCGATCCCGCGCTGCGGCGTGAAACGATGACCCGCGGCGAGCGCGGCAACCGCCGGGTGCGCGCCGAACTCTCACAGCTTCTACGGTTCTGTGCGGTCGGCGGCCTCGGTTTTGCGGTCGATGCCGGGGTGCTGCTCGCCGCCATTCACATCTGGCACCTCGACCCGATCAGCGGACGGCTCGTTTCGTTCAGCCTCGCCGTGTGGGCGACATTCATGCTCAACCGATATTGGACCTTTCGCGAGGCGCAGCACCGCGGCTATCTGGCGGCGTTTGCCGCCTATCTGGCCGTGCAGGGGATCGGTTTTTTGTGCAATCTGGGGATCTATGCAAGCCTCTATCTGTTGTTGCCAGCGCCGTTGAACCGGCCGTTATTTTGCCTGATCGTGGCCTCGGCGGTGGCGCTGACGGTCAATTACGGCGGCGCCCGCTGGGCGGTGTTCCCGTCGCGCTGAGCGCCGGCGCCGTCCGCGGCGGACGGGAACCGGCGGCGGTCACGCGAATGGCGCGGCAGCTCCTGTTGATCGGCATGGGAGAACGGGCATGGGAGCGGTCGGCGACGGCTATGAGGTTGCCTATCTGGTGGTAAGCGGGGCGGCGACCGCCGCGCGCTGCCCGGAATTGCTGCGTGAGCTGGTCGGCCTCGGCTTTGCCCGCGTCATCGCCTTGCCGACGCCGAATGCGGCGCGGGTGCTGGCGCCGCGCGACCTCGCCGACATCGACGGCGTGACCCTTGTCCAATCCTATTTCGACTTGGCAATCCGGCCGCAGCCGCCCCTTGGCGTGGTGCTGTTTGCCCCATGCAGCTTCAACTCGCTCAACAAGCTCGCCCGCGGCATCGCCGACAATCTGGCGCTCTCGGTCGTCGCCGAAGCGATCGGGCGGCGCACGCCGGTCATCCTCGGCCCCTCGCTGAACGCGCCGCTTTTGGCGCATCCGGCCGCGCAAGCCGCGCTCGCCACCCTCAAGGAATGGGGTGTCAAGATCGTGCCGCCTGTCGATGATGGCTTTGGGCCGCGCCTGGCGCCGAGCGCGATGCTGATCGCGGCGGTTCGGCCCCATCTCCTGCGGATCCAATCGCGATCGGGCCAATAGTCGCGCCGACCGGTAAACGCTCGGCCAAGCGAACGCGGCCGCGCCTGACCGAGCTGCGGCTGAAGCTGATTTCGTCTGCAATATCTTGCAGTTATGTGACAGTCACCGGCCTTGACGATGTCTCGCCACTATTGGCAGTGTCGCGCGCCTTTGCGAGAGGGAACGGGTGCGGGAAAGCTCACTCAGCTATGCCAGTCTGACCGCGCGCGGGCTCACCCCCAACCGCTGGGACCTGATCGCCTTCCCGCTGGTGCTCGGGCTGTTGCTGCTGGCCGGCAAGGGTGCGCATGAGACATTGGCGCCGCTCTCGGCGCTGAAAGAACCGGTTGTCTCGCTCGATCCGCTGCGGCTGCCGGAATATGCGCTGCGCACGACGCTGCGAATGCTGGCGGCGATGGTCGCCTCGTTGGTCTTTACCTTTACCTACGGGACGCTCGCCGCCAAGAGCCGGCGCGCCGAATTGGTCTTGGTCCCGATCCTCGACATTCTGCAATCGGTTCCGGTGCTGGGTTACATCTCGTTCACGGTCGTCTTTTTCATGTCGCTGTTTCCGGGGCGGGTGGCCGGCGCCGAATTGGCGGCGATTTTCGCGATCTTTACCAGCCAGGCGTGGAACATGACCTTCAGCTTCTACCAGTCGCTGCGCACCGTTCCGCGCGATCTGGAAGAAGCCACCGAGAATTTTCACTTCTCGGCCTGGCAGCGCTTCTGGCGTCTCGAGGTGCCGTTTGCGATGCCGGGGCTGATTTGGAACATGATGATGAGCATGTCGGGGGGATGGTTTTTTGTGGTCGCGAGCGAGGCGATCACGGTCGGCGACACGACGATCACCCTGCCCGGGATTGGCGCCTATCTGGCCCGCTCGACCGCGGAAAAGAACCTGGCGGCGGTGGGCTGGGCGGTGCTCGCCATGGTGCTGGTCATCATCCTTTACGACCAATTGATGTTCCGGCCGCTGATCGCCTGGGCCGACAAATTCCGCACCGGCCAGACCGGAGCGCAGACCGCACCGCAATCCTGGTTTCTCGATCTGCTGCAACGCAGCCGGCTGATGCGCACGATGGGCCGGCCTGCGGCGCGGCTGCTGGGCGCGCTCGCGCGCCAGCGTTTCGCCCCGCTCAGACCGCGAAAGCTGAGGGCAAGGACCCGCCGTTCGACACTGATCGACATCGCCTGGTTTGCCATCGTCGCGTCGGCGGCGGGTTCTGCGGCCTGGCGGATCGTCGTGTTCATCGCCTCCGGCGTCGACGGCACCGAGATTGGGCATGCTTTTCTGCTCGGCCTTTTCACCCTTATGCGCGTCGTGGTGCTGATCGTGATCGCTTCGCTGATCTGGGTGCCGGTCGGGGTCGCCGTCGGGTTGCGCCCGCGGCTCGCCGAAAAGGTGCAGCCATTGGCCCAGTTCCTCGCCGCTTTCCCGGCCAATCTGTTGTTCCCGGTGTTTGTCGTGGCGATTGTCGCGTGGCACCTCAATCCGAATATCTGGCTGAGCCCGCTGATCATTCTCGGCACCCAATGGTACATCCTGTTCAATGTGATCGCCGGTGCGAGCGCCTATCCCAACGACTTGCTCGAAGCCGCGGCCAGTCTTCACTTGCGCGGCTGGCAATGGTGGCGCGAGGCGATGCTGCCCGGGATCTTTCCCTATTTTGTGACCGGAGCGATCACGGCGGCGGGCGGGGCGTGGAATGCGAGTATTGTCGCCGAGGCGGTGTCATGGGGCAATGTCAAGCTCACCGCCGCCGGCCTTGGCGCCTATATCGCCGACAATACGGCGGCCGGCAATTATCCGAAAATCGTGTTGGGGATTGCGATCATGTCGTTGTTTGTGACCCTCTTTAACCGGTTTCTGTGGCGCCCGCTCTACATCTACGCCGAGGATCGGATGCGGCTCGATTGAGGTCCGGCGATGACCCTTTTGGAGACAGCCGGCGCGGCGGGATTGTCCGACCCGATCCTGAGATTGCGCGGCGTCAGCCGGGCCTTTCCCAAGGGTGCGGGGGAAGTGCGGGTGCTGGACGAGGTCGACCTGTCGCTGCGCGGCGGCGAGATTGTCGGCCTGCTCGGCCGTTCCGGGTCGGGAAAATCAACCTTGCTGCGGATCATCGCCGGCCTGATCCGTCCGAGCGGCGGCGAGGTGATCTATCGCGGCCAACCGGTCGAGGGTCCGGCCGAAGGCATTGCGATGGTGTTTCAGACCTTTGCGCTGTTTCCGTGGCTGACCGTGCTGCAGAATGTCGAGACCGGATTGGAGGCGCTGCGCGTGCCGCCGCGGGAGGCCCGCCGGCGCGCGCTGTTCGCGATCGATCTGATCGGGCTCGACGGCTTTGAATCGGCCTATCCGCGCGAATTGTCGGGCGGCATGCGGCAGCGCGTCGGCTTTGCCCGCGCTCTGGTTGTCGAGCCGACCGTTCTGCTGCTCGACGAGCCGTTTTCGGCCCTTGACGTATTGACCGCCGAAACCATCCGCACCGATCTGTTGGATTTGTGGATCGAGAACCGGCTGCCGATCAAATCGATGCTGCTGGTCACCCACAACATTGAAGAAGCGGTCTTTATGTGCGACCGCATCCTGATCTTTTCGTCGAACCCGGGGCGGGTTTCGGACGAAATCCGGGTCAGCTTTCCGCATCCGCGCGATCGGCTCGATCCCGAATTCCGCCAGCTGGTCGACGACATTTACGCAAGGATGACGGCGCGGCCGACGATGGGTCCCGCCGGGCCGGCGCCAAAGCTGCATCTGGCCAGCTGGCTGCCGAGGGTATCGACCAATATGATGGCGGGTCTGATCGAGACGGTGGCCGCCCCGCCCTATGACGGCAACGCCGATCTGCCCGAAATCGCGCGCAATTTGCAGCTTGAGGTGGATGATCTGTTTCCGGTGGCCGAGATCTTGCAGCATCTCGGCTTTGCCGAGGTCAGAGAGGGTGACATCCGGCTGACCCCGGACGCGCGCAATTTTGCCGAACTCGACCCGCAATCACGCAAGACGATGTTTGCACATCATCTGCTGGCCTCGGTGCCGCTGGCGCAGCATATCCGGCGGGTGCTCGACGAGCGTCCCGGTCATCGCGCACCGCGCGTGCGCTTTGAGCAGGAGCTCGAGGACTATCTGAGCGACAGCGCCGCCGAGGAGACCCTCGATGCGGTGATCGACTGGGGCCGCTACGCCGAAATCTTCGCCTATAACGACCAAGCCGCGATGTTCAGTCTGGAGGACCCCAAACCCGAACCGGTGGACTGAGAGTGACTGTCGCCGGCGGCGGGGAAGCGGCGGCGATAGAATACTGCCGAAGCCGGGCCGGCTCACGGCAATAATGGCAAGCGCGGTTTTAAGGGAGGGTGAGGATGGCAGAGAAAATCCGTCTGGGCCTGATCGGCGCCAGCGTCGCCGGCACCTGGTCGGCGCGTGCGCATCTACCGGCGTTGCGGGCGAGCGGCGATTTCGAACTGGCCGCGGTGTGCACGACCCGGGCCGACAGCGCCGAGGCCGCACGCCAAGCGTGGGGCGCGAGGCTGGCCTTTGACGATTACCGCGCGATGGTCGCCTCGAGCGATATCGATGCGGTCGCCGTCGTCGTGCGGGTCCCGTCGCATTACGCGCCGGCCAAGGCGGCGCTCGCCGCCGGGAAGCATGTCTATTGCGAGTGGCCGCTGGGGCGGACAACCGCCGAGGCGGAAGAATTGGCGGCGCTGGCGCGGGCCAACCGGCTGGTCGCCGCCGTCGGCCTGCAGGCCCGCGCCAATCCCGCCTTGCTCCACGCCAAGGAGCTGATCGAAAACGGCTTTATTGGCGAACCGCTGGCCGTGCGCGTCGGCTTGCTGCGCGAGGGCGTCTTGACGCGTCCCTCGCACCGAACCTGGCAGCGCGACGCCGAACTCGGCGCCAACACCCTGACAATCGCCTTTGGCCACACCGTCGATGCGATGCGCTTTGTCGTTGGCGAAATCGCCCGGCTTTCGGCGGTGGTGGCGACCGAGGTCAAGCAGTGGCTCGACACCGGCGCCAATGCGCTGGTCGACGTGACCTCGCCCGACAATGTGCTGGTCTCGGCGCAGCTGGTAAACGGTGCCGTGGCTTCGGTGCACGTCGCCGCGATCCCCTATGCCGGCAGCGGATATCGCATGGAGGTCTATGGCCGCGACGGAACGCTGGTCGCCGAGGGCGCGGATTCGCCGCAGCTGAGCGCGGTTTCACTGTCTGGTGCGCAGCGCGGCAATGCCCTCACGGCGGTGCCGATCCCCGAGCGCTTCCGCTTCGCCGCCGCGGCTACGCCGGCCGGCGAACCGGTCAATGTCGGCCAGATGTATGCGTTGTTCGCGCGTGCCATCCGCGAGCGGGCGAGCCGGCCGGGCGCCCACGCCCTGCCCGATTTCGACACCGCGGTCGAACTGCACCGTTTGGTTGACGCGGTCAAGCGCGCCGCCGATAGCGGTCGCGAAACGTCGATTGCCTAGCAGGCAGCCAAAGCCCGCCGCGGCTGGCTGAGCCGAGCCCGGTTTGGGAAAAGACCGGTTCTGGTGCCGCAGGCGCCGCCACGAAACCCGGCTAGACGCTGCTGGCGATCGAATTGAACTCTGAGCTGAGATGGCTGCCGAGCGTCGACCAGGCGGCGATCGCCGCGAGCGCGACGAGTGCCGCGATCAAACCGTATTCGATCGCGGTCACACCCGCCTGGTGGGCGAGCAATCTTGCGTAAACAGCGCGCATCGGGTTCTCCACAAGGCCTGAAACGCCCGCGACATTGCCCGAAAGATGCTGACGAAGTCTTAATTGGACGCGCGGTTGGGGACGCCCGGAACCTGGCGCCGGCGGCGAGCGCGTCGCGGCGCCGAGGCCATCCTGCCGGCGTGCCGAGGCCGGGCAAGCGCAGGCACCGCCACGCGGCGAGCGCGAGGATCAAACTTATGCGCCGCAGCCGTGGCGAGCGCTTGTCGTTCGGGCCAACGTCAGATAGACAAACATCTTGCGCGTGATAGTCTTTTTGCCAAAGCGGGCGGCGGCGATCGCCGCACGTCCACGGCGATCAGAACCGCGGCCGCGGTGACGCGGTCCCGGGCTACGGCCGGTCGATCCGGCGAGCGAGGATGCGGTGCAGGCTCGGCCCAGGCTTTGGCACGGCGCTCCCCCGCGGCAGCGGCGGCACTGGGCGGCATTTGGCTTTGCCCTGACGCTGACCCTGTGGTCGCTTCCCGCCGCCGCCGATCCGCCGGCGCCGCCGGTCGATCTCGACACGACACCGCCGACATTGAGCCCCTATAAGGGTGACGCGGCGATCGAGGACCGGCTCGATATCGCCGGCCATGTCGTCATTGCCGGGGCGCGGCTGCATGAGCACCTTGTCCGCCGGTTCTACGCCGCGCATGGCTGGCGGCCGGTATGGGACAATGCGCCGCAGACGGCGGCGGCGTTGCTCGCCGAGGTCGCGCGCGCCGACCGCCACGGCCTCGATCCGGCGCTGTTCGATCTCGACGCGCTGCGCGGCGCGGCGCACACCCTGTCGCCGATCGAGCGCGACCTCTTGGTGTCGGATGCGATCCTGTCCTACGCCGACGCGCTCGCCGAAGGGGCGATGCCGGTCGGTGCGCGGCCGGAAATCGAGGATCTGCACCCGCCGCCGGTCGATGTGATCGCGGTCGTCGGCGCCGCGCTGACCGCACCCGACCCGGCCGCGACGATCGAGGCGCTGGCGCCAGCCTCGCCCGATTATGTGGCGCTGCAGCGCGCCTACCGCGCCTATCTCGACGCCGCCGCGGTTGCCGCCGGCCGCGAACCGGCTTCAGAATTCGGGCTTTCCGTGCCGCGGCTCGGGGTCGCCGAAGCGCTGCAGCGCGCCCGCCAGATCGCGGTCAACCTCGAGCGGCTGCGCTGGCTGCCGCGCGAGCTGCCGCCCGACCGGCTGGTGGTCGATACGGCGTCGGAACAGCTGCAATTGTTCCGCGACAATGTCCCGGTCTTTACCACGCGGGTTGTTGTCGGCGAGTTCGACAAACAGACCCCGGAGCTGCAATCGATCATCAAGGACGTGCTGTTCAATCCGCCGTGGAACATCCCGCCGTCGATTGTCAGAAAGGAGATCCTGCCGAAACTGGCGGTGAACCGTCATTACCTCGCCGAACATTTCATGCGTTGGCGCGGCCCGATGTCGATCCAGCAGGAGGCCGGGCCGCACAGCGCCTTGGGACGGCTCAAATTCGAGATGGACGACGCGTTTGACGTCTATCTTCACGACACTCCGGAGAAATGGCGCTTTTCCGCGGCCGAGCGAATGATGAGCCACGGCTGCGTGCGGGTGCAAAACCCGCGTGAGCTGGCGGCCATGCTGCTCGGGGTCGGTCGCGAAACAATCGATCAGAACATCGACACCGACCGTACCCATCGTCGCAAGCTGCCGCGCCCGATCCCGGTCTTTATCGTCTATCGCACCGCGATTCCCGAATCGGACGGTTCGGTGGCGTTTCGCGGCGACCCTTATGACCGCGATGGCGAGATCTGGGCCTATCTGAGCCGCGCCCATCGGGGCGCTATGGCGCAAAAATCGGCGGTGCAATCCGCCACTAAGGCGAAACACGACCAGGGTGTTTCAACCATCGCGCAGAAATCGACAACAATCGGCGATTAACCCACAAGTTTCTGCCCGATCGGGGTTGTTCAACGGAGATTCGGATGCTAAGGCCCCTCCCGGGGAATTTGGGGGGAGTCACCATTGTCAGCATCTGCTCTGCTCAGCCGGCGACGGCTGCTTGGCGGTGCCGTCGGCATTGCCGCGGCTGGTCTTGTCAAGCCGGCTGACGCCGTTTCCTATGCGCCACGGTCGGTGTCGCTTTACAATGTCCATACCGGCGAATGGCTGCGCACCGTCTATTGGGCGGACGGCCATTACATTCGCGAGGCGGTGCGCGACATCAACTGGATCCTGCGCGACCACGACACCGACGAAATCAGGCCGATGAACGCCGGCGTGCTCGATCTGCTGGGCATGCTGCGCAGCCGTCTCGACACCAGCGAGCCGTTTCTGGTGGTGTGCGGCTATCGCTCGCCGACCACCAATGCCCGGCTCTATCGTGAAAATGTGGGCGTCGCCAAGCACAGCTTTCATATCAAGGGCATGGCGATCGATTTGCGGTGCGAAGGACGGACCACCGAACAGATCCGCGATGCCGCGTTGAGCCTGCGCGGCGGCGGCGTCGGCTATTATCCACGCTCCGGCTTTGTCCATGTCGATTGCGGTCCGGTGCGGCAATGGCGCGGAGCGATGCGCGCCTGACCGCCGCCGGCGCCATCGGCGCAGCCTGATCGTTGGCCCGGCCGGTCGGGTCGTGATCGGCCGGCTCAGACCCGCATTCCCACGCCTCCGGCTGCGCGGGAAGCCGTTGCGGCCGAGCGGACGCGGCGGGGTGGGCGCGGCAAGGAGCGTTGGCGACGATTACCTCAAAGTCGAGCACGTCGCGAAGATTGCATCCGACGGGGGAACCTTACACGAGCTTCGCGGTTTCGCTATTGATGCAACCTTCTTCCAGGCGAACATGCTCGGCACAATCCTCCTAATCATCCTGATTTTGTTGCTGATCGGCGCATTGCCGACATGGGGCTACAGCACCGGTTGGGGATATTACCCAAGCGGCGGGGTGGGCCTGTTGCTGGTGATCGTGATCGTTCTGCTATTGATCGGCCGATTATAACCGCGGCTCGCCGGTCTCAGGACCGGCGCAGCACATCGATCCGCAATTCCAACGGGTGGCCGAGCCACAACGCAAATCGCGTATGGTCGGCCACACTGTCACCCGAGCGCGGGTGAACGAGCACGTCGAGGCCGTCGCGGTTCAGCATCAGCCACGGCACCAGCTGCGCAAAGTCGGCGGCGGCAAACGCCACCTGATACATCGAGGCCGGATGCGGGCCGACCGGCTCATCGTGCCAATTGCCGAGTTGCGCCGCGGCAAACCGCTCGGCAATGCCCCGCCGCAGCCGCTCGGCCGTGGCGCGGGTGGCGTGGTCATAGTAGATATGGGCGTGATAACCGGTGATCCGGGCCGGATCGGCGAAAGCGTCAGCCATAGGGCGCTCCTGTCGTTTGCGCCGGGGTGGTCGCACCGGGCCCCAGCGCGCGCTGCATCAAGACGGTATCGACCCAGCCGCCAAACTTGAAGCCGACCGCCCGCAAGGTGCCGACATCGGCAAAACCAAGCGCGCGGTGCAGCCCGATTGACGGCCATTGCTCGCTGCCGCCGATCACCGCCACCATCTGGCGATAGCCCTGCGCGGTGCATTGGGCGATCAGCTCGGACAGCAGCATCCGGCCGAGGCCGCGACCGCGCTCGTCATTGTCGATATAGATCGAATCCTCGACCGTATAGCGATAAGCCGAGCGGGTGCGATACAGGCTTGCATAGCAATAGCCCAATACCCGTCCGCCGCGCTCGGCGACCAGGTAGGGCAGGCCGCGGGCCACGACCTCGCGCCGGCGGCGGGCGATTTCGTCGCTGGCCGGCGGCTCCTCCTCGAACGAGGCGAGCCCGTGCAGGACATGGTAGCGATAGATCGCGGTGATCGCCGCGACATCGCCCTCTTGCGAGGGCCGAAGCAAGACTGGACCGCTCATGTTAGCTACCCGGCGCCGGCGTCGCTCAAATCACCCGGATCGGCTTGTGATCGAGAAAGGCCACGATGTTTTCGACGATCTGCGGGTAGGAGCTCCGGTAGTTCTCTTCGGTCACATAGCCGATATGCGGGGTCAGCAGCACGTTTGGCGCGCGGCGCAGCGGATGGTCGGCCGGCAGCGGCTCCTGGTCGTAGACATCGAACGCGGCATAGCCGAGCCGGCCATGCGCGAGGGCGTCGATGACCGCCGCGACATCGACGATCGGACCACGCGAGGTGTTGACCAGCACGGCCGTCGGCTTCATCCGGGCGATGTCGTCACGGCCGACCAGCCCACGGCTGCGCGGGCTCAGCACAAGGTGGACGCTGAGAATATCGGCGCGGCGGAACAGCGTCTCCTTGTCGACATATTCGACGCCCACCTCGGCGCAGCGCTCGCGGGTCAGGTTTTGGCTCCAGGCGATGACTTTCATGTCAAAGGCCAGCCCGACCCGGGCCACCGCCGCCCCGAGCCGTCCCAGCCCCAAAACGCCCAGCGTCTTGTCGGCGATGCGGTTGCCGATGCGCGTCTGCCACAGCCCTTCGCGCATCGCACGGTGATCCTCGGCGATGCGCCGCACCGCGCCGAGGATCAGGCCCCAGGTCAATTCGGCGGTGTCGAGGCCGCCCCCCTCGGTACCGCACACCGTCACCCCGCGCTCGCGCAGCGCCGCCATGTCGAACGAGGCGTTGCGCATGCCGGTCGTGATCAGAAGCTTGAGCGCCGGCAGCCGTTCGACCAGGCTGCGCGGGAACGGCGTGCGTTCGCGCATCGCCGCGACGATGTCGGATTGCGCGAGGGCCCGGGCGGCGGCGTCTTGATCGGCAAACGGCTGACGTTCGACGACGATCTCGACCCCGCGCGCCTCGACCGGCGACCAATCCGCCATGCTGAGCGCCACCCCCTGATAGTCGTCAAGGATGCTCAACCGCATCGCGCCTCCTCCTTCTTGGTTGGTCAGGCCGGCCCGGCCCGTTCGCCTTCCGCCGGCTCTCGTGCCGAGCCTCGACCGGCGGCGCCTCAGAGAGCGGCAAGTGCCGCGTTCAGCGTTGCACTCGGCCGCATCGCCGCCGAGGCCTTGGCCGGATCGGGCAGATAATAACCGCCAAGATCCACCGGCTTGCCCTGCGCGGCGATCAGCTCGGCATTGATCTTGGCCTCGTTCGCCGCCAGCGTCTCCGCCAGCGGTTTGAAGCGGGCGGCCAGTGCCGGGCTTTTGTTCTGCCGGGCCAGCGCCTGCGCCCAATAGAGCGCCAGGTAGAAATGGCTGCCGCGATTATCCAGTTCGCCAAGCTTTCGCGCCGGCGAGCGGTTGTACTCAAGGATCTTGCCGTTGGCCTCGTCGAGCGTCTCGGCCAAAACCTGCACGTCCTTGTTCCCGCTGGTCTGCGCCAGATGTTCCAGCGAAGCGCCGAGCGCCAGGAACTCGCCCAGCGAATCCCAGCGCAGATAGCCTTCCTTCTGGAATTGCTCGACATGCCTGGGCGCCGACCCGCCGGCCCCGGTCTCGAACAACCCGCCGCCCGCCAGCAGCGGCACGATCGACAGCATCTTGGCCGAGGTGCCCAGCTCCATGATCGGGAATAGATCGGTCAAATAGTCGCGCAACACATTGCCGGTGACCGAGATCGTGTCGAGCCCCTTGCGGATACGGTCGAGCGAGAATTTCATCGCCTCGACCGGCGCTAGGATGCGCAGGTCGAGACCCGAAGTGTCCTCGTTTTTCAGATATTTCTCGACCTTGGCGATCAGCTGCGCGTCATGTGCGCGTTTGCCGTCGAGCCAGAACACCGCGGGCGTATTGGTCAGGCGCGCACGCCGCACCCCGAGTTTGACCCAGTCCTGGATCGCCGCGTCCTTGGTCTGGCACATCCGAAAGATGTCGCCGGCCTCGACCGGCCGTGACAGCAGAACCGTGCCGTCATCGGCGACCACGCGCACCGTTCCGCTGGCGGCGACCTCGAAGGTCTTGTCGTGCGAGCCGTATTCCTCGGCTTGCTGCGCCATCAGGCCGACATTGGGCACCGAGCCCATCGTCTTCGGGTCGAAGGCGCCATGCGCCTTGCAATCGTCGATGACGGCCTGGTACAGCGTCGCGTAGCACCGATCGGGGATGGCGGCGATCACCTCGTGCAGCTGCCCGTCGGGACCCCACATGCGCCCGCCTTCGCGAATCATCGCCGGCATCGATGCATCGATGATGACGTCGCTCGGCACGTGCAGATTGGTAATGCCGCGGTCCGAATTGACCATCGCGAGGCCGGGCCGCTTCGCGTAGACCGCCTGGATGTCGGCCTTGATCGCCGCCTTTTCGGCCGCCGGCAACGTCTCGATCCGGGCCAGCATGTCAGCCAGGCCGTTGTCGGGATCGACCCCCAGGCGGGTCAGCGTGGCGCCATGCTTCTCGAACACCTCGGCGAAGAACACCGAGATGCAATGACCAAAGATGATCGGATCGGAGATCTTCATCATGGTCGTCTTGACGTGCAGCGAGAACAGGATGTCGTCCTTTTTTGCGGCGTCGATCTGGGCGGCGAAAAAGGCGCGCAACGCGTTGCGGTTCATCACCGCCGCGTCGATGACCTCGCCGCTCTGAAGCGGCGTCTTCGCCTTCAGCACCGTGACCGCGCCATCGCCGCCGACCAGTTCGATCCGGGCATTGGTGGGCGCCGCCATCGTCGTTGCGACCTCCGAACCATAGAAATCGCCGCCCGCCATATGCGCCACGCGCGTCTTTGAATCCCGGCTCCAGGCGCCCATCCGGTGCGGGTGGCTGCGCGCATACTGCTTCACGGCGGCGGCGGCACGACGGTCGGAATTGCCCTCGCGCAGCACCGGGTTGACGGCGCTGCCGAGCACCCTGCCATAGCGGGCGCGGATTTCCTTGTCGGCCGGTGTCGCATCGCTGTCCGGATAGTCGGGCACGTCGTAGCCCTTGCTTTGCAGCTCCTTGATCGCCGCCTTCAGCTGCGGGATCGAGGCGGAGATGTTGGGCAGCTTGATGATGTTGGCCTCGGGGCGCATCGCCAGTTGGCCCAGTTCGGCGAGTTCGTCGTTGATCCTTTGCGCCGGCGTCAGTTTGTCGGGGAAGTTGGCGATGATGCGCCCGGCCAGCGAAATGTCCTTCAGCTTCACCTTGACGCCGGCCGTGCCGACGAAGGCTTCGACAATCGGCAGAAGCGAAAACGTCGCAAGCGCAGGCGCTTCGTCAACCTTTGTCCACACGATTTCGAGATCTGACATGTATGCACCTCCGCGCGGCGCTTCGGTTTTGGCTGAGTTGGTCTAAGGGCGAGCTCGTCTTGTTCGGGTCGGTGTCGAGGCGGGGCAGGATCAGCTTGTTCGCGATAGAGCCCCGCATGATCCGCGCCACCTCGTCGCCGTCGCGTCCGCCAGGCGGCACGCCAGCTTGATTTTTGCCATGCCTTCCATCCTCGCTTCGGCCGGGGCGGGCGGTTCGCTGTCGCCGGGTGCGAGGATAGAGAGGCCGATCCCGTGCGACAAGCCGGCAACGACGCCGCTCAACCCGGCGGCGATCGACGGACCGGCGAGGCGCACAAAAATTCTCGAGGCGAGGCGATCGGTGGAAAGTTGTGCACAGGAACGCCGCCCGGTCGCGACGCCGCTCAAAATAACTCATTGTAACCGGCCAGTTACCTATTATTTACATTTTCGTGGCCAGATAAACGGCTCGGCCAGGATTAGCGCGCAAAAACAGCAGCTTAGAATTTGCCTATTTTATAGGCAATCACCTTATCGATATTGAAATGATTAGCAGGTTTCGCTTTGCCGGAACTTTTTCCACCGCCTTATCCACAGACAACGGGGATATCGCCGGGCGATCAAAGTTTTACCAAAGATTTATCGTTCGTTCAGAACCTTGCGTATTCAGCGTAAAGCGGCGAGCAGCGCTGCAACGCCCGGCACGACGCGCAGCATGTGATGGGTCCGGGCCGGGGCAAAACCGCGCGCGACAATATGGTCGAGCAAAGCCCGCAACGGCGCCCAATAGCCTGCGACATCGATCAGGAAGAGCGGCTTGTCGAGCAGTCCGAGCTGCTTCCAGCTCAGGATTTCGAAGGTTTCGTCAAGTGTGCCGATCCCGCCGGGCAAGACCGCAAACGCATCGGCCCGCTCGGCCATCACCGCCTTGCGCCGGTGCATCGTGTCGACGATGACAAGCTCGCTCAGACCCTGATGGGCGAGTTCGGCATCACGCAGGCGGTGCGGAATAATCCCGGTGACCCGGCCCCCGGCGGCAAGCGCCGCATCGGCAACCAGACCCATCAATCCGACCCGGCCGCCGCCAAAGACGACCTCGATGCCCTCCTCGGCGAGACGCCGACCGAGTTCCCGCGCCGCCGCCCGGTAAACCGGATCGACCCCACCCGACGAACCGCAATAAACGCATAGAGCGCGAATTTGGGCCATGGCGGCTATTTGTCCGAACCGTTCCGGTGATCGTTCAGGCGTAGAGCTCGGGAGCCAGCACCGGCGGCACCCGCCGGCGCTTGTGCAAATAAGATTGCCAAAACAGACAGGCCGCCACGGTTCGCCATGGCCGCCACGCCTCGGCCAAGCCCCGCAATTCCGCTTCGGCCGGCCGTGCCGCCAGCTGCAACCGCTCGGCCACCGCGACCTGCAGGCCGAGATCGGCGGCGGGCCAGATGTCGTCGCGGCCCAAGGCAAAGATCAAATAGACCTCGGCGCTCCAGCGGCCGATGCCTTTGAGCGAGCGCAGGCGGGCTTCGGCCGCGGCATCGTCGGCCGCGGCGAGCGAGGCGAAATCGAACCGGCCGTCGACCACTTTTTGGGCGAGGTCGCGGGCATAGCCCATTTTCTGCCGGCTGAACCCGCAGCGCCGCAAGGTCGCCTCGTCAAGAGCGAGAAACCGTTGCGGGGTCAGCGGTTGGCAGGTCTCGCTCAATCGCCGATGCATCGCCGCCGCGGCGTCGATCGACACCTGCTGTTCGAGGATGATGTGCAACAGCGTCGCAAATCCATTGCGCCGCCGGCGGAAGCGCGGCGGCCCGGCCTCGCCGAGGATCGTCCGAAACACCGGCTCGCCGGCCAGGGCCGCAATTCCTTCGTCGAGCCGCTGCGGTGCATAGAGAACGGGCGGGGCGCAAGCGGTGCTGTCGGTCGCCATCTTTTGTCGGCCCGGTTTCGCGGCGCCGCTTTTTAGCGCCGAATGCGCGCCCGAGGAAAGCCGCGTCTGGCGAAAAAGGCGTGCCCCGCCGCGGCGAGCGCCGAGCGGCGGCCGGCCGACAGGAGCATCGCCCGCGCCACCCGGACCCGCCGTTTCGCGGGCGGCGGCGCGATCAGAGCGCGGCGGCGACGCGGCCGGCGCCGGCGATTACCGCATCCCAATCGTCGATGTCGCGGTTGTGCGGATGCACCATGACATGCTGCACCCCGACCTCGCCATAGGCGGCCAGGCGCTCGCGCAACGCTCCCTCGTCCCGGCCGTCCCAATGATAGCGGATCGAGATCGTGAATTCGGGTTCGGGGCGGTCGCGGCGCAAGCGGTCGATGACCGGCGCTGCCTCTGCCGGCGTCAGCTGGCTGCCATGCCAGCCGTCGCCGACCCGCACGGTCCGCCGGAAGGCCGGCTCGGAGCGGGCGCCGAACCAGATCGGGATGGGCTTGACCGGGAACGGGCGCATCGTCATCGCGTCGAGTTCGGCGGCGATATACCGGCCGTGAAACGTCACCGGGTCCTGGGTCCACACCGCCCGCATCAGCGCGATTGTTTCATCGAGGCGGCGGCCGCGCTCGTGGAAGGGCACGCCGAGCGCGGCGAATTCGGCCTCCAGCCAGCCGACCCCGACCCCCAGGATCAGCCGGCCCTCCGACAGATTCTGCAAGCTCGCCAATTCCTTGGCGAGCGGCAGCGGGTGCCGCATCGGCAGCACCAGGACGCTGGTGCCGAGCCTGACGCGCTTGGTCACCGCCGCCGCCCAGGTCAGGCTGAGGACCGGATCGTAGAACAGCGGCGAGCGCGGAAAGCTCGCCCGCGGCACGATGATATGTTCGCTGACCCAGACGTCGCTGAGCCCGAGTTCTTCGGCTTGCAGCGCCGCGCGCCGGATGCGCTCGGGTGTCGCCTGCTCGCCGGCATGCGGCAAATGGATGCCGATTTGCATCGCTCTCTTCCTGTCGACGAAAACGCCAGCCCGCAAGCGGGCCCGTCTTTTTGACGCCCTTCGCCGACGGCGGCAAGCGCGGCGGGCGCATTCAGTCGGCAGAAAGCGCGGCTTTTTTCCGCCACGGCTGTTCGGTTGTCGGCGGGCCGAGATGGTAGCCCTGCAAATATCCGACCCCTTCGGCGCGCAACAACGCCGCTTCGGCGGCGGTCTCGACGCATTCGGCGACCGTGCCAAGACCAAAGCCGCGGGTCAGCCCCAAGAGGTGGCGCAGGATGATCCGGTTCTCCTTCTGATCGAGGAGGCTGCGGACAAACGCCCCGTCGATCTTGACGATATCGACGTTCAAGGCCTGCAGATGACGCAGCGAGGTGTACCCGGCGCCGAAATCGTCGAGCGCCACGCGACATCCCGCACCGCGCAGCGCGTCGACAAAGCGTGCCAGCTCGACGAGATTATCGCGCGCGGCGGTCTCGGTGATCTCGACAACCAGGCGGGCGGCATGCTCGGGGCGCTCCCTTAACCGCCCGATCAGCGCGCGCAGCCATTGCCGATCGCAGGCGGTCCGGGCCGAGACGTTAAAGCCGAGCCTGACGGAGGGATGATCGGCGAGTGCGGTAAAGGCAAGGCCGAGCACATGGCGGTCGATCAAACCGATCAGCCCGGTCTGTTCGGCGACGGCGATAAAATCGCCGCACGGCACCAGCCGGTCGGCCGGGTCGCGCATGCGCAACAGACATTCGAAATATTCCGTCTCGCTGGTCAGCGCCGAAACGACCGGTTGGAATGCCAGCAGAAAACGGTCCTGGCCGAGCGCTGCGCGCAGCGCCTCTTCGACCGCGAACAGACAATCTGGCCGGCGCGCGGCCGCGATCGGCAGCCGCTCCATGCTCAGCCGCGAGCGCTGCATGTCGGGAGGATCCCGATGCACGACCAAAACCGGGGTTTGCTGCAGTGAGAAAAACGACCTGGCAAGGCGCAGCCTCGATTGCTCGACCCGAGCCGGATTTCGGCGCGCGGCCACCGGGCTCGTTCGGCGCAGGTTAGGCGGCATTTGTCTACGAAGGTTTAACCGGGGCGGCACCGACATCGTCGTCGTTTCGGTTGCGGCCGGCGTTCAGCGCGGTCCGGAGGCAAGCGCGGTTGACAGCGCGCGGCCGGTAAAACGATGCTGCTGTTAATGGTTGGCCAGGAGGAAGAATGGGCTTCGATCTGATCGTCAAGAACGGCTTTATCGTCGACGGCTCGGGCATGCCGCGCTATCGCGGCGATGTCGGCGTGCGCGACGGGCGCATCGTCGAAATCGGCCGGATTCGCGCTCCGGCCGCGCGGGTCATCGATGCCGACGGGCTGATCGTGGCGCCGGGGTTTATCGACGGCCACACCCATATGGACGCGCAGGTCGCCTGGGACCGGCTCGGCAGCTGCTCGTGCTGGCACGGGGTGACGAGCGTGGTGATGGGCAATTGCGGCTTTGCGCTGGCGCCGTGCAAGCCTGCCGATCGCGAATGGTATGCGCGCTGCCTGACCGCAGTCGAAGACATTCCGACCGAAGCCATGTTGGCCGGCATCGACTGGAGCTGGGAAACCTTTCCCGAATATCTGGCGACGGTCGAAAGACTGCCCAAGGGCATCAATTACGGCATGTATATCGGCCATTCGGCGTTGCGCATGTATGTGATGGGCCGGCGCGGGCTCGAGGAACGAGCACGCGAAGACGATCTGCGCCAGATGGAACAGGCGGTCGGCGAGGCGCTGCGCGCCGGCGCGCTGGGCCTGTCGACCTCGCGCGCCACGACCCATGTCACCCCCGACGACACGCCGGTCGCCAGCCGCATTGCCGACTGGAACGAGATTGCCCGCCTGGTCGGCGCGATGGCCGAACTCGATGCCGGCATCTTCCAGGTCGGTCCCGACATTTCCGGCGGTGCGGAGCAGCGCGCCTGCCTCGAAGAGCTGCGGCGGATTGCGCTCGCCAGCGGTCGGCCGGTGATGTTCGGCATGCTCGCCACGCGCCAGGGCCGCGACCCCAACCCATGGGATTTCCAGACCCGGTTCATGGACGAAACGGCCGCCGCCGGAGGCCGTATGTATGGCCAGGCGACGACCCGTTCGATCAATGCGGTCTTCTCGCTGCGCTCCTACCTGCCGTTCGACGTCTTGCCGGCATGGAAGGAACTCCGTTCACTGCCTCTCGCCGAGCAGAAGCGGCGGCTCGCCGACCCGGCGATCCGCGCCCGCCTGGTCGCCGCCGAGGCCGAGATGAAGCCGCGCGACAACGTCTTGCAAGGCGGCGGCGCGGCGACGACCGATCCGCGCAAACCCGATTACGACAATCTGTTCCCGATGATGAGCGTCGATTGGGACGACCCCTCGGTCGCCGAACTGGCGCGCCGCGGCAACCGCCATCCGGTCGAAGTGATGATTGACCTGATGCTTGAAAACGACAACCGCGTGTTCGTGCAGCCGATCGTCAACGAGCGCCCGGAGGATGTCTTGAACCTGCTCCGGCACCCGCGGACATTGGCGACGTTTTCCGATTCGGGCGCACATGTCTGCCAGGAGATGGGTTCTTCATTGCAAACCCATCTGTTGCATTACTGGGTACGGCAGAAGCAGCAATTCACCCTCGAAGAGGCGGTGCGCATGCTGAGTTTCGACAACGCCTCGGCCTGGGAATTGCCGGATCGCGGGCTGTTGCGCCCCGGCTACGCCGCCGATCTCGTCGTGTTCGACGAATCCCGGATCAAGCCGCTGTTGCCGACCGTCGAACAGGACCTGCCGGGCGGTGCGCGCCGGCTCGTGCAGAAGGCCGAAGGCATTGCCGCAACCATCGTCAACGGCAAGGTTACCGTCGAGGATGGCAAGGCCACCGGGGAGGCGGCCGGGGTCGTGTTGAAGGGCCGGCTGGCGGCCTGAGGGCGGCCCGCGGCGAGCGGTCGGGCCGCCCCGCCCGCTCGTAGCGGCGGGGTGCCGCATCGGGTCAATGCGACATTAGCACCGGGATTGTCATGCTGCCCAGGATCGCGCGGGTCGCGCCGCCGAGCAGCATTTCGCGCGCCCGGGAGTGGCCATAGGCGCCCATCACCAACAGGTCGATGCCGAGATCGGCGGCGCGCGACAACAAGACATCGCCGATCGGCACCCCAGCCGAGACGGTGCGCTCGATCTGCGCCTTGACGCCGTGATGGGCCAGATGCGCGCCGATGTCGGCAGCATGCGCGCCCTCATCGCCGTCGCGGGCGGGCGGCGGGTCGATCGCGAGAACACTCACGGTTGCGGCCGTTTCGATCAGCGGCAGCGCATCGGCGACGGCGCGCGCCGCCTCGCGGCTGGCATTCCACGCGATCAGAACCGAGCGCCCGACCTCCTCGAATTGGCCGGCATAAGGCACGACCAAGACCGGCCGGCCGGAAGCGAGGGCCACCCGCTCGGGCCGCGGCCGCATCAACGCCGCCTCCTCGCTGTCGGGGTTGGTCTGACCGAGGATCACCAGATCGGCGCAGCGCGCATGGGCCACCGGGTCGGCGGCCTCGCCCTCCGCCAAGGCTCGCCATTCGGCGCTGATCCCCTTCTGCAGCGCCGCCTGCTCGAAGATGTGCCGCATATTTTCGGCCTGGGCAAAGGCGCGCTCGCACCATTCGCGATAGATCGGCTCAAGCACCGCGAGATCGGCATAGCCGGCGCGGCGCGGCAGGTCGGGATTGGGAATGGGGTATAGACCAGCCAGATGGGCGCCAAATCGCTTGGCCAACGCCGCCGCCACATGGATGCGGCCGGCGGTGTCGGCGGCGGCGTCGAGGACCACCAGCATATCCTTGTACGACATCGGCCAACTTCCTCCTTGCCGCGGATCACAGGATAGCCCTGGCAGGGTCCTGCGAGCAACGCGCGCATCGCCGGAACGGCTTGCCTTTGGCGGCGAAATCGGCGAAGGAACGGGAATGTCGAGGATCGCTATTCGCCTTCAGCGCGCGGCTCGAATTGCGCCGCTGCTGCTGCTTTGCGCGGCGGCGCCAAGCGGCTGCATCGACAACGACCCGATGCGCGTGCAGAGCTTTACGCCGGGACCGGCCGGCAACTTTACCTATAGCGTGCGGACCAACACCGTGTTGAGCGCCAATGACGACGGCGGCGCCGAGCAGATCCGCCGCCAATGGCTGGCCCAAACCCTGGTCGCACACGGAATGTGTAGCGGCGGTTATGTGGTTTATCAGCGCCAGCTGGTCGTCCCGCCGCAAAAGAGCGCACTGGCGGCGCTGCCGTTCACACCGGCGAACCCGTACAGCGCCGTTGATTTCGGCAACACCGGCTATGTCGTTTACAGCGGCGCTTGCCTGTGATCGGCGGCGTCAGGCGGTGCGCGCCCAGGACGCGCAAAGCGGTCCGCCGCGCCCGCAGACCGGATCAACCGTTGGTCTCGCGACGCGCTTGATGTTGTCGAGCACCCGCTCGCGGTCGCCGCGCCCCGGCACCCGCAGGTCGGGGCCGCGCCCGCCGGGATAAGCGCCGACAATCAACAGATCAGGGCTGGCCGCTTCGCCCTTATGGGCGACACCGGCCGGGATCACGACGGCATCGCCGGCGCGCAACTCGACAACCGCGCCGGCATCACCGCCGAGCCTGACCCGCGCCGAGCCGCGCACCACCCCCAGCGCCTCATGCGCGGTGCTGTGATAATGGTGATAGGGATAGATCCCGCCGCGCCAGCCGCCGCTCCAGCCATTGGCCGCGAACCGGCGTTCGCAGACCGCGGCCGCGTCGGGGCCGGTGTCGAGAACGGCGCGATAAACAATCAGCGGCAGCTGGGAATTGGGCACGGTGCCGTCATCGGCAAACCGATGCTCCTCAATTCGCGGAGCGGTGGATTTGTCCATGTTTCGTCTCTCCAGCGCGGGCGGCACAGGCTACGCCTTTGCCCGGCCGGCGTCCACCAGAATGCACAAAGTCTAAAAATCGAGGAATTGAGTAGTACAAGACGTTCGCGCTGCTCGATCATTGTCGCGAGATCGCCCAATCCGGTATTCGCCGCCGCTGGCCTTGGGCCAACCTTTCACCGTCAAGTTGCCCAGGACCGGCGGTGCAAGCGGGCACGCTGTCGCGTGGCAGCGTCACGCCTCGCCGGTTTGACGCCACTCGAGGCGGCGGACCGCGCTGCGCCGCGCCAGTTGACGCGCGATCTCTCCCCGGGCTGTCGCCAAGCGGGCTCGTCCGTCCGGAGCGGCCGGTTTCACCGACGCTTTTTGATGCGGCACCCTGGCGCCCGGCGCCCGCTCCGAGCCGCCGCTCTTCAGCGTTGCCACCGCGGCGCTTGACAGTTCGGTTACGGCCCTTATCCTCATAACCAGCATAACCGGTGGCCGGGCGGTTTCGCCCGGCTTTTCCGGAACCTTAAAATGCTCAATCTGAGCATAAGGAGAAAAACGTGCTCGAAACCGCCCCATCGCGCTCTTCCGCCGCCCTGCCCCTGCCCGAGATCTATGCCCGGGTCGAGCGCCATATCCCGCCGCTGGAATGGCCGGTTTTCGCCGGCGACATTGCCGAAATCCTGCGCCTGAAGCAGGAAAAGAATGCGGTGGTGCTGGCGCACAACTATCAGACGCCGGACATCTTCCACACCGTTGCCGACATTGTCGGCGACAGCCTGGCGCTGGCCCGCGAAGCCGCGCGCACCGATGCCCGGGTCATCGTTCTGGCCGGCGTCCATTTCATGGCTGAGACCGCGAAATTGTTGAACCCGGGCAAGACCGTCCTGATCCCCGATCTCGAGGCCGGATGTTCGCTCGCCGCCTCGATCACCGCCGCCGACATCCGGCTGTTGCGCGAGCGCCATCCGCGGGTGCCGATCGTCAGCTATGTCAACACCTCGGCGGCGGTCAAAGCCGAGTCGGATGTCTGCTGCACCTCTGCCAACGCCAAGAAGATTGTCGAAGCGCTGGGTGCGCCGCGGGTCATCATGCTCCCCGACGAATATCTCGCGCACAACACCGCCGCCCAGACCAAGGTCGAGATCATCGCCTGGAAGGGTCATTGCGAGGTGCATGAGCGCTTTACCGCCGACGATGTCAAAAGCCTGCGGGAAAGCCATCCGGGCGTGATCGTGCTGGCGCATCCCGAATGCCCGCCCGAGGTGGTTGCGCAATGCGACTTTACCGGCTCGACCGCGGCCATGGCCGATTATGTCGGCAAGCAAAGGCCGGCGCGCGTCGTGCTGCTGACCGAATGCTCGATGAGCGACAACGTGGCCTTGCAATATCCCGATCTCGAATTTGTGCGGCCGTGCAATCTGTGCCCACATATGAAGCGGATCACCCTGCCGAAGATCCGCCGCGCGCTCGAAACCATGACCCATGAGGTGACGGTCGACCCCGACATCGCCGAGCGCGCGCGGCGCGCGGTCGAGCGCATGCTGGCGCTCGGCTGATCGGCGCGGATCCCGCCATGGCGTTGCGTTTGCTGATCGAGCCGCTGGTGCGGGCGGCGCTGATCGAGGATTTGGGCCGCGCCGGCGACATCACCAGCGAGGCGATCGTGCCGCGCGCAGCACGGGTCGAAGCGGTCATCGCCGCCCGCCAGCCGGGGGTGCTGGCCGGGCTCGACGCGGCATTGCTGGCGTTCGAATTGACCGAGCCCGATTTGCGCATCGAGCCGCTCAGCGCCGATGGTCAACGGGTCGCACGCGGCACCGTCGTGGCGCGCATCGCCGGCCCGGCGCGCGGCGTGCTCGCCGCCGAGCGAACGGCGCTCAACCTGTTGAGCCGCGCCTCCGGGGTGGCGACGGCGACCCGGGCCCTGGTCGATGCGATTGCCGGGTCAAAAGCCCGGATCGTGTGCACGCGCAAAACCACCCCGGGTTTGCGCATCCTCGAAAAGGAGGCGGTGCGGCTGGGCGGCGGCGCCAATCACCGGTTTGGCCTCGACGATGCGATGCTGATCAAGGACAACCATCTGGCACTGGCCGGCGGGGTCAAGCCGGCGCTGGAACGGGCCCGCGCCGGCGCCGGCCATCTTGTCAAGATCGAGCTGGAGGTCGACACGCTCGACCAGCTGGCCGAGGCGCTCGAGGTCGGCGTCGATGCCGTATTGCTCGACAACATGGACCCGCCGACATTACGCGAGGCGGTGGCGATGGTCGGGGGGCGCGCGATCACCGAAGCTTCCGGCCGGATCAGCCCGCAAACCGTGGCCGCGGTCGCGGCAACCGGGGTCGATTTGATCTCGTCGGGGTGGATCACGCACAGCGCCCCGATCCTCGACCTCGGCCTCGACATCGCGGGATAGCGGCTGGCACCGGCCCGTTATCGGCGGAAATGGCGCTCGAGCTCGGCGTTCAGCTTGGCGCCGAGCAGCACCACAATCAGCGACAGCCACATCCAGGTCATGAACCCGAAGATCGCCCCCAGCGAGCCGTAAGTCTGGTTGTAGCGGCCGAAATTCCCGACATACCAGGAAAAGATGGCCGAGGCCCCGAGCCAGGCCAGGGCGGCCAGCACGCTGCTCACGACAATCCATCGCCATTGCGGCGCCGGGCGGCACGGGCCATAGCGATAGACCGCCGCCAACGCCGCCGCGCTCAGCACAAACAGCAGCGGCCATCGCATGATGTCCAGCAACAGCGCGGTGATCGTCGCACTCGGCACAAAGTGCAAAATAATCGGGATCACAACCGTTGCCCCGATCGACAAGACGACGACGACAATCGCCCCGGTCGTGAATGCCAGAGTGGTCGCGTAATACCGGAACAGGCCGCGTTGTTCGGCAGTTTCGTAGACCGCGTTCAAGGCGGTGAAGAGGCCGGTCATCCCCGAATTGGTGAACCACACGGCTCCGGCGAGGCCGAGCACAAAGCCCATGCCCAAAGCGGCGCCGTTCTGCTGCGCCAATCGGACCAGCTGATCGTGAATGACTGCCGTGGCGCCGCTGGGCGCCACCCCCGAAAGCGTGTCGAGCTGTGCGGCAATCGCCCCGGGATCGGCGAACAGGCCATAGACCGAGACCAGGGCGCCAATCCCGGGAAACAGCGCCAATATCGCATAAAAGGTCACGCCGGCGGCGATCAGGAAAATGCGGTCGACCGAAATGCCCTGATAGACCCCAACCAGCACCGCAACCCAGCCTTTACGGTCTCCGGTTACCACCGCGTTCGCAGCGTCGCCCAGCCGGTCGCCGGACATGTCTCGTCTTTCCTCCCGCAGATCCGGGGGCGTAGGCGCCGATATCGGGCGCGGCCGCCGGTTCAGCACAAAACGCACCACTGTCGACAAACACGACAGCCCGCGCAATCGGCGCAAAAGCGGCGCGAAAATGCTTTATCGATTTGACCAGCCGCAGCGGTCCGCGGCAGCGCTATGACCTCGCCATTGACCAATTTCACGATCAATTCCGCCTGCGACGGCAAAAACTGGTTCGGCTGGCCGTGCGACGCCCAAACCGAGGCGCTGCCCACGGCGTATGTCGCCGCGGCCGATGAAGGCGATCAGAAGGCGGCGCTCGAGGCGCTCCATCGCCATCTGTGGGAGGAATTGCCCGACATTCCGGTCGCCCAATACACGCAGCCCTTCGCGTGGCGCGCGAATATCAGCGGCGTGTTGCACGCGCCGTTGATCGTGTTCTGGAACATCGACAAGAATTGAACCGGCTGCACCGGCGCCCGCCGTCGGTCTTCCTTCACCCCGGCGCAACCCGGCGGCGGGCGAGTTCGGCCTCGTTGACGATCAGGCCGAGCCCCGGTCCGTTCGCGAGATGAAACAGGCCGCTCACCGGCCGCGGCGGATTCTCGAACACCGCATGTTGCCGCCGCGACGGGTCGTTCCACTCGCACGGCTTGGTCATGTGCATCAGGGTGGCGCAGAGGTGCAGATTGGCGGTGTGGCCGATGGTCGGCTGGGTCTGGTGCGGGACCAGTTCCACGCCATGGGCGTGGGCGAGAGCCGCGCAGCGACCAAGGCCGGTGATGCCGCCCATCTTGACGATGTCGGGCTGGACCATACGCACGCCGGCTTCGATCAGGTCGGCCAGACCGGAGAGGGTATAGGTCTGTTCACCCGCCGAAACGGTGATGTCGAGGCGCCGCGCGACCTCGCCCATGGCCTTGATGTGGTAATGCTGGACCGGCTCTTCGAACCACCAATAGCCGAGCTCTTCGAGCGCCCGGCCGACCCGGATCGCGCCGCCGAGCGAATAGCCGTTGTTGGCGTCGAAGGCGAGCGGAAAACCGTCGCCGACCAGTTGGCGAACGGCGCGCGCCTTGGCGATGTCGCCGGCAATGTCGCGGTCGGGCCGGGTCCGGTCATTGTCGAAGCGGATCTTGACCGCCGCCGGCTGGTCTTTGAGCCGCGCCTCGACCACCCGTAGGACCTCGTCGAGGCTGCGCTCGCCATTGCCGCCGATCGAGGCGTAAAACGGCAAGGTGTCGCGCCATGCGCCGCCCAGCAATTTGTAGATCGGCTGGCCGAGCAGCTTCCCTTTCAGGTCCCAGAGTGCGATGTCGACAGCGGCAAGCGCGCCGGTCAGCGCGCCCTCTGGACCGAGCTTGGCGAATTGGTGAAGCATCGCGTCATGCAAGACGGCGTGATCGAGCGCGTCGCGGCCGATCAGCACCGGCACCAGATTGCGCGCGACAATGCCGAGCGAGGCAAGCCCGCCTTGCATCGGCGAGGCTTCACCAATGCCGCTCAGGCCATCCTCGGTGTGGATGCGAACCCAGGCGCTGCCTTGTTCGGGGCGATCGTCTTCTGACCAGCGCAGCTGAAAGGTTTCGACCTTAGCGATGTTCACCGCGCACCCCCGTTGTTGGTCGAGATCCCTGCCCCCGCGGACGACGCCGCGCCGGGCCCGACACGCGACCCCGCATGTTGCCCGCGCCGCCGGCCCCAGCCAACGAAAACCGGCGCGGCACCGCCGGTGATCAGGGGGCTTCTCCTGCTTTCGGTGCCGGTGTCGCTGGGCCTGCGCTATCTTCTCGGGGCCGGGCCGGTGTGGCTCTTTTGCAGCGCCGCGATTGCGATCATCGCGCTCGCCGAATGGCTGCGCGAGGCGACCGAGCAACTGGCCGACCGCGCCGGTGCGACGCTGGGCGGGCTGTTGAATGTCAGCTTCGGCAATATCGCAGAGCTGATTTTGGCGCTGTTTGTCTTGGCGACCGGCCGGCCCGACGTGGTGCGCGCGCAGATTACCGGCTCGATCATCGGTACCTGTCTGCTCGGTCTTGGATTGGCGGCGATGGTCGGCGGCCTGACCCGCGAGCGGCAAAAATTTCAGCGCGAAACCGCCGGGCGCTTCGCGAGCTTGCTGGTGCTGTCGGTCATTGCGCTGCTGTTCCCGGCGGTGTTCGGTCTGGCCCGCGAGGCGACCGGGCGGCACGGCGACATCGCTCTGACCAATGAAGAGCTGAGCCTTGGCGCCTCGGTGATCTTGATCGTTCTGTATGTCGGCAACCTGATCTACACGCTCATCACGCATCGCGACGTCTTTGCCGAGGACGAGCCGCGCGCCGGACCCGCTTGGCCGGCGTGGCGGGCGCTGGCGGTATTGGCCGCAGGGACGGCGCTGATCGCTGTCGAAGCCGAAATCGCCGCCGAGGCGCTGGCGCCGACCGCCGCGCAATTGCACCTCTCGCAGCTGTTTTTGAGTCTGATCGTGCTGGCCCTGGTCGGGACGATCGCCGATGTGTTCGCGGCCGTCTATTTCGCGCATCGCGATCGCATGGGCCTGGTCATGAACATCTGCATCGGCTCGGCAATCCAGGTCGTGCTGGTCATGGCGCCGCTCTTGGTGCTGATTTCGTGGCTGATCGGCCACCCGATGGATCTGGTCTTTACCAACCCGCTCGACTTGTTTGCGATCGCCGGCACCGCCTGGATCGTCAACACCATCGCCAGTGACGGCGAGACGACCTGGTTCGAGGGCCTGCTGCTGGTCGGCGTCTATGCGCTGCTCGCGCTCGGCTATTTCTTTTTCGGCGCCTGAGGGGCGAAGGTTCCGGCCGCCGCGTCGGCCCGCGAACATATCGGGGATTTGAGCGCGCTTGTCGGCGGAAGATCGAGTGAACGCGCTGGCGGCCTGCTGCACGAAATCGACCTCGGCACCTCCATCCTGGCACCGCCGGCCGCCGCGCCCAACATCGAGTGCGCCGATCGCAAACCTCACGCGATCGATACGATCTGCCCAGTGGAGAACAAGATGCTGATTCCGTTGCCGCCGACCAAAAGCACCGCACCGCCCGCAAGGGCGCCCGGCGTTGTCGGTCGCGCGGCGAACCTGGCGCGTGGCCCGGCCTTGGCGGCGATGCTGGTGGCCGTGGCGGTCGGCGGTCTTCCGCACCCGGCGCAAGCGCACCATGCGAATGCCGGTGCTGCCGTGGCGCTGGGGATCCTCGGCGGCGTCGTCGCCGGCGCAATCGTCGCAGCGGCGGCGCCGCCCGCCTATGCCGCGCCGCCGGCTTATTACCCGCCGCCGACAGGCTATTATTATGCCCCCGCCCCGGGTTATTACCCGACCCCGCAGCCCTATTCCGGCGTCGCCTATGGCTATCCGGGCTACGCCTACCCGTAGCGCGCGGGGCTGCCCGGTTGCGCCTGTAGCGGGGGCGGCGCGGCGGGCTTGACCCCGAATGTGAATCGGTCAATCTCGCGGCCAGCGATCAGGATCGGGGAGCAGAGGGTGGAAGCTACCGAGATTGCCGAGAAGATCCACGGCGAGGAGGACCACCCGCGGGCCGCGTCCGAGGCCGAGTTCCGCCGGTTCACCGGCATCTATCTCGGCATTGTCGCGATGCTGCTCGCGATCACCTCGCTCGGCGGCGCCAACGCGACCAAGACGATGACCAACGCCAACATTCAGGCGTCGGACACTTACGGCTTCTATCAGGCGAAATATTTGCGCCAGACCGCCTACCGGCTTGCCGCCGATCAGCTCGAAATCATGTTGTCCGCCAACCCGGCGATGCCGGATGCCGTCCGCGGCCGGATCGAGCGCCAAATCCAGCATTGGCGAAGCACCGCCGAGCGTTATGAAAGCGACCCCGAAGGCGGCACCGGCAAGAAGGAATTGCTGGCAACCGCCAAACGATGGGAGGCCAGGCGCGACCGCGCCGCGCTGCGTGACCCCTATTTCGATTATGCCGAGGCGCTGTTTCAGATCGCGATCGTATTGGGTTCGGTCGCCATCGTTGCCGTCTCGCGGCCGCTGGTAACGCTGAGCGGCGTGTTGGCGGTGGTCGCGGTCCTGTTGACGGTCAACGGCTATTTTCTGCTGGTCCACCTACCGCTGGATTAGGCCCGGCGGCGGCAACCGGCAACAGCCGCGCGAGGGCCAGGAATTTTTCGGGATCCTGCGGCTGGCCGTCGACCCGCACTTCATAATGGACATGCGGGCCGGTGCTGCGCCCGGTGGTCCCGACCAGCCCGATCTCGGCCTGCGCCGGGACATTCTGGCCGACCGCGACCAGCCGCCGCCGCAGATGGGCGTATAGCGTCACAATGCCAAAGCCGTGGTCGATCTCGACCGTCTGGCCATAATCCCCGAGCCAACCGGAAAAAATGACGGTGCCGGGCGCGGTGGCGTAGACCGGCGAGGAATACGGCGCATCGAGATCGATGCCGGTATGGAACGCGAGCCGATGGTTGAACGGGTCGCGCCGCGGCCCGAACGGGCTGCCGATCGCGTAACGCGCGAGCGGGGCGGCGATTGGCAAGGTCCTTGCCAGGGCCTGCAGGGCGGCAAGTTTGCCGGCGGCGTTGCCCGCGGACGGGCTGCCGGCGGCAGGAGGCGGGACAAAGGGCCCACCTTCGGGTTGCGCCAGCTGGGCGAGCATTCGGTCGACATCGATGCCGGCGGCGCGCAGCGTGCGCTCGACCGCGCCGACCAAATTGGGACCGACCGCACCGCCGTCGATCGGCTGGGGCAGAGCCGGGCCGTCATCGGCATCGGCCTCTGCTCGCCTGGCATTGTGCTCCGGCATGTCGGGCGGCGGCAGTCCGATCGCGGTCAATTTCTGCCCGATCTGGTCCAGCACCAGGCGAGCCCGCCGGCCACGGGTTGCACCCGCGCCGCGGATCGCGCTCAATTCTTCAAATTGCTGCGCAGCCTCGGCGAGGTCATCCGCCGATCGAAGGTATTGCTCGGTGTTGGTGGCGCGCGCCGCGTCGAGTTTGGCAAGTTCGTCGGCAAGTGCTGCGCCACGCGCCAGCGCCGGCAGCGCCGGCAGCGGCGCCGGCGGGATCGGCTCAAACATCGCGACCGATAGAAAGACCCGACCGTCCGCGGAACCGGCGGGCGCGTTTCCGACCAAGTCAAGCCGATGGCGATCGCGATCGAGCCCGAGAAATTCGCGATCGCTTAGCTCGAGGGCCGGAACCGGCATATCGGCCAAGGGCAAAGGCGCACCCAGGCTACGGTCCGTTTCGGACGGCGTGCGGGCCGCGGCCGGCGCCCGAGCGGGTTGCGCGGCGAGCGCAGCAAGCCGCGCTTCGAGCCCGCTCAGTCGCCGGTCGAGCGCGGCGCGGAGATGCGCCGCCGCGGCGCGCCTTTCGCCAAGCAGGTGCTGGCCGCCGATGCGGACGCCGCCGCCATAGGCGAGAAACGCAGCTCCGGCCAGCAATGTCGATACAAACAACGCCTGAAGGGGCGTCGGAACATAATTCTCGGCCGAACGAAAAAAGACCCGGATGTCAGGGAAGAACCGGCTTCCCAGCTTCGCCCTTTCGACAGTCATCAACCCCCCGCCGGGCGCCGCACCGTGGCTGTCCGACCCACCTGATCGGACCAGGTCGCGGCGTCACGCTGTGAACCGGCGCTGCCGGCCTCACCCCCGCTCGGCGGGTGGCGGGGACCCCTGCCCCGCCGTGGCGTCCCGCCGCTTCACGCAAGAAAGAGACCCCGGCAACGCGAAGCGGAAGCCACCGTAGGAGCAACACGCCGATCTGACAACAAAAATCGTTAACTTGGTGCGGGACACCAGTCTCCGTAGACGACAGTGCGGCACTGCCGACCCGATCGTCAGGGTAGTTGTAGTCCGTCTCGGGTAACCGGCCAAAAATGACTTGGTGTTGTCTGAGGCAATAAAGCGGCTTTTTTGTTGGATTGGCGCGATTCTTGCGTTGAAGCGAACCTATACATTAGCCCATAGGGCGTATTTGCGTTTGCCCTCTCAACCTATGGTCAAAATGAAAACTTTGGCCAAAATATCGATCGGCTGCCCTAATCGGCGAGCGCGAGATCGGCCCTTTCGCCAAATTGGCTGCGGTAATAGCCGGCAAAGACCCCGTCGCGGCGCAACAGCTCGCCGAGCGTTCCGTGTTCGACAATGGCCCCGGCCTGCAGCACCACGATGCGATCGCAGCGCGCCACCGTCGACAGCCGGTGCGCGATGATAAAGGTCGTGCGGCCGGCCATCAGCCGCTCGATGCCGGTCATGACCGCCGCCTCGGTTGCGACATCGAGCGCCGAGGTCGGTTCGTCCAAGATCAGGATCGGGGCATCGCGCAGCAGGGCGCGGGCGATCGTGATGCGCTGCTTTTCGCCCTCCGACAACGACACTCCGGCCTCACCGATGACGGTGTCGAGGCCATGCGGCATAGCGGCGATGCGCTCGTCGATCTGGGCAAGGCGGGCGGCGTGCAGAATGGCGGCGTCATCGGCGCCGGGACGGCCATAGGCGATGTTGTCGCGCACCGACAGCGGAAAGATCAGCGGCGGCTGCAGCACCAGCGCGATCTGGCGGCGCAATGATTTGAGCGAATATTCGCGCAGATCGACGCCGTCGATCTCGATCCGGCCTTCGGTCGGGTCGTAAAAACGCGGCAACAGGCTGGCGAAGGTCGTTTTGCCGGCGCCGGTCGGGCCGACGATCGCGATCTTGGCGCCGGCCGGCACGGTCAGATCGATGCCGCGCAGCACCGCCATGCCGGCACGATAGCGAAATCCGACGCCGCGCATCGCGACTGCGCCGCGCGCGCCTTCGGGCGGAAAGGTGCGCGGGCCGTCGACCAGTTCGGGCTCGGCGTCGAGCACCTCGAACACGCGCCGCGCCCCGGCCTGGGCGCCGGCGATCAGGCCCCAGCTTTGCGTGATCTGGTTGATCGGCGCGTAAAGCTGGGCGAGATAGGAGATGAACACGATCAGCTGACCGACGGTCAGCGACCCGGTGGTCACCGCGCGCGCCCCGGCATAGATGACAAGTGCGGTGCCGGCGGCGATGACCGCGTTGACCGCCCCTGAATAGAGCGTCTGCCAGCTGTAGAGACGCAATGTGGCGCGCAGGCTCTCCCGGCTCGCGCCCATAAAGCGGCGATGCTCGTCCTCTTCGCGGGCGAAGGCCTGGACGACCTTGATCGATGTCATCGCCCACTGCACCAGCGAATAGACCCGGCTCTCGGTGGTTCGCACCTCGGTCGCCACCGCGACAATCTTGCGGTTGAACAGCGAGATCAGCACAAACAGGGCCGGAACCACGCTCAGCGACAGCAATGTCAATACCGGATCGAGCGGAAACAGCACCATCAGCATGCCGGCCAGCAGCAATCCCGCCGACAGCATCGGCAGCACCCCGTTCATGATCATCGTCTGAACGGCAAAGCTGTCGCTCGTCACCCGATACAGCAGGTCGCCGACGCGCTGGCGGTCGTGAAAGGCCAGCGACAGCCGTTGCAGGTGGGCGTAGAGCGCACTGCGCAGGTCGTTGACCATGCCCTGCCCAACCTCGATCGCGACATAATTGTGGGCGAGGGTCAACGCACCGCTGCCGAGCTGGACAATGACGACGCCGAGACAGGCGAGCACCAGCAAATGGGCGGCCGACATTCCGCGCAGCACCGCCAGGCCTGCGGGTTTGCCGCCCAGAACATTGTCGATGACGAGCTGCAGCGGCCACGGCTTGAGCAGTTCGAAGCCGGTAATCAGCAATACCTGCACCAGAACCAGCGCAACGCGCCAGCGATGCGGCGCCAGATACGACAGAATCTTTCTCGACATGGCGCAACAGCCGTTGGCGGGCGCGGTGGTCACGCGCGCAGCGGCGCCGCTTCCCGGCGAGGGTCGAGCCGCGGCGCGACCGGGATCAGCCCCACCGGCTTCGCCACCGTTTCGATGATCCGGTGCATCAGCCGGGCAAAAGCGGCCAGCCTCGCCCCCATGACCGCCAGATTGACCAACCCGGTCGCGGCCAAGACCGCCGCGGCAATCGGCCAGCCGAGCAGCAGCGCCAACGCCGTCAATAACGCGTAGCCGCGCAGCGCGAAGACGGCAAGGCGCGACAAACGCATCGCGCAGCGCACCCGCAACAACCGTTTGCCGCCGCCGTGATTTTCGCTGCAGGTCAGGACCAGCGCCCGGACGCAGACCCCGCGCGCGATCTTCAAATCCCAATGGCTCCAACCGGTGTCGGGGACGACAAAATATTTCTGCGGCGTCAGAAAGCGGATGAGGCTCTCGAGCAGCGCCTCTTTTTCGATGCCGTGCTCGTTCCAGAACGCGAGGCTGAACGCGCATTGGCGCCAGCTGATCCGAGAGCGCTGCTCGGTTTCGGCGGGTGCCGCGCAAGGCTGCGCCCGGCTCTCGCGGATGCGCCACCGCGCCCGCTCCCAACCGCGCAATAGCGGACCCAGATAGATCAGCAAGGCGACCAAGGCGCGCGCTTTCAACCCGGCGAAACGCGGATCGATCGGCGCCTTCAACGCGCCGCTCACGCACATCGTCCAGGTCGCCAACAGCGGTGCTAGCAGCAGCAGCCACCAGCCGCCGCCGACCAGCCCGGCCAGGGCCAGCACCAGCGCCGCCGCGCTCCACTCGAAGGTCAGCGGCAGGAACGCGGTCAATGACGAAGGCGGCTCGTAGAGGGTCTGAAACAGGCCGCGTCCGAAAACGCCGGAATAGATGACCGGGCGGCGCGACAACAACAGCGAGGTCGAGAGATCGCCGTAGATGCGGCCGAGCCACTTCGCCTGGCCGAACAGGTTGAAGCGGAACGGATGCTTCGAATAGACCAGCGCCTCGGCCTTGCCGTAACCGCGCTGCTGGTTGCAATAGGCTTTGACCGTATTGCGGCGGAAATGCCAGACCGTCGCGGCCGGGCTGAAGCCGATCGTGTAGCCGGCATCCTGCAGGCGCCAGCAGATGTCGACATCGTCGCCGGCGGCACGGTAGACCGGGTCAAAGCCGCCCAAAGCGAGCAGCACGTCGCGGCGAAACGCCATGTTGCAGCCGGCGATGTGCTCGGCCACTTCGTCGCTGAGCAGCACATGCGTGGGTCCGCCCGGCGCGACCGCCACCGCCGCCGGCACCAGGCTGTCCTCGGGCGGCGGAAAATTCGGGCCGCCACACGCCGCCAGCCCGCTCGCCTCCATCTTGGCGACGAGATAAGCCAGCCAATCGGGATCGGCCACGCAATCGCTGTCGGTATAGGCGACAATCTCGCCGGTCGCGGCCTCGGCGCCGACATTGCGCGCCACGCTCAAGCCCCGGTTCGGCTGGCTGATGATGCGGCAATAGCCGTAATGTTCGGCGATTTCGAGGGTGCGGTCGCGCGACCCGTCATTGACGACGATGACCTCGTAATCGGGATAATTGAGCCTCGCCAGCGAGGCGAGGCAGGCATCCATCGTGCGCTCGGCGTTGTAGGCGCAGACCACGACCGAGACCCGCGGATAGTGCGGCAAAGGCGGCGGCAAGTCCTCGCAATAGCAGCGCTCGACTTCAGCCAGCGCCGGCTTGGCGCGGCGTTCGCGATCGACCAGGCCGAACGCCCAATCCTCGATCAGGTGGCCGCCGGTGAACCATTCGTCGGTCCAGGCGAAAACGCAGGTGCCGGCCACGCCGGCGTCAAACGCGGCGCGCACCTGCCAGGACAGGATATGCCGCTGCCCCTCCCCGCCCTCGCGAAACGAATCGACGCCGAATTCGGTCAGGACCAGCGGCCGGTCGACCGCGAGATTGTGCAGCCGCGCGATATAACGGCGAAACGCTGCTTCGTCGTGGAGATAGACGTTAAATGACACGAAATCGGTGAAATCGATCGTCAGGTATTCGCTTGACGGGAAATTGGCGTAGCTGACAAGCGCTCCCGGATGCTCGCGGCGGACCGCGCTCACCAATTCGCGCAAAAATCGTCGCACCGCGTCGGCCCCGTGCCAGCGGATCACATCGGGCGGGATTTCGTTGCCGACGAGATAGGCGAACACCGCCGGATGGCGGGCGCAGGCGCGCACCCCGTCGATCACCGCCGCTTTGATCTCGGCCCGGGTCGCGGCGGTGTCGAGAAACGTGATGTGCTGCGCCCAGGGCAGCCCGACAAACAGTTTGAGGCCCGCGGCCTGCGCCAGATCCAGCAGCCACAAGGGCGGGACCGTAAAGACGCGGACGGTGTTGATGCCGGCCGCGCTCATCAGCATAAAATCTTGTTCGACGACGGCGCGCTCGGGAAATTGCGCGCCGTGAGAGGCTACCGCAAACGGCCCATAAGTGACGCCCTTGACAAAATATTTCTCCTCCCCGGCAAAAAAGAACTTGCCGCGCACCGAGATCGGCGCCGCATTGGCAGCCTGCGCCGACAAGGCCGGGCTTGTGACGGCGGTGAGGTTATAGGGTTCGAGCAGAGCCATTTTTAGTCGAGCTCCCGCGGTGCCGGGTCGGTGTCGGTCATCGGCATCGGCATTTTTTCGAAAGGCGCCATCAGGCCCGGGTGCCGCCGAGCCGGTCAGCGCGCCGCGCCCGGCCCGGTCTCGGGCCGGTCACGTCGGCGCTGCCAAGCAAGCGCCGTGGCGACGATCGTCTCGAGCGACGAGCATTGCGCCCGCCAGCCCAAGGTCGCCATCGCCCGCCGCGCATCGGCCACCAGCGCCGGCGGATCGCCGGCACGCCGCGCGGCGGCCCGAACCGGGATGCTGGCGCCGCACACTTTCTCGGCCGCGGCGATCACCTCACGCACCGAATGACCGGCACCGGTGCCGAGGTTGAGCGCCAGCGGTTCGCCGCCGGACAGCAGCCAGCGCAACGCCAGCAGGTGGGCGTCGGCCAAATCGGCGACATGAATGTAGTCGCGGATCGCCGTTCCGTCGGGGGTGGGGTAGTCGGTGCCGTAGATCTCGACGCATTCCCGCCGACCCAGCGCCGCCTGCAGCACCAGCGGTACGAGATGCGTTTCGGGGTCGTGGTCTTCACCGATCTCGCCGTCGCCATCGGCCCCGGCGGCATTGAAGTAACGCAGCGCCGCCCAGCGCAGCCCATAGGCCTGGCCGTACCAGTGAAGCGCGCGTTCGATCGCAAGCTTGGTCTCGCCATAGGCGTTGACCGGCGATTGCGGCGCGGTCTCGGCGATCGGCACCGTCTGCGGCGTGCCGTAAGTGGCGCAGGTGGAAGAGAACACGATCGCGTCAACGCCTGCGGCGCGCATCGCCTCGAGCAGGGCCAGGGTTCCGCACAGATTGTTGCGGTAATAAAGCGCCGGATCGGCCATCGATTCGCCGACATAGGCGTAAGCGGCAAAATGCATCACCGCCGCCACCCGGTATTCCGCCAATGCCGCGCGCAGCCGCGCAGCGTCGGCGATATCGCCTTCGACGAGCGGTCCCCAGCGCACCGCGTCCCGGCGGCCGCGCGACAGATTGTCGTAGACGACCGGACAATAGCCGGCGCGGGCCAGCGCCTTGCAGGCATGGGAGCCGACATATCCAGCACCGCCGGTAACCAGGATCGCTTGCGTCATGCGCGTTTTCGCTTGCGTCTCGCTCGCCGGGCACAACGTAAAGCCCCGGGCCCCTCTTCCCCGGTCGCCGGCAATGTCGGCGCGGCGACTTGCCGCGGCGGCGGTTCTCGGAATAAGCGGGTAATGGCACCGTTTTTGAGCGAACTCGCGTAAGGGCGGAAGGTCATGCGCATCGCAATTGTCGGGACGGGATATGTCGGCCTCGTATCGGGGGCGTGTTTTTCCGAATTCGGCGTCGACGTCGTGTGCGTTGATCAGGACCGGACCAAGATCGACCGCCTGCAGCGCGGCGAAATGCCGATTTTCGAGCCCGGGCTCGAGGCGCTGGTCGCCAAAAACGCCGCCGCCGGTCGCATCTCGTTCACGACCGATCTGGCAGCAGCGGTGGCCGGCGCCGAGGCCGCCTTTATCGCGGTCGGCACGCCGTCGCGACGCGGCGACGGCCACGCCGACCTTTCCTACGTCTACGCCGCCGCCGAGGAGATCGGGCGGGCGCTGACCGGCTATACGGTGGTGGTGACAAAATCGACCGTGCCGGTCGGCACCGGCCGCAAGGTCGCCGCAATCCTGCGCCGGGTTCGGCCGCAGGGGAATTTCGATGTCGCCTCCAACCCCGAATTTCTCCGCGAAGGCTCGGCCATCGAAGATTTCATGCGGCCCGACCGGGTCGTTATCGGCACCGACAGCGACCAGGCCCGCGCCGTGCTGCGCGCCCTCTATCGGCCGCTTTATTTGATCGAGACCCCGATGGTGTTTACCGATATCGAGACGGCCGAGCTGATCAAATATGCGGCCAACGCGTTTCTCGCGACAAAGATCACCTTTATCAACGAGATGGCCGATTTATGCGAGCGCGTCGGCGCCGATGTGCAAGAAGTGGCCAAGGGCATCGGGCTCGATGGCCGCATCGGCCGCAAATTTCTGCATGCCGGGCCCGGCTTTGGCGGATCCTGTTTTCCAAAGGATTGCCGGGCGCTGGTCCGTACCGCGCACGAGGCGCAGTCGCCGTTGTCGATTGTCGAGACCGTGGTGCGCGTCAACGAAGCCCGCAAACTGTCCATGGCCGACAAGATCATCGACGCCTGCGGCGGCGTTGTTGCCGGCAAAACCGTGGCGGTGCTCGGGCTCACTTTCAAACCCAACACCGACGATATGCGCGACAGCCCGAGCCTCGCGATCCTGCCGCGCCTCGCCGCGGCCGGGGCGCGCATCCGCGCCTATGACCCCGAAGGCATGCCCGAAGCCAAGAAGCAGCTGCCCGACCTCGTCTATTGCGCCGACGCCTATGAGGCGATCGACGGGGCCGATGCGCTGGTGTTGCTGACCGAATGGAACGCGTTTCGCGCCCTCGATCTCGATCGCGTCCGCAATCTGTTGGCCGCACCGCTGGTCATCGATCTGCGCAACATCTACCAACCCGATGAGATGCTGGCCGCGGGGCTCACCTATGTCAGCGTCGGACGCCCGGTCTATACGCCGCGCGCACAATTGCGGGCGCTCGCCTAGCGGCCAAACCGAGCGGGTTCAGCAAAAGGTGTCCAATGAGTGTCGTGGCCAAGCGGGTTCTGGTGACCGGCGGCGCCGGGTTCCTCGGTTCGCATTTGTGCGAGCGGCTGGTCGCCGCCGGCAACGACGTCTTGTGCGTCGACAATTATTTCACGGGCCGCAAGGACAATGTCGTGGCGCTGCTCGGCCACCCGCATTTCGAGGCGATGCGCCACGACATCACCCATCCGCTGTTTGTCGAAGTCGACGAGATTTACAACCTCGCTTGCCCGGCCTCGCCGATCCATTACCAATTCGACCCGGTGCAGACGACCAAGACCAGCGTGATCGGTGCGATCAACATGCTGGGTCTGGCCAAGCGATTGAAAGCCAAAATCTTTCAAGCCTCGACCTCGGAGGTTTACGGCGACCCGACCCTGCACCCGCAGCCCGAAGGTTATCGCGGCAATGTCAACCCGATCGGGCCGCGCGCCTGCTATGACGAAGGCAAGCGCTGCGCCGAGACCCTGTTTTTCGACTATTACCGGCAGCACAACTTGAAGATTCGCGTGGCCCGCATCTTCAATACTTATGGTCCGCGGATGCACCCCAATGACGGGCGCGTGGTTTCCAATTTCATCGTTCAGGCGCTGCGCAACCAGCCGATCACGCTCTACGGCGACGGCACCCAGACCCGGGCTTTTTGCTATGTCGATGATTTGATCGACGGCTTTGTCGCACTGATGGCCGCGCCCGACCATGTCACCGGGCCGATCAATCTCGGCAATCCGGTCGAAACCTCGGTGGGCGAACTCGCCGAAATGATCGTCTCGCTGACCGGGTCGCGTTCGGCGATGGTGCATCGGCCGCTGCCGGTCGATGACCCGGTGCAGCGCTGTCCGGACATCACCCAGGCCGAAGCCGTGCTCGGCTGGCGGCCGCGAACCGCGCTCGCCGACGGCCTTACTCAAACAATCGCCTATTTCGACGATTTGCTGCGACGGGGCGGCTGCGGCCTGACACCGCACTAAACCGGCGTCGCGCCCGGACCGGTATCGCACCTGACTATCGCACCTCACCCGGGGCCCGCGTGATTGCCGCGGCGGCGCCGGGGCCGCTCAGATTATCCGACGCTGCCGCAGCGCGTCGAGGATGCGGGCGGCGGCATCCTCAGGCGTCGAGCTTACCGTGTCGAGGCGTAATTCCGCGGCCTCGGGCGGCTCGTAAGGCGAACCGATCCCGGTGAAGTTCTCGATGCGCCCGGCCGTGGCTTTGGCATAAAGCCCCTTCGGGTCGCGGCGGATGCATTCCTCGAGCGGCGCGTCAACAAAGATCTCGAGAAACTCGGTCGGCTCGATCAGTTCGCGCACCATCTGTCGTTCGGCGCGGAACGGGGAAATGAACGAACAGATCACAATCAGCCCGGCCTCGGTCATCAGCTTGGCGACCTCGCCGACGCGGCGGATGTTTTCAACCCGGTCGACATCGGTAAAGCCGAGATCGCGGTTGAGGCCGTGGCGGACATTGTCGCCGTCGAGCAGCATCGTGTGCCGCCCGGCGGCATAGAGCTGTTTTTCGACGAGATCGGCAATCGTCGATTTGCCGGCGCCGGAGAGCCCGGTCAGCCACAACACCGCAGCCGCCTGGCCCTTCAATGCGGCCCGCTCCTGGCGGCCGACGGTCAGCGCCTGCCAATGAATGTTGCTGGCGCGGCGCAGACCAAAGGTGATCATCCCGGCGCCGGCGGTCTCGTTGGTCAGCCGGTCGATCAGGATGAACCCGCCGGTATCGCGATTTTCGGCGTAGGGGTCGAAGGCGATCGGCGCCGCGGTCGACAAATTGCAGAAGCCGATATCGTTGAGGCCCAGGCTGCGATCGGCCAGATGCGCCAGGCTCGACACCTCGACCCGATATTTGAGCGCGGTCACGGTGGCGGGCAGCGTGCGGGTGCCGATCTTGAGCAGATAAGAGCGGCCGGGAACCATCCGGTGCTCGCTCATCCAGATTACATGAGCGGCGAATTGGTCGACACATTCGGGCGGGTTGCGCGGATCGACCAGCATGTCACCGCGGGTAACGTCGATCTCCTCGCTCAGCCGCAACGTGACGGCATCACCGACGGAGACCTCGTCGAGCGGCCCGTCGAAGCTGACAATCTCGCGCACCCGGGTGGTGCGGCCGGACCCGGCGAGACGCACCGGGTCGCCGACCCGGATCGATCCGGACACGACCGTCCCGGAGAAGCCGCGGAATTCGCCGTTGGGGCGGTTGATCCACTGCACCGGAAAGCGAAACGGCCGCTGATCAAGACCGCGCGTCGGCTCGACCCGTTCCAGATGTTCGAGCAGGCTCGGGCCGCGATACCACGGCGTCCGCTCGGAGCGGCGCGTGACATTGTCGCCCTCGAGCGCCGACAACGGGATCGGACAGACCTCGCTGTCGCCAAAGCGGGCTGCGAACTCCGTAAAGCGGGCGACAATCTCGGCAAACCGGGCCTGGTCGAACCCGACCAGATCCATCTTGTTGACGGCCAAAACATAATGCCGGATGCCGAGCAGCGAACAAATAAAGGCGTGGCGCATCGTCTGGGCGACGACGCCGTTGCGGGCGTCGACGAGGATCACGGCGAGGTCGCTGGTCGAGGCGCCGGTCGCCATGTTCCGGGTATATTGTTCGTGCCCCGGCGCGTCGGCGACGACAAAGGCGCGCGCCGGGGTCGCGAAATAGCGATAGGCGACATCGATTGTGATGCGCTGCTGGCGCTCGTCTTCGAGCCCGTCGAGCAGCAGCGAGAAATCGATCCCGCCCGTGGTCCCGAAGCGCTGTGATTCGCGTTCGAGCGCTTCGAGCTGATCGTCGAAAATCAAGGCGCAATCATGCAATAGCCGCCCGATCAGCGTTGATTTGCCGTCATCGACCGAGCCGCAGGTCAAAAAGCGCAACAGATCACGACTGCCGGAGCAGTGCGCGGGCGCGCCAGCGCCGTCGCGCGCCATCAGAAATACCCCTCGCGCTTTTTGCGCTCCATCGCCGCCTCTTCGTCGTTGTCGATCAACCGGCCCTGGCGCTCCGAACGGCGGGTTTCGCGCAATTCGGCGACGATTTCGGCGGGGGTCGCCGCGTTCGATTCGATGGCCCCGGTCAGCGGGTAGCAGCCCAGCGTGCGAAAGCGCACGCGCCGCATTTGCGGTGTCTCGCCGGGCGCCAGCGGCAGACGGTCGTCATCGACCATGATCCAGGTGCCGGACCGTTCGACAACCGGCCGCAGCGCGGCGAAATAGAGCGGCACGATCGGGATTTGCTCGGCGGCGATGTATTCCCAGACATCGTGCTCGGTCCAATTCGACAGGGGAAAGACGCGCATCGTTTCGCCGGGGCGCAGCCGCGTATTGTACAGCCGCCACAATTCCGGGCGCTGATTGCGCGGATCCCAGCCATGGCTGGCGCTGCGCAGCGAAAAGACGCGTTCCTTGGCGCGGCTTTTTTCCTCGTCGCGGCGCGCCCCGCCAAGGGCGGCGTCAAAACCGTGGCGGTCGAGGGCCTGCTTCAGCGCCTCGGTTTTCATCACTGCGGTGTGCAGCGCCGAGCCCGAGGTGATCGGGTTGATGCCGCGGCGCACCCCCTCCTCGTTGGTATGCACAATCAGCCGCAGCCCGAGCCGGCGCGCCGTCTCGTCGCGAAACGCGATCATTTCGCGAAATTTCCACAGCGTATCGATATGCAGCAGCGGGAACGGCAGCGGGGCGGGATAAAACGCCTTGCGCGCCAGATGCAGCATCACGCTCGAATCCTTGCCGATCGAGTAGAGCATGACCGGGTTGCGGAATTCGGCCGCAACCTCGCGCATGATCCCGATCGCCTCGGCTTCCAGCCGCCGCAAATGTACCGGCAACGTGCTGGCCATCGGCTAGCCGTGGGTGAAGGTTGACATCGACGGAATTCCCGCGGTGCGGGGCCGCATGCGCCCCGCCATGCGGTCGAGGCGTGCGCCACCGGTATCAAATTTTCTGTTGTGGCCGCAGCGATGCGCGTTGTCGCAGCGAGGCCGGGCCGCAGCGGTGGCAAACAAGCTCAATGCAGTTTGGGCGCTTTCAGAAACCGCGTCCGGTCGGCGGACAGAACCCGAATATTCAACTTTCGCCCGTCGCGCGAGACCTGCAGCGGGATCTCACGCCCCGCCGGGCCGCTCGCCCATACCCGTCGCCAAAAACCGGCCAGGGTTGAGATCGAATCGTCGCCGACGGCGAGGATGCGATCCCCGGGCTGCAGCCCGGCCGCGCTTGCCGGGCCGCGTTCGGCCAGGCCGGCCACCACAATCGCATCCTCGACCTCGGCGGCATAAAGACCGAGCCAGGGCCGCACCGGTCGGTTGGGCCGGCCATAGGTCAGCATGTCGTCGAGGATCGGGGGAAGCAGATCGATCGGCACCACCATGTTGACGTCGCGGCGCAATTCACGCCCGCTCGAATGCTGCACATGCAGCGAGCCGATGCCGATCAACCTGCCGTCGGTGCCGATCAGCGCCGCCCCGCCCCAGAACGGGTGGGCGGGAGCGGTAAAGATCGCATGGTCAAGCACATATTCCCAATAGCCGGCAAATTCCTGGCGGGCCACGACCCGGGCGGCGACGGCATGACGGCGGCCACCCTCGGCGGCCATGATCGCGCGGTCGCCGGCCCCGACCCGCGCTTCGACGCCGAGTTCGAGGGGTTCGACATCGAGCCGGCCGAGCGCCTGCACCAAGCCAAAGCCGCTTTCCTGATCATAGGCCAGAACATGCCCGGGAACGGCGCCGCCGCCGGCCGTGGTCAGCCAGATCGTCTCGGCTTCGGTGATCAGATAGCCAATCGTCAGCACCAGCCCGTCATGCCCGATCAGCACGCCGCTGCCGGCGCGTTCGGTGCCAAGCGTGCCGGCGGTGAAAGCATCCTCGGGGATCCTCGCCCGCAAACCGAGCACGGCACGCAGGGCACGGTCGAGATCGAAGCTGCATTCGCTCTGCTTTGGTTGGACCTCGCCCGGGATCTCCCACTCAACTTCTCTCGGCATGGCGGCAACCCGTCAATGGCAACTGATCAATCATACTCGGAAAGAGTGCGCTTGGCGTAGTTTCTTGTCAAAACCCGCGACCGGCGCGAACCGGCGGCGCGGCGCCTGCCCGTTGCGCGAACGGGTTCGTTGCCGGCTTGACAAGCCCCGGCCCGGTCTTTATGTCAGCAGCACTCTTTCTTTGAGAGTGCTAATCCCTGGGAAATTTGGAGGGCCCATGAAATTTCGTCCGCTGCATGACCGGGTGCTGATCCGCCGGGTCGAATCCGAAGAGAAGTCGCGAGGCGGGATCATCATCCCCGACACCGCGAAAGAAAAGCCGATGGAGGGCGAGGTCGTTGCCGCCGGCCCCGGCGCGCGTGACGAAAACGGCGCCATCCAACCGCTCGATGTCAAGGCCGGCGACCGGGTGCTGTTTGGCAAATGGTCGGGAACCGAAGTCAAGCTCGACGGTGAAGAACTGATCATCATGAAAGAATCCGACATCATGGGCATCCTCGCCTAGGGAGCATTAAAAAATGGCTGCAAAGGACGTAAAATTTCATGCCGATGCCCGCGACCGGATGCTGCGCGGGGTCGATATATTGGCCAACGCGGTCAAGGTGACGCTGGGGCCGAAGGGCCGCAACGTCGTGCTCGACAAATCCTTTGGCGCGCCGCGGATCACCAAGGACGGGGTGACCGTCGCCAAGGAGATCGAGCTGCCGGATAAGTTTGAGAATATGGGCGCCCAGATGGTCCGCGAGGTCGCCTCAAAGACCAGCGACCAGGCCGGCGACGGCACCACCACCGCGACCATCCTCGCCCAGGCGATTGTGCGCGAAGGGACGCGGGCGGTGGCCGCCGGCATGAACCCGATGGATCTGAAGCGCGGCATCGACCTCGCCGTCGAGGCGGTGGTCGCCGACATCAAAGCCCGCTCGAAGAAAATTTCGACCAATGAAGAGATCGCCCAGGTCGGCACGATCTCGGCCAATGGCGAACGCGAAGTCGGCGAAATGATCGCCGAGGCGATGCAGAAGGTCGGCAATGAGGGGGTGATCACGGTCGAAGAGGCCAAGTCGCTCGAAACCGAGCTCGATGTGGTCGAGGGAATGCAGTTCGACCGCGGCTATATCAGCCCCTATTTCGTGACCAACGCCGAAAAGATGATCGCGGAGCTGGAAAACCCGTACATCCTGCTCCACGAGAAAAAGCTGTCCGGCCTGCAGGCGATGCTGCCCTTGCTTGAATCGGTCGTGCAATCGGGCCGGCCGCTGCTGATCGTCGCCGAGGATGTCGAGGGCGAGGCGCTGGCGACGCTGGTCGTCAACAAATTGCGCGGCGGTTTGAAGGTGGCGGCGGTCAAGGCGCCCGGGTTTGGCGACCGGCGCAAGGCGATGCTCGAAGACATGGCGATCCTGACCGGCGGCCAGGTGATCAGCGAGGATCTCGGCATCAAGCTGGAAAACGTGACCCTCGACATGATGGGCCAGGCCAAGCGGGTGCGGATCGAGAAAGAGAACACGACGATCATCGACGGCGCCGGCAAGAAGGAAGACATCGAGGGCCGCTGCAACCAGATCCGCCAGCAGATCGAAGAGACGACCAGCGATTATGACCGCGAGAAGCTGCAGGAGCGGCTGGCCAAGCTGGCCGGCGGCGTGGCGGTGATCCGGGTCGGCGGCGCCACCGAGGTCGAGGTCAAAGAGAAAAAGGACCGGGTTGACGACGCGATGCACGCCACCCGGGCGGCGGTCGAAGAAGGGGTCGTCGCCGGCGGCGGGGCCGCGCTGCTCTACGCCGTGCGCGCCCTCGACAAGCTCAGCCCGGCCAATGCCGACCAGAAAGTGGGCATCGACATCGTGCGCAAGGCAATCCTGACCCCGGCGCGCCAGATCGCCGAAAACTCCGGCACCGACGGCTCGATCGTGGTCGGCAAATTGCTCGACAGCACCGACACCAATTACGGCTACGACGCGCAGAAGGGCGAATTCACCGACATGATCCGGGCCGGCATCATCGACCCGACCAAGGTCGTGCGCCATGCGCTGCAGGACGCCGCGTCGGTCGCCGGGCTGTTGATCACGACCGAGGCGATGGTCGCCGAGAAGCCCGAGCCCAAGACGGCCCCGGCAATGCCTCCGGGCGGCATGGGCGGCATGGACTTCTAAAACCGCGGCCGCTTTTATCGCCGGTAACCGGGCCGCCCGTCCGCACTCAGCGGGCGGGCGGTCTGTTTTATGCGCCGGGCCTGTTGCCGCGCCGCCGCCCTCAGGCGAAAGCGGCAAAAATCTCGGCAAGGGCGACAAGCTGGTTGCCATGCAGCGCGTTCGGCACCAGGACCGGGGTGTTGAGCCCGGCCGCATACCATTCGCCAAGCCGGTCGCGAATTTTTGTCGCCGCGCCGTAAAGCGTGTTGTCGGCGATCCAGCGGTCGGTCATGTAGTGCTGGATATCGTCGCGGCGGTTTTCGGCGAGAGCCTGTTCGATCGCCGCCATCTCCGCGCCATACCCGGCTTCCTTCCAGTAATTGCGGTAATTGGGCAGCAGCACGTAGCGTTCCAGTCGGCGCCGGTGGAGCGCCAACGCCGCATTCTCGTCGTCGCTGATGCACACCGGCAGCATGTTGCCGATCAGGAATTCGCGATCTTCGCGCTTTTCCGGCGGCAAGGCCGCAAGCGATTTTGGCAAGTGCGACAGGCTGGCATTCGCGAACAGCACGCCCTGGGCGATCTCGCCGGCCAGCGCCACCATGCGCCGCCGCAGGGCGGCGAGCACGATCGGCGGCATCGGGCCGAGGCCGTCGAACGATTTGAGCTTTTCGACAAAGGCGCGGGTGTCGGCCAAGGGCTTGCCGGCCGTGACCCCGAGCCGCTGGTGGGTCGGGGCGTGCGCGACGCCGATCCCAAAGCGAAAGCGGCCGCCCGAGACCTCGTCGAGATAGGCGGCGTTGGCCGCGAATTCCTCGGCGCTGGCGGAATAGATTGGCGCGATCGCGGTGCCAAAGCGGATCGTGTCGGTCGCCAAGGCGAGCCCCACGCATTGCGCGATATTGCTGTAGCGGCTGGGCATGTAGATGCCGGCAAAGCCGCGGCGCTCGATGTCGCGGGCAAGATCGAGCGTCTGCCGGCGTCGCCCGGGCACGGCGACAAGGCTGATTGCAGGCATCGGGTCGGGCATGCGCGTTTCCTTGTTGCTGATCGACGGGTTTACCGCGGCTTGGCGAAATGCTCGCCGATCAAGGCGTTGACGCGATCGGGACATTCGATTTCGGGCAAGTGCCCGCAACCGGCCAGCTTGACGATCCGCACCTGCGGCAGCGCCGCCCCGAGCAAATCGGCGTTTACCTCGGCGGGTGTGACGCGATCCTCTTCGCCCTGGATCAGCAACAGCGGCATTGTCAGGCCGGCCCCGAGCGGCGGGGCATCGCCGCTCGCCGCAAAGCGGGCGGCCTGCAGAAAGCCCGCGGGATTGGTCGCACGCAATGTGTGCTGCACGAGGGCTGCGGTTTCGGCCGTGGCCGCCGAACCGAGCAGGGCCGCAACCCGGGCGCCAAAGGCATAGCCGCCGCGCGCGATCATCTGCACCCGCGCGGCAAGGGCCCTGGCGCGCTCGGCGGAGGGCGTGCCCGCGGCCACGCTGGCGCCGGTAAAGACCGCGCGGCCGATCCGGCCCGGATGAAAATGGGCGAAACCCTGCGCCACTCGCGTGCCAAACGAATTGGCGACCACATCGAAGACGTCGATGCCGAGCGCGCCGACAAAATCGCGGAGTGCATCGGCATAATCTCGGCAACTCGGGGTCTCGGCGCGCAGATTGTCGCTCAACAGATAGCCGGGCGCATTCCACGCAACGAGCCGAAAGCGCTCCGCCAGCGCGGCATATTGAAAGCGCCAATGCAGCGAATTGGCGCCGATGCCGTGCAGCAGCAGCACCGGCGGCAAACCCGGCTCGCCCGCCTCCATGTAACAGAACCGGTCGCCGGTGTAGCGATCGCGCGCGCCCTCGGGGATCTCAGCAAAGCGCAATTCGGGCAATGGCGGCGGCGGCAAGTCGCTACTCCGCGGCCGCGGCGGGGCGGGTGACCTGCACCGAATTGGGGCCATAGCGATCGCGGTAGGGGGTGGTGTCGATCTCTTCCAATTCGATCTCGCCGGCCAGCACGCGCTCTTTCCATTGCTGATGCTCGGCCTCGCGGTCGTGGAATTCGGGCATCACCTCGCGCGCGAACAGTTCGAGGCTTTCGCAGATATGCTCGTGGGTGTTGTTGCCCGCCTGATTTAGAAAAATCACCTGGTCGATGTTCGAGGTCTCGAACCGGCGCAATTTGCGCCGGATCGTCTCGGGCGAGCCAATCAACCCGCCCGACAATGCGCGACGCAACCCGTCGGGATTGGCGCGCTTCCACTTTTCGTATTCGTCCCAGAGGTTGACTTCGCCGGGCTTGGGCCGTTCCCGGGTCGGGCTCAGCCCGTAAAAGCGCAACGCGAATTGAAAAAACGGGATGCCGTCGGCGCGGCGGCGCGCTTCCTCATCGGTCGGGGCGCACATGAAATAGCTGGTCAGGGCCAGATTGGGGTTGGTCTGGTAATCGGCGAGCTTGTCGAGGCGCTTGGTGAAGGCGTTGTAATAGGCGTGGACCCAGGCATGCGCCGCCTCGGCGGAGAGGAATTGAAAGGCGAGCGCGCCCAAGCCGCGGCGCCCGGCCATCTCGATCGTCTCCAGCTGCGAGCAGGCGCACCACAGCGGCGGATGCGGCTTCTGCACCGGCTTGGGTACGACATTGCGCAGCGGAAAATCGAAATAGGGCCCGTGATATTCGCAGCCACCGTCGCGGAACATCGGGATGATCGCGCGCACCGCGTCTTCCCACACCGCGCGTTTTTGGTCGAACGCGATCCCGAACGGCTCAAGCTCGGTGCTGCTGGCACTCTCGCCCATGCCGAATTCGGCCCGCCCGCGGCTGACCAGATCGAGGGCGGCGATGCGCTCGGCGACCCGCGCCGGCGGGCTCGTGGTCAGTTGCATGATGCCATGGGCGAGCCGGATCTGTTTGGTGCGCTGGCTGGCGGCGCCAAGAAACACCTCGGGGGCCGGCGAATGCGAATATTCCTCGAGGAAGTGATGCTCGACCTCCCAGGCGAAGTCGTAACCGAGGCGGTCGGCGAGTTCGACCTGGTCGAGCGCGTTCTGGTAGAGGCGCAATTCGCTGTCCGGTTGCCAGGGCCGCGGCAGTTGCAGCTCATAGAAGATGCCAAACTTCATTGCTGTCTCCCCCCAGCCGAGCGGCTGAGTCGGCTGGATGCACGCCGCTAATCAGGGGAATACTTTAACCCCCAGCCGCTTGGCCGCACCGGCCAATTCCGCGTCGAGGGTCATCAGCGGCAGGCCTCGCCGCATAGCCAGTTCGAGGTAGGCCGCATCGTAAGCCGTCAGCTCTTCCTCTCGAGCGAGCCAGAGGGTCTCGCGCCAAGCCCTCGCGGTCGTTTCCGGATCGGTCGAGATCGGCAAGTCGGCAATCAGGGTGAGCCGTGTCGCCACATCGGCGCGGCTGATCCGGCCGCGCTTCTCGGCCTGGAGGAGTACGTTGCTCAATTCCAGATGCCAGAGCCCCGGAACCATGGCGCCGTCGTCGCGAACCCGCTCAAACAGCTCATCGGTCTGCGCCGACGCCTCATCGTCGAAGCACCAGGTCAGCGCAATCGAGGAGTCGATCACAGCCGCGCTCACGGACGCCCCTCGTCTCGCAGCTCTTTCCACGACAGACCGCCGAGGGTCGTGCCTTTGCGCAGCGCCTTCAGCTTTTCGAAGGCCTCCCTCGCTCGCGTTCGGTCGGCGTGCCGCTCTGCGACGAGTCGGGCGACGGGTTTGCCATGCTTGGTGATGACCACCTCTTCACCCGCCGCGACCCGATCGAGCAGCGCCGACAGGCGGGTCTTGGCCTCGAACGCTCCGACAGTGATCATCCCACACTCAGTGTTATAGCCAACCAGAAATTAGACCAGAGCCGAGCCTGAGGGCAACAGCGACCGACTGCTGATCCCGCTTATTTGCTACCCGGACCCCTCCCCGGTTAATCGGCGTGAATGATCATCCGCCTCGGGACCGTCGTCACCGTCCTTGTCACGAAAGGGCAGCGGCGCCATGGCTAAAATGCCGCAAACGGACAGAGCGCTGCCGAAAAACAGAATGAGTGAGCTGGCAGCTTCCGCATCATCTTCTTCGCGTTAGAAATAAGGGGGTTTTGTTAAACCAGTGTTCCGACCAACGAAACAGGAAACCAGTGCGCTCGGTGACAACAAAATCCACGGCCATTGTTTCAAGGCTTGCGGCGGGTTAAGCTTATCATTAAATATTGTCGAGAGATCAGGTCCGCTCATTGGCTTGCCTCCGCGAGATCAATGTCTTGTCGCGAGGGTCCGGCTCCGACCGGATAGACCGCCATGGCCCGATCTGCTAACTCTCAGTCATGACGCTCGCACTCTACAATTCGCTGACCCGCCGCAAGGAGCGGTTCGAACCGCTCGATCCGAACCGGGTGCGCATGTATGTCTGCGGCCCGACCGTGTACGACCGCGCCCATATCGGTAATGGCCGCGCGTTCGTCGTGTTTGATGTCCTCTACCGGCTGCTGCGCGACCTCTACGGCAAGGACCATGTGTGCTATGTGCGCAACATCACCGATGTCGAAGACAAGATCAACGCCGCCGCGCGCGCCAATAACGAGCCGATTTCGGCGCTGACGGCGCGCACCATCGCCGCCTTCCGCGACGACATGGCCGCCCTCGGGGCGCTGCCGCCCGACATCGAGCCGCGCGCCACCGAGCACATCGCCCAGATGATCGCGATGATCGAGCGGCTGATCGCCGCCGGCCACGCCTATGAAGCCGAGCGCCATGTGCTGTTCGCGGTCGCCTCCGATCCGCATTATGGCCAGCTTTCGCGTCGCAGCCGCGACGAGATGATTGCCGGCGCCCGCGTCGAGGTGGCGCCCTACAAGCGTGATCCGGCGGATTTCGTGCTGTGGAAACCGTCAGCTCCGGAAGAGCCCGGTTGGGACAGTCCGTGGGGCCGCGGCCGTCCCGGCTGGCACATCGAATGCTCGGCGATGAGCGAAGCGCATCTGGGCGAGAGTTTCGACATTCATGGCGGCGGGCTCGACCTCATTTTTCCGCATCACGAGAACGAGATCGCCCAGAGCACCTGCGCCCATGACGGCCGGCCTTTTGTGCGTTACTGGGTGCACAATGGCTTTCTCAGCGTCGACAGCACCAAGATGTCGAAGTCGCTGGGAAATTTTTTGACCGTGCGCGAACTGCTCGACGAGGCGCCGGGCGAGGCGATCCGGCTGGCGCTGCTGTCGGCGCATTACCGCGATCCGCTCGATTGGAGCGAGGAGCGGCTCCGTCAGGCGCGCCGCAGCCTCGACCGCTTCTACCGGGCGCTGACCCTGTCGCGCGATCCGGTGTTCGAACGTTTTGGCGAGGCGGAAGACGCGCTGCGCCCGGTCAAGGAGGCGCTGTGCGACGACCTCAACACGCCGTTGGCGCTCTCGCGCCTGCACGAACTGGTCGGGGCAATCAACCGCACCAGCTCGGATGCGGTACGCTCGGCGCTGCAGCGCGCGCTCGAAGAAGGCGGCCGATTGATGGGCCTGCTTCAACAGGATCCGCTTGCCTGGCTGCAAGGCAGCGCGCGCGACGAGGCCCGCCGCATCGAGGCGCAGATCGCGTTGCGCATGGCGGCCCGACGCGAGCGGCGTTTTGCCGAGGCCGACAAGATTCGCGCCGCGCTCGCGGCCGAAGGCGTGGTCCTCGAAGACCGGCCCGACGGCAGCACGAATTGGTGGCGCCGGGAGTGACGATGGCCGGCACCGATCATCGCCGCTGTGCGGCGGGCGGCGGCCCGGCGATCATCCTCGTCGAGCCGCAGCTCGGCGAGAATATCGGCACCGCGGCACGGGCGATGATGAACTGCGCGCTCGACGATCTGCGGCTGGTGCGGCCACGCGACGGCTGGCCGTCGGCCAAGGCGATCGCCGCCGCCAGCGGCGCCGACCGGGTTCTGGACCGGGCGCGGCTTTACCCGTCGGTTGCCGCCGCGACCGCCGATCTGGTTCATGTTTACGCGACCACCGCGCGCGAGCGCGGCTTTGTCCGGCGGATCGTGACGCCGCGCCACGCCGCCGCCGAAATGCGCCGTCATATCGCCGCCGATGAGCCGTGCGGCGTGCTGTTTGGGCCGGAGCGAACGGGTCTGTTGAATGACGACCTGACCCATGCCGACACGGTGCTGACGGTGCCGCTCAACCCCGGTTTTGCGTCGCTAAACCTGGCCCAGGCGGTGCTGATTGTCGGCTATGAGTGGTACCTCGGCGGATCGCAGATGCCGCCCGAGACTTTGTCGACCGGGCTCAGCCGGCCGGCGAGCAAAGCCGAGCTGATGAATTTTTTCGAACATTTCGAAGAAGAGCTCGTCAAGAACGGGTTTTTGCGCAACCGCGAGAGCCGCCCGAGCATGGTCCGCAACCTCAGAAGCCTGTTTCAGCGGGCGCGGTGCACCGAACAGGAGTTGCGCACCCTGCACGGGGTGGTCACCGCGTTTGCCGGCCGGCGCGAACGGAAAGGCGAGATGCCGGAAACGGAACCGGCCGAACACGAAGCGCAGGACTGAACCGCTGTCGGGAGTCGGCGGCGGGGCTTGCGCAAAAGCCCGCCGGCCGAGAGCGGGCCGCCATCCATGATCCGGCTCGGCGGCCACGCGACCCGATCAACCCACGCGATCCGATCCCCGTCGCCGCGCTCCCTTTCTGGGCGCCGTTTGCGCACCGGCAAATTGTTACTTGACCATTAGTGAAAAATTTGTCGACATCGGCCAGCCGGTGAAAGGTTTTACAATGAACAAATTTATATTAATTATCTTTTTTTGCTTGGCGACGACACCAGCCTTCGCCAATGCGGGCGGCGTGCCGAATGGCGGGGTCGGCCATCTCCAGGGCCACGGCAACCATTTGCACGAGGCGCCGGCGCCGCTGATCGGCTACGGTCTTCCGTCGCTGGTGGCGCTTAGTGCGGGGTTGATTGCCGCAAGGTTGTTTCGCCGCGCGCGGCGATAACCGGTCGGGTAGTCCTAGGCCAACCACAAGTTTACCGATGCAGTAGCAGCGGATAGAGGCTCAGCAACAGTTCCGCGACGATCAGCGCCACGATGTACCATTCGACCCGCAGGCTGCTGCGCGCCTGAACCAGGCCGAGCAGGGTCTCGACCGTATTCGAAACAATGTCGAGCTTGCGGTCGAGCGCGCGGTCACGATCGCGCAACTCATATTCTTCGGCCAGTCGCGCGTAGAACCGGTCGAGCTCGGGATGTTCCCACAGCAATTCCGGCGTTTCCGAGGTGGCGGCGCGACCGACCATCTGTTGCTGCATCAACAGCACATCGCCGATATGACGCAGCAATTCCTTGCCGGCCGCTCCGGCCCGCCCCTTTTCGCGCAGGGTCAGGGCCAGCGGCTCGATGCGGTCGAACAACTCGCCAATGCGCGTCTCGTAATGTGCGAGCACCAGGCTCTTGGCGAGAACGTCGGCGACGACCTGCAGCCGGTCGATCGACCGATCGCGGAGGGTAATATTGCCGGCGGCATCGACCGGCTGATCGCTATCGGGCCGAATCACCAGCTGAAGCTCTTCGCGTTCGGGGACCGGAAAGGCGCCGACGACCGAGCCGGCGATCCCGTTGACAAAGGTCTGGATCGCGGGCTCCTTTGCCCCGAACAGGACAACCGCACCATAGCGGAACAGAACCGCAAGCCCGCCGCCGGGAAGGTTCAGGGTCAGCGGTGCGGTGTCGAGCGAGCCGGCGCGCTCGAGCCGGGTGTCGATGCGTTCGCCGAGCAACAGCGCGGTGACCGGCAGGGTCTGCGCCGCGGCGGGCGAAGCCGGCATCGCCGTCGCCGGCGACCCTTGGAGCGCGTTGGTCGTGGGCTGCGACCCGGTCTCGGCGGGCGTCATTGGCGCTGCAACTCCCGCATCAACTCCGCTCTGAAGTATCTACGACCCGGTCATTGCCTGGAGTTTAGCGCCGCCGTGAGCCGACCGAATTCGGCTCGACGCCGCCCAATCTTTCGTCGTTCGGGTCCGGATCCTCTTCAAGCCACGCCTGCAGCAGCGTATAGGCGACCGCGAGCACGACCGGGCCGAGGAAGATCCCGACCAGCCCGAACGCCATGAGCCCGCCGATGACCCCGGCGAGCAACAGCACCAGCGGCAAGTGCACGCCCTTTCGCATCATCAAGGGCCGCACCAGATTGTCGATGCTCAAGACGATCAGCGACCAGATCAGCAATCCCGTACCCCAGCCGGCGTGACCGCTCCAATACAGCCAGACAACCGCCGGAATCAGCACCAGGCCCGGGCCGATTTGCGCAATGCACAGCATAAAGGTGACCGCGGTCAGCACCGTCGGCAATGGCACGCCGGCGATCGCCAGGCCGGCGCCGGTCATGATCGACTGGACCAGGGCGGTGACCACAACCCCCAGCGCCACGCTGCGGATCGCGCGGCCGGCGAGGCGCACCGATTCCCGTCCGCGCCGGCCGGCCAGCCGATGGCCAAAACGCTCGGCGATGATTTCGGCACGGTCGCCGCCGGCGTACAAAATGGCGGCGATCACCAGGGTCAGCAGCAATTGCACGATCGTGATGCCAAGCCCACTCAACACCCCTAACACCCAGCCGGCCGCACCGCCGGCATAAGGAGCGACCTTGGCGGCGAGTTCGTCGATCCCGCTGGTTTCGACCTTGACCCATAGCGTCGCGATCTGAGTGCCGAACAGCGGCAGGTCGACCAGCCAGGTGGGCGGCGGCGGCATCCTGAACGCGACGATGGCGTTAAACCAACCCACAATCGCGTTGAAATTCTCGGTGATCGTTATGACCGCAAGCCAGAACGGCGCGACAAAAACGAGCAGCAAGGCAAGGGTCATCACCAAGACCGCAAGCCATCGCCGGTTCCACAATTGATGCTGGACGCGCAGCATCAGGGGCCAGGTCGCGACCACCAAAGTCGTCGCCCAGATCGTGGCCGGCAAAAACGGCCAGAGGATCCAGAACGAGGTCGCGATCAGGCCGCCGATAAACAGCACCGCCAGCGTCGTGCGAACCAGATCGCGCTCCGCGGTCGCCGCCGGCGGCAATCGCGGTGTGTCGGATGACGAGGCGGCCGGCGGCGGCTTGCGGATCGCGGGCAAGTCCGGCGAGAGCGGGTTCTCGCCGCGCATCATAAGCCGCCGTCGCGCATCGGAACGCGCCTACCCGGTCGATTGCGCCATCTCGGCGCGGCGCACCGCCATTTGCCGGTCACCGATCAGCGCCGCGACCACGGTCAACAGCATAAACACCACGCTGACGCCGAATATCCAATGCGCGGCGCCGCGGTCGAGGATCCAGCCGAACATCATCGGGCCGATCATGCCGCCAATGCTAAAACCGATCGTGACGACGCCAAAGGCGCGACCGATGGCTCCCGCCGGGGCGGCGGCGCGCACCAGCATGTCTCGCGAGGGCTGGATGATGCCGGACAAAAACCCGGCGCTGCCCATGGCGATAACCAGCAGCGCCGGGCCGAGCCCGACCAGGGCAATCTGCAGGATCAACAGCGCATTGACGGTAAACCCGATCGCCGCGACCTCACCGTGCCGGCGCGTCATGTCGGCGACAAAGCCACCGCACAACACGCCCAGCGCGGTCGCCGTCAGATACACGGTCAAGGCCAGGTTTGCGGTGGCAAACGGCATCCGGTAGCCATGCATCAGCGCCGGCACCGAGAAGTTGGTCAGGCCGCTCGTCGACAAGCTCAGCAGCACAAAAAACACCATCATGCCGAGGATCGCCGGGGTGAACACGGTGCCGCCACGGCCCTTCTTCGCGGCGCTGCGGGGGTCGGCGGCCATCGCCCCCACGCTGTCGCTTTCCAATTGCGGCGCAAAGATCAGCGGCAGGGCCACCAACGGTCCGATCAGGCCAGCCGCCACCAGCGCCCCCGGGATGCCGACCCGCGGCACCAGCGCCAGCATCGTCAACGGCGCCAGCGCGTTGCCGATCATGCCGGCGAAAGTGTGGATCGAAAAGGCGCGGCCGATCCGTTTTGGCGCCACCCGCGCCGACAGGATCGCATAATCGGCGGGGTGGTAGACGGCATTGGCGATGCCCGACAATCCGGCGGCAACCAGCAACCACGAATAGCGGTCGACAATGCCCACCGAGGCCAGCGACAAGCCGCCAAGCCACAACGCCCCGATCAGCAATTTGCGCGAGCCAAAGCGGTCGGCCATGTAGCCCATCGGCAATTGCGCAGCGACCGAAACGATTGCATAGACGGTCAGCGCCAACCCCAACTGGACAAAGTTGACGCCCCAGCGGCTCGTCAACAGCGCGAACAGCGGCGGCACCACCATCATGTGAAAATGGCCGACAAAATGGGCCGAGGAAACCAGCCCGACCGCGCGCACCTCGCTGGTCTTTCCGATCCGGCCAATGGTTGCCGCGTCCGCCGTCATGCACTCCGCTCCGCTCAACCGCGAGAATTTCGTCCAGCATTTATAACCTGGATCGCCCGGGAGCAATCGGCAGGCGTCGATTTCGCCCTGGGCGCTGCGAGAAGGCAGCCATGCGCGATCTAAAACGGCGGCGGCCGCAAGCTGCGAGCCGGCCCGTCCCGAGACGCGGAAACAATCAGGCCCCGAACCGGATCACTCCGCCTCGGGGCCTGGTTGGCTGTCGGCCGGTCTGCACACCGGGCCGAAAGCCGATTTGGCCGTGATCGACCGGCCGCTTACTGCGTCGTGTTGCCGGACGTCGCCTTGCCGCCGGCGGGCATCCGGTTCATCGTATGATGACGATGGGTCGGATGCCGCGTCCGACTGGTGTGCTTGGTTGTCTTCTTGGCCGGCGCCGTCGTGCTCGGCGCCGCCGGCGCAGCGGCGCTGGGCGCCGTCGCGCTTGGCGCCGCGGTCCCGGTCGCCGGCTGCGCCCAAACCGGCGCGCAGAACACCGAAGCGGCGACCATCGCCGCACCGAATATCAGATTCTTCATCATGATTGCCCCTCCCCTACCGGGGGTTCAACATACACGCGGTTAGCTCGCGGCGATAGCGGGAAACCGGCGGTTATGTACTTTCGTCAAACTGAACCGACAAGACGACATTTAGGCTCGGGAGTGGCCAGATGGAATGCGCGCGCGGTCGGGGATGACCGCGTCGCGCCGCCCGGATCCGGCCTTCCTTGCCGCGAGCCGCGCAAGCGTGGGGTTGTCAGCGGGGTTGAACGATCTCGCCGTTCTCTTACGTAAAGCTGACGTGTGATCCGGGCCCCTCTGGCGAAGATCTGCCCGAGCCGCGATCGGGAGGCTTCGCGATGTCGGATCGCCGATAGGCTCGCCGATTGATTGAGCGATTCGAACGCATGGGGCCACGGATGAAACCACCCTCTCGAGCCCGCGCGAATGGCGCCCTTGGGGCCGCGCCGGAAACGGTTTGTCCGGCCGCCGGGCTCGGTCGCACCCATAGGGCGGTTTCGGGAGCGACCGCCGCTGACCGCGACGAGCATCGGGTGCGGCGGCTGATTGCGCGGCTGCCGAGGCGGTTGCGGCACAGGGTGCGCTGGTTGCGCCGGCCCGCTTCGCGCTGGGTCCGGATACCGGCCGCGATCCTGCTGATCGCCGGCGCGGGTCTGAGCATCCTGCCGTTCTTCGGCCTGTGGATGCTGCCCTTGGGTCTGTTGCTGCTGGCCGAGGATGTGCCGCTGCTGCAGCGGCTGCGCAATCATGTGCTCGAATGGATCGAGCGGCGGCGCCCGCACTGGTTTGGCGACCGTCCGAACGCGACGAAAGCGCTTGCCGGCAGTGACTCCGAGAACGCTCGGCCCGCTCCTCGCCGCTAGCGCCGGACGCCGAGAATGGCTTGGCTGATAGAGCCGGGGCTGTGGGCGAGCCTGCTGTCGCTGACCTTGCTCGAGATCGTGCTCGGCATCGACAATCTCGTCTTTATCGCGGTTTTCGCCGGCCGGTTGCCGGCGCCGCAACGTCACCGCGCGCAGCGCACCGGCCTCGCCTTGGCGCTCGCCACCCGGCTTGGCTTGCTGGCCGCAATCGCCTGGATCATCGGATTTACCCGGCCGCTCTTCGCTCCGTTCGGTCACCCGGTATCGCTGCGTGATCTGGTGCTGGTCGCGGGCGGGCTGTTCCTGCTTTACAAGGGCACGCGGGAGATCCACCACAGCCTGGAGGGCGGCGGCTCGCCCGGCCGGCCGCTGCCGGTCGCGCCGGCGCGCTTTGTGCCGACCGTCGCGCAGATCGTGCTGCTCGACATCGTCTTCTCGCTCGACAGCGTGATCACCGCGATCGGCATGGCCACCAATTTTGGTGTGATGGCGGCGGCGATCGTCATCGCCGTGGCAATCATGTTGTGGGGATCGCGGCCGCTGTCCGATTTCGTCGAGCGCCATCCGACCGTGAAGATGCTGGCGCTGAGCTTTCTGATCCTGATCGGCATGACATTGATCGCCGATGGGGCGGGGTTTCACGTCCCGAAGGGCTACGTCTATGCCGCGATCGGCTTTTCGGTGGCGGTCGAGGCGCTCAACCAATTCGCCGCCCGCCGCCGGCAATCGCCGGGCAATCCGGCCCAGCCGCGCTAGCCGCACCGATCACGGCGGTCAGCCTGCCGCGCGAGAGACGGGCAGGCCATCGCAGCAGTTCATCGGTTCCGACCGTCAGCTATTTCGGATTGTCCCGGCAAGATCGCCGTGCTACCTCGCACGCCCTCGCCGGGCCCACGATGCGCGATGGAGTGCTGTTCGATGATGACGCCCGCAGCGGCGGGAAACTCGGGCATGGCCCCGCAACCGGTGGCCGCGCCGCTGACGCAGGCGGCGATCTTTCTCGTCGTGACGATCAACCCCGGTGACAACAGCCTCGCCGCGGTGCGATCGCTCGCCGCCGACCTCGCCGGGCTGCTGCGGGCCTTGGGGTTTCGCGACCCGGCGGCAAGACTCTCTTGCATTCTCGGCTTTGGCTCGGAGGCCTGGGACCGGCTGTTTGGCGCGCCTCGTCCGGCCGAGCTGCATCCCTTTCGCGAGATCCGCTCTGGACCGCGCCATGCGGTCGCGACCCCGGGCGATCTGTTGTTTCACATCCGCGCCGAGCGCATGGATTTGTGCTTTGAGCTGGCCGCGCAGATCATGGCCCGGCTGGGCAGCGCCGTGACGGTGGCGGACGAGGTCCACGGCTTTCGCTATTTCGACAATCGCGACCTGTTGGGTTTTGTCGACGGAACCGAAAATCCGACCGACACCGAAGCCATCGAGGCGACGGTGATCGGCGAGGAGGATCCCGGTTTCGCCGGCGGCAGCTATGTCATCGTGCAGAAATATGTGCACGATATCGCCGCCTGGAACGCGCTGGCGACCGAAGCGCAGGAGCGCATCATCGGCCGCAAAAAATTGTCCGACATCGAGCTTGACGAAACGGTCAAGCCGAGCTGGGCGCATAGCGCGCTGACCGTGATCGAGGAGGATGGCCGCGAGATCAAGATCGTCCGCGCCAATATGCCGTTCGGTCAGGTCGGGCAGGGCGAATTCGGCACCTACTTTATCGGCTACAGCCGCTCGCCGCGAACCATCGAACAGATGCTGCACAACATGTTTGTCGGCCGGCCGCCGGGCAATTACGACCGCATCCTCGATTTCAGCCGGGCGGTCACCGGGAATTTGTTCTTTGTACCGTCGACAACCCTTCTGGAAGAGCTTGCCAGCGCGGCGGCGCCGCCCGCCGCCGCACCGCCTGCGGCAGAAACCGTCGAGCCCGGCCCGTCCCCCGATGACGGCTCGCTGGGCATCGGCTCACTCAAAGGAACACCCCGGACATGAACAACCTCCATCGCGAACTTGCCCCGATTTCCGACGCGGCCTGGGCGCAGATCGAGGAAGAGGCGGCGCGCACGCTGAAGCGCTATCTTGCCGGACGCCGTATTGTCGATCTGCATGGGCCGGGCGGAACCGCGTTGGCCGCGATCGGCACCGGCCATTTGCTGAATATCGCGTCGCCCGGCGACGGCATCCTCGCCCGCCAGCGCGAGGTCAAGCCGCTGGTCGAGCTGCGCGTCCCGTTCGATCTCGATCGCCAGATGATCGACGACGTCGAGCGCGGCGCCAATGATTCGGACTGGCAGCCGGCCAAGGACGCCGCCCAGAAGATCGCTTTTGCCGAGGACCGGGCGATTTTCGAGGGCTATCCCGCCGGCGGCATCCAGGGCATTCGCCAGGGAACCAGCAACCCGATCGAGCCGCTGCCGGCCGATGTGCGCAACTATCCTGATGCGGTCGCCCATTCGGTCAGCCTGTTACGGCTGGCCGGGGTCAACGGGCCCTATTCGGTGTTGCTTGGCGCCGAGCAATACACCGCGGTCGCCGAGGCGCGCGACTACGGCTATCCGATCCTGGAGCATCTGCGGCGCATCGTCGACGGCGAGATCATCTGGGCCCCGGCGATCGCCGGCGCGTTTGTCGTTTCGACCCGCGGCGGCGATTTCGATCTCCATGTCGGCCAGGACATCTCGATCGGCTATCTGAGCCATACCGAGACGACGGTCCGCCTCTATCTCCAGGAGAGCTTCACGTTTCTGCTGCTGACCGCGGAAGCGGCGGTTGCCTTGTCGGCGGCCTCGACATCGATGTAGAGCCTCTCGACATCGCAGGATGTCGACGCGACCGTCCCGGTCCCCGCCATGTCCGATTGGCGGGGGCGGAGGCCGCTCATGACCCCTGCCCGCCGATCTCAGATCGGCACTAGCGGTCGATGCCGCCCATGCACAGGTATTTGACCTCGAGAAACTCCTCGATGCCGTATTTCGAGCCCCCGTGACCCGCTAGAGTCGGGGTCGAGGCCGCTTTCCTTCATGCCGCCAAAGGGCGCGATCTCGCCCGCGATGATATCGTATCTCGCGTAGAGATCACGAACGGCAATGCCGCATTGGGGCCGGACAAAGGGCCAGGCATCGACCTCGTGGCCATGGACGATTTTTGTATACGGCGAGCCGGTCGTCCCCGAGCCCAATTCACTCGCGCTGCTCGTCGGATGGCTGCTGCCTCGGCCCGATTTGCCGGGGGAGACTTCACAGTCCGGTCGCCTCCTGATAAGAGGTAGGAAGCGATTTTTAGTTCAATTGTCGGGTACGATAGGCAGCGTATGTGCGATTGGATGTTCGCCGCGGAACACGGGAAGGGGACGTGACGAACGAGGATGTAACCCTCTTCACTGAGGTCGATCGAACCGGTGATGCGGACTTCTTCATCCGCTTCCTCGACCAAGGCAATACCAACCCTTACATCCAACAGAGCAAGCCGATCATCCTCGACGGGCTGCATCTGCGCGAGGGCTTGCGTGTGCTCGACGTCGGTTGCGGCACCGGAACCGACGTCGTCGATATCGCACGGCGTGTCGGTTCGTCGGGCGCTGCGATCGGTGTAGACATCAGCGAGGCGATGGTCGCTGAAGCCCAGAGGCGAACGACCGGCTCCGGCCTTCCAGTCACCTTCGAGGTGGGGAACGCGATGCAGCTTCGCTTCGAAGACGGCGCGTTCGACGGATGCCGGACGGAAAGGATGCTGATGCACGTTCCCGAGCCATTTCGGGCTTTTTCCGAGATGGTCCGCGTCACCAAGAAGGGCGGCAGAATTTCCATCTTCGATTTCGACTGGGACACCTTCGTCATTGATAGCCCGTACCGCGATACGACGCGGCGGATCGTCTCGTCGTTTTGCGACTCGATGCAGAGCGGCTGGATTGGCCGTCAATTGCGCCGCATGTTCCTCCAAAACGGCATGATCGACGTCGCAGTTGTGCCCCGTCAGATCTTTATCGGATTCGAGTTCCTCGGTCTCCTTATCGGAGGGCACCTGACGCGTGCGCAGCGGGCCGGCGCGCTCGATCCCACCGACGTGAAAAAGTGGTGGGAGGAGCTCCGCAACTCGGATTCAGCGGGGCGGTTCCTCGCCGGCTTTACCGCGTTCATTGTCTCAGGAACCAAGGGCTGAAACACGGCGATCCCTAATTTAGAGACTCGCGCATCGGTCCAATTCTATTGGGAAGAACGCAGCCCCGGCGGTCATGGCGGGAACTGCGCGCCGGGACGAGGGCCTTTACGATCCCTCACCGCCCCCGGCGCACTGCTGAAACCGCTACCGGTCGATGCCGCCCATGCACAGGTATTTGACCTCGAGAAACTCCTCGATGCCGTATTTCGAGCCTTCGCGGCCGATGCCGCTTTCCTTCATGCCGCCAAAGGGCGCGATCTCGGTCGAGATGATGCCTTCGTTGATGCCGACGATGCCGTATTCGAGGCCTTCGGCGACGCGCCAGATGCGGCCGATGTCGCGGCTGTAGAAATAGGCGGCGAGACCGAATTCGGTGTCGTTGGCCATGCTTATCGCCTCATCGTCGGTCTTGAAGCGGTAGAGCGGCGCCACCGGGCCAAAGGTCTCTTCCTTGGTGATGATCATGTCGGTCGTCACATCGGTCAGCACCGTCGGCTCGAAAAAGCTGCCGCCTTGGGCGGCGCGCTTGCCGCCGGTCACCACTTTGGCGCCCTTCTTGACCGCGTCGGCGATATGGGCCTCGACCTTTTCGACCGCCTTCATGTCGATCAATGGCCCGATCACCGCCCCCGGTTCGAAACCGCTCGCGACCTTCATCGCCCCGGCGGCTTCGGCAAGCTTCGCGGTAAAGGCGTCGTAGACCCCGTCCTGCACCAGAATGCGGTTGGCGCACACGCAGGTCTGGCCGGCATTCCTATATTTGGACGCAATCGCTCCTTTGACCGCCATGTCGAGATCGGCATCGTCAAAGACGATGAATGGCGCGTTCCCGCCCAATTCCAACGACAGCTTTTTGACCGTCCCGGCGCACTGCGCCATCAGCAATTTGCCGACCTCGGTCGAGCCGGTAAAGGTCAGCTTGCGCACGATCGGGTTGCTGGTCAGCTCGCCGCCGATCTCGTTTGACGGGCCGGTGACACAGGAAAACACCCCCTTTGGCACCCCGGCGCGCTCGGCCAGTTCGCACAACGCCAAGGCCGAGAACGGGGTCGCGGTGGCCGGCTTCAACACCATCGTGCAGCCGGCCGCGAGCGCCGGCCCGGCCTTGCGGGTGATCATCGCCGAGGGGAAATTCCACGGCGTGATCGCCGCGCACACGCCGACCGGTTCTTTGGTCACGACAATCCGCTTGTCGGCGGCATGGGCCGGGATCGTGTCGCCGTAGACGCGCTTGCCCTCCTCGCCGAACCATTCGATAAAGGCCGCGGCATAGGCGATCTCGCCGCGCGCCTCGGCCAATGGCTTGCCTTGCTCGGCGGTCATCAACGTCGCCAAGTCTTCCTGGTTGGCCATCATGAAATCGTACCAGCGGCGCAGGATCTGGGCGCGCTCTTTGGCGGTCTTGGCGCGCCAGGCGGGCAGCGCTTTATTGGCGGCCTCGATCGCGCGGCGGGTTTCTTCGGCCCCCATCCGCGGCACGGTTCCCAGCGTCTCGCCGCTGGCGGGATCGGTCACCGGGATCGTGCCGCGGTTAAGCGCATCGACCCATTCGCCATCGATGTAGCATTGCTGACGAAACAGCTTGGGATCGGACAGCTTCATCACCCACCTCGCCTCGCCCTGTCGTGCGGTTGCAAGAATACGTACGGAGCGGGGGGCGATATGGCAAGATTGGCCAGCGAAACCGAGCGCGTCGACAGGAAGCCCGCGATGACCGATCCGTTGCAGCCGCGAAGCGAAACGCTGACCCTGAATGGCCTGCGCCTGCATTATCTTGCTTGGGGCGACGCGGCCCGGCCCCCGATCGTGTGCGTCCATGGCTATACCGGCAGCGCTCAGGCATTCAACAGCCTCGCCCGGCGTCTGGCCGACCGGTTTCGGGTGATTGCCCCGGATGTCCGCGGCCATGGCGAGAGCGGCTGGTCGCCGCACGGCGCCTATCAATACGCCGACCAGGCGGCCGATCTGGCGGCGCTGGTCGATCGCCTGGAGCTCGGACGGTTTGTGCTGATCGGCACCTCGATGGGCGGCATCATCGCGATGGCTTATGCCGTGGCCAACCCCGAACGGCTGCGCGGGCTGGTGATCAACGACATCGGGCCCGAGGCCGAGGCCGGCACGCAGCGCATCACCCAGATGGTCGGCGACCGGCCGCAAGACTTTGCAAGCCTCGACGAGGCCATGGCATACCGGCGGCAAATCTCACCGATCACCGCGGCGCGGCCGCTCGCGGACCAGCGCGAACTGGCGCTCGGCGTGTTGCGCCGCCGCGCCGACGGGCGTTGGGAATGGAAGATGGACCCGGCCTATATCCGCCAGCGCGTCGAACACGGCCCGCCGCCGCGTCCGGAATTGTGGCCGGGGCTGGGCAAAATCGCCTGCCCGAGCTTGGTGGTGTGGGGCATTGAGAGCGATGTCCTCTCCGAAGCCCAGGCGCGGCGCATGGTCGCGGCGCTGCCGCGCGGCGAGCTGGTCGCGGTGCCCGGTATCGGCCACGCCCCAACCTTGGTCGAGCCGCCGGTGCTGATGGCGCTCGAGCGCCTGCTCGCCGCCGCGGTATAGGGCTGCGCACCGCCGCCGCGAGGGAGAATGGAGCTGATGGCGCCCGCCGATGCGGTGCTGTGGGTTCATGTCGCGGTCATCGCCTTCAACCTGTTCGGGCTCGTCGCGGTGCCGATCGGCGCGCTGCGCGGCTGGCGCTTTGTCCGCATCGCCTGGTGGCGGATCGCGCATGTCGCGCTGCTGGCGGCGGTCGCGGCGCAGGCGCTGTTGGGCCGCGCCTGTATCCTGACGGTGTGGCAGGCCGCGCTGTCCGGCGCGGCGCGAAACCCGCCGCCGCTGATCGCAAACTTTGTCGACCGGCTGATCTACTGGCGATTGCCGATCTGGGTCTTTGCGCTGCTCTATGGGTTGGTATTCGCTTACGCGGTGGCGTTGTTGTGGCTGGTGCCGCCCGGCGGGGCCGCACGCGGCGCGACGGCGGCCGGTCGCTAACCTCGCGCCGCGCCCGGCCGCGGGGCATACTAGCCGAGACCGCAGGCGGAGGGTCTCGCGATGCTGACTGGCAAGCGCATTCTGATCATCATTTCCGGCGGCATTGCCGCCTACAAAAGCCTCGAATTGATCCGCCGGCTGCGTGAGCGGGGTGCGGCGGTGCGGCCGGTGATGACCCCGGCGGCGGCGCATTTTGTCACCCCGCTTTCGGTTGCCGCACTGTGCGAGGACAAGGTCTACACGGATCTGTGGTCGCTGACCGACGAGAGCGAGATGGGCCATATCCGCCTGTCGCGCGAGGCCGACCTGATTGTCGTCGCGCCCGCCAGCGCCGATCTTCTCGCCCGCATGGCGGCTGGGATCGCTGACGATTTGGCAACGACCGTGCTGCTTGCCGCCGACAAGCCGGTGCTGGTGGCGCCGGCGATGAATGCAATGATGTGGGCGCATCCGGCAACCCAAGCCAATCTCGCCACCTTGGCGGCGCGCGGCGTCAAGCGGATCGGTCCGGGTTCGGGTGAGCTCGCCTGCGGCGAGGTCGGCGCCGGCCGCATGGCCGAGCCGGCCGAGATCCTGGCGGCGATCGAGGCGACGCTGACGCCCGACCGCCGTCTCGCCGGTCGCCGCGCCCTGGTCACCAGCGGCCCGACCCGCGAGCCGATCGACCCGGTTCGCTACATTTCGAACCACTCCTCGGGCAAGCAGGGGCATGCCATTGCCGCCGCTCTTGCCGGGCTTGGCGCCGACACGGTGCTGGTCTCGGGTCCCACCCAGGAACCCGCACCCGCCGGTGTCCAGCTGGTCTCGGTCGAGACCGCACGCGAGATGCTGGCCGCCTGCGAGGCGGCATTGCCGGTCGATGTCGCGGTCATGGCGGCGGCGGTCGCCGATTGGCGGGTCGAGAGCGCGGCCGGGCAGAAGCTCAAAAAAGACGGCAAGGGTCCGCCCTCCCTTCGTCTCGTCGAAAACCCCGACATTCTCGCGACGATCGCCGGCCGCGGCAACGACCGCCCGGCTCTGGTCATCGGCTTTGCCGCCGAGACCGACGATCTGGTCGCCAACGCCCGCGCCAAACGCGCGCGCAAAGGATGCGACTGGATCCTCGCCAACGACGTCTCGCCGGGCACCGGCACCTTTGGCGGCGACCGCAACACGATCCATCTTGTCGACGCCGACGGGGTCGAGGATTGGCCGGTCATGACCAAGGCCGAGGTCGCCACGCGCCTTGCCCGGCGCATCGCCGACCATCTCTCTACCGAGCCGCCGCGTTCGGGCGCCTGATCGCCGCGACAATTTCCGCTTGTTAGATGAGTTTGCGGGGGATGATGGGCCTCCCAGGCCGCCAAAAATGCGATGCAAATGTCTCAGCCGCGCATCGCCGTTATCTTAAGCAGCGCTGAATTAACAACTGTGGTGCTGACCATTGCGATAATGCCGTTAGGTTTGAGGTCATTAGCAAGTACCTCTAATGCCCGCTTGTGGGTTTGCGGCAAGCGGGCGACACTGAGGCGGGAACTCCTGAACTTTGGGCGAGGGCCGCAGGCGCGATGGTGCGGCTGACCAAAAAACTTCTCTTTGCGATCGAGGCGGTACTCGACATCGCCTACAATGGCGGACCGACTCCCGTCCGCTCCGCCGATATCACCGCACGCCAAGGCATCCCTCGCCGCTATCTCGAACCGGTCCTGCAGGAGCTGGTGCGGCACGGGATATTGGTTGGCATTCGCGGACCCTCGGGCGGCTATCGGCTGGCGCGCGAGCGGCGACGCATCAGCCTGGGCGACATTGTGCGCACCGTGCGCGCGCTCGAAACCGCCGAGGATCCGATCACCGACCCCGCCGGCAGCGCCCTCGGGCATCAAGTGGTGCGACCACTGTGGCTCGAACTGCAGGAAGAGATGATGCGCCGGCTCGATGCGCTGACGCTCGACGATCTGTGCACGCGCGCACAGCAAAGCGGCATCGCCGGGCGGGCCTCGGAATTCACCGATTTTGAAATTTGAGCGTAGGCCGGTTAATCCTAGATAAAACGACAGCGCCAACCCGGGAGTACCACCGATGGACACCGCCGGCTCGACCCGCCCTGCCACCGCCGAATTCCGGGGTCGCGTCTACGACAGCATTCTCGACACGATCGGCGCCACCCCGCTGGTGCGGATTCGCCGGCTCGCCCAGGCGGCCGGGGCCAAGGCCGACATTCTCGGCAAATGCGAGTTCTTCAACCCGCTCTCTTCGGTCAAGGACCGCATCGGGGTGTCGATGGTGGAAGCGGCCGAAGCCGCGGGCCGGATCAAGCCGGGCACGGTTCTGGTCGAGCCGACCTCGGGCAATACCGGGATTGCCCTTGCTTTTGTCTGCGCGGCCAAGGGCTACAAGCTGATCCTGACAATGCCCGACAGCATGTCGGTCGAGCGGCGCAAGATGCTGCAATTGCTCGGCGCTCAGCTGGAGCTGACCCCGGCCGCGCAGGGCATGAGAGGGGCGATCGCCAAGGCCGAGGAAATCGCCGCCTCGCTGCCCGACGCCTTCATCCCGCAGCAATTCCAGAACCCGGCCAACCCCGAAATTCATCGCCGCACGACCGCCGAAGAGATCTGGAAGGACACCGCCGGCAAGGTCGATGTGATCGTCAGCGGCGTCGGTACCGGCGGCACCTTGACCGGTTGCGGCCAGGTGCTGAAACCGCGCAAGCCAACGCTCAAGATGATCGCGGTCGAGCCCGAGGACAGCGCGGTCTTGTCGGGCGGCACCCCGGGCCCGCACCGCATCCAGGGGATCGGCGCCGGCTTTGTCCCCGAGATCCTTGACACCACGCTGATCGACGAGGTGATTCGGATCGGCAACGACACCGCTTTTCGCACCGCCCGCGATGCGGCGCGGCTCGACGGTCTTGCGGTCGGCATCTCGTCGGGGGCGGCGCTTGCCGCAGCGCTCGAAGTCGGCACGCGGCCCGAGATGGACGGGAAGACGATCGTGGTCATCCTGCCCAGCTTTGCCGAGCGTTATCTGTCGACGGCACTGTTCGAGGGGTTGTAACTCGCCGGCCGTCGCCGGGCCTTCCGCGGGAGAACGCGCGTGGATTTGACCGAAGAGCAGTTTCGCCGCTACGCCCGCCATCTGATCCTCGACGAGGTCGGCGAAGAGGGGCAGGCGCGGTTGCTGCAAGCGCGGGTGCTGGTCGTCGGCGCGGGCGGGCTCGGCTCGCCGGCGCTGCTCTATCTTGCCGCCGCCGGGGTCGGCACGATCGGCGTGGTCGACAACGACCGGGTCGACCTGACCAATCTGCAGCGGCAAATCGTCCACACGACCCGCAATATCGGCGTGCTCAAAGTCGACAGCGCCCGCGAGACTTTGGCTGCGATCAATCCCGATATCCGGGTCGAGACCCATGCGCTGCGGCTGGGTCCGGACAACGCGGCGGGTCTGATCAGCGAGTATGACCTGGTCGCGGATGGCAGCGACAATTTCGCGACCCGCTATCTATTGAACGACCTGTGTTTCCAGCTTGAAAAGCCGCTGGTCGCCGCGGCCCTGTCGCCATTCGAGGGGCAGCTGTCGACCTTCCGTCCCTATCTCGGCGCCGGGCACCCCTGTTACCGCTGCCTGTTCCGCGAGCCGCCGCCGCCCGACCTGGTGCCGCGCTGTGAAGAGGCCGGCATTTTGGGTGCGGTCGCCGGGGTGCTCGGCACCCTGCAGGCGGTCGAAGTCTTGAAGGAATTGCTGGGGCTGGGCGAGAGCCTCGACGGCAGCCTGCTGATCTACGATGCGGCCCGGGCGCGGTTTCACACGATCCGCATCGGCAAAGACCCGGCCTGCCCGACCTGCGGCACGGCGGCGCAGCGCCCGGCCCCGGTAAGCGGCGCCACTATCGAATGCCATCCCAACCGTAACTGAACAGCCGGCCACCGGGCGGACCTGATCGGATTAGCTATCGAGCGGCGGGGCCGGCTTAGGGCGCGGCGCGAGGTGCGGTCAGCCGGCCGGAACCGGCTGCCACGGGCCATAGCACTGCGTCACATAGGGATAGTAACCCGGCGGATTATAACAGTAATACCAGGTCGGGCCGGCCGGCGGATAGTAATAAGAAGGCGGATAATACCACCAACCCAATGGATAGCCGAGCCCAACCGCCACGCCAAGCCCGAACCCCGGGTAAAACCCGCGCGCGAACCGGTGATGAAAAGCGCGCCCGTGAAAGCCGCCGTGAAAACCGCCGCCATGAAAACCGTCAGCGTGAAAACCGCCGGCGCGAAAGCCGGCGCCGTGAAAGCCGGCGCCGTGAAAGCCGCCGCCGTGAAAGCCGCCCGGCGCGGCCACGGCCGGGATCGCCGCTCCCAAGACAAGAGCAAAGAGGCCAGCAAGGGCAGCCGGGACGAGCCCTCCAGGCCTGGTGCGAGCTTGGATTCTGGTCGTGGTTTCGGGCATCGGCACGCTCCTCGATCGGGCCGCGCCGCGACTGCCTCGGCATCGGTAGGCAAGCCCGATCCGATTCCGTACCTCTCGATTTATTCCGGCCGAGCGCCACTGCCATCGATTTTTGGTAAAGATTGGTAACCGCTTTTGCGCGGCCGCAAATCATCACCAGGCGATTGGGCAGAACGGCGCTTTCCCAATCAACGCGTAAGCCGGCGGCTGAATAACGTCATACCGCCGCTCGTCGCGTGCAGTGGCCGATCGTTGGGGTTGACGCCGCCGCCGGCACCGACGGATTGCGTGGCCGTGACTGAGGCGCGCGGCGAAGCGCCGAGACTTCATTTGGCCCCGCCGGCGAGACCCGTCGGCCGGCGGCAGGGGGTCAGACGAGTCCTTTCTCCAGTAGCTCAGGCGAGTGCTTTTTCCAACAGGTCGAGCGCCGCCAGCGAAAATGTCCGCATATTGTCGAGGCGATCGGATTTGCCGGTTTCGACGGTGATCGCGCGCTCGCCATTGGGGCCGATCACGGCGATGCAGGAATGCCCGGCGGCGTGGCCGTAGCGGCTGCCGGTCGGCCCCGCGGTGCCGGTCTCGCCGACCGACCAGGTGGTCGCCAGCTTGCCGCGGATTTTGCGCGCAAACAGCAGCGCATAAGCCTCGGTCGAGGGCGTGATGCCGGTCAATTCGCTTTCCGTGACGCCGAGCAATTCGGTCCGCGATTGGCGGGTGTAGACGACCCCGCCACCCATGAAATAGGCCGAGGCGCCCGGGATCGCGAGCAAGGCGGCCGAGATCAGCCCGGCGGTCGAGGATTCGGCGATCGCGATCGTCTCGTTGCGGGCCTTGAGTTTGTCGGCAATCCGTTGGGCCTGGGGCAGCAAGTCCTGCAGCATGGATCCTCCATTCGTGGCGCGTCGATCATGCACCGCGGCGCTCGAGATTGCATCCGCAGCGCTGCGGCGGTGCTCACAACCCGGCCAACGGCGCCAGCCGGCGATAGGCCGCCGCGTCGTCGACGTCTTCCAGAGTTTCGAGGAAGCCGATCGTCAGCAAGCCCGGCAAGCCCGCGAGCACGTCGGCAAGCGCGTGCGGGCCCGACCACCGTACCCGCCCGAACAGCTTCGCCGGCGGCGGCCGACGGCGAATGCCGACCAGCCAAAAACCGCCATCGGCCGCCGGGCCCAAGACAAGATCACATTTGCCGAGGAGGCGGAAAGCGGCGGCGATGTGCCGGGCGTCGAGCGCGGGGATGTCGCCGCCGACCAGAACCACCGGTCCCGGCGGCGGAGCGGAAAGCGCCCGCGACATTCGCGCGCCGAGATCGCCTATGCCCTGGGGCGTCACCGCGGCGGCGGGGAGCCGGCGCCGCAACGCGGTGCACGCCCGATCTGGGGTCACCGCGATATGCAGCCGCCAGCGCCGGTCGCGCCCGAGCCGACGCAGCAAGCGCGCCATCATCATCCGCTCAAAACGCAGGGCGGCAACATCTCCGATAGCGCGGGCGAGCCGGCGTTTGCCGCGACCCAATTGCGGCGCGCGGACAAACAGCACCAGATGCCGGCGCATCAGCCGTAAAGCCGCGCGATGCGCCGCGGCGCCACGCCGGCGAAATAGAGGCCGAGGCAGACCAGGTTGCGCAGCGGTCGGCTCCAATAGCCGCCGTGGCGATAGCGCCGCGCCGAGGCGAGGCAGCGGACCCCGAGCCGGCGCAGCCGGCGGCGTCCGAGCCGTCGGACAATATCGACATCCTCCATCAACGGCAGCGGGGCAAAGCCGCCCATCGCTTCGTAGAGGGTGCGGGCGATCAGCAGGCCCTGGTCGCCATAGGGCAAGGCCAACCACCGGCATCTCCAGGCGACCAGCCGTTCCAGACGGCGCGCCGCCGGGCTGGGGTCGTCGAGGGCGAGATCGAAATAGCCGGCGCGCTCTGAGCCGCTGGCTGCGGTCATGAAAGCCGCGACCGCTTGCGTCCACTCCGGATCCAAGCGGCAATCGGCATGGACGAACAACAACCACTCCCCGGCCGCCGCCGCGGCCCCGGCGGCAAGCTGGGTCCCGCGCCCGCGCGGTGCGGTCAGCACCTTGGCCCCGGCGGCCGCCGCAACCGCTCGCGTCGCGTCGTCCGACCCGCCGTCGACGACCAGGATTTCGCCCACCCGCGCGCCCTCCAGCGCGGCGAGCGCCGATGGCAGCGTATCGGCTGCGTTGAGCGTCGGGATGATCACCGACAGGCGCAAAAGTTCTTGATTCGTTCCATTTACTCCGTTATCATTACTTCATGGATATGCCGGGCATCCTCATGCCGCGCAAGGGTCGGGGGGCGGCCACCAACCCGAGCGGCCGCTTCGAAGCGGAGGAGCGAACCGCCTGTGACGACGGCTGGGGATCGCTCGACGCCGAGCCGCAGCCGCTGGCCACGACGCTGACCGTTGACGCGACGCGCACGATCATCGCCCGCAATCAATCACCCGATATCGGCTTCGACCGCTCGATCAATCCCTATCGCGGTTGCGAGCATGGCTGCATTTATTGCTATGCGCGCCCGAGCCACGCCTATCTCGGCCTGTCACCGGGTCTCGATTTTGAAAGCCGGCTTTTTTACAAGCCGCAGGCCGCGAGGCTGCTTGCCGCCGAATTGGGCAAAAAGGGTTACATTTGTCGTCCGATCGCGCTGGGCAGCAACACCGACCCCTATCAGCCGGTCGAACGTCGGCTCGGCATCACCCGATCGATCCTCGAAGTGCTGCGCGATTTTCGCCATCCGGTAACAATCGTCACCAAATCGGCGCTGATCCGGCGCGACCTCGACCTTCTCGCCGAGATGGCCGCGCACAGGCTGGCGAGCGTGACCGTATCGGTGACCACTCTCGACCGCAAACTGGCGCGGGTCATGGAGCCGCGCGCCGCGGCCCCCGAGCGTCGCCTGGAAACCATCGCCGCGCTTGCTGCCGCGGGGGTTCCGACCGGGGTGCTGAGTGCGCCGATGATCCCGGCGCTTAATGACAGCGAGATGGAGCACATCCTTGACCGTGCGCGCCAGGCCGGAGCGAGCGCCGCCGGCTATACGCTGTTGCGGCTGCCTTTCGAACTGAAGGCGCTGTTTCGCGAATGGCTCGAAACACATTTTCCGGAGAAGGCTGCGCATGTGTTGTCGTTGGTCGCGCAGAGCCATGGCGGAAAGCTCTATGACGCGGCCTGGTCGCGGCGCATGACCGGGGCCGGCCCTTACGCCGAGATGCTGCGGGTCCGGTTTGCGAGCGCCTGCCGCAGGCTCGGCTTTCGTGAGCGCTCAACCGATCTGCTCGATTGCCGCCAATTCCGCCCGCCGCCGCGACCCGGCGATCAGCTGAGCTTGTTTTGAACGGCCGCGCCGAAACCGCGGTCGCGCAGCGCGCCGAGGCCGGATGCGAGGGCGACCAGCAGCCACACAAGACCGTTCGGCTCAGGCACGCTCGCCGGCGCCACCGCAAGATCGGCAAATTCGCATAGCTGGTTTGGGCCAGGGCAGCCGGTCAGCGAGATCTCCTTTACCAGCGCCCCCGATGCGTCAAAGGCACGAAAGATCGAGGGAACGTCCTCGACATTGCCGACAAAATAATCGGTGCCATCAAAGGCGACACCACTGAATCCGAAATCGTCGGTGCCGCTTAAAAAGCCGGTGGTCAGCAAATTACCCGAGGCGTCGTAACGGTTGTACGGTCCTTCGTCATTTCCTTGATTGGCAACAAAACTGCCATCGCCGAGGATCTCGAGACCGGTGCGGCCAACCGTGAACGGTCCGCCGATGGCGGTCGGCGCCAGCGAGATCGTATTCAAGAGACTGCCGCCGAGCGTGTAGCGGTAGACATTCTCGGTCAGCGCGCTGTTGCCGGTCGCGGCCAAGTACAAATCCGTGCCGTCGGTTGTGATCGCGCTGATCCCGGGAAGCCCGGTCGCAAAGGCGACGCCGAGATCGGTGCCGCTTGCATCGGTTTTGAAAACGTCGCCCGAGTTCGACACGCCATAATAAATTGTCGAGCCGAGGATCGCGATGCCTCCGGGGCCGCCGCCCTGCGCGGCTGTGTTCGGAACCGCGAACGAATTGATCAGCGTACCGGTGCCGGCGCCGACATTGATGTCCCATTCGTCGAGGGTGGGACCGGGCGACCCGCGGCCGTCATTGGCCCACATAATGGTAATTGTCACCTTGAGAAAGCCGATTTTGAGGCGAACGATCTTTTTGACAGGCCGGTTTCCCTTCAGACAGTGATCGCGCTGAAACGCTCGATCGCGCTCTCAGTGGCAACGATACACTCGCGCAACGTTTCGATGATTGAACGTCCGGCAAAGGGGCCGGGGCTGGGAAATACGATGCGCAGCTCAGTTGGTGCGGTCGGATCGCCAATGAGTGTTGGGTTCATGGTCCCGTCGTCGTCCCACCGGCGGATGCTGGGGGTGGCGATTGCCACGGGCGTGACGACCAAGGCCGCATGCTTATCCTGAACATCAAGGGTATGTATTCCGCAAAGAATGGGATTTCCGGCCGGATAGGGCTTGAGGTCGCGGATGACATCAATGGCCGCAACGCCTAGCCGATTTAGCGCCCCCTTTTTGATCATCAGGTCAAAGCTTCTCGCGTTCTTGCAGATTGGGAAATGGATATCGCCGACACTGGCGCTCGCCCCTTCTTTCCAGCGAACCAAATCGCACGCCGCCACATCGAGCGCTGCGCGCAGGTTGTGGATCACGTCACCGACGATGGCTCCCAAAACAGGGTTGGGCTGCTGCTTCAAGTGCAGGATGAAGGTGAATTGGCGGCCCGCGCGAGTCTCTGTAGCGATAGTCTCGAAACGGGCGGGTTTCGCCGCTAAGTAGGCAGCGGTCTCGAATTCGAGTTCAGCAAAGTGCTTTCGCGCGCGCTCAATCTTGAGCCTCGGGGCGAAGAATAAATCGAGCATGCTCTTCGTGCTAGGGCTGAGTAGTACCACCTAGGGTAGCGGCTAGCCGGGCCGGGCGCGAATCAGGCCCGGCCATGCTACGCTAAGGCTATGAAAACCTGGCCAATCGAGATACCGGACGACGTTGGGGTGCGTCCCGACGGGCAGGAGCGATTCAAGCGAGCGGTTAGTATGGTGGTGCGATAATCGCAGGGACACCGAGGCCGGTCGCTTCCGCGGCAGGCGCGGGCGGGACGTCGGCCCGCGTCTTGGGGTGCGTCCTGATCCGCAGCCATTGCCATCCTCCGGGCATCGTGCGCCCGACCGGTTGCGTCTTGCCGCCGGCTCGAGGCCGCAGCTAAGGTGATACCCCGCGACACGGTCGGAAGGGTGTCATGATCGTCGATGTGCATGCCCATTACACGCCGCGAAATTTCAGCGCGTTCATGGGCGATCGGTTCGCGTCGCCAACCCATCTGCCGGTCAAGCGCGGCATGGCCCGCCATCCCTTCTCGGATACGGAGGAAGACATCGAGGGCCGGTTTCGGCTGATGGATGAGGCCGGGGTTGGACGGCAGATCCTTTCGCCGAACCATCCGCCCTATCTTCCCGACGAGGCGGAATGCGTCACAGCGGTGCAGATGCTGAACGACGGCTATGCCGAGTTCGCGCATCGCCATCCCGACCGCATCAGCTCATACGTCATGCTGCCTTTGCCGCATATCGACGCGGCCCTGAAGGAAATGGAGCGCGGTTTCGATCAGTTGGGCTGCGTCGGCGTCAACATGAACATCAGCTGCCTCAACCGCTCGGTCGCCGAAACCGAATTCGAGCCGATTTACGAAGAGATGAACCGCCGCGGTGCGGTCCTTTTCGTTCACCCCGCCGGCACCGGGATCTGCTCGCCCTTTATCACGGAATACGGGTTCCGCGCGGCGGTGGGGACGTCACTCGAAGACGCGACCTTTGTGCTCCACATGATCGCCAAGCAGATCCCGCACCGCTACCCCAATATCAAGTTCATCGTGCCGCATTTGGGCGGCCCGATCCCGATGCTGCTCAATCGGCTCGACCAGCAGGGGCAGAGTGCCAGCGGTCACCCCCATCTTGCCGAAGCGCCAAGCGTCACCGCCAAGAAGTTTTTTTACGACACCGTCTGCTATGGCTCGAAAGCGGCCTTTTTATGCGCGCTCGAAGCGTTTGGCGCCGATCATCTGGTGACCGGCAGCGACTATCCGGTATTGCAGGATTACGAGGCCTATAAGGAAACTTTTGGCTATATAAGCCGCCTCGGATTGCCGGCCGCGGATGTCGAGAAAATCCTGCACCATAATGCCCACCGGCTGTTCGGCTTTGCCCATTGAGCGGAGGGATCGAGCGACGCATGAGCGGTGCTTCTGCCGATCTGGGATTTGCCCCGGAAGACGACGCCCCGATCCCGTACATGCAGCGGGTGCGCGATTACTATCAAGGCCTCGGTTACGGCGCCCCCTATCGCTGGGCGCATTATCGCGACGTGCCGTTTCAGCCGCTGGCCAAACCGCTGGCCGAATGCCGGGTTACTCTGATTACCACCGCTTCACCCTACCAGCCGGGCAAAGGCGACCAGGGTCCCGGCGCGCCCTACAATGCCGCGACCAAATTTTACCGGGTCTATTCGGGCGACACGACGGGCGATCCCGATCTGCGCATCGCCCATGTCGCCTATGACCGGGTGCACACCAGCGCCGAAGACAGCAACACCTGGTTTCCACTGCGACAATTGCGGCGCATGGCGGCCGCCGGCCGGATTGGGGCGGTGGCGGCCCGGTTTCATGGCGTTCCGACCAACCGCAGCCAGCGCACGACGCTGCTACAGGATTGCCCGGAATTGCTCGAGCGCTGCCGCGCCGACCGGGTCGACGCTGCGATCTTGGTGCCCAATTGCCCGGTTTGCCATCAAAGCTTGAGCCTCGCCGCGCGTCATCTCGAGGCCGGCGGGATCGCCACCGTCGTGATGGGCTGCGCCAAGGACATTGTCGAGCATGTCGGCGTGCCGCGCTTTCTGTTCAGCGATTTCCCGTTGGGCAATGCAGCGGGACGGCCGCATGATCCCGATTCGCAATTTTTCACGCTCGATTTGGCGCTGCGCGTGCTCGAAGCCGCGCCGGCCGGACGCACGACCGTGCAATCGCCGCTGCGCTGGAGCGAGGATGCCTCGTGGAAGCTCGACTATTCGAACATTGCGCGCCTGTCGCCCGACGAGATCCGCCGCCGCCGCGCCGAATTCGACCGCCAAAAGGAGATCGCCAAAAGCGTGCGCGACGAGACCGCGGCGGCCGGTTAGCCGGGTGAAAATCATCCCCGCGCAGCCGTGGCACCGAGCGCCCGCGCGCTGCGTCTGACGCAAAAATCCGGTCGGGTCGCGGCCAGATGAGTGCCATCGCGCTACCGTAAAATACTCGTCTCTGAGTTGTGCGGAGAATCTCAGATATACCCGTTCGCCTAAGAACTATCCTTTTAAGGATCGCTGAAAGGGGGCCAGTTTCGTTCAGATCACGAACCATAAACGCATCAGAACACCATCCGTTTTCCCTTTGAAAATCACGGTGATTACGGATATCATTTGCATCGCCTGCCGACGGCTCGGCGGATCGACGGGCTATCTCGTTGGGGGAACAGAGACATGACCGTGGATCAAAGCAGCACAATGATTGGGCGTTGCGCGCATCGCGCCCGATCTTTCGGGTTTTCTGCCGGCCTCGTTGTGGCCTTCGCCTCTGGCGCTGCCGCCCTCGCGGCGACCCCAATGCAATTGAATTATCGGGTCACCCATTCGACCTTTGGCGACATCGGCACGTACACCAACACGATCGAGCCCGCTGCCGGGGGCGGCACCACGGTCCAGACCCGCGCCCATTTCCAAGTCAAGATGCTGGGGGTCACGCTTCACCGCGAGGATGCGCAACGCACCGAGCGCTGGCAGGGCAACCGCCTGATCTCGTTCTCGAGCGTGACCAACAAGGGCAGCGGCGCGCTGGTCGTGCGCGGCGAGGCGCGCGGCAACAGCTTTGTCATCAATTCGCCGCAAGGGACGATCTCGGCGCCGGCAACGGTCCACCCGGCCAATCCGTGGTCGGCCAATTTCCTGTCGTCGAACACAATGATGCGCCCCGACAGCGGCAAGCTCGAACGCGTGCGTGTGACCGGCGGCGATGAGAGCGTCGTCAACATCAACGGCCGGCCGGTCCGCGCCCGCAAATACGAGGTCGACGGCGCCGAACGTTATACGGTCTGGCTCGACCCGCAGGGCGTGCCGGTCCAGTTTGTCGCCGATGACGATGGCGGCAAGGTCACCTTCACGCTAAGCAGTTGCAGCGGCTGCAATATCGCCGTCGCGCAAGAAGCCGGGTTGAAATAGCGGCGCTGGCCCCGACAGCCGCGGCCGGCCGGGTTGACCGCCGCCCGAAATTTACCCGGCGGCGGCCGCGGCGCATAATCGCGCCATGATCGGTTGGGAAATCGACAACGCCCCTGCCGACCGCGCGATGCGTGACCGCGCGGCGGCGCAGCTTGCGCGCCTGGGTGTGCGGCTGCCGCGCTTTGCCGAACTCGCCGATCCGGTGGGCACGATTGCCGCGGGAAGCCTCGCGCCCGCGGCAATCGACCCCGAACGGCCCGATCCCGCCAACCTCTACCGCATGCATTGGCACAACGACCGCAGCCGGCGCGGGCTCGCGGCGGTCCCGGTCCATATCCTGTTCCCGCCGGCGCTGACCGGCGTGCCGGCGGCGATCGCGATGGTGCTCGGCTGCTTTTTTCCGCTGATCGGCGCGCACAAGGTGCTGGCGGCTTATGGCTGCCTTGTGCCGCGGCTGGTCGGCGGCGGCTTCGATCCCGCGCGCCACCGCGCCATATGGCCATCGACCGGCAATTATTGCCGCGGCGGTGTGGCGATCTCGCGCATTCTCGGTTGCCGCGCCGTCGCCGTGCTGCCCGAAGGCATGAGCGCCGAGCGCTTCGCGTGGTTGCAGCAATGGGTCAGAGAGCCGGGCGACGTCGTGCGCACGCCGGGCAGCGAAAGCAACGTCAAGGAAATCTACGACAAATGCGCCGAATTGGCGCGCGAGCCCGACACCGTCGTGCTCAACCAGTTCGCCGAATTCGGCAATTACCTGGCCCATTGGGCATGCACCGGTCCGGCGCTGGCCCGTATCCTGCCGGCGATGCGGCGCCACCGTCCACGGCAGAGGCTGGCGGCGCTGGTCGCCGCGTCGGGCTCGGCCGGAACGCTCGCCGCCGGCGACTACCTCAAGCAACAGCACGACGCGCGCGTGGTCGCGGTCGAGGCCAGCGAATGCCCGACTTTGCTGCGCAACGGCTATGGCGAGCACAATATTCAGGGCATTGGCGACAAACATGTGCCGCTGATCCACAATGTCATGAACACTGACGTCGTGGTCGGCGTATCCGACCGCAGCACCGCCGCCCTCGATCTGCTGTTCAATTCAGAGGTCGGCCGCGCCTATCTGGTCAGCCGCCGCGGGCTCGACCCCGCTCTCGTCGATGATCTCGGCCTGATCGGCCTTTCCGGGATCGCCAACCTCGTCGCGGCGATCAAGCTCGCCAAGCGCCTCGACCTCGGCGAGGACGACCTGATCCTGACCGTCGCCACCGACAGCGCCGCCCTTTACGCAAGCGAGCGGAAAAAATACCTGGCGGCGAATTTTGCCGCCGGTTTCGATACGGTCGCGGCCGGAGAAATATTCGGACAACATCTCGCCGGGATTGTCGACAACGACGTGCTCGAACTGACCCACCATGATCGCGCACGGATCTTCAACCTCGGCTATTTCACCTGGGTCGAGCAGCAGGGCGTGCCGCTTGCGGCCTTCGAGCAGCGCCGCTCGCCGCTTTTCTGGACCGGCATGCAAGAGCGCCTGCCGGCGCTCGATGCGCTGATCGACGAATTCAACGCGCTGATGGGCGCCGGCAAGCACGGCTGAGGGCCCGCGGGGCGGCGGCCCGATGCGCAAGGCGTTGCCCGCGGCCGCAGGCGGTATACTGTACCGGTTGGGTCATCGTGAGGGTCGCGCGTGAACCTGCCCTATGACGAGCTTTGCCGCCGCACCCGCGAGCGCGACCGGAGCCTCAAAGAAAAGGTCATGTCGCTCGAAGAAGCGGCGGCGCTGGTGCCCGATGGCGCGGTAGTCGGGATCGGTGGCAGCACCCTGTCGCGCACGCCGATGGCGATGGTCTGGGCGCTGATCCGCGCCGGAAAACGCGATCTGGTGTGCGCGCGCAGCATCAGTTCGAGCGAGGGCGAGCTGCTGTTCGCCTCGGGCGCCTGCCGGCATCTGATCACCAGCTGGTTCAGCCTCGGCATCGTTTGGGGCGTGTCGCGGATCATGCGCGCTTATACCGAGAGCGGCCGCGCGCGGTTCGAGGAATGGAGCCATCTGGCGATCGGCATGCGGTTTCGCGCGGCCGCGATGGGCGTTCCATTTCTGCCGATGCGCTCGATGCTGGGCTCCGATGTCCTGGCTCGCCTTCCCGATATGCGGGTGATCGATTGCCCGTTTACTGGCGAGAAACTGCTGCTGGTGCCGGCGCTCAACCCCGATGTGGCGCTCATTCATGTCCAGCGTTGCGACGCCTATGGCAATGCCCAGATTGATGGCCTTCCGTTCATGGATCCGGACCTCGCGCTTGCCGCCAACCGCGTGATCCTGACGACCGAGCGGATCGTCTCGAACGACCAAATCCGCCGCCAACCGGACCGTACCAAGATCCCGTTTTTCGCGGTCGATGCGGTGGTCGAAGTGCCGTTCGGCTGTGTGCCGCACGAATGCTATGGCGCCTACGAACCACTGTTCGGGCATCTCGACAATTATGCCGCTCAGCTTAGAGGCGATCCCGAGGCGGGTATGCGCGACTATCTGGCGCATTATTTCGAGCGGCCCGGATCGTGGACCGATTATCTCGATCGCATCGGCCTTGCCGAACTGCTCGACGCCGCGCGGCGGGGACAGAGCATCTATGACGATTGACGCGACAAGCTACACCGCGAGCGAATTGTTGGCGGTGGCGAGTGCGAGGCTGCTTCAGGACGGCCAGGTTGTGTTTGCCGGGGTCGGCATTCCGCTGTTGGCCGCGACCCTGGCGCAACGCCTGCATGCGCCGGGGCTGACGATCCTGTTCGAGGGCGGCACGATCGGCGCTTATGTCGAGCCCGGCCGGCTGCCGCCGTCAACCAACGAGCAGCGCTGCACGCGCCGCGCCAATATGGTGCTCTCGAGCACCGATGTGCTGCTGCTGTTGCAGCGCGGCTATGTCGATATCGGTTTTATGGGCGGCGCCCAGATCGACCAATACGGCAATTTGAACAGCTCGTGGATCGGCCCGCCCCAGCACCCGACCACGCGATTGCCGGGAACCGGCGGCGGCAACGACATCGCCAGCCTGACGCGAATGATCGTGGCCATGAAGCACGAAAAGCGCCGTTTTGTCGAACGCGTCGATTTCGTGACCAGCCCGGGATTTCTTGCCGGCGGATCGAGCCGTGGCGAGGCGGGGCTGATTGCCGGGGGGATGTACCGGGTGGTGACCGATCTCGGCATTTTCGGCTTTGACGAGCCGACCAAGCGCATGACCCTGCTGGCGTTGCAACCGGGCGCTACCCTCGACGCGGTGCGCGCCAATACCGGGTTCGAGGTGCCGGCGGCGGCGGAACTGGGCATGGCCGCGCCGCCGAGTGCGCCGGAGCTCGCCGCTTTGCGCCATCTCGACCCCGACCGCCTCTACACCGCCTGAGCATCGCGATGACGATCTTCACCAACACCTTTGGCTTGGCGCTGCGCAATTTCACGACCTGGCCCGAGGAGCCCGATCCCCAGGCATTGATCGATTACGCGGTGCGGGCCGAGACGCTCGGCTTTGATTCGGTCTGGGTTTGGGACCACATCCTGCTCGGCGTCGACCCGCCGTTTCCGATCATCGAGCCGCTGACCCTGCTTGCCGCGATCGCCGCGCGCACCCTCCGGATCAAGCTCGGCACCGGCGTGCTCGTTCTGCCGTTGCGCAACCCAGTGGTGCTGGCCAAGGAATTGGCGAGCCTCGACCGCATCGCCGGGGGCCGCCTGCTGCTCGGCCTCGCGGCGGGCTGGTACAAGCGCGAATTCGATGCGGTCGGCATCCCCTACAACCAGCGCGGCCGGCTGATGGATCGCAACCTCGAAATCCTGCGCCGCTTGTGGACCGAGGCCGGGATCGAGGCGGAATACCCGCCGCACCTTTTGCGCGGCGCCAACATGGCGCCACGGCCGCGGGCATTGCCGCCGATCCTGATCGGCGGCTATGTCGATCGCGTATTGCGGCGGGCGGCGCTGAACGGCGGCTGGCTCACTTATTTCTACACTCCCGAGGGCTTTGCCCAATCCTGGGGGAAAGTGAAGGGGTATGCGGCCGCGGCCGGGAAGGAGCCCGAGACGCTGTTGAACGCCAACCAGCTCGCGATCTGTGTCGGTCGGTCTCGCGATGCGGTCGCCCCGGCGATGATGGAATGGCTCGGCCAGGAATGGGATTACGCGTCGTGGAGCCAATCGACCAAGGATTCGGCGATCATCGGCACCGTCGATGAATGCGTCGAACAACTGCGTGACCAGCTCGCCGTGGGCGTGCAAAAGCTGATCTTGATCCCCTATCGCTACCAGCCCGAACAGGTCGAGATCATCGCCCGCGACATCATCCCACAACTGCGCGGATAAGATGCGCCGACCGGAGCGCCCGGCCCTGCCCGGCCGTCCGTCGCGTCCCGGCGCGAAAATTCGGATCGTCCAGCCCCAGCCCGCACCAGGAGAAACCCGATGGACGCCATGATGGTTGAGCCGCGCAGCGCAGTGTCCGGTCTCTCACGCAAACCCTTGCTGCGCGGAATTCATCACCTTGCGCTGGTCACGACCGACATGCGGCGAACCCTCGATTTCTATGTCCGGGTTCTGGGCATGCCGCTCGTCCACGCGCTGCGCACCCCGGCGGCGCCGCCGGACGCGGCACCGGCCCACGGCGTCGGATCACCGCCCTACAAGGGCATTCTTCACTATTTTCTCGACATGGGCGGCGACAGCCTGCTGGCTTTTTTCGAATACCCCGAGGGGGTGGCGGTCGCCGATCGCGACACGCTCGGTGCAATGCAGCACGTCTCGTTTGTGTGCGGCCCGCAGCGCTATCGAGAAATGCTGGCGCGGCTCAAAGCAAACGGCGTTGCGATCGTCGCCGGCCCGTTGCTGACGATCCCGCCGGCGATCCATTCATTCTATTTCTTCGATCCCAACGGCATCCGCCTGGAGATCGTCTGCAACCTTGAAGGCGACGAGCAGGATTTGCAGGTCGTTCGCTCCTGCGCGATGCCCGAGGCGGAGCTTCGCGCCGAGCTCGCCGCGATCAGCCACGACGCCGCCTGGATCGAGGACATGGTCGCGGCAATGCCGCGTTAACCCATCTTCACACTCGGGTATCAGCCGAGCATTTCGGGCAGGGTGACGATCTTGACGCCGGCGGCCTCGAGCCCCTGACGCACGGCCCGCGCCGCGAGCACCGCCGAAGGCTCGTCGCCGTGCAGGCACAGGGTGTCGAGCTTGACCTTGAGACGCTTGCCGGTGCGGGAGACGATCTCGTCCTCGGTGACCATATGCACGACCCGGTCGCGGATCTCGTCGGCGTCGTGCAGCACCGCCCCGGCAATCTTGCGCGACGTCAGGTTCCCGTCATCGTCGTAGAGCCGGTCGCAAAAGCCTTCACGCGCCAGCGGCAGGCCGAGTTCGAGCGCGGCCTTTTCCATCTGCGAGCCGGCCAGCGCCACATAAATCAGGTCGCGGTCGACGGTCTTCATCGCGCGGCCAACCGCCAGTGCCAGATCAAGATTCTCGGCCGCCATGTTGTTCAAGGCGCCGTGGGTTTTGACATGCGTGACTTTCTGCCCGACATAGGCCGCCATCGCCTGCAAGGCGCCGATCTGGTAGGCGATCATGTATTCGAGTTCGCGCGGGCTCATATCGATCCGCCGGCGGCCAAACCCCCACAAATCGTTGAACCCCGGATGGGCGCCGATGCTGACCCCGTTTTCCGCCGCGAGACTGACGAGGCGGTGCATCGTGACCGGGTCGCCGGCGTGAAAGCCGCAGGCGATGCTGGCCGAGCGGATGATCTTCATCAGCGCCGCGTCATCGCCCATCTCCCAAGCGCCGTAACCCTCGCCCATATCGGCGTTGAGGTTGATCGCTTTTGCCATGCCCGGTTCCTCGCTTCTATCCTGGTCAATTAGGTGTGATGGCCAATTGTAGCAAGGAAATGCGGTGAAGGTGCGCTTCCTGTCGGTCGGCGACACCGGGCTTGCGGTCGAATTGGGCGACGCGGTCGATCGCGAAACGAGCCGCGCGGTGCTGCGGCTGGACCGGGCGTTGCGCGCGGCGCGGCCGGTCGGCGTTGTCGAAACCGTGCCGACCTTCCGCTCTCTGCTCGTGCATTACGATCCGCTCGCGACGTCGCGCGGCGAATTGGAAACGGCGATCGCCGGCCTTTTCACCGACGACCGATCACCGCCGCCAAACCCGCGGCTGTGGCGCATCCCGGTCTGCTACGAAGGCGAATTCGCCCCCGATCTCGATGCGGTGGCGCGATTGACCGGGCTCGCCCCGGGCGAGGTCGTCGCCGCGCACAGCGGTGTCTGCTATCACGTCTATATGCTCGGCTTTCTGCCCGGCTTTCCTTATCTCGGCGATTTGCCGCAGGCGCTGGCGCTGCCGCGCCGCGCCGATCCGCGGCTGCGGGTGCCGGCCGGCTCGGTTGCGATCGCCACGACGCTCAGCGCAATCTATCCGTTCGAGAGCCCCGGCGGCTGGCATCTGATCGGCACCACCCCGCTGCGGCTGTTCGACCCCGCCCGCAATCCGCCGGCCTTGCTCGCCGCCGGTGATGCGGTGATATTCGAGCCGATCGACGCCTCGGCTTTTGCCGCAATCCGCACCCGTGTCGCCGCCGGCGCCGACCCGTTCGGCGGCGGCAACCCGTCGCCGTGAAACCCGGCCTGTCGGTCATCAGCCCCGGGCTGCACACGACCGTGCAGGATCTCGGCCGCCTCGGCTATCAGGCGCTGGGTGTGCCGGTTTCGGGCGCGCTCGATACGCCCTCGCTGCGGCTCGCCAATGCGCTGGTCGGCAACCCGGTCAACACCGCCGCGCTCGAAATCCTGTTTACCGGGCCGCGCTTCGAGGTGACTGCGCCAGCGGTCCGGGTCGCGGTCGCCGGCGCCGGCGCCAGCCTTGTGCTCGCGCGCGCCGGGCAACCCGTGCCGGCCTGGCTCAGTGTGCGGCTGGTTTGCGGCGAAGTCTTCGAAGTCAGGCTCGGCCGCGAGGCGGTGTGCGCCTATCTTGCCGTCGAAGGCGGGCTTGACGTACCGCAAGTGCTCGGCAGCGCCTCGACCTATGTGCGCGCGGGGCTCGGCGGTCTTTATGGCCGCGCATTGCGCGCCGGCGACGCCGTGCCGCTGGTGATCGAGCGCGCGCCGGAACGGCGGGAGCGGCGCTTGCCCTCGCCGCCCCCGGCCGGCGCTCGGCAGCCGATCCGGATCGTCTTTGGGCCGCAGCATGACGGCTTTGCCGAGCCCGCCTTGCGGGCGCTGGTCACGGCCGAATTTCGCATCTCGGCCAACGCCGACCGCATGGGCATGCGGCTCGAGGGGCCGAGGTTGCAGCACCGCGCGGGCTGGGACATCGTCTCCGACGCGATCGCCACCGGAGCGATCCAGGTGCCGGGATCGGGCCAGCCAATCCTGCTGCTCGCCGACCATCAGACGACCGGCGGCTATCCGAAAATCGCGACCGTGATTTCAGCCGACCTGCCGATCGTCGCGCGCCGCCGGCCGGGCGACGCGATCTGCTTTGCCGCGGTGACGGTCGAGGAAGCCGAGGCGCTGGCGCGCGAGGCCGAGCACCGTCTTGCCGCCGCTCTCGCATCGCTGGAGAGCGTTCCGGCGGCGGGCGGCGATATCGACCTCGCTTCGCTCTACGACCGCAATTTGATCAGCGGGGTTGTTGCCGCCGATCACTGACCGATCACGACCCGCGGGGTTCCACCGATCGGCGGCGACCCGCCGGTTGCCGGCGCCGCTTTTGGTTCGGGCCGGGTGCGAGGCCGGCTCAATATCCGGGAGGCCGCGCCGCGCGCGCCGCCGAGGACGAGGTAAATCCGCTCTGTGACGGCCCACCGGCCGGCGGCGAGTAGATGCCGCCATACGCGCTTCCGTAGCTCTGCGGTGGCATGCTCGACCCGACCTCGGGCGCTGCGGCGCAGACCAGCGCGCCGCCCCGATCCTCGACCCCGGCGGGGCACGCCGCCGCCTGCGCCAGCTGGGTGGTGTGCCACGTCCCGTCCGGTTTCGGACAGAAGGCGGTGAGCGTGCCTTGCAGCATGCGCACTTCTTTGCACTGCGTCAGATAGGGGCCCGGCGGCCGGTTGGCGGTCGGATAGCCGGCGGGCGGATAGCCCGCAGTCGGATAACCGGCGGTCGGATAGGCAGTGGTTGGATAGGCAGTGGTTGGATAGGCTGTGGTTGGATAGGCTGTGGTTGGATAGGCTGTGGTTGGATAGGCTGTGGTTGGATAGGCTGTGGTTGGATAGGCTGGCTGCGGCCCCTCCGATGGCGGCGGCACGCCCGGCGGCTGGGCGATCGGCCGGTTCTCATAGGGCATCAGCATCGTTTGCGCCGCGGCCGGAAGAGCCACACCGGCAGCGACCGCGAACAACAGCGCAGAAGCTGCGCCGAGAACGGGTTTCATGCTCCGCTCCATGCAGGTCTTCACGCCTCGCCTAACGGTCGTGGCGGGGCATTCGATCCCTGCCGGCGAGGCCCGATCGGCGGCCGCTCGGTGGCGCCCGAAAGCCCGGTTCCGCCCGCCGCCAAGACCATTGGCGGCGCCGACCGACGAACGGCTTTTGTTGATCGACCGGCACCCTGATAATGGCGCGATCGACCAGGGCTCTGCGCGGGCGCGGCCGCGCCTGTCGCGACCGCATGGGTGGGCCGCCCGGCGCCTGGCAGAAACGGGGATCGGGAGAACGGGGATGCCGCTGCCGAGCTATGTCCACGGCGCCAACGCAACGCCGCTGATCGGGGCGACAATCGGCGCCTATTTCGACCGCACGGCCGAGCGCTTTGACGATCGCGACGCGCTGGTCGTCCGCCATCAACAGATCCGGTGGAGCTGGCGCGAGCTCAAGGAGCGCGTCGATGCGTTTGCCGCCGGGCTGCTCGCCCTCGGATTGACGCGCGGCGACCGCATCGGCATCTGGTCGCCCAACAACGCCGAATGGGTCATTGCCCAATTCGCCACCGCCAAGGCCGGGCTGATCCTGGTCAACATCAATCCCGCCTATCGGGTCAGCGAGCTCGAATACGCGCTCAACAAATCCGGCTGCAAGGCGCTGATCACCGCGGCCCGGTTCCGGACAAGCGACTATTTCGCGATGCTGTCGGAGCTGGCGCCGGAATTGGCCACGGCGACCGCCGGCCGCTTGCACGCCGCGCATCTGCCGCAGCTGCGCCTGGTCATCACGATCGGCGACGAGCGCCTGCCCGGCGCGCTCCGCTTTGCCGAAGTCTCCGCCCGCGGCGACGGCGCGGCACGGCAGCGTCTTTCCGGTCTCGCCGCCGAACTGCAGTTTGACGACCCGATCAATATCCAATTCACCTCGGGCACGACCGGCTTTCCCAAGGGGGCGACGCTGACCCACCACAACATTCTGAACAATGGCTTCTTCGTCGGCGAGGCGATGCGCCTTGGCCCGGCCGACCGTTTGTGCATTCCCGTGCCGCTCTACCATTGCTTCGGCATGGTGCTGGGCAACCTCGCCTGCCTGACGCATGGCAGTACAATGGTCTATCCGAGCGAGGGCTTTGACCCGCTGGCGACGCTGGAAACGGTCGCGGCCGAGCGTTGCACGGGTTTGCATGGCGTACCGACGATGTTCATCGCCGAAATGGACCATCCCGATTTCGCCCGGTTTGATCTGTCGTCGCTGCGCACCGGGATCATGGCCGGCAGCCCCTGCCCGATCGAGGTCATGAAACGCGCGATCGAGCGCATGCATCTCAACGAGATCACGATCGCTTACGGCATGACCGAAACCAGCCCGGTCAGTTTCCAGTCGTCGACCGACGACCCGGTCGAGCGCCGCGTGTCGACGGTCGGCCGGGTACAGCCGCATATCGAGGTCAAGATTGTCGATGCCGAAGGCCGCATCGTTCCGCGCGGCACGCCCGGCGAGCTGTGGACCCGCGGCTATTGCGTGATGTTGGGCTACTGGGACGACGAGGAGAAGACCCGCGAGGCGATCGACCCGGCGCGGTGGATGAAAACCGGCGACCTGGCGACGATCGACGACGAGGGCTATTGCAATATCGTCGGCCGGATCAAGGACATGGTGATCCGCGGCGGCGAAAATGTCTATCCGCGCGAGGTCGAGGAGTTCCTCTACCGCCACCCGAAAATCCAGGATGTGCAGGTGATCGGGGTGCCCGACCCGCGTTATGGCGAGGAATTGTGCGCCTGGGTGCGCTTGCGTGACGGCGAGACCGCGACCGCGGCGGAGATCCGCGCGTTCTGCGAGGGTCGGATCGCGCATTACAAGATCCCCAAATATGTAAAGTTCGTCGATGCCTTTCCGATGACCGTTACCGGCAAGGTCCAGAAATTCGTGATGCGCGAACAGATGATGGCGGAGCTTGGTTTGACCGCCGCCAAGACTGCCTGAGGCGAACCCGGTCATTACCGGGCGACGCGCGCACGTGGCCGCAACCGGCTCACCCCCACAGCCTGCGCTGTCCGCAGCAGCGACGCGCAAGGCGGTGGTGTTTATCGTCCTGATCGGCTGCGTCAGCCTGTTTGCCGATATGACCTACGAGGGCGGCCGCAGCATCGCCGGTCCGTTTCTCGGCGCGCTTGGAGCTTCGGCGGTGGTTGTCAGCGTCGTCGCCGGGCTTGGCGAGTTTCTCGGCTACGGCGTGCGTTACCTGTCGGGCCGCGCCGCCGATCGCCATGGCCGATACTGGCCGATAATGGCCGGCGGCTACATCGTCAATCTGTTGGCGGTGCCGCTGCTGGCGCTCGCCGCGTCATGGCCGGCGGCCATGGTGCTGCTGGTCGCCGAGCGGGTCGGGCGGGCGATCCGCGCGCCCATTCGTAGCGCCATGTTGTCCCATGCCGCGACCCGGACCGGCGCCGGCTGGGGCTTCGGTCTGCACACCGCGCTCGACCAGACCGGCGGCATGGCCGGCCCGCTGCTGGTGGCGGCGGTGGTGGCGACAAGCGCCAATTATCGGCTGAGCTTTGCCATCCTGCTGGCGCCGGCGCTGGCCTCGCTGACGGTACTGGCCGCGGCGCGGCTGCTCTATCCGGACCCTCGCGGCCTTGAACTCGCCATCCCCGGCGTCGAGCCCGGTGTGTGGTCGGGCTTTGGCCGCAATTTCCGCCTCTACACAATCGCGGCGGCACTGGTCGGGGCCGGGTTTGTCGATTTCGCGCTGATCGCGTTCTACCTCGGAAAGGCGGCGGTGGTGAGCGCGTCTGCGATCCCGATGCTTTACGCGCTGGCGATGGCGACAGAGGGGACGGCCGCGCTGTTGCTGGGGCGGCTGTTGGATCGCTTCGGCCACGCCGTGCTGATCGCCGGAATCGTGCTCGCCGCCGCCGCGACGCCGCTGGTGTTTCTCGCCGGTGTCGCGGGCGCGGTTGGCGGCGCCGCGCTGTGGGGAGTGGGCACGGCGGTTCAGGACACGCTGTTTCAGGCGCTGCTCGGAGCCGACATCCCGCGCGATCGGCGCGCCACGGCCTATGGCCTGTTCGACGCGTTGCGCGGCGCCGCCTGGCTTCTGGGCAGCGTCGCGCTCGGGGTGCTTTACACGGTGAGCTTGCCGGCTTTGGTCGCGGTCTCGCTGCTGTTGCAGCTGGCGGCGCTACCGGTTCTCGTATTCGGTTGGCGACGGATCGCCCTCTGAGCGGCGACGACCGACCGGTCCCGTTCAGGCGAACTCGCGCGCGGCTTCGTTGAAGCTTTCAAGCTGCCCGACGGTCTCCTTGCCGAATACGACCGGCACAAACGCGCCGACGGCCACGACGCCGAGCAGGGTTCCGAAGAACACCCCCGGGGAATGCGTATGGGCTTCGAGAAAGGCGGGCATCGCGACACCGGCGAACAGGCGACCGAACGACTCGCCGAAGAAATGGCCGCGGCCGCGCAATGCCGTCGGAAACTGCTCGGAGAGATAGACCCGGACCGCCGGAAATGACGACAGCACGGTAAATCCGGTAATCAGCGCTCCGGCCACGAAAACAACGGTCGCATAGCCGCCGGCGAGATGGGCGACCATCATCAGCGCAAGACCCGGAACCGCGCCGCCAAAGCAATAGAAGATCGCCCAGCGCCGGCCGATGACCTCCATGATGAAACCGGTGAAAAACTTGCCCGGCACGCTCGCCATGAACAGCAGGGAACTCAGCCCGAAACTCAGCGCCACCGCCGCCCCCTGGTCGACCAGCGCCTTCGGCACCAGAATGGCGCTGGCGTAATAGCAGGTGCCGGCGGCGATCGAGCAGAGGATGCCGACCGCGGTCCAGCGCAGCTGGCCGCGCGCGAACAGCGCCGAAAATGGCGGCAATTCCTCGCGCGCAACCGCGAGCTGCGACCCCAACCCGGCCAGTGTCAGCGGCGGCACGCGGTTGCCGGCGCGGCGGATCATGTCGTTGACCGCGTCCACCGCGGCCTGCGCATGGCCGCGACGCAACAACCAGCGCGGGCTGTCAGGCAGCAGAAAATAAAGCAGCGCCGGCACCACAAACAGCGCCAGCCCGCCGGGCAATGCGATCAGCCGAAAGCCGTTCGGATTGCCGGCGAGGAAAAAGCTGATGAATGGCAGCAGGGTGAAGGCGCTCGCCAGCATGACCTCGTAAATGGCGCCGTAGGTACGGCGATGCTGGGCCGGCATCAATTCGGCGGCGATCGGGAACGGTGCCGAGATGGCAAAGCCCAGACCGATCCCGGTCAACAACCGCAGCCCAATCAGCTGTGTCGCCGTGTGCGCGAACGGGATTAATAGGGTAAAGAAGGTGCTGAGGATCACGCCGATCTGCATGACGGTCTTGCGGCTCAGGCGGTCGGACAAGGCGGCCGCGGTCAGTCCCGACAACGCCACCAGCAGGGTGGGGCCGAGAACCAGCCACCTGATGTCGCCGCCGGTCAGATGCAGCGGGCCTTTGGCCAGCACGATAAGCGAACCGCCCAGCGCCAGATCGTAGCCTTCGACAAAGCCGACCAGACCCAGCACCAGAATCAGCCCGATATGGTAGGGCGCAAACGGGATGCTGTCTTGCTTGCGCCCCAGCCTTTCGAGGGCCGATTCGCCGACTGTCGGAAGCGGAGTGGCAGTCGTCATTTTTTTGATCCTTGTTGTTGTGGTTGTGGGTTGCCAACCTTCCGCCGCTCCTATGCCCTCTCTGCGATTTTTGCTCAAGCCTGACAACCGCGGGATAAGCATTTGTCCGCTAAAGTGGGCGGCGCGTCCGCGCGGCCTCCGCCAGAGCGCGGGTCGCGGGAACAAGGACCGGACGGCAACCGTTCTTGACGAGGCGGTTCTGCCATGCCGGCAAGTTCAGACCGGCAATTTTTTTGGAAGGAACGAAGAGTGAAGGCGCGATCGATTATGACCGTTGTCGCCGCTACCGGAATGATCCTGGCGCTGACGGGTTGCACAAATCCCTACGATCCCGGACAGCGCGCTCTCGGTGGCGGTCTGATCGGGGCGGGCACCGGAGCGGCGATCGGCGGTATTGCCGGTGGCGGCACCGGGGCTGCCATCGGCGCTGCCGCCGGCGGTGCAGTCGGGGCCATCGCTGGCGCGGCGACCACCCCGCAGCCCCCGCCGCCGCGATACTAAGGTCGCAGAACGCGTCGTGAGGCCCGGCCAACCGCAATGGTCGGGCCTCGGTGTGTTGGGGTGGGGAGGCGCCTCGATCAGCCCGGCGGTGCCGATTTGATCAGGTCGGCAATCTGACGCACGGTCGCCTGTTGTTGAGCGGGTGTCGCCAATTGCCCACCGGCGTCAGCCTCGATGACCCGCGGAGCATGCCCGGGTGCGGCCGGCACCGAGGTCTCGATCAACCGCGGCCGGTGTTGCGGGATCGCCGGGCCCGGCGGCGCCACGGTCGAATTGGGCGCGATCGCAAAGGGCGATCCCGGGCCGCAGGCGTCACCGGATTTCCGGACCGAGACTTTGGGTGGGCCGCTGCCGTCGTAGGAATAGGTCATCTCTTCGTTGCAGGTGCCGGCGCCGGTCGCGGCCGAGGTGACCACCACCCCCGAAACCTGCCCCGATCCGGCCGGAGGCAGCGCCGCCATCGCCGCCTGGATCGCCGAGTTCGGCCCTATCAACCAGACCGGGGCGTCGGCCAAAGCTTCGGCTTCGGCGATCAATTGCGCGGTAGCGCTCTCCTGCACGGCGGCGAGACGGTAGAGTTCGGCCGGCGGCGGAGCCACGACGTCAAATCCTTGCGCTGCCCACAGCGCAGGGTCGGTCGGGAACACGGCGCCGGCGCCGGGCAGCATCACGATAATTGCGCCGGGAGAGGTGCGGGCGGCGACGGTGTAAACGCCCCCTGGGCCTGCCGGCACCCCCGCAGCCTGGTAAGGAAGGGCCGCGGCCTCGGCAGCGGGCGCCGCATAGCGCGGCGTCAGACCGGTCTGGATCGCGGCAAAGGATGGCGGCGATGAGGGCGCCGGAGGGGCATAAGCCTGCGGCGGCGAACCCGGTCCGCCCGTGCAAGCCACGATCAGCGGCAGCAACGCAATACAACTGCAGAGGCTTACGGCTCGCTGCTTCCACATCGATACGTCTCCTCCGAAGACTATTCCGCGCGCGATAATTCGCTGCCGATTCGGGCGATTTCTAGGCCGCGCCCCCGCCTGCGACATCGCTCCGCGCCGACCTGGCCCGCCGGGCCCGGGGTCGCCTGTGCAAGTCCCGGCGCGATGGTTGCGGGTCTTGAGACTCCCTCCCCCGGCCTGTCCGACTGCCGGCGCCATTCCCGGCGGCTACCGGGCGTCGGCGGCGGACGGCTCCGGCATGTCCCCACGCTCGATCAGCACAACCTCACCGAGCCGGAGCTGGCCGCTGAAAGCGGGCCGTTCGTTCGCCACGCGCAATTGCAGCGGGCGGTCGGGCAATTGATCGAAGCTCAAGGCCAGCGCGAGCGTGGCCACACCCGTTTCCGACGCGCGAATGGTCGTGCTGGAAAGCATTGCCCCCGCCCATACCTCCACGACGAAATTATGCTCGACAGCTTCCGGCGAAATTTCGAAGCTTGCCGTCAAGAGCCAGTTTCCGCGCGGCGGCAGGATTTCGGGGCCTGACAGCAGGCAGCGCGCGCGGCCGGTGATGTCGAGCGCGCCGGCCACCGGCTCGCCGGGCCGGTCGCCACAGCAGAACAGCTCGGGCTTCCACAACAGCCGTCCCGGTCTGCCGTGGTCAGGACCGCCCAAGCCGCCTGAGACGGCGCGATAGGGATCGAGCCCCCCCGCCGCAACGGCCTGCTCGCTCTCGGTCAGACCATCCCACCACGCCGCCACCGCCGCCGCCGACAGCGCCGGTTCAGCCGGCTCCGTGCGGCCGGCCGCGTCGGCGACAGCCGGCGGATCGAGCCCGAGGCGAAAATGTCGCGCAATTGCGGCTGCCAGCTGGTCGTGGTCGTCAGCGGCGCTCCCGGCACGAACGACCAATGCGCCCGGCATATCGACAAGCTCCGTGACCGCGGCGCAGCTGCTGGCGACGATGCGTGTGGCCGCGATCAGTCCGTGACCGCGCCGCAGGACAAGATCGGCCAGCGCCGTGCGCGGATCGCCGAGCACAACCACGAATCGCTGGTTGGTTTCGGACAGCGCGCGGCTGACCCGCCCGCCCGGCTGATGGAATACGACCATGGCCCGCGCGGTGTCGTGCAAGAGGAGCTCGCGACCGATCTCCTCGAGCGTGTCGGCGCGCACTGTCGTAATGTCGTCAAACGCCCGCCGCAGCAGCGCCAGGGTCAGGCTCGCGCAACGCGACAGGGCGTCGCCGGGCAGGCCAATCACCGCATACAACATGGCCAACATGCCCGGAATTGCGTGCAGTTAACGATCAACGCCAAGCTCGGCTCGGCCGCGGCGGCATCGGGCATGTCGAAAGACGCTGTCAACGATCTGGCTCTCGACAAAATCGCAGCTGAGCCTGTTTTGGGATTTCTAACCAACCCCGCCGGCTGCTGTCGAGCCGGTGGCAAAGGCGGCTGCCGGTTCGGGAATGGCTTTGTCGAGCGGGCAATCGCTTGGTTGACACCGCAGCCGCTCGTGGCAATGGTGCGATGAGATGGCTCGGTGCTGGCCAAATCCGCCCACGCGGCGCGAGCGGACCGGCGATGGCAAGGCCGGCGCGACCGCCGCTGCCGCGGCGGTGCTTGGGGATGAGCGCTGCCGGATGCTGACCTGTCTCTGCCTTAACCACAATGTAATCTCCGCATGATCTTTGTTTCTGTCGGCCTGCCGAGCCGGTTCGCCGAATGGTGTGACAGCATCGTCGCAACCCTCGTGCAGGCCGCACTCGGACCGCCCGCCTTGGTAAGCGGCGCTACCTTCGAGGAGATTGCGCTGGCGGCGCTGCGGACAACCGAGCGCCACCTCGTCGTCGGCGTCCGCCAGCCCGATGACGCTTTTCGATCGCTGTTGGGCGAGTGGGGCAGGCGGTTTGTCGTGGCGCTCGATGATCCGCGCGCTGCGGTGCAAAATCTGACCTTGCGGCATGGGCTCGATTGGAAAAGCGCCTTGCGCGCGGCGGCCGGAAGCTGCGCCGCTCTGATCGGCACGATCGCGATCCCCGAGGCGCTCGTGCTCCGCGCCGATGACCATTTCCGCGACACCGTCGCGACCGCACAGGCAATGGCGGCCTGGCTCGATCTTCCATCCGATGCGGGCGCGATTGCCGGTTTGGTTTCGGCTTACGAAGACCCCGGCGCTGCCGCTGCCGACGACCTCGATTCGTGGTGGAACACCCTCGCCCAACAACAGCGATCAGCGATCGATGGGGCGCTGAATGCCTATCAGGAATATTTCCGCGAGGGCCGGCTTGGCCAGATCGTGTGGACGCGGGAATTGTTCTTTGTCGGCGACGATCCGCAGACCGCGGCCGACCATGTCATCGACATCGCCGGCCCGGTGCGCTACCTGTTGTTTGGGCCGTACATTGCTCTTCCCCCTGGCGAGTGGGATGCAAAGGTGGTGATTGCGGTCTCGAGCAAAGCAGCGGAATTGCCGTATACCGTCGAGATATTGGCCGGAGCGCAATTTGCGTGCCTGGCGCAGGGGACCATCCAACCACAGCGGGAAGGGCTGTGCGAGGCGCATTTGCGGTTCGCTATTGACGGCTCAACCGGCCAGCCGATCGAACTCCGCCTCGCCAATCTGCAACCCGCCGCCGGGCGATTGGCGCTGGTGCATGTCACCCTGTCGCCGATCGCGCAGCGCTCTGCCGATCTTCCGACCGAAATCAGCCGCGCGCTCGGTTTGTGATGACCGGTCGAAAACGTCATTGTTGCGGTTGCAGTCGGAACCCAGCGCGGGACCTCGGGCCGCTTCCCCCGGCTTGCCCATGGCAAGAGAGCCGCCATACCAACGCTCAGCGCTTGGCGGTCGCGCGGGCTGTGCTGCGGCCTGATCGTCCCGCCCGGATCTCGGAATGAGCAAGTGGCCGCCATGGCGGCGGACAGCGCCGGCGGCTCCGGAACCAGACCCTTCTTCCCAGGCACCGCCGCGCGCAGCCTCTATCGACGACGACGCTGACGCCCCTGTTCGGGCGCAGCCTAAATCATCAAAGCCGAGCGAACGCCGCAACCGTTTGTCGGCACTCGCGCAACGCCTTCCACCGCTGCTGGCGCCCGCGCATTTCGCCAGCGGGGATCGGTTCGAGCTCGAAGCGCTGTGCCGCGCGCAAGCCCAAGCCCTGTATCTAGGCGACCATGTCGCGGTCTGCCGCATATTGAGCCGCTACAAGCTGCTGCTCGACACGCGCGATCGCGGCTTCGCCGCGCATGTGCTGCTCGACGGCTATTGGGAGATGTGGCTGACGATCTTTGTGTGTCGGCACTTACGCGCGGGCATGATCGTCGTCGATGTCGGGGCGAATTTTGGTTACTACACCTTGCTGATGGCCGACCTCGTCGCCGCCAACGGCCACGTTTTTGCCGTCGAACCCAATCCTGCCGTCGCCGGATTGTTGCGGCAGTCGGTGCTGCTGAACGGCTTTGCCGAGCAAACCTCGGTCATCGAATGCGCCGCCGGTGCCCACTCCGCCGAACGCGTGGTGCTGTTCTCGCCGATGGGCGAATTCAAAAATGCACGCATCGTCGATACGCCGCAGCCGACAGAGGCGAATGAGGGCACCTTTTCCAAGGTTTCGCAAAAAACGATTGACGAAATTGTCGCGGACGCGCCGCGCGTCGATTTTCTGAAAATCGACGCCGAGGGAGCAGAGGAATTGATTATCGAGGGTATGGACCGTTGTATAAGTCTACATAAGCCCTCGTTTGTGCTCGAATTCAATGCGGCACGATGCAAACATCCAGACATCATGCTGCGTCGTTTGCTGGCACACTATAAAACGGTCTCTTATCTGGATTTTGATAGTCGGCTGGTCCCAATCACTGAAGCCGAACTCATTGCGCAAAGACGGGGACAGGATTGGCTCCTGTTTTTTGACCACGATACTGCCGTTGCCTGAGCGGGTGCGGGGCTCGCGCAACTGGTCTTGCCTGGCGATTGATCCAGCCCGCGTTCGCACAACGCTAAAGGCCGACGCGTGCGGGCGCGGCACCAAAGCCGACCGCGCCCTCAGGCGGCGGGCGCATCGAAGGCGGAGACCCCGAGCCGCTCACGCCAAGGATTGCTTTTGAGCCCGCAGCGCTGTAGCCAATCGCCCCATTTCCACGCCGCCACGCTGCGCAGGCCGAGACCGGCGGTGGTCCATGGCGCCAGCGCTGTCAGCGGCAAGAACGGACTGCGCCGGCCATAGGCCCAGATCTCGACCCGCAACGAGGCGCCGGCGCTGGGGCCGCGGGCGTGAAAACCGAAGGTGTCGGCAACGACCAAGGTGTTGGACGGTACCGCAAAAACGCGCGGCGGCGGCAAGCCGAGCTTTTCCAGCTCTGCCGGCGCGATGCGGAATGACCCCTGTCGGGTCTCGGCATCCGGCGAATGACGCGCATCGAGGCTCGTGCGTCGTTCCCAGGCGAGCCGTTCGGGCGTCAGACGATGCGAGCCGGGGACATAGGTGAACGGCCCGCCATCGGCGGCGACGTCGGTCAGAAACAGCCACGCCTTGACGGTTGGATGAAACGTGTCGGCGTGAAAAAAGGTTTGCGGGTCGCGCGGGCCCGGGCGGGCATGGCGCAAAATGCTTTGGATCCAAACCACCGGCTCGGCGTCGCGGCTGCCGACGTAGCGGATCAGCCCGCGCCACAACGGCGAGTGCAGCACCGTGGCAAGCGTCGGCAACCGCGCCAAAACCGCCGGGGCGAGCGCGATTTTGCGCAGGATCGTGTCGCCCTCGGCGATTTCCCGCAGCGGGCCGCGATAGCGCCGCACTTCCTCGAGCAGCGCGCCGAACTGGGCCGCCGGCAGAAAATCGCGGCGCAGCACAAAGCCGTCACGCTCGAAGGCCTCGCAATCCGAGGCCGGGATCAGCCGCGCCAGCCTTTGCCGGCGCGCGGTCGCCAAATGATGAGCGAGCCTGACGCGAGCGGCATGCAAGCCCCATTGGTTGAGCCGCCGGCTGCCGATAACCGGGTTGCGTTCGAACGACTTCGCTTGCGTCAACAGGGCCGCCGTCCACCACGGCATCAGCGCCGCCTGCTGCAGCCTTACCGCCATGCCCGTTTCCGCACCCCCCGCGCAAACTGCTGCGGCGCCGCCCCTCGCAGCGCCCTGAGGCGCGGTTTGGCGCGAGCGCGTGAGCCTGCGGCACCGCAACCCAAAAGGTAAGGTTCATTTCGTCCGGCGTCTATCGCACACTTCGGACATGGCATCCGCGCCGCCTTGGCCCATCCTCGCCCGCACACGATCTGCCCGCGGCGGCTCGAGATCAGGCTTACCGCCCCGGACCGAATTGCTGGCGGCGCTGTTTCCCGAGCTTGCCGCGTCGCCGCTCGCGGCCCCTTCGCTGACGCTCGCTTGCGGCATCCTGCGAGCGCCGCCACGGGGACGCGGCTCGCCCTTGGCGCTGAGCTTCACCCCCGCGACAGCCCCGATGCGGGCGCTCCAAGCGCCGCCGCTTACTTCCGCCGCAGTGCTGACCGCGCGCGGCTGGGAGACCCCGGAGCTGCTGGCGCGCGCGGCCGCGGCGCGGCGCGAGCTGGTCGCCGCGCGGGTGGGCGGCGACTGGTGGATGCATGGCGCGCCGGTCGAACGCGTCGGCCGCGCCCTGGTGCTGCTCGACGAAGCGGGGCCCGCTGACGCCCTCGCAAATGCGATGCTGCGCGCCGCGCTCGCCGATTATCCGCCCGAGGATATCACGCTGCTGATGCCCAATTGCGGCCGCCGCCCTGACATCCTGGCGGCCGCGCAAGGGTGCCAAATTGTCGCCGCCGCAACCGACCCGTGGCCGCTGATCGAGCAGGCCGAACGCATCTATTGCGCCGGCGGCGAAACCGGTTTCCTCGCCCTTCTGGCCGGCCGCGAGGTCCGGTGTTTCGCCGACAGTTATTATTCGGGCTGGGGGGTTACGGCCGATGCCGCCGGGGTAACAGCGCGGCCCTTTCGGCGCGGCGTAGACGAAATCTTTGCCGGCGCCTGTTTGGTCGCCACCCGCTGCCTCGACCCGTATCGCCAGAGGCCCGCGGCGTTTGAAGACGTTGTCAGGATCCTCGCCGAATGGCGCCGGATCGAGGAGGCCAACCGTCGGATCGCGGTCTGCGTCGGCATGTCGTTCTGGAAACGCCGCCAGGTCGCAGATTTCTTCCGATCCACCGCCGGCGCGCCGCGCTTTTGCCGCAACGCTCGACAGGCCTTGGCGGCGACGCGCGCCCGGCCCGGCAGTGCGATCGCGGTATGGGCGACGCGGGTTCCGCGCGGACTGCCGCAGGTCGCCGTCCGCGAGCGGATCCCCTTGCTCTGGGTCGAAGACGGGTTCGTCCGCTCGGTCGGGCTCGGCTCCGATTTTATGCCGGCGGCCTCCCTGGTCATCGACCGCGGCGGGATGCACTACGATCCGCGGATCACGAGCGATCTCGAACGGCTGCTGCGCGAAACCCGTTTCGACCCCGCGATGATCGAGCGCGCCGGCCGGCTGATCGCTGATCTCGTCGCCCATGGGATCACCAAATACAATCTGCGCGCGCCCGGTTCGCCGGTCGCCAACACGGTTCTCGCCGCCGCCGCGGGCCGGCGCCGCATCCTCGTTCCGGGTCAGGTGGAAGACGATTTGTCGGTGCGGCTCGGTGGCGCCGGAGTGCGCGGCAATGCCGACCTCCTCGCCCGGGTGCGGGCCGCAAATCCCGACGCATTTATCATCTATAAGCCGCATCCCGATGTCGAAGCCGGACATCGCGCCGGAATGGTGCCGGATCGGCTGGCCCGCCGCTTTGCCGACGCCGTCGTGCGCGACCAATCGACCGCCTCGCTGCTGGCCGAGATAGACGAGGTTCACACGCTGACCTCGTTGACCGGGTTCGAAGCCCTGCTGCGCCGCCGCCGCGTGGTGGTTTATGGGCGCCCGTTCTATGCCGGCTGGGGCCTGACCGCCGATCTTGCGCTTGCCGGGCGCGGCCGCCGCCTCTCCCTGGAAGAGCTGGTCGCCGGCGCGCTGATCGTCTATCCGCGCTATCTCGACCCGGTGACACGGTTGCCCTGCCCGCCGGAGGTCGTGCTCGAACGCTTGCAAGACCCGAGGCTGTGGCGTCCGGGTCTGCTGGTTGCGGCGCGCCGCCTGCAAGGGATGGTGGCGCGTCGCTGGCAGGCGCAGTTTCGCAGCCGGCGGGCAGCGCCGGATGACCGGTCGTGATCGGCACCCCACCGATGAGGCTCCAAGCTCGTCGGGGCTCGACCCCGAGACCTTTGGCCCGGCGCGCAACCGGTTGCGTCGACCGACCGGGTACGACAAAGTGGCGGCGACCTCGGCTGGCTGCGCGTTGATGACCGAATGCGACCTGCTGCGCTGACCTGGGCGCTGGCGCCGTTCTACGCGATGGCGCTCGCCAGCGGCGCCAAGTCGTTTCGCGACAATCCGATTATCGGCAGCCCGACGCTCAATCGCGCCGGCCTTCACGTTGCGCGCCTGCGGCTCGCTTGTCGGATGGCGGAATGGCGGCGCGCGAGGCTGCAAAATCTGGTCTCAGCCGAAGAGCGGGCCGCCTTTGCCCGCGACGGTTTTATCGTCAAATACGATTTTCTGCCGCCGCCGGCGTTTGCCGCGGTTCGGCGCGAGGCGCTGGGCTTCGTGGCGCCGGCGCGCGAGCAATGGCAAGGCGACGCTTTGACCCGGCGCATCGCGCTCGACCGTCGCGCCCTGGCGCAGCTTCCGGCGCTGCGGGCAATGGTCGCCAGCCCGGAATGGCTCGGCCGGGTGCGCTATGTCGGCTCGTCGCTGCTGGAGCCGCTGGTCTATGTGCAGACGATTTTTACCCGCACCCGGCGCGCCGCCCCCGACCCGCAAACCCGTTTGCACGCCGACACGTTTCACCCGACGGTCAAGGCGTGGCTGTTTTTGACCGATGTCGCCGATGACGAGGCGCCGTTTGTCTATGTTCCGGGATCGCACCGCCCGACGCCGCGACGGCTGGCCTGGGAGCGGCGAATGTCGGTCACGGCCCGCCACAGCAGCGATTATCAGGCGTCGCGCGGTTCGCTGCGCATCACCGCCGCCGAGCTTGGCCGGCTTGGTCTGGGTCAACCTGTCGCCTTCGCGGTACCGGCCAACACGCTGATTGTCGCCGATACCATGGGCTTTCACGCACGCGGGCCGTCGGCCCGTTCGGTGACCCGCGTCGAGATCTGGGCCTACAGCCGGCGCAACCCGTTTGTGCCGTGGCTCGGCGGCGACGTCGCCGCGTTCCCCCCGGTCAAGGGTCGCGCCGTGCCGCTCTATTGGGCGGCGATGGATCTTTGCGAGCGCCTCAAGCTCGGCCGCAACCCGTGGCGGCGGGCGGGTCCGACGACGGCGCTGAACCCGCCTTGCGCGCCCGCGGCCGGGTGATCGGGCGGACGCCGCCAACCACCGCGCCGCCCAACGTAGCCGCCGCGCTTATTGGCCGGCCGGCGATGCGGCGCCGGCCACTTCCGCCAAGAGCCGATGGATCGCGGCGAAATGGTCCTCCCATTGCGGCGGCCGCCACCCGGCCAATCGCTGCAGCTGAGCATCCCGCCGCGCCGACGCCGGGGCGGCATAGGCAAGGATCGCCTCGCGCCACCGGACGCTGTCGAGCGGGTCGATGAATTCGGGCACATCGCCGCCGGTCTCGCGCAGCGCCGGCAGGTCGCTGCACAGGGCCGGCACGCCCAGGGCCAACGCCTCGATAAGCGGGAAGCCAAACCCCTCGGCGAAGGACGGCAACAGCAGCGCCCGCGCCCCTTGCAGCAGCGGCGCCATCTCGCGGTCGGGCAAATCGTTGCGCTCAACAACCAGCCCGCGCAGCGTCGGGCAGCGTTCGAGCAAATCGATCGATCCTTGGCTAAAATTGCCGCGCTGGCCGACCAAAATCAGCCGCGGCGCCCGCGTGCCAAGATCGGCAGCCAATTGCCGCCACAGCTGGAGCAGCAGGAGGTGGTTCTTGCGTCCCTCGATCGTGCCGAGACAGACGAAATAGGGGGCGGCACCCGGTTGCGGCGGCGGCGTCGCAGCGGGCAGCCGGCAGCCGAACGGCGCCACGACAATCGGGGGTGAGCGGCCGGCGCGCCGCAAATAGGGTTCGAGTTCCCGGCGCGTGACGCTCGAGGCGACGATGATCGCGTCAGACAGGGCAGCCGCGGTTTCGATCCGGCGTCGATGGCGTCGGTCCTGGCCCGGCTTGGCGTATTCGGGAAAGCGGATCGGGATCAAATCGTGGATCAGGCAGACAAAGCGGGCGCCGGCGTCGCGTTTGATCCGGGCGATCGGTGCCCGCGCCTCCAATCGGAAATGCGAAACATTCAGATAGATCGGCGGCGAGAATTGCGATTGCTGGTGCGCTCGTAACCAGCGTCCTCCGCGCAGCAACGCGCGGGTTCGCAAACCGAGGGCCAGCCGCCTGATGTGACGCTGATCGCCGCGCCGCGCCGCGCCGTCTGCCCACGCCGCCGATAGCGCCGCGATATAGGGCTCGACCTCGGCGCCGGCGAGACAGCCGATCCCGCCGACGGCGTTCACCGCCGCAAAGCCAAGCTCGTTATGGGCCGCGATCAGATGTTGGGCATAGGCGAGTTCGACCCGGTCGATACCGGTTGCCGCGCTGCGCCCGGCCCGCGAGATCAGGCGCGACACGTCGAGCATGATCGGACATCGCTCCGCGCTCATGCCAACGCACGGTACAGCGCACCGACGCGCTCACGATAGAGGTCGACCGAGAATTTGGCGGCTTGGAGCCGGCCTCGCCGTTCAAGCTCGGCTGCGAGGTCGTGGTCCTCGGCGACGGTTCGGATCGCTGCGGCAATCTCGTCGACGCTGTAGGGATCGACCAGCAGCGCGGCATCTCCGGCAACCTCGGGAACCGCCGATTCGCGCGAGGTGACAACCGGCGTGCCGAGCACCATCGATTCGAGAACCGGCAGGCCAAAGCCCTCGTAAAGCGACGGAAACACGACCGCACGGGCGCCGCGGATCAATGTCACCAGCATCGAAAACGGCACGTAATCGAACCGGTAGACGGATCGCTTGGTACGCCGGTTCGATTGCGCCTCGTAGCGTTGCCGATCACGCAGTTCGCCGATCAGCCTTGTCTCGGGCTCGTTGTGCCAGCCGCGGCCGGCCACCAGCACCAGCGGGATATCGACGCCCGAGGACAGATAACCTTCGATCAGACGCCCGACATTTTTCTTCGGTTCGAGGGCGCCAAAAAACAGCAGATATTCCTTGAAGCCGAGCCCGAACGTTCCTTCCAGCTGCTCGCTGACCATCTCGTCCGGACGCTCCCGCAACGCCGCCGGAAAATCCACTGCTTGATAGGTATTGGTGACGCGTTGTTCGTCGACGCCGAGCAAAGTGACGATGTCGCGCTTTGAATTTTCCGATACCGTGACGATGTGGTCGGCCCGCCGTGCGATTTTTTGCAGCAAACGAAAAATCTGGCGCTTGTTGTCGAGGGTCGTAAACGGCAAGCGCAACGGCACGAGGTCATGGATCGTGTATATGTTGCAGTTTGCCTTCGCCCGGATCGGCAGCGGGTAAGTACAATGAAAGATATCAGGCTTTGCATCAAAGCTCAGCCGCAGAAACCGGTTGGTCCGCGCAAAATGCTCGCGGGCGCTGGCAAACAGCCGCCGGCTGGCAAAGGCCTGGTGCGGCCCCGGCCAGGTCGCCTCAAACTGGCGGCGTACGACAACCCCGTCGAACGCCACCGGTCGCGGCTTGACCGGTGTAAAACCGCGCAACTGATCGGCAAAGCAATTGATGATCTGCCGGGCGAGCGGCGGCTTGACCGCCTGTTTTTCATCGAAGAAGGCGATCTCGCGCAGCACCGGGTCCTTGGGCGGGTTGTCGGGGGCGGTATAGACCACCCCGACTTCGTAGCCGAGATCGCGGACGACGCGGGTCAATGTGCGGGTATAGGTGGCGACCCCGGTTCCCTCCGTCAGCGCCAGGTTGAGACCGTCATAGAACACGCGGCCAGCCATCCCCCACCCCTTCCCTACTCCGCTTCCCGGCGATCCGCCTCGATCGGCTGGGGTCGCTGTGCGCCGCGCGGGCGGCATCCCGGCCGATGCCGGCCACAGCTTGCTTGGCGATTGCCGAGCCGGCGCGGCGCCGGGCCGGCAGGGCGACGGCAGCGGCTTGGGACAATGCCGTCGAGGTTCACAGCGCGGCGTAGATGTCGAGCGCCAAATCCAGGTCGTCAAACACCTTGCCGCGTCCACGGTGCAAAACCAGCGCTCGCGAGCAATAGCTCTTGACGAGTTCCGGGATGTGGGACACCAGGATCAAGGCCCGGTTGGCGCGTTTTTCGAACAGCTCTTCGTGTGAACGGCGCTGAAACCGGTGATCGCCGGCAGCGATGACTTCGTCGATCAGATAACAATCGAAATCGACAGCCAGTGATAGCGCGAAATTGAGACGACCGGCCATGCCGGTGGAATAGGTCTTGACCGGCTCTGACAAGAACTTTCCCAGCTGCGCGAAATCCTCGACATAGTCGCGCAGCTCTTGAAACGGCTTGCCATAGACCCGGGCGATAAAGCGGATATTGTCGTTGCCGGTCAACACGCCATGGAGCCCGCCGACCAATCCGACCGGCCACGAGACCGACATCGACCGCTCGATCGTGCCGGCCGAGGGCAGTTCGATACCGCCGATCAGGCGGATCAGGGTCGATTTGCCGGCGCCGTTGCGGCCGAGCACCGCGAGCTTTTCGCCCGGTTCCAGCGAAAACGATATGCGGTCGAGAACCCGGTGATGGCCGCCCTGCTTGCTCGGATAATCCTTGCAGAGATCTTCAACCCTCAGCATCGGTTTGCCGCGCTCGATGCACGCTGTCCGCCGCTCCCACCTCAGGCGGCGGCGTGCTCGCGCACACTTGCCACCAGCAGCCAGGCAATGCCGTAAACCAGCAGGCAGCTGGCCAGAACCATCGAAAACGACACGATCCGCTTTGGATAGAGCGGGTAATCGGGCAGGTTCGGCGTGGCGATGGTTTCGATATAGAGCTGTTGACGCTGGGCGTTGAGCCGTGCGGCTTCGAGCGATTTGAGCGCCGAAGCCAGCTGCGCCTCCGCCATGTTACGCGCGACATCGAGCCGCTCATAAGCGCTCTCGAGCGAGGCGACCGAATTGGTATTGCCGGTGATCTTGCTGTGTTCATCGGCGATCAGCTTGTCGAGCGAGGCGATCCGGGTCTTGAGCACCGGAATCTGCGGACTGCTCGGCGAGTTCCGGAGGGCGTCGGCCAATTGCGCCAGCGCGGCGGCACGCTGCGTGTTCAGCACCTCGAGCAGCTTCAATGGGCCCTCGGCCGCCGTCTTCGGATCGAGCATCTTTTCCTGGATGCGGTAGGCGGTCAGCTTCGCCTGGATGTCGGCGATCTGTTGCTCGGTGTCGTGAACCTCTTTTTGAAAGCTGCGCAACGCGTCCTCGCGCGCGCGCTCATTGAGTTCGTTGACAAGCTGCTCGCTGGCTTTGAGCAGACTGGCCGCGATCCGATGCGCGTCTTCCGGGCGAAACGCCTTGACGCTCAACGTGGTAATGCCGGTCGAGGTATCGGTGTCGACGCTGACGAACCGGCCATAGGCTTTATAGAGGGCCTCGAAATCTTGCCGCCACGACAATAACCCCGGGAAACGGTAAACGATGTCCCCCTCCGGCCGGCCAAAGATCGCGCGCAGATTGTCTTCACGATCGAGCTTGCGCACGGCGTCGCGCGACATGATGAACGCCTGCACCATCTCGGCCTCTTCCTCGCCCTGCTGGCTGAAGGTCGAGCCCTCGAACAGCGCGGCGAGACCGCCGGTCGATCCCGAAGCGCCGGGACCGCGGACGACAAATTGCGCTTGCGACAGATAGAGGTCTGAGGCGATGCCGAAATAATAGACGGCGGCAATCAGGGTCGGCACCCCGACAATCGCCCAAAACCAGATGTTGATCGCGCCGAAAAGACTGCGCACCGATCCGGCCGCGCGCGGACCAACCACCACACCGGCCGCCGCCGAGCGCGCCTGAGCAAATCCCGAACGGCGCAGGCGCAGGAAGTTGATCATGGCCATTTCGTCAATCCGACAAGACCTAACCGCGACCGCTCGCGCGGCCACTCGGCCGGAAGTTTAGCCGATTGCCGGTGCCGGTGGTAGCGACGCAGAAGCGCAGCCATGGGGCGACCGCAGCGCCGCGGCAGCCGCTCATAAATCCTCGCCCAGCGCCGCCAATTCCGCGCCGGCGCTGCCGCTGCCGGCGGGATCGAGCATCAGCGAACGCCGATAGGCGGCCCGGGCATCATCGAGCCTGCCCTGCAACTTCAGCGCGTGACCCAGCTGCAAATAGGTATCGGCCGCCGGCGGGCCGTAGCGCAGCGCCTGGCGATAGGCGTTTTCCGCTTGGGCGAGGTTTCCGGTGTGCTTCAAGGCGTGCCCATACTGAACCCAAAGTGCGGGAGCCCGGGGCAGGAGCCGCAACGCGCGGCGGTACAACAAGGCCGCCGCCTCCCACTGCTCCGCGTCGCGGGCGCGATCGGCAGCGGCCAAACGCGCCAATCCCGCACCGACCGGAAAGCGCCATGCGGCCCGCCGGCGCGCCGCCGCCCGGCGGAGCTTGAACCAGGGACGCCGCATCTCATGCCCCGCCGCCCCGGCCTTTCTCGCCCTCGGAAGCGGGGCGGGCTTGACCGCGGCGGCGGCGTATCCCGCGCTGCGCCAATTTTCCCACAGCGCCTGATCGACCCGGTTGGCGTCGCGAAAGCGATCGCATTCAGCCGATGAGAGCGATGCGGCGGTCAACAGCGGCCAACCGGTTTGCGCTTGCAATTCGGCCGAGGTGTTGCGGCGCGGTGCCGTTGGCGGCACGCCGAGGGCGGGGGCGAGTGTGGCGATCAGGCGATCGCAATCGCGGTGCGCACCGACAAACCAGAAGCCGGCAAATGCCCGGTTGATGGCCTCGTATTTGGCCTCGTCCGACATCAACCAGAGCGTGCGGCGGGGAACTTCCAGCCAGCGCGTCAGCAGAAAATGGGCGATGAAATTGACCGGCTGCGCGCGCAAATGAAGGGCAAAACTATACGTCCCGAGACCGATGGCGATGTTGTTCATCATCTGCCAGTTGTAGAGCGAGATCTGCAATTCGAGAGGATCGCGCAGCAGCACGATCGGACGGATCTCGCGGCCGAAAAACAACCCGGCGAAGGCGCGGGTCAGTTGATGCCCGGCGATCACGCGTGCCCGGCCCGGATCGGGCAGCGCGGCCGCGCGCCGGCCGGGCGTCAGCTTTACCCGGCACGTCGTTTGCCAGAACGCTCCCGGTGCGCAGTGGCGCGCGAAGTGTTGCTGCAGCGTCTGGCCGGCGGTTTTCGGGATATGCAACAGGAAATAAACGCAATCGTCATCGCGGCGGTCGCGGGACATCTCAAGCGCAAAGCAGGGGGAGCGCGGATCAGGGTTCGCGGCCCGCGGTGTCAGGACGGGCCGAGGAAGCGTACCACCGCCCGACGGGGACGGCGCAGAGGCATCGCCATTTGCCGATTCCGCCTCGGCGGCGCCGGCCGCCCAGCGGGATTGGAGTCGATGCACCAGCTCTCCGGCCGTGACCCGACGCCCATCTCGGCCGCTTTGGCGACACCCGCCGGCTGCAATTGGCCCGGCTCCGCAGCCGCGCGCCCGGCGGTCCGGGCGATGCTGCGGCCTCAGACCCGCTCCTGCGGGCGGTCGGCAACCCCGGCCGAACCGGCGGGGCTCGCCGCGGCTGCGGGCGGCGGCACCTGCGCGGCCGGCGCCGTGCCGGGCCCGGGTTCGTCCCCTTCCTGCATGCCGGCCTTGAAGGCTTTGATGCCCTTGGCAAAATCGCCCATTACCCGAGGCAGCTTGCCGGCACCGAACAGGATCAGCACGATCGCCAAAACCACTATCCAGTGCATCAGACTGAAGGAACCCATGGCCACGACCCCGGAAGGCTGACAAGCCTCGTTCTAACAGGCCCGTCTGCGCCGTTGCAAGCTGAGCACGATACATCGCCGCGCTCTGCGGTTTGTTGACGAAGTCGTGCCCGAGGCTCGAAATTCAAGTATCCCGATCGGAGAGCCGCGTCGATGACCCGATACCCGCCGCCCCATCCCACCCCTTGGCCAACCCGGCCGCCCGCTGCCGCCGGGCTCGACCCCGACCGCGTCGCGGCCGCGGCGTCCCACGCCGAACGGCATGAAACGCCATGGACGCGCGACCTTGCCGAGATGGTCCTGACCGATTTCGGCGAGCGCCCGCCATGGAACGAGACCCTCGGGCCGGTGCGGCCGCGCGGCGGTCCAAACGGGCTGGTGCTGCGCGGCGGTGATATCGTCGCCGAGTGGGGCGATACGTCGCGGGCCGATATGACCTTCAGCGTCGCCAAGAGCTATCTGTCGATCCTGGCCGGCCTCGCCTGGGACCGCGGTCTGATCGCCGATCCGCACGAACCGGTGCGGCGCACTGTCGCGGATGGCGGTTTCGAGCCTCCGCACAACCATAGGATCACTTGGCACCACCTGCTGCAGCAGACCTCTGAATGGGAAGGGGTGCTGTGGGACAAGCCTGACCTGATCGACCGCAACCGCTCGTCAGGGGGCCGCGTCGCGGCGGCGCCCAAGGGCACCCATCGCGACTTGCAGCCGCCCGGCGAGTTCTGGGAATACAATGATGTGCGCGTCAACCGGCTGGCGCTGGCGCTGTTGCGGCTATGGCGGCGGCCGCTGCCCGAGGTGTTTGGCGAAATGGTGATGGCGCCGATCGGCGCCTCTTCCGATTGGGAATGGCACGGCTACCGCAATTCCTGGGTCGAGATCGACGGCCAGCGCATGCCGTCGGTGTCGGGCGGCGGCCATTGGGGCGGCGGCGTCTTTATCGGCGCCCGCGACCAGGCGCGGATCGGCTTGATGCTGCTAAACCGCGGCGTGTGGGAGGGCCGTCGCATCCTTTCCGAAGCCTGGATCGAGCGCATGCTCGAGCCCTGCCCGCTCAATCCGCAATACGGCTATTTGTGGTGGCTCAACACCGGCCGCGGGCTGTTTCCCGGCGCGTCGGAAGCCGGCTATTGCGCGCGCGGCGCCGGCGGCAATCTGACCTGGATCGACCCGGACAACGACCTGGTAGCGGTGTTGCGCTGGACCGACCCGGCGGCGATGGCCGGCTTCACGCGCCTGTTGAGCGAGGCGGTTGGCGCTTAATCGACCAGCTTCTTGGTCATCAGAAACCGGGTCTGGCCGCCGGTCGGCGTGCAATCGATCTCGGCCAACACCTCCCAGCCCTGGCGGCGATAGAAGCCCGGCGCCTGGAACGACAATGTGGTCAACAGCGCCCGGCTGCAGCCGCGCCGTCGGCCCTCCTCCTCGGCCGCGCGGATCAGGCGGCTGCCGAGCCCCTGCTTGCGCAAATTTTCCGGCAGAAAGAAGCGCTCGACATAGAGCAGGCCGAACGAGGTGCGGCCGAGCAATCCGCCGACGACCTTGCCGCTGTCGGGATCGGTGACCAGCACCGCCAAAGGCTGAAAATCGCGGTACCCGGCCTTGGCGAAATTGTAATCGCTGAGCCCGTCGCGGATGACCGCCTCGGCCTCGTCATCCGGGGCGTTGGTCACCTCCATCCGCAATTGATCCACACTCGCGGTCATCGTCCCTCCCCTTTTTTGCCGCCTGCCGCGATCGCCCAGCCTCGTCTCAGCCGGTCTCCATCGGCAATGACGGGTCGTTCGCCCATTCGCTCGTCGAGGCGTCATAGAGCCGAACATTGCGGTGGCCGAGCAGCACCAGCGCAAACGCGTCGGCACTGGCCGCGATACCGCCTCCGCAATAGGTGATGACCTCCTTGTCAAGCGCCCCGACACGGTCAAAGCGGCGGCGCAGTTCGTCGGCTGGCAGAAAGGCGTTGGTCGCCGGATCAATCAGCTGCGCGGCCGGAACATTGAGGCTGCCCTTGATCCGGCCGGGTCGGCCGTAAGTATTGCCGCCGGTGCCGGCATGCTGCTCGGCCGACAGCGCGTTCAGCGTGCAGACATCGGCATCGCCAATCGCCCGCAGCACCTCGTCCTTGCCAACCATCAGCGGGCGCTGGCCGCGGACAACAAATTTCGCCGGCGGCGCCGATCGCCCCGGCCCGGTCTCGATCGGCCGCCCTTCACGGCTCCATTTGACAAAGCCGCCGTCGAGCACCGCGGCATCATCAAAGCCGAAAATGCGCAGCAACCACCACAGACGGGTCGCCCATTGCGGCGTCGTCGTACTGTAGAGCACGATTTGCGTGCCTTCGCCGACGCCGAGCCGGCTCATCGCCGCCGCAAACTGCTCGGCCGGCGGCAGCATGAACCGCAAACGGTGCGAATTGTCCGAGACGTCGCGCTGGAGATCGACGAATTGCGCGCCGGGGATGTGGCCTTTTTCGAAGTCGGCGCGCGCCGGGACGACCTGATAGGTGATTTTGGGATCGGGAATGAGGTGGGTCGTACAATCGAGCACGCGCAACCCCGGTTCGCCAAGCCGCCTTTCCAGTGTTGCGGTGTCGATCAGAAACTCGGGATGGGCAAAACCCGTTGCGTCGGTCATGGCCTTGTCTCCGCATCGCTTCCCGGGTGCACCGGCCCGACCCGCCCGGCCGCCGGGGCCCGGCCGCGGCCCGCCACACGGCGCACCGACCAACACATGGCCCGGCTGAAACCGATCCGCCACTCCCGACGGCTGACCGATCGAGCGACCGCTTGTCTCCGAGCGTCTGCAAGCCCGGCGCCAAGACTGGGGGTCTTGATGCGATCCCTAGGCGCCGGCCGCGCGACGGGTCAGCGCACGGCAGATGGGCTCGGCGAGGGGCCGGGGCGTGGGAAAGGAATCTGAGCGCGCTTTGCTCAGCCGGCGCGCAACCGCCCCGCAAATCGACTTACCCGCAGGCGGCGACGGCGCGGCGAGCCATGACCCCGACCAAGTGCGCACGATATTCGGCGCTCGCATGAATGTCGGAATTGAGCCCGTCTTCTTTGATCGTGATGTCTTTGATGGCGTCCGGGCTGAAATTTTGCGTCAGCGCCGCTTCCATCTCAGGGACGCGAAACACCACCGGCCCAGCACCGGTGACCGCGACCCGCACCGCGTTTGGAAAACGCGCGACAAACACGCCGACGATCGCATAACGCGAAGCGGGATTGCGGAATTTCTGGTAATTGGCGATTTGCAGCTTCGGAAACCGCACCGCGGTGACGATCTCCGCCGGTTCGAGTGCGGTCTCGAACATGCCGGTAAAGAAATTGTCGGCCGCGATTTCGCGCTTGGTCGTATGCACGGTGGCATTGAGAGCGACAAGCGCGGCCGGGTAATCGGCCGCCGGATCGTTGTTCGAGATTGAGCCGCCGATCGTCCCGCGATTGCGTACCGCCGGGTCGCCGATCATGCCGGCCATGGCCGCCAGTGCCGGAAGGCCCTGTTTGACGACCGGCGAACGGTTGACTTCGGCATGTCGCGTCATCGCCCCGATCACGATCGCATCGCCGGCGTCGGTAATGCCGCGCAACGACGTGATCGCCGCCAGATCGATCAGATCCGACGGCCGCGCCAGACGCTGCTTTAGGGTCGGCAGCAGGGTCATGCCGCCGGCCAGCAGTTTCGCCTCGTCGTTGGCGGCGAGCAAATTGGCGATTTCGTCGAGGCTTGCGGGCTTGTGGTAATTGAATTCGTACATCGGATTTCTCCGGCTATCCGTCGTTCCCGCACCAGCGAGGGTGACGAACGATGAAGAGGAGCGGGATCATTTCAGCGGCCACCGCGGATTGCTACTCGGCGGCAAGCGGCGAGCGATGCTGCTGGATAACGCGCCACAGCTTTTCCGGGGTCGCCGGCATATCGACATGCCTGACGCCCAATGGTCGGAGCGCGTCGACGATCGCGTTGGTCAGCGCCGCCGGGGCGCCGATCGCACCGGCTTCACCGCACCCTTTGACGCCAAGCGGGTTGTGCGTGCATGGCGTCGCATGCGTCGACAACCGGAATGACGGCAGGTCATCGGCGCGAGGCATCGCATAATCATTGTAGGAGCCGGTCAGCAGCTGGCCGGTTGCCTTGTCGTAAACGCAACCCTCGAGGACCGCTTGGCCGATCCCCTGGGCGAGGCCGCCATGCACCTGGCCGGCGACGATCATCGGATTGATAATGTTCCCGAAATCGTCGGCCGCCGTAAAATTGACGATTTCGAGCCGGCCGGTTTCGGGATCGATCTCGACTTCGGCGACATAAGCGCCCGACGGAAAGGTGAAATTCTTGGGGTCGTAAAACGCGGTTTCGTCGAGACCGGGTTCAAGATCCTCCGGATAGTTGTGGGGCACATAGGCGGTCAGCGCCACCTCGCCCAGGGTTTTTGAGCGGTCGGTCCCGGCCACCGTGAACTTGCCGTCGGCAAACTCGATGTCGGCCTCGGCGGCTTCGAGCAGATGCGCGGCAATCTTTTTGCCCTTGGCAATGACCTTGTCCATCGCCTTGACGATCGCCGTACCGCCCACCGCCAGTGAACGCGAGCCGTAGGTTCCCATCCCATACGGGATTTTGGCGGTGTCGCCGTGGACGATCTCGACATTTTCGATCGGGATGCCGAGCCGGTCGGCGACAAGCTGGGAAAACGTCGTCTCGTGACCCTGGCCGTGGCTGTGCGAACCGGTCATCACCGTGACGCTGCCGGTTGGATGCACGCGGATCGCGGCACTCTCATAGAGCCCGGCTCGCGCGCCCAGCGACCCGACCACCGCCGACGGCGCGATCCCGCAGGCTTCGATATAGGTGGCGATGCCGATGCCGCGCAATTTGCCACGCGCCATCGCCGCCCGCCGCCGCTCTTCAAAGCCGGCGTAATCGGCGGCGCTGGTCGCCATCTCCAAGGTCGTTTGGTAGTCGCCGCTGTCATATTGCAGCGCCACCGGCGTCTGATACGGAAAGGCGTCGGCCGGGATGAAATTGCGCCGGCGCAGTTCGGCCGGATCGATGCCGAGCTCGTCGGCGGCGAGATCGACAATGCGTTCAAGCAGGAACGTCGCTTCCGGCCGGCCGGCGCCGCGATAGGCGTCGACCGGTACGGTGTGGGTAAAGACCGCCTTGGTCTCGACATAGATCGCCGGGGTCGTATAGGTGCCGGCGAGCAAGGTGCCGTAGAGATAGGTCGGAATGCAGGGCGCGAAGGTGGACAGATAGGCGCCCATATTGGCGATAGTCGAGACTTTGAGAGCCAGGAACTTGGCGTCGGCGTCGAGCGCCAATTCGACATGGGTGACGTGGTCGCGGCCATGTGCGTCGGACATAAAGCTCTCCGAGCGCTCGGCCGTCCACTTGACCGGGCGGCGCAATTTGCCCGCCGCCCAGGTCACGATCGCTTCTTCGGCGTAGTGATAGATCTTGGAGCCGAACCCGCCACCGACATCCGGGGCGACGACGCGCAATTTCGCCTCCGGGATGTGCAGCACAAAGGCCCCCATCAAGAGGCGGATCACATGGGGGTTCTGGCTGGTTGTGAACAGTGTGTACTCGCCGGTGGCGCGGTCGAACTCGCCGATCGCCGCGCGCGGCTCCATCGCGTTCGGGACGAGCCGGTTATTGACGAGATCGAGCTTGACGATCCGCGCCGCGCGCGCGAAAGCGGCGTCAACCGCGGCCAGATCGCCGAGGCTCCAGTCATAGCACAGATTGCCCGGCACATCGCTGAACACCAGGGGCGCCGTCGGCTTTAGCGCCTCGGCCGGATCGACAACCGCCGGCTCTTCGCCGTAGTCGATTTCGACCAGATCGGCCGCCTCGCGGGCCTGGGCCAGCGTCTCGCCGATCACGACCGCGACCGGATCGCCGACATGGCGCACGCGGTCGATCGCGAGCGGCGGATGCGGCGGCTCTTTCATCGGCGAGCCATCCTTGGAGTGGACGAGCCAGCCGCAAGGCAGACCGCCGACGCCATCGGCCGCCATATCCTTGCCGGTGAAGACCGCGACAACCCCCGGTGCTTTGGCCGCCGCCGCGCTATCGATGCCATCGATCCGCGCATGCGCGTGCGGGCTGCGCAGAATGTAGGCATAGAGCTGGTTCGGGCGGTTGATGTCGTCGGTGTAGGTCCCTTGTCCGGTCAGAAAACGGTAATCCTCGCGCCGCCTGACCGGCGCCCCGACCGTCGTCATCGGCCCTACTCCGCCGCCGCCCCGTGAACATTGGCGGGCGGCGCCTCGCCGCGCATTACCGCGGCCCCTTCGAGGATCGCCAGCACGATGTTGTGGTAGCCGGTGCAGCGGCAGAGATTGCCTTCGAGATATTCACGGACCTCGCGCTCGGTCGGGTTCGGGTTGTTTTTGACGAGGTCGAGCGCGCTCATGACCATGCCCGGGGTACAGAACCCGCATTGCAGGGCGTGATTGTTGCGAAACGCCTCCTGCATCGGGTGCAGGGTGTCGCCGGTGGCGACGCCCTCGATCGTCAACACCGAGCGTCCCTCGGCCTGCAACGCCAGCAACGTGCAGGATTTGACCGCCTCGCCGTCGACATGGACGACGCAGGCGCCGCATTGGCTCGTGTCGCAGCCGACATGGGTGCCAGTCAGCCCGAGCTGCTCGCGCAACAGCTGCACCAACAGCGTACGGCCCTCGACGGTCGCGGACACCGGCCTGCCGTTCACGGTGAGGCTTACCGTCTTTTGCATCAAACAACCTCCCTCGATCTCTCGCGGGTCAGAACCCACGCCCGACCGCCGCGGCGGAGCGGAGTTTCGTGCCGCGCGCGGCGGCGGTCAAGGCGCTCGCATTGCTAGCGCGGGCCGCCCTTGCGCGTGAAAAAATAAAGCACCGCCCCGACGAAGGCGGTCAGACCGGTGACCCAGACCGCCGGCGACAACCGCCGGGTCGGCTTTTCCGAAGCCGCCTCCGGCTCGGTCTCGGCTTCCGCCGCGGCGGCATCGGAAGCCGGCGCGGCCGCTGGCGCTTGGCTCGCCTCCGGCGCGGGCGCCGTCGCCCCCGCCTCCGCGGGCGCCGCTTCGCCTGCTGCGCCCGCCGGCGTAATCGCCGCGACAAAGCGGCCAAAGAAATCTTCGGCCATCTTACGCGAGGTGACGTCGATCAACCGCGAGCCGATCTGCGCCAGCTTGCCGCCGACATTGGCCTCGACCGCATAGCGCAGCCGCGTCGCGTCGGCGCCGTCCTCGTCTAGATTGACCTTGGCGCTGCCGCGCGCAAAGCCGGCGACGCCGCCGCTGCCCTCGCCGGAAATCGTGTAGGCGCGAGGCGGGTCGAGATCGGAGAGGTTGACCTTGCCGCCAAAGGTCGCGCTGACCGGACCCACCTTGGCCACCACCTTGGCGGTGAATTCGGTGTCCGAGACCTTTTCGATTTCGCGGCATCCGGGGATCGCGAGTTTGAGGATTTCGGGATCGTTGAGCGCCTCCCAGACGCGCTGGCGCGGCGCCGGGATGTGAAATTCGCCGGTCATTTCCATCGGCATGTCCTTTCTTGCGTAGTCGGAAATTTGCGGCTCAGCCGCGCCGATTGCAACCTCCTCGCCGGAGCGCAACGACACGCGCGGGACGATGGAATAAACTGCCCCCGGGCACGGTCGGCACAGCATGAGGACAGAGCCCCAGGATGAGCTGGATCGCGGAGCGGCGGCAGCGCAGCCGGTTCGAAGCGGTGGTGCTGCCGCATCTCGACTCCGCCTATTCGCTGGCCCGGTGGTTGACGCGCAACGAGGCCGACGCCGCCGATGTCGTGCAGGAAGCCTGTCTGCGCGCGTTCCGGTATTTCGACAGCTACCGCGAGGGTGACGCCAAGAGCTGGCTGTTGAGGATCGTGCGGCGCACTTCCTACACTTGGCTCGAGCGCAACCGCCCGGCCGAACTCGTCGCGCTCGACGCGGCCGACGAAGCCGATGGGGCAGCGGCGGTTGATCGCATGCCGGGCGCCGCCGAGGGCGAAGCCCTGCTGATGAACCGCTCCGATTTGCGCCGCCTCGACCGGCTGATCGAGGCCCTGCCGATGCCGCTGCGCGAAGCGATCGTGCTGCGCGAACTGCATGAGCTCGGGTATCGCGAGATCGCCGAGATCACCGGTGTTCCGATCGGCACGGTCATGTCGCGACTGCACCGCGCGCGCAGCCTGTTGCGGCGGAACTGGGACGGAAAGGACGGGTGATGGAGTGCGCGGAGGCTCGTCTTCGGCTTGACGCTTATCTCGACGGCGAGCTGGCCGGCGATGACCGGGCGGCCTTGCGCGAGCATCTGGCAACCTGTCCCGACTGCGCCCCCGAATTGGCCGCACTCGAAGGCTTGCGCGACAGCATCCGCCGTTCGGCGCCGGCCTATCGGGCACCGCCGGCGCTGCGCGCGCAAATCCGCGCCGGGTTGCGGCGCGAGCGGACGGCAAACGCCGCCGGCGGATTGAGCGCCTCGGCCTGGGTCGCCTATGCGGCCTCGCTGTTGCTTGCGGTCGCGGTCGGCTCGGGCGGCACCTACCTCGTGCTGGGCGAGCGGCAGCAGGACACGCTTGCCGAGGAGGTCATCGACAGCCATCTGCGCTCGCTGCTGGCCGACCATCTGACCGATGTCGCCTCCTCCGACAAGCACACGGTCAAGCCGTGGTTTGCTGGCAAAACCGATTTGTCGCCGCCCGGGGTCGATTTGGCGGCGCAGGGCTTTCCGCTGGTCGGCGGCCGGCTCGACCTGATCGCCGGAAGGCCCGTACCGGCGCTCGTCTATCGCGCCGGCAAGCATGTGATCAACGTCTTCGTCCTGCCCAAGGCGCGCGGCGACGAACCCGAAACCGTGACCCGCCGGGGCTATAGCCTGCGTCACTGGGTCAGCGGCGACCTTGGCTATTGGGCGGTGTCCGACGCTGCCGCGGACGAGTTCGACAAGTTCGAACACGCGTTTCGTGCCGCGGTCGGCGGCTGAAGAGGGCGCTTGAAGCCGTCGTTACGGGCTAGCGCCCCGGCTCGGCCGCGCCGCCGGCTGCCGGCATCGGCAGCTCGCCGAGCGTGCGGATTTGTGCCTCCGGGGTGCCCGGCAGGCGTTCGGCCGCAGAGCCGCTCCGGTTGCACCACAGGGCGCGCATGCCGAAGGCCGAGGCCGCCCATGCGTCCCAACCATTTGACGAGACGAACAGGATGGCCCCAGCCTGAAGGCCGAGCCGGTCGCAAGCCAGCCGATAGACCCTCGGGTGCGGCTTGAAGACACCGACCTCTTCGACCGACAGCACATGGTCGAACTGTGCCCGGAGCCCGGCGTGATCGAGGGCGGCGGCGAGCATCGCCGGCGAGCCGTTTGACAGGATTGCGGTCGTGTGCCCGGCGGCGCGCAGCCGCTCCAGCACCGCCGGCACCTCGGGATAGGGGTCGAGCCTCAGGTAAAGCTGCATCAGCCGCTCGCGCAGCCCGTTCTGGGCGAGTTCCAGCGCGTCGAGGGCAAAATCGAGAGCCTCCCCGGTAACCTGCCAGAAATCGGCGTGGCGGCCTTGGACAGCGCGCAACCAGCTATATTGCAATTGCTTGTCGCGCCACAGGCTGGTGAGCCGCGCGGCCGTCTGTGCGCCGAGCGCCTCGGTGCAGCCCCGAGCCGCCGAAGCGACGTCGAACAGCGTGCCGTAAGCGTCAAAGACGAAAGCGCCAATCGCGTTCGGATCCGGGGCCATGGCTGCGGCTCAGTCGGGGCCGATCGCCGCGACGCGAGCCGGTTCACGACGACGCGGCTTGGGCCAGCGGGCGGCCACCAGCGGCAAGACCTCCTCGATCAGCCGGCGGGTTTGCGCCAGCATTTCGGCATCGCCCTTCGCGGCCGGGCGCAGGATGAATTTGGAAATTCCGGCTTCGACATAGCCGGCGATGCGCCCGACAATCGCTGCCGCGTCGCCGATTGCGAAATATTTGTGCGGGTCGCGCCCGGTGCGCCGGCGATAGGCCGCGAACAGCGCGTCGAGCCCCGGATCGTCGGGCGCGCCAAAGCGAAACGCAAATCCCGCGCCATAATGGTCGTCGTCGATCGGGCGGCCCGCGGCAAGCGCCGCCTCGCGGATCGCGGCGACGAGTGCGCCGATATCGTCCGGGGTTTCGCCACCGGCCTGCCAGCCGGTACCGAAACGCGCTGTCCGCCGGATCGCCGCCTCGCTCGACCCGCCGATCCACATCGGCAGATCGGGTTGCACCGGCCGCGGTCGGATCGAGGCGCCGTTGAGCCGGTAATGCACGCCTTCGAAATCGACCGAGTCTTCGCGCCACAACCGGCGGATGATTTCCAGCCCCTCATCGGTCTTACGTCCGCGCGTTTTGGTGTCGAGATTGAGCGCGCGCCATTCCGGTGCGAGCGGACTGCCGATGCCAAAGGCCGGCAGCAGCCGGCCGTCCGACAAAACGTCGATCGTCGCGCATTGTTTGGCGAGCAGGACCGGGTCGCGGAACGCCAGCGACAGCACGTTGACGCCGAATTTGAGCCGTCGCGTGCGGCCGGCGAGCGCCGCCATCACGCTCATACATTCGAGGATCGGCTCGCGACTGATCGTGCGATCGGTCTGCCACAGCGAGTCGACGCCGCCGGCCTCGCACAGATCGACCCAGCGCCAGAACCCGGCGACCGTGTCGAACGGGAATTCCATCAATCCAAGGCCGACCGCAACATTCCGAGGCATGCCGCCCTCCGAACAGAAAGGGGCCTCGACTCTATCGGCCTATGCCCCGGCGGGGCAACGCCGGGCGGCCCTGCGTCGGACCCGGCGCGATCAGCTCTTGGGCGGAACAACTTGGCCGCGGATTTCACCGGCCGGGTGGTCTTTCGTATGGATATTTATATACCATTCGCCGGCCGCAAATTGCTTTGCCTGCGCCGCCGTCAGGGTGGCCTTGCCGGTAATCGGGCTTGCCACCGCGGCTCCCTTTTTCGTCAGCCAGATCAGCACGGCGGCGTTTTTCCCCGGGCCGGCGGGGCCGTGGAAATGCGCCATCGTGGCCGGGCTCGACAGGCCGCTATAGGTGATCGACCAGGTCACCACCTGCGTTGCTGGGTCGTAGGTGAGATCGGCGGTGCCGGTGCCCGCGGTCTGGACTGGCGGTACCTGCTGCGCGCCGGACAACGCTACCGTGAACGACAACGGCGCCGCTTGCGCCGGCCGGCCCGGCGCCGCGACGCCGAGGAGGGCGGCGAGTGCGAACGCGGTCAAGCAGAATGCGAACCTCTTCATGGCGCCTCGCTCGAGATGTCAGGCTGCGCTTGGGTGCGCAGATCGCGGGCAAATATAAGCTCTTTGCGTGTTCGCGGCGACGCGACAGATTGGGATCCGGCAGCCCGGGTGCGGCTGGCCGCTCGGCACCGGTGGCGCACCAAGTCAATTGATTTAGGTCAGTGCAGAGTGATAACTGCTGGTGTTTCTTTTCAACATAAAACATGACTGGAGGCTACCGATGCGCGCCATGGACGTCATGACCACGCCGGTCATCACCGTAACTCCCGAAACGACCGTCCAGGAATTGGCCAAGCTGTTGTCTGAAAAAGGAATCAGCGGCGTTCCGGTGGTTGAAGACGGCGATCGTCTGGTCGGCATCGTCAGCGAAGGAGACCTTCTGCACCGCGCCGAAACCGGCACCGAGCGGCGCCGGCAACGGCGGCGGTCGTGGTGGCTCGACTCTCTTGCAGCTGATGAAGAAGCGGCCCGCGACTATGTCAAGGCGCATGGCCAGCGGGTGGCGGACATCATGAGCCGCGATCTGATCACCGTGTCCGACACCGCCGACCTCGCCGAGGTCGCCATGATCCTCGAAACCAATCGGATCAAGCGCGTGCCGGTGGTGCGCGACGGCAAGCTGGTTGGAATCATCAGCCGCGCCAATCTGGTTCGCGCCTTGGCCACGACCAGCAGCGCCCCGGCGATCGTCGCCGATGCCGACGACCGCACGATCCGCGAAAAGCTGCTCAACGAATTACGCGGTCAGCGCTGGGCCAATATCTGGGCGGCCGACATCATGGTGCGCGACCGCGTGGTCCATGTATGGGTGGCCGACGACCAACCCGAAGCGGAAAAGCAGGCGCTGCGCATCGCCGCCGAAAACATTCCGGGGGTGCGTCGCGTCGAAGAACACATCGTCCCCGCCCCGATCATTCCGGCATTCTAGGGGCGCCGCCGGGCGGCGGCGGGCAGCGCCGGCCGACGAGGTGTCGATGGCGCACGAAGTCCGGCGGGTTTGCGTGATCGGCGCCGGCATTGTCGGCGTGTGCGCGGCGAGCTGGCTGCAGCGCGACGGGCACAAGGTCTCGATCATCGAAGCCGCCGAGCCCGGGCGTGGCGCATCCTACGGCAATGCCGGGGCGCTCAATGCCTCCTCGGTAACACCGGTGGCGATGCCCGGCATGTTGTGGAATGTGCCGCGCTGGCTCTTCGACCCGCTCGGACCGCTGTCGCTGCGCTGGCGTTATCTGCCCGTCATCGCCCCGTGGCTGGTGCGCTTTGTCCGCGCCGGAACGCCGGAAAAGGTCCGGGCCCAGGCCCGCGCCCTGCGGCCGCTGGTCGGCGCGACGCTCGAGGCCCTCTTTCCCCTCGCGCGCGACGCCGGGGCCGAAGACCTGATCCACCGCCTCGGCCACCTCTACGTCTACCGTACGAGGCAAGGACCGGAACGGGAGCGGCTCGCCTGGGAATTGCGCCGGGCCAATGGGGTCGAAGTCGACGCGTTCGACGCCGATGGGCTCCGCCAGCTCGAGCCCGCCTTGTCGCGCGACTATGTTTGCGGCCTGCTGGTCCGCGAGAACGGCCATGTTTCCAACCCTCTGGCTCTGGTGCAGCGCCTGCTGGCCCAGGTTCTGCGCCGCGGCGGCGAGATCGTCCATGCGCGCGCCCGAGGGTTTCGGCTCGACGGCCGGCGCCTTGTCGCCGTGCACACCGACCGCGGCGAGATCGCGGCCGACGCCGCGGTGATTTGTGCCGGCGCCTGGTCGAAGCCGCTCGCCAGGGCCTTGGGCGAGCGCATTCCGCTTGAGACCGAGCGCGGTTATCACCTGATGATCCGCGATCCCGAAATCACGCCGCGCATTCCGACGGCCGATGCAGAGGGCAAATTCGTCGCTACCCCGATGGATGAGGGGCTGCGTTTTGCCGGGACCGTCGAACTCGCCGGGCTCGAAGCTCCGCCCGACTGGCGGCGCGCCCGGGTGCTGCTCGAGCAAGGCCGCCGGATGTTGCCGGGGCTTGCCGCCGAGCACCCCGAAGAGCGTCTGTCGGTCTGGATGGGCCATCGCCCGAGCCTGCCCGACTCGTTGCCGGTGATCGGACCTTCGGCGGCCTCGCCCGACGTGGTCCACGCCTATGGCCACGGTCACGTTGGCCTGACGGCGGCGCCGATGACCGGGAAGATTGTCGCCGATCTGGTGGCCGGGCGCCCGCCCTCGATCCCGATCGCGGCGTTTGCGCCGACCCGCTTTGCTTGAGGCGGCGACCCGCGCCGGCCGGTTGCCTCAGTAGGGTGTGCCGTCGCGATGGACGAAGCGGCGGCTGCCGTCGGGCATCACCGCGCGGCCGATGTCGTCATCGGGATAGACGACCGTGTCGCCGGGCTCGCGGCTGCCGATTTCGAGATAGACAACGTCGAACATCGTCCGGTTCAGCAGGTGATGGGCGTTGCCGTCGCCCGCCTTGAACCCGGCGCACATGCCGGGAGCGAGTTGGGTCTCGCCGGCATTGGTGATCAGCACCGGCTCGCCTTCGAGGATGTAGATGAATTCGTCCTCGCGGGTATGGGTATGGCGCAGCGCCGAACTGCCGCCCGGCGGCAAACGGGTCAGATTGACCCCAAACTGGCTCAGCCCGAACAGGTCGCCGAGCGGCCGTCGCACCCGGCCGGCGACCCGGCTGGCAAAGGGTTCGGGGTAGCCCCGCCCCGGGGTTGCAATCGGCGCCGAGGCGGCGGCTATCGCCTCGATCTTGGCCGCTTCCACCATATCTCCTCCCGGTTTCGACGAGATCACCGCACGCGGCAAGCGGCGCCCCTTTTACCGCGGCAACAGGCTCGCGCCCATCAGGAATTCATCGATTGCCCGCGCGCATTGGCGGCCTTCGCGGATCGCCCATACCACCAGCGATTGGCCGCGGCGCATATCGCCGGCGGCAAACAATTTCGGGACCGAAGTGCGGTAATCGGCTGTGTTGGCGCGAACATTGCCGCGCGCATCGAGTTCGGCGCCGGATTGCTCGATCATGCCGCGCCGCACCGGACCGAGGAAACCCATGGCGAGCAGGACGAGATCGGTCTTCAGAACGAATTCGCTGCCCGGGATTTCGTGCATCGCAAAGCGGCCGTCGGGGCCTTTGCGCCAGTCGACGCGAACGCATTCGAGACCCACGACACGGCCGTTTTCCCCGATTGCCCGCTTGGTCAATACCGCCCAATCGCGTTCACAACCTTCTTCCTGCGACGACGAGGTGCGCAATTTCATCGGCCAGTCGGGCCAGGTCAAAGCTTTGTTCTCGCGCTCGGGCGGCTTGGGCAGGATTTCCAGCTGGGTGATCGACAAAGCGCGCTGGCGGGCGGCGGTGCCGATGCAATCCGAGCCGGTATCGCCGCCTCCGATCACGACGACGTGCTTGCCGGCGGCCGAGATCGTCCCCGTCGGAGCGGCGCATTCCTCGCTGTCGCCGGCGTTGCGCCGGTTCTGCTGCGGCAAATACTCCATCGCGAAATGGATGCCGGCGAGATCGCGTCCCGGTACTTCGAGATCACGCGGCAATTCGGCGCCGCCGGTCATCGCCACCGCGTCAAACTCCGCGAGCAGGGTCGGCACCGCGATCGCGACGCCGATTTCGGTTCCGGGGCGAAACACCACGCCCTCGGCCTGCATCTGCGCGACCCGGCGGTCGATCAGCGCCTTGTCCATTTTGAAGTCGGGAATGCCATAACGCAGCAGGCCGCCGATACGGTCGGCTTTTTCGAAAACCGTGACCGCGTGCCCGGCGCGCGCCAATTGTTGGGCACAAGCCAGCCCAGCCGGTCCCGAGCCGACGACCGCGACCCGCTTGCCGGTTTGCTGCGGCGCAATAACCGGCTCGATCCACCCCTCCTGCCAGCCGCGGTCGACAATCGCACATTCGATCGTTTTGATCGTGACCGGATTGTCGTCGATGTTGAGGGTGCACGCCGCCTCGCACGGCGCCGGACAGACGCGCCCGGTAAATTCGGGAAAATTGTTGGTCGAATGCAAGACCCGCAGCGCCATGCGCCACTGGTCGCGATAGACCAGGTCGTTCCAGGTCGGGATGACATTGTTGACCGGGCAGCCGTCGTGACAGAACGGAATGCCGCAATCCATGCACCGCGCCGCCTGTTTGCGGGTCTCGGCCTCGGGCAAGGGCTTGACGAATTCGCGCCAATGGCGGCGCCGCGCCTCGGGCTTATCGTAGGGGCGGTCACGCCGCTCGATTTCGAGAAACCCGGTTGGTCTGCCCATGCTCTTAAACCCCCACCGTCCCGACCGATCCGGTCAACACTCCTGCCCTATCTCGATAGTGACCGATTTTTGCTTCCGCATCAATGCCATCCGCGGCGAGCGGTCGATCGGCTGCCGCAAAACCGCGCGGCCCGCTCCGTTGCGCCTGTCGATCAGCCGCCGCCCGCCGGTTACGGCTCTCCTGCGGCGGCGCCAAAAAGCGGTGGCGAATGCGGCAAGCGGCCCCGCCTCACTCGGCGGCGGCCATCCGCGCGGCCGCCTGCTCGCTCTTCAGCTCGAGCAGCGCACGCCGGTAGTCCTTCGGCATGATCTTGACAAAGCTGGCGACCGTGCGATCCCAGTCTTCGAGCAGCATTCGGGCACGCGCACTGCCCGTCAGAAGATGATGGCGCTCGAGCAGGATCCGCAAACGGGCGGCGTCGAACCGCAACAGATCGCCCATTCCGGCATCCTCGACCGAGGGTGAGCGTTGCAGCGGCCGGTCCGGGTCCTCGGCCTCGCCGGGTTCGGGCGGGGCGATCGGTTCGAGATCGACCCCGGCCAGGTTGCACAGGCTTTGGAACTCCCGGTCCGGGTCCCAGACATAAGCAATGCCGCCCGACATCCCCGCGGCAAAATTGCGCCCGGTGGCGCCGATCACGACAACCACCCCGCCCGTCATGTATTCGCAGCCGTGGTCGCCGGTGCCTTCGACGACCGCAACGGCGCCCGAATTGCGCACCGCAAAGCGCTCGCCCGCAACCCCCTCAAAATAGGCCTCGCCGGCAATTGCCCCGTAAAGCACGGTGTTGCCGATAATGATGTTTTCGGTCGGCTCACGCCGTGCGGCCGGCGGTTGGCGGACGATCAGCCGGCCGCCGGAAAGCCCTTTTCCGACATAATCATTGGCGTCGCCGAACAATTCGAGCGTGATGCCGCGCGCGAGAAAGGCGCCAAAGCTCTGCCCGGCATTGCCGTTAAAGGTGATCCATATCGTGTCTTGCGGCAGCCCGGCATGGCCGTAACGACGGGCGACCTCGCCCGACAGCATCGCGCCGACGGTGCGATGGACATTGCGGATCGGCCGCTCGAGGCGGACCGGTTCGCGGGCATCAAGCGCCGGCCGCGCCGCGGCGATCAGCTCGTGGTCCATGGCCCGGTCGAGGTGGTGCTCCTGCCGCTCGCAATTATAAATCGCCACCCCCGGCTTGGGCGGCACCGAATGCAACAGGCGCGACAAATCGATGCCTTTGGCCTTCCAATGTTCGATGGCCTCGACCATGTCGAGCCGGTCGACGCGCCCAATCATGTCGTCGAATTTGCGGAAGCCGAGTTCGGCCATCAATTCGCGCACTTCCTCGGCGACAAAGAAGAAATAGTTGATCACATGCTCAGGCTGACCGGTGAAGCGGGCGCGCAGCACCGGGTCCTGGGTGGCAATTCCCACCGGGCAGGTGTTGAGATGGCATTTGCGCATCATCACACAGCCGGCGGCGATCAACGGCGCGGTGGCGAACCCGAACTCGTCGGCGCCGAGCAGCGCCCCGATCACGACGTCGCGGCCGGTGCGCAAGCCGCCGTCGACCTGGACTGCGATCCGGCCTCTGAGCCCGTTCAGCACCAGCGTCTGCTGGGTCTCGGCAAGGCCGATTTCCCACGGCGAGCCGGCATGGGTCAGCGAGGTCAACGGGCTCGCCCCGGTCCCGCCCTCGAAACCGGCGATCGTGACATGATCGGCGCGCGCCTTGGAGACGCCGGCCGCCACTGTCCCGACCCCGACCTCGGAAACCAGCTTGACCGAGATCCGCGCCCGCGGGTTGACGTTTTTCAGATCGTGGATCAGCTGCGCCAGATCCTCGATCGAATAGATGTCGTGGTGCGGCGGCGGAGAAATCAGCCCCACCCCCGGGGTCGAATAACGCACCCGGGCGATGTTCTTGTCGACCTTGCGGCCGGGTAATTGCCCGCCCTCGCCCGGCTTGGCGCCCTGCGCCATTTTGATTTGTAGATCGTCGGCATTGACGAGGTATTCGGTGGTCACTCCAAACCGCCCGGAGGCGACCTGCTTGATCGCCGAGCGCATCGAATCCCCGTTGTCGAGGGGTTTGAAGCGGCTTGCTTCCTCGCCGCCTTCGCCGGTGTTCGACTTGCCGCCGATGCGGTTCATCGCGATCGCCAAGGTCGTATGCGCTTCGCGGCTGATCGAGCCGAAGCTCATCGCCCCGGTGGCAAACCTTCTGACGATCGCGCTCGCCGGCTCAACCTCGTCGAGCGGCACCGGCGCCGCCGCCGGCTTGAGGCGCATCAGCCCGCGGATCGTCAACAACCGCTCGCTTTGATCGTTGATCAAGGCGGCAAAGGCACGGTATTCATCGCGCGAATTGCCGCGCACCGCGTGCTGCAATTTGGCCACCGATTGCGGTGTCCAGGCGTGGTCTTCGCCGCGCAGCCGGAACGCGTAATCGCCGCCGGCGTCGAGCAGTTCGTGATAGAGCGGATCATCGCCATAAGCGCGGCGATGGCGCTCGACCGCCTCGAGCGCGATCTCGCGCAACCCGACCCCTTCGATCGTGGTCGCGGTGCCGGTAAAGAACTTGTCGACAAAGTCGCTGGCGAGCCCAACCGCGTCAAAGATTTGGGCGCCGCAATAAGACTGATAGGTCGAAATGCCCATTTTGGACATGACCTTCAGGATGCCTTTGCCGACCGCCTTGAGGTAATTCTTCTGCACGGCATCGGCGCTGAGCGGCAGATCGTTTTCGATCCGCACCTGTTCGAGTGTGGCAAAAGCGAGATAGGGGTTGATCGCCTCGGCGCCATAGCCGGCCAGCGCGCAGAAATGGTGCACCTCGCGCGCCTCGCCGGTTTCGACGACGATCCCGGTCAAGGTCCGCAACCCCTGGCGGATCAGGTGGTGATGGACCGCCGAGGTGGCGAGCAGCGCCGGGATCGGCACCCGCTCGGCCGAGGTCGCGCGGTCGGACAGGATCAGGATGTTGTGGCCGGCCTCGACTGCCGCGGTGGCTTCGCGGCACAGACGATCGAGCGCCGGTTCGAGGCCGTCGGCGCCTTCGCTCGCGGGCCATGTGGCGTCGAGCGTGTCGGTGCGGAAGGCCGGCACCAGCTGCTCGATCGCGTGGATCTTGGCGAGGTCGTTGTCGGTCAGGATCGGCTGCGCCACTTCCAGCCGGTAATGGGTGCCGGCTTCATGGCCGAGCAGATTTGGCCGCGGCCCGATCATCGACACCAGCGACATGACGAGCTCTTCGCGGATCGGGTCGATCGGCGGGTTGGTGACTTGGGCGAAATTCTGCTTGAAATAGTTGTAGAGCAGCTTGGGCTTGTTCGACAAAGCCGCGATCGGCGTGTCGGTTCCCATCGAGCCGACCGGGTCGTCGGCCTCGCGCGCCATCGGTTCGAGAAAGAACTGGATGTCTTCGAGGGTATAGCCGAACGCCTGCTGCAGATTGAGATGCGCCTCGGGATCGTTGCGCCGCACCGCGCCGCCGCCCGGATGGGCCGTCGGCGCCGGCGGTTCCGGCAGATCGGCGAGCTTGAACTGGGTGGCCTGCAACCACGCCTCGTAAGGGTGCTCGGTGGCGAGCTGCTGCTTGATTTCGCCGTCGTCGATGATGCGTCCCTTCTCGAAATCGATCAGCAGCATCTTGCCCGGCTGCAGTCGCCATTTGTGGCGGATCTGCTCTTCCGGCACCGGCAGCACGCCGGCCTCCGAGGCCAGGATCACCCGATCGTCATCGGTGATTACATAGCGCGCCGGGCGCAGCCCGTTGCGGTCGAGGGTCGCGCCGATCTGGCGGCCATCGGTGAAGGCGATCGCGGCCGGCCCATCCCATGGCTCCATCAGCGCCGCGTGGTATTCATAAAATGCGCGACGCTGCGGATCCATCAGCGGGTTCCCGGCCCACGCCTCGGGGATCAGCATCATCATCGCATGGGCCAGCGAATAGCCGCCGCCGATGACCAGCAGTTCAAGTGCGTTGTCGATGCACGCGGTATCGGACTGCCCGGCGCCGATCAGCGGCACCATCTTGGCCAAATCGGCCCCGAGCAGCGTCGAGGTCATCGCCTGGCGCCGCGCATGCATCCAATTGACGTTGCCCCGGACGGTGTTGATCTCGCCGTTGTGGCACAGGAAACGGTAGGGGTGGGCGAGCCGCCACGACGGGAAGGTGTTGGTCGAAAACCGCTGATGCACGAGCGCCAGCGCCGAGACCGTCAGCGGGTCGCGCAAATCCCGGTAGAAGCTGCCGACCTGCGGCGCGAGCAAAAGGCCCTTATAGACAAGGGTGCGTGACGAAAAGGACGGCATGTACAGCTCGGACAGACCGGGCAGGCCATGCTCAGCGGCCAGTGCGACGACGCTGTTCAACGCCTGCTTGCGGATCGTCAGAATCTTGCGCTCGAACGCGTCCTGGTCGGGCAGATCCGGGTTGGCCGCGACAATCGCCTGGCGGATCGTCGGCATCGTCTCGATGACCCGGGCGCCAAGGCCGGTCGTGTCGGTCGGCACCTCGCGCCAGCCGACCAATCGCTGGCCCTCGGCGCGAATAAAATGCTCGACATGGCCGATCGCGAATTCGCGCGCCGCCGGGTCGCGCGGCAAAAAGCACATCGCGACCGCATAACGGCCGGGCGGCGGCAGGTCGAGACCGTTGCGCAGCGCCCAGTCTCTGAGCAACGCATCCGGCATCTGGATCAAACAACCGGCGCCGTCGCCAACCAACGGATCGGCGCCGACCGCGCCGCGGTGGTCGAGATTGACCAGGATTTGCAGCCCGCGCTCGATAATGTCGTGCGACTTTCGGCCCTTGATATCGGCGACAAAGCCGACGCCGCAGGAGTCATGTTCGTTGCGTGGATCGTAAAGTCCCTGTCTCCCGGGCACGGCCATTGCAGATGCTCTTCCCCTGGATCAATTGCGGCTCTTGCCGCGATGCAGCGCGCTGCGCTCATGCGGCAATCGATAATAGCCACGTCGGCGCACGCGAATCGAGGCTTAATCGCGTGTTTGCCAACCGGCCCCCTGTTCGCGGTTCCCGACGATGCCGGCGATTTCGCATGTCGTGTTGTGCGCGCTGACCGAACTGGCGGTCAGCATCGCGGTCGGGCTGCCGCTGTCGCGGCTTCTCGCGCCGACGCGGCCGGGCTGCGTAGCGCTGGCGCCGGCGCTCGGCTGGGGCGTGTTCAATGCGTTGGCGTTGCCGTTGTTGACCTTCGCCGGCTTCAGCCGCACCACTGCAGGCCTCTTGGCCGGATCGACGGTTTTGGCCGGGCTGGCGTTGTGGTTGTGGCCGCGCCGTGCTGCGCCGCGGCAATACGCCGCCACAATCCCCTCATGGGTGGTTGTTCCCGCCGCCTTTCTCGCAATCCTGCCGGCTTTGGCCTTGTGGCCAAAGCCGCATGCCGGCGGCATCCTGCTCAGCGCGGCGATGTTCGACCACTCAAAAGCGGCGATCGTCGACGAGATCGTGCGTCAGGGTCTGCCGCCCGGCAATCCATTCCTCGCCGGCGCCGGGCCGCGTCTCGTCTACTATTATCTTTGGCATTTCAGCGCGGCCCTGCCGGCGCTGCTGGTTGGTGCCAGCGGCTGGGAAGCCGAGATCGCGCTGACCTGGTTCACCGCCTTGGCATCGCTCGGCCTCGTGATCGGTCTGGCCGCAGATTTGGACAGGCGGTGGGCGGCGTGGTTGGTGCCGCTGCTTGCTCTTGCCGGTTCGGCGCGCCCGCTCTGGGACCGTCTCGCCGACGCCGCCGGGTTTGAGCGCCTGCTGTCCGCGCGCCCGTGGCCGGAAGGCTGGCTGTTCCAGGCGAGCTGGGCGCCGCAACACCTGGCCGCAGCAAATTGCGTCGTGCTCGCGGCATGGCTGCTGCCTCGCCTCGCGGCGCCGGCGAGTTCGCCGCTGGTGCCGCTGATCGGCGCCCTCGCCGCCGCCGGTTTCGAAAGCTCGGCCTGGATCGGCGGCATCGTGTTTGGCGCCGCCGCGCCAGCGATCGGCGCGGTCCTGCTGGTGGCAGGGCAAGGCTTGCGGGCGCGCTTGGCTCTGGCCTGCCGAGCGTTGCTGGCGGCCCTGGCTGCGACGCTGATTGCCTTTCCGTTTCTGCGCGACGAATTTCTCGCGACCGCGACGCGCCAGGCGGGACCGCCGCTGGCGTTGCGTCCGTTTGCGGTACTCGGTGCGGCGGTTCCGGCCGCGATCCGGCATCTTCTCGACCTCGGCGCCTATTGGGCGATCCTGTTGCCGCTGCAACTGCCGGCAATCTTTGTCGCCGGCGTGTTGGCGGCGGTCATGACGCTGCGCGGGCCTCCTCGAACCCGCCTCGGCCACCAGCCGGCTTGCGCCCTGGCCTTGCTGGCCGCCACCAGTTTCGCAATCCCATGGCTGTTCGCCAGCACGATCGCCAATAACGACCTCGCCTGGCGCGGCGTCCTGCCCGGGGTCTTGATCCTGATCGTTTTCGCCGCCGCCGGTCTTTCGCAATGGCTCGCCGCCAAGCCGCGGCAATGGCGGGCGACGGTTGCCGCCGGATTGTGGCTGTTGGGCTTGCCGGGGGGGTTCGAGATCGCGCGCGCCAACATAAAGGGCCTGCCCGCGTCATCGGCAGAGGCCTTCGCAAAGGCGCCCGAATTGTGGACGGCGGTGCGCCGCCATACCGCACCCGACGAACGTGTTGCCAACAATCCCGCCGATCTCGCCGACGAGGTCCGCTGGCCGGTCAATATCGGCTGGGCTTTGCTGGCCAACCGCCGCTCCTGCTTTGCCGGCTGGAACCTGGCGCGGGCCTTCGCCCCATGGCCCGAAGCGAAAATCGATCGCGCAAATGCGTTGTTCGAACGCGTCTTCGCCGGCGCCGGCACAACCGACGACATCCGTACCCTCGCCACCCGTTTTGATTGCCGTGTCGTGGTCGTCACCCGCCGCGACGGGGCGTGGCGGCGCGACCCGTTCGCGGTCAGTCCCGAGTTCCGCCTGGTCGAAGAGCGGACCGGCCGGTGGCGGATCTATCGCCGCATCGATGATCCGCAGCAGCGTCAGTGATCGCCCCGACCCGACGCGGCTGCGACGCGAACAAAGGTGACGACGATGCGCAGCGCGGCGCGCAGCGACCCGCTCAAAGTGCCGGCAACCTTGGATTTGCCGCCGCGGCGCCGGCGGTAGGGCAGCGCCAGCTCAAGAATGCGCAGGCCGGCGCGGGCGGCGCGCATCTGCATTTCAAGGTTCCAGCCATAAGTCAATTCGCGCATGTCGAGGCGTTCGAGACAGTCGCGACGGATCGCGCGATAGGCGCACATATCGGTGTAGCGAACGCCGTAGAGCGCTTTGGTCCCGAGCCCGGCGAGGCGGCCGGCGAGCAGCTGATGCCAGCTCATCGCCCCCGGTTCGCGCACCCCGCGAGCCCGGGAGGCAAGCACCAAATCATATTCGCCGCGGCGGACCGGCTCGACCAGCTGCGCCATCAGATCGGCGCGGTCGGCGCCGTCGCCATCCATGAAGACGATGATGCCGCAGTCGGCCGGGGCGGCGGCAAGCCCCGCCATGCAGGCGCGGCCATAACCTCCGGTTTTGACGTCGACAACTCGGGCGCCGGCGGCCCGAGCCGCCGCTTGCGTCCCGTCGCTGCTGCCGCCATCGGCGATGATGATCTCGCGAACCAGCCCAGAGGGGATCTCGCCAATCACCCCGGCGATCGATTGCGCCTCGTTCAGGGTCGGGATGATGACCGCGACGCCCGCAGCGGAAATCGGCTCGGCGGCGGTTTGCGGAAGCGACAAGGACGGCATCTCGCGCCCGGATGCGGATCGGCGGAAGCCCCCATTCTACCGCGACCATCAGGCGCGCGTGTCGCTATCCCGTGGCGGCCGGAACCACGCCCCCGGCGGTCTCGGGACTGCGCTCGGCGGCGATCGCCGGCGGACCGGCCGTGCCGCCGCCGTCGCGCCCGCTCTCCGCGCCCCGCAACAGCCGCAGCGTCATCCTTTGGATCTGGATAACGGCCTCCCGCGCCGAAAATCCAGACGCCAATCCCAATGCTGCCAGCACAAAAACGCTGGTCGAGACCATTGTGCTGTCCTGGCCGCCACCGCCGAAAAACAGCTGCGCGGCGCGAAACAGCACATAAATGCCGAGCGCGATCACCGCACCGGCAACCGGCCGATAACACAGGTCGCGCGCCGTCGGGTCCGGCACCGACGCATCGACAAAGCATCTGGTGACGCTGATGACCGCACCCAGCGCACCCATACAGATCAGCAGCACCATCTCGTGCAGCTCGAGCGGCAACCGCGTCCAGACGGTCAACACCTGGTCTTGCGCATCCATGTAGCGCAGCAACGGAACCAGCTGCGGGGTTTTCTCCCGTAATCCGTCGATATAGGCGTCGTAATATTTCGGGAGATTGGCCTGCTTTAACCGCAGATCGTCTTGAAGGGCGTACAAGCCGATCAGATGCCGATCGACGAGCGCCTGCAACTGCGCGCAGTTTTGCGGCGCCGCACCGTCGCCGGCCGCCGCCGGTTGTGCGTCGGCCGAAGCGGCACCCGAATGATCGGCGTTTTCCACCGCGCTTGCTTGCAGCGGACAATGCCCGACCAGGCGACGCAACCCCTCATCGTAGCGATTGGTCTCAGCGACCAAGGCCGACACGGCTTGATGGAAGTAACCGTCGCCATAGCGGTCTCTCTGCTCGAGCATCGCGATCAAGGCGTTCGAGTTTTCCAGGTTGGCTTGGCGGATTTCGATCAAACCCAAGGTGCCGATCGCGACGATCAGAATGGCCGAATAGACGACAAAAGCGGCGCCGTAGCCCAGCAATCTGGCGCCAAATTCGAGCGCGTGTGGAAGCCGGTTGCCGAGATGCGTCGAGGAGAAAGGGCTGTCGTGACGCCGAGGGTCATCGGTTGTCATCGGAGCCTCCGGGACGAACGGCCCGTCCCCGAGGTCGGGACGGACCTCTAGTCCAATCGGTTTGTCATGAATTTGACGTCGGCCGGCGGCTATGGCGTGTGAGCCGCGTCATGTTTGCGCAAAATTTTTGCTCGCCGGGCTTGCGGCGGCCGCGGACCCGGAGGCGCGCGCCGGTTTATGATCCGGTGGCCTGTGCGGCTAGAGACTCCATCGCAATCCGCAATTGCGGCACGGCGCCGGTGGTGCGTCGCTGACAAGGGCGGCACGAAATTCGCGGTAGGCGCGGCCGTTCCAGATCTCGCGCAACGTCTCTTGGGTGGCGTCGCCGAGTGTGTAGCTGTCGTAACCGCGCGCCGAGAACGGCGCGATACAGCACGGCAGCGCGCGGCCATGCGCGGTGAAATACATCAGCGACCAGGGCCGCCGGCACGCCGACCACGGCGCCTTGTCATCGCCGCGCTTGAGGCTCAGCCCGGGCTCGGTCGCACCCGAGGCATCAAGCGCCACGCCCAGCTCGTCGCCAAGCGCCTGGGCGGCGGCGATGGCGGCGTCTTCATCGGTGCGGGTCTTGTCGAACAGCGACGAAGCGTCGCGCGCGAGGCCGCGCTCGAGCCCGTCGAACACGAGGCGCTGCAGATAAACCTCGCCGACCCCGAGACGGGCGGCGAGCCGAACAAAATCGGGCAGTTGCGCGATCGTCTCTTTAAGGCCGGTCAGCCACAGCGACACGCGTGGGGCGGCGGCGCCGATTTCCTTTTGCAGCGCGACGAATTCCCCGACATTGCGCAGGATGCGGTCGAAAAAATTCCGGCCGCGAACCTGCAAAAAACTATCGGGATTGGCGGCGTCGAGCGAGACGCGCAATTCGTCGAGCCCGCTGTCGATCAGCTCTCGGCGCTTGCGCGGCGCGAGCAGCGTGCCGTTGGTGTTGAACAGCACGTAAACGCCGCGCGCCTTCAAGTAGCGGATCATGCGCGGCAGGTCTTTGACCATCATCGGTTCGCCGACCCCGTGCAGGACGGCGCGTGCCAGCCCGGGTAGCTGATCGACGATTTTCGTAAACAGCGCCCAGCTCATATCGGCGGGCGGCTCGAGCGTCTCGAAGGTGCGCGGACAGGTCTCGCACAAGAGATTGCAACGGTTGGTGACTTCGAGATAGACGCAAACCGGCGGCTCCACCGCCACCGGCGCGCGTTCGGACCCGACCGCTTCGAAATAGCGGCGCGCCGTCAGCGGGCTCGTCTGCGCCATCGCATGCCTCCGTCTAAGTCCCTCGGCCTCACCGTCCATCGACCGCGGCCGCGAGCAGCGGGGCCATATCGAAGCGATCGACGCAAGCGAGCGTCGCCGGCGCGGGATAGGCGCGCAGCCCGTCGCGCATCGGCGGCCGGTTTAACTCGTCGCACAGACGCTTGAGCCCGCCGGCGTCGTCGACGTCGTACCAGGGCGCCAGTTCGACAACCGCAAGGCCGAGCGCCCGCGCCCGCTCGCGCGTCTGCGCGGCAACCGCGGCGGTGCTCCAGGCGACATGCTCGAACAAATGGCGATGCGGCGATTTCATCCCGAGCGCGTAATAGCCGCCGTCTTCCGCCGGCCCGAGGACAATCCGGTCGCCATCCTCGGCGAGGGCCGCCGCGGTTTGCACCAGCAATTCGGTCGGCAGGTTCGGCGTGTCGGAATTGAGCAAGCACACCGCTTTATGGCCGCGGGCGAAGAGGGTCTGCGCTGCATCCAAGAGGGCGCGGCCAAAGCCGGCCACGCCGGGCGCGCTGACCCGTTTACCATCGGCCAGCAGAAGCCGCGTGCCGGCGGCCAGCATCCCGTCAAACAGCCCGGCCGCCTCGGCCGGCGCATACGCCACATAACCCTCGATGCGCGCGCTGCGGCCGGCAAGCGCGACATTGTCGGTGATATCCCGCAAAAAGCCGGCCGAGAGTGCGGCCGCCATCGTCGGTGTCAGCGGCGGCACCAGCCGGGTCTTCACCCGGCCCGGAACCGGCGCCTTGGCCATGACCGCGATCGCGCAGCCCGGACCGGTCTCCCGATCGCCGGCGCTCACGAGCCGCTGAACCAATTATAGCCGCGATCCTCCCAGAACCCGCCCGGATAACGGTTGGTGACATAGATCAACCTGACCCATTTCGGGTTCTTGAAGCCGAGCTTGGTCGGGATCCGGATTTTGAACGGGTATCCGTATGCGGTCGGCAGTGTCTGATCGGCGAAGGTCACGGCCATGATTGTTTGCGGATGCAAAGCGGTGGGCATGTCGATGCTGCCATAATAACCGTCCGCGCACTCAAAGCCGACATACTTCGCCGATAAATCGGCCCCAACCCGGCGCAGGAAATCGCCGAGCCTCGGGCCGCCCCATTTGCCGATCATGCTCCACCCTTCGACGCAGACATGTCGCGTGATCTGCGTTTCGCGGGGCAAGGCGTGGAGCTCCGCGACCGACCAGGCTCGCTTGTCCGCGATCAGGCCCGACAATTCGAGGCGATACTCGGCGGCGGACAGTTTGGGGGAGGCAGCCGCCGGGAAGAACGCGTTGTAGCGAAAATCGCGCACCACATCCTGTTCCCGATAGGTGGGAGCAAGCCGCTGTCCGCCGAACAAGAGCGACTGGGCGCGGTCATTCCACGCCGACATCGCGCGCAATACCCGCTGGACGCCGCCCTGGTCGGAAATGTCGCAACCGGTCAGCAGCGTCAGCGCCCCGAGGCTCAGCGTCTGGCGCAGAAACACGCGGCGCTCGACGCCGCCGACGAGCCGCGGATCGTCGCGCATAAAGCCAGTCATCGCCGCTCTCCCGCAGGCGCATGCCGCCTCTCGGAGGCACGGCCTGCAATCATCGCAACCAGGGTCTTGGGCACCAAAGCGGTCAGGCTCAGATGCACGACGAGAAATCCGACAATGGCCGCCATGCCGCAGAAATGGACCACCCGGGCAATTTCGTAACCGCCAAACAGCCAGGTTAGCTGTTGCAATTGCACCGGCTTCCAGATCGACAGCCCGGAGAGGATCGTGACCAGGATCGCGCCGAGCGCGCCCCAATAGAGCGCCCTTTGCACGGCGTTGTATTCGCCGAGGCGGTGTTCGAGCCGGAAGTGCAACGCCGCCCACAGGTCGCGGACAAAGGCGCGCGGCGACACCGGCAGAAAATCGCGGCGGAAATGCCCCGAGCCGATCCCGATCGTGACATAGGCCAGGAAATTCAGCGTCAGCACCCACATCCCGGCGAAATGCCAGAGCAGCGCGTTGGCGAGCCCGTCATCATTGTTGAGCGCCTCGGTAATGGTGAAATCGCCACCCAGCGTATAGGGGTAAGGAAAACCCCAATGGATCGGCAACGCGGGGTAATAATTGTAGATGCGCCAGCCGGAGCCGATCATCACGATGATCGCGGCGGCATTGATCCAATGCATGATGCGGCGGCTCAGCGGATGCAGCGGGGTGGGGCGGGGGTGCGCACGCGCGTTGATGGTCGCTCGAACGGTCACGGCAGCACCTCCAGGCCGGCGGCGCGGAGCCGGTGCCGCGCCTCGGCCGTCTGCATGAAGGCGATCAATTTCCCCGCGTTCGGGCTCAGCGCCCGGCTGGTTTCGGCGATCCAGTAATCGACCGGCGAGTAACTATTCGCGGGCAGTCTCGCGGCGACGGTGAGCGCCGGATCGGCGGCGACATCGGTCGCATAAACAACGGCCAGCGCCACCTGGCGCTGTTTCAGCAGAAAGACCGCATCAGCGGTGCCGACGACGCCGATCGATTTGGCGCTGACTTTTTGCCACAAATTGAGCGATTGCAGCGCTTGCTTGCTGGCGGCGCCGGCCGCTTCCGCCCATGGGTCGACGATCGCGATCGGCTCTTTGCCGGCCATGCCGGCCAGGCTGTCGCCGCCATAATCGGCGGCCGGGCGGCGGCCGAGTGCCGCCACGACGAGCTGATTGCGACCCAGCGGGCGCAGGCTGTCGCGCTTGATCACTTGCTGATCTCTGGCGGCGGCGGCATTTGCCTTCCCCTCGCCGATAACGACGTCGTCGCGCGCATGGTGCGCGATCTCGGCCAGCAGCAGCGCCGTCGTCGGCGCGGTGAAGATGCGCACCGGCACACCGCTCTGGGCCTGCCACAACCTCGCGACGTCCTCGATTGCAGGCCGCACGGTCGGCTCGCAAAACACCACGACATCGGGTGCTGCGGGGTAATCGGCGGCCGCCGGAGCGGCAACCAGAAGCAGCGTCAACGGCAGCCCGAACAGCACATTGCGGGCTACGCTTGACGGTCGCAAGCGGCGCCGCCGATGGTCGCAACCCGGAACCGACATCCGCGCCCTTGCTCCGCGGCACGGCTTTCCCAACAGCCGCAGCCGCAATCGATTTCAATTCACGAAAAATCGTGTGCGACCGCGGTTATGAAAGCTCCGGTCACGACAAATTGACGGCGCCCCCGGTTTGGCAAGCGCCGCAAAAAAAGCCCAGCGAAGGGCAAGCGCGTCCCCGGATCCTAGCGCGGCTCGGTCCAGCTCTCGGAAAAGGCCAGCGCGCAAGTGCTGAACGGGCGGCCCTCGCGCTGCATCGGCCAGGCCCGGCCCGACGCCTGCACGCCATCCACCGTGAGCCGCGCCCCCAAGGCCGGGATCAGCAGCGTGCACACGCCGTAACGGCGGCCGCCCTCGCCCGGCTGGGTGTGGATCAACAGCGGCTCGCCGATGTCGTACCAGGTCAGCGCGACCTCCTCGTCGTTGCTGAGGACGCGCTCGGTCCAGAAATAATGGGGATCGCCGGATTTGACAAATTCGGCATCGGTGACCGGGATCGCGAGGTCAGCGGTCTCGGGGTTGAGCATGCCCTGGACCGTGCTTTGCAGCCAGCGCGCCATGGCGATGTTGTCGGCATAGATGCGCCAGCGGTTTTCGGTCAGCTCGCTTTTCAGGTAAAGCACATGCCCGGGACCGGCCGGGCAGGTAATGATCCGCCAAAAGCTGGCGTTGGTCGTCTGCGGTCCGCCATCGGTTTCGCTCAACCGGATGAACGGATTTTCGCCGGTCAGGATGATGCGGTTGGGGTCGGCGGGCATCCGAATTCCTCTGCTTGCGGCGGGCGGCGGATGATGCCGCAGCCGGCGATCGTAACGCATCACCACAAGGCGCGCCACGTGGTCGATTTTCAGCGTTGTGGAGACCTATCGAAACCGGCACTTACCGCGCGCACGAACGCCGTTTCGACATAATTAACATCTTTGATACGGTCGGTCAGATCCGCGACGGCACCGGCGTCGGGGTCGGCGCCCCGCAATTCGGTCCTCGCCGCACCTTTCGCGCCGGCCTCAGCCAGCGGTTCTGAGGCGCCGCCCGAGTTCGACGCCGCCCTTCGGATTGACCCTGGCAGAGGTCCCCTGTGCCCGCCCCCGCCGTCCCCTTCTCCTTCTCCGTTGTCGGCCTGTTCTTGCATGCCGACGTCGTCGTCAGAGGCGTGCTGTTGCTGCTGCTCGCCGCTTCGGTTTGGAGCTGGGCGGTGATTATCGACAAATTGTGGCGGCTGGGCCGCGCCAGCCATTCACTGCGCGCGCATGAGGCGCGGCTTGCGGCTGTGAAATCGCCCGCCGAACTGGTGGCGCCGGCCGGTCGCAGCGACCGCAACGATCCGGCCGCGGCGGTTTTTGCCGCCGGCTGGGAGGAGCGCGAGCAGCCGTCGCCTTCTTCGCCCGAGCCGCCGGGCGAGCGCCGCGAACGGATCGAGCGGGCGATGCGCCTGGCGTTTGCCGGCGAACAGCGCCGGCTCGAGGCCCGCCTGCCGTTTCTCGCGACCCTCGGTTCGGCCGCCCCGTTTGTCGGATTGTTCGGCACGGTCTGGGGCATCATGCGCAGCTTCACCGGCATTGCCGCCGCCAACAACACCAGCCTCGCGGTGGTGGCGCCGGGCATCGCCGAGGCGTTGTTCGCGACCGCGATGGGTCTGGCCGCAGCGATCCCGGCGGTGGTTGCCTACAACAAGATCGCGGTCGAGCTCGGGCGTCTGGCCGGACGGATGAACGCGTTGATCATCCGGGCAAGCGTTCTGCTGTCGCGGCCGCCCGTGGAGGGCTGAACCATGGCCGCCACGGTGATGCCGCCGGATGACGGGGGCGACAACCGCAACCGGCTCTTGGCCGAGATCAACGTGACGCCGATGGTCGATGTCATGCTGGTGCTGCTGGTGATCTTCATGGTCACCGCCCCGTTGCTGATGGTCGGCGTGCCGCTCGATCTGCCGAAAACGCGAGCGGCGCCGATCACCGCGACAAAGCAGCCGGTGGTTTTGAGCCTCACCCGCAATGGCGAGGTCTTTATCGGCGACAACGCGACCGCACCGGACGAACTCGAAACCCGGCTTGCCGCGCTCGCGTCCGAGGATCCCGATCGCCTCGTCTATGTCCGCGGCGATCGCTCGGTAACTTACGCGCAGCTGATGGACCTGCTGAGCGAAGTCAACCGCGCCGGGTTTGCCAAAGTTTCGCTGGTGGCGCAGGCAGCCGGGGCAAAGTGAGCGGATTCCGTTGGCCGCTGGCAACCTCGCTGGCGGGACATGCGATTGTCATCGGATTGTTACTGCTGTTGCCGGCGCCCAATCCACCGCCGGCGCCGGCGCCCCCGGCGGGAATAACGGTCGCATTTGCCCCGGCCTTGCCGGCGAGCCTCGCCCCCGCGCCACAGCCAGCGCCGCCGCCGGTACCGTCGCCGCCCGCCCCGCCGCCACCCGGCGCGATACACACACCGCCGCCCCCGCCGCCCACCCCACCGCCGTTAGCAATCGCACCTACCCTGCCGCCCGTACCGGCGCCGGAGACCGAGACCGCGGCGCCGCTGCCCCTGCCGCCGCCGCCCAAGCCGCCGGTGCCGCGACGCCGGCCGCCTGTTGCCCGCGCCGCGACGCCGCCGCGACGCGTGCCGCCGCCGGTTGCGGCGCGCGAACCGCCGCCGTTCTCGCCGTCGCCGCCGCCGACGCTCCCCGAGACCACGCGACCGTCCAGCGCGGCGACGCCCGCCCAACCCCGTCAGCTGGCGGCGCTGCCGCCGCCATCCGCGGCGGCTGCAGCGGCGATGCGCGACTACGAAGCCCTGCTCGGCGCCTGGCTCAACGCCCACAAGCGCTATCCCGAGAGCGCCCGCGACAATGGCGAAGAGGGTCGTGCCGTGATCCGCTTTTCAGTCGCGCGCGACGGGCGGGTGACCGCATTCGCGATCGTGCGCAGCACCGGTTACGCCGATCTCGACGCCGCCCTCAGCGCGATGATGCGCAACGCCGTCCTGCCCCCCTTCCCGGCCGATATGGCGCAGGCGAGCCTCACTGTCTCGGTCGGGATCCGGTTCAGCCTCGAGCCCTGAACCGGCGCCGGGCCGGGCGGCAATCCTCAGATGTCTGCCTCGATCGTCCTCCCCGGCGCGACATAGGCACGGTCCCAATCCGACCATTCGCCGGGGACCGGCTGGTCAGGGTTGCGGTCGCGGCGCCAGCAGACCTCGTCGCCCGGCGGCACGGTGATGATCCGGGTGGCGTTGTTGGGCAGCACGAAATCATAGCTCGAGACATAACCCGGACCGCGCGAGGCGCAGTCCGGGTTGGCGGTGATCACCGCTTCGACATGGGTCGGGCCGAAATGCGGGTTGTTGAGGAGCAGCGTTCCCGGTTGCGGCGGCGGTTGCGCGGCGCAGGCAGCGATTGCGAGGACCACAAGCAGCGGCAGGACTGATCGCACGGATTGACTCTTCTGCGCGGCGGGAGCGTCTCGGCCAAGACGAGCCGGCGGTCGATCGGCCCGTCACGCGCCGAGTTTGATAAATTCGCGCGGAGGTTCTACCCAAACGCACCGGCGCGCACAATCGCCGCGGCCATTGCCTGCCGCCACGCCGGGATTATTGCCCGCCGAGATAGTCTCGCGTCCAGCGCTGGTAATCCTCGGCACGGGTGACGCGACGCATCATATCGGGCGATGCGATGTTTTTGAGCTCCCGCGGCGGGACGCCGTCACGCAGCGCCTTGAGCGTGTCATGGACCGCCTGCACCGCCGCCGAAAACGGCGCATGGGTTTGCAGCGCCACGCGCACGCGGTGCGCGGCGAGCCATTCGCGGTCTCCAAGCTGGCCGCTGCCGCCGCCGAGGATCAGCGGCAGGCGAATCGCCGACGAGACGACCTCGACCGCCTCGACCGTGACGCCGCCGGCGAGAAAGATGGCGTCGACACCGGCCGCCTCGTAAGCCTTGGCGCGGGTGACCGCCTCATCGAGATTGGCAATCGCCAGGGCGCTGGTGCGGCCGGCGATCGCCAGGTTCGGGTCCTGCCGCGCCGACAGCGCCGCCCGCATCTTGCCGATCCCTTCCTCGACGCTGCTGAGGCGGGGTTTGCCGTCATTGCCGTAAGGGCGCGGCAATACCGTGTCCTCGATCGACAGCGCACAGACCCCGGCGGTCTCCAACTCCTCGACGGTTCGGCGCACGCTCAGCGCATTGCCGTATCCATGGTCGGCATCGACGAGCAGCGCCAGATTGCCGGCGCGACAAATGCGGTAGGCCTGATCGGCAAATTCGCGCAAGGTCAGGACGACAAGATCGGGGGCGCCCAGCACCGCCATCGATCCGACCGAACCCGAAAACATGCCCAGCTCGAACCCCAGATCCTCGGCGATGCGCGCCGAGATCGCGTCGTAGACGGAGGCCGGGTGCACGCAGCGGTTGCCCGACAAGATGGCGCGAAAGCGCTCGCGCCGCTCGGTCCAATTCATAGCTGAGCTCCTTGGTGGTTATCCGGAAGGTTGCTGTTTATTGAGCCCTGCGATCACCGGCGGGGCCGCCTTGCCATCGCTCCGACGCGATCTCATCCTTTGACTGCGCTGAACGTCGCTTATCCTACATCAATCTGCCTCCCGCGGATAACCAAGCTCGGGAAACCGCGCGGGAAATCGCCGTCCCGCCGGCACCGATCGTGGGGCCGCCCCGACAAACTCAGCCGGCAAACGCCGGCACGGGATCTCGTGGTCGACCGGTACGCTCCGTCGCCGGAGAACGCCCATCGCTGGCCATGCTCGCCATTTACCGAGACGGTGTGATCCGCCATTGTCGACGCCGGTCGAAATCGAGATCATGGCCGCGAACCGGCCGCGATCGTTGGGAATGTCGCAAACCACGAAAATCGCGACCCGGCGCCGCCCACCGCCTTTTCCGTCACCTGACGGCGCGGGCGGTCTCGTGTGCAACCGCCCGTGAGCGCAATTCCGCACCGGATCGACCGGCGCCGGCCGTCATTCAGCCGACTCGCGGTCATGCGCAACCACAGGCTGCTGTTTTGGACCGTATTGTTTTTAGGCAGTTGCGTGCTGGTCGCGCCGTTGTTGACGATCGAAATCCCGCCGATCGTCGATTACCCCAACCATTTGGCGCGGCTTTACGTTCTCGCCCATGGCGCTTCCGATCCGTGGCTGTCCAAGATGTATAAGCCGCGGTGGGAAATCATTCCCAACCTCGGCATTGATCTATTGGTGCCGTGGAGCCTCTCGTTCCTTCCCTTGCACATAGCCGGCCGGATAATGCTGGCGCTTACTCTTCTTCTCCCGGTTTATGGAACAATCGCCTATCATCGCGCTCTTTTTCAACGGCTAAGTTTCTGGCCACTCGGCTCGCTGATGGTCGCGTATAATCTTATCTTTTTTCTGGGTTTCCATAACGTACTTTTGTCGTACGGCGTGGCGCTATTATCGTCGGCGGTTTTCTGTAAAACCCTGCGCCGCAACCCGATCACCAACACGGTGATTGGCGCCGCCTGTACCATTGTTGCATTCTTTACGCACATCGTCGGCTGTGCGTTGCTGCTTTTTATCATATTCGTCCACAAGATGTTTTATGTCGGTGAAGCCTGGCCGGACTGGCGACGCCTTGGCCGAGCGCTGCTCATCCAAGGCAGCGGCTTTGCCCTAATCGCATTGGCGCCGTTCGGGCTCTATCTGGCCTCGCCGCTCGCCACAGCGCCGGTCGACAATTCATGGGTCAGCGGAATAGACAAGCTCAAATTTCTCCTATCACCGGTTCTTAATTATTATCCAATATTAGATTTAGTCACCGCCGGTATATTAACAATTATTTTGTTTGTTGTGGGTATCTACGCTCGCTCGAACGTTTCACGTACAGCGGCGACAGTGGCCGCAGCGCTGTTCATCGCCTATCCCTATTTGCCGAGCGAAACCAAGACCGCGACATTCGTCGACGTACGATTTGTCATTTTTCTCGGATTTCTGATTTTTTGCGTGTTCGATCCCCGGAACCTGCCGAGAACGGCAATATTGGCAATCGGCATACCGATGGTATCGCTGTTTTTGGTGCGAACCGGATCGGTGGCCTGGGTCTGGTATAACGAACGCCCGGATTTGGCGGCGGTGCGCGAGACAATCAAGCCGATCCCGCCGGGAAGCCGGGTGCTGGTCGTGGTTGCGCAGGGGCCCGGGGGCGGCCGGTTTGCGGCTTGGGGAGACCCGGCTCTGCAACCGGGCGCTCCGACCGGCCGGTTTCTTTCGATTACGGGCATCCCGACCTATTGGTTCATCGGCGCGTTGATTACGATCGAACGGCACGCGTTTTGGCCGCTGTTATTCTCCTCCGACAGCAAGCAACCGCTTGCGGTCTTACCGCCTTTCGACCAGCTGGCGGTCGCCAATGGTGCGCTGCCCCGCTACCAAGGTCTTGCCCTCGACAACATTCCCGCCGCGGATCTGAAGAATTTTCCCTATGTCGCGAATTGGCGTTCGCGGTTCGACTATGTCTTGGTCCTCAATGCCGGGCTGGCGGGGAACCTCCGCCATTTCTTGCCGGACCGGCTGGAGTTTTTGGACCAGACTAACTTTGCCGCCCTGTTTCGCATCAAAAAGCAAGGTTGAGCCGGAGTCGCCGACATTGCGATCGCAACGCAATTTTGCGGCGGCGGCATGCCGAGACATGCCGAGAAAGGCATTCGATCGGGCGCCGAAACTCAAATCCGGATGCTGGATTGGCGCTCAAGCCGGGGCGGCCGCCAACCAGACGCCCGCGATTGCGAGCGGCGGAATGCGGCTCTAAGCTTCGTCCCCAGCGCAAAGCAAGGGAGCCCCTCATGGAAAAGCGCATTGCGGTTATCGGCGCCGGTGCCATCGGCGGCTATACCGGCGGCCACCTTGCCCATAACGGGTTTGATGTCGTCCTGATCGATCCGTGGCCCGAGCATGTCGAGACGATCCGTCGCGACGGGCTCGCGCTCGAGGGCATGACGCAGGAGGAATTCGTCTGCGCGCGGCCGCGGACGATGCATCTGACCGAAGTGCAACAGCTCGCCAAGGAGAAGCCGATCGATATCGCGATGGTGGCGATGAAATCCTACGACACCGAATGGGCCACGCGGCTGATCGCCCAATATCTGGGGCCCGACGGCTATGTCGTCTCGCTGCAGAATTGCATGAACGAAGAGCGCATCGCCGGCATCGTCGGTTGGGACAAGACGGTGGGGTGCATCCCGGCCCTGCTCGGGGCCGAGCTCTACGCGCCTGGCCGGGTGCGGCGCACCGCGGCGCGCGGCGCCTCGACCTACGAAGTTTATCGCGTCGGCGAACCGCATGGCCGCATCACCAAGCGGCTCGAGGAGCTGGCGGCAATCATCGCGACCGTCGACACGGTCAAGGCCACGACCAATCTCTGGGGCGAACGCTGGTCGAAACTGTGCGTCAACGGCATGGCCAACGGGGTGGCGGCCGCGACCGGCATGTCTGGCAACGAGATGAGCCGCGACGAGAAGATCCGCCGCCTGAGCATCCGGCTGGCCGGCGAGGGCGTGCGCGTCGGACAAGCGCTTGGCTACGAGCTCGAACACATTCGCAACCACGATCCCGAGACCCTGGCCCGCGCCGCCGAGGGCGACGCCAGGGCCCTCGACGAGATCGAAAGCCAGATCATGGCGAGCCTCAACTCGAACACGCGCAGCGATTTGGCGCGCCCGTCGATGGGCCAGGACATGTACAAGGGGCGCCGCACCGAAATCGATTTCATCAATGGCGTGATCGCGGCCAAGGGGGCCGAAGTCGGCGTGCCAACGCCGAGCCACGTCAAGCTGATCGCCGCGGTCAAAGAGGTCGAGCACGGCAAAAAATCCGCGGCACCGGAAAACCTCTACGGAATCTAGCCAGGGCCTGCGCCTCGCGGATTGCAGCCCGACCCGGACCCCGCCTGCCGCGTCGGCGGCGACCGGCCCGGCTGGCCCGGCGCCTTAGCCAGCCGCCGATCGCGGCACGCCGTCCAACGCGGCGGCCGCGGCGCCCGTGACGATCGGGCAATGACAAGCTACCAGGTGATCGTGAGCTTGCCGCCGCGCATCTCATAACCCTGCAGGCGGGACAAAAAGCTCATGCCCAGCAGTGAGATCCTGAGATTGGCGATGACCGCAGCCGGGACGTTGGCGATCACGAGCTGTCCCAGTCGGACCTCGCGCAACGTGACCGGCGCCATCGCTACCTCGCCATTGGCCGTGCTGGCGCGCGCGTTGAACACGAGCTGGCGCGGATCAAGCCCGGCGGCGCGCGCATCGCCCGTCGTCAAGGTCACCAGGCTCGCCCCGGTATCGACCAGAAACCGCACCGGCGCGCCGTTGACGACGGCATCGAGGATGACCTCACCACGGGCGTCGGCCGGATAGACGAGGATACCGACGGCGGGCGCGGTGGCCGTCGCATCGGTCGTGATTGCGGTGCGCGCATCGGCACCGGCAACTTTCGCCGGCTCCAGCCGCGGCCCGAGATCGACCACCGCCGCCCATAACAGCGCCACGCCGCAGACGAAACCCAGCCAGCGCAAGGCCCAGCCGATCATAGCGCCACCCGCCCTCGATCCCGCATACGCGCAATCTGCAGCGGAGCGATTGATCCTCGATGAAGGCCGCGCCCGACGCCGCTATCAGCCAGTCGGGCTGGGCATCTCGGGATAGCCGATCGCGGGCCAGCGGCGCGGGCCGATCCGCCGCAGCTCGGCCTCGCTGCCCCAGCGGTCCCAGCCCGGCCGCGCATTGCGTGCGAAGAGTTCGAGATACGGGCCCTCGCAGAGCGCCTCGATGCGCGCGTAGGCTTCGTCGGGTTTGCGGCTGTGTTCGCGGCGCGGGGCGACAATCAGCTTTCTGATGTCGGCCCGCCGCCGCTTCGGATGCCCGCGGGTGGCGAGCAGGCATAATTCGGGATTGGCGCGCGTCCAGAAACCGAGCCCGGTGAAAAAATCGCGCTCCGCATCGAATGGCCGCGATGCGGATTTGTTCAGCTTGGCCCAATAAAAGCCGACGGTTTTGTAGGTGAAGCCCCAGGCGCGGATCACTTCGAACGCCGCCGGCAACAACGGGTCGGTCGCCCATAACAGCAGCACGCAATCGCGCGCGGCCCATTCCGCAACCGGCAGCGCCTTGATCGCATCGAGCGACATGCAATCGTAATACGCCTCCGCGCTGCGGCCTTTGCCCTTGTGCGAATAAGTCGCGAAGGTCCATGGCGGATCGGCATAGATGACGCGATACCGGTCTGGCGGCGGCATGGCGGGCTCGTCCCCCGGTCGATGACCACCCCATGCTCGCGGCCGCGCCGGGACGGGTCAACCGTTGCGTTCGGCGGGTCAGCGCTCGACCTCGTCGTCGTCGGGGCTCTCGTCGGTTTCGATGCGGTAGGCGCCTTTGAGCCAACGACCGAGATCGATTTGCGCGCAGCGTCGCGAGCAGAACGGCTGGTAGGGTTGTCGCGCGGGTTTGCCGCAGATCGGGCACGGGCGCGACGGCGGAGGCGGCGAATCGTCCATGACCTCGACCGATATAATCAGAGCGGCGTGATCTCAAACCGGTGGCGTGCCCAGCAATTCGCCGCGGTCACCGCGATCTTTCGGGCGAAGCGCTGTTCGGTCGCCGCCAGCGCGGGCCTGGCTTCGCCGGCGAGGGCGGCGGCCACCTCGGTCGCGACGGTCAGGCGAAAGGCGCGGCCCGGTTCGGACCTCATCGCCCGGCGCAGCGCCCGCAGCGCTTCGAAGGCAACCGTCGCCGCGGTCTTGATCGATCCGCCGCCTGCCGGCTCGAGCAGCAGCGCGGCAAGCGAACGGGTTCGCCGGCGCCGCACCAGTTCCAGATGGCCAAGCCGGGTCCAGCCGAGAATCTGCGGGGCCATCGGATCGGCCGCGAGCGCATCAGCGAGAGCCGCGCGCAGCCGTCCGCGGGCCCCGCTTTGCTCGACGCCGACAAAATCGATCACGATCCCGCCCGCCAGGTTGCGCAGCCGGATGTGACGGGCGATCGCGGCGGCGGCGGCGAGGTTGGTGGCTAGCGCCACCCGTGCCGGCGATCCCGTCTCCGGGCTGCCGCTGTCGACATCGATCATGACCGCGGCGGGGGTCGGGACAAAATGCACCGAGGCACCCTGGGCCAGGGTGATCGAGGGCGCCAACGCTGCCTCGACGAGGGCGTCGAGGTCGAGCGGCCACTCGCCTTCCGGAGCATGCCTGACGGCGGCGTCGGGAAAGGCCGCCCGCAGCTCGGGAACCGCCCACAACTCATCGACCAAAATCTCCGCGATCGGCGGCAGCACGCCGGCCAGCGCAGCAGCGATCGTCGGCGCCGGAAACAGGCGCTGTGGCGGCGCCGCGGCGCCGGCGCGCCGGGCGGCATCGACGATCTCGCCGAAATCGGTCGTCAACTGTGCCGCCTTGCCGTCTTGCGCCTCGCGCCGGATCTGGACCAGCACCGGCTCGCCTTCGGCAAGGCGACGACCGCGCGGCACGATCCCCCTCTGCGGCAGAAATGCCGGCCGTTCGCCGCCGATATCGACGAGCGCCGCATCCAGCGCCGGCACCAGCCGCGCCACCCGGCCAAGATGAACGCTGCCCGCCTCGAAGCCGTCGCCGCGCTCGATTCGCAGCGCCACCGGCGTTCCGTCTTCGAGAAGGGCGGCGCGCCATTCGCCGGGAGCCGCGGAGACTAGGAGTTCTCGGCGCATTGCGGGCGGTAGCCGCGAGCGGCGAGAAGCTGCGCGGTTTCGAACAGCGGCAGCCCGACGACATTCGAATAGGAGCCGGAAACAAACCGGATCAACGCCGCAGCGCGGCCTTGGATGGCATAGCCGCCGGCCTTGCCGCGCCATTCCTCGCACCGCAGATAGGCCGAGACTTCCTCCTCGCTCAACCGCTTGAACGCGACCCGGCTGTCGACGCGGCGCAACATCGCGCGCCCGTCGGGGTCGATCAGCGCCACCCCGGAATGGACCCGGTGGCGACGCCCCGACAGCAATTCGAGGCAGCGGCGGGCGGCCGCCTCGTCTTCGGTCTTGGGCAGGATCCGGCGTCCGCAGGCGACAACGGTGTCGGCCGCCAGCACCAAGGCGCCGGGATGCCGCAGCGCCACCCGCAACGCCTTGTCGCGGGCAATGCGCAGCGCATAGGCCGGCGGCAATTCGTGGGGTTGCGGGGTCTCGTCGATATCGGCGGGATCGACGAGATCGGGCACGATCCCGATCTGCCCCAGCAATTCGAGCCGACGCGGCGATGCCGAGGCCAACACCAGCGGTGGCGCCGTCACGGCACCTCACCCCCGCAAATGCAGCACGCAGATCAGTGTGAACAGGCGCCGCGCCGTGGCCAGGTCGATCGCGACCTTGTCGGCGAGCCGCTCCATCAGCAGGCTTGATCCCTCGTTATGAAGGCCGCGCCGCGCCATGTCGATGGCTTCCACCTGCGCCAGACGACCGCCCTTCACCGCCTCGTAATAGCTTTCGCAGACGATGAAATAGTCTTTGACGATGCGGCGGAACGGGACGAGGGGGAGCCCGACCGTTTCCATCGACCCGTCGGCACTTGAGCGAATGTTAAGGTTGAGCCGGTTTTCTTCGATCGCAAGATGAAGGGCAAACGGTCCGCGCTGGCCCGAGGTCGGAGCAAAGAAATTGTCCTTGAGCAGATCGGTGATCGCGGTCGCGCGCTCGTGCTCGATGTTGTCGTTGCGCCGCACGACCGAATGCTCGTCGAGGGTGATCGAGGCGATGCGCTGGTTTCGGTCAGCGGCGATGGCGGGTTCGGTCAGCACGCTCGGTTCAGCCTCAAGCGCGCGGATCGAGCCGGATCGACAGCGACAGCGCGTGCGCGTCCAGGCCCTCGGCCTTGGCGAGCCGGATCGCGGCCGGGGCGAGAGCGGCGAAGCCGGCTGCGTCGCAGCGCACAAGCGACGAGCGCTTCATAAAATCGAGAACGCCGAGGCCGGAGGCAAAGCGCGCGCTGCGGGCGGTGGGCAAGACATGATTGGGACCGGCAATGTAATCGCCGACCGCTTCGGGCGCCCAGCGGCCGAGAAAGATCGCGCCGGCATGCCGGACTTTTGCGGCAATCGCCTCGGCCTCGGCCTCGGGCAGCGCCAATTCGAGGTGCTCGGGCGCAATGCGGTCGATCAATCCCGGCGCCTCGCGCCAGTCGCGCACGAGCAGGATGGCCCCGTGTTTATCCCAGCTGGCGCGCGCGATACCGGCGCGCGGCAGGCGGCTCAGATGATCTGCGGCCGCGGCGGTCACGGCATCGGCGAACCGGTCATCGTCGGTGAAGAGGATCGCCTGCGCCGCCTCGTCATGCTCGGCCTGTGACAAAAGATCGGCGGCGATCCAGCGCGGATCGTTGGTGGCGTCGGCACAAACCAGGATTTCCGACGGACCGGCGATCATGTCGATGCCGACCCGGCCGAACACCCGCCGCTTGGCGGCCGCGACATAGGCGTTGCCCGGTCCGACGATCTTGTCGACCGGCGCGATTGTCGCGGTGCCATAGGCCAGCGCGGCGATCGCCTGGGCGCCGCCAATGCGGTAGATTTCGGCGATCCCGACGAGCTGCGCAGCGGCCAGAACCAGCGGGCTGAGGGTGCCGCCCGGCGCCGGCACCGTCATCACCAGCCGCTGCACGCCGGCCACCTTGGCCGGGATCGCGTTCATCAGCACCGAGGACGGATAGGAAGCGGTCCCGCCCGGGACATAGAGCCCGACCGCGTCGAGCGGACGCCAGCGGGTGGCGAGCCTGATCCCCAGCGCGTCGACATAGTCGATGTCTTGCGGCAATTGGCGGCGGTGAAAGCTGTCGATGCGCTCGGCCGCAACCCGCAGCGCGGCGACGGTTTCGGCCGGCGCCGCTGCCGCACCCGCGGCGATCTCCGCCGCCGTCAGCCGCAGCCCGCAACCGCTCAGATCGACCCCGTCGTAACGGCGCGTATGGTCGAACAAGGCCGCGTCGCCGCGTTGCGCCACATCATCGATGATCGCCGCCACCACCGCATCGACATCAGCCGCGGCTTCGCGCTTGATCTCGATGAGCCGGCAAAAATCGGCTTCGAAACCGCGACCGCGGGTGGCCAATCGCTGCGGCATCAACAGCGCTCCTCGACAACCGCACGGATACGCTCGATCCAGCCGCCGATTTCTTCGGGACGCGTTTTCAGCGCCGGCCGGTTGACGATCAGCCGCGAGCTGACCTCGGCGATGCATTCGATTTCGGCGAGCCCGTTTGCGCGCAAGGTCGCCCCGGTCTGGACCAGATCGACAATATGCCGGCACAGGCCAAGCCGCGGCGCCAGCTCGATCGCCCCATTCAACTTGATGCATTCCGCCTGGACGCCGCGAGCGCCGAAATGGCGGCGCGCGATTTCCGGGTATTTCGTCGCGATGCGGATATGGCTGGGGCGCGCCCCGTCGGCGCGTGCAACCCAATCCGCGGGTGCGGCGACAGCGATGCGGCAATGACCGATATTGAGATCGAGCGGCGCATAGATCTCGGAATAGTCGAACTCCATCAGCACATCATTACCGGCCACGCCGAGCTGGGCGGCGCCAAAGGCGACAAAGGTTGCGGCGTCAAAACTGCGCACCCGGATCAAGTCGAGGTCGGGCGCACTGGTCGAAAACCGCAACTGGCGACTGTCCGGGTCTTCGAACGCCGGCTCCGGTTCGATGCCGGCACGGCGCAGCAAGGGCATCACCTCGGCGAGGATACGGCCGTTGGGCAGAGCCATGATCAGCCGATCACCGGTCGCGCTCATTCCCCCTCCTCATGGCGCGGAGCCCAGGGGGTCGGCCACGGGTCGCCCAAATCCCGCGCGCGACACGAAACCGCCGCAACATCGAGCCGGATTGCCGCACCGCCGGCAAATTCGAGCACGATTGTCACCGCATCGGCGTCGGCTTCGGCGCGGATCGCCAACAGACACAGAATGCGGTCCTCGTCGCTGCGGCGAAACCCACGATAGGAAACCGCCCTGACCTGGCCGAAGGTGACGCCGCACAGCACCCGCTCGTGCCCCTCGTGATCGCCCGGGGAGCGCAGGCCGCTTTCCCAGCGAAATCGGTTGGCGACAAAAATGAATTCCTGTTCCACAGCGAAATAGCCAAGGTCGCGAACCGCAACCAGCGCGTCCTGCAAACACGCCGACAGCACCGCGAGATCGTCGGCATCCTCCGCGCGCAGTTTGAGCGCCGGCTTGTCGTCAGGCGCCATCGCGCAGTCTTTCGATGCGGGCGCCGCATGCCGCCAGCTTATCCTCGAGCCGCTCGTAGCCGCGATCGAGGTGATAGACGCGGTTGATGACGGTCTCGCCCTCGGCCACCAGACCGGCGATGACCAGCGACACCGAGGCACGCAGATCGGTTGCCATCACCGGCGCCCCGATCAGGCGCGGCACGCCGCGCACCAGCGCCGAGGCGCCCTGGACCGTGATATTGGCTCCCATCCGGGCGAGTTCGGGCACATGCATGAAGCGGTTTTCGAACACCGTTTCGGTGATCAACGAAACGCCGCGCGCGGTCGTCATCAGCGCCATGAACTGCGCCTGCAGGTCGGTCGGATAGCCGGGATAGGGCTCGGTTGTCACATCGACCCCGTCGAGCCCGTCGCCGCGGCGCCGCACCCGGATGCTGTCCTCGGCCGTGGTCAGCTCGATCCCGGCGCCATCGAGCCGCCGGATGACCGCAGTCACAAAATCGGGGCGGGTATGGGTCAATCGTACATCGCCGCCGGTCGCGGCCGCCGCCATGATGAAGGTTCCGGTCTCGATGCGGTCCGGGATTATCCGGTGAACCGCGCCATGCAGCCGGCCGACCCCGGTCACATGCAGCCGGTCGCTGCCCACCCCGTCGATGCGGGCCCCCATTTTGACGAGACATTCGGCAAGATCGCCGATCTCGGGTTCGCGTGCGGCGTTGATCAAAACGCTTTCGCCCTCGGCGAGCGTGGCCGCCATCAACAGCTGCTCGGTGGCCCCGACCGAGACAAACGGGAACACGATTTCGGCGCCGTGCAGCCCCTTCGGCGCGCGCGCCTCGACATAGCCGCCGCTGAGCTCGATCTCAACGCCGAATTTGCGCAGGCCGTTGATGTGAAGATCGATCGGCCGCGTCCCGATTGCGCAGCCGCCCGGCAACGATACCCGGGCCCGCCCGCAACGCGCCACCAGCGGCCCCAACACCAGCACCGAAGCGCGCATCTTGCGGACCAGGTCGTAGGGTGCGGTCACCGAGGTGATGTGCGCCGCCGACAATTCGAGGCAGCCATCGCCGGGCCCCGGCCACTCGCCGCGCTCGATGTCGACGCCGTGCTGGGCCAACAGATTGGCCATCGCCGCCACGTCGGCAAGATCGGGAACATTCTCGAGACGCAAGGTTTCGTCGCTGAGCAGGCTCGCCGCCATCAGCGGCAAGGCGGCGTTTTTGGCGCCGCCGATCGGGATCGTGCCTTCGAGCGGCACCCCGCCAATGATGCGCATTCGGTCCATAATCTCGGCTCCCCGCGCCGTCGCGGCCGGCGGCGGCGGTAAACGGTCACTCGGGGGGCACCTCGCCGCCGCCTGCGCTTGTACTGGAGAGCGCGCCGCCGCTCAAGATCCCGGACCCGGGCGCGCGATCGCCCGAGGCGCGCGCCTGCAGCTTGCGCCGCCGCAAATTTTCGCGCAATGCGCGCGCCCGTCTTTGGTCACGTTCGGCGCGCGCAGCTTGGGAGCGGGGCGACAAATGCGGGGTCTTTTTCATTGCGCAATGCAACAAGAGCGAGCCCGGCCTGTCAAGCCGCTCGGCCCGCCCGCGGCCGCGGCCAACAGCGGTTAAGGGGCGTTTTCCGCAACCGCCCCGCCCCCGCCTTGCCAAAACGGGCGAGGTTCTGTATCTGTCGCCGGGTCGTGCCTGGTCGGGCGTGGCGGGCCCGGGCTGCCGTAGCTCAGTGGTAGAGCACTCCCTTGGTAAGGGAGAGGTCGAAAGTTCAATCCTTTCCGGCAGCACCAACTAAATCAAGTAGTTAGCTTTCAAAAAGGAATGGGTCCAATGTTCAATCGTAAAAAACTGGTCCTGGCGCTCACACTCGTCGCCGCTCCTGCCGCCGCGCAATCTTACCTGCCCAGCCCTGCACCGACGCCGACCTTCATCCCGGTGACGCCGCCTCCGTCGCAACGGATCGGCGGGTTCTGGGATAATCAGCCGCAGGTCTATATCGAGGTCCCCCCACCGCCGCCGCCGATACCCCAAACCGACGGGTTCGGGAACCCGATGCCGAGATACCTGCCCACGCCGCCGTCGCTGTCATACGGATCGCCCTACTGAAATAGCGAGGTGATGACGGTAACGATGCCGGTTACTACCGTAGTAACATTGCCGCTACCGTAAATATAGGGGAGGTTCGGTTGTACGAATGTACAAACAGGCGTGAACAGAGCGTGAAAATGAACCCGTTTTAGCCCATCAATGGAGGGTAACAATGTAGGAAAATCAATCTGTTAGCTTATAGATGCCGCCCTTGGTAAGGGAGAGGTCGAAAGTTCAATCCTTTCCGGCAGCACCAGAATTCGCGCCATCCTCCTGGGGACACAGGCGGGTTTCGACAAGGCCGCACAAAATGTGGCCGGCAGTGATATGCAGCTGCTGGACGAGCGGCGTATCGGCGGCCGGCGCGCACAGGCACAAATCGCAGGCGGCGGCCATCTCGCCTCCGTGTTGGCCGGTAAAGCCGACGACAAACAGCCCGCGCCGGCGGGCCGCCGCGATCGCGGCCAGCACATTGCGCGACCGGCCCGAGGTCGAGATCGCGATCAGCACGTCGCCCGGCTGACCCAGCCCCAGCACTTGCCGCTCAAAGACGCGCTCATAGCCATAATCGTTGCCGATCGCGGTCAGCACCGAGCTGTCGGTGGTCAGCGCGACCGCCGCCAGCGGCGCCCGGTCGTAATTGAAGCGCGACAGAAATTCGCCGGCGAGGTGCTGGGCGTCGCCGGCGCTGCCGCCATTGCCGGCCAGCAACAGCTTGCGCCCGGCGGCAAGCGCGCCCGCCACGCGGTCGGCGATGGCGGCGAGGGTCGCGGCAAAGGCGGGGTCGTCAAGCGCCCTCTGGATCACATCGCGGGACTGGACGAGATAGTTGCGGATCGCGGCTGAAACCGAGCTTGACATGGCCATGCGTTAGCTTATGCCTCGCCGCCATCATGCGCCGCCGCCATCGCGATTGCGAGCCCCCCCCGATCCTGCCGACGGCAACGGGATCAGGCCGATGATCGTGATCACCGGCGGCGGCGGGTTTATCGGCTCGGTGCTCGCCGCCCAGCTCAACGCCGCGGGACAGGACGATCTGGTCATCGTCGACCGCTTCGGCAGCGGCGAGAAATGGCGCAACATCGCCAAGCGCGCGTTTTTCGAGATCGTGCCGATCGACGGTCTGTTCGGCTGGCTCGACCGTTTTGGCGACCGGGTCGAAGCGGTCTTCCATCTCGGCGCCAATTCGTCGACAACCGCGGTCGACGCCGACGCGATGATCGCCGGCAACCTCAATTATTCGATCAGGTTGTGGCGCTGGTGTGCGGCCGCCGGCAAAAAGCTCGTCTACGCCTCGACGGCGGCGACTTATGGCAACGGCGCGCACGGGTTTGACGATCACGGCGGTATTTCCGCCCTCGAACAGCTGCGGCCGCTCAACCTCTACGGCTGGTCGAAACACGCCTTCGACCTCTGGGCGTTGCGCCAGGCGGCCCGGGGCATGGCCCCGCCGGCCTGGGTCGGGCTCAAATTCTTCAACGTGTTCGGCCCCAACGAGTACCACAAGGGCGAGATGATGAGCCTCGTCGCCAAGAATTATCGCCGCATCCTGGCGGGCGAGCCGGTGCGCCTGTTCAAATCGCACCGGCCGGATTACGCCGATGGCGCGCAGTGCCGCGATTTTGTTTATGTCAAGGATTGCGCGGCGGTCATGGCCTGGCTGCTGCGCCAGGAGGCGCCCTGCGGCCTCTACAATATCGGCACCGGCCGGGCGCGCAGTTTCCGCGACCTGATCGCGGCGGTGGGAGCGGTGTGCGGGGTCGCGCCGGTTATCGACTATGTCGAGACGCCGCCGGCCATTCGGCCCAACTACCAGTATTTTACCGAGGCCAACATCAGCAAGCTGCGGGCGGCGGGTTATGGCGCGGCCTTCACCCCGCTCGAGGCCGCGGTGCGCGATTTTGTCGAGGGCTACCTCGCCCAGAGCGACCCCTATCTGTGAGCGGGCAGGATCGAGCCGGTCGCGGCCCCGGGCACCGGCGATGGCGCGCGCGATCAGCCGCATCGGCCTCTTTCCCGGCTGGTTCTATGCCCCCTCAGGGTATGTTACAACAAGCGTCGGTTACCCATCGGAACGTACACCAACGAGGATCAGCCGTGTTAACGCGCGACGAAGTAATCTGGGGCTATCGCTATATCCTCGGCCGCGAACCCGAAAGCGAAGCCGTCGTCAACGCAACCGCCGCCGCAGTGGATAATTTTAGGGAGTTCAGACGCATCCTCCTGGGCTCCGCAGAATTCGACCGCATTTGCATCCAGTCCAGGGCCTCATGGTTCCAACGCCCGGTTTGGGTCGCGGCACCGGTATTCGGTGGATTGCGACTACTATGGATAGACCTCAGCGATCGCTTTGTCTCACTAGGATGCCTGCAAGATGGGTACGAACTGGTCGAAACCAATTTTCTGAAACGCATCCTGCGAAACGACGACGTCTTCCTGGATATTGGCGCAAACGTGGGTTGGTACACCCTACTCGCCAGTACTATCATTGACTCGCACGGTCACATCTACGCGTTTGAACCCCATCGCCCAACTGTCGAATACCTGCAGCGCACGGTCGCCTTGAATAATCTGAATTCCCTAATAGACGTCTACCCGATCGGCCTCGCAAAAGAGAGTAAAACTGAACTTCTTGCCTGGGTCGCAGGCACGGGTAACGGCGGCGCCGCGAGCCTTGGCGGAAACTCTGTACTTCAAGGTATGAACACCCAATCCATCGAGGTCCGTCCCTTGGACAGTTTGGGTATCGCTCGCGTGAATGTCATCAAGATCGACGTCGAGGGCGCAGAACTTTTAGTAATGGAAGGCGCCACTCGAATTCTTGATCGCGACAGACCAATAGTCATGTCCGAGGTGCTGCCCGGGCAACTACAACGCGTGTCTGGATGTACTCCCGAAGATTATTTTGGATATTTTGCGTGTCGCCACTACCGCGCTTATATCCTCGACACGGTTCGATGCGGTGAACGCATAGACACCTTTCCCAACCCCTGGCATAAAGAATTAGTAAACGTCGCGTTCATTCCCGGCGAGAGCCCCATCGATGATTGTCTGTTCAAAGCTCTGATTTAAGTGACCGCCATGTTCGAGCCGAATAGTTCCCTGACCAAAACATCATTATTAAGCCACGTATTTCACGCCCTTTCGACATCGGATGAATATATGCACGGGCTAAAACGTCTTGACGACGCACTGAAGGCTTACGGCCCCGCACGATACAGTAGATTCTATTATGAAGAAATATTAGGGCGCAGCCCCGAAATACCAGAGTATGCGAGTTACCCCGTTCCGGTCCCGTCAGAGTACATCGCTATGATGCTCAGCTCCGACGAATTCCTACTTACTCATGACATTCTACTACAAAGGAGTTTTCCCCATCTTATACGGGAATTTTTCCTGCATGTACCGAAAACTGGAGGTACAACTCTGTTCTACGCCTTCCAGGGCGACAGCAGATATTGCACTTTGCAATTATACCCAGGTTATGACAATGGTTGGTTTTCGGAACCGTTACGATACTTACATGGTGTTATTTGCAGGCTAACGCATCCGGCGGTCCAACACGTAATCACCTACGGGCATCCGCCAGCAGCGCGCATAATTAATAATCGACTAAAACGTGGTCGAGATAATGTTTTCACCATCCTTAGGCATCCGGTAGAAGGAGCGATCTCCTGGCTGAATTACGTATTCACGCTGCTGGCCGAGGATCCGGGACATCCGGATGTAACGTCTTGGCGGAATACGTTAGAGATTTCTACCGACTTTCAACCGAACGATCAGAAGAAGATTTTGACTCTTGTGCCGCATGTCATTGATAAAATATTGCCCCTTAATCCGTTATGTACAATCATTGGGATGGAAGGACGCCTGCAATCGGCCATCGAAACGTCAATAATTCTCGATGTTAAGATAGTCCCGCTTCAGGATATAGGGCGTTTTCTCAGATATCGGGGCATTTCAGACTATCAGCCTCAAAATGTTTCCAAAAAGTTTATTAACCTATCCGACGTGCCCTTTGGTGCGCGGATCAACCTTTACGACAAGATTACCGAAGATCTCAGATTTTACGAATGGATCGGGCGACACGGGATAAGAGGCGAAGGACCGTGGCTGACATTATGTTCCTAGAAAACAATGCGTTTGGAGTGAGTTAATGTGCAAGATGGCGTGGGGCGTGACATGGACCGGACCTTGGACGTTCGCGATGGTAATGGCCTTTAGCCTTACACCTTCGCGCGCGGCTGGTTTAGACCAGGAGGCTATGATCGAATTTCTGACCCAAGGGATCTGCCTGGATTCTGCATATCAGCCAACCAATCAGATTCCCATTGTAGACGCATGTGTGTCGACGCGGCCTCAGACGCTACACGATCGGGCGGCATATCAGAAGCGAGACTGGGCGGATAAGCGGCAATCCGGTCTCTCGCGGCAGGCAAGTGACGCTGTGCTAGACGAGGTCGACGGAGAACCGGTAATCGAACAGACTTTCGACTTTGGTGATCTTCCCGGGCGATCCTTTGGGCGCTTCGACAGAGGCGACGGGGGACAGGTGATTTTGCTCGTCAGCGGATGGGCGTCGATCGTAATGACCGAGGATTCCGGAGGGGGCGTCCAGTGGTTTATCAGCGAAGGGTGTCCGCTGGCCATGCGTAGCCACGCGCTAGGCTGGCTTCTTTTTGACGGGTCGGTTTCGACAAATGGCTGGCAAAACTCGATTGCGAAGACAAGCAATGGCCGTATGCCAATCAATTGCCCGGACCATCTCAATGACGCATACACACGTTATCGTCGTGACAATGTTGAATTTCCCATCCGTGTTGTCATTGGCGGGCGCGTAACCCAGAGCGACCGGATATTCGACGTCATTATAACAGAGCATTTCGGAGGTTCATCTCCTAACTTGACTCAGAACGCCCATCTAGAGAGATTTTATTTTGCTCGCGATTTTGGAATGGTTCGATGGGAGCGCTGGCAAAACGGAAATGCGATTTCACCGGTCAAACGCACCAAGCTTCAGCTTGATGCACAGGACGTTGAGGCATCGTCGAGGTGTCCAACGGTCAAATATTCGGTAGCTCCTGGTCCAGGATGGTATAAAATAGATTGTAGAATGTGGACAACGTTGGTCAAATTGCAAGGAGCTTGGTCTGTTTCGGACTTTCACTGGCTCACGTTTGAGCATACGAATTGGCCGACGATCAAATTCGGACATTAGTTATTCGTCCGAAACGGGAATTGGCAGGCTGAAGCGCGGATGCACGATCTGACACAATGTTACCTTTTCGAGCAGAGCCACGCGATCTAACGGATCCTCGCTCCTGCAGAACCCCAGCGCCGAGAGACCAAGATACAGCTCGCGATGATCCGGCTTTCCGAATTTACCGGTAAAGGCGAGCGATATCTCCAACGCCCCGCCGGTCGCCACCCGACCCTCTGCCTGATAAAACGTCGCATGGGTTGACAGCGTGTCCAGGACGGTTCCGATCCCTCCCACGCGGAGGAGGCATCGCACGTCCTTTGAGCCAGGCGGTTGCTGGAGCCGGAGATAAATTTTGACCGCGTCGCCCTCGGCAAGTTCTGTGAGAAAGCGGATGCGCGCACGGCGCTCAGATGCCCAAACACCCCAATGTTCGACCGGATGCCAGCCACCTGCGCGCGTCATCCGCGCCGTGATCAGGCGACTTCCACTAGCATCCAATCGACTGACATCGTCATCGCCTATGAACAACAATTCTCCAGTTGGCAATTTGCAATTATTAGGAGATAGTTCGTCGGAAAACCCTTGGCGAAATTCGTCGATCGCACCAAAAAACTCAGCGCAGAAGGCTCGCCAGCTCTTCGGCCGGAACTCCCGCTGCACCCGCTGTGTAAAGCGATTGAGTTCGACGCGGTCAGTCACCAGTTGTTTGATAGCCCGATAACCGTCCTGAACATCGAACGGGTCGACGTAGCGCACAAGATCGCCCCCAACCTCGGGAATTGATGCCGCATTGGATGCGACACATAGCTTCCCATGTGCGAGACTTTCTCCGACCGGAAGACCCCAACCCTCCGCGAAGCTTACAAATACTGTAAACAAACAATGTTTGTAGAGATATTCGAGTTCACGATCGCTGATGCCGTTAAATATATGTAACCAATTGTCTAGGGCGTCCGTATTTGCCAGGTATTCTTGTAATACCTCGACGTCCCAACCCCACTTGCCTACAAACACAAGCCGGGGCACCTGGTTTCCCAATTCTTTGATGAGCCGTTCCCAAATACGTATCAGATAGACATGATTTTTTCTAACCTCGATGGTACAAACGCAGAGAACGTATTCATCACGGCTTACCTCAATAATTTCGGTCGCAATTTGTCCATCTCGATCGTCGGTCGCGCGCAGTTCAGTCGCAAGCGGGATCGCTTTTACGGGCAGCGAAATGTTTAATCGCGAGCGAAGAAAATCCTCCACCTCCCTTGCCACGTAGCCTGAGTTCGTCAGCACAAAATTCGCAACCATCATTATATCAATTAATGACTTACGAAACACGAGTGTCGCTTCTTTGTGGACATATTCTGGATTCTTTAGCTGAATCAAGTCGTGAATAAACACCCCAAATTTCACACCGCGTATCCGCAAAGCGGCAATCATGTCGTAATGATCATAGATCCAGAACGCGCCTGCAATGACGAATAGGTCTCCAGCTACGGGGGTAACCTGCAATCGCGACTCGTATACAGACTGTATCGTTGCGTCTAGTGCGCCTCTGTCAGAGCCCGAGTGTTGGAGTAAATCAATCAATCCGGACACGAGAAAGGAATTGACGACAAAAATGCGACCTCTATCGTATTCCGGAACAACCAACCGGATGTTTAAATCCGCTCCTGCACTGGGCGCTGTCGACCACTTTGCAAGGTTGCCTACGACTCTCTGAATTCCGCTCAGTGAGGGATTCTGCTTTGCATATTCGATTAGGTCCGTAATATCGAGATAGAGCGTCGGTTGGGGACTAGCCCGCTTCATAGCATCTGCCGGTAGCACCTCCCGGATCGCCACAAACGCGCCAAGCGTCAGTAACTCCCTTAATGCGTCGTTGTCGTCCTGACGCAACGCGAGCGACCTCTTGTAAAAATAGATCGCGTCGTTGGTCGAGCCCATTAGCTTCGCTAAGTGCCCTTTCTGCAAGTAGATATCATCGTCTGCGGGGGTGAGCGCCAAAGCCCGGTCGTAAGCTGATTCGGCCTCGTGGTAGGAACCAGATTCTTTGAGACAGTGGCCGAGCTGCACCCAGATTGCAGCGTCGCCCGGAGTCTCGGCGAGATATTCGCGATAGCAGCGAGCCGCTTCGCTCCACATCCGCCGATCGCGATAGCTATCACCGGTCTCGCGCAACCCTCTGGCGGAGAGTTCCGAAGCAGGATGCTCCGGTTCGGTATCCATCGATAATTCGCGAGGTCGCGCAAAACGCATCGACAACTCCGTTTTCGCGGTTGAGGGTGCGCCCGGAACTGACTGACGACAGCGGACGATGATGCAACGTAATAGACAGCTACGAAAATTCACGTCGACCGTCAACACGGCGGATCGCGCAATCCAACGGCAACCGCTCCTCCTCGAACGGTCCTCATATCTCGTCACGGATTTTGCGGTGGCTTTGCTGGGAGCACAAATGCTTCCGCCCCCCCGCCGAGCGACCCGCAGCAAGCAATCCGCAGCGCGGAAATACCCCGCATCTTCAAGCGATGCCCCACCGTAACCTAAATCGAAAGCACCTGCATCCGGATGGTACACAATCGAATTTGTGGAGGTAGGGAGCGAGGGCGACACTCAGCCCAATTCGGATTTCTCCCCAAATAAGCTCAACGATACGTAAGGCGAAGACTGCCAAAAGTCTCTCTGTATGTCTAGAACCCTTACACCGCTATTATACATAAGCTCAAACAGAAATCGCTGCGGCAAAATATGAGTCTCCATGGCCTTGTTGTGCGGAGCCAAGCCGCGCAAGTAATCTTCAATTACGAATTGATAGCCAATTTTCGAGACCGGCACCTGAAAATATACGCATCCGCCTGGTTTTAGTTTGCTGAAAACAATTTTAAGAATCTGGTAAATGAGAGGTGGCGGATTGTGTTGTAGAACAATTATCGAATAAAAAAGATCAAATGGCTTAAGATTCTGAAGTTGATCAAGTTCACTCAATACGCAGAACTCTATGTTATTAAACAAACGTTTATTCAGGTATTCTTTCGCTATATTGATATGTGGAAGTGATATGTCATAGGCAACTACCAGATGAAAGTGTTTCGCCAGTTGCGCGGTGACGCGCCCCACTCCGCATCCGAGTTCGAAAGCGGTCCAATCGCTGCGCAACTCTCGCCCGCTACGGGACGCGGCTCTTTCCAATGCAAGCCAACTCTGCATTCCCGATTCGTAAAATGCACTAAGATTCTCCTGTATTCGATCAGGCTGGAACTCGGGCGCGGTCAGCACTGACCAGTGCGGTCGTTTCTCGCCCATGTCTTGCCATGCTTGCTTAATATGACGGAGCAGAGTCTTGAAATGTTCTGCAGAAATTTCAACGTCTACTGAGGCAGGACCAGCGAAAATATTCTCGTATTGTTCGCGCCGAACCACCTCGCGACCCACAATCGCCTGAAATTCCGAGGATCGGACAAACCGTTGCCTGAGGTCGAGCCAGCTTTCCGCCCGCAAATGCCCTTCGATGGCAGCCTCGCTCTCAGGCTCGCGCCCAAGCAACAGCCGATAAGCGTAGACGACCTCTTGCCTAGAGACCATTGCTTTATCCAATTCCCGCGATGCCGGGCGGCCAATAATGAGGCCTCGGGCACGTAATCGACGGTTCACGTGATCGCGCACAGCGCATCGACCAGTCCGTTCGGCGTCAGGGCGCGCCCGGCACAGAGTGACGACAGCGAACGTGATACGACGCGCGTAAAGCAATTACGAAAATTCATGTCGACCGTCAACACGACGGAAGCGGTCAATATGCAGCGGACCGCGATTACTCGTTGATGAGATGGTGGCGGACATCGCGCAATCCGAGCAGGCCGAACAATGTGATCGCGGCGAGGATAAAGCTGAGCTGCGGGATGTCGTAATAGAAACGGACAACCGGGCCGAACAGACCGGCGCGAATCATCTCGTAGCATGGCACCGCCGGCATCCAGGTTACCGCGATCGAGCGCAACCATGATGGCAGCCATGCGGCGAGAAAGAAAAAGCCCGAGACCGGCAGATACATGTAGGAAACCGGCTGCCAGATCTTTTCCAAAATCGAGGCGCGTTCGCTGTAGGCGCCGATCACCAGCCCGATCGAGACGCACCACCAGGTCATATAAAAATAGCCAAGAAAGAACAGCGGCAGATTGTACGGCCAACCGATCTGGCCGAGCGCAAAAAGCAGAAAGAATGAAAATATGGCAGCGCCGTAATTGCCGAGGATCTCCACCAACAGCCGGCTGGCGACGACATCGAACGGGGTGACGTTGCGGTGATAAAGCAGAGACATGTTGAGTTTTAGCGGATGCAGCATGTGACCGCCGATGTGGCGGAACAGCATGATCGGCATGTAGCCGCTCCACACGAACGGCACGACCAGGAGCTGGTGCTCGTATTTGCCGCGGATCAAGTGCCACATCAAAATGACCGGCAGCGCGAAGATCAGGAATTCGCCAAAGAGCCAGGCAAAGCCGAGATTATCGCGGCCGTAGCGGGTGTAGGTCTCGCGGATGATCAGGGCTTTGACCACCCGGCGCTGGATCGCCAGGCTGGTGAGAAAGGCGCGCATCAGCAAGCCCTCGTCGCGGCGGCGGCCGGCCTCGCCATGCGCCTCAGCGGCCGGGCGAAGTTTCTCACGCCGAACCCCCCTTCCCCCTCGCACACCCGGCGATGATGGCCCGGCCCGGGCGCGGCCCGCAACCGGCTTTGTCGCACCCGCGGCAATCCGGCCGCCGGCGATGCCGCGCCGTGGGCGCCGCGGGGCGCGGGGCGGCGGCTCACAACGTGTCGGCGACCTCGTGCACGATCGCGCGCAGCCAGGCGATCGCCGGGTCGTTGCCATGCTCGTGATGCGACAGCGCCATGATCGTGAATGGCGGCGAGGCATAAGGCGGCTCGAACAGCTTGAGCCCGTAGATGCCGGCAAACGCCGCCGCCAGCCGGCGCGGCAGCGGCGCGGCCATGTCGGAATGGCTGACAATCGCCAGCGCGGCGAGAAAATGCGGGGTGGTCAGCCCCACCGCCCGGGTCAGACCGCGCGCCGCCAGCGCCCCCTGCAACAGCCCGACCTCGCTGCGCGTGACCAGCCGCTCGAGCCCGTGATCGACGACATAGCCGGCCACCGCCTGCTCGTCTTCGCCGACCGCCGAGATGATCAGATGCGGCACCGCCGCCAGGCGTTCGAGGGTCAGCTCTTCCCAGGCGGCGGGATTGCGCTGGCTGACCACCCATACCCGCGTCTCTTCGAACAGCCTTTCGCACAAAAACCACTCCGGCACCCGGCGAAAGCTGCCGATCGCCAGATCGGCGCGGCCCGCCACCAGCGGCTCGGCGACCCCCATATTGGACGGCCGGATGCGGATTTCGGCCTGCGGCGCGGCCTCCCGCAGCCGCGCGACCAGGGGTGGGATCAGCACCGCGCCGACATATTCGCCGCAGATGATCGTGAACCGGCGCGTTGTCTGCTCGGGCACAAAATCGGCCGGGGTCAGCGCCAGTTGCAATTGCAGCAGGCCTTGCCGCAGCCGCGGCGCGATCTCGGCGGCGCGGCGGGTCGGCTGCATGCCGTCGGGGCCGCGCACAAACAGCTCGTCATCGAGAATGTAGCGCAAGCGGCTCAACGCATGGCTGATCGCCGATTGGGTCAAACCCAGCCTTTCACCGGCGCGGGTGACGCTGCGCTCTTCGATCAAGGCGTCGAAGACGCGCAGCAGGTTGAGGTCGAAACTCGGAAAATGAACGTGATTCATTGCCGCACCGCGATATAATGCTTGCATCCGGCAGCATCGCGTGCTGAGAGTGCTGCACGGTCTAGCTTATAACGGAGTTGCCGTGATGACCCACATCGTCAAAAGCACCATTCTTGCGGTGGCGCTGGTCGCCGCCAGCGCCACTTTTGCCGCCGCCCAGTCGATTGCCACCGCCCCGCCCAACGACAGCGGGCAGGACGCGCGCTCGATGCCCTATGGCTCGACGCAGAGCTTTTTCCCGAAGCCCGGCGGCAGTGCGGTGATCCCGCAAGACAACCCGGCGCCGGCGACGCAGCCGACCGCCGCCGCCAGCGGGGCCTATCAACCCTATCCGGGTCAGCCCTATTCGGGGCAACCCTATCCGAAGCCGAACTGAGCGTGATGCGGGAGAGCCGGCGTCATCGCCGGCTCTCATTTATTATCGGTGCGCGGGTCGCCTGATCCGCCCGCGAGAGCGGAACCCGGCCGGGCGCGCGCCGCAACGCGCCGAGGTCAATGCGCGCCGGATGCCGGCCCGCCGCTATTGTTTGGCCGCCGCGCCGGCGGCGAACACCCCGGAGGTCAGATAGGGCGAGCCCTTGATCGCTGTGGCGAAGGCGAAATTGCCGGCGGTCTCGGTGGCGCCGGGGCCGTAAAAGCCGCCATTGACCGAGCCGCTGAGCCCGTTTTGGGCAAAGCTAAAGCCGTATTTCGATCCGTTCAGCGGCGCCCTGCCGGCGGCGGTAAAGGTCGGCAATTTATCATAGTTGCTGACCGTAAACGTTCCGATCTGGCTCGCAAACGCGTAGGTCGCGTGCAGACCGCCCGAGGCGAGATATTGCGCCCCGCCATACTGCACCGTCCCGATCAGGTTGCCGGCATATGATCCCACCGCGCCGGAGGCCCGCAGCGCGGCGATCTGGGCCGGAGAGGTCGCCGGGCTGCCCGCCACCCAGAAATTGATATGCCCGGCATCGATCCGCGCCGGGTTGTTGCCGGCCGCGGGCGTGTCGAGCTCGCCGCCCCAATAACCCCATTGCAGATAGGCGCAGGTGCTGCACAAGCCGCCGCTCGGCAATAGCGGGTTGGCCGGTGTGGCTCCCTGTGACACAAGATAGATGTTCGAAGCGCCGGTAACCGTCCCGTTTGTGATCCCGGTCCCGGGATTGCTGACCGGAACCCGGACACCGTTCACCGTCGACGGATTGGTCGGGTTTTCAACCGCGGCGAAGACATTGTTGGTCACATAGGCGCTGCTGCCCTCGCTGACATTGCGGTTGAGGGTGCCAAAATTGAGCGCCATCTGGCCGATGCCGCTGTTTGGGCTGGCCTTCGTCGCCTTCAAATTGGCTTCGACCAGCTGGTTGGCGGCGTCGGCGGCGATCGTCGCGGTCCCGACGACGGTGTAGGCAACCGGGCTCGCGCTCGAACCCGGGTTTGGTTCGCGGGTCATGACGCCGCCGAAATACCCGGTCAGGTTCTGGTTGGCCGGGGTTGCGTTCGCGACGTTCTGCGGCAGCTGGGTCGGGGTCGCCGGCTGCACAAACGGGTAGGCGCCGACCGCATGGCTCGCGGGGTTGGTCGCCACGGCCGGGGCGGCAGTGGGTGCGCCGCTTTCGCTGCAGCACCCGCCGTTGCTCAACACAAAGCCCGACACGGTGATGCTGCCGTCCTTGTTGTTGGTACCGTAAAAACTGGTGCCGTTGCCGTCGAGCGGGGTCACAAAGGGTGAAGAGAAACGGGTCAATGCCACCGGCTGGCTCGGATTGTTGACCGCATAGCTGCCCTGGATCGCGCCGTTGATGACGGGCTGCAGGCTGTCGCTGCCGAGCGGCTGAAACACATCGCCGACCAGCACCGCGATAACCGAGCTTTGTCCGCTCCCGGTTCCGGCGATCGCGAGACTGGCCTGCAATGCCCGCCCACTGCCACCACCCGCGAAAAGCGGTCGCGCCAGGATCAACGGCGAAGCGCTCCCCGTGCCACCGAGGCTGCCGGTGTTTCCCAAGCGCAGGAACGGGATGCTCGATTGCAGACTGCCGCCCGCCTGGACGTTGAAGGCGAGATAATGGGGCAGCGTGCCGGAGGCGAGGATCGGGGTCCCGCCATAGATGAATTCGTGCTGGGCCGGCCGGCCTGTGGTCGTCAGATTGGCGTAGAAAAAGCTGCCGTCGCTGGCGACATAGGTCGTGCCGGTGACCGGGCCGAGCGGGCTCGTCCCCTTGACCTGCGCAGTCGGATCGGTCGACAGCGGGAAGCTGAAGCCCGAGCCGTTGAATACCCCCTTGGTGATCATATCGCGCGCATAGGGGGTCAGTGTCCCGTTCGCGAAAAAGGCGCCGGCGACGCTCGCCGTGACATTTGGCGGGGTGCCGCTACTCGTACCGCCGCCGGTGCCGGTGGTGCCGGTGCCACCGCTGTTGCCGCCGCTGCCGACGGGGACGGTCGTGCCGCCTCCAGGCAGGCTGCCGCCGCCGCCGCTCGCCACCGGGATGCCGCCGCTGCCGGTCAGCGTATTGCCGCCCGGCGCGCCTTCTCCGAACGGAGTACTCCCGCCCGGTACGAACCTGCGGAAGCCGGCTACCGGGGTCGGGATCGGCGCCGGGTTGGGATTGGAGAACCCCGCAACCGAGACCGTTTCGCCATTGGTTGTGGTGCCGGTGGCGGCCGAGACCTGGACGTTCTGGTTGTTGAGCTGGGTCTGGGCGACAACGGCGTTGACATTATTCGGCTGCGCCACCGTCGGTTGGGTTCTTTGCGCGGCCTGCAGGCTGGCTGAGAGGTTCGCCGAGACGACGCTGGCAATGCCGCTTTGCACGACCATGACGTCGGTCGGGATGACCGCGGCGCCGCCGGTGCTGCCGGGACGGCCGTCGAGCTGGGCGAGCAGCGCCGCCGCCGTTCCCGGCGGTTCGGGCGCCGGGTCGGAGATCGCTTCGCCGACCCGTGCGACATGCACGCCAAAACCGGAGCGAAAGATTGTTTTGGACTGACCATCCGGGGTCGTCACCGTCGTGGCCTTGCCATAGACATGCTCGACATCGAGCACATTGCAGCCCGCCGGCGCGTTGACACATTCGCGCACCCGGACGAGAAAAGCGCCGCCGCGAATGCCGATCGTTGCCGCCGGGGTGCGGAAACTGACCGCGTTCTCCTGCTTGCTGAGCTTGCCGCCGACGAAACGGAAGACGCCGCGGGTCAGGCTTGCGGCCAATTTGCCGGCGCCGGTGTTGGGATCGAAGACAAACTGATCGATCACCATGTTGGCGTTCGGTCCGATCGACAGCGTCGATTCATCGACAAACAGGATCTGGGTCTGGCCGGTCGCCTCGGTCGTGATGCGCTCGTTGAACAAGATGTCCTGGCCCAGCACCAAGCGACGCGGCAGCGCCCCCGGCGGGATGCCCATCGCGTTGGGATTGACGGCGCTGTCGACGCCGACGCGCTGGTCGGCGCGGCCGGGCGGCGCGGCGATGGCCAGCCCGGCGAGCAGACCGCCAACCAGCAAGGCGAGCCGCGGGCGACGGACGGTCGCGATCATCGAAGCCTCTTTTGCAAATGTATGACACACCTAGGGCGGAATTGTCGCCAAAGCAAGCCGGAACCGCCGCTGCCGGTAAGTCCGGAGCGCCCGGAAAACCGCCGGCGGCGGAAACAAAATCGTCGTGTGTTTGGGCCCGAACCTTGGCCGCGGTTAAGATTAATTTCGGCGAGACTTGAGCATTGCGGGGCAAGATTGACCCGCGCCCGCAGCGAATATCGGCGCGGGCCGCAGCATTTGGGCCACTCAAAAGTGAATTTGCGGTCCGAGCAGGACCGAATTGCTCGTATAGGCATAGATCGGCAGGTTCGAGGCGACGATGTCGCGCTCGAGCTGCAGAACGACCGCCACCCGCGGTGTCAGCGGAACGGCCTCGGTCACGCCAAAACGCCAACGTTGCGTCAGCTGGCTGCTGGTCGAGAAGAACAACTCCGGATTGTTGCTCGTGTTACAGCAAGGGTCCGGCGATTGGTAGATGCTCCAGGCGCGACCGAGAAAGACCCCGGTTTGCCACGGAAAGCGGGTCAAGTGAAACGGCGGGTCATAATTCAGGTGATAGCCCGCGATCAGCGCATAGGTCGCGTTGGTGTAATAAGGCAAGGAAGTGGTCTGATCGAGATAATCGAATTCCAGATTCAATTGTGAATTTTGAAAGATCGGCTTGATCACGATCACCGAAAGCAGCTTGTCACTACCGTTGAGACCGGTCGATAATGGGCGTAAATCCGTATTCGTAAAATATTTCTGGCGAAACTCGAACACGGTCTTGAGCAGCATGTCGCCCCACAAGCTTTCGTCATACTCAAACCCGGTGCCGTAAGCGGCAAAATATTGTGCCCAGCCGAGGCCCACTTCATCGCCGATCGCGTAGGGTTTGACCGAGGCGGCGATGTTCCCCAACAGCCCGCCATTGGGAAAATTGATCCGCGGCCCGGCGGTGATCTCCAACAGCGAAAGATCGAGGCGGGTGACCAAGGAGTTGAAATAGTGGTTCAAATATCCGACCGAAGTGACCTCGATCGTGTCGCGGCGCTGGTCCTCGAGGTCGTAGCTGTAGAGCAGCGAACCGCTGGCGAAGATGCTTCCCGAAGCCTGGCGGGAAAACGGACTGTTCAGCAGCACCGGGCCGATTGGCGACAGGATCAGCGGCGATCCCGGGGCGACGTTGGCGTCGCTCTGGTATTGACCGCCGAAAAATAGATAGCCCGAGAGGTGATGACGCGCGGTCGCTTTGTCGATCTGGGCCATATATTCGTCAATGCGGGCGCGGACTTCGGGCGGCGGATTGCTGGCGGCGGCGCGCGCGAAATAGTCGCGCGCCAGGTCGTAGGCGCCCATGCGGAAATAAAGCGCGCCGATCTCGAGTTCAACCCGCGGCAAATTCGGATTGAACAGCAACATTCGATCGAGGGCCGACACCGCAGCCTCGTAATCCCCAAGACGCGCGGCGACATCGGCATAGGCAAAGGTCGCATCGAGATCGGCGGGGTTGTGGAGCATGCGCTGGAAGAGTTGTTCTTTTTGTGCTTCAAGCCGCTGGCGCTCGCCGGCGGAAAGCGCCTGTCCACCGGCGGGGCCCGACCACAAGCCGATCAACAGCACGATCAGACCGGCAAACCGCAATAATAGCGCCGTCAGCCGATACCGCCCTCGACCGCGTCCATCTTTATTGTACAACCGCGAATTTCCCTGCCTGGAAGCGCGAGCGCGGCTTGCATGGTCAACCCTAGGAACTTTAGGTTAGCCGTTTATTCGACCGCAAGTCTCGCGAAATTCCGCGGCCCGCGGCGATTTTTGCGCTAAGCTTGCGCCGCCGACAAAGCCTGCCCGGAGCGGGTGGCGCGACAGAATTGCCGCACAACGGCCGTGCGGCCACGCCGGGGCGAACCGGTGCTGCGCCTTCGAGGAGGCGGCCAATGGAGCAAAACCTGTTTGACGAGCGCGAGGCGCGCGATCCGCAAGCCCGGGAAGCGGCGCTGATGGCGGCACTCCCGGGCGTGATTGCCGCCGCCAAACGGCACTGCCCGGCCTACCGTGATTTGTTGGCCGATGTCGTTGCCGCCGATATTCGTGATCGGGCCATGCTGGCGCGCCTGCCGCTGACCCGCAAGTCGGAGCTGTTGGAATTGCAGCGCCGCTATCCGCCGTTTGGTGGATTTGCCGCCGTCCCGATCGCGACGCTGCGCCGGATATTTGTCTCGCCGGGACCGATCTATGAGCCGGAGGGGCGCCGCCCCGATTACGGGCGATTTGCGCGGGCGCTGTTCGCGGCAGGGTTTCGCCGAGGCGATCTGATCCACAACGCCTTCGCCTACCATCTGACCCCGGCCGGGGCGCTGCTCGAAAGCGCGGCCGAGGCGCTGGGTTGTCCGGTCATCCCGGCCGGTACCGGTCAGACCGAGCAGCAGCTGCGGGCCATCGCCGACCTCAAGCCGGTGGGATATGCCGGTACGCCGTCTTTTTTGAAGATCCTGCTCGACCGCGCCGCCGCCGACGGCATCGATGCGGGCTCGATCAAAAAGGCACTGGTTGGCGCCGAGGCCCTGCCCGCGGCGCTGCGCCGCGAATTCCGCGACCGCGGGGTGGCGGTGCTGCAATGCTACGGCACCGCCGATATCGGGCTTATCGCCTACGAAACGGCCGGCGCCGACGGCGAGCCCGAGCCCGGCATGGTGCTCGACGAAGACATCATTGTCGAAATCGTCCGGCCGGGCAGCGGCGAACCGGTTGCACCCGGTGACACCGGCGAGGTGGTGGTCACCACGCTGACCCCCGAATATCCGCTGATCCGGTTTGCGACCGGCGATCTGTCGGCGGTCTTGACCGAGGCGCCGCCGGGACCGCGGACCAATCAACGGATCAAAGGGTGGCTCGGCCGCGCCGACCAGGCAACCAAGGTGCGCGGATTGTTTGTGCACCCGGCGCAAATTGGCGACCTGCTGCGCCGCCACGCCGGCCTCGCCCGTGCCCGGCTTGTGGTTGACCGCGGCGCCGGCGGCGATACGATGGTGCTGCTGGTCGAAGGCCGCCAACCGCTCGGCCAAGGTCGTGAAGCGGAGATCGCCCAGAGCTTGCAGGCGGTCACGCGCTTGCGCGGGACAGTCAGCGTGGTCGCGCCGGGAACGCTGCCCGATGACGGCAAGCTGATTGAAGACCGCCGGCCGCTCGACTGAAACAAAATGAGCGCGCATATCACTAAAACGTCAAACTTCCTTCAAACCAAAGTCCCAATCCGCCGTCATATGAAAAGCGTAAGGTTTACCCTTACAGGTTTGTCCCCCAAACCTCATACTCGGCCGACAGCAACGGTCAACGGCCAAGCGGCTCCGGGTTCCCCCCTCGGAGCCGCCTCTTTCTGGCGCCAGCCCTGATCCGCGCGACGGCGACGACAAAAGCGGCCATGCGCCCGGTATTGCCGGATCTGATCGGCGAGGATCTCGCCTGCCGCCGCGGCGAGCGTCTGATCTTTTCCGGTCTCGGCTTCCGGCTTCCGGCCGGCGGCGCGCTGGTTCTGAGCGGGACAAACGGCAGCGGCAAGTCCAGTCTGTTGCGCCTCCTCGCCGGATTTTTGCCGGCGGCTTCCGGGCGGCTGATGTGGGGCACCCAGCCGGTGGCGGCGGACCTCGCCGGTCATCATGCGCGCCTCCACTATGTGGGTCATGCCGATGCGTTGAAACCGGCATTGACCCCGCGCGAGCAGCTCGGCTTCTGGTCGGCGCTGCGCGGGCTGTCGCGTCGGCAGGCGGCAGCGGCTGTCGAGGCGGCGATCGCCGCCTTTGCGCTCGAGCCGGTTGCCGACTGGCCATGTCGCTGGTTGTCGGCCGGGCAGCGGCGGCGCGTGGCGCTGGCGCGGCTGCTGGCGGCACCCGCCCCGTTGTGGCTGCTGGACGAGCCGCTGACCGCCCTCGACGAGGCGAGCCAAGCCGGTCTGCAAGCGATTGTCGTCGCTCATCGTGACGGTGGCGGACGGGTCGTCGTGGCCACGCATGCACCGCTTGCCGTTGCCGGCGCCCGCCGGCTGGTGCTCGACGATTATCACCCGCGCCGGGCGCGGGAGCCGGTCTTGCCGATCTGAGCAATGCCCGGATTTTTGGGTCTTGTGCGCCGCGACCTGCAATTGGCGCTGCACCACAGCGGCGACACCGCTTTGGTATTGGCGTTCTTTGTGCTGACGGTCGTGCTGTTTCCGTTCGGGATTGGACCCGAACCCGACGTTCTGGCGCGCGTTGCTCCGGGCATCTTGTGGGTCGCCGCATTGTTGGCGGCCTTATTGTCGCTCGACCGCATGTTCCTGCCCGATTACGAGGACGGCAGTCTCGATTTGATCGTGTTGTCGAGGCTGCCGCTCGAACTGGCGGCGCTGGCGAAAATTGTCGCCCATTGGATCTCAAGCGGGCTGCCCTTGGCGCTGATCAGCCCGGCGCTGGCCGTTGTTGTCGATCTCGAACCGGGCGCGATGCCGATCTTGGTCATAAGCCTGTTGCTCGGGACCCCGACGCTGAGCCTGATCGGCGGTGTCGCGGCGGCCTTGACGCTCGGCGCCCGTCGCCAGGGGGTGCTGCTGTCTCTGCTGGTCTTGCCGCTTTATGTGCCGCCGCTCGTCTTTGGCGCCGGCGCGATCGAGGCGCAAGAGACCGGCGGCGATCCGCGGGCCGATTTGCTGCTGCTGGCGGCATTGCTCGCGGCGGCGCTGGCGCTAGCCCCGTGGGCGGCAGCGGCCGCGGTGCGACAGGCGACCGAATGAGCCGCCCGGGCAGAAACCGGGTCGTGCGGCACCCCGACGGCTGGCGGCGCGGCCGCGCGCGGCCTATAAAGGCAAACCTTGCGGAGATCGGCTGCGATGTTGAGCCGCTTTGCCAATCCTGCGCGTTTTGTCCGAGTGAGCGCCGCGCTCCTGCCGTGGTGCGCGGGGGTCAGCATCGCCTTGATCCTGCTCGGGCTTTATCTCGCCCTGATCGCCTCCCCGCCCGATTACCAGCAGGGTGAGGCGGTGCGCATCATGTATGTACACGTGCCGTCGGCGTGGATGGCGCTCAATGTCTATCTGTTTGTCGCGGCGGCGAGCGCGGTGGCGCTCGTCTGGCGCCACCCTTTGGCCGAGGTGGCGGCCCGCGCAGCGGCCCCGATCGGCGCCTGTTTCACCTTTGTCTGCCTGACGACCGGCTCGCTGTGGGGCCGGCCGATGTGGGGCACCTGGTGGGTGTGGGACGCGCGGCTGACCTCGGTGCTGGTCTTGTTCTTTTTGTATCTGGGCTATATCGCGTTGGTGAACGGGTTCGACGATCCGGCGCGCGGCAGCCGGGCCGGATCGCTTCTGGCGGTGGTCGGCGTCGTCAATCTGCCGATCATCAAATTCTCGGTCGATTGGTGGAATACGCTCCATCAACCGGCGAGCGTGCTGCGGCTCGGCAAGCCGACCATCGCGCTGTCGATGCTGGCGCCACTCCTGGTGATGGCGTCGGGCTTTACGGTGTTGTTTGTGACATTGCTGCTGATACGGATGCGCACCGACCTCAACCAGCGCCGGATCCGCGCCTTGCAACTCGATCGCCTGACCCCGGCGCCAGCGCCGCCGCACACCGAAAGCGGGCTGCCGGCGCGGCCGGTGGCGGCGCGCGAAGGGATCTGACATGAACTCGGTGGACGGCTTCCTTGCGATGGGCGGCTATGGCGCTTTTGTGTGGCCGGCCTATGGGCTGGCGGTGCTGGTGCTGGGCGGGCTCGCCGCCTATTCGTGGCGCCGTTACCGGGCGAGCGTCGCCATGGTCGACCGGCTGCGGCAGCAATCCGGCCGCAGCCGATGACCCGCAAGCAGCAGCGCCTCACCCTGTTGGCCCTGGGTGTAGCGGCGCTCGGCGGGGCCACGGCGTTGGCGCTCAACGCGATCAGCGACAACCTGGTGTTTTTCTACAGTCCCAGCGACCTCAACAGCCGACACATAACGGGCGCGCACCGCATGCGGATCGGCGGCCTGGTGGAAGACGGCAGCATCGCGCGCGGTCCCGACGGCCGGGTCGTCTTTCGCATCACCGACGGCAAGGCCGACATCCCGGTCGTGTACCACGGCATCCTCCCCGACCTGTTCCGCCAAGGGCAAGGGGTGGTGGCCGAAGGCCGGCTGATGCCGGGCGGCGTGTTCGATGCGTCAACTGTCCTTGCCAAGCACGACGAGCGCTATATGCCGAAAGAGGTCGTCGATGCCCTCAAGCGCAGCGGGCATTGGCAGGAGGGAGCGGCAAACCCGGCTGCGGCGCCGCTTGCCGCCACCGCCGCCCGGTTGCGCTGAACCGGCTTGAGGCTATGCCGACAAGCGATGCCGCGGCGCGTTTTGGCCGTGCCTGCCGGCCTTTCTTGTCCCCGCTCGCGCGGCGGGTTCAGCGCGCGCGGCCCGCGCAATCACGGCCATGAAGCGCCGGCTGTTCTTCCTCTTGCCACTGGCGGTCTTCGCGATCGTGGTCGTTGCGTTGGCGATGGGGCTCAACCGCGATCCGACCCTGTTGCCGTCGGCGCTGATCGACCGCCCGGCGCCGGATTTCGCGCTGCCCGGCCTCTATGACCCGAAAACCGGGCTGACCCGGGCCGAACTTCTCGGCGGCGTCACCCTGGTCAATTTCTTTGCCTCCTGGTGCGGGCCGTGCCGTGAGGAGCAGCCGGCGCTGATGATGCTGTCCCATGAACCCAATCTCACCCTCGACGGCATCGCCTACAAAGACCGAATCGCCGACGCGCGGCGCTTTCTCGACGATCTCGGCAATCCCTATCGCCGCATCGGTGTCGACCGCAGCGGCGCGACGGCGATCGATTTCGGGGTCTACGGCGTGCCCGAGACCTATGTCGTCGATGCCGCCGGGCGCATCCGTTACCGCCATGTCGGTCCGCTGAGTGCAGAGGACGTCGAGCGGCGCATCCTGCCGTTGGTCGCCCGCCTCGACCGGCGAGCCGACAAGCCGCCGACCGCCCCCCACTAGGGACGGAACTGCTGTCGGTGCCGCGGCCGATTGTGTCGGCGCTTCACGCATAGATAGCGGTAAAATTGGATACAGAGCCGCCGGGAAAACCAAAGCGGGAGAGACGCCGCTGTCGGCATCACCGGCATCGGCTGGGGAAGAAGCCGAATGCCCATTAACCGGACCCTGCTTGTCCTGCTCGCGCTGCCCCTCGCAGGGTGCGGCAGCATTTTCGATCCGGCGCCATACAATCCGGGCAACGATCCCGCGGTCCTGAACAGCCTCACCCCGCCCGCCGACTCGGTTACAATTTTGACCTTTGGCAATCCGCCGAGTGATGCCCGAGCCAAACTGCAGGCCTTGGCCGCGGGCTATGCCGGCCATCGCGACGCCCTGATGCGTCAGCAATTGCTATTTGACATTCCGATGATCGGGCTAGGCGCCGCCGCGATTGTCAATCCTCTATTCGAGGGCGGCAAGAATGTGACTTTGGGGCTCGGCCTCGGCGCTGCAGGAATGGCAGGTGGACGCCTTTATTTCGCGCCGCAAGCAAGAGAGGCCGCCTATAACGCTGCTTGGCTCTCGCTAAGTTGCGCCGCCCTGGTTGCCGACGGGATTGTCGCCGAGAAAAAAGGAGATGGCTTGGCCGGGCCCGCGCTCGCGGATAGGCTGGAGAGTGAGATTGCCGCCGCCGAAGGAAGCATCAGCAGCGATCCCGTGCTCCTCGCCGCGTACAACCAAGCGCAACAATCGCTGGCCGCGCTGAAGACCGCACTCGCTGCACTCAGTGGAGCGACCGGCCAATTGGAGCAATATGCGCTGAGCGTGATCAGCGCGGCGACCAACAAAATCGTCGGGAACATCCAGAATGTTTCGGCGGCGGTGGGCGCTATTGCTGCGGCCGCAAAGCCGGCGCCGCCAGCATCGGTCACCCCCCATGTGGCGGCCGCCAGGGGACCCCAGCCGCAGCGCGAATTGCAGCAACTGACGCTGGATCTGCAAAACGATGCGGCCAAAGCCGAAGTCATGACGCAGCGGATAAACGCCGTGCTGGCGGCACTGCCGAAATGCAACCCCTCTTAAAAACCCGTCAGGCGGCCGATCTGGATGCTCCCGAGGCGGCGCCGCCGGAAATAGACACTCGGCCGACCCAAATCCTGCGCGTCAAATCTCGAACAACAGCCGCGCGGGATCTTCGACCAGTTCCTTGATCCGCACCAGAAAGCCGACCGCCTCGCGACCGTCGACAAGGCGGTGGTCATAAGAGAGCGCGACATACATCATCGGCCGGATTTCGACGGTCTCGCCGCCGGAAGCCGCGACCGCAACCGGGCGGCGCTCGATCTTGTGCATGCCGAGGATCCCCGATTGCGGCGGGTTGAGGATCGGCGTCGATAACAGCGAGCCGTAAATGCCGCCATTCGAAATCGTGAATGTCCCACCCGACAATTCGTCGATCGACAGCTTGCCGTCACGCGCCTTGCGCCCAAGGGCGGCGATCTCTTTTTCGACTTCGGCAAAGCTGAGCCGGTCGGCGTCACGTACGACCGGCACCACCAGCCCGTGTTCGGTGCCGACCGCGACCCCGATATCGTAATAATTTTTGTAAACGATCTCGTCCTTGTCGATTTCCGCGTTGAGCGCGGGAAATTCCTTCAGTGCGGTAATCGCCGCCTTGACAAAGACCGACATGAAACCGAGCCGCACCCCATGTTTTTTCTCGAACGCGTCACGCCAACGCTCGCGCAATGCGATCGTGCGGGTCATGTCGATTTCGTTGAACGTAGTCAGGATTGCCGCAGTATTTTGCGCCGCCTTCAGCCGCTCCGCGATCCGCTGCCGCAGTCGCGTCATCCGCACCCGCGTTTCCCGCTCGGCATCGGGCGAAGGCGGCATTTCGCGTTCTGCGGGGCGGGCAATCGGCGACGGCGTTATAAGTTCGGGGATCGGTTCAGGGCGCTCGGCCCGTGCCGCGAGGAGGTCGGCTTTGGTCAGCCGGCCGCCGGGACCGGTCGGAGCGATCCTCGCCATATCGAACCCGCCCTCCGCCACCAATTTGCGGACCGCCGGTCCGGCGCGCGCCAGCACCTCTTCGCGGGCGGCGGTCGCCGGGCGCACAGCCGAGTCGGGGCGAATTCCGGTCCCCTCGCGCTGCGGCTGGCGCTCGTCACCGACAGCGGAGCCCGGACCCGTGGTCGACCGAGGGGGCGGCCCCTCGGCGAGGCCATCGCCGAGGATGCCGAGGATGCCGCCTACCGGCACCTGTGCGCCCTCGGCAACGACAATCTCAGCCAGCACCCCCGAAGCCGGGGCCGGTACCTCGACATTGACCTTGTCGGTTTCGAGTTCGACGACCGGCTCGTCGAGCGTCACCGCCTCCCCCGGGTGCTTCAGCCATTTCGCGACGGTGGCGTCGGTGACCGATTCGCCAAGCTGAGGCACCCTGATCTCGATCGCCACCATTGCTCTCCTTGTTCAGGCGGCGAGCGCTTCCGCCACCAGATGGGCCTGCTCTTCGAGATGACGCTTGAAGAGACCGGTCGCAGGCGAAGCCGCCTCAGCCCGACCGACAAAACGCGGGCGCTTGGCGGCAATATCGAGGCCGGCCAGAACCTGTTCGATCCGGCGGTCGGCAAAATACCAGGCGCCCATATTTTGCGGCTCCTCCTGGCACCACACCACTTCGGCATTGCGATAGCGCGCCAGCACTTTGGCCAGGCTGTCGAACGGGAACGGGTAGAGCTGTTCGACCCGAACCAGCGCAACCCTATCTTCAGCCGCGGCGGCGCGCGCCTGGGCGAGGTCGAAATAAACCTTGCCCGAGCACAGGACAACCCGCCGCACCTGGTCATCGGCGGCGATCGTCCCGGTCTCGCCGATCACCCGGTGAAACGAACTCGCCGGCCCCATTTCGCGCAGAGCCGACGTCACCTCCTTGGCGCGCAGCAACGATTTGGGGGTGAACACGATCAGCGGCTTGCGGAAATTGCGCCGCACCTGCCGCCGCAGCGCATGGAAATAATTGGCCGCGGAGGTCAGGTTGCAGACCTGGACGTTGTCCTCGGCGCACAGTTGCAGGTAGCGTTCGACCCGGGCCGACGAATGCTCCGGCCCCTGCCCCTCATAGCCGTGCGGCAGCAGCAGCACGAGCCCGCTCATCCGCAACCATTTGGCTTCGCCGGCCGACAGGAACTGGTCGATGATGACTTGGGCGCCGTTGGCGAAGTCACCGAACTGCGCTTCCCAGATGACCAGTGTTGAGGGATCGGCAAGGCTGTAGCCATATTCGAAGCCGACCACGCCCGCTTCCGACAGCGGACTGTCGACGATCTCGAACGGCGCCTGCCCCTCTTTGACATGGTTGATCGGGATATAGCGCCGCTCGTTTTCCTGGTCGGTCAACACCGCGTGTCGGTGGGAAAAGGTGCCGCGGCCGCAGTCCTGGCCTGACATGCGCACATGCGTGCCCTCGGCGCATAGCGAAGCGATCGCCAAGGCTTCGGCGGTCGCCCAGTCGATGCCCTCGCCGCTGTCGATTGCACGGCGCTTGGCCTCGAGCTGGCGCGCGATCTTGGGATTGAGGCGAAAGCCTTCGGGTGCCGTCGACAGAGCGCGGCCGAGATCACGCAAGGTTTCGAGCGCCACGCCGGTATCGCCGCGGCGGTCGTCATTGGGAGCCTCGCCGAGCCCGGCCCAGGCCCCTTCGAGCCAATCGGCCTTGTTCGGCCGGTAGCTCTTGGCCGCCTCGAAGTCGCGCTCGAGCCGCGCGACAAACCGCGCGGCAATGGCTTCGGGCTCGCCTTCGCCGACGATCCCGTCGTTGACGAGGCGCTGGGCATAAAGCTGTCGCGTCGTCGGGTGCCGCGCGATCGTGCGGTACATCAACGGCTGGGTAAAGGCCGGTTCGTCGCTCTCGTTATGGCCGTGCCGGCGGTAGCAGAACAGATCGATGACGACGTCCTTGCCGAAGGCGTGGCGATATTCGGTGGCGGTGCGCGCCACCTCGACGACCGCTTCGGGATCGTCGCCATTGACGTGAAAGATCGGCGCCTGGACCCCTTTGGCGACGTCGGAGGGATAGGGGCTCGACCGCGCTGCCGATGGGGCGGTCGTAAAACCGATCTGGTTGTTGACGATGATGTGGATCGTGCCGCCGGTCGTGAACCCGGTCAGTTCCGAAAGCTCCAAGGCCTCGGCGACAAGCCCCTGCCCGGCAAAGGCGGCGTCGCCATGCATCAGCAGGCCTACCACTTGCCGCCGCTCGCTGTCGCCGCGCTGCTGTTGCTTGGCCCGGACCTTGCCCAACACCACCGGGTTGACCGCTTCCAGATGCGACGGGTTGGCCGTCAGCGACAAATGCACAAACTGCCCGCCGATCTCGCGATCGGCCGAGGTGCCGAGGTGGTATTTGACATCGCCCGAGCCGTGCACATGCTCGGGATTGGTCGAATTGCCCTGAAATTCGGAGAAGATCGCGGCATAGGGTTTGCCGACGAAGTTGGCGAGCACATTCAGCCGCCCGCGATGCGGCATGCCGATCACGAATTCCTTGACCCCGAGCTCGGCGCCGCGGCGCAGGATCGCTTCAAGGGCCGGCATCAACGATTCCGCCCCCTCAAGGCCGAACCGCTTGGTGCCGGTGTAGCGGCGGTCAAGGAAACGCTCGAACGTCTCGGCGGTGGTCAGGATGTCGAGAATTTCCGTTTTTTGGGCGGCGGAGAGCTGCGGCGAGTGATCGCGGTTCTCGAATTTCTCCTGGATCCAGGCGCGCTCGGCCGGCGCCTGGATGTGCATGTACTCGACCCCGATGCGGCCGCAATAGGTCCGCCGCAAGATCGCGATGATCTCGCGCAGCGTCGCCCGTTCGCGGCCGAAGATGTTGTTCAGGTAAATCTCGCGGTCGAGATCGGCCTCGCCAAAGCCGTAGCTCCGGTAATCAAGCTCGGGATAGGGCCCGCGCTGGTCGAGCCGCAGCGGGTCGAGATCGGCTTCGAGATGGCCGCGCACCCGATAGGCGCGGATCAGCTGCAGAGCGCGGATCGAATCTGCAGTCGCTTGGCGTAACGCGGCGCGATCGGTCGCGGGCCCCGGCCCCGCCCCGGCGCCAATCGCCGCCGTCTGCGACCGGCTGTCCCGGACCGGCCGGAGATCGTCCAGCATGGCGGCGCCGTCGTCGCCAAGCTCGGCGAAAAACTGCCGCCAGCTGTCGTCGATCGAGGCAGGATCTTCGAGAAAGCGGGCATAAAGACCCGCAATGAATTCGGCATTGGCGCCGGTTAAGAAACTCGCGCCGTCGACATCAGCCATTGATGAACCCAGATCATCCCCAATCGGTCAGAGCCCGCCGGCGAGGCCGGCTTCCCGCGCGAACGGGGCCGGCAACGGTGCACCCCGACCGTACCCATAAGGTTGGGATCGCTCTGCTGCACCGCAACGATTGCAACGCAGCTCCGATCGGAGAAGGCGTCGCGGCCACACCATGAGCCCGCCGGCCCAAAAAGGCGCGCTCGATTGCCGCCTCTTTCTGTCCACGATGCGCGCTGGTTTGCCCGAACGGGCGCAGCTCGGGAGGTTCCAAGAAACGGCCGGCCTATCGAAATCCTTTCGAGCGCGGCGCGCCGAGCGCGCGGGGTGCCCTCGCGCCACCAGTCGCGCGGGCGAAACCGTCAGCCGCGCAGCACCTCGAGCATTGTCGTGCCGATTTCCGCCGGCGAACGCGCGACCGTGACACCGGCGCTTTTGAGCGCCTCGATCTTGTCTTCGGCGCCGCCCTTGCCGCCGGCAATGATCGCGCCGGCATGACCCATGCGCCGGCCGGGCGGTGCCGTCGCCCCGGCGATAAACCCAACCACCGGCTTTTTGCGCCGCTCCGACTTCAAGAACGCCGCGCCGTCCTCCTCGGCATTGCCGCCGATCTCGCCGATCATGACGATCGCCTCGGTCTCGTCGTCGGCCAGAAACATTTCGAGCACTTCGACAAAATTGGTGCCGTTGACCGGATCGCCGCCGATCCCCACGCAGGTCGATTGCCCGAGCCCGGCCGCGGTCGTCTGCGCCACCGCTTCATAGGTCAAGGTGCCCGAGCGCGACACGATGCCGATCTTGCCGCGGCGATGGATGTGGCCGGGCATGATGCCAATCTTGCACTCGTCGGGGGTGATGACGCCGGGGCAATTCGGCCCGATGAGCCGCGTCTTGGTGCCGCCAAGCGCGCGCTTGACGCGGACCATGTCGATGACCGGGATACCTTCGGTGATGCACGCCACAAGCGGAATTTCGGCGGCGACCGCTTCGAGGATCGCATCGGCGGCAAAGGGCGGCGGCACATAGATCACGCTGGCCGTGCAGCCGGTCGCGGCGACCGCTTCGCGCACCGTATCGAACACCGGCAGATCGAGATGGCGGCTGCCACCTTTGCCCGGGGTCACGCCGCCGACCATCTTGGTGCCGTAAGCGATCGCCTGTTCCGAATGGAATGTGCCTTGCGAGCCGGTGAAGCCCTGGCACAACACCCGGGTTGCGGCATTGACCAGTATCGCCATCAGCGCGCCTCCTTGACCGCCGCGACGATCTTCTGCGCGGCGTCGGCGAGATTTTCGGCGGCAAGGATCGGCAGCCCGGATTGCTGCATGATCCGCTTGCCGAGATCGACATTGGTGCCTTCGAGGCGGACCACCAGCGGCACATGCAGATTGATCTCGCGCGCCGCACCGACCACGCCCTCGGCGATGACGTCGCAACGCATGATCCCGCCAAAAATGTTGACCAGGATTCCTTCGACATTGGGATCGGACAGGATCAGCTTGAACGCCGTCGATACCCGCTCGCGGGTGGCGCCGCCGCCGACGTCGAGAAAATTGGCCGGGCTGCCGCCATAGAGCTTGATGATGTCCATCGTCGCCATCGCGAGGCCGGCGCCATTGACCATGCAGCCGATATTGCCGTCGAGTTTGATGTAATTGAGCGCGTGTTTGCCGGCCTCGACCTCGGTCGGGTCTTCCTCGTCCTCGTCGCGCAGCGCGGCGATATCGGCGTGGCGGAACAGCGCGTTGTCGTCGAAACTCATTTTCGCGTCGAGTGCCACAAGCTCGCCGGCGCCGGTCACGACCAGCGGGTTGATCTCGGCAACCGAGGCATCGAGTTTGGTAAAGGCGCGATAGAGGGCGGTGACAAATTTGACCGCGGTGGCGATTTGGCCGCCTTCGAGGCCCAGCCCGAAGGCAAGTTCGCGGGCATGAAACGGCTGAATGCCGGTGGCCGGATCGATCGCGATTTTGAGGATCTTTTCCGGCGACCGGGCCGCCACCTCCTCGATCTCGACTCCCCCTTCGGTTGAGCCGATCACGGTCACGCGGCCGCTGTCGCGGTCGATCAGCATGCCGAGATAGAGCTCGCGCGCGATGTCGCAACCTTCCTCGACATAGACGCGCTTGACCTCGCGACCCGCCGGTCCGGTCTGATGGGTGACAAGGGTATGCCCGAGCAGCGCGCGCGCGGCGGCCTCGACCTCCGCGCGGCTGCGCACGACTTTGACACCGCCGGCTTTGCCGCGACCGCCGGCATGGATCTGGGCCTTGACCACCCACACCCCGCCGCCCAGCCGGTCGGCGACCGCCGCCGCCTCGGCCGGGGTGTAGGCGACGCCGCCTTTCGGCACCGCGACCCCGAATCGCGAGAACAGCTCCTTGGCCTGGTATTCATGGATGTTCATCGCTCACCCCGCCAGCGGCATCTTTTTGACGACCTCGACGAGATCGCGCACTGCACCGACAGATTTGTCGAATTCGGCTCTCTCGGCCTGGTTGAGGTCGATTTCGACGATGCGCTCGACCCCGCCGGCGCCGATCACCACCGGCACCCCGACATAGAGGTCGCGCACCCCATACTGGCCGGTCAGCCACGCCGCGCACGGCAAAACCCGCTTTTTGTCGCGCAAATACGCCTCGACCATCGCGATCGCCGAACTGGCCGGGGCATAAAAGGCCGAGCCCGTCTTCAACAGCCCGACGATTTCGGCGCCGCCGTCGCGGGTGCGCTGCACGATCTTGTCGAGCCGCTCCTGCGTCGTCCATCCCATGCGCACCAGATCGGGCAGAGGGATACCGGCGACCGTCGAATAGCGCACCAGCGGCACCATCATGTCGCCATGACCGCCGAGAACAAACGCGCTTACGTCTTCGACCGAGACGCCCAGCTCCTCGGCGAGGAAGTAGCGAAACCGCGCGCTGTCGAGCACGCCGGCCATCCCGACGACCCGGTTGGGCGGCAGCCCGCACGCTTCGCGCATGACCCAGACCATCACGTCGAGCGGGTTGGTGATCGTGATGACAAAGGCCTGCGGACAATGCGTCTTGATCGCCTGGCCGACGGTCGAGACGATTTTGGCGTTGGTGCCGATCAGGTCGTCGCGGCTCATCCCCGGCCGGCGCGCGATTCCGGCGGTGACCACGACGACATCCGCCCCGGCCATCGCGGCGTAATCATTCGAGCCGCGAATAACGGCGTCATAGCCCTCGATCGGCGCGCCCTCGGCGATGTCGAGCGCCTTGCCCTGCGGTACCCCTTCGACGATGTCGAGGAGGACGATATCGCCCAGTTCCTTGAGCCCGGCGAGGTGGGCGATGGTTCCGCCGACTTGCCCGGCGCCGACCAGCGCGATTTTGTTGCGTGCCATTGCTGTGCCTCATGCTCGCCGCGCCGAGCGCAGCCGACCCCGGGGCCTGCTCTTAGCGCCAATTGCGCCGTCGGGCAAGGCGGCGGGGTCAGAGCAGCATGCCATCCGGCGCCCATCATACCCGGCGGCGCGGAAAATCAGCCGGCCCCGCGCTTGTGCGGGAATAACCGAGGCGGTGCAAAGTCGTAGATTGCGAACGGCGAGACCCGGGCACTGCCGCCAGCCCGGTCGCCTGGCAAGCGCGCTGTGCCGAGGTCACGGATTAGCGAGAATATGATGGTAAAATCGGCCGAACTCTTTGATGATGGCGTGGTTAACCGCCCCGCTTGCGGCCTTCGGCGACAGACGGGTGCGATGCGGGCGGTTGACGCCGCGCAGTATTGTCAGTTCTTCGTCTTGACGGCACGCAATGGCAATAGAGGCGGCCTCGATCGAAGCGCATATACCGGGATTGCGACGTTTTGCTCGTGCGCTGGTGCGCGGCGACCGTGAACGTGCCGATGATCTCGTCCAAGACAGCCTCGAGCGCGCGCTGTCGCGCTGGCATTTGCGTCGCCCCGAGGGTGATTTGCGCGGCTGGCTCTACACGATCCTCTACAATCGCTTTCTCAGCGAGCAGCACCGGCAAAGGCGACGCGGGGTGCACAACTCATTGAATGAAGCGGCTGAATCCGAATTGCCGCAGGTCCGGGGCGGGCAGGATCAGGCGCTCGAACATCGTGACCTGCTGCGTGCCTTCGCCGCCCTGTCCGCCGAACAACGCTCGGTGCTGTTCCTCGTGGGTGTCGAAGATCTTTCCTACGAAGAGGCCGCGCGCGTGCTGGGGGTGCCGATCGGCACCGTCATGTCGCGCCTGTCGCGCGGACGCGAGCGCCTACGGCATTTCATGAACCGCGACATCGACGAGCCCGAGCCCGCGCCGCGGAGAGCGAAATGAGCTCGGAACGGGCCGACCTCGACGAGCGCGACTTTCAGGCCAGTCTCGACGGCCGCTTGTCGCCGGAGCGCGCCGCGGCGGTCGAAGCCTATCTCGCCGCGCATCCCGACGAGAAAGCGCGCTACGAGCGCGATGCCGAATTGCGCCGCGCACTGCGCGCCGCTTGGGCGGCCGAGCTCGATGAGCCGGTTCCGAGCGGGTTGCGGGTGGCGCGGCTGTCGGCCGAGCGGCGGCGGCGGCAATATTGGCAGGTCGGGGCCATCGCCGCGGCGCTCGTGCTGTTCGTGCTCGGCGGGATCGGCGGCTGGACCGCGCGCAACGCCGGGCTCGGGCTGATGTCGTCGACGCGAAGCGCCCGGGCGGCGACCGAGCGCGAAATCACCGCCGATGCCCTGGCCGCGCACCGCGTCTTCTCGGTCGAGGTGCGCCACCCGGTCGAAGTCGACGCCGCCCAGCAAGCCCATCTCGTCCAATGGCTGTCGCGACGGCTTGGCCACCCGCTGCGGGTGCCCGATCTCAACGCGGCCGGGTTTCAACTGATGGGTGGTCGCCTGCTGCCCTCGGAAGACGGTCCGGCGGCGCAATTCATGTACCAGAACGGCAACACCCGGCTGACCTTGTACGAACGCGCCGATAGCGCCGGCGAAACCGCCTTCCGCTACACGGAGCAAAACGGCATCGGGCTGTTTTATTGGTCAGATCAGGACTTCGGCTATGCGCTGGCGGGCAAACTCGGCCGCGAACAGCTGCTCAAGATCGCCGAGCTTGTCTATCACCAGCTCTCGAGCGAGGGCGCGAAACCGCCGACCGCAGGCAAAGCCAGCTGACCACCATCCGCGGCGGCCACAGCGTGGGTCTCAGCCGGCCGCCGCGCGCCGCCCCGGCGCATTTGTGGCGGCCGTTAGGTCAGCAGTTCCGCGAGTACCGCATCGAGCCGCTGGCGACCGGCCGCGGTGGCCGCGATGTGGGTCTCGCTGATGCGCACAAATCCGCCCTCCACCAGAGCCGGCAGCGAGCGCGCAAACAAGGCCTCGATCGGGATTCCGGCCAGCGCCTCGAGGCGAGCGCGGGCGATCCCCTCGCTCAGCCGCAAGCCCATCATCACCAATTCGACGATCTGGGCGTCGCGGTCGATCGCGCCGAACTCTTCGAAACCGTGGCCACCCGCTTCGACCGCGGCCAGCCAGGCCTCGGGGACCCGCCGCTGGCGGGTGGCGTATTTGACCTTGCCTTGGCTCAAGCGTCCGTGGGCCCCCGGCCCGATCCCGACATAGTCCTCGTAGCGCCAGTAAGCGAGGTTGTGCCGGCATTCATGCCCCGGCCGGGCATGGTTTGAAATTTCATAGGCCGGCAGGCCGGCTGCGGCCAGTCGCGCCTGCGTCATCTCATAGAGTTCGGCGGCGGCCTCGTCACCGAGCGGCACCAGCCTGCCGCGCCCCGCCATGACCGCAAAGACGGTCGCCGGCTCGATCGTCAGCTGGTAGAGCGACAGGTGGTCGCCGGCCAGCGCCAATGCCTCGTCGAGCTCACGGCGCCACGCCGCCGGCGTCTGGTCAGGCCGTGCGTAGATCAGGTCAAACGAAAACCGCGGGAAGATCTTGCCCGCGGTTTCGATGGCGGCAACCGCCTCGGCGCGGTCGTGAGCGCGGCCGAGAAATTTAAGCGCGGCCGGATCGAGAGACTGGACCCCGAGCGACAAGCGGTTGACCCCGGCCTCGGCATAGGCGCGAAAGCGGCCGGCTTCGGCCGAGTTGGGATTGGCTTCGAGCGTGATCTCGACATCTGCCGCGGTCGGCCAACGGGCTTTGACCCGCTCGATGAGCGCCGCCACGGTTTCGGCCGGCATCAGTGACGGCGTGCCGCCGCCGAAGAACACCGATCCGACGATGTGGTCCGAGGTCAGCGCCGCCTGATGATCAAGGTCGGCGAGCAGCGCCCTTGTCCAGCGCGCGGGATCGATGCGCTCGCGGACATGGCTGTTGAAATCGCAATAGGGGCATTTAGAGCGGCAGAAGGGCCAATGCACATAGATGGCCAGCGGCCGCGGCTCGGGCAGCGACCGGTCTTCCCGCGGCGGCAAACCGGGCGCGAGGATCGGCTCGCCGGGCATCCGACGGCGCTCCGGAATTTCGGTCGTGTTCAACTCAGACAGGCCTCGACCAGTTTGGCAAAGGCGCGGGCGCGGTGGCTGATACGATGCTTTTCCGCGGGATCGAGCTCGCCGAAAGTCAGGCTGCCACCCTGCGGAACAAACATCGGGTCATAGCCGAAACCGCGATTGCCGCGCGGCGGCCATACCAGGCGGCCGGCGACCTCGCCGCGAAAGCTCTCGAGGTGGCTGTCGGGCCAAGCGAGCGCCAACACCGCAACAAACACCGCGGCGCGATCGCGGCCGCCGAGCTCACGCTCGACCCGCGCCATCGCCTGGGCGAAATCCTTCGCCGGACCGGCCCAGCGCGCCGAATAGATCCCGGGAGCGCCACCGAGCGCCGGCACGACCAGCCCCGAATCATCGGCCAGCGCCGGCAGCCGGGCCGCCTGCGCCGCGGCATGAGCCTTTAATGCGGCATTGGCCTCAAAACTGTCGCCGGTTTCCTCCGGCTCGGGCAGGCCCAGCGCCTGGGCGGCGATCGCCTCGACGCGGTAAGGCCGCAGCAGGGCGCCGATTTCCACAACCTTGCCGGAGTTGTGACTGGCAATGACGATCCGCCGCTCGTCGAGCTTCCGCGCCATCAGCTGTTTCCCAGACCGAGCGCCTGCCATTGGCGGCGGGTCAGATCGCGTATGCCCAACCGCGCCAGCCGCAGCATCTCGGCGAACATCGCCTCGTCAAATGGTGCACCTTCGGCGGTGGCCTGGATCTCGACAATGGCGCCACGACCGGTCAGCACAAAATTGGCGTCCGTCAGGGCTTGCGAATCCTCGCTATAATCGAGATCGAGCACCGCCCCACCGGCGATAATACCGCACGACACGGCGGCGACGCTGTCTTTAAGCGGCAACGCCGCGACCTGGCCGGCGGCGACAAGTGTGCTCAACGCCTTGTGCAGTGCCACATAGCTGCCCGTGACAGCCGCGGTTCGGGTCCCGCCATCGGCCTGGAGCACATCGCAATCGATGCGCAGCTGGCGCTCCCCCAAAGCAACCAGATCGGTCACCGCCCGCAGACTGCGGCCGATCAGCCGCTGAATTTCCTGGGTGCGTCCGCTCTGCCGCCCGCGCGCCGCCTCGCGCTCGGTGCGGGTCTGGGTCGAGCGCGGCAGCATGCCATATTCGGCGGTGATCCAGCCCTTGCCGGTGTTGCGCAGAAACGGCGGCACCCTGTCCTCAACGGTAACGGTGCACAGCACATGGGTGTCGCCGAATTTTGCCAGGCACGAGCCCTCGGCGTATTTGGCCACACCCGGTTCGAGACTGACCGGGCGCATCATGTCGGGAGCGCGTCCCGAAGCTCGCATTTTCGCCTCCGCCGGACTGAGCGGCGCGACGCTACCCGCGCCCGGTGGCGACGTCCACCCCCGCGACGCCATCGCCAACCGGGCGCGCCCGAAGCTGGCAGCAGCTTGGCGCCGGGCGCCGGGGCGATTATCGTCGCTCCATGACCGCCAATCGCACGCCCGCGTTTTCCTATCGGCTGGGATTGAACCAGCCGCGTTCGAGCCCAACCGTCCGCCGGTTGACGGAAATGGCCGACATGGTCGGCCGCGACACCGCCGGAGCGCTGCGGATCGAGGTCTTTCCGGAGAGCCGCCTCGGGCCCGACCCGCAAATGCTGGCCGATATGCGGGCCGGCCAGCTCGAATATTTTGTCGCCGGCGCCACCCTTGGCGACCTTGCGCCGACCAGTGCCCTGCCGTTGCTGCCCTTTGCGTTTGCGCACTCGGCGGCGGTTTTTGCCGCGCTCGACGGCGCGCTTGGCGAGCGCATCCGCAGCGAGCTTGCCGGGCACGGGATCCATGCCTTTCGCCATTGCCTGCAAAACGGCTTTCACCATCTGACAACCGCTAATCGCCCGATCGCCACCGCCGCCGATCTCAAAGGCGTCAAGATCCGCAGCCCCGGTGGTGCGATCGCGCGCGAATTCTTTGCCGAATTCGGCGCCGAAGCCGGCTATGTGCCGTTCAGCGAGATGTACGCAGCATTGCAACAGGGCCGATTCGACGGCCAGAGCGACCCGCTCGGGGTGGTCTTGGCGTTGCGGCTCTACGAGGTGCAGGGCTGCCTCTCGCTTACCGGCCATTGGTGGTCGGGGTTTACGGTTCTGGCCAATGGCGCAGCCTGGCGGGCGCTGCCCGCCGACATGCGGACGATTGTCGAGGGCCATCTCGAACGGGCGGCGCTGTTGCAGCGCCAGGACACCGAACAGATCAACGCCGCCGGGGCGGAGGAACTCGCCCGCCTCGGCATGCGCGTTGTCACTGCTGACTGCGACAGCTTTCGCAATGCCCTTGGCCCGTTCTATGCGCGGTGGCGGGATAAGGCCGGAGCGGACGGGTGGCGGCTGCTGCGCGCCTATGCCGGCGAACTGCCGGCTTGAACCGCACCTGCTCGCGGCCCACAGGCAGAAACGTCCTCACCCCTTCGCCGCGATCCCGCGGTCGAAAGCGACCGCACCGATTGCGTCTGCGATCGCCCGCCGATCGGGCCCAGCGCTAGGCCAGTCGCGGCAACACCTTGTCGGTCAACAGCAGAAAGCTTTCGTGGCTGAGCGGCGCGCATAACAGGTAATCGAGCGCGATCTCATCGCGCAGTGCTGCGATCTGGTCGGCGACGGCGTCGGGGGTGCCGTGCAGCACGACCTCGTCGACATAGCGGCGCACCGGATCAACCCCGGCCGGCGTAAAATTGGTTTGCATCACCGGACGATGCTGCGCGCCGAGATAGGAATTGAGTATCCATTCGGCGCCGGCGCGCGCGACCGCCGCGGCCTTTCCCGCGCTGTCGGCAAGGGCCACCAATCGCGCCACCGGGATGTCGCGGCCGGCTTCGGAAAATCCGGCCGCAGCGAGTTTGTCGCGATAGCGGCGGCGCTTGCGGCCGATTTCGGCGGCGGTCGAATGCGGGTCCATCAGGATGGCAAAGCCGCGGCCGGCCGCCCAGTCGATCGCCTCGTCCGAACTTGCCGCCATCCATACCGGCGGATGCGGCTTCTGCAATGGCTTGGGTAGCACTTCGACCCCGTCAAACGCAAAATTCTGGCCGGCAAAATGCAACTTTTCGTGTGTCCAGGCCTGCAATACGATCTCGACCGTCTCGCGAAAGCGCGATGCGCTCTCTTGCGGCGGGATGCCGAAAGCTTCGAATTCGACCCGGGCAAAACCGCGGCCGGCCCCCCAATTGACCCGGCCGCCGGACAGAATGTCGAGCAGCGCCACCTCCTCGGCGAGCCGCAGTGGATGATAAAACGGCGCCAGCGACACGGCGGTGCCGATGCGCAGCCGGCGGGTGTGCGCCGCGGCCAATGTGGCGACCATATGCACCGACGGACAGACGCTGAAGCTCGAGAAATGATGTTCGGCGAGCCACACCGCGTCATAGCCGGCGCCGTCCATGATCCCGATGCGCGCGAGGGCGCGAGCATAGACCGCGGCCAGATCGACGCGACGTTCCGGCCAACTGAAGAACTGCAGCACGGCGAATTTCATCGCGCGACGATAGCCGCGGGCAGGCCCAGAATCTAGGCGGCGCGGGGTCACTCGGTCGCGATCGCGGCGCTCGCCCGGTCAGCGCCGAGTTGCTTTTGCGAATTACATAATATTGCGATTGACAATTGCTACCTGCGCCACTATTATCTCGCCAATTTCGCAATTACGGGATCGCAAGGCGCTGGCGATGCGAGATCGAACCGCCAAAAAGCTAACCTGACAATATCTTTTTAATAACCGCGCAATCCCAGTTTCGCGTGTCACCCGAACTTTGCCCGGATCGATTGTCTCCCAGGGCAACGGACCCGACGGGAATGTCCGGTTAACCGAGTTTTAATCGCCGCTAATTAATCTCAAAACACTCCGGTCCGCTCGCACCTGCGTCAAAATCTTTGTTGACGTAAAGGAGAAAGCCGTGCCCGCTTTCCTGCCGGTTGAGGATATTGTCGTCCCGCAAAGCCTGAACCTGCTCGCCCGCCTGTTGGAAATTGCCGATATTCGTATTAGCTGCTCAGCCGACTTCAGCCATTATAGGCAAATTCGCAAACGACATGGCGAGTCGCATTTAAACCAGGCTTTCGATCCGCGACACGCGGTTCTGGGCGCCAATGATTTTTGGTTGCTGGCTGAGAACCGACGGCGGGAAGCGATCGCCACCTATTGTCTCCGCCGGTTTGAGGTGCCCGATTTTTTCGATCTGGTGCGCTCGCAAAGGCTGTGGTTTGCAAAAAAGCCCCCCGCCGGCGACCGGCGTTATGTTGTCGATTGCGCAATCGCACCCTTTGGCGGCGCCATCATCCATGGCGGCGGGCTATGGGTTCGCGAGGATTACCGCGGCGTGTCGCGACTGGCACTGATCCTGCCCCATCTGGCGCGCGCGATGGCGCTCGCCCGACACGGCTTCGACCATGACAGTGCGATGATCCGCGATGTCCCGGGGCAACCGGCGAATGCGAATGAGCGCCGCGCGAAATTTATGGGCCGGATCGTCTACGGCTACGCCCGTGTCGAGCGCTTTGTCGAGGGCTGGTTCCCGCCGGAAAAGCGCAACGCGCTGATGCATTTATGCCATTCGACCCGGGCCGAGGCGGTGGCCTCACTGGCCCGGGTGGTCGCGGCCCGCGCCGATCGCGGCGCCTCCGGCCAGCTCGGTCAGCGGCCGTTCGTTGATCAGCACGATCAGCCGGTCTACGCGCCGGCCGTCCTCGGAGATTGGCAAGATCAGGCGCGCATATGAATAGGCAATATCGTTTTCGACGACCCTGATCAGGTGGTAATCGGGGGCGCCCGAGGACACAACCCGCCGATAGTCATAGACCGCTTCCTCGCGCATCGCGCCCGGCGGCATCTCGCCCAGCGCGCGGTTGGCGTAGCCGCCGCCATAGGAATTGACCGCCCCCCACAATCGGAAGCGATAACCCAACGGGTTCGAACTCCGGGTATCGACGATATGCGCGCGGCCGCAGGCGATGTTGACCAATTCCAGCGCATCAAGCGAGCCGTTCGAGGGCAATCTTCGACCGCGCCGGGCGTCACCCCATAGCAACAGGAGACGGCCAAACCATGCGTCATCGCTGGTCAGGGCGGTCAATGGCCGCGCGACATGCAACGCCTTGCTCTGGCCATTCGCTTCGCGGCCGCGGCCGCCGCCGTTTTGCGCCGCTCCGGCCGCACGCGCGTGTTTTTGACGAAAGGCGGGCTTGCTCTTCGCCGCGCCCGCCGCCCGCCGATACCCCTCGATCGGCGCGCGCAACCAGGCCGGGCGTATGGCGTTGCGGCCGCGCCGCGCGGCGTCCTCAAGGCGCTTCAGCCCGTCTGCGACATTGTCGAAAATCTCGCAACGGTCGCCATGTCCGGCCACGCCCGGGCATCTGAGGATCAGGCATCGCGGCCGGCGCTCGGCAATCTCGTAAAAGGCCGCTGCCGCGGCGAGCGGGCTGACGGCGCCCGGCTCGAACGTCACCGCCACCGCATCGGGCAGCGAGACGACATGGACGCAGCCAAGGCTGCTGACCGCATTGGCGACCCGATCGACGCAGTCATCGCTCTGTTCGTCCATCTGCCGCGCCGGCCCCGAGCGCGCCGACCACACCTCGCCGCATTCGTCAAAGACGATCCCCGACGCCCCCCATGCGACCACGCTGCGTTCGCCGTTTGCCGGTTGGCGGGACATGATTTCCGGGTTGGCCGTGGCGTGTTGGCGGCATTCGACTGCACGCTCGCTGTTTGCCGGTTGGCGTAACATGATTTCCGATCCCAAGCAGAGCGTCGGCTTGCGGCGGTTTGTCGGTTGCAAAATCGGCGCAACGCTAGGCGACGGAGGGGCAACGCAACGTCCGGGATTCGTCCACTGTTCGTCCTGGACGGCGCGAGATGTGTAAAAATTGGGAAAAAGGATGGCTCGCACCCCAAGCGATGCGGCCGCCATCCGCATTTCGGCGCGGGTGGGCCGCGCCGGGACGGCCGAACCGGGCCGGTCCGCCGCCGCGATCACGGCACCAGCACCGCCGCTCCTTGCAACCGGCCATGCCGCAGATCGTCGAGCGCCGCATTGGCGCGCGCCAGCGGATAGGCGATCGTGTCGGTGTGAATTGCGGCCTGCGGCGCCAAAGCGAGAAACTCCTCGGCGTCGCGCCGCGTCAGATTGGCGACCGAGCGCAGCGTGCGCTCTTCCCACAACAACCGGTAGGGAAAGGCCGGAATATCGCTCATATGGATGCCGCCGCTGACCACCACCCCGCCCTTTCGGGTCGCCGCCAGCGCAGCCGGAACAAGCGCCCCGACCGGCGCAAAGATCAGCGCCGCATCGAGCGGCTCGGGCGGGGAGGCGGTCGAATCGCCCGCCCACTCGGCGCCGAGACGGCGGGCAAAGGCCTGAGCCGCGTCATCGCCCGGACGGGTGAAGGCGAAAAAGCGGCGCCCCTGGTGGCGGATCAGCTGGGCGATGATATGGGCGGCGGCGCCAAACCCGTAGATGCCGATCAGCGGTGCGTCGCCGGCAAGGCGCAAGGTGCGGTAGCCGATCAGCCCGGCGCACAGCAATGGAGCGGCCTCGACATCGCCATAGCGCGGGTCGATCGCAAAGCAATAGCGCTGATCGGCAACCGCCAATTCGGCATAGCCGCCATCGAGCTGGTAGCCGGTGAAGCGCGCCCGGTCGCACAAATTTTCGCGGCCATTGCGGCAATAGCGACACTCGCCGCAGCTCCATCCGAGCCACGGGACGCCGACCCGGTCGCCGAGCGAAAAGCGCTCGGCCCCCTCGCCTCTTTCGACCACCGTACCGACAATCTCGTGGCCCAAGACGAGCGGCAATTTCGGATCGGGCAATTCGCCATCGGCGACGTGCAGATCGGTTCGACAGACGCCGCACGCCTTGACCGCCAGCAACAATTGGTGCGGTCCGGGTCGCGGCGGCGCGATCTCGGCGGTGACGAGCGGCCGCTTAATTTCGGTCAGCAATTGCGCATGCACGGTCCAACCTCCGGACAGGTTTGAACTTGAACAGCGGAGGCGAGTATATGGCGGCATGTTCCGCTTTTGCCGAGCGTGGCGCGCCATAGCCGCCGGATCGCTGCAACTCGCGCTTGCCGGCTGTCACCTCGTCCCAGCGGGCGGCATGGCCGACCGCTGCGCGCAACTGATGCGCTTGGCCTATCCGGGGGCCGATATCGACATCAAGCAGCGCCAAGCCGCGGCCACGAGCCTGACGCGGATCGTCGCGCATGTCGCAGGAGAGCGCACCAATCTCCCGCCCGGCGCCGCGGTCGCTCATCACCTGGCCCTCGAGTGCACATTCGACAACAACATCCTGACCGGCTTGCGCTGGACCGCCGGGCCGAATTGAGCGCGGCTCGCGTGTTGGGGCTTCCGCCCGCGCCGCGCTCTCGTCCATAATTCCGGCGCACAGCCGGCGAAGGGAACACAAAGATATGGATTGCGGCCCGGCCGACCGCGGCAATCAGGCGTCAGGCGAGCGGAAGCCGCGCGCGCGCACCAGCCGCGAAAAGGCCGCGCTGCCGGTTGCGCCGGCGCTGCCGGTCGGCCTCACCCGGCCGGTTGCGTGCCCCTATATCGTGGGCCGCTTCGAACGCAAGCTGATCGTCGAACTCGAAGGCGCGGATGCGCCCGAATTGTACGACAGCCTGTCCCGGGCCGGGTTTCGCCGCAGTCATCATTTCGCCTATCGGCCGGCCTGCCGCGATTGTGCCGCCTGCGTCCCGGTGCGGATTGCGGTCGCGGAATTCCGGGACACCAGCTGGACGCGCCGGATCCGCAATGCCAATCGCGACCTGACCGTTGCGCTGGTCCCGCCGCGCGCGACGCTCGATCAGTTTCGGCTGTTCTGGGTCTATCAGCACGCCCGCCACGCCGACAGCGAAATGGCGACGATGAGCTTCCGCGATTACCGCGCCATGATCGAGGAGTCGCCGATCCGCACCAGCCTCGCCGAGTTTCGCACACCTGCCGGCGATCTGGCCGCGGTGCTGTTGATCGACCGCCTCGATGACGGCATCTCTGCGGTTTACAGCTTTTTCGATCCGGCCGAGCGCAGGCGCAGCCTCGGCAGCTGGAACATTCTGTGGCTCGTCGACGACTGCCGCCAGCGCGGCAAGCCCTATGTCTATCTCGGCTATTGGATCGCCGAAAGCCCGAAAATGGCGTACAAGGCCCGCTTTCCGGCGCTCGAAAGGCTGGCCGCCGGGCGCTGGGTCGGCTTTGCCGGCCAAGGCCGCCGGCCGGCCGGGTGAGCGGCGCGCGGCGGCGCGACCGAGTGGCGCGTTTCCCAGATCACCCCGGCAGATAGTGGTCCCCGATGGCAATCGGCATCCTCGACTCGGCGATTTTCGCGGACATGTTCGGCACCGCCGCAATGCGGGCAGTATTCGGCGATCGCGGCTTGCTGGCGCGGATGACCGAAGTCGAAGCGGCGCTCGCTCGCGCCCAGGCGCGGCTCGGCATGATCCCGGACGCGGCCGCGGCGGCCATTTCCGAGGCGGCGACGGCGGTCATCAACCATCCCGAGAGCCTCGACCTCGAGCGTCTCAAGCGCGAAACCGAAACCGTCGGCTATCCGGTTCTGCCGCTCGTCCGCCAGCTTGCCGAACGGGCCGGCGAGGGTGGGCGCTATCTGCACTGGGGGGCGACAACCCAGGACATCATGGACACCGCCGCGGTCTTGCAGATGCGCGCCGGGCTGGCCTTGCTCGAGGCCGATCTGACCGCGGTGCGCGGCCATCTTGCCGATCTCGCCCGCCGCCACCGCGACACGCCGATGGCCGGGCGCACCCATTTGCAGCACGCGCTGCCGATCACCTTCGGCTACAAGGCGGCGGTCTGGTTGTCGGCGCTCGACCGTCACGCGGAGCGGTTGCGGCAATTGCGCCCGCGCGTGCTCGTCGTGCAATTCGGCGGCGCGGCCGGCACCCTCGCCTCGCTCGGGCCAGGCGCCGAGGTCATCGCCAGCCGCACCGAACTGGCGCGCGAACTCGATCTCGGCGATCCGGCCATCACCTGGCATGTCGCCCGCGACAGCATTGCCGAGACCGTACAGGCCCTGGCGCTGCTCGCCGGCAGCCTCGGCAAGATTGCCTATGATGTGATGCTGATGTCGGCGACCGAATTCGGCGAGGCGGCCGAACCGTTTGTCGCCGGCCGCGGGTCGAGCTCGACGATGCCGCAAAAGCGCAACCCGATCTCGTGCGAGATGATCCTCGCCGCCGCCAAAATCCTGCGCCAGCAAGCCGGGCTCGTTCTCGATGCGATGATCACCGATTTCGAGCGGGCGACCGGTCCCTGGCATGTCGAATGGGTGGCGGTGCCCGAGGCATTCGGTTACGCCGCCGGAATCTTGCACCAGTCGAGGTTTATGTTAGGCGGGCTGATCGTCGATCCGGCGCGGATGGCGAAGAACCTCGGGCTCACCCACGGTCTGATCGTCGCCGAGGCGGTGATGATGGGGCTGGCGCCGCACATCGGCCGCAACGAGGCGCATGACCTGGTCTACGACGCCTGTCAGACGGCAATCGCCGGCGACCGTCCGCTGTTTGACGTGCTGATCGAAAATCCCGCGATTGTTGGCCCGCTCGGCACGGACAAATTGCGGGCGCTGACCGATCCGGCCAATTATCTCGGTGCCGCCCCGGCGATGGTCGATCAACTGCTCGCCGGCCGCTCGCCGCTGCGCAGGCCGGGGTCGGCTTGACGCTGGCGCCAGCGAAAGCCTAAACAGCGACATCTGCGCCCTGACCAGCGCAGCAACCGAGGGAGAAGGCTGATGGCACGCATCCGGCACATCGCGCTCGTAACCGATGATCCCGCGAAGACCGCAGAATTCTACAAAAAGCACTTCGGCCTGACCGAACTTTACCGCCGGCCCGGCGACACCGGTGAAAAGGGCGTGTGGCTCAGCGACGGCTACATCTATTTCGCGATCCTCAAATACGGCGAGCCCGGCGCGCCCAAGCTCGGCCCCGGCCAAACCTCGGACATCCGCGGCATCCACCATATCGGCTTCTACGTCGATGACGAGCGGCAGACCGCAGGCGAGCTCGAGGCCGATGGTTTCAAGCCGGTGCCGTTCCCGGAAGGCTACCGGGGCGAACGCACCGCGCAGATGGGCGATGCCGACAATCTGAAATATCTCGGGCCGGACGAGGTCCAGATCGACATCCGCAGCCGCGGGTGGAATGAGGCGATCAGCTTTGCGATGCAGCGCTATGATCTCGTGCCGGTGAAAGAAGAAGAAGAAGTGCGCTAGGACGCATCTGCGCTCAACTCTGGGTCAATGAGGGTGATCATGGCCGGGCTTGACCCGGCCATGATCCTCTGCGCGGCCCGCCGTCTTCAGATCCCGATGCAGGCGACCCTATCGGGTTGCGGTCGGTCGATCGGCCATTGGCCGGCGCGAGCGTCGGGCAACAACAGCCGGCAAAGGGTAATTGGGCCGCGTAATTGTCGCGCATCACCCTCTATCCCGCGCATCCCGTTATCCCCGGCGCGCGCGTCGCTCCGCATGCCGCGGACCCAACCCGCCCGACCGGCAAGAGTGGTGTCGAGCGCTCGCCGCATGATCTTGCTTTTGCGATCGCTGCCGCCCATAAATTCCCCCTCCATCGGGGAGTAGCCGCCCGCTGCGCGCGGGGTTCGCGTCAACACACTCGGCCCCACCGGGCCGTGGCGCGGACGGTCCGAGGGGATTTGGCGAGACCTTTGGCACTGGTCCCGGCGCCGGATCGGGCGGGGGGCCATGCCAAAGCACGCGCCGCCCGATCCCCCGAGGTAGCCGTGGATCCCTTTCTTGTTTCACTGTTGGTGGTTGGCCTCGCCGAAATCGGCGACAAGACGCAGATCCTTTCTTTGATCCTCGCCGCCCGTTTTGCACGCCCGATGCCGATCATTTTGGGCATCCTGTTCGCCACCCTTGCCAACCATGCCGCCGCCGGTTTCGCCGGCACGATGATCGGCCAGGCGCTGGTCGGATCATGGATAAGATGGCTTCTCGGCGCGTCGTTTCTCAGCGTCGCGATCTGGGCGTTGTTCCCGGATAAGTATGAGGGCGGCCTCAACACCCCCAGCCGCGCGGGCGCGTTTGCCGCGACCGTAATCGCGTTCTTCATTGCCGAGATCGGCGACAAAACCCAGATTGCGACGATCGCGCTCGCCGCCCGCTTCGAACGGTTCTTCTCGGTCGTGCTCGGCACCGTGCTGGGCATGATGCTGGCGAATATCCCGGTGGTGCTGATCGGGAACCGGATGGCCGACAAGCTGCCGGTAAGGGCGATCCGCATCACCGCCGCGATTGTGTTCGCCGCCCTCGGTGTGTGGACGATTATTCGCTGACCCGGCGACCCTCGCTTTAGGCTCGGAAATCGCGCGAGAGGGCCGTCATCGCCAGGCGTCACCACCCGCGCCGGTCATCGCCGCGACGACGAAGGCATACAAAGCGATGCTGCCGGCCGGTTCAAACGGCGCTTGCCGATTGCCGCGCAATCACCGCCGAAAGACGGCCATAGACGCGGCGCGCGTTGCCTTCGAATATTTTCGCCTTGTCCGCCGCCGACAGCGGCAATTGGTCGATATAGCGCTTGGTGTCGTCGTAATGGTGGCCGGTCTCGGGGTCGACGCCGCGCACCGCACCGATCATTTCCGAGGCGAACAGGATGTTGTCGGCGGGGATCACCTTGGCCAGCAATTCCTGACCGGGCAAATGATAGACGCAGGTATCAAAGAAGACGTTGTTCAGCATCAAATCGGCGAGCCGTCCCAGCCGGGCGTCCTGGGCAAGCCCGCGGTAACGGCCCCAGTGATAGGGCACCGCGCCGCCGCCATGTGGAATAATGAATTTGATGGTCGGAAAGTCCTTGAACACCGAGGACGTCATCAGCTGGTTGAACCCGACGGTGTCGCCATTCAAATAGTGCGAGCCGGTCGTATGATAGGCGGGATTACAAGCCATGCTGACATGAATCATCGCCGGAATATCGTATTCGACCATTTTCTCATAGACCGGATACCAATAACGGTCGGATAGCGGCGGGTCCTGCCAGTGCCCGCCGGACGGGTCGGGGTTGAGATTGATGCCGACAAATCCGTATTCCCTGACGCAGCGGTCGATTTCCGCCAGGCAGTTCGTCGGCGGCACGCCCGGGCTTTGCGGCAACATCGCGACCCCGACAAAATTCCGCGGAAACAGCCGGCACACGCGGTGGATCAGTTCGTTACAGGCCCGCGCCCAGGCTTCGCTGGTTGCCGCGTCGCCGAGATGGTGGCCCATTCCGGCGGCGCGCGGCGAGAAGATCGTCAAATCGGTGCCGCGCTCGCGCTGCAATTTAAGCTGACCGTCCTCGATCGACTGGCGGATTTCGTCATCGCTGATCGCCGGTCGCGGCGGTGCTGCCCGGCCGGCATTGTGCGCCTCGATTTGCTGGCTGCGCCAACCCTCATGCTGGCGCGGCGCGGTGGTGTAATGACCATGGCAATCGATGATCATTGCTCGGGCCTCACCCTTTGTCGTCGCTGCCGGAGCGGTCCGGCAATCGGCCGTCGCGCGGCTTGCTCAACGACGAAAATTGATCACCGCGCACCTGGCGGTCCAGTCGTATTTTCGGCGCCCCGCTCAGTTGCGCCCGGACAGCAGGCCGCGGGCAATGATCTCGGCCTGGATCTCGGCGGCGCCCTCGAAGATGTTCAAAATCCGCGCGTCGCACAGCACCCGGCTGACCGGGTATTCGAGCGCGTAACCGTTGCCGCCGTGGATCTGCAGAGCGTTGTCGGCATTGGCCCAGGCAACGCGCGCCGCCAGCAATTTGGCCATGCCGGCGACGATGTCGCAGCGCCTTCCGCTATCCTTTTCCTGCGCTGCGAAATAGGTGAGCTGCCGCGCGATCGTCGTTTCGGCCGCCATCAGCGCAAGCTTGCCCGCGACGCGCGGAAAAGCGATCAGCGGCTTGCCAAACTGGCGGCGCTCGCGCGCATAGGCGAGGCCCAGCTCGAGCGCGTTCTGAGCAACCCCAACGGCGCGCGCCGCGGTCTGGATGCGCGCGCTCTCAAAGGTCGCCATCAGCTGCTTGAACCCTTCCCCTTCAACCCCGCCGAGCAGCCCGTCGGCCGGCACCGCAAAGCCGTCGAAGGCGATTTCGTATTCCTTCATGCCGCGGTAACCAAGCACCGCGATGTCGCTGCCGCTGATACCCGCGGCCGGGAACGGATCGGCATCGGTGCCGCGCGGTTTTGGCGCCAGGAACATGCTCAACCCGCGATACCCTTGCTCGGGCCGGCCGGTGCGCGCCAGCAGGGTCATCAGGTCCGAGCGCGCGCCGTGCGTGATCCAGGTTTTGGCGCCGTAGATGCGGTAGACCTCGCCGTCGCGCACCGCGCGGGTGGCGACGGCGGCGAGATCGGAGCCGGCGCCGGGTTCGGTGAAGACCGCGGTCGGCAACACCGTCCCCGCCGCGATTGCCGGCAGCCATTGCGCCTTTTGTCGCTCGGTACCGTTGCAGCGGATCAGTTCGGCGGCGATCTCGGCGCGGGTCCCGAGCGAACCGACGCCGAGATAGCCCCGCGATAATTCCTCGGAGACGACGCACATCGCCGTCTTGCCGAGCCCAAGCCCGCCGAATTGTTCGGGAATGCTGACCCCGAACACACCGAGCCGGGCCAGTTCTTCGATCAGCGGCAACGGGATCAGGCGGTCGTCGCGGTGCCATTGTTGCGCGGCTGGCGCCACCGCCCGGTCGGCAAAGCGGCGCACCACCATGCGCATCGAGTCCAAGGCCGGGTCGTCGCAGCCGATGCGACCGAACCCGGCATCGCCGCGTTCGGCGAGCAGCCCGCCGAGTTGAACACGGGAAGCGGGAAGCGCCGCGACAAAAGCGCCGGCATCGCCGGCGCGCAACCGCGCCGCCGCGTCATCGCCGAGCCCGAGATCGGCCGGCCGGGCCAATTCGCCCTGCGCCATCGGAATCCCGCCGGCGAGCTCGGCGAGATATTCACCAAACCCGATTTGCAGGATCAGCGCTTCGGCCTCGCCCAATTCGCCACGCGCGTCGAGCCGCTCGGCCCAGCCGTGCAATTGGCGCAACCCGGCGGCGGTCGCCGCGGCCCACGCAAAGGCGTGCGCGCCATTCTGGCGGGCCGAAAGTCGCGCCGGCTCGGTAATGCCAGCGGGCGCCACCGCGGCCGCAAGCACCCCTTGCGCGGCCGCCACAAACTCTTCGGCAGCGGCAAGCGCGCGTCCCGCCGCCGCCAGCAGCGCCCGCCGGTCAGGCTCTGACACCCTTCGCCCTCGATCGACAAACCGTCTAATCTTGAGGCAGCTGATAGTGGGTCGGCAAGGTGGTCTGCAAATTGGGGTCTTGCACCTTTTGCGCTTCCGAGCGGGTCATCGTCACCGATGAGATATCATCCGGAATGGCGTAAGGGTTCTGAATGTTGCTGGCGCGTTCGGGAGCCCCGACACTGCACCCGGCCACCGCAGCAAGAGTAAAAAAGGCGACAAGGCCCAGGCGCAAAGCGGTCATCAATCTCTCCGTTCAGTAGGAAGAGGCTTGCGCGATCTGCAATAGAACCACCGCTTGCCCCGCCGACGCCAGCCCTATGTTAGCAGTCTTAACCAAGAAGGGCCGCTGCGATGTGCCGGGACGGCGCGAGCTTCGACCGGCAAGCGCGGCTCCCTGCCGCATCTTTGCCGGACGCGCCGGGCGTGGCGCGATCGGCTGCAGTATTTGCCCGACCCGATCCCTGCCGCATACGGCGGCGGCGGCGCCGCCGCTCCGCGGGGAGCCGAGCAAGTTGACGCTCCCGCCACCCCGGGTATAGAGAACGGGGCATGACGGTAGTCAGGGCGACCGATCCCCGGTGCGGCCGGCGAATTACGGTCCCGAACCCTGTTCGGGTTCGGGGCTTTGTAGTTCGCCATGATTGTGCCGAGGAGCAGCCAAATGTCGTCCGTTGCCGCGAGCGTCGCTGAGACCAGTTTTTACGAGGACGCTTTCTTTTCCGTTCATGCATCGGCCGAGCCCGGGGTCATGCCGCGCGTGCTCGAACTGTTCGCCAAACGCGGCCTCGTGCCGACCTTCTGGCAGAGCGCGGTTCGCGGCCGGGATCAGGGACGACTGGTGATCGAAATCCGGATGCGCGGGCTCGGCCGCGAACTCGCCGAATACATCGCCGCATGCCTGCGGCAAATTGCCTCGGTAGAGACGGTCTTGACCCTGTGTCGAGATCGCGCCGAATGAGCCGGGCGTTGTCGAATGCGTTGATCAGAAAGTGGCGGCGATGTCCTTTGTCGATCACATCCGCCGGTGCAACAATTACGACCCCGCGCGGGTGCTGCCGCTGTGCGCCGGGGCGGCCCGGATCGGTTTGATCCGGCGCGACAACGCCGATGCTCTGCGGCGCTTCCCCGAACTCTTCCGGATCGAAGCCGACCGCGTCGAGTTGGCCGCACGGGGCGATGCCGACGAACTGAGCGGGGCGGTTGACCGCGTCGTCGATGCGCTGGTCGACGAAAAACAGATCCCGAAGACCCGCTATGAGACCTTTGACGTTGCGCCGCGCTGGGGGGCCGCACCGCTCTTCCGGCTCGACCGCGGTGCCGTGCCGTTTTTCGGGACCCGCGCCTACGGCGTTCATTTGAACGGATTTTGCCGCGACCGCGGGGAAATATTGTTGTGGATCGGGCGCCGCGCGGCAAACAAGAGCGTGGCGCCAAACAAGCTCGACAATATCGTCGCCGGAGGCATCGGCAATGGCCACGGGCTGGCCGAAACCCTGGTCAAGGAAGCCGATGAGGAGGCCATGATCCCGCCGGCCCTGATCGCGCAGGCAGTGCCGGCGGGGGCGATCAGCTATCGTATGGAAACCCCGCTCGGGATCCGCGACGATGTCCTCTTTGTCTACGATCTCGAAGTGCCGGCGGGGTTCACGCCGAAAAACCGGGACGGCGAGTTTTCCGGTTTCGCATTGATGCCGGTGGCGGCGGTCCTCGACCGCATCCGCGCCGGCAACGACTTCAAATTCAACGTCAACCTGGTCATTCTGGATTTCGCGATCAGGCATGGGCTGCTCGGCCCCGACGACCCCGAATATCTCGAGGTCGCCACCGGTCTGCACCGCCCACTCGACTAGCGCCCCCCGCCGCCGGACCCGACGATCCGGCCGCGGGCGCGGCGCCGATCAGAGAGGCCGGCCTTCGAGCAGCCGAGGCAATGCGCCGGTGATGCCCATCGCATCGCGCATCAAAAAGCGCTTGAGCGGCGGCAGGCGGTCGACGACCGCGAGGCCCACATCGCGGAGCCGGCGCAGCGGCGCAATTTCGTTCGAGAACAGGCGGTTGAGGCCGTCCGTGACCGCGGCGAGCAGCACCGCATCAGCGCGGCGCCATTGCTGATATCGCTGCAGCACATGCGCATCGCCGATGTCGAGACCAAGACGGCGCGCATCAATGACGAGTTCGGCCAGTGCGGCGACGTCGCGCAGGCCGAGGTTGAGCCCCTGCCCGGCGATCGGGTGAATGACATGCGCAGCCTCGCCGACCAGGACCAGCCGCCGGTCGCAGTAGCGCTCGGCCAGCTGCAACCGGACCGGGTACGACCAGCGCGGTGCGATCGGCTCGACCATGCCGAGAAAATCACCAAAACGGGCCGCAAGCTCGGCGGCGAAATCGGCTTCCGGCAGCGCCAGAAGCCGGCTCGCCAGCGCCTGGCGCTCGGTCCAGACGATCGAGGAGCGGTTGCCGGTCATCGGCAGGATCGCAAACGGGCCCGAAGGCAGGAAATGCTCGACCGCGATGCCGGCATGCGGACGCTCGTGGCGCACCGTGGTGACGATCGCGGTCTGGCGATAGCGCCATTCGAAAGTGCCGATCCCGGCGGCGCGGCGCAACGGCGAAGCGGCGCCGTCAGCGGCGGCGACCAGGCGCGCCCCCAGGCGCCGGCCGTCTTCGAGCGTGGCCGTCGCCATCTCCTCGGTGGCGGCGACCGCGCTCACCGCCACCGGCGCGATCAACGTCAGCGACGGCAGGCTCTGCGCGCGTTCCATCAGGGCGCGGCGCAGCACCTGATTTTCGACGATCCAGCCAAGCGGTGCCTCGCCAAGATCGCGGTGGTCGTAATGCAGAAACAAAGGGGCATTGGCATCGGCAACGCGGATTTCGAGGATCGCTTCGGCCTCCGACGCCAGCCCCGGCCACACCCCAAGCGCGGCGAGCATCTGCTGCGAGCCATAGGCGATGGCCGAGCTGCGCCCGTCAAAGCCGCCGGCGACCATCCTCGCCGGATCCTCGCGGTCGATAACCGCGCAATCGAGACCGGCCCCGGCGCAGGCGATCCCGAGCGCCAAGCCGTTGAGACCGCCGCCGGCGATCAAGAGTTCGATCTCAGGCGCCATTTCCGATCCGGTGCAAGCCGGCCCCTTGTCCGGCTTGCGGATGCCCGCCGATCGTAGCCGTGCCCCGGCACCCGGGCAATCGCACCGTCAGCGCTGGCGCGAGAAGAGGCGATCCGGCGCACACCGATTGGCGACAACCGGTAATCCGGATATGTTGTTGATCAAGCGCGGGCGGGCGGTCGAGTTCGGGGGGACGCGGCCGGGGTCGAGGCCCGGGCGCCAGCGGGGGAGCCATGGCAAGATCGGTCGGTATGGGTGCCGGTGTGCGGCTGCACCGCACAAAGGTGTGGGCCGATGCCGCGACGTTTGTAAAGCGGCGGCTCTGCGAGACGATCGGCTTTGTGTTACTGGTGGCGGCGGCGCTGCTGGCCGGGCTGCTTGTGTCCTACAGCCCGCAAGACCCCTCGCTCGACACGGCGATCGACAGCGGCGCCCACAACCTGCTCGGCGCCGACGGCGCGGTGCTGGCCGATATTCTGCGCCAGGGCTTGGGCCTTGGCGCGTTGGCACTGCCGCTGATATTGGCTGGCTGGTCGCTGCGCTTGATCCTCGATCGCCCGCTGCGATCGTTTGCGCTCAAACTGGCGCTGTTGCCGGTGGCGGCGGTGTTGGCGGCGCTCGCTCTGTCATTGCTCGACGGGGGCCCGGCATCGGGCACCGCCGCCTATGGCGGCGCCCTCGGCTGGACGATGCAGCGCTTGCTCGTCGCCGCCGGGTTCGGCGGGCTGGCCGTGCCGGTATCGCTCGCCGCCGCCGCCGCTTTCGGCCTGGTCCTTTTGCTCAGTCTCGGTTTGTCGCGCCAGGACTGGCGCGCTTTGGGACAGGGCGCCGGGCGCGGCGCCGGCCGGATGGCGGTGTTGTCCGGGCGCACGACGATGATCCTCGGCGGCTTCGCCGGCCGCTTGCTGCGCGGCTGGTGGCGGACGCATTTCGCCGCTGCAACCGCGCCAAAGGCGGCCGCAGCGGACGCCCCCGACAGCGTCGTCACCCCGATAACCGATCGCCGCGAGCCGCGCCTCGACCGCAGCGCCGCCCCGGCCCAGCCGCCGGCGGGCGAACGCAGCGGTCTGATCCGGATGGTCTCGCCGCAGCCGCGGCCGGCCATGGCCAGCCGGCGCGGCGAGGCCGAGCGTCAACCGCGGCTTGACCTTGCCCCGGAGCGGGAGCCGGTCCTGCCGCCGCTTGACCTCCTGACCAAAACGCCGGCGGTCAAGACCGCGATGATCGACGAAGAGGCGCTCGAGAAGAATGCACGAATGCTCGAGACCGTGCTCGAGGATTACGGCGTGCGCGGCCAGATCGTCCAGGTCCGTCCAGGCCCGGTCGTCACCCTTTATGAGCTGGAACCGGCGCCCGGGATCAAGGCTTCGCGGATCATCGGGCTGGCCGACGACATCGCGCGGTCGATGAGTGCGATTTCGGTACGGGTGGCGGTCGTGCCGGGACGCAGCGTGATCGGCATTGAGCTGCCCAATCGCAAGGCCGAAACCGTCTATCTGCGCGAATTGCTCGATTCGCCGGTCTACGAGAACTACCAAGGGCGGTTGGCGCTGATCCTGGGGCGCGACATTTCCGGCGAACCGGTGCTCGCCGATCTCGCCAAGATGCCGCATCTGCTGATCGCCGGCACCACCGGCTCGGGCAAATCGGTCGGGATCAATACGATGATCCTGTCGATCCTGTACCGGATGCCGCCCGACCGCTGCAAATTCATCATGATCGACCCGAAAATGCTGGAGCTGTCGGTCTATGACGACATTCCGCACCTGTTGGCGCCGGTCGTCACCGACCCCAAGAAAGCGGTGCTGGCGCTCAAATGGGTCGTGCGCGAGATGGAAAACCGCTACCGCAAAATGTCGAAATTGGGCGTGCGCAACATCGACGGTTTCAACGCCCGCCTGGCCGAAGCGGCGGCCAGGGGCGAGAGCTTGGTGCGCAAGGTGCAGACCGGTTTTGACGAGGAAACCGGGCAACCGATCTTCGAGGCCGAGCCGTTCGACGCCGTCGAATTGCCGCTGATCGTCGTCGTTGTCGACGAGATGGCCGATTTGATGCTGGTCGCCGGCAAGGATATCGAGGCGGCGATCCAGCGGCTGGCGCAAATGGCCCGCGCCGCCGGCATCCATATCATCATGGCCACGCAACGGCCGTCGGTGGACGTCATCACCGGCACGATCAAGGCCAATTTCCCGACCCGGATCAGCTTCCAGGTTACCTCCAAAATCGACAGCCGCACGATCCTTGGCGAGGGCGGCGCCGAGCAATTGCTGGGCCGCGGCGACATGCTTTACATGGCCGGCGGCGGCCGCATCACCCGCGTCCATGGCCCGTTCGTCTCGGACGAGGAGGTCGAGCGCGTCGTCTCGTTTTTGAAGGCGCGCGGCGAACCCGAATACATCGACGACATCACCGAAGACGACGACACCGCCCTCGCCCCGATCGGGCTCGATGATGACGGCGATTCGGGCGATTTGTTGTACCGGCAGGCGGTGGCGCTGGTGCGCCGCGAACGCAAGGCGTCAACAAGCTTTGTCCAACGCCATCTGCAGATCGGCTACAACCGCGCCGCCCGGATCATCGAACGCATGGAAGCCGAAGGCGTGGTCAGCGCCGCCAACCATGTCGGCAAGCGCGAAGTGCTGGGTGCGGGCGAATAGCCGCAATTGACGCCGCCCCGCCGGCGTCTCACATCTCCCGGTCGGTGGCGCAGCCGGGCCAAGCGGGAACCCTGATGATCGCGAAGCCAAGACTATCGAAATCGCGCCCGCGCCGCGGCAGATTGGCGCTGGCCGCGGGCGTGGCGCTGGCGCTGTGGGCGCCGGGTTTGGTTGCCGCCGATCCGTTGCCGCCGCCGGCGCAATTGACCGCCCAGGACCAGGCCGACCTGCAGCGGATTGCCGCCTATCTCAACAGCATCGGCACGATGACCGCGCGTTTCCACCAGTTGGCGGCCAATGGCGGCACCGCCAGCGGCTGGCTATGGCTGGAGAGGCCGGGGCGGATGCGGTTTCAGTATGACCCGCCGAACCCGATCCTGCTGCTCGCCGACCGCTTTTACGTCTATTACATCGACACGCAATTGGCCGAGGTTCAGCAGGTCGGATTGAAGTCGACACCGGCATGGTTTTTGCTGCGGGTCCCGATCAGTTTCAGCGATCTCGAGGTTACCCGCTTTGTGCGCGGCGATAATACCCTCGCCGTTACGGTGATCGACCCCGCCGCACCCGACAAGGGCAGCCTGACGATGACCTTCTCCGACAACCCGCTGTCGCTGCGCCAATGGACGGTCGTCGATCAAGAACGTCACGTCACCACCGTGTCGCTGAGCCAGCAGCAATTCGGCATGGCGCTCGACCCGAACCTGTTTGTATATCAAAATCCGTATCATTGGCGTCCGAAGAACGAGAACTGAGCCAAGCCAAATGCCTGCGCGTCCTCTGCCGATCATCGGCATCCCCGCTTGCCGGCGCACCCTTAAGGAACGGGCCGTCCACACCGTTGCCGACAAATACCTGGGCGCGATCATCGAGGCGGCCTCGTGCCTGCCGGTCACGATCCCGGCGATCGGATCGCGGGCCGATGCGACCGCGCTGCTCGACCGGCTCGACGGATTGCTATTGACCGGCAGCCCGTCGAATGTGCATCCGAGCCATTACGGGCGAGAACCGCTCGACGCCGAGATCCTGCACGACCCGGATCGGGACGCGACGACATTGCCGCTGATTCGCGAAGCAGTGCGCCGTGATCTGCCGATTCTGGCGATTTGCCGCGGGGTTCAAGAGCTCAACGTCGCGCTCGGCGGAACATTGCATCAGCGGCTGCAGGCGCTGCCCGACCGGATCAGCCATCGTCCGCCAAAAGGCGCGCCGGAAGGTCCCTACGCGCCGGCGCACAGCGTCAGGCTGACCCCCGGCGGCTTGATCGCCAGCCTGATTGGCTGTGAAGAGATCATGGTCAATTCGCTGCATTCGCAGGGCATCGACACGCCCGCGCCCGGGCTGCGCGTCGAGGCGGTGGCGCCGGATGGCCAGATCGAGGCGGTCAGCCTGCCGCAGGCGCGGTTCGTGCTCGGCGTGCAGTGGCACCCCGAATACAAGGTATTGGAAAATCCGGTATCGCTGGCGTTGTTTACCGCCTTTGGCCGGGCGTGCGGCGCAGCCGTTGCGCGCGCCGCGGTGGCGGCGCGTGCCGCTTAAGCGAAGTATGATTTGTTCCTCATTTGCTCATGCCAAATTTTTGCTGCCGCTATGCAAAAATCAGGGGATTGCGTTGTCGGAATTGCACCCCATTTCTGAGTTCCAGAAGCGGGGAGAGCGCACCGCTCTCTCGAACTGGACCCGTCTCCCCTGCGGGCCCAATTTCCCCCAAACGCTTCTGACATGCAGGCGCCCGGTCCTCCCCCCCGACCGGGCGCCGTTGCGTTTGCCTGCCGGTGCGGATGCAGCGGCGGCCGCTCGGAGTTGAGCGGTGGCACTGCGTCTTGCCAGCTGGAACATCAACTCGGTCAGGCTTCGCCTCGACAATGTGCGTCGGTTGATCGCCGAATGGTCACCCGACGTGTTGTGCCTGCAGGAAACGAAGACGCCGGACGCTTTATTCCCCGCCGCGGCCTTCGACGAACTCGGCTACCATCACCGCCTCGTGCACGGCATGAAGGGCTATAATGGTGTGGCCATCCTGTCGCGCGTGCCGCTGGCCACGCCGCAGACCCGCAACTGGTGCACCCGCGAAGACTGTCGACACGCGATCGCCGGATTGCCGGGCGGTATCGAATTGCACAACATCTATGTGCCGGCCGGCGGCGATGTGCCCGACCCCGAGACAAATCCGAAATTCGCCCACAAATTGCAGTTTCTCGACGAAATAGCCGAATGGTTTGCCGGCGAGCGGCGCGACGGCCGGGCGATGATCGCGGTCGGTGATCTCAATATCGCGCCGCTCGAGGCCGATGTCTGGTCCCACAAGCAATTGTTGCGGGTTGTCAGCCACACACCGGTCGAGGTCGAAAAGCTGAACCGTCTGCAGCAATCGGGCGGTTTTGTCGATGCCGTGCGCCACTTCGTGCCGCCGCCGCAACGGCTCTACACCTGGTGGAGCTATCGCGCGCGCGATTGGGCAGCCTCCGATCGCGGACGCCGGCTCGACCATATCTGGGTCACCCCCGCGCTGGTCGGCGAACTCGCCGCCGCGCAGGTGCTGCGCGACAGCCGCGGCTGGGCGCTCGCTTCGGATCACGTACCGGTCATTGTCACGATCGGGAGCTGACTCACACCACCATCAGATCGTGGCCGACGACGATCTCGCCCTTGAAGTGCTTGGCGGCGGGGGCGCGCCAGGTGTCGTCGCCGATGCTGTCCTCGGCGGGGGTCAGGTGCGACAGGACGAGCGTCTTGACCCCCGCTTCCTCGGCGATGCGCCCGACCTCCTCGACCGGCGAGTGATCGGCCTTCATATGCGCCATGAAAGCGTCGAAGCTGACCGGAAACCCCTGGGCGATCCGGGCTTGGACAAACGCTTCAACCGCGGGAACGTACATCGCTTCGTGAACCAGCACGTCGGCGCCCTTTGCCAGATGCGCCACCGCATCGAGCGGCGTCGTATCGCCGGAAAAGGCGATTGCGCGATCACGGAAGTCGAAGCGATAGGCGAGCGCCGGCTTGACCGGCGGGTGGTTGACGATCACCGCGGAGACCTTGACATTGTCGTCCTCAGTGACCGGCCCGGCAGCAGACACCTCCGCGACCGCAACGGCCTCGAGCGGTTTGATCCGGAAATCCTCGGCCCAGAACCCGATCGTGGTCTTGGCGAACCGCAGGAAATCGGCAGTCATCTCCCCGAGCGGCGGCGGGCCGAAGGCCCGCACCGACAGCGGCATACCCTGGATCCAGCCGATCACCAGAAACGGGCCGTATTCGATGTTGTGGTCCGGGTGATGGTGGGTGATGAAAACCGAGTGGACCGCGCCGAAGGCGATGCCGGTGCGGGCGAACTGGTTGGTGACCCCGAGCCCGCAATCGAGCACATAGGCGGCACCGTTGCTCAGCATCACATGTGAGGTCATGCGGCGCATCCGGCCGAGAGAAGTCGGCGCCGGGCCGGCCCCGGTGCCGAGCAGCACGAGTTTTGTCCCCTTGGCGTCCTTGAGCTGCGCCCGGACATGCTCGGCTGGGCCGAGGCCCGCCAACTCCTGCGCGGCGACGGGAATCGCTGCTGCCAGGACCGGGGACGCAGCCAACCCGCCGACCAAACCGCGGCGCGTCACGCCGGCTGAACCGGATGTGTCTCTCACTGGATACCTCCCTTCAGATCCGGCGATAGAGATGATAGCGGCCGGGTTCCACGCTCGGCGGCAGCGGCAACGGCGCCAGCTGTGGATGGTCGATCCTCGGCTCGCTGACAAGCACACCCGCGGGGCGCAACAGCGGCGCAAGCAGCGGCGCCAGCTCGCCGGCGAGCGCCCGGCTGGCGGCGACATCGCCGGTCCCGGGGTCGAGATGGGCGAGAGCGACCCGACCGGCAAAGCGGGCGCGGGCCGCGGGCAGGGTTTGCCGCATGTCACCGAGCAACAGGAATTCGGCCGGTGGAACACATTGCGGGTGCGGCGCGAGGTGGCGCTCGCAGACAAAGATCTCGCGCCCGGGCAGGAGTTCGCGCAAATGGTCGTAGGTACGCCCGTTGCCGAGACCCAGTTCAAACACCGGGCCCTCGAGGTCGCCGATCATCTCGGCGGCGACCGCCAGACAGGCGCGCTGCGCCTCGAGGCGGCGGATAAAGCTGTCGAGCCGGCTCACTTTGCCGGTTCAGGCCGCAACCCCGACCCTTTCGCGCAGGCGTTTGTTTTCGGCCATTGCGGCGCGCAGCTGGTTGTTGACCGCATCGAGGCGATGCGCCAGCTCCTGCATGATCGAGATCGAAACGTTCGGAAATTCCCGGACCATGCGCATAAACGGTTCCTTGTTGATGCGCAGCGCAATCACGCGATCGGCGGCGCGCACCGTCGCATTTCGCGGCATGTTGCACAATATGCCCATCTCGCCGACGGTCTCATTGGGCCCGAGCGTCGCCAACGCCACCGGCCCGGCCGGGGTCTCGGCGACGACCTCAGCGTGGCCCTCGATAATCAGATAGGCGGCATCGGCCGTATCGCCCTGACGGACGATGACCCGGCCGGGTTCGTAGCCGACCCGCTCGCTCATAAGCGCCAACAATTTGAGCTTTGCCGGCTCGATCTCGGCAAACAACGGAACCCGCCGCAACAGCTCAAACTCCTGTTTGAGGCTCATGTTCCTCCCTCCTTACCTCCCCGCCGCGGTCCCCTTGCCGGTCACGCCGGCCTCAACTTTCTGGCCTCGCGCGGGAAGATCCCCATCGCCGCTCGCCGGTCACCGCCGCCATCCTCCGCTCCGCGGCGCCGCCCAGGCAAGCACCGCACGCAGAAAATGTAAATGGGCGCATCGCCGCCCTACGCTCAGGCTGGTGTCATTATACCGCCTGACCGTGGACAAATCGATCGCCGATCGGGCCGCGAAAAGGCGATTTGTGGCGCTGAACAAAGCGACGTTCGCCATCATCGCACGGATCACGCCCGTGCACAGCCCGCACTCGGTAAAGGTCCGCAAGCGGCGGCGTTCGGGTCACGTCGGACCAGGGGCGGACGCGGTTTTGACGCCGGCGCCTTAGACTGAGCCGATAGCCGTGAAAACGGGCCGATAAACTTGACCGATGGGGGGAGGACGTTGATCCGGGGCGGTCGGCATCGCGCATAATTGCCATGCGCGCCACGGCCCCAGGCGATCGATGCGAGGACGTTGATCCGGGGCGGTCGGCATCGCGCATAAGGGGCCGAGAACCGCACCTGTCGATTGCCTGGCGGGTGCCGGCCCCGCCGCGGCCAAACCCCGGTCTGTCTGCGAGGGGCCGCTCTGACGGCCGATCGATCCATTTGGTGACCATTTTCGAACGGCCAGCGCCATTGGTTCAGGGCTTTGAATGCTGCGATCGGGGAGATCCGTGTTCGCAAGGAAACCGTCCGTGACGGATCCGGCAATGGAGATTTTGCATCGCAACACAGTCGGAAACCATGCTCAATGGCCGCCGCACGATGCGGCCAACAAGAATGGCGATGGCGTCCCGCGCCGGCCTGACAATCGGCGCTACGGGGCCGACCCGCGGCCGGTGCCGACCGGCTGTGGGGCGCGCCGCTGCCGATCTCCGCTCTCCGCCGCAGGCAGGATGCGGCGCTCACCGCATTCGGGCGCGGGGTCGAGGCCGCCTTGGCCGGAAATCGCCGCGCACCAAGTGCGGCATGCCGCTGGCCTCGCCGCAACGCCGTCAATCTCTCGCTCGGCGAGCCAGCACCTTCATAAAAAGATGATTTCGCCGCTGGTGGTGCTATGCAATAGTCGATCGGCAGACCTGCGCGAGGTGACCTGAATGGCCGGGCGGCGTCACCACCGGCGTGTGCTGATCTACAGCCACGACAGTTTCGGCCTCGGTCATCTGCGCCGATGCCGGGCAATCGCTCATTCGCTGGTCGATGCCGATCCGGCGCTGTCGATCTTGATTTTGTCGGGATCGCCGATCATCGGCAGCTTCGACTTTCGGGCCCGGGTCGATTTTGTCCGGGTTCCGGGGGTCATCAAGCTGCGCAATGGCGAATACGTCTCGTTGAACCTGCACATTGACATCGAGGAGACTTTGGCGATGCGCTCCTCGATCATCCGCCACACCGCGGACATCTTCGATCCCGACATGCTGATCGTCGACAAGGAGCCGTTGGGTCTGCGCGGCGAGGTACGCGACACCTTGCAGTTGATGCAGCGGCGGCGCGCGACCGTAATCCTCGGCTTGCGCGACGTCATGGATGACCCCGAGGCGCTCGAAAGCGAATGGGAGCGCAAGAATGTGGTTCCGGCGTTGAGCGACTATTACGACGAGATCTGGGTCTACGGCCTGCCGCAGATCTGCGACCCGCTCGCGGGGTTGCAGGTGCCGGCAAGCGTCCGGCGACGCATGGTTTACACCGGCTATCTGCGACGCAACGCCGTCGATCCGGTTCTGACCCCGGAACTGCAGGAGATCGTCGCCAAACCGTTCATGCTGGTGACCACCGGCGGCGGCGGCGACGGTGACGCTCTCGTCGACATGGTGCTCGCCGCCTACGAACACGACCCGGCGATCCCGTTGCCGGCGCTGATCGTGTTCGGCCCGTTTATGCCGCCCGAACAGCGCATCGGGTTTGCCGCCCGCGCCGCGGAATTGCCGAATGTGCACGCGATCACGTTCAATGCGCGGCTCGAAGCCTTGATCGCGCGCGCCTCGGCGGTGGTGGCGATGGGCGGATACAATACCTTCTGCGAGATCCTGTCGTTTGACAAACCGGCGTTGATCATCCCGCGCACCGTCCCTCGGCTCGAACAATATATTCGTGCCCAGCGCGCCGAAGAACTCGGGTTGTCGGCGATGCTGCCCGAAGAGCGCGGCCGCGATCCGCGCATCATGGCGGTGGCGCTGCGCCGCCTCGTCAGCCAGCCGCCGCCGTCGAGCGTGGTGATCCCGGGTCTGCTCGACGGCATGCCAAACGTGAACCGCCTGGCAAAGAAGTGGCTCGACCGCGGGCGTGGCGCCCGCTTTCCGGTGCGCGCGCGCGTCGGCGCATGAACGCGGCCAATGCGGCTACCCGCACCGGCCGGGTGGCATTCGTCCTCAAGGGGTATCCGCGCCTCTCCGAGACCTTTATCGCCCAGGAAATCCTGGCGCTCGAACAGCGCGGGCTGGCGATCCTGATCGTGTCGCTGCGGCACCCGACCGACCGCCACACCCACCCGATTACCGCAGCGATCGCCGCCGACCGGCTCTATTTGCCCGAATATCTGTATCAAGAGCCGCTGCGCACCTGGCGCGGCTGGCGGCGGGCGCGCCGGCGCGCCGGCTATCGCCGCGCTTTGCGGGTGTGGTTTGCCGACCTCCTTCGCGACCCGACCCCGAACCGGGTCCGCCGGTTCGGACAGGCGTTGGTGCTGGCCGCGGAGCTTCCCGCCGACATCACTCATCTGCATGCGCATTTCCTGCACACCCCGGCTTCGGTGGCGCGCTACGCGGCGCTGATCGCCGGGCTCGGGTGGTCGGCGTCGGCCCACGCCAAGGACATCTGGACAACTCCCGATTGGGAAAAGCGAGAAAAGCTGGCCGAGGCGCGCTGGGTGGTGACTTGCACCGGTGTCGGGCGGCGCGAACTCGCCGCCTTGGCGCCGCAGCCGGAGAAAGTCTCGCTGTGCTATCACGGCCTCGACCTTGAGCGGTTTCCGCCGCCGCCGCCGCGCCCGTTCGGTCCCGACGGTCGCGACCCCGACCGCCCGGTCGTGCTGTTGTCGGTAGGACGCGCGGTGCCCAAAAAAGGTTATGACGATCTGCTCAAGGCGCTGGCGCTGCTGCCCGCTGACCTGTCGTGGCGCCTTGTGCATATCGGCGGCGGCGGGCTGTCCGCGGCGTTGCGTGACGAGGCGCAACGGCGCGGTCTGGCGGCGCGGATCGAATGGCGCGGAGCCTGCGCGCAGCCCGAGGTGCTGGCCGCCTATCGCCACGCCGATCTGTTTGTGCTCGCCGCCAAGGTCGCCGCTGACGGCGACCGGGACGGGCTGCCGAACGTGCTGATGGAAGCGCTGAGCCAGCGCCTTGCCTGTGTGACGACCGCGGTCGCCGGCATTCCCGAGCTGATCGACAACGGCGCAACCGGCGTGCTGGTACCGCCCGGCGAGCCCTCGGCGTTGGCCGCCGCTCTTGCCGCTCTGATTGGCGACCCGCAGCGGCGGGCGCTGCTTGGCGCCGCCGGCGAGCGGCGGGTGCGCAGCCGGTTTGCCCTGACCGCCAATCTTGGGGTCGTGGCGCAAGCTTTTGGGCTCTCCCTGGCACCGGCTGCTGCGGCATCCCCGGTCGATCCGATTGCGGCCGCCGCCGAATAACCGGTGGCGATGCGTATCGCGTTTTACGCACCGCTGAAGGCGCCAAACCATCCGGTGCCGTCGGGGGATCGGCGGATGGCGCAGCTCTTTTTCGAAGCATTACGGTGCGCCGGTCACGAGCCGTTGCTCGCCTCACGGCTGCGCAGTTTCGACGGGCGCGGCGACGCCGCGCGCCAGGCCCGGCTCAAAGCGATCGGCGAGCGGATTGCCGCGCGCCTGTTGCGCCGCATCGACGCCGCCCCGTCGATGGCGCCCGAGCTCTGGTTCACCTACCACATCTACCACAAGGCACCGGATTGGCTGGGGCCGCTGGTGGCGACGGCGCTCGCCATCCCTTACGTCGTCGCCGAAGCCTCCTACGCGCCCAGGCAGGAGGCCGGGCCGTGGGCCGAGGGCCATCGGGCCGCCGCCGCCGCGATCCGCCGCGCCGATGCGGTGATCGGGCTCAATCCCGCCGACCGCGCCGGTGTGATGCCGCTATTGGCCGATCCGCGACGATGGGTGATGATCAAGCCGTTTCTCGACGCCGGTCGCTTTCCCGCGCAACCGCACCGAGCCCGCCCGGTCCCGCACCTGATCACGGTGGCGATGATGCGTCACGGCGACAAGCTTTCCTCCTACCGCCTGCTCGGGGAGGCGCTGGGGCGCCTGTTGGATCGCGACTGGACCTTGGAGGTGATCGGTGACGGCGCCGCCCGCGATGCGGTCAGAGCCGCTCTTGCCGGCCTCGGCGGCCGGGTGCGGTGGGCCGGGGCGCTGTCGCCGGAGGCGACGGCGGCGCGCCTGGCGGATGCCGATCTCTATGTCTGGCCGGCGATCAACGAAGCCTTCGGCATGGCGCTGCTCGAAGCGCAAGCGAGCGGTTTGCCGGTGGTGGCTGGCGCCAGCGGCGGGGTTGCGGAGGTGGTCGCTGACACGGTCAGCGGGCTGTTGGTGGCGCCGGGCGATGTCGCCGCTTTTGCCGCGGCGGTGCGCCGGCTGCTCGACGATCCCGAGTTGCGGCGCTGTTACGCCGCAGCGGCGCGGCGGCGCGTTGTGGCCGAGCATGACCTTCGACCGGCAGCGCAGCAACTCGGCGCGGTGCTCAGGGATTTGCGCCCGGCGCCGGCGGCCTGACGAGATTGCGGCGCGGGGCGGCGTGAACACCTCGATCCTGTTCTACGTTCAGCATCTGCTCGGCATCGGGCATTTGCGGCGCGCGCTTTATCTGATCGAGGCGCTGGCCGATGCCGGCTTTGCCGTCACGCTCGTCTCGGGGGGCGAACCGCTTCCCGACCTCGGTAGCGCCGCCGCCCGCCGGGTCGTTCAGTTGCCGCCCATTCGGGCCAGCGATCCGAGTTTCAAGAGGCTGATTGCCGCCGATGGCGGCCCGCTGACCACGGCGCTGTGGACGGCGCGCGGCGAGCAACTGCTCGCCGCCTTTGCCGAGGCCCGGCCGGCGGCGATCGTCATCGAAGCCTATCCGTTCGGGCGGCGGGCGTTTCGCCACGAATTGCAGGCGCTGATCGGCGCGGCGCGGGAACAGCGGCCGCGACCCCTGGTGCTGTGCTCGGTGCGCGACATTGTCGTGCCACCGGCGCGCGAGTCGCGGCAACACGAAACCGTCGCGCGCATCAGCGCCGATTTCGACGCGGTTCTGGTGCATGGCGATCCGCGATTGGTGACGCTCGAGGCGAGCTTCCCGCTGACCGCGGCGATCGCCGACAAACTCGTCTACACCGGTTATGTCGTGGCTCCGGCGCCGTCCGGCGCCGCCGAGCCCTCCTCGGCGGAGGACGAGGTGCTGGTCTCGGTCGGGGGCGGCGCCATGGGCAATGGGTTGTTGCGCACCGCGGTGGCGGCTCGACGGCAGGGTTGGCTGTCCGCCTGCCGCTGGCGGCTGCTCGCCGGCCTCAACCTGCCGGAGACCGATTTCGCGGCGTTGACGACCGATCTGCCGCCGGGTCTTGTCGTCGAACGCTATCGCCTCGATTTTCCGGAATTGTTGCGGCGCTGCCGGGTTTCGGTCAGCCAGGCCGGCTACAACACCGTTCTCGAGATCCTCGCCGCGCGGGTTCCGGCGGTGCTGGTGCCGTTCGCCGATCTGCGGGAGAGCGAGCAGACCCTGCGCGCCGAGCGCCTCGCCGCGCGCGGGATCGTCGAGATCGTGCCCGAACAGGCGCTGAGCCCGGCCCGGCTCGGCGCCGCGATCGAGCAGGCGCTGCGCCGGCCGCCGCCGCCGATCGACATCGATACTTCAGGCGCCCGTCGTACTGCGATAATAATCCGCGAGATGATCGCCAAGAGGGCGTCGCCGGCGCCTGCGGGCTAGCAGAAATTTAATGCCGGCGGGTGACGATAGGCTCGGCAAATGATAACTATCTTCATCGACCCTCCACCCGCCTCGGCGCGATGGGCTGACCTGACCGAGGAATTGGACCGCTGGGGGGCGCAAGGGAGGAAAGCGACGCTGTGGTGGCGTGACGACGACGCGGTCGCCCCTTCGCACCAGCTGGCCGGGCTGGTCAACCTTGCCCGCGGGGTCCCGGTCGCGCTGGCGGTGATCCCGGCCTTGATCAGGCCCTCCCTTGCCGATTGGCTCGAAAACAACGCAGCCTCCTCGTGGCGCATTCTGCAGCACGGTTGGCGGCACGTCGCTCACGCGACCGACAAAAAGAGCGAGTTTCCGGCCACGCGTGATGCGGGGTCGGTTGCGGCCGAACTCGCTTGCGGCCGGCAACGCCTGCAGCGGATCTTTGGCGATCGGGCATTGCCGGTGCTGGCTCCGCCCTGGAACCGGTTTGCCGAGAAATTTCTGGCGCCGTTGGCCGAGGCTGGCCTGGCCGGTATCACCGCCCTCAAGCCGCGGCGCGCGGCCTATCCCTATCCGGGTGTGGCTCAGGCCAATGTCCATGTCGATCTGATCGCCTGGCGCAGCAACCGCGGCTTTATCGGCGAAGGTCTGGCGCTTGGCGGGCTGGTTGCGCATCTCGCGGCGCGGCGCTGCGGCCGCGTCGATTGCGACGAACCGACCGGCATTCTGACCCACCACCTCGTCCAAGACGAGGCGACGGGTGCGTTTCTCGCGCGCCTGACGCGACTGACCCTGGCGCATCCGGCGGCGGCGTGGCTGACCCCCGATGCCGTTTTTGCGCCGGCCGCCGGCGGCAGCGGCGCAAGGGGCAGCCAGTGACCCGGCACGTCTATCCGGGCTCGGCTCTGGCCGGCGATTACCTGCGCGCCGCCGGCGGCTTTGCGGCGGCGGTGGCGGTGCTCGTCGCGCTCCCGGTCGGGCCGGTGGCGGCAAGCATCTTCGCCGCGCTCGCGGCGCTGTTTGCAATTTTTGGCATCCGCACCGGGCTGCGGCACGCAACCCGGGTCGAAAGCGACGAGCGCGGCCTTGTCGCCACCGGCCCGCTTGCCGCGACGATCCCATGGGCCGAACTCGACCGGCTGAGCCTTGCCTATTATTCGACCCGACGCGACCGCCGCGAGGGTTGGATGCTGTTAAGCCTGCGCGCCGGCGGTGCGGCGATCCGCCTCGACAGCCGGATCGCCGATTTCGAGCGGCTGGTTGAGCGCGCCGCTCGGGCGGCGGCGATGCGCGGCATCGAGATCAGCGCGGCGACCGCCGCCAATCTTGGCGCGCTGGGGATAACCGATCCGGTCTGGCAGCCCGCACCGGACGCCGCACAGCAGGTCGTCCGGTGAGCAACCTCCTCGACATCCGCGACCTGCATGTGCGCTTTGCCGCGCCCGGCGGGTTTATCCAGGCCGTGCGCGGCGCCTCGTTCCGGGTCCGGCCGCGTTCGACGGTGGCGCTGGTCGGCGAATCGGGCTCCGGCAAATCGGTGGTCAGCCAGGCGATCATGCGGATCCTGCCGCGCAATGGCGAGATCACTCGCGGCGAGATCCGGTTCAACGATCCGCGCGGCGGCAGCGTCGATCTGGCGCGGTTGGCGGCCAACGGTCCCGAGATGCGCGCGATCCGCGGCGGCCGCATCTCGATCATCTTTCAGGAACCGATGACCTCGCTGTCGCCGTTGCACACGGTCGGCAACCAGGTCATCGAAGCGTTGCGCTTGCACCGCAAGGTCGCGGCGGGTGAGGCGGCCGAACTGACCGAGGAAATCCTCCGTCATGTCGGATTTCCCGATCCGCGGCGGGCGCTCAGAAGCTATCCGTTCGAATTGTCGGGCGGCCTGCGGCAGCGGGCCATGATCGCGATGGCTCTGGTTTGTCGTCCGGCGCTGTTGATTGCCGACGAGCCGACGACGGCGCTCGATGTCACCATTCAAGCGCAGATTCTGAAACTGGTGCTTGAATTGCAGCACGAATTGGGAATGGCGGTGCTGCTGATCACCCACGATCTCGGCGTTGTTGCCAATGTTGCCGAAGAGATCGTCGTCATGTACCGCGGCGAGGTCGTCGAAAGCGGCGTTCGCGAGGACCTCTTTCGCGACCCCGGTCATCCCTATTTGCGCGCGTTGTTGCGGGCGGTGCCGCGCTTTGACATGAAGCCGGGCGAAAGGCTGGTCCCGATCCGCGATATCGCCTCGGGGAATGCGCCGCATCTGATGGCGCAAAGAACGCCGTGGCCAACCGAAAGCTCAGGACCGTTGTTGGAATGCCGCGGGCTGCGCAAGGCGTTTACGATCCGCAAAGCCGGATTTTTCGGCTATTCGCGCGCGGCGGCGCAGGTGCTGGCGGTGGACAATGTGAGCCTGCGCATCGAGCGCGGCGAATGCCTCGGGCTCGTCGGCGAGAGCGGCTGCGGCAAGACGACGTTGAGCAAGATGCTGCTGCGCGCGGTGACGCCCGACGCCGGTTCGATCGTGTTCAGCGACCACGGCAAGCCGATCGATGTCCTGTCGCTCGAGGGCGAAGGTCTGCAGCGGTTTCGCCGCCAAGTCCAATTTATCTTTCAGGATCCGTTTGGCTCGCTGAACCCGCGGATGACGGTTTTCGACATAATCGAGGAGCCGCTTGCGATCCACGGCGTCGGTGACAGCCGCACGCGGCGCGAGATGGTCGAGGAACTGGTCGGACTGGTCGGCCTCGACCGCCATCATCTGCGCCGCTACCCGCACAGTTTTTCGGGCGGTCAACGCCAGCGCATCGGCATCGCGCGCGCCCTGGCGTTGCGACCCGATCTGGTCATCTGCGATGAGCCGACTTCGGCGCTCGACGTGTCGATCCAGGCCCAGATCTTGAACCTGTTGATGGATCTGAAACAAAAACTGGGCCTCACCTATCTGTTTATTTCGCACAACCTGGCGGTGGTCGACTATATCGCCGACCGCATCGCGGTGATGTGCGCCGGGCGGATCGTCGAGATCGCCGACCGCGCGACACTGTTCCGCAACCCGGTCCATCCCTATACGCGCGCGCTGCTCGCGGCGGTGCCGACCCCCGACCTCGCCCAACCGCTCGATTTTGGACAGCTGATGGAAGAGCGCGCCTCCGATCCCGCGGCCTGGCCCGAGCCGTTCCGGCGGCAACGCGCGCGGCCGTTGAAACTGCTGGAGGTGGCGCCGGGCCATATGGTCGAGGCCGAGACAATGCCGCCGCTGCCGGTGCGAACCGTCCGTCTCGCCCAGGCCTAGTCCCGGCGGGCGCCATGGGCCGAAACCGTCAGAGCCGGCGCCGCCTCGGGGTTACGCGCCGCGAATTTGTTGCCGGCTCTTTGTCGCTGGCGGCCGTCGCCGGCCTGCACGCGACGCGCGCGCGCGCCGCGCTGCTGGAAACGCCGTTTTTTGTCGACCGGGTCGCCGCTGCGGCCCTACCCAAGATTGACGATCGGGTGCCGGCCGAGCCGGCCATTGTCGATGCGGCGGGCCGGCCGGGCGGCGAATTGCGGATCCTGATGGCAAGCCCCAAGGACACCCGGATGATGGTGGTCTACGGCTATGCCCGACTGGTCTGTCTGACGCCGGCGTTTGAATTCATGCCCGACATTCTCAAGGCGATCGACATCGAGGGCGGCCGCATCTTTACCCTTCACCTGCGCAAAGGGATGAAATGGTCGGACGGCCACCCGTTCACGACCGAGGATTTTCGCTATTGGTTCGAAGACGTCGCCAGCAATCCGCAGTTGATGCCGGCCGGGCTGCCGATCGACCTGACCCCCGGCGGCGAAAGACCCTCCTTTGAGGTGCTCGACGAGACCACGCTGCGCTACAGCTGGTCACGGCCCAACCCGTTGTTTATCCCCGACATTGCCGGCCCCGACCCGCTGTTCATTTATTGCCCCGCCCACTATCTGAAACGATTTCACGAGAAATACGCCGATAAGGCCAAGCTCGAGGCTCTCGTTAAAAAAGCCCGGGTGCGCAACTGGGCCGGTTTGCATATCAAAATGGGCGGGATGTACAAAAACGACAACCCGGCGCTGCCCACTCTCGAACCGTGGGTGTTGAAAACCAAGCCGCCGGCAGACCGTTTTATTTTTGAAAGAAACCCGTACTATTACCGCGTCGACAGCGCCGGCAACCAGCTTCCCTATATCGACCGGGTGATCATGTCCCTCGCCGACGCGCGGATCATTTCAGCCAAAACCGCCGCCGGCGAAAGCGATTTACAGGCCCGCTATTTGAGCTTTGACGACTATACCTTTCTGCGGCAGAGCGAAGACCGCAACCATTATCGGGTGCGGTTGTGGCGCACCGGCCCCGGCAGCCAATTCGCCCTTTACCCCAATCTCAACGTGGCCGATCCGGTGTGGCGCGCATTGATGCGCGATTTGCGCTTCCGCCGCGCCCTGTCGCTGGCGGTAAACCGGCACGAGATCAACCAAGTGATCTATTTCGGGCTGGCCATCGAAGGCCAGAACACGGTGCTGCCGCAAAGCCCGCTTTATCAACCCAATTTCCGCCAAGCTTGGGCGCAATACGATGTGCGCGAAGCCAACCGCCTGCTCGACCTGATCGGCTTGACCAAGCGCGGCGGCGACAATGTGAGGCTGCTGCCCGACGGGCGCCCGATGGAGCTGATTGTCGAATATTCGGGCGAATTGCCCCAATCGCCCGATGTGCTGGAACTTATTCGCGATTCCTGGCGCCATATCGGGATCCGCCTGTTTGCCAAACCCGCACAGTTGACGCTGTTTCGCCGCCGTGTGTTTTCCGGCGAAGCCCAGATGTCGCTCGACAAAGGGATCGAGAACGGGCTTGCCCATGCGACGTCGTCGCCCTGGGAATTTGCCCCGACGACGGAAGAGGAGTTGGAATGGCCAAAATGGGGGCAATATTACGAAACCAAGGGCCGGGCCGGCGAGCCGCCGGATCTGCCCTCGGCGATCCAATTGCGCGACCTCTTTCGGCAATGGCTGGCGACCGCCGAGGAGGATGACCAGCGCGCCGTCTGGCTTCAGATGCTCAAAATCTGGGCCGACGCGGTATTCACGATCGGCACCGTCGGCGGCGTGCTGCAGCCGGTCGTCGTGGCCGACATGTTGCGCAATGTACCGAAAGACGGCATCTACAATTGGGACCCGGGCGCCTTTTTCGGGATGTACAAGCCCGATCATTTTTGGTGGGAAACGGCGCCGGCCAAGGCCGCCGCCGCCACCGCTCCGGCCGCGGTCAGATGATCGGCGACGGCGCCGTCCGCCCAAATGCGAGGCGCCGTCGGCCGCTGCGCGTGGAGCGACCGGCGCTCCGCTGCGCTGAGGGAAATCGTCGATGTTGAACTATATCGTCCACCGCCTGTTGATCATGATCCCGACGCTGGTCGCGATCAGCATCGTCATTTTCACCATCATCAATCTGCCGCCCGGCAATTATTTTACCACCTATGTCGCCGAATTGCAGGGATCCGGTGAAAAAGCCGATCTTGCCAAGATTGAATTTCTCGAAAAGGAATATGGATTTGACCGCCCTTTGTGGGAGCAGTATTTATTTTGGGTTGGTGGGCTGCTGCACGGCGATTTGGGTTATTCTTTTTCGTATGACTTGCCGGTGTCGCAAGTGGTCGGAGACCGATTGTTGCTGACGGCGATCGTATCGATTACCACGATTATCTTCACATACCTGGTGGCATTCCCAATCGGGATTTATTCGGCGACGCATCAGTATAGTATCAGCGATCATCTGCTGACGTTTATCGGGTTCCTCGGTTTGGCAACGCCGAGTTTTCTATTGGCGCTCGTGTTGCTTTATTTTTCCAATGTCTATTTCGGGATATCGATCGGCGGGTTGATGGACCCTCATTACCTGAACCAGCCATGGAGTTGGGGTAAGGTGTTGTCGCTGATGGCGCATATTTGGATTCCGGTGATCGTCATCGGCCTGTCGGGCACCGCCGCGATGATCCGCCGGCTGCGCGCCAATCTGCTCGACGAGTTGCAAAAGCAATATGTCGTAACCGCCCGCGCCAAAGGCCTTCCGCCGCTCCGCGCGCTGTTCAAATATCCGCTGCGGATGGCGCTCAACCCGTTCATCGCCGATATCGGGTCGCTGCTGCCGCAAGTCATTTCGGGGGCGGCAATCGTATCGGTGGTCATGTCGCTGCCGACAACCGGCCCGATGCTGCTCAGCGCGTTGCGCAGCCAGGATATGTATTTGGCCGGCTCGTTTCTGATGTTTATGGCGTTTTTGACGGTGATCGGGGTGTTTGTGTCGGATTTGGCGCTGGCCTTGCTCGACCCGCGCATCCGCCTGCAGGCCGGACGGCGGGTATGAGCGATCTGACCTTTCCCTCCGACGACGCCCGCGGCGCCACGGCGGCCGCCGCCGAGCCGCTGTCGCATTTTGTCTCGCTGGCCCCCTACGATCCCTATGCCGTCGACCGCATGACCGCCGCGCAGGAGCGGTTCTACGTCGCCTCGCAGTGGCGGATGATGTGGTGGAAGCTGGCCCGACACCGCGTTGCGGTGGCGGCCGGTGTCATTCTGCTGGCGATGTATGCCGGGATCACGGTTTGCGAGTTTCTGGCCCCTTATGGCGTCGATACGCGCAACACCGATTTCATCTACGCGCCGCCGCAGCCGATCCATATCTTCGACAACGGCCGGCTCGTATGGCCCTATGTTCTCGGCTTCGACTATCATCTCGACATGAAGCGGCTCGAGCGGATCTATACGCCCGACCCGAGCAAGCGCCAGCCTATTGGCTTCTTCTGCCGGGGCGAGGAATACAAATTCTGGGGATTGTTTCGCGGCGATCTTCATCTTGTCTGCCCGGCCCCGGGAGGACAACTGTTCCTCTTGGGCACCGACCGTCTCGGACGTGATCTGATGTCACGGATGATTTACGGTGCCCGGATCTCGCTGACCGTCGGCCTCGTCGGGGTAGCGGTCAGCCTGACCCTCGGCATCCTGATCGGCGGGGTTGCCGGCTATTACGGAGGCTGGACCGATATTCTGATCCAGCGCGCGATGGAAGTGATCCAGTCCTTCCCGCACCTGCCGTTATGGATGGCGTTGTCGGCGATCCTGCCGGTCAGCTGGAGCCCGCTGGTGGTTTATTTCGGGATCACGCTGATCCTCGGCATGATCGATTGGACCCATCTCGCCCGCGCCGTGCGCTCGAAGCTGTTGGCGTTGCGCGAGGAGGATTTCTGCACCGCCGCGGTGCTGATGGGCGCGCGGCCGGCGCGGATCATCGCTCGCCATCTGCTGCCGAGTTTTTCCAGCCACCTGATCGCGTCGGCGACCTTGATGATCCCCGGCATGATCCTCGGCGAAACCGCACTCTCGTTTCTCGGGCTGGGCGTGCGACCGCCGATGACCAGCTGGGGCGTGTTGTTGAGCGACGCGCAAAACATCAATGTCGTGGCGCTCTATCCTTGGTTGTTGGCACCGGTGGTACCGGTGGTCCTGGCGGTTCTCGCCTTCAATTTTTTTGGTGACGGCCTGCGCGACGCCGCCGACCCCTACCATTAACGGCCGCGGCCCTGGCGCCTGACGACCACGCCGGGTCTTGCCTCAGCGCGACGAGGGGTCCCGGTCGCGTCGCCGATGCTGCCGGGCGCTGCGGCTTAGCCCGCCGATAATTTTCGGCCCCATCCGGATGATCGGAATATCCGACTCGTCGCGGGCCGAGGCAAAGGCCTCGCATACCGCGCTCCACTTGAACCAGAACAGGATCGCCAACAGCAGGAACAAAATGCCGAACGGGTTGAGCAGATAGCCGGCGTCGAGCGCATTGCCCCAGAAGGCGCTAAACGCGAGAACAAGGGCAAAACCGGTGACAAAGACGCGCACCATCACCTACCCGGTTCGTGGGTCGCCGGCCCCGCCAACTCTTCTGTCCCAGGCGAACCGCGGGCCCTCGGCATTGTTCGCGGCTGCGCCCGATGGGTGCGAGCGCGGCAATTATGGACGCAAAACCAGCCCCTCGCGGGCGACAATCGTTCCCGGCCGCGCCGCTGCGGCCTCGGCGGCAACCCGGTCCATAAAAGCATCGTCGTGGCCGGGATCGTGGTGAAAGATCACCAAGGTGCGCACGCCCGCCGCATCGGCCAAGCGCACCCCCTCCTGCCACGTGGAGTGACCCCAATCGCGATGCTGAGGGTATTCCACGTCGGTATAGGTCGCATCGTAAATCATGAAATCGGCGTGATCGATCAATTCCAGCACATGGCGATCAAGCACGCCGGGCCGATGCTCGGTATCGGTGATATAGGCGACGACCTTGCCGGCGAACTCGACGCGATAGCCGGTGGCGCCGTTGGGGTGATTGAGCGGTCCGGTGCACAGGCGAATGCCGCGATGCGGGGTCAATTTGTTGCCGGCGGCAAAATCGACGAAATCGAGGCGCGCGGTAAAGATCCCCATCGGGATCGGAAACAGCGGCTCGATCATCATGTTGTTGAGGACGCTTTCGATCCCGCGTCCGTTGAGGTGACCGGCCCAAATCCGGATCTGGCTGCGCGCATCGTAGCAGGGTGCGAAAAACGGCAGGCCGCAAATATGGTCGAAATGGGTATGGCTGTAGAACAGGTCGAGTTCGGCCGGGGTGCCGCCACGCATCAGCTCGTTGCCAAGCAGGCGCAGACCGGTGCCGCCGTCAAAGACCAGCAGGCGTTCGCCACATCGCATCTCGACACAGGAGGTGTTGCCGCCATAGCGCACGGTGTCCGGCCCGGGACAGGCGATGCTGCCGCGCACCCCCCAAAACCGTATCGTGAATTCCGGCTGAACCAAGGCTGGTGCCCCGATGCTCGCACTCTGCGGCCTTCTATATCGGCAGATTTCGTCAAAAAAGCCATATCCCGGTCCCGGTTGCGTGCGGAATCGATCGTTTTTTTGTCATCTTCTTCTAAACCTGTTGTTAACCAATTTGTCCTATGACGGTCGGGCCCCCCAATCACCCCAGGTTTCGACCATGTCGCAGATGGAATATGAAGCCGCGATCGCCGAGTATTTGCGAACCAAGGGCGTCACCCGGTGTCCGACGGTCTGCGCCGCAGCAACCCAGGCGACCATCGACCCCGCCGATCGCGCCGCTTATCGCGATTATGTGGCGACCCGTGAGGCTCGGCGGCTGGCCCGGACCCGGTTGGTGCGCCCGTTGATCGAACCGTGGACGTCTACGACCGGCTAACCAGTCAATGCGGCCCGGCCGCGCAGCCAGGTGGAGCAGAAGCGATGGCGGAACGCCAGACAAGCGTGCGGTGCTGCGTCGCCGGCGGCGGGCCGGCCGGCATGATGTTGGGGCTGCTGTTGGCGCGCGCCGGCGTCCCGGTGCTCGTCCTCGAAAAGCACGGCGATTTTCTGCGCGATTTTCGCGGCGACACGATCCACCCTTCGACCCTCGAAATTATTTGCGAACTGGGGCTGATCGACCCGTTTTTGCGCCGCCCGCATCAGGAGGCGCGCACGCTTGGCGGGCAGATCGGCGGCGATTTTGTCGAGCTTGCGGATTTCTCCGGCTTGCCCACCCATTGCCGGTTCATTGCGCTGATGCCGCAATGGGATTTTCTCGACTTTCTGGCCGAACAGGGCCGTCGCCATTCGGCATTTCAGCTGATGATGCGCGCCGAAGTCACCGACCTGATCGAACGAGACGGCGGCATCGTCGGCGCCCGCGTGCAGACCCCGGAAGGTCCGCTGACCGTGGACAGCGAATTGGTGGTCGGGGCCGACGGCCGCCATTCAACGGTGCGCGCGGCGGCCGGGCTCGCCGTCGACAATCTGGGCGCGCCGATGGATGTACTGTGGATGCGGTTGTCGCGGCGCCCCGAGGATGGCGGGCAGACGCTGGGCCGGGTCGATGCCGGGCGGATTTTGGTGCTGATCAACCGCGAGGATTATTGGCAATGCGCGTTCGTGATCGCCAAGGGTGGGTTTGAGGCGATCAAGGCGCGCGGGCTTGGTGCATTGCAAAACGAAATCGCCACCCTCGCGCCGAGCCTTGCCGATCGCGTCGGCGAAATCGCGGATTGGGACCATGTCAAGCTGCTGAGTGTCACGGTCGACCGGCTGCGTCGCTGGCACCGCCCCGGGCTGTTGTGCATCGGCGACGCCGCCCATGCGATGTCACCGATCGGCGGCGTGGGCATCAACCTGGCGATCCAGGACGCCGTGGCGGCGGCCAACATTCTCGCCCCGCGCTTTCGGGCCGGCGGCGTCGGCGACGCCGATCTCGCCGCAATCCAGCGCCGCCGCGAATTTCCGACCCGCGCCACACAGCGCCTCCAGGTATTGGCACAAAACCGGATTATCGGGCGGGTGCTTGCCAACCCCGCACCGATCGAGCGAGCGCCGCGGGCGCTGCGCATGGCCGCCCGCTGGCCCTCCTTCAAGCGCCTGACGGCACGCCTGATCGGCCTCGGCTTTCGCCCCGAACATGTCACGACCCCGGCCAGCGGCTGAACTGCCTGCGGTCCGCCGCTCAGGTCGGCCGGCTCACATCGGCCGGCTCAGGTCGGGCGGCGCGACGGGATCAGCGCAACGATGCGGTCGGCGGCGGCCAAATAGGCAAGCGAGGGCGCAATTGCGTGGCGGGTGAGGCAAGCTTCGGTGAATTTGATTACGTGTTCGTCGCCGTGGGCGATGGCGCGCCGGGCAAGATCCTGCGCGGTCCGGCCGATGGGTTCGACCGGATCGACAAACGGCACCGCCCCGCCGTAACAGGCGTAGAGCGCACAGCAGGACTGCCACGCATAGCGGTAAGCGCGGCGTGCTGTCTCTTCACGCAGCTGGGGCAGGATGTTGCCGAGCGCCGCCGGGCTCGTGACCGCATGGATAAAAGCGATCGCGGTCGGGATGTTGTGCACATTCGCCAGGCAGACACGGGCGAACAGCTCGGTCAAATCGGCGATCAGCGTCGCAACCGGACCGTCCGCACCGACCCAATCGACAACCGGAGCAAATTCGGCCAGCTCGTCGAGGACCGCGAGCGAGGCGACGATGTTGCCGGTGCGGCGGCGTTCCGGCGGCACGACCGGAACCCGCCGGATGGCTTCGCGCGGCGCCGCCGTGCCGGGGTGGCTTCTTTCGGTTGCGGGCAAGCGCTGCCAGGTCGACGCCCAGCTCGCCAGGGCGTCGGCAAGTTCGCGTCGCCGGCTCGCTGTCTCCGCTGCGCCCAGGGCTCGCACCGCGTGGCCAACACGAATGACGCCATGGGTCGCCGCCGCACAGAAACCGGAGGCCAGCCGCTCAACCCAGCGATCGAGCACCACCGGCCACGGCTCCTCGTCGAGCTCGCGTTGAAAAAACAGCGCCCAGTCGCTGAACCGTTCACGTCGGCCGAGCATCGCAGGCCATTCTTGGCGCCCGATCGGCGCGCTCGGCGGCGGGCGCAATTCCATCCGCTCGCGATAACGCGCGAGCCACGGCATCACCGCTTCGGGATGACCCAGCGCGCACAACGCCTCGACAACCATCGGCGCATGATTGCTGTTGCCGTTCTTCAGCGTGGGGCCGTAGGGGGCGATCAGGTCGAGCGCCTGGTCGAGCGACGAAGAAAGCGGGCTAGCCATCGGACGTTCCTCCCACGGGCGTCAATTTCAATTAGAACTATTCTAATAAACTCGGGGGCCAACGAAAAGGGCCACCGGTCGGGGAACCCGGCTTCGCCAATTCAGCGGCGCCGCCGGTGCGAACGGGTACGCTGCCGCTGCGTGCGATGCGGGGTGAAGCAAAATTAAGGCTGGACAATCGCAGACTTGACAGCGCCGCGGCGCTCGACTACCGACGGTAGAACGCAGTCATCGAAATTTAAGCTAATCGATGCCGCGTTACCCGGGCCTCCCGGTCCAGTGGCCCTGTTCGGAGGAGGATGTTCATGCCGACACCCGAAGAGCTGATCCGAGAGGTGGCACCCCTGTGGCGGTGGGGTGGACGCGGCCCGATCACCGATCCGATCGACATGGTTTTCAAACTGCCCGACCAGGTGCAAAGCCAAGTGACCGTGGTCCGCCTCGAAACTGCCGCGGCACTCTACCGCGTGCTCTCCGAGGGCTTCGCCCGAGCCGCCCAGATCGTTGCCGGAGCCTCGGCCGGCGACTAGCGCCGGTTCCGACCCCGGCTGTTTGTGAGCGGGCAGATGGTTGCAAACCGGCCCGATGTCGCCCTGATCGGCTATCAGGATCAGGGCAATCTGGGCATGGGTTATCTGGCGGCGGTTTTGCACCGGCATGGCCATAGTACGGAGATCATCGATGTCCGCGACGATCCGGGCGCGATCGCCGCGCGGCTTGTCGACCGGCCGCCGTTGATCGTCGGGTTCTCGCTGATCTTTCAGGCGTTTCTGCCGCAATTCCGACGCGTCGCGAGCCATTTGCGCGAGTCCGGGATCCGCAGCCATTTCACGATCGGCGGACATTTCCCGAGCCTCTGCCATGACGAGGTTCTGGCCCATTTCCCTGAGCTCGACAGCGTCGTGCGCTATGAGGGCGAGGAAACCCTGCTCGAATTGGTCGACCGCCTCGCCGCCAACCGCGATTGGCGCGATGTCGCCGGTGTCGCCTATCTGCGGGACGGCGAGGTGATCTGCACCCCGGCCCGCGCCCTGATCGCCGATCTCGACACCCTGCCCTTCCCCGACCGACCCTATGAGGCCGACCGGGTCGGCGGATTTTACACGCTGCCGCTCCTCGCCAGCCGGGGCTGCGCGCGCCGCTGTTCGTTCTGCTCAATCCACACATTCTACCGCACCGCCCCGGGCAAGGTCGTACGCGTCCGCAAGCCTGCAAAAGTCGTCGAAGAAATGCTCGATCTCGAGCGCTATCGCGGGGTGCGCGTCTTTCTGTTTCAGGACGATGATTTCCCGCTATGGCGCGGGGTCGGACGGCGCTGGGCGGCCGAGCTCGCCAGCCGCCTGCATGAAAGCGGCCTCGCCGAGCGCACAATCTGGAAGATCAGCTGTCGGGCCGAATATGTCGAACCCGAGTTGTTCGCGATGCTGCGCGATGCCGGTCTGTTCCTCGTCTACATGGGCATCGAATCCGGCGTCGATAGCGGCCTGGAGATTCTCTACAAGCAAATGACGGTCGAACAGAACGCTGCCGGCGTTCAGACTTTGAAAGACCTCGGCATCATGTTCGGCTATGGCTTTATGCTGTTCGACCCGTCGAGCTCGTTCGATTCGGTGCGGGAGAATATCGGGTTTTTGCGCCGCATTGTCGGCGACGGGACGGCGGCGGCAACCTTCAGCCGCATGCTGCCCTATGGCGGCACCCCGATCCGCGACCGGCTGCAGCAGGAGGGACGGCTGCGCGGTGACCTGACCCGGCCCGATTATGTGTTTTTGGACCCGCGTCTTGACGAATATTACCCACTCTTGACCCGCACCGTGCGTCCATGGATCCATGGCGAGGGGCTCTCTTATCAACTCAATTACGCCTGGGATGAACTCGCGACGGTGCGCCGGTTGGTGCCGGGCGTTGACGGGATAACCGATTACAGCGCGGCGCTGCGAACGCTGACCCGCGACAGCAACGAGCGCTTGTTCCGTCTTGTCGAAGACACCTCCCTCGCCTTTGAAGCGGGCGACCGAGCGCCGTTCGACCCCGACGCCGTGCGCCGTTATTGCGAGACCAGCGCGGCGCGATTGGTCGCGCTGCGCAATGCGTTTATCGCCCACAACATCTATCTGTTGCGCGACGCGAGCCGGTTCGACGCCGCCCACGGCCCGGTGATGGCCCCGCAGCTCCACTAGGACGAGCCGCGATGCCGGCTGAGCGGCTGCGGCCGGTCGATTACTGAAATGGCGATCGGCCCTGCCGCGCCGGTGCGTGACCCCGACCGGTTTGCCCCGGTCTTTGTGCTGGCGCCTGCCCGCTCTTACACATCGGTGATCAGCATGATGCTGGGGCAACACCCGCAACTTGTCGGGCTGCCCGAACTGAAGCTTTTTGCCTATCCGACCATGGCGGAGCTGGAGGCGTCGCTGCCCCGCTTTTGGATCGAGCGCGGGCTCACCCACCGCGCGCCGGGTCTGGTGCGGGCGCTCGCCGAATTTCTGTTCGACGGCCAGACGCCGGCGGCTTTGACCGCAGCGCGCAGCTGGTTGCGCGCCAGAGCGTCGTGGTCGGGCGCCGATGTGCTCGATTGTCTGTTGGCTCGGTTGGCGCCGCGCATCGCGGTCGAGAAGTCGCCTGAGACGGTCGAGACCGGAGCGGCGCTGGAACGGGCGGCAGCCTTCTATCCACAAGCGCGCTACCTCCATCTGACCCGCCACCCGCTCGCCACTCAGCGCTCGATTGCGCAGCATCTCGATCGCATCGCGCCGGGGAGCGGGCAGCGCGATCAGCCGATGGCCGGCGTCGCCGCCTGGTATGAGACCCACCGCCTGATCCTGCGCTTTGCGGCGACGCTGCCGGCGGCGCGCTATCGCCGGGTGTCGGCCGAAGCGGTGCTGAACGACCCCGTCGCACAGCTGGGCGCGGTCGCCGGCTGGCTCGGCCTGCGCACCGATCCCGAGGCGATCGCCGCGATGCGCCACCCCGAGCATTCGCCCTTTGCCCGCTTGGCGCCGGCCGAAAGCGGCGTCGCCGGCGGGAACGATCCTGCATTTTTGCGCGACCCCATCCCGCATGCCGTCCCGATCGAGCGCGGGCTCGACCCCCCGCCCGGCTGGTCGGCCGGCCCCTCGGCCTGGGAGCGCGTCGTCATTCTCGCCCGATATCTTGGCTATTCGTGACGCGCGCCGACGGCAAGCGCGCCGCAAGGCTGATGTGCGAGATCAAGCGGCGGCAGGCCCGGAGGCGGATGGCGGAACCGCACCGCCTGCTCGAAGGCAAAGGCGAAGCGGAGCAGGACCGCCTCGCCCCAGGCACGGCCGGTAAAGGTCACAGTGACCGGATATTCCGGGGTGTCGTCACCGCCGATAAAGCCGGCCGGCACCGCCACGCTCGGATATCCCGCCTTGGCCGCGATCGCCGCACCGGCTGCACCTGGAAACAGCACCGCATCGAGCTGGTGCCGCTCGAAATAGGCGTCGAGGCCGAGGCTGCGCGAGGAGCGCAGATCCGATTGCCGCGCCGCGGTGTATTCGGGCTCGCTCAGATCGCCGCGCGTCGCCGCCGCCGCCAGAAACAGGTCCTGGCCAAACCGCAAAGCCTGCTCGGCATGGGCCTCATTGAACGCAACAATATCGGCGAGGCTGGTGATTTCGGTTTCGCTCGCCCAGTCGCGCAGGTAGCGGTCGAGACCGTATTTCAGTTCGTACAGAAACACGATCGGGCGATGAACCGGCCGCAAAAAGCTGCGGCTATAGCGGTTGCGGTTCAGGACAGTCAGCTCGGTGCCCGGTCCGCCAATCCAGCCCGCCGTCGGCATATTGGCGCGCACAATCGTGGCTCCGAGATCGGCGAGCGCCTCGATCGCCCGCGCCATGACCGCCGCGGCCCTCGGCGGCAACGGCCCGTAATAGACGTCGTTGCCCGGGTCGGCGGGATCGCTCGGCACGCCGATGCGCGCCCCCTTCAGCCCCTCGGTGTCAAGGAAGGCGGTGTAATCGGCTGGTCTTTGCAAGCCCTGGGTCGCCGGATCGAGGGGATCGGGCTGCGCCAGCACATTGAGCATAATCGCCGCATCGGCCACTGAGCGTGTCATCGGCCCGGCCGTATCCTGGCTGTGCGCGATCGGGATGATCCCGGCGCGACTGACCAGCCCGACCGTCGGCTTGACCGTAACCAGACCGCATTGCGCCGCCGGCGACAGCAGCGAGCCCGACGTTTCGGTACCGATCGCCACGGGAGCAAAGCCCGCGGCGACCGCCGCCGCCGAGCCCGAACTTGACCCGCCCGGCGACACGATCGGGAGGCCGCGCTGATCGATCTCGGGGGCATAGGGATTTTTGACCTGTCCACCCAGCGAGCTGTAGCCAGAAGGCATATCGATCGCCAGAATATTGGCGAATTCGGTCAGATTGGCCTTGCCGAGGATCACCGCTCCGGCCTCGCGCAGCAATCGCACCAACGTAGCGTCACGGTGCGCCCGCGCCCCGGCCAAGGCCAGCGAACCCGCGGTCGTGTGCTGGCGGTCGGCGGTTGCAATGTTGTCCTTGACGAGGACCGGGATGCCGGCGAGCGGGCGGCGCGGCTCCGAAATCTGCGTGTCGAGGCGGGCGGCAATCGTCGGCGCATCGGGGTTGAGTTCGCGCACCGCATTGATCGCCGGCCCGTCCCAGTCATACGCCTCGATGCGGGCGCGGTAATGCGCAACGAGCGCCGCCGCGGATGTGGCTTCGGCGGCCAACAACCGTGACAACTCCTCGATGGTCGCGGTTTCGGGAGCGAGGCGTGGCATGGCCGGGTCTCACGATTGCGATGGTGATTGCCGGCGACATCTTATCACCGGCATTGTGGGGCCGCGCATGTTCGATCTTGTCTTTCTCGGCACCGGCGCCGCCGCTCCTTCCGCCGATCGCGGTCTGCCGGCGCTCTATATCGGCTGCGGGCCCGACCGCTTTCTGCTCGATTGCGGCGAGGGGACGTTGCGCCAAATGCTGCGCGCCGGTCTTGGTTTTCGCGGCTTGCGGCATGTGCTGCTGACCCACGCCCATCTCGATCACATCGGCGGCCTGCCCGGTCTGATCGCGACCCGCGCCCTGTTTGGGATTGATGAACGGCTCGAAATTTTGGGCAGCGCCGAAACGGTGGCTTATGCCGGCGAGCTGCTGGCATTGACCGTCGGTCGTCAACGGGCCGCTCCCTATCGGCTGCGCGCGATCGAGCCCGGCCTGGTGGCGTCATGGCCGGCGTGGCGACTGGAGGCGTTTGCGGTCCGTCATCGCAACACCCAAAGCCTCGCCTACCGCTTTATCGAGCGGGAGCGGCATCGGCTATTGCCGGAACGGCTGAACCTTCTTGGCGTCCCGGAGGGATCGCTGCGACGCCAATTGGCGCAAGGCGCTCCGGTGACGCTCGCCGACGGCCAGTTGGTTACCCCGGAAATGGTCAGAGCCAAACCGACCGTGGGCGCTAAACTTGTCGTGATCGGCGATGTCGAGGACGTCTCCGGCCTCGCCCCGCAGGTGACGGCGGCCAACGCCCTCGTCGTCGAGGCAACCTATCTCGACCGCGATGCGGCGCTGGCGAGCGCGCACGGCCACCTGACCGCCGCCGCCGGGGCGCGGCTCGCCCGCGAGGCCGGGGTCGGGAGCCTGATGCTCACCCATATCTCGGGACGCTACCGCCCGGACGAAATCCTGGCCGAGGCCTGCGCCGTGTTCGCACGAACCGCCATCGCCGCCGATTTCGACCATTTCACGGTCACCACCAAGGGGCTGGCCGGGTCCGGCAGCGGCTGAGCCCGACCGGGCAGCGGCAAACTCGACCGCAGCGGCGATTTGGACGACAATCGCTTAACTCAGCAGCGGAGCGCGCGACAGATGGACCCGACCCGATCCTCGCCGCCGATCCCGGTCACCTTGCTGACCGGGTTTCTCGGCAGTGGCAAAACAACCGTGCTCAACCACATTTTAAAGCAGCCGGACATGGCCGAGACCGCGGTGATCGTCAATGAATTTGGCGAGATCGGGATCGATCACCTGCTCGTCGAGAGCGCGACCGACGACATCGTGCTGATGGCCAGCGGCTGCCTGTGCTGCACCGTGCGCAGCGACATCGCCGACACGCTGTTGAACCTGTTTGTCGGGCGCGCCAACGGCAAAGTGCCCAATTTTGTCCGCGTGGTCATCGAAACCACCGGGCTTGCCGATCCGGCCCCGATCCTGCACACGCTGATCTCGGATCCGCTGGTGGCCGCGCGCTATTCGCTCGACGGCGTCGTGGCCGTGGTGGATGCCGTCAATGGCGCGACGACGCTCGACAATCAGCCCGAGGCGGTCAAACAGGCTGCGGTCGCCGACCGGCTGTTGCTGACCAAAAGCGATCTCGCCACACCCGCGACCGCCGAGGCGCTGCGGGCAAGGCTTGCCGCCCTCAATCCGAGCGCTCCGATCATCGGCGTCGCGCATGGTGCAGTCGACCCGGCGCTATTGTTCAATCTCGGCTTTTATAATCCGCAAACAAAGAGTGTGGACGTCCAACGCTGGCTGCGTGACGAAGCCTTTGCTGCCGAGCACGCGCATGACCACGACCATGAGGGGCTCGACGTCAACCGTCACGATGACCGCATCCGCGCTTTTTGCATCGTCCGCGACCGGCCGATTTCATGGGCGGCCCTGGCGACGTGGCTTGACGCGCTGGCCACGATGCGCGGCGACGATCTGTTGCGGCTGAAGGCGATTGTGGCGCTGAGCGACCGTCCGGACGAGCCGGTCGTCGTCCATGGGGTCCAGCACCTGTTTCACCCGCCGGTCTTGCTGCCAAATTGGCCGAGCGAGGATCACCGCACCCGGATGGTGTTCATTACCCGCGATCTGCCGCGCGAAACGATCGAGAAGACGCTGACCGCTTTTGAGGAGGCGGTGGCCGAGGACGGTCGCTGAGCTGCTCGCGCGCGGCGTCGGACGGTTGCGGAACCCGAGGGTCGGTCGCAGACGTTGTTAGGAATAGATGCGACGGCGCTGGCGAGTGCAGCGACCGCAGCATCCGTTCCGGTTTCGGCGGCTTGGCGTCGCCGTCACGAGTCATTCACGATCGAGCCTCACGATGACGAGCCGCGGCCCGGCTGAGGAGGGAGAACATGCTGTCCGACGTGCGCATTCAACAGCGTCTGGCGCGGCAGGCGCTCGGCCTGATCCTCGCCGGCGGCCGCGGCAGCCGCCTCAGGCAGCTGACCGACCGTCGCGCCAAGCCGGCGGTGTTTTTCGGCGGCAAGTTTCGGATCATCGATTTTGCGTTGTCGAATTGCCTGAATTCCGGGGTCCGGCGCATCGCGGTATTGACCCAATACAAGGCGCACAGCCTGTTGCGCCATTTGCAAATGGGCTGGTCGTTTCTGCGCCCCGAATTGGGTGAATTTCTCGACCTGTTACCCGCGCAACAGCGGCTCGACGAGGCCACCTGGTATCGCGGCACCGCCGATGCGGTCTACCAGAATTTCGACATCTTTCGGGCCGCGGGGCCGAAATATTTTATCGTGCTGGCCGGCGATCACATCTATAAAATGGATTATTCCTACATGCTCGCCGATCATGTCGAAAAAGGCGCCGAATGCACGGTCGCGTGCATCGAAGTGCCGCTTGGCCAAGCTTCGGATTTCGGCGTCATGGCGGTCGACGAATCGATGCGGATCGTCGATTTTCTGGAAAAGCCGTCGACCCCGCCGGCGATCGCCGGCAAGCCCGACAAGGCGCTCGCCAGCATGGGGGTTTATGTCTTCAACGCCGATTTTCTCTATGCCGAGCTCGAGCGCGACCATCACGACCCGGCTTCGAGCCACGATTTCGGCAAGGACGTCATTCCGAGCCTGGTCAGCCGCGGTCTGGCGGCCGCCCACTCCTTCGAAGAAAGCTGCGTCAAGACCACCTTCGAAGCCGAGGCGTATTGGCGCGACGTTGGGACCATCGACGCCTATTGGGCGGCAAACATCGATTTGGTTACGCCCACCCCGTCCCTCGACATCTACGATCCGAACTGGCCGATCTGGACCTATCAGCAACAATTGCCGCCGGCGAAATTTGTCTTTGACGATGAAGACCGGCGCGGCATGGCGGTCGATTCGATGGTGTCGGGCGGCTGCATCGTCTCCGGCGGGACGGTGCGCCGCTCGCTGATGTTCTCCAATTGCCGGGTCAATTCATTTGCCAGAACCCACGAGGCGGTGCTGCTGCCCGATGTCGAGATCGGCCGGCGCGCCCGGCTGACCCGGGTGGTTGTTGACCGCGGCTGCCGGATCCCGGAACGGCTGGTGATTGGCGAGGACCCGGTGCTTGACAGCCAACGCTTTTACCGCACCGAAAACGGCGTCACGCTCGTCACCCAGGACATGCTCAACGCGCTTGGATAAGCGGTTCCACCCGCGCCCGGCTCGCGCCCATGAAGCGCCATGGCGGCTGGCGCGCGCCGACGACCGCGATCGGTCGAGGCCGGCGCCATCGGCCGGCCTTGCGCAGGCAATGACCGGTCAAAACACCCGCATCGTGGTGCGATCCTTGAGCCAGACCTGAGCGTCATTGCCGGCCGCCAACGCGTCGCGCGCGGCATCGACGGCATCGAGCAGCGCCTGCTCCTTGTCGAGATAAGCGCCGTACACGCGCTCGCCGAGCGTTACCACCCAACGCGCCGCACGACCACGGCGGCAAACGCGAAACTCCATGACCATAACCTGCTACGCTCCCGGGGCAACAACGGCGCTGTATGCGTCCGTCATCCCGCCTGATCAATTGCGCAGGACACGCAATTATCGCCAAAACAGCGCGCAAAATAAAGTCGGTTTGTTACGAACTGTCATATGTTGTGATATTTCGACACATTAACGTAAAACGATCAGCCGCCGGTACCGGCTGCTCGGCTGGTCTGCTGCGCTGCAATGCACGCCGTTACTTTTCCTCGGCCGCGAACACGCCATCCCAATCGGCAGGCGGCGCTTGATCTTGGAAATGCGCGATGCGGCGGCGATATAGCGCATAGACCGGCGCCAGGTGACGCACTGCAGCAAGCCGCGCATCATCGAGGAGAGCAAGCGCCGCTTTCCAATCCTGGTGACGATAGGCCTCTAGCAACGCGCTATGCCGGTCAACAAAGCCGTCTTCGGCGACGGGCTCGGGCGGCAGCGTGAAGACGCGCCCGGCCTGCGACTTGCCCTTGACCGCGACCAGGTCGACCTCGATCAGCCCCGGTTCGTCGAGCTGCTTTGCCGTCTCTTCGCCGATCACGAGGTCGATGCCATAGACCTTGCCGAGGCCTTCCAGCCGCGAGGCAAGATTGACCGGGTCGCCGAGCAGCGAATAGTCGAAATGCTGCTGCGAACCGAAATTGCCGACCACGCATTCCCCGGTATTGATGCCGATGCCGATCTCAACCGGCCGGAACACGCGACCGGCCGCTTCGGCTTCCGCGGTCCACAGATGATTGAGGGCGCGGAGCTTGGCCCGCATCAACTGGGCCGCGCGCAGCGCGTTGCGGGCGTGATCGGGATCGTCGAGCGGGGCGTTCCAGAAGGCCATGATGCAATCGCCGATATATTTGTCGATCGTGCCCTTTTGTTCGGTGATGATCTCGGTCATCGGCGATAGAAACGTGTTCATGAAATGGGTCAGCGCCTGCGCGTCCATCCCTTCAGCACGGCTGGTAAACCCGCGGATGTCGCTAAACATGATCGTCATCATGCGTTTTTCGCCGCCGAGCACCAGCTTTTCCGGGTGACGCGCCAATTCGGCGACGTAATGCGGCGACATGTAGCGGGCAAATGCGCTGCGGATTTCGCGCTGACGCGCCTCGGTGCGCAAATAGCCGATCAGGCTCGCGACCAGATAGACGAGCGTCATGACGGCCCACGGATAGACCGGGTCGAGCAGAAGATGGGCGTATTTGAACGCCGCCCACGAGCCGCCGATCGCCACCGCCACCGAAGCGCCGCCGACAACCGCGCAGGGCCAAGCCCCGATCCGCGGCAAAACAAAAATCAGCACCGCGCCGACGACCAGCGCGTAGAGGATTTCGGCGCCGACCGCCCAATCGGGGCGGGTCAGAAAGTCGCCCTGCAGGATTTCATCGATCAACTGCGCGTGGATGTCCACCCCGGGCACACCGCGCGCGAGCGGGGTCGCCTGCAAATCGTTGATCACACCCGCCGCCGACGTCCCGACCAGGACGATATGCCCTGCCACCAGCGCCGGATCGAACGTTCCGGCGACCACTTTTGCCGCCGAGATCCTGCGCGACGGTTCGTCTCGCGCATAATGCAGCCACACCCGGCCGGCGGCGTCGGTTGGAACGACGAGCGGCCCGATCCGAACCGCGGTCATACCGGTCGCCTGCCCGAAATCGCGCTCACGGTTGGCGCCGGCGGCGCGCAGGATATAGGTCGACGCGCCAAAAGCGACGCGCAGCGCCTCGGCGGCAAGCGACGGATAGGGGGTGCCGGTGGACGAGCCCGGATAGCGCTGCGACGACAGGGTCAGCACCAGCGGCACCCGGCGGACGACGTGGTCGGCGTCGAGATATTGGTTGAGAAAGCCGTTGCCCGCCGCCGCCGCTTCGAGGGTCGGCAGGTTCGGCACTGCGCCCGGAAAGCTTTCGACATGGCCCAGCACGTCGGTGCCATCCAGCGCAAAGCCGGCCTTTGCCGCCGGGGGGCGGGTGCCGCCGCGATCGGTAAAGATAAATCCAGCGACCACCGGCACCTTGCGCATCGCGGTCGCCAGCGCCTGATCCGGATCGGGCAGGTTCGACAAGATGCGAGCGAGGTCGGCAATCTCGGTCCCGTTTTGCGCGAGCAGCGGCAGCAGCTGTTTGGGCGAGGTCCGGTCGGGCTCGGCAAAATCGATGTCAAAGGCGATCACCGCCGCGCCGGCCGCCGCCAAGTGATCGATCATGCGGGCCACGATGGTTCGCGGCCACGGCCATTGACCGATTTTTTTCAGGCTGTCGTCGTCAATGTCGACGATGGAGATCGGCGCGTTTCCGGGCGGCCGCGGCGAAGCGCGCTGATAGAGATCAAACGCGATCAGCGACAGACGGTCCAACAGATCGGGGGCGACCACACGCGCCCCGGCCGCGGCCACCAGCACGATCAACGGCAGCAGGTAAATGACAGCCTGCCGGAACTGGGCCACAATACGCATCGAAGCCGGGGGTCGCGATTAAGCCGCAAACGACCGCGTCATAAGCCTATGCCATCATCGCCGAGTTTTGCCAAACTTTCCACACTGCGTGCGCCGGCGGACCGACCGTCCGAACGGGGCGCGGAAATCGGTGTTTAACGAATGATGAGCGATGCGATCGAGGCTCCGCCGCCGTATCCGTCGGCGCCGTCTGTGACGACCGAAGCACGGTTGGATCCCGCCCTTCCGCCGGGCGCGCGCAAAAAAGCGCGGCTGGTTGACAAGGCGGTCGCGATCTGCGCCGAGCGCCTCGATCCGGCCGAGCGCGCGGTCGCCGCGACGCTGATCGCCAAATTCTACGAGCACGCGCCGCCCAGCGATGTCGCCGAGCGCAGCCCGCGCGATCTGGGCGGGGCGGCGTTGGCTCTGTGGCGGTTCGCCGGAAGGCGGCGGCCGGGCCACGCCAAGATCAGGGTCTACAATCCCGAACTCGAGGCGGATGGCTGGTCGTCGCCGCATACCGTTGTCGAAATTGTCAACGACGATATGCCGTTTCTGGTCGATTCGGTGACCGGCGCCATCAATGCCGGCGACCGGGTCTGCCGCCTGGTGATCCATCCGATCTTGACCGTCGATCGCGACGCGCAGGGGCGCCTGCATGACATTCGCAGCGCCGGCGAGCCGGGGTTGCGTGAATCGTGGATGCAGGTCGAGATCACCCGCGAGCCGGACCCCGCCGGTCTGGCGCAGCTGACCCAGGTGTTATCGCGCGTTCTCGAAGATGTGCGGGCCGCGGTCGGCGACTGGCAGGCGATGCGCGCGACGCTTCGCGTGTTGATCGAGGAATTGCCCGGTCCGCCGCCGCCTCCGGTTCCGCCGCACGAATTGGCCGAAGTGCGCGAGTTTTTACGCTGGCTCGACGACGACAACTTCACCTTTCTCGGATATCGCGAATATCTGTTCGACGGCGCCCAGGCGTCGCCGCGCCCGGCCTTGGGCATCCTGGCCGATCCCAATTATCGGATCTTCGACGGGTTGCGCGATCTGTCGTCGCTGCCGCCCGACGTCCAGCGTTTTGTTCGCCGGCCCGAGCTGTTGGTCGTCACCAAGTCGAACCGACGTTCGACGGTGCACCGCAACGCCCATATGGATGTGATCGGCCTGCGTCGCTTTGACGCCGATGGAACGGTGATCGGCGTCCGCCTCTTTGTCGGGTTGTTCACATCGCTTGCCTATAGCCGCAGCCCGCGCGCGATCCCGCTGCTGCGGCGCAAGGTACGCTATATCCTCGACCGCTCGGGGCTCTCGCAGGCCAGCCACGACGGCAAGGCGCTGGCGCATATCCTCGAAACCCTGCCGCGCGACGAGTTGTTCCAGGGCCGCGAAGACGAGCTCTTCAACACGGTTATCGGCATCCTCAACCTGCAGGAACGCCAGCGTATTGCGCTGTTTGTCCGGCGCGACCCGCTTGAGCGTTTTGTCTCCTGCCTGGTTTACGTGCCCCGCGAGCGCTACGACAGCAATCTGCGGCGGCGCTTTGCCGAGATCCTGGAACGCGCCTTTGCCGGCCGCCTCTCGGCCTATTACACCCATCTCGACGATTCGGTGCTCGCCCGGATCCAATTCATCATTCGGACGACCCGCGGCCAGGTGCCGCCCGTCGATGTCGCCGCTCTCGAACGTGAACTCGCCGAGGCCGGCCGCAGCTGGTCCGACCGGCTCGAGGAGGCGGCGGCCGCCGCCTTTGGGGAAAGCGAGGCGCATGCTCGGCTGCGCCGCTTCAAGCCATTTCCGATCGCTTATCAGTCGATGACCGGGACCGACCAGGCGCTGGCCGATTTGCCCCGGATGGAAAAGGCCCTGGCCGGCTCGCCGCTCGAAGTATCGCTGCATCCGGCGGCCGAGCCCGGCCGCTTTGGCCTGCGGCTGTATCGCGCGCGCGATCCGGTTGTGCTGTCCGACATCCTGCCGATGCTCGAAAATTTAGGGCTGCGGGTTGTCGCCGAAGAGCCGTTCCGCATCGACACGAGCGACGGCGACCCGGTCTGGGTTGATGAATTCCAGATTACCGGGCTGAGCCAAGTCAGCGACCCGACCCGCCGGCGCTTCGAGGAGGCGCTGCTCGGGGTATGGACCGGACGCGTCGAGAATGACGGCTTTAACCGCCTGGTGCTCGCCGCCGGCCTGTCGGCGCGGCAGATCAGCGCTCTGCGCCTCTACGCCAAGCTGCTGCGCCAAGCCGGCAGCACCTTTAGCCAGAGCTACATGGAGGACACGCTCGGCGCTCACCCCAAGATCGCCGCCGGCCTCGTCCGGCTGTTCGAGACCCGCTTCGACCCGGTCTGGCCGCGCGACCGCGGGCTCGCGATGATGGCCGAAGTGCAGGCGATCGACCATGCGCTCGACCTTGTCGCCAGCCTCGACGAGGATCGCATCTTGCGCAGCTTTTTGACTTTGATCCTGAAAAGCGTGCGCACCAGCTATTTCCAGCTGCAGCCGTCGGGCGAACCCAAACCCTATCTCGCGGTCAAGCTGGCCAGCAGCGAGATCGATCTGTTTCCCCTCCCCCGCCCGCTTTACGAAATCTACGTCTACAGCCCGCGCATGGAGGGCGTGCATATGCGCGCCGGCAAAGTCGCGCGCGGCGGCATTCGCTGGTCGGACCGCAAAGAGGATTTTCGCACCGAGATCCTCGGCTTGATGAAGGCGCAGACGGTCAAGAACGCGGTCATCGTGCCGGTCGGCGCGAAGGGCGGATATATCATCAAGCAACCGCCGCAAGACCGCGACCAATTGGGTGCTGAGGCGGTCGAATGCTACAAGATGCTGATCCGCGGGCTGCTTGACCTGACCGACAACCTGGTGCCCGACGGTCTCGGCGGCCATCGCGTGGCGCCGCCCGAAAATGTTGTCCGACATGATGGTGACGACCCCTATCTCGTCGTCGCCGCCGACAAGGGCACCGCCACCTTCTCCGACTTTGCCAACGCCATCGCCCAATCCTGCGGATACTGGCTGGGTGACGCATTCGCCTCGGGCGGCTCGGCCGGGTACGACCACAAGGCGATCGGCATCACCTCGCGCGGCGCCTGGGAACTGGTCAAGCGCCATTTTCGCGAACTCGGGCGCGATATCGACACCGAGGAGATCACCGTTGTCGGGGTCGGCGACATGTCGGGCGACGTGTTCGGCAACGGCATGCTCAGATCCCGTCACTTGCGCCTGCTCGCCGCGTTTGACCATCGCCATATCTTTGTCGACCCCGCCCCTGATCCGGCCAAGAGCTTTGACGAGCGCCAGCGGCTGTTCCGGCTGCCGCGATCGAGTTGGGCCGATTACGACCGGGGGCTGCTTTCATCGGGCGGCGGTGTGTTTGAACGCAGCGCCAAATCGGTCCCGATCAGTCCGGAAATGAAGCGCGTTTTTGCCATCGACGCCGATACGCTGACGCCGGCCGAATTGATCCGCAGCCTGCTCGTCGCCCCGGTCGATCTGCTGTGGTTCGGCGGCATCGGCACTTTTGTCAAAGCGCCCGAGGAAACGCACGCGATGGTCGGCGACCGCGCCAATGACGCGCTGCGCGTCGATGCCGACCGGATCCGCGCCAAGGTCATCGGTGAAGGCGCCAATCTCGCCGTCACCCAGCGCGGGCGCGTCGCCTATGCCCTGGGCGGCGGCCGCATCGACACCGACGCGATCGACAATTCGGCCGGTGTCGATACCTCCGACCACGAGGTCAATCTCAAGATCCTGATTGACCGGGCCATCGCCACCGGAGCCCTCGACGCCGCGGAGCGCGACGCGTTGCTCCAGTCCATGACCGAAGAGGTCGCGGCGCTGGTGCTGCGCGACAATTACCTGCAGGGCCAAGCCTTGTCGCTGGCCGAGGCAGGCGGGGTTGGCGCGCTTGATCGGCATATGCGGCTGATCCGCGAACTCGAGAAATCGGGGCGGCTTGACCGGGGCCTGGAATTCATGCCCGATGACGAAACCCTGATCAATCGCGCCGCTCACCACCGTGGCCTGACCCGCCCCGAGCTGGCGGTGTTGCTCGCTTATGCCAAAATGGCCGTCGACGCCGACCTGCTCGCGTCCGACTTGCCCGACGCGCCGCAAATGGACGCGGAGCTTCGCGGTTATTTCCCGGCGGCGCTGCGCGACCGGCTCGGCGCGCAAATCCCGAGCCACCCGCTCCGCCGCGAAATCGTCGCCACGATCCTGGCCAACGAGCTCGTCAATCGCGGCGGCATCACCTTTGTCGCCGATCTCCGAGAGCGCACCGGCTGCACCACCGACGAAATCGCGCGCGCCTATCTGATTGTTCGCGAGATTTTTGCGCTGCCGCAGCTCTGGGCGGACATCGAGGCGCTCGACAACCGCGTCGCGGTTGCGGTGCAGACCGAGATGCTGCTCGAGATCGCAAGCGTGGCTGAGCGCGCCGCGGCGTGGCTCCTGCAGCGCCGGCGAACGGATCTAGCCGCCGAGACGGCGCGGCTTGCCCCGGCGGTTCGCAGCCTGGCGGCGTCCTTGCCCGGACTTCTGCCGGCGCGCGATCGAACCATCGCCGAAGAGCGCAGCGCGCGGCTGCGCGCGGCCGGTGTTCCGGGAGCGGTGGCCGAGCGGGTCGGATCGCTGCTGTTTCTGGCGGCGGCGCTCGACATCGCGCAACTGGCCGAAGGCAGCAAACATGCGCTCGACCAGGCTGCCCGTGTCTTCTACGAGGTTGGCGTCCGCTTTGCGCTCGACGATCTGCGCGCCGCGGCGCGCCGCCTGCCGGCCGACACGCAATGGCAAAAATCCGCGGTCGAGGGATTGATCGAGGATGTGCTCTCTTTGCAGTCCGAATTGGCCTTGCGCATCCTCGCCGGTGAGCATGGCGGCGCGACCGATCCGGTTGCCGCCTGGGCCGCCACCGCGACTGCCAGGCTCGCCGCCTTCGAGGCGCTCGCGCGCGAGCTTCGCGCCGCCGCCAACCCCGATCTCGCGCTGCTCGTCGTCGCCATCCGCCATCTGCGCCGAGCGCTCGACTGAGCCATCGCCGATCGGGTGCGTCAGTCGGCGCCGCGGCCGGCTGGAACCGGCGTTTGGTCCGCGGCCTCGGCTTCGGTGTCGATCTCGCTGTCGCGGTCGAGCGCGGCGGCCAGGCGGCGAGGGTCGAGTTCACCCATCCACCGGGCGACTACGACGGTGGCGAAGATGTTGCTGAAGAGGTTGGTCACGGCGCGGATCTCGGACATGAACCGCTCGACGCCCAGCAACAGCGCCAGGCCGCCGACCGGCAGCGTGCCCAGCGCCGGCAAGGTGGCGGCGAGCGCCACGAACCCCGCCCCGGCCACCCCCGCCGCACCCTTCGAGGTGAACAGCATCACCAACAGCATCGTCAGCTGTTGACCCAGGCTCAAATGGATGTCGGTGGCCTGCGCAATAAACAAGACCGCCATCGTCATATAGATCGCGGTGCCGTCGGTGTTGAACGAAAACCCGGTCGGCAAGACCAGTCCGACAACTTCCTGCGAACAGCCGAGGCGTTCGAGCTTGACAATCGCCCGCGGGATCATCGCTTCGCCCGAGGTCGCGGTGAACGCGATCAGCAATTCGTCTTTGAAATAGCGCAGGATTTTCAATACGCGCAGATCGAAGAGACGGCCGATTACGCCAAACCCGATGACCGCGAACAGGATCGAGGTCAGATAAACGGCGAACAGCAGCCAGCCGAGACTGGTCAGCGCATGAAAGCCGAATTTGCCGACCGTGAACGCGATCGCGCCAAACGCCGCCAGCGGCGCCACATACATGATAATGCGCACAATTCCGAATAGCGCCTGGGTGAAATCGTCGATCAGCTCGACCAGGCGAGCGGCGCGCTGCCCGATATGGATCAGCGCAAACCCGAACAGCACCCCCATCACCAGAACCGGCAGGATCTCGCCTTCGGCGAGCGCGCCGACCAGGTTGTGCGGGACCATTTTCAGCAGGAAATCGACAACGCCCAGCGATTTTGCCCCCGCGACATAGCCTGCCACCGGCTTGGGGTCGAGGCTCGCGGGGTCAATGTGCAATCCCGCACCCGGCTGCAGCAGATTGCCGACGACAAGCCCGACGAGCAAGGCCAGGGTCGAGACGACCTCGAAATAGATCAGCGCGCGCAGTCCGACGACGCCGACCCGACGCATGTCGCCCATCTTGGCAATGCCGACCGCGACCGTGGCGAAGATAATCAGCGGCACCACCGACCGGATCAGCGCGATAAAGGCGTCGCTCAAGGGCTTCATCTTGACCCCGAGACCGGGGTCGAAATGGCCGAGAACAATGCCGACGCCAATCGCGATTAGAATCTGCACGTAAAGCCGCCGCAGCGGCGAGCCGCCCACCGTTTCAGCCGGCGTCGGCGTCGGGCGGTTGCCCGCCGTCGATCCCGCCATTATGCCCTCCCTCAATCGCGTCGATCCGCCCGCGGCTCTATTCGTCGAGCCAGATGTCGGTCAGATCCTGGCCGATGAAATGACTGGGCGTGATCGACCACCCCCTGACACTCGCCGCCGTGACGACGATACGGTTCCACCACAACAGCGGGACAGTGTCGGCTTCGGTCAGCGCGTGCTGTTCAAAGGCGCGGACAATCTTGGCCCGCTGCTGCGGATCGGTGGTGACCGCCTGGCCGATATAGAGCGCATCGAGAAAACGGTCGGTCGCCCCCGAGTTATTGACCGGCGACAAATCGTGCGAAACGTATTTGGTCAACTGGATCGTCGGGTCGTCGAAATAATCGCCGGAGAAGTCGAGCGCGACATCGAAGTCGCCGGCATCGACGCGCTGTTGCCAATCGGCGATTGGCAGCTTTTGCGGCGTCGTCGAGACCCCGACTTGCCGCCAGCTGGCGGCCAGGAGTTCGGCGCCGGCGTAATGCGGCATCGGAATGTCGCGCACCAACAGGCCCAAGGCCAGATCGCCGGCGCCGGCGGCGCCGAGCAACTGCCGGGCCGCAGCCCGGGAAACGCCGATGTCATGGCCAAAACCGGGCAGTTCGGCCAGTTGCGCTTCGGGGGTTGCGAGGTTTGATCCGGGCCGCATCAACCCGCCGACATATTTGAGAAATGTCGTGTGTTGCAGGCGCTCCGCCGCGCCCCAGCGGTCGATCGCCAGCGACAGCGCCCGCCGCACCCGGGCGTCGCCAAAAGGCGGCCGGCGCGTGTTGAAAACAATCGAGAGATTGGCCAGCCATGGGCTTTCGCTGACGGTCACCCGATCGCCGAAGGCGGCAATCAGCGCGTCGCGCTGCGGCGGCGCCATACCCCGGAACTCGGCAAGGATCTGGCCGCTCTTATAGGCTTCGACAACCGCCGGCGTTTTGATGAACAACGTGCGATAGCCGTCGAGATAGGGCCTCTCGGGCTTGAAATAACCGTCAAATCGCCGTCCGGACCAATGGCTTCCTTTGACATATTCGCCAAAGGTGAAGGCGCCACTCCCCATGACATGAGCGAGCGGAAAATGCGCGTCTTCTTTGAGGCGCGCGGCACTGTAGATCGCATTCCACTCAGAGGCAAAATTCGCCAGCATCGACGCATCCGGCCATTTGAGGTGAAAGACAACAGTCAGCGGGTCGGGTGTGTCGATTGCGGCGATCGCGGCGTAATTTACCCGGCGGGCTGAAACCACCCCTGCCGGCGGCCGCACGATCCGCTCATAGCTCGCTTTGACATCCGCCGAGGTCAGCCTCGTGCCGTCGTGAAAGACTACGTTCGGATGCAATTTGAAGATGTAGCTCAGTTGGTCGGCCGACACGCTCCAGGACTGGGCGAGATCGCCCTGGATCTCGGGATAATTGGCCGCGTCGAAACGCAACAGGGTCGAATAATGCGGTGCAATCGGATGCAACGCCGCAAACGAGACATTGCCGTGCAGATCGTAGTTCGGCGGCTCGGCGTCGACCGTGGCAAAGTTCAGGATGCCGCCGCGCTTTGGCGCCGAGGCCGGGGTGCGAGGCTCCTCGGCCACGGCCCGCCGTCGCCAGGGCAACGCGGCGATCCCCGCCGCGGCCAGCAATGTGCGTCGGTCAAGGCCAGACGAGATTGCCGGCGCACGCTTCGCGGGGCGCGAGACCGCACTCACCACTAAAATCCCGATCCCGGCCGATCTATCGCGCCTGCTGTTTCTGCCAGCGCTCGAACTGGCTGAACAACTCGTCCTTTTGTTGCTGGCTGAGCGGCTGACCGCCGGCCGCCTGCTGACGCTCGTCGATAAAGCGGGCGAAAATTGCCTTGAGCGCCTGTTCACTCGGAGCGCCGGCGGTCGGGGCGTGGCGCTGCAGCCAGTCGGCCGCCGGCGGGAAGCGCCGCCAGCCGGGCAATTCGGCGGCAATGTTGACTTCACGCCATTTGGGGTGGTGTCCGGGAAGAAGCAAAGACTGGAAGTTGGTAAAAAACGCGTCGACAAAATTGACGAGGTTGCGATAGCGCTCGGAGTCCGGCTGCAAATTGGCGGCGGCAAGCACCGTGCCGACGGCGATCGTGTCCACCGGGTGGTTGTAGGCGACCAGCGCCGGGTAATCTTCGGCGGTCAGCCGGGCCGGCACATATTCGGCGGTCACGGCCGGCGACAGCGGCACCGACAGAAAATGCAGATTGCTCTCGCCGATCAGGTCGCGAAACATTGGCGCGGGCCTGCCGGTCACCAGGGCCACCGCCGCGATCTGGCCCTGGCGCAGCTTTTCCAGGGCCACGCTGCTTTCGTCATTGGTCATCACGATCGGAATATTGAGCAGACGAAAGAGTCGCGTCGTGGTGATCTCGGTGCCACCGCCATGCCCCCCGACATTGACCTTCTGGTTGGCCAGGTCATTGATGGTCTTGATATCACTGCGGGCAATCAGATGAAATTCTTCGTTATAGAGTTTCGTGACATAAGTGATGTTATAATCGAGGCTCGGCGATCGATTTTGCTGTTTTGCGTCGTTCAAGACGTCGTCGGGGACGATGGCGAGATCGATGCCGCGCAGCAGTTGCAGGTCGACGATGTTGTTGAGACCGCCCTTACCGATGATCGGCAGGACGCGGCGGGTCGCGCCGTCGTCGATCAGATCGGCGAGATCCTCGGCGATGGCGACCGAGGCGCCGTCGGCGCGCCCGGTTTCGAGCTCAACCACGCCGCGGTTGACCGCGGCCTGGGCGGGCAAGGACGCACCGTAACGGGCTGAGGCGGCGGTGGCGGCGGCGGCAAACCCCAGCAGCAGTGTGATGGATGCCGCCGCGACAAACATGGCAATGGCGACGACAGGCCCGTGTCGCCGAGGCTCGTCTCGAGCCCATTTGCGGCGCTTGCCCGGGCCGGCCCGGAAGGTTGAGACCGTGCTCTGTCGCGGGCAATAATCCACGTCGCAACTCCACCCCAAAAGCCTGAATTGACGCCTTACCCGCCCCCCGGATCGACCGCCCTCGACCGCGTCGCAAAGGAAGGAAAGGCGAAGGCCGCTTCCGTCTTTTTTCCGTCATAGTGGCGGATGGGTCAAGCGCCAGACAATAGCCACAGGATGATCGACAATCTTGACCGAACCGTATCAATGGTTAACGGTTCTCCATCTTTTTGAGCAATTTTCTTAATATTGGTTAATCCATTCTCCGTGCCGGTCGCCGCAAAGCCGGCCGCCAAGCGTGAAGCCAAGCAACCGCTCACGGTCGCCGAACCGTGTCAGACCTACCGTGTCAGACCTATATGCAAGCAGTCACACGTCGCGATCCGCGACCCATGCGAAGCCGAGCGATAAGGAGCTTTTTGCCTAACCCGTAGAGCCGACACCAGGCCCGGGCTTGCGTCATGCCGGACAAAATAGCGCTCCAGACAAGATAGCGCTCGGTTTGCCGATGTGCAGCGTCGGTAGCGGCGCCGAACACGCACAGCATCCTACCAACGCGCACCTTATTTTACCGCTCGTCCCATCAGGCTCGCGAAAAGGGTGGACGCGTTTCGGGAGGGGCGTCGTTGTTACGATCGCCGCGCATTGGCCGAGACTTATCGCGCATCGACCTTGGGCGGTGCCGACAGTGATGCGTTCTCACCGCCCCGGGTCCGCTGCGGGTTTGCCGCGCCGGCGTCGCCTCGACCCGCGATCGGCGGCGCCGCCAGGTTGTGGTAAAGCCCAACCGCCAACACCGCGGCGAACATGCCCGACAACCCCCATGCCGGCGCGCCGGGACCGACAAAAATGCCGGCCGCCCAGAACACGATCGGCAGGCACATCGCGGTGATCGAAGCGGCCACCCACACCGAATGAAACCGCCTGGCAATGCGGCCGCTATGGTAGGCAAAATCGGCCGCACCGATGCTCAGCACCGCGGCGAGCAGCGCCGCCATCTCAATCGCCAAGATCTCGCCCATCGCCTGTTCCTAAAAAAGCCGCGCAGCGGGCCCGGCGGGAGGGCCTTTTATCCGGAGCGTGTGGTTGCAGAAATGCCATCGCCGACGGCTTTTTTTTCGCTCGGCGTCGCAAAATCTTACAGATCTTCCTCCCGGCCGACAAAAAATGGCGCGGTCGCACGGGGTTGCGCCCCTGGTGCGGTTTTTGCCTGCCGGTGACAATGGCGGCCGGGCGCGCCGGGCGCAAGCGGATAGCCAAAGCAGGAGGGAAATTATGCCAGGGCATCCGAACGAGGAGAAGCTGTCCTTGTCGACCGCAATCCTGTCCAACATCGCGCTGGACCTGCTGTTATGGATCCTCGCCTTGCGCGCGGCGCTGCTGCTGTTCCGCTTCGCCGACGGCACGCTACTTTGACCACCCCCGATCATCGAAACGATCCGGCGTGCTGCATCGCCAGTTGCAGCCCCCGATTGAGCTGGGTCTCGAATGCCGACGGCGACGATCCCGCGGCGAGTTGGCCAACCGGCCAGTCGCGGAGGTCTTCGCATCCTGGCCCGGCCGGTTCGGTGCGCCGCCGGTCGATGGGCGACGGCGCCGGGCACAGGCCGCTGTCGCGCATCACCCGCTGCAAATAGGCGACAACGCCCGCGGCGACCCGGTCGGGCGGCCGACCGGCTTTGACCCAGGCGTTCAGATGGCCGATCCCCCAATTGTAAGCGGCGATCGCATCGGGCCAGTTGCGGTAGCGGCGATAGAGCGCGGCCAGATAGGCGCGGCCGAGCGCCCGGTTCTGATCGAGGTCAAAGCGGTCGCCACCGCCGACATCGCTGGCGGCCGCGGCGCTGACCTGCATCGGCCCCTCGGGGCCGGCGGGATCGGGGCGCCACATCGCGGCATCGGCGCCATGGCTGGATTCGGCGCCGTCGACAGCAAACGCAACCCGGTTGAGCGGGCTGGTTTCCGCCGTTTTGGCGGCGTGTTTTGCCGATTTCTGTCCGCCGGCCATGGCCGGCGCCAGCGTTAACAATGTCACCGCCAAGCCGACCGCTGCCGGCCGCAAATAATGCATCAACGTCGGCTCCTTTCCCTCCCCTTAATCGAGCTAATCGAATTGGCGCGTTTCGTCAACATTTACCGGTGTTAACTAGAATTAATACGCGTATGGAAACTATCCTGGGATTCGTGACCGAGCGACTGACCTAATTGGCGAAGACCGCGCCGTGTTACAACGCCAAATCCGACCAAAGTCATGCATCTTACACCCCTGTCCCGATATAATCCCGGGTTGCGGCGCCAGCCGGATAACCGGCCGACCGGTCCCGGCCACGCGCCGCATGACGATGTCAAAATCGAGGCACACCGATGCAAGCTTCCCACCTGTCCGTCGCGCCTGGTTGTGCGGCGATCCGCGCCGGGCGGCTCGACCGGCGCCGGCTCTTGGCGGCGCTTGCCGCCGCCGGTCTCGGCGCCGCATTGCCGGGCGCCGCCCGCAGCGCCGAGGGCGAATACGATGCGATGCTGCTCTCCTGCATTGATCCTCGGTTCGTCACGCCGGTCTATCGTTACATGCAAGGCCAGGGGCTGGCCGGGAAATACAGCCAGTTCTGCATTGCCGGCGCGGCGATTGCGGTGGTCGCCGCGAAATTCGCGGCGTGGCGGCCGGCGTTTTGGGACAACACTCAGGCCACCCTTCAATTGCACCGGATCAACCGGATTATCGCGATCGACCACCGCGATTGCGGGGCGGCCAGGATCGCCTATGGCGCCGCCAGCATCGCCACCCCGGAGGCCGAGACGGAAACCCACAAACGCGCCCTCGCCGAGTTTCGCCGCGCCGTCGGCGAGCATCATCCGGGTCTTACCGTGGTCACCGGGCTGATGGCGCTCGACGGCTCGATCGAGATCTTCAGCTAACGGCCCTGGCCGGCGCTGCGAGCGACAAGAGGGTGCTGCGCCGGCGAAGCGCTCGCGTTAAGTTGGCGGCGACCAGCTCCATGGGGGCGGCTTCGGCTGATCCCGTCGGTGAGGGACACGCATCAAAGTCGATTGGCAATGCTGAACCACGAATGGACCGGCGGCGATCAGCCGAGTTTTGTCACCCATCTCGAATGCAGCCTGACCGGCGAGAGCTATCCCGCCGACCGCCTGCAGAGTTTGTCGAAATCGGGGCGGCCGCTCTTGGTGCGCTACGACCTCGACGGCGTGCGCCGCAGCCTCGCCAAGCCGGCGCTCGCGGCGCGGCCGCACAGCCTGTGGCGCTATCGCGAGCTGTTGCCGGTGCGGCGCGCGGCCGACATCGTGGCGCTCGGTGAAATCATGACCCCGCTTGTCCCGTTGCCGCGGCTCGCGCCCCGGCGCGGCGAGCTCCTCGTCAAAGACGAAGGCCGTCTGCCCACCGGATCGTTCAAGGCCCGCGGTCTGGCGCTGGCGGTGGCGATGGCCAAACAGTTCGGGGTCCGGGCCATGGCCATGCCGACCAACGGCAATGCCGGTGCGGCGATGGCCGCCTATTGCGCCCGTGCCGGCATCAAGGCCTATGTCTTCTGTCCCGACGACACGCCCGCCGTCAATATCCGCGAGATCGCGATGCAAGGCGCCGAAGTGTTTCTCGTCGACGGGCTGATCGACGATTGCGGCCGGCTGGTTGCCGAGGGCGAAAAGACGGTCGGCTGGTTCAATTGCGCCACCTTGCGCGAGCCCTATCGCATCGAAGGCAAGAAAACCATGGGCCTCGAACTGGCCGAGCAGTTCGGCTGGCAGGTGCCCGACGTGATCTTTTACCCGACCGGCGGCGGCACCGGCATCATCGGCATGTGGAAGGCGTTCGACGAGCTCGAACAGATCGGCTGGATCGGCAGCAAGCGCCCGCGCATGGTGGTGGTGCAGGCGGCCGGCTGCGCGCCGATGGTCAAAGCCTGGGAAACGGGCGCCGAGCACGCGCCGCGCTGGCCCGACGCCCATACCTTTGCCGCCGGCATTCGGGTCCCGCAGGGGATCGGCGATTTTCTGATCCTGCGCGCGGTGCGCGAAAGCGGCGGCTTTGCGATCGCAGTCGACGACGCGGCGATCATGCGCGCTTGGACCAAGGTGGCGCAGGCCGAGGGGCTGCTGCTGTGTCCGGAGGGGGCGGCAACCTATGCCGCCTACGAGCAGGCGCTGGAAGATGGCCGGGTCAAGGCGGACGATCGGGTAGTGCTGTTCAATTGCGCCAGCGGCCTCAAATACGAGATGCCCGAGGCCGGCACCCGGCTGCGTCTCGTCGACCCGATCGATTGGGCGCGGTTCAAAACCAACTAGCGGCGGGACGGGCGCGCCGCCACAATACCGGCGCTCAGATCGGGCCACGCCCGCCGCCCGGCGCGGCGCCACGGCAAGCCCGCCAAACCGGCGGCGGACCCGCCTTACCGAGGCGGCGGCGATCGCGGACCGACCAGGTGGCGGCTCTCGGGCGGCGTTGCGGCGAGCGCTTCGCGCGCTCAGCTGCGGCCGGCGGCTTTGCGGCCTTTTTCGAGGGCGGCAAACGAATAGCTCGGCGCCGGCATCAGATAGCGAAAACCCTTTTCGAGCAGCATCTCGACATTGCGGGCATCGACGTGGGGATGGCCGCAGGGAACATTGTGCGCCTTGCAGATCGCCAGGATCTCGTCGATCGCGGCGGCGACGGTCGGATGTTCGTATTGCCGCGGCAGGCCCAGATCCTGCGACAGGTCGCCCTCGCCGATGATGACGACCCCCACCCCCGGCACCTCTTCGAGCATCTTGGGCAGATTGCGGATCGCCCGCACCTCCTCGCACATGATCGCGACCAGGATCTCGCCCTGCGGATTGAGCGGCCACACATCGGCCCGGCCGTAATACTCCGGTTGCGTCAACCCCCAGTAACGGGCGGCCGCCGCCGGCGCATCGCCGCGCTGCCCGGCCGGCTCGTAATAGGCGGCCTGGCGCGGGCGCGGATAGCGGCAGGCGGCAACCGCGTTGCGCGCCTCATCGACGGTGCTGACATGCGGCCAGACAATGCCGTAGACGCCATGGTCGAGCACCTGCTTGGCGACCCATTGGCTCAGCTCGCCGCCATTGGGCGGAATGCGCACAAACGGCGTCACCGCCGGCGCGAGGCTGCCGCGCTGCACGATCTGGCGGCGATCGAGCATGTATTGCAGGCAGTCGCGCAAGGCGCGGATGTCGTAAGCGCGATGCTCCATCTCGAACACGACACCGTCATAGGGGGCGGCGTTGATCGCCTGGGCCGTGCTGATCTCGGCCGGGGCAAAGGTGACAAAGGCGGGTTGGCCCGCCTCGAATGCGCGAATCACGCCATTGAGGCGCGGGATTTCGGCCATGTCGCAACTCCATTGTTGGGGGCGCGATCGTAGGACCCGCGCCAAATCCGGGTCAACCGCCGCCGACCGGCCTGACGCGAATCGCCCTCGCCCTTGTCTGCCCTGACCGCCGGCGCAGAAGGCGGATTTGCTGAACCCGCGCGAAGGACCTGATTTCGGCGCCCGGACATGCGATCTTTGGCCGATGGAACTGGCCGATTTTATCCATCTGAGGGTCCACACCGCCTATTCGCTGTCGGCGGGTGCGATCACGATCAAGGAGCTGGTCGCGCGCTGCCGGGCGGCGCTGATGCCGGCGGTGGCGATCACCGACAGCGGCAATTTGTTTGGCGCGCTCGAATTCGCCACCGCCTGCTGTGCGGCCGGCATCCAGCCGATCATCGGCTGCGAGATTGCGTTGCGCCCGCGCGAGGAGACGCGGCGCGGCGCCGGCGGGTTGACGCGGCCGCTCGCCGAGCCCGACCGGCTGGTGCTGCTCGCGCAAAGCGAGGCCGGGTACCGCAACCTGCTGGCGCTGGTCAGCAACGCCTATCTCGGCGGCGACAGCGCCGGCGAGCCGGCAGTCGGTTTGGCCGACCTGACTGCGGCCAGCGACGGGTTGATCTGCCTGTCCGGCGGACCAACGGGCCCGCTCGGCCGGCTCTTGGCGGAAGGGCAGAACGACCTGGCGCAGGCGTTGCTCGACGATTTGATGCGCGCCTTTCCCGACCGGCTCTACATCGAGCTGATGCGTCACGGCGACAATGCCGAGGCGCGCAGCGAGCCGGCGCTGATCGATCTCGCCTATCGTTACGACCTGCCGCTGGTGGCGACCAACGACGCGTTTTTCCCGGACCCTGACTTCTATGAGGCGCATGACGCCCTCTTATGCATCGCACAAGGCAAATCGGTTGCCGACAACGACCGCAAGCGGCTGACCCCCAACCATTACTTCCGCCCGGCGGCGGAGATGCGCACGGTCTTTGCCGATGTGCCGGAAGCCTGCGACAACACCCTGGTCATCGCCCGCCGCTGCGCCTTTATTCCCCAACCGCGGCAGCCGATCCTGCCCGCCTTTCCGACCGCCGCCGGCGAGAGCGAAGAGGCGGCGCTGCGCCGCGCCGCGCGCGCCGGCCTTGATGCGCGGCTGAGGCGGCAGGGTGTCGCTGCGGCCGATGCCGCGCCCTATAGCGAGCGGCTCGAATTCGAGCTGGCCACGATCATCCAAATGGGTTTTGCCGGGTATTTCCTGATCGTCGCAGATTTTATCCAATGGGCCAAACGCGCCGGCATCCCGGTCGGGCCGGGGCGCGGCTCGGGGGCGGGCTCGGTAGTGGCCTGGGCGCTGACCATTACCGATCTCGACCCGCTGCGCTTTGGCCTGTTGTTCGAGCGCTTCCTGAACCCCGAGCGGGTGTCGATGCCGGATTTCGACATCGATTTCTGCCAGGACCGGCGCGACGAGGTGATCCGCTATGTCCAGCACAAATACGGGCGCGACCGGGTGGCGCAGATCATCACCTTCGGCAAATTACAGGCGCGCGCGGTGTTGCGCGATGTCGGCCGGGTCTTGGCGATGCCCTATGGCCAAGTCGACCGGCTGTGCAAATTGGTGCCGAACAATCCCGCCCATCCGGTCAGCCTCGAGCAGGCGATCGCCGGCGAGCCGGCGCTGCAACAGGCGCGCGAGGGCGATCCGGCAGTCGCCCGGCTGATCGAGATTTCATTAAAGCTCGAAGGCCTCTACCGTCACGCTTCGACCCATGCCGCGGGCGTGGTGATCGGCGACCGGCCGTTGGCCGAACTGGTGCCGCTTTATCGCGACCCGCGCTCGGATATGCCGGTGACCCAGTTCAATATGAAATGGGTGGAACTCGCCGGGCTCGTCAAATTCGATTTTCTCGGGCTCAAGACATTGACGGCGCTGGCCCGCTGTCTCGAATTGCTGAAGATGCGCGGGGTCGAACTCGATCTTGCCGATCTGCCGCTCGACGACCGCCCGACCTTCGAGCTGCTAAGTCGCGGTGACACGGTCGGCGTGTTTCAGGTCGAAGGCGCCGGCACCCGCGACATGCTGCGCAGGCTGCGCCCCGACCGTTTCGAAGACATCATCGCCGCCAACGCCCTCTACCGTCCGGGCCCGATGGAGAACATCCCGCGCTATATCGCGGTCAAGCACGGCGAGGAACCGCCCGACTACCTGCACCCGGCGCTCGAACCGATCCTCCGGGAAACCTACGGGGTCATGACCTATCAGGAACAGGTCATGCAGATCGCGCAGGTGCTGGCCGGCTACAGTCTCGGCGGCGCCGATTTGCTGCGCCGAGCGATGGGCAAAAAGATCCCGGCCGAGATGGAGGCGCAGCGGCAATTGTTTTGCGACGGTGCCGTCGCCCGCGGCGTCGACCGTCATCGCGCCGAGCTGATCTTCGACCAGATGGCGAAATTCGCCGGCTACGGTTTCAACAAGCCGCATGCCGCGGCCTACGCCCTGATCACCTACCAGACCGCCTATCTCAAAGCGAATTATCCGGTCGAGTTCATGGCGGCGCTGATGACCCTCGACCTCGGCAATACCGACAAGCTCAACCTGTTGCGCCAGGAGCTCGATCGGCTCGGCATCCGGCTGTTGCCGCCCGACATCAACCGCTCGGCCGCGAGCTTCTCGGTCGAGACCGATCCGCGCAGCGGCAAGCCCGCGATCCGCTACGCGCTCGCCGCGGTCAAGGGGGTCGGCGAACAGGCGATGCGCGAGCTGGTGCGCGAGCGCGAACAGAACGGCCGCTTCAAGGACCTGGCCGATTTCGCCCGGCGGCTCGATGCGAAAAGCTTCAACCGCCGGCAATTCGAAAGTTTGGCGCGCGCCGGCGCGTTCGACGCGCTCAACCCCAACCGCGCTCAAACCGTGGCAGCGGCCGAGCTGTTGCTGCGTCATGCCAGCCGCAGTGCCGAAGAGCGCGAAACCCGGCAAGCCAGCCTCTTTGGCGCGATTGACCCGGCCTTTGCGCCGCGGCCGGTGCTGCCGATCGTCGAGGATTGGCCGGCGGTCGAAAAATTGCAGCAGGAATTTGCGGCGATCGGGTTTTATCTGTCGAGCCACCCGCTCGACGCCTATGGCAAGAGCCTCGAACGCGTCGGCATCCTGCGCTGGGCCGATCTGCCGGCGGCGCTCGCGGCCGGCAGTGCGAGCCGCTTCCGGCTGGCCGGCATCGTCGTCGGGCGCAAGGAGCGCACATCGGCGCGCGGCAACCGGTTTGCGTTTGTCCAGATGTCGGACCCGAGCGGGGTCTACGAAATCACCGTGTTCGCCGAGATGCTGCGCGAGGCGCGCGCGCTGTTTGACGGTGGCCAACCGCTGGTGGTGACGGTCGATGTGCGCAGCGAGGAGGACAGTTTGCGCCTGACCGCGCAAAAGATCGAGCCGCTCGACCAGGTTGTGGCGCATGCCGCGGCGGGGCTCAAAGTGTTCCTCGGCGAAGAGCGGGCGCTCAGCCATTTGAAGAACCTGTTTGCCCGCGAGACGGGCGGCCGCGGCCGGGTGTCGGTGGTGCTCGACCTCGACGACCGCGAGGTCGAAATCGCGCTGCCCGGCGCCTTTCGCGTCGATCCGCGCATGCGCGCCGCGGTCAAATCGCTGCCCGGCATCGTCGACGTGCACGATATCTAGCGCTGTGCGATTTAGTGCTGGGGGCCGGGTCCCGGCTCGCCGGTCAGGCGGCCGGCGAGCCTCGGCGCGGGCTTGCCGAAGCGCGCGGCGTTGCGTAAATAACAGCCGTTCGTAACCCACACGCAGGGCCGCGGCGTTTTGCCTTGGGCGCAGAATGCCGCTCCGGTGTCGACGCCTCGCCCGCCGAGGCAGCGATTTCTCCTGCGGCGGCACCAACCGGAAAAGGAGTGTCTATGCTGCCCACCTATACGATGCGCCAGCTGCTCGAAGCCGGCGTTCATTTTGGCCATCACACGCGCCGCTGGAACCCGAAGATGAAGCCCTATCTGTTCGGGGTGCGCAACGGCATTCACATCATCGATCTCGAGCAGACCGTGCCGATGCTGCATCAGGGGCTGGAGGCGATCCGCGACGCCGCTGCGGCCGGCGGACGGGTGCTATTGGTCGGCACCAAGCGCCAGGCGCAGGAGCCGATCGCCGAGGCGGCCAAGCGTTGCGGCCAGTATTATGTCAATTACCGCTGGCTCGGCGGCATGCTGACCAATTTCAAAACGATTTCGCAATCGATCCGGCGGCTGCGCGAATTGGATGAGCGCATCAATGCCGAGCAGACCGGGTTGACCAAACGCGAATTGCTGGAACTGACGCGCAATCGCGACAAGCTGGAGCGGGCGCTCGGCGGCATCAAGGAGATGGGCGGCCTGCCCGACATCCTGTTTGTCATCGACACCAACAAAGAGGCGATCGCGGTCGCCGAGGCCAACACGCTGGGGATCCCGGTGGTCGCGATCCTCGATTCGAACTCGTCGCCGGACGGTATCGCCTATCCGATCCCCGGCAACGACGATGCGATGCGGGCGATCCATCTGTATTGCGATTTGGTGGCGAGCGCGGTGCTCGACGGCTTGCAGGCCGAAATGGCGGCGTCCGGCGTCGATCTCGGAGCCCGCGCCGAACTGCCGGTCACCGATCTGCCCGAGGCAATCGGCGAGGAGCCGGGCGAGGAAGATAGCGCCGCAGCCGAGGCGATGCGGCCCGCGGATGTGGACGCCGTCGCCCACGCCTGATGGGGCGCGGCGGCTCGCGCCGCAACATAGATGAGGGCCCGGCCGGCAAGCGGCCGGACGCCGACAGCAACAGAGGACGACGAAAATGCCCGAGGTGACCGCGGCGTTGGTCAAGGAGCTGCGCGAAAAGACCGGCGCCGGCATGATGGATTGCAAACGCGCGCTCGGCGACAGCAATGGCGATATCGAGGCGGCAATCGACTGGCTGCGCAAAAAGGGACTTGCCGCCGCTGCCAAAAAAGCCGGGCGGGTGGCGGCCGAGGGGCTGGTGGGGGTCGCCTGCCAGGGCCGCGCCGGCGCCGTGGTCGAGGTCAATTCCGAGACCGATTTTGTCGCCCGAAACGAGGCGTTCCAGGGGTTTGTGCGTCAGGTGGCGGCATTGGCGGTGGACGGCGACGGCGAACTCGACCGTTTGAGCCGCGCGCCCTACCCCGGCAGCAGCCGCAATGTCGAGGAAGAATTGACCCATTTGATCGCGACCATCGGCGAAAATCTGGTGCTGCGGCGGGTCGCGCGGCTCGCGGTCAAGCAAGGCGGCGTTTATTCCTATGTCCACAATTCGCTCGGCTCGGGGCTGGGCAAGATCGGCGTTATTGTCGCGCTCGAATCGGCTGCACCCGAACCCGCCCTCGCCGCTCTCGGCCGCCAGCTGGCGATGCATGTCGCCGCCGCCAGCCCGCTTTATCTCGACACCGCCGCGGTGCCGGCCGCGGTGCTCGACCGCGAACGCGGCGTGTTGCGCGATCAGGCGCTGGCCAGCGGCAAAGCGGGGGCGATTGTCGACCGCATGGTTGAGGGTCGGCTGCGCAAATTCTACGAAGAGTTTGTGCTGCTCGACCAGATCTTCGTCGTCGATCAAGAGACGCGGATCGCCAAGGTTGTCGAAAATGCCGCCAAGAGCGCCGGGGCTCCGATCGCCATCACCGGCTTCGTGCGCTTTGCGCTGGGCGAAGGGATCGAGCGCAATCGCAGCGATTTTGCCGCCGAAGTCGCGGCGGCGGCCCAGATCCGGCACTGAAGCGGCGCCCGATGCACGGCCCGCGCGAGGCGTGGGGCGACGGCGCCGCCGATATGATATAGAGTGAGGCGGCGTCGCACCAACGGCGCGACAGAGCGGGTGGGCCTATGGCTGCCGAACTCAGGTATCGCCGGGTTCTGCTGAAGCTCTCGGGCGAGGCGCTGATGGGCGCGCGCGAGGGCGGGCTCGATCCCGAATTCGTCAGCCGGATCGCCGACGAAATCCAGGCCGTGCATGCCCTCGGCGCCGAGATCTGCCTGGTCATTGGCGGCGGCAACATCTTTCGCGGCGTCTCGGGCGCCGCGGTCGGCATGGAGCGCGCTTCGGCCGATTACATGGGCATGCTCGCCACCGTGATTAATTCGCTGGCGATGCAGAACGCCCTCGAGCGATGCGGGGTTGCAACCCGTGTGCAATCGGCAATCTCGATGCAGGCGGTCTGCGAGCCCTACATCCGGCGCCGCGCCCTGCGTCATCTCGAAAAAAAGCGGGTGGTGATCTTTGCCGCCGGCACCGGCAACCCGTTTTTCACGACCGACACCGCCGCGGCGCTGCGTGCCTCGGAGATGGGCTGCGACGCGCTGCTCAAGGCCACCAAAGTCGACGGCGTTTACGATGCCGACCCGGCCCGCGTGCCCGGCGCCAAACGCTTCGAGCGCCTCGAATACCGGGATGTGCTGGCGCGTGATCTGCAGGTCATGGACGCCTCGGCGATTTCGCTGGCGCGGGAAAACAACATTCCCATTCTGGTCTTCTCGATTTTTGAGGCGGGCGGCTTTGCGCGGCTCGTATGCGGCGGGGGACGCTACACGATCATCGACGCGGAAGGTTAGTCATCGACGGGAGTAGTGCCATGTCGGAAGAGCCGCTGCTAAAGGATCTCCGTCGCCGGATGGAGGGCGCGATCGAGGTGCTGCGCAAGGAATTTGGCGGCTTGCGCACCGGCCGGGCCTCGGCGAGCCTGCTCGAACCGATCCAGATCCCGGCCTATGGCGGCACGATGCCCCTCAATCAACTGGCGAATGTCAGCGTCCCCGAACCGCGCATGATCACCGTGCAGGTGTGGGACCGGGCGATGGTCAAGGCGGTCGACAAGGCGATCCGGGAATCGGGTCTCGGCCTCAACCCGCAAACCGAGGGCCAGGTGATCCGCGTGCCGATCCCCGATTTGACCGAGGAGCGGCGCCGCGAGCTGACCAAAGTCACGGCCAGATACGCCGAGCAGGCGCGGGTCTCGGTGCGCAATGTGCGCCGCGACGGGATCGAGATGCTGCGCCGTCAGGAAAAGGAAGGAGAAATCACGCAAGACCAGCACCGTAAATTGCAGCACGACGTGCAACGCCTGACCGACGACGCGATCCGCCGCATCGACGAGACGCTGTCGCAAAAAGACCGGGAGATCATGCAGGTTTGACCACCCCCTCGACGATTGCCGAGGATCCGGCCCAACAGCCGCCGCCCCGCCATGTCGCGATCATCATGGACGGCAACGGCCGCTGGGCCGAAGCCCGCGGTCTGCCGCGCGTCGCCGGCCACCGGCGCGGCGCCGAGGCGGTGCGCCGCACCCTGTCGGGCGCGGTCGAACTCGGCATCCCCTATCTGACCCTGTTCGGCTTCTCCTCCGAGAACTGGAAGCGCTCGGCCGGCGAGGTCGACGATTTGATGGCGCTGTTGCGCCACTATTTGCGCGCCGAAATCGCCGAATTGCACCGCAACCGCATTCGCCTCAGGGTGATCGGCCAGCGCGACCGGCTGGCGCCCGATATCGTGCAACTGATTGAACGCGCCGAACGGCTGACCCGCGGCAACAACGCGATCACGCTGACGATGGCGCTCTCCTATGGCGGCCGCGCCGAAATCGTGGCCGCGGCGCGGGCCCTCGCGGCGCGCGCGGCAGCCGGCGCGCTGGCGGTCGAGACCATCGACGAGGCGGCGTTTGCCGGCCAGCTGTTTACCGCCGATCTGCCCGACCCCGACCTGTTGATCCGGACCAGCGGCGAACAGCGCATCAGCAATTTTCTGCTGTGGCAGTGCGCCTATGCCGAGCTGGTCTTCACCCCGACCTTGTGGCCCGATTTCGGCAAGAGCGATCTCGAACGGGCAATCGCCGAATATTCCGCGCGCGAGCGCCGCTACGGGGCGCGCGTTGGCTCGCGTTGAGCAGGGCGGTCTGCGCCAGCGGATGATCTCGGCGCTGGTGCTGGCGCCGCTGCCGTTGCTCGCGATCTGGTTGGGCGGGCCATGGCTGGTGCTGTTGACGGCGCTGGTCGGCGCGGTGATGGCCTGGGAATGGGGTCGGCTGTGCCGGGGCGTGTCCCGGCGGCGCTTCGCGCCGGGCGCGGTCGAGGCGCTGGTCCTTGCCGTCGTTCTCGCCGCGATTGCCGTTGCCGCGGCGGCCGCGATGCCGACCGCGTTCATCGTTGCAGCAGCCGGCGCCGGCCTCGTTTATGCGGCGGCGCGGCAGCGGCCCGGCGGCCAAGCGCTGTGGACCGCGCTTGGCACGCTGTGGGTGACGCTGCCCTGCCTTTGCTTTTTATGGCTGGCACAGAGCCAGGCCGGGGGGCGGGCGCTGCTGATATGGCTGTTGGCGGTGGTCTGGGCGACCGATATCGGCGCCTATGCCGCCGGCCGCAGCATCGGCGGTCCACGGCTGGCGCCGCGGCTGAGCCCGCGCAAAACCTGGGCGGGGCTCGCCGGCGGCGTGCTCAGCGCCGCCCTCGCCGGCGGCGCCGCGGCGCTGCTGCTCGCGGTGCCGGCGCCGCTCCTGCTGGTCGCGCTCAGCGCCGGTCTTGCGATCGTCGCGCAATTGGGCGATCTTGCCGAGTCGCTGGCGAAGCGCAGGTTCGGCGTGAAGGATTCGAGCGGCCTCATTCCCGGACATGGCGGGGTTCTCGATCGTCTCGACGGTCTGCTCGCGGTTGTCCCGGCGGTGGCGCTGCTGACCCTGGCAAGCGGCCGCGGCGTGCTCGCATGGCATTAAAACAGCCCACTGGCGCCCCGAGCCGCCGGCGCCAAGTTCGGGGGTGACGGGATGCGAAGCGTCACGATTCTCGGTTCAACCGGGTCGATCGGTCGCAACACCGTCGATCTGTTGCAGCGCAATCCCGGCGCGTTCCGGGTCGAGGCGCTGACCGCCAACCGCAATCCCGGGCTTTTGGCCGAACAGGCGCGGGCGCTCGGCGCCCGCTTTGCCGCAATCGGCGAGCCCGAACATTATCCGGCCTTGAAAGACGCGCTCGGCGGCACCGGCATTGAGGCCGCCTGCGGCGCGCAATCGCTGATCGAGGCGGCGAGCCGGCCCGCCGATTGGGTCATGGCGGGCATTGTCGGGGCGGCCGGCCTCGCGCCGACTTTGGCCGCGATTCGGCGCGGCGTCATCGTCGCCTTCGCCAACAAGGAAGTGCTGGTCTGCGCCGGCAGTCTGGTCATGGACGAGGTGGCGCGGCATGGCGCCACGCTGTTGCCGGTCGACAGCGAACATAACGCCATCTGGCAGTGTTTCGACCGCGACCGGGCCGAGGCCATCGACCGCATCATCCTGACCGCGAGCGGCGGTCCGTTCCGCCAGCGCAGCCTCGAGGAAATGCGGCGCGTGACCCCGGCCGAGGCGATCGCCCACCCCAATTGGCGCATGGGCGCCAAGATCTCGGTCGATTCCGCGACGATGATGAACAAGGGCCTCGAATTGATCGAGGCCCATCATCTGTTCCAACTCCCGGCCGAGCGCGTCGACATCGTGGTGCATGCGCAATCGATCGTGCATGGCGCGGTGGTCTATCGCGACGGTTCGGTCTTGGCCCAGCTCGGTTCGCCCGATATGCGCACCCCGATCGCCTATGCGCTGGCCTGGCCCGACCGCATCTCGGCCCCGACCAAGCGGCTTGATCTTGCCGCGATCGGCAAGCTGACCTTTGAACCGCCCGACGAAACCCGGTTTCCGGCGCTGCGGGTGGCGCGCGAGGCGCTGGCCCGCGGCGGCGGCGCCCCGACCGTGCTGAACGCGGCCAACGAGACGGCGGTGCACGCCTTTCTCGAAGGGCGGATCGGGTTTCTCGAGATCGTCGAAACGGTGGAGGCGACGCTGGCGGCAACCCCGGCTGACCGACTCCAATCGCTGACCGATGTTTACGAGTATGATCGGGCGGCCAGAGAGGCGGCGACGCGGCTGACCCGCCGCAACGCTTCGGCGCGCGCGACCGGCCTGGCAGTGGATTTGCGATGATCGCGTTTGTGCATCACGGGCTCGACTACATCGTCCCGTTTCTGTTTGTTTTAACCGTGCTCGTGTTCGTCCACGAGTTCGGCCATTTCTTTGTGGCGCGCCGCAACGGCGTGCGCGTCGAGGTGTTTTCGATCGGGTTCGGGCCGGAATTGTTCGGCTGGAACGACCGCACCGGCACGCGCTGGAAATTCAGCGCCATTCCGCTCGGCGGTTACGTCAAAATGTTCGGCGACAGCGATCCGAGTTCGGCGCCGCGGAGCACGGGCCTCGGGCAGCTGACCCCGGCCGAGCGCGAGGTCTCGTTTCATTACAAGCGACTGGGCCAGCGCGCGGCGATCGTGGCGGCGGGCCCGGCGGCGAATTTTGCGTTCGCCGTGGTCGTCCTGGCGCTGCTGTTCATGACCTTCGGCCAGCCCTTCACCCCGGCCGAAGTCGGCCAGGTTCAGGCCGGCAGCGCGGCCGCGCGGGCCGGGATCAAACCCGGCGATGTGATCCTTCGCATCAACGGCTCGACGGTGCGCAGTTTCGAAGACATCCAACAGGATGTCCGGCTCAATCCCGGCGTGCCGATGACCATCGTCGTCAAACGCGACGGCCGCGACGTGACCATTCATGCAACCCCGACCCGGTCGGAACTGGTTGACCGGTTCGGCAACCGCTACGAGATCGGTCTGCTCGGGATTGCCCACAAAGGCGTCGATTACGTGCGGCGCGATCCGCTGACCGCGATCGTGCAGGCCGGCGAGCAAACCTGGAGCCTCTCGGCCTCCACGCTGCAGGCGATGTGGCAGATCGCGATCGGAACCCGCGGAACCGATGAACTCGGCGGGCCGCTGCGCATCGCGCAAATGTCGGGGGACGTCGCGCAGGGCGGGATCGTCGCGGTCATCTGGTTCATGGCGGTTCTGTCGGTCAATCTGGGATTGATCAACCTGTTCCCGGTTCCGGTGCTCGACGGCGGCCACCTGTTGTTTTATGCAGCCGAAGCCTTGCGCGGACGGCCGCTCGGGCAGCGCGCGCAGGAATACGGCTTTCGCATCGGGCTGGCTTTGGTGCTGACGCTGATGGTGTTTGCGACCTGGAACGATCTTGTCCACCTGCGGATCGTCGAGTTCGTCAAGGGGCTCGTGACCTGACGCGCGCATAGTTTTCGGGGGAAGCTGGGGTACGTGTCGGGGGTGGGGGGTTTTTTGTCTTTTGTTAAGGGGAAGTTTGGGCGGTGGGCGGTGTCTTGCCTGCTCGCGGTGGCGACGGCCACCGCCCCGCAGAGACTGCCGGCGCAGACCGCCGGCGGTGCCGCTTCGCCGCCGACCGGCCCGGCGCCGCCGCCGCAGACCGCCCCGGCGCCCAATTTTGAGAGCGGCTTTATGCCGCCACCGGCCGGCGGAGCCGGGCAGGCGCCCGCCGCCGGAGCCGGTACCGGAGCGGCGCCGCCCGCATCTTCACCGCCATCCCAGCTCGAAAGCGGACTGGCTCCGCCCAAAAAATCCGGGCCGGCCGCGGCGCCAATAACACCCGCCGCCGGCGCCGCGTCGCCGCCAGCGGCCGCACCCGCACCCAATTACGAAAGCGGGCTGGTTCCGCCCGCCCCGCCGCCGGCGGCGCCGCCGGTGGCCGGCCAAGCCCCGGCCCCCGAGCTCAAAAGCGGGTTGCCGCCGATCGCGCCGCCGCCCAGCGCGCCCGCGACCGCGGGCCCGCCCGGGCCGCCCGGCGTCGCGCCACCGCCAACAGCGGGTCTGCCGGCGCCGGTGCGCCGCCCGCCGCGTGCGGCGCCGCACCCGGCGGCCGCCCGCGCCGGGGCGCCGGGCGCCGGACCGGGCGCTCCGGGATTTCCCAACGCAGCCATCCCGGGACTGGCGGTGCCGTCGATGGGCGGCGGCGTCGTCGCCGCCATTCGCGTCGAGGGCACCCAGCGGATCGAGCCCGACACGGTGCGCTCCTACCTGCAAATCCAGCCCGGTGAGCCGTGGGACGAGGAAAAGCTCGACGCGTCGCTGAAAGCGCTGTTTGCCACCGGGCTGTTCGCCGATGTCAATTTGAGCCGGGTCGGCAACGTTCTTGTCGTCAAGGTCGTCGAAAACCCGATCATCAACCGCATTGCCTTCGAGGGTAACCACAAGCTCGACGACAAGGAGCTCACCGCCGAGATCCAGGAGCGGCCGCGTCTGGTCTATACCCGCGCGCGGGTTCAAGCCGATGTGCGCCGCATTCTCGACCTTTACCGCCGGCACGGGCGGTTTGGCGCGACCGTCGATCCGAAAGTGATCCAGCTTTCGGAAAATCGCGTCGATCTCGTCTTCGAGATCAACGAGGGGGAATATACCGGCATCCGCAGCATCAATTTTGTTGGCAACAAGGCGTTCAGCGAAAGCAAGCTGCGCGGTGTCATCGCGACCAAGGAGAGCCGCTGGTACCGGTTCCTGTCGACCAATGACAGCTATGATCCCGACCGGCTGACCTATGACCGCGAGCTGCTGCGGCGCTTTTATCTGACCGAGGGATATGCCGATTTTCATGTGGTGTCGGCGGTGGCTGAGCTGACCCCGGATCGCAGCGGCTTCATCATCACCTTCACCATCGACGAAGGTCAGCGCTATAAATTCGGCAAGGTCAACGTTCACATCACGCTGAAGGATCTTCCCGCCTCGCAAGTGCTGCCCTTGTTGACCGTCCATTCCGGTGACTGGTACAACGCACAGGCCGTTGAAGATTCGATCTCGATAATCACCAATACTCTCGGCAATCGCGGCTATGCCTTTGTCGAAGTGAAGCCCGACATCACCCGGAATCGCAAAAATCATACGATCGACATTACCTTCAATGTCCAGGAAGGACCGCGGGTCTATGTCGAACGCATCGATATCGTCGGCAATGTGCGCACCCTCGACAAGGTGATCCGTCGCGAATTCCAATTGGTCGAGGGCGACGCCTTCAACACCGAGAAGATGCAGCGCTCCCAGCAGCGCATCAAAAATCTCGGTTTCTTCAAAAAGGTCGAGGTCACCAATGCGCCGGGCTCGGCGCCCGACAAGACGGTCGTGACCGTTGAGGTCGAAGAGCAGTCGACCGGCGAATTGTCGCTCGGCGCCGGCTTTTCCACCAGCGATGGCCCGCTCGCCGACATCAATATTCGCGAGCGCAATTTTCTCGGTCGCGGTCAGGACCTTCAGGTCGGCGGGGTGGTTTCGTTCCGCTCGCAGCAGGTGCAGCTGAGTTTCACCGAGCCCTATTTTCTCGACCGCAACCTCGCCGCCGGGTTTGACGTTTTTGAAATCAAGACCAGCCCGACCTCCAGTTTCTTTTCTGGATTCACCCCGCCCTATCAGCAATTCTCCTATGGCGGCGCGTTACGCGCCGGCTACCAGATCACCGAGAATTTGCGGCAAACGCTGAAATACACCGCACGCTCCGACACCATCGAAAACATCCAGAGCGACGCCTCGCTGTTTATCGCCTTGCAGCAGGGCACCCACCTGACCTCGGCAATCGGCCAGGTCTTGCTGTACGACCGGCGCGACGACCGGCTTGACCCGACCAGCGGTTATTTTGTCTCGCTCGGCAACGACTTTGCCGGGGTCGGCTTTGGCGTCGATTATGTCCGCTCGAAGGTCACTTTTGGCTATTATTACCCGGTGGCGCCCGATTGGGTGCTGAGCCTGACCGGAGAGGCGGGCGATATCTTTGGCTGGAATGGACAGCAAGTGCTGCTGCAGGACCGCTTTTTTGTCGGCGGTGACAATCTGCGCGGTTTTCAAGACGCGGGCATCGGGCCGCGCGATTCGGTCGACAACGATGCCCTCGGCGGCCAGAAATACTGGGTCGGCTCGGTCGCTTTGGGCGTGCCGCTCGGCCTGCCCAAGGAGCTTGGGATTTCGGGCCGCATCTTTAGCGATTTTGGCACGCTCTATTACCTCCAACCGACGACCCTCAATTTGACGCCGGCCCAGCTGGCGACGACCGGCGGGGTCACGCCCCAGGTGTTGCAATCGCCGGCCATCCGGCTGAGCACCGGGTTCGGGTTCACCTGGAAGTCGCCGGTGGGTCCGGTCCGCCTCGATTTCGCCTATCCGATCCGCAAAGAGTTTTTCGACCAGACCCAGTTTTTCCGGGTCAGTTTCGGGACACGGTTCTGATGACAAAACCTTGCTTCCGGCGCGCAATGCTGCCGGCGCTGTTGTTGCTGTTCGGGTTCGTCGCCGAGGCGGCGGCCCAGGCGCCGGCGGTCAAAAACCCGCCACCGGCCCCCGCCCCGACGGCCAACCCGGCCGCGCCATCACCGCCGGCGGCCAGTCCGCCGGCACCGCTGCCGACCCCGGCGCCGATCAGCGTTCTCGTCGTCGACGTCCAGTCGTTGCTGCAAAACTCGAAAGCGGCGAAAATGGTTCGCGCGCAGATGGAGCAAAAGCGCAACGAATACACAAAAGAAATTTCACGCGCCGAGGAAGCCTTGCGCGCCGAGCGCGACGCCTTGCAGCGCCAGCAGGCCTCGCTGTCCGCCGACGCGCTGAACAAAAAGGCGCGCGAATTCCAGCAAAAGGTGAACGATCTCGACCGCGATGTGCAAGCCAAGCGCGCCGCGCTGGAAAAGTCGAACAACGACGCGTTGAGCCGGATCCAGCAGACGATGATCAAGATCATCGCCGATATCGCCCGGCAGCGGCACGCCAACCTCGTATTGCAGCGCACCGATCTCGTCCTGTTCGACCAGAGTTTCGATGTCACGGACCAGGTGATGCAAAAACTCGACGAAGAGATGCCGACCCTGACCGTCAATTTCGCCACGCCCGAGCCGGTGCCCGCGGCGGCCGAGACGCCCGAGCCGCCCGCGCCGCCGGCAAAAGCCGTGTCCGCCAAGGCCAAGCGGAAATAGCCGCGGCGCCCGAGGCATGGCCGACGACCGCTTTTTCACCCGCGCCGGACCGTTCACGCTGGCCCAACTGGCGCAGCTGAGCGGGGCCCGGCCGTCGCCCGGCGCCGATGACCGACGCATGTTTTACGATGTCGCGCCGCTCGAAACCGCCGGCCCCGACGAGGTCAGCTTTCTCGAGAACCGCAAATACCTGCCGGCGTTTCGCACCTCGCAAGCGGGCGCGGCGTTTGTCGACGCCGCCGCCGTCAAAGAGGCCCCGGCCGGCATGGCGCTGTTGGTCGCCGACGAACCCTACAAGGCCTATGCTCGGGCGGCACAAGCGTTTTATCCGCAAGGCGCGGTCGTCGCCGGGCGCGCGCCCTCGGCGCTGATCGATGCTGCGGCGACCGTGCCCGAAGATTGCGAGATCGGGCCGAACGTCGTGATCGCGGCGCGGGCCCGGCTCGGGCGGCGCTGCCGGGTTGGCGCCAACACCGTGATCGGCGCGGCGGTGGAAATCGGCGATGATTGCGAGATCGGCGCCAATGTCACGGTGAGCCATGCGCTGATCGGCAACCGCGTCGTGCTGCAACCGGGGGCGCGCATCGGTCAGGCGGGGTTCGGCTTTGCCCCCGATGCGAGCGCCCCGGTCAAGGTTCCGCAACTCGGGCGGGTCATCATTGGCGATGATGTCGAGATCGGCGCCAATACCACGATCGACCGCGGCTCGGGACACGATACGGTGATCGGGGCCGGCTCGATGATCGACAATCTGGTGCAGATTGCGCACAACGTCGTGCTCGGACGGGGTTGCATCCTCGCCGGGCAAGTCGGAATTTCGGGCAGTACCCGGCTTGGCGATTTTGTCATGATCGGTGGTCAGGGCGGGTTGGCCGGCCATTTGAACATCGGCACCGGAGCGCGGATCGCGGCCAAGGCCGGGCTGATGCGCGACGTGCCGGCGGGGGCGACGGTCTGCGGCATCCCCGCGGTGCCGATCGCGGACTTCATGAGACAAACGGCGATTGTTCAGCGTCTGGGCAGAAAGAAGGAAAGAGAATGACCGAGGCGGCTTGCTCCGGCCAGCATACCCCTTCCGCGGAAGCCGGGGCCGGCGCCGGTCTGGAGATCGACGTCCAGCGGGTCATGCAGATGATCCCGCATCGCTATCCGTTTTTGATGATCGACCGCGTCGTCGATGTCGTCGCCAATCTGCGCGCCACCGGGATCAAGAACCTCACCATCAACGAGAGCTATTTTCAGGGACATTTCCCGTCGCGGCCGGTCATGCCCGGCGTGTTGATCATCGAGGCGATGGCGCAGACCGCCGCGGTGCTGGTCGTGCACACGCTCGGTCCGGAAGCCGAAGGCAAACTGGTCTATTTTATGAGCGTCGACAACGCCCGGTTTCGTCGGCCGGTGTTTCCCGGCGACCGGTTGGCGGTGCATGTCGTCAAGCAGCGCAATCGCGGCAATGTGTGGAAATTCGAGGGGCAGGCCAAGGTCGGCGACAAGCTGATGGCCGAGGCGGTTTTTGCCGCAATGATCCTCGACAACTAGGCGACCGCCGGATGCCACAGATCCATCCGACCGCGGTCGTCGCATCAGGCGCGCAACTTGCCGACGATGTCGTGATCGGGCCCTATTGCATTGTTGGCGAGCGGGTCGAACTCGGCCCGGGCGTCGTGTTGATGAGCCATGTGGTCATCGACGGGCGGACCTCGGTCGGCGCCGGAACGCGGATTTTCCCGTTTGCCTCGCTCGGCCACGCGCCGCAGGACCTCAAATATCGCGGCGAGGATTCGGCGCTGGTTATCGGGTGCCGCAACACGATCCGCGAATATGTGACGATGAACCCGGGCACCGATGGCGGCGGCATGGTCACCCGGGTCGGCAGCGATTGCCTGTTTATGGTCGGCGCCCATGTCGCCCATGACTGCCGGATCGGCGATCATGTCATCATGGCCAACAACGCGACGCTGGCCGGCCATGTCGTGCTCGGCGATTACGCCATTCTCGGCGGTCTGAGCGCCATCCATCAATTCGTCCGGGTCGGCAAGCACGCGATGATCGGCGGCATGTCCGGCGCCGAGCGCGATGTCATTCCTTACGGCCAGGTGATCGGGGTTCGCACCGGGCTCGGCGGGCTCAACATCGTCGGCATGCAGCGCCGCGGTTTCAGCCGTGACGAGATCCAGAAATTGCGCACCGCCTATCAGATGCTGTTTCACCCGGAAGGCACCTTCAGCGATCGCGTCGACGCCACCGCCCGCCGCTTTGCCGGGGTGCGCCCGGTCGAGGATGTGATCAAATTCATCCGCGCCGATTCCAGCCGCGGGCTGTTGCAGCCGCAGGCGGGAAATGGCGGATAACGCCACGGCAGCACCCCGTCTTGGCATCGTCGCGGGCGGCGGCGCCCTGCCGCGGCGACTGGTCGAAGCCTGCCGGCAATCGGGCCGCGAGGTGTTTGTGCTGGCGCTCGAAGGCGCGGCCGAGCCCGAGACCGTCGCCGGGGTGCCGCATGCCTGGTGCCGCATCGGTGCGGCGGCGCGCGGCCTCACTTTGCTGCGCGAGAACGGCGTCAGCGAATTGGTGCTCGCCGGCGGTGTTCGGCGGCCGTCCCTCGCCACCCTGCGGCCCGATTGGCGCGCCGCCAAATTGTTCGCCCGCCTTGGATATCGGGCGCTTGGCGATGACCGATTGTTGTCGGCGGTGGTCGCCGAATTCGAGCGCGAGGGGTTTCGCGTGATCGGCGCCGATCAGGTGCTGGGTGTAGCGCTGGCCCAAGAGGGCCCGTTCGGGCAGGTTGTTCCCGACGCCGTCGCGCGCAACGACATCGCGCTGGGTGCGCGGGTCGCGCGGGCGCTCGGCCGGCTCGACATCGGTCAGGCGGTGGTCGTGCAGCAGGGGCTGGTGCTGGGGGTCGAGGCGATCGAGGGCACCGATGAACTGGTCCGCCGCTGCGCCGCTTTGCGCCGCGACGGCGCCGGCGGGGTGCTGGTCAAGGTCGAAAAACCGGGTCAGGAACGGCGCGCCGACCGGCCGACGATCGGACCGAAAACGGTTGCGGTCGCCGCCGAGGCCGGGCTGCGCGGCATCGCCGTCGAGGCCGGGGCGACGATTGTGCTCGATCGGGCCGAGGTTGTCGCCGCCGCCGACCGCGTCGGGCTTTTCGTGGTCGGCATTTCCCGCCCGTGAGCGCGGCGGCGTTGCCGGCAGCCTCGCAACCTTTTCTTTTTGTGATCGCCGGAGAGCCGTCGGGCGATGCGCTGGGTGCGGCGCTGATCCGCGGCCTGCGCGCCCGCACCGGAGGCCGCTTGCGGGTCGCCGGCATCGGCGGCGAACGCATGGCCGCGGAAGGTGTGGCGAGCCTTGTGCCGCTGCGCGACCTGGCCATCGGCGGGGTCGCCGAAGTGGTACCGCGCGCACCGGTCATCTTGCGCCGGGTGCGCGAGACCGTGGCGGCGGTGCGTGCCATGCGCCCCGACGCGGTCGTCACGATCGACAGCTCGGGCTTTACCTGGCGCGTCGCCCAGCGCCTGCGGCGCGCCGGCGAAACCCTGCCGCTGATCCATTATGTCGCGCCGATGGTCTGGGCATGGCGCGCCGGGCGGGCGCGGCGCATGGCCCGCTGGTACGATCATCTGATGGCGCTGCTGCCGTTCGAGCTGCCCTATTTCGAGCGGGTCGGGCTGGCCTGCAGTTATGTCGGCCATCCGGTTCTCGACAGCGGCGCCGATCGCGGCTCGGGCGACCGGTTCCGCCGGGGCTACGGCATCGACCCGGCAACCCTGGTGCTGAGCGTATTGCCGGGCAGCCGCGCCGGCGAGGTGCAGCGATTGCTGCCGCTGTTCGGCGAGGCCTTGCGCCGGATCGAAGCCGCTCGCGGGCGGTTTCGGGTCGTGGTGCCGACGGTCGCGACGGTGGCGGCGGCGGTCGCGGCGGGCGTGCGTGGCTGGCCCGGCGAACCGATCGTGATCGGCGAGCCGGAACACAAATATGACGCGTTTGCCGCCAGCCGGGTGGCGCTGGCCGCCTCCGGCTCGGTCGCTCTCGAACTGGCGATGGCGCGGTTGCCAATGCTGGTCTGCTATCGCCTGAGCCCGCTGACCGAGGCGCTGCTCGACCGGGTCGTCAAGGTGCGCCAGGTTAACCTGGTCAACCTGCTGCTCGACCGTCCGCTGGTGCCGGAGTTGTTGCGCCACAACTGCACCGCGGCACGGATCGCCGAGGAAGCGTTGCGGCTGATCGATGATCAGCAGCTGCGAGCGGCCCATCTTGCAGGGTATGATCAGGCGCTGCAGCGCCTCGGAGCGGGCGGGCAATCGCCGAGCCTGCGCGCCGCCGACCAGGTGCTCGCCGTTCTCGCGGCGCGTCGGCGTGGCGACCTCGCCGCCCGACCCCGTTCCTTAGGCAATGGAGGAATTCACAATGACGGCAACCCAGACCCTCGAGACCGCTCACCCGGCACCCGAAACCGAAAGGTACCGCTATCTGCACACGATGATCCGGGTCCGTGATCTCGACAAATCTCTGGATTTCTATACCCGGCTGCTCGGCATGAAATTGTTGCGCAAGCGCGACTATCCGACCGGCAAATTCACGCTCGCCTTTGTCGGCTATGGTGACGAAGCTGAAAATACCGTGCTCGAACTGACGCACAATTGGGAGCAGGCGGAGCCCTATACGCTCGGCAGCGCATTTGGCCATCTCGCGCTTGGCGTTCCCGACGTTTACAAGGCGTGCGAGCGGCTCGCCGCCGAGGGGGTCAAAATCCCGCGCCCGGCCGGGCCGATGGCCCATGGCGGCTCGGTCATCGCCTTTATCGAAGATCCGGACGGCTATCGCATCGAGCTGGTGCAGCGCCCCTAGCGGCGCAGGGTGCAAGCGCCGGCGGGCGGGTTAAAAGCCCGGCATTGCGGCGCAACGCGGTCCCCACCGGAGGCCGCGAGCGCCGCGACAAAGGCCGCGACCTCGGCCGGGCGCCGCAAGATGATGCGGGTTCCGGTGAATTGCCGAAGGGCGGCGAGATGGCGCGGCCGGGTGTGGCGGCGATAGCGGCAAACATAGCCCAAAAACGCCCAATCGAGCCGCTCCACGCACCCGGGCGCCATGTCGCTGCGGGTCTGGCCATAGGTCGAGGCCACCCGCCGCAGCACCCGGACAAGGCAGCGCCAGGTCGAAAAGTCGAGAAAGATCACGGTGTCGGCCGCTAACAGCCGCAAGGCAAGGGTGCGGCCGAAATTGCCGTCCATGACCCATCGCGGTTCGCGGAGCAGCGCGGCGAGTTGGCGCTCCCAAATTTCCGGTTCCGGTTCCCGCCACCCGGGGCGCCAGTAATGCTGATCGAGATGGACGACGGGAATGCCGGTGAGCGCCCCAATCTGGCGGGCCAGGGTCGATTTTCCGGCGCCCGAACAGCCGAGGACCAGGATCCGCTTCACCGGCGATTTCCCCATTGGTGCAAGCCGTTCGCGCGGCTTTTCGGCGGCGGCCGGGGGTCCGGCGTCGCCCCGGATCGTCGCGTCGCCAGCCGTCCTCTCCGCCGACCTGCCAGCGGCGGTCGGCGCCGGAATTCGCTTCAAATTTTAGCGAATTCTACGCCAAATTTGGCGCGGCATCGGATATTTCCGCGGTGAGCCAACCCGGAGCTTGGCCGATGCCGGCCCTCTTATTGTTGGGAATTGCGTTGTGGGCGATGGACCTTGTGCTCGGCAGCGTCGGCGTCTTTTTAGCCGTTATCAGCTGGTCGGTCCCGGCTGTCGGCGGTGACGCGGCGGTGCTGCTCGCCGCGGCCCTCGCCATCAACTATTTCCTGTCGCGGCCAAGCCGCTGACCCGCGGCCGGCACTGCCGCCGGCACGAACCTGCGCAGCGGCGGCGCCGCGAGAGGACGCGGCTGCCGCCCCGTGACGACCGGCTCGGTGCTCGCCTTTGCGCGCGCGGCTCAGGCGTTGGCCCCGCGCTGCGCGTGCCAATAGGTGTTGCGCAACACGCGGCCCGGGAGCGCACCGGTGTGCTTGCCTTCGCGGTACAGCTCTTCGCCGTTGACGATCGTGGCAAAGACGCCTTCGGCCGGCTCGCGGATGCGCCAGGCGCCCAGCGGGAAGTCGCGCACCACCATTTCGGGGCCGCATTTGACCGTTGCCGGGTCAAAGATCACGACGTCGGCGGCAAGACCGGGGCGCAGCAACCCACGGTCGTAGATCCCGAACACCGAGGCCGAATCAAAGGTCAACCGGCGCACCGCCTGTTCGAGGCTCATGACCTGCTTCTCGCGCACCCATTCGCCCAACAGCTTGGTCAAATAGCCGTAGCCGCCGTGGAACTGGACATGCGCACCGCCGTCGCCGAGCCCGATGACCGCGTTGGGGTGGGTCAGGATCTTGGTCAAGGCCTCGTCGTCGACATTGTTCTCGGCCTGCAGGAACCGGGTTTCGAGCTTTTCTTCGACAACGAGATCGAGAAAGGCGTCGATCACCCGCTTGCCCTGGGCTTCAGCGATCTGGCCGATCGTCTTGAACTGCATCCATTTGTTCTTTTCGAGCACCGGCTCGTTGACCCACATGTAGTTCCACCAGACCTTCGAGAAACCGACCGCGGTGTCGGGTTTGTTGACCACCGCTTCGTCGTGCAATTTGGCGCGGATCTCGGGGTCGGCATAGAGCCGCAATTTCTCCTCGTCCGACATCAACAGGATCGGATGCCAGGTCGGCAGGCCGCGAAACACCTGGCAATTCTTCATCGTGAAGTCCTGGGTGACCCGGTTCGGGCTGCACATCGGATAAGCGCGGATGCCGAGCGCGGCGGTCTCCTCGACCCGCTTCATATGCACTTTCCACTCGTCGGGCTTGCGCATCGTCTGCGACAGGCTGTTATAGACAACAGTGCGCCCGGTCGCCTCGGCAAGACGGCGGATCATGCCGTCCTTCAACTCGACATATTGGCCGCCGCCGGCCTGGATCGTGCCGGTACCCATCTCGCGCAGCACGTCGCCGAGCGCGAAGATCTCCTTCTCATCGGCCCACAATGCCGGGATATGGACGCCCTGCGGGTCGTAATGGCCCTGCTCGCGCGACACCGACAGGCCGAGCGCGCCCGCCTTCAGACCGTCGCGCACGACCGCCTGCATCTGCCTGATCTGCTCATCGCTCGCGCCCGGCTTCTGGCAGTCCTCGCCCATCACATAGTGGCGCACCGCGGTGTGGCCGATCAGATTGCCGATATTGATGCCGAGCCGCCGGTCGAGCCGGTCCATGTATTGCGGGATGGTCTCCCAGTCGAAATTGACCGTGCGCAATACGTCCATCGGGATCGCTTCGACATAGGACAGGAATTCAGCGAGCCGCTCCTCGGTACCCTTGCGCACCGGCGCCAATGACAGCGAGCAATTGCCGAAGATCACGGTCGTCGCGCCGTGCTCGGGCGAGAAAGTGCACAGCGGGTCCCAGGTGACCTGGGCGTCGTAATGGCAGTGGTTGTCGATGAAACCGGGCGCCACGGCGCGGCCTTCGGCATCGATGGTCTTGGCCGCGGTGCCGGACAGCTTGCCGATCTCGACGATCTTGCCGGCCTTGATGCCGACATCGCCGCGGAATGCCGGCATTCCCGACCCGTCGACGATCAACCCGTTCTTGATCAGCAGATCATACGACATCCGTCTTATCCTTCTGCAGACGGGGCCGGCGTGCGGCCCATGGGAAGCTGGTGAAAAAGGCTGGGCAAAAAGTCTACGCCGTTGGGCCATGGACACAACGCCGTCGCCGCGGTTTCCAGGCGCCGAGCCATGTGTGCAGCGCGGGGCTACCCGGCGCAAACCGGTGACTGCCGCCGCCGGGCCCAATGGTCGCTCGGGCATCCTTCATGCTAAAGCCACGCGCGCATTTGCCGCGTCGCGATTTTTTGCATGGGAGGGCCCAGCCGATGAGCTTGTCGCGCGAGGAGTATCGGGAGCACCTGCAATCGACCTCGGTGCGCGCCGGGTTTGACTTCGCGAGCGTGGTCCTGCCCGATGAACGCCGGATCACGATCAACGGCCTGGGCTTTCGTTATCTCGATTGGGGCAGCGCCGGCCGGCCGCCGCTGGTGTTTCTGCATGGCGGCGCCTTGACAGCGCATACCTGGGATTTGTGCTGTCTGGCGCTGCGCGACGATTTTCATTGCCTGGCCCTCGACCAGCGCGGCCACGGCGACAGCGATTGGGCGCCCGACGCCGATTATTCGATCGCCGCCCAGCGCGAAGACGTCAGAGCCTTTGCCCAAGCACTCGGGCTCGGGCAATTCGTGCTGGTGGGCATGTCGATGGGTGCGATCAACGGCCTGGCCTATGCAATCGCCTATCCCGAGACATTGCGCGCCTTGGTGTTGATCGATGCCGGCCCGCATGTCCGGCGGCCGGGATCGCGCCGGATCCGCGATTTTGTCAATGGCGGCGCCGAGCCCGAAAGCCTCGAAGCGATCATCGCCCGCGCCCTCGCCTTCAATCCGCGCCGCGATCCGGTGATCCTGCGCCGCAGCCTGATGCACAATCTGCGCCGCCAGGACGATGGCAAGTGGGTGTGGAAATACGACCGCCGCCGGTTTCAGCAGATGGGCGGCGACCGCCACAGCGAAGAACGGCAACGGCTGGCCGACGGTCTGGCCAATGTCACCTGCCCCACCCTCGTCGTCCGCGGCGCCGAAAGCGACGTGTTTCACGACGAGGATGCCGCGCGGTTGGCGGCCGCGCTGCCCGACGGCCGCTGGGTCAAGATCGCGCGCGCCGGCCACACCGTGCAAGGCGACAACCCGAAGGACCTGGTCGCTGCCCTGCGCGAATTTCTCGCCTAAGCCGCCGTCCCGTCGCGGTGATTTCCGCACCTTGCCGCCAATCCGTCATCCGATCGGGCGTGGCGGCGGTTCGCGTCAGGCGAATTCGGCAGCGGGCTCGGCGGCGACCACCTCGATCTGGCCGATCGTCTCCTTGCCCCAGAGGATCGGAACAACCGCGCCGATCGCGGCAAAGAGCAGCATCGTGCCAAAAAAGATCGTCGGCGAGCCGGTATGCGGCGCCATGAAAAACGGGATCAGACCGCCGGCGAAAATCCGGCCGCAAGCCTCGCCAAAGAGGTGGCCGCGACCGCGCAATGCGGTCGGGAATTGCTCGGACAAATAAACGCGAGTGGCGGGAAATGCCGAGACCACGGTAAAGCCGATGATCAGGCCGCCGGCGATCATCACCACGCCGGTGTAGGGCCCCGCCCGATGGGACAGCAGCATCAGCAGGAACCCGGGCAAAGCCCCGCCCATCACGTAAAAGATTGTCCAGCGCCGGCCGATGATCTCCATCAGCCAGCCGGTAAAGCCCTTGCCGAAAAAGCTCGTCGCGTAAATGACCGAGGTAATCCCGAGGCTCACACCGACGGCGTAGCCCTGGTTGGTTAACGCCTTGGGCAACAGCGCCGCCGTCATATACGCCGCCGAGCCGGCGCAGGTGCCGGTGATGACGCCGACCACGGTCCAGCGCAGCTGGCCGCTGGCGAACAAGGCCCGGTATGGCGGCAGCTTCTCGTAGGCGGCGGCGCGAAGGTCGCCGAGCTCCGCCAATGTCAGCGGCGCCACACGATTGCCGGATCGCCGGATGATCTGGTTGACGATGTCGACTGCGACCCGGGCCTCGCCACGCCGCAGGTGCCAGCGCGGGCTCTCCGGCAACAGGAAATAGACGATTGCCGGCACCACCAACAACGCCAGCCCGCCCGGCAAGGCCATCAGCCGGAACGCATTGGGATTGCCGGCGAGCAAACCGCCGACCGCCGGCAAAACGGTAAACGAGGAGGCCAGCGCCATCTCGTAGACGGCACCGTAGGTGCGGCGATGCTGCGCTGGCATCAATTCGGCCGCAATCGGGAACACCGCCGACCACACCCCGCCGGCGCCGAGCCCGGTCAGCGACCGCAGGATCAACAGCTGCGCGGCGTTCTGCACCAACGGAATAAGAAGCGTGAAAAAAGTCGTCGCGATCACGCCGATCAACAGCATCGCCTTGCGGCTCAGCCGGTCGCCGACCGCCGAAAAGCCAAAGCCGCCGATCGTCCCCATGATCGCGGGACCAAGCAGCAGCCATTGAATGTCGGTGCCGGTCAGATGCAGCGGCGCCTTGGCGAGCACCAGCAGCGAGCCGGTCATGAACAGATCGTAGCCCTCGATAAACCCGACGAGGGCGAGAATGAAGATGATCAGAGCCTGATAGGGGCTGAACGGAATGCTGTCCATCTTGCGGCCGAGCACGCGGTCGGCCGAAGGGCCCGACATCCCGAGCGGCGATTGGGCGGTCATGGTGCCTCCCGGAGTGCAGCTAACCCCGGCACCGGCGAGGCCCCGACCGGCGGGACGATCGCCTTGTGCCCGCAGGTAACGTGTTGCGCCTGTTCATCAACGAGACCGGTTATGTCCGATCCCGATCGAACCATCCCTAACCCAGCGACTCGCCGCTGTCACCGGCAAAATGCGATGCCGCGACAGCGCCACTCCGCCGTTACCGCGGCAGGGCCCTGAGCGCCTCCGGTCGCGCCAGAGCGGCGTCGAGTTCGTCAAGCGTGCGGCCGCGGGTCTCGATGCCGACAAACAGAAAAGCGACGATCGCCAGCAGAAACCACACCGCGAAATAGTTGAAGCCCGGGACCAGCGCGTCGAGCGTCGCCTTGGGCGCGACGTAATTGGAAGCGCCGGCGATGACGGCCAGGCCGGCCGGGCCGATAAATTTGGCGAGGTTCGAGCAACCGTAGACGAGGCCGAAGCCGCTGGCGCGCAACTGCGCCGGCCACAACTCGGCCATATACGGGAAGACCACCGAGAAGCTGGCGTTTGTGCAAAAGCTGGTCAGCATCAGCAGCAGGAAAAACAGCGACACGCTGCCCAGGTAAAACTCGTGCAGATAGCCGGCGAGCGACATCGCCACGCCCGATGCGATCGACAGTAGCAGCCCCGCCGGGCGGCGTCCGAGCCCGTCCGACAGCCAGGCGCCGACCGCACGCCCGGGGATGCCGATCAGCGCGATCCACACCGACAGATACGCCGCCTGGGCGGGCGTCACCTTCAGCACCAGAACGAGCAGAGTGGCGCCCCACAGCGCCAGGCCGACCGCGCCCGTCGAACTGAGCCCGACCATGATCCCCGCCGCCACGCTGCGCGGATATTTGAACAGTTCGGTCCATGAGGTTTTGCGCCGTTCGGGCAGCGAGGCGGGCAGCTGGATCGCGCCGGGGTCGACCATCAGCGCCCAGGCGAGCGAGCGCCGGGCCTCCTCAAAGCGGCCCTGGCCATAGAGCCAGCGCGGCGATTCGGGCACCCACAGGCGGATCACAAAGGCAAACGCCGCCGGCACCAGCCCGATCGCGAACAGGCCGCGCCAGCCGATCATCGGGCCGAGCGAGGCGCTGAACAACGCCGCCAGCAACGGCCCCAGCGGCAACAGACCGATCGACAAGCCGCTGACCCAGCCGCGCTTGGAGGCCGGCACGAATTCCTGCAACAGCGGCAAATCGACAGCGGCCAGTCCGCCGACCCCCAGACCGACAATGAACCGCATCGTGGCGATAAAGATCCACCCATGCTCGGGCGCCAGCGCCATCACGCCGGTCGCAAAAGAAAGGGTCAGGATCATCATCATGAACACGGTTCGCCGGCCGATCTTGTCGCCGAGCCAGCCAAAGAAGATCCCGCCCGGTACCGCCGCCACCCCCGAGGCAAACAAGATCGCCCCCGATTGGCCAAATGTCAGATGCCAGTCCTTAACAAAAAAAGCCAATACAAAGCCGATCAACCCGAAATCGAAGAAATCGATGACGATCGAAAACAAGCAAGCCGTAAAAATTTTCCATTGGTTTATGGTCAGAGACTGTTGGCGGTCGAGCAGATCGAGCATGCCATTCCTCCTGTTCCGTCGTTTGTCGCGGCGGCCGTATCCGGCTGACGCCAACCGCTTTTATTGGAAAGAGAACTATCCCATTCGGCGCCCGCCGTCAAAGCCGCGACCGCGCGGCAAAGTCCTTCGCCGGCCCGACATCATCGGCTGTCACAGCCAGGCCGGGCGGCGAATTCCGCCATCATCCCGCCCGTTAACGGGGGGTCTGCTGCGCCGCCACGCCTACCGGGTCGGCGCCGATCGCGGCGCGGAGGCGACAGCGATTGAGGCCAGGATGACCGGGTCGGGGCGCCGCCCGCCGCTGGTGCCGGCGGCAGCTGTCGGGAAACTGCCGGCCGCCTGTTTCAGGCGCGCACCAGCCTGCGGATGCGGTGGTTCTCGGTGTCGCCGATATAGATCGCGCCGTCGGGTCCGACCGCGACCCCGTGCGGGCGCCCAAGCCCGGCCGCGACCGCCGGCCCACCATCGCCGTCGGCGCCTTTGCGGCCGCCGGCGATCGTCGCAACGATCCCGGTCGCGGCGTCGATCGCGCGGATCGCATGGTTTTCGGTGTCGACAATCAGGATGTCGCGCTGCGGTGCGAGCGTGAATTCCTTGGGCGCGTCGAACACCGCGTCACGCGCCGGTCCGCCATCGCCGCTGTAGCCGCGCGCGCCGGTGCCGGCCACGGTGCGGATCACGCCCGAGCCCGGATCGACCGCACGCAAGCTGCTGCCCTGCCGTTCGAGGATGAACACCGTGCCGTCCGCCGCAACCTTGACGGCGCGGGCGCCAAACACGCCGGCTGTCGCCGCCGGTCCGCCGTCGCCGCTATGCACCCCCTCGCCGGTGCCGGCAAAGGTCGAAATTGTCCCGGCGGCGAGATCGACGACCCGCACTCGATGGTCGGCGACATCGGCGATGAACAGGCGCTGCTGCGCCGGGTCGAGCGCCAGCCCGTTCGGCTCGACCAGCCCGGCCCGCACCGCCGGCCCGCCATCGCCGGCATAGCCCGCCCGACCGTTGCCGGCAAAAGTGGTTACGATGCCCGAGACCGCGTCGATCCGGCGCACGCAATGATTGTGGCGATCGGCGACATAGACATTGCCGTGGCGATCGACCGCGACGCCATAGGGCTCGTTGAACGAGGCTTCCGTCGCCGGGCCGCCATCGCCGGAATAACCGGCCATGCCGTTGCCGGCGAGGGTCGCGATGACCGCGCTTCTGGCGTCGATGCGGCGAATGCGATGGTTGAAGGTGTCGGAAAAATAGAGGTTGCCGGCGCCATCGAAACCGAGATCGAAGGGGCCGTTGAGACGCGCCGCGATCGCCGGCCCGCCATCACCGGAAAAACCGCGCTCGCCGGTTCCGGCAAAGGTCGAGATGATCCAAGCCTGTTGCGCCATCGGCGGCGGCCCTCCCTTCCCAGCAGCACCCATCGGGGCCATGTTAGCATCGCATCTCGGCCCTGCGAGCAAGGATGTGAGAGCGTCATGGCCCGTCATCGATCGCGGTCGCGCGTGTCGAGGATTGTCCTCTCCCTGCTCGCCGCGGCGATCGTGTTCGCGCTGTCGGTGCCGGATCGCGCCATTGCCGCATCGCTCGCCGGCCAGCTGTTGATCGCCTCTCCGGAAATCGGCGATCCGCGCTTTTACCACGCCGTGATCCTGTTGTTGCGCCAGGACGATAGCGGCGCCTTTGGCATCGTGCTCAATCGCCCGATCGAGCAGCGCACGGTCAAGAGCCTGATCGAGGCCACCGGCGATCGCGGCGACGGGCTTGACGGCAGCCTCGAAGTCTATGCCGGCGGCCCGGTCCAGCCGGAGCTCGGCTTTGTCGTCCATAGCCCCGACTACCACGACCGCGACACGCTGGTGGTCGGCAAGGAAGTGGCGATGACCGCCGACAAGCAGATCCTACGCGACATCGGACACCACAAGGGTCCAAAGCAGGTCCTGTTTGCCTTCGGCTACGCCGGCTGGGGGCCCGGCCAGCTCGAAGCCGAGATCGCGCACCACGACTGGTTCACGACGACCGGCGACCCCAAGCTGATTTTCGACGAAGACCGCGCGAGCTTGTGGGACGAGGCGATGGCCCGCCGCACCCGCGAACTCTAGCCGGCGCCGCCGTCACGCGCCGTGCAGCCGGGCGAGGGTCGCGGGATCGAAACCATCCGGAAAATACTTGTCGATCGCCTCGATAAAGAGCCGATTATCGGCGGTGGCGTGGGCAAACAGCGTCATCGACGAACGGAATTTGAGGTGGTCGGGATAGCCAAAGATCGCCTCGATCGAGCGGCCGGTGATCGCGATCACCAGCGCGGTACACGCGCGCAGCCGCGGCCCGAGCACCGGGTGGGCGAGATAGGCCGCCGCCTCCGCCCGCGACGAAATGGCGTAGCGCACCGCCATCGGGCTTGATCCGAGCCCACGGATCTGGGGAAAGACAAACCACATCCAGTGGCTCTGTTTGCGTCCGGCGGCGAGCTCGGCGCGAACCCGGCCGATGACCGGGTCTTGGGCTGCGACAAAGCGTTCAAGATCGTAGGGCTCGCCCATCGCGTTGGCTCCGGATGCCGGTCCGCCGCTGCGGAATGGCGATCACCCGGGTTGCGGCATCGCCGGCGGCGGCGTAACACTTGCCGGCACCGGAATAATAGCGCGCCACGGGAGGAAGGAGCGCCTTGGTTTCTCAGTCTGCCGACGCTCGCGCCGCCTTGATTGCGGCCTGATCGAACGCCGATGACAAGCACCTCGCTAATCGGCCGCACCGCGGTGGCAACCGTCGAGACCCGTCGTTCCTGGCTGGTCGCGGCGGCGGCGCTGGGCGCGCTGTCGGTCTCGTTCGGCGCGCCGACGATCACGATGGTCGCGCTCAAGCCGATCGCGGCCAGCTTTGGCGGCGAGCGCACCGTGCCTTCGGTGTGTTATGCGCTCGCCTGGCTTGGCTCGTCGGTCGGCGGGATCGCGATGGGCCAAATCGCCGAGCGGGTCGGGGTGCGCTGGACGGTCATGTTCGGGGCGGCGATGATTGCCGCCGGTCTGTTTCTCTCCAGCCTCGGCCGGCCGCTTGATCTTTATATCGGCCACGGCCTGTTCATGGGCCTGATCGGCAATGCCGGGCTCAATGCGCCGCTCTATGTCTATGTCTCGCGCTGGTTCGATCGGCGCCGCGGCAGCGCCCTGGCGCTGATCGCCAGCGGCCAGGCGGTTGCCGGCACGATCTGGGCGCCGATGTTCGGCCATCTGGTCGAGAGCATCGGCTGGCAGCAGACGATGCGGATCTACGGCCTGTTCGTGGTCGCGGTGATTTTGCCCGTCGCCTCGCTGGTGTTCGGCGCCGCCCCGCAATCGGCGCATGCCGCCAGCGGCCCGGCCGAGCCGGTTTCCGGCGCGCCGGTCTTGGGCCTGCGGCCAAACACCGCCCTCGTGCTGTTGAGCGCAGCGAGCTTTTTGTGTTGCGTTCCGATGGCCATGCCGCAAGGCCATCTGGTCGCGTTCTGCAGCGATCTCGGCATCCCGCTGACCCAGGGCAGCGCGATGCTGTCGGTGCTGCTGGCCAGCGCTTTTGCCGGCCGCCAGCTATGGGGCTGGGTCGCCGATCGCTATGGCGGCCTGCGCGCGATCCTCGCCGGTTCGGCCTGCCAGGCGGCGGCGATGATCGGGTTTCTGCTGACCCAGGACGAAGCCGGGCTGTTTGTCGTCTCGGTCGCCTTCGGTCTCGGCTTTAGCGGCATCATCCCGGCCTATGTGTTGGCGATCCGCGAATTGTTTCCGGCCAGCGAGGCGTCGTGGCGGGTGCCGAGCCTGCTGTTGTGCAGCGGCTCGGGCATGGCCTTTGGCGGGTGGATGGCGGGGGCGATCTACGACTATGTCGGTTTTTACGCGGTCGCGTTTGCCGCCGGCATCCTGTTCAACCTCGCCAATCTGGCGGTGATCGGCACATTGGTGTGGCGTCAGCAGCGCTATCCCTCGCCACTGCTCGCCCGGGCCTGACCGCTCGCCACCCCGCGGCGGCGCGGATGCCGGCGTCAGGGGCGATCGCGGTCTGAGGGGGTTGATCCGGGTGCCGGGATCACGGCGCGGCGCCGCGGCGGCGACCGGAGCGCCTCAAAATCTTGCCGATCCGGCTGTCATCGGCGGCGTTTTGCCCTATGATCAAGATCATGGTGCGGCGCACTGCGGCCATCGCCGGACGGCATCGGAACATAGCGCTTCACGCCGCCTTCGGTCATGGTGTAATCGAGAATGCGCGCTGCCTGCGGTGGCCTCCGAACCGGCCCGTGCCGCGCCAGGGAATTTCGGCCTGCGGGAGCCTCGTCTCGGCGCCCGCGACAACCAGGAGCAGACATGCCCAATGTGAGCTTCACCGCACCGACGACCGTGGACGAGGCCGTGCGGGCGCTGACCGCCAGCGCCGGTTTGGCCAAGCCGCTGTCCGGCGGGACCGATCTTTTGGTGCAATTGCGCTCGGGACGGATGCGGCCCGACACGATTGTCGATTTGAAACGCATTCCCGGCCTGATCGGCGTTCGTGAGGAAACCGATAAATTTGTGATCGGCGCCGCCACGCCCGGCGTCATGCTGAGCGGCAATGCCGCGCTCGAACACGCTTGGCCGGGGATTGTCGAGGGCGCCGATCTGATCGGCTCGCAACAGGTCCAGGGGCGCGCTTCGCTGGCCGGCAATTTGTGCAACGCCTCGCCGGCGGCCGACAGTGTGCCGGCGCTGATCGCCGCGCGCGCCACCTGCGTCATCGCCGGCCCCAACGGCCGCCGCACCGCGCCGGTCGAGGCGATCGTCACCGGACCCGGGCGGACCTCGCTGGAAAAAGGCGAATTCATCGTCGAATTCCACGTGCCCAAACCCAAGCCGCACCAGTCCGACGCCTATTTGCGCTTTATCCCGCGCACCGAGATGGACATCGCGGTGGTCGGCTGCGCGGTCAACGTAACGCTCGACAACAGCGGCGTATGCACCGACGCCCGGGTTGTGTTGGGAGCGGTGGCGCCGACCCAGGTCATTGTCGAAGAGGCGGCTCGGGCGCTGATCGGCCATCGCCTCGACGAGGCCACCAACGCCGCCCTCGACGCCGCCGCGCAACGCGCCTGCAAGCCGATCACCGACAAACGCGGCACGATCGAATACCGCACCAAAGTCGCCGGCGTCCTTGCCCGCCGCGCGGCGAAAATCGCCTTTGAACGCGCTGGAGCACGCTAATGGCCAAAATTCACGTCTCGACCACCATCAACGGGGAGCCGACCGAATTCTTGTGCGAACCGCAACAGACCTTGCTCGACGTGTTGCGCGACGAGCTGGGTCTGACCGGCAGCAAGGAAGGGTGCAGTTCGGGTGATTGCGGCGCCTGCACCGTGATCTGTGACGGCAATATCGTCTGCTCGTGCCTGATGCTCGGCGCCGAGGCCGACGGCCGCAACATCACCACTGTCGAAGGCATCGCCGAGGGCGACAAGCTGCACCCGGTCCAGCAGAAATTCCTCGAACACGCGGCCTTGCAGTGCGGTTTCTGCACGCCCGGGTTTATTGTCGCGGCCAAGGCGCTGCTCGACCACAACAAGAACCCGACCGAAGAGGAAACGCGCTATTGGCTGGCCGGCAATCTGTGCCGTTGCACCGGTTACGACAAGATCATCCGCGCCGTGCTCGACGCCGCGGCGGAGATGCGACGGGAGGCGGCCGAATGACCTATCTCGACAAGAGTACCCTCAGAATCGTCGGCACCCGGCCGATCCGCCCCGACGGCGTCGACAAGGTCACCGGGCGCGCCAATTTCGGCGCCGACATGACGATGCCCGGCATGCTGTGGGCCAAGATCAAGCGCAGCCCCCATGCCCATGCCCGCATTCTGTCGATCAACCTGGACAAGGCGCTGGCCCTGCCCGGCGTCAAGGCGATCGTCACCGGCGCCGACTTTCCCGACGTGCCGCCGGAAAAGGCGCAGATCGGTGCTGCCCCGCACAATCTGCGCGACCTGTCGCGCAACTGCATCGCCCGCGGCAAGGTGCTGTATGAAGGCCATGCGGTCGCCGCGGTGGCCGCGGTCTCGCCGGCCGTCGCCGCCGAGGCGCTCGATCTGATCGAGGTCGAATACGAGGTGCTGCCGCATGTCATGGATGTCGAGGCGGCGATGGCGCCGGACGCGCCGGTCCTGCACGACGACATTTTCACCGCCGGCATCGAGCCGCGGCCGACCAAGCCGTCGAATGTCTCCAAGGTCGTGCGCTTCACCAAAGGCGATGTCGAGGCCGGGTTTCGCGACGCCGATGTGATCATCGAGCGCCGCTATACGACCAAGCCCGTGCATCAGGGCTATATCGAGCCGCATGCCTGTCTTGTGTCGGTCGCACCCGACGGCCAGACCACGATCTGGAGTTCGAGCCAAGGCCAGTTCATGGTCCGCGCCTACACCGCGCGCATGGTCGGCGCCGACATTGCCAATATCCGCGCGATCCCGGCCGAAATCGGCGGCGGCTTTGGCGGCAAGACAATCATCTATCTTGAGCCCCTGGCCTATATGCTGTCGAAAAAATCCGGCCGGCCGGTCAAGATCGTGATGAGCCGCGAAGAGGTGTTTCGCGCCACCGGGCCGACTTCGGGCGCGGTCGTCGAGGTCAAGCTCGGCGCCAAAAAGGACGGCCGCATCACCGCCGCCAAAACCGTGCTCAAATACCAGGCGGGGGCGTTTCCCGGCTCGCCGGTGCAGCAGGGCTGCATCTGCTCGCTGGCGCCTTACGACATCCCCAATGCCGAGACGACCGGCTACGACGTGTTGTGCAACCGCCCCAAAGTCGCCGCCTATCGCGCCCCCGGGGCGCCGATCGGGTCGTTCGCGGTCGAAAGCTGCATCGACGAACTGGCCCGCGAGCTCGGCATCAACCCGCTGGAATTGCGCCGCCTGAACGGCGCCCGCGACGGCACCAAGGCGGCCCATGGCCCGACCTGGAACAATATCGGCTATTTGCGCACCATCGAAGAGGCGATGGCGCATCCGCATTACCGCACCCCGCTCGGGCCCAACCAGGGCCGCGGCATCGCCTGCGGCTTTTGGCACAACGCCGGCGGCGAATCGAGCGCGGCGGTGCATGTCAATGAAGACGGCACGGTGACGGTCACCGAAGGTCATCCCGACATCGGCGGGTCGCGCGCCTCGATGGCGATGATGGTGGCCGAGGTGTTGGGCGTGCCGTTCGAGAATGTGCGGCCGGTGGTCGGCGACACGACCGCGATCGGGTTCAGCGCCTCGACCGGCGGCAGTCGCGTCACCTTTGCCGGCGGCATGGCCGTCACCCAGGCGGCGCAAAAGGTCGTCGAAGAACTCAAAAAGCGCGCCGCGATCACCTGGGACATCAGCCCCGACGCGGTCGAGTGGAAAGACGGCAAGGCCTATCCGGCCGGGGCCAATGCCGGCAGCTTCGAGCCGCTCGATCTTGCCACGATCGCCAACCGTTCGGCGCGCACCGGCGGCCCGATATCGGCCGAGGTGCAGATCAACGCGCAAGGCCAGGGGCCGGGATTTACCACCCATCTGTGCGATGTCGAGGTCGATCGCGAGACCGGAGCGGTCAAGATCCTGCGCTACACCGCGATCCAGGATGTCGGGCGGGCGATCCACCCCTCTTACGTCGAAGGGCAGATGCAGGGCGGGGTCGCCCAGGGCATTGGCTGGGCGCTGAACGAGGAATACATCTACGACCAGGATGGCCGGCTCGAAAACCCGGGGTTCCTCGATTACCGCGTGCCGGTCGCCTCGGACATGCCGATGATCGACACGGTCATGGTCGAAGTGCCCAATCCGCGGCATCCCTTTGGCGCGCGCGGCGTCGGGGAAGTGCCGATCGTGCCGCCGATGGCGGCCGTGGCCAACGCCATTGCCGATGCGACCGGGGTGCGGCTGCGCGATTTGCCGATGTCGCCGCCGCGGCTGTTGGCGGCGCTCGACGGCGAGCCGATGCGGCAGGCCGCGGAATAGCGGCGCGCCTTTGCCGATAGCGCAAGCCATGGCGCCGCGCAAACCCATTGCCGAGCGCCGATGGCTGGGTGGTTTAACCTCGTCATCCCCGCTGCCGCGGGGATCCAGGCCCGGATCCGGGCATTCTGGGCCCCGCTGGTGCGGAGGCGGCGGTTTGCAGGAGCGGAAGTGAGGGTCCCATGACGTTTATTCCAAAGGAATTGCAAAAGGTCGTCGGCACCCGGCCGATCCGCCCCGACGGCGTCGACAAGGTCACCGGGCGCGCCAATTTCGGCGCCGACATGACGATGCCCGGCATGTTGTGGGCCAAGGTCAAGCGCAGCCCGCACGCCCATGCCCGCATTCTGTCGATCAATGTCGACAAGGCGCTGGCCTTGCCCGGGGTCAAGGCGGTGGTGACATGGGAGGATTTTCCGCCGATCGCGTCCGAGGAAGCGTTTGTCGGCGAAGGACCGATGAACTTCCGCGACCTGTCGCGCAATTGCATGGCCCGCGACAAGGTGCTCTATGACGGTCATGCGGTCGCGGCCGTCGCCGCCATCTCGCCGTCAATCGCCGAAGAGGCGTGCGAGCTGATCGAGGTCGATTATCACGTGCTGCCGCACGTCATCGATGTCGAGGAGGCGATGAAGCCCGATGCGCCGCTGCTGCACGACGATTTGTTCACCCAGGGGATGGATCCCAAGCCGACCCGGCCCTCAAACATCGCCAAGGTCATCAGCTTCAGCAAAGGCGACCTCGACGCCGGCTTCCGCGACGCCGATGTGATCATCGAGCGGCGCTATACGAGCCCGCCCGTGCATCAGGGCTATATCGAGCCGCATGCCTGCGTCGTATCGGTGGCGGCCGACGGACAATGCACGATCTGGAGCTCGAGCCAGGGCCAGTTCATGGTGCGCGCCTATTGCGCCAAACTGCTCGGCATCGATATCGCCAATATTCGCGCGATCCCGGCCGAGATCGGCGGCGGTTTTGGCGGCAAGACCCTCGTCTATCTCGAGCCGGTGGCGCTGGCGCTGGCCAAGAAGACCGGCCGCCCGGTCAAGATGGTGATGAGCCGCGAAGAGGTGTTTCGCGCCACCGGACCGGCCGCCGGCTCGGTTGTCGAAGTCAAGCTTGGCGCCAAAAAGGACGGGCGGCTGACCGCCGGCGAGGTGATCCTCAAATACCAGGCCGGCGCATTTCCGGGTTCCCCAGTCGGGCCGGGCTGCATGTGCGCCTTTGCCATGTACGATATCCCCAACGCCCGCACCGTCGGTTACGACGTTGTCTCCAATCGTCCGAAAGTCGCGGCCTACCGTGCCCCCGGCGCGCCCAATTCCTCCTGGGGCGTGGAAAGCTGCCTGGACGAGTTGGCGCAACAGCTCGGCATCGATCCGTTGGCGTTGCGCGAGAAAAACGCGGCCAAGGACGGCGTCAAGGCGCTCCATGGCCCGACCTGGCAGAATATCGGCTATCGCGAGACCATCGAGGCCGCAAAAAATCATCCGCATATGAAAATCCCGCTCGGCCCCAATCAGGGCCGCGGCATCGCCTCGGGCTTCTGGTTCAATATCGGCGGTGAATCGAGCGCCGCGGTGCACATCAACGAGGACGGAACCGCGGTGGTCGCGACCGGCAATCCCGATATCGGCGGCTCGCGCGCGTCGATGGCGATGATGGTCGCGGAAATCCTCGGGATTCCGGTCGAGCGGGTGCGCCCGATCGTCGCCGACACGAGCTCGATCGGCTTTTCGTTCCTGACCGGCGGCAGCCGTGTGACCTTTGCCACCGGGATGGCCGCGACCCAGGCGGCTGAAAAGGTTGTCGAGGAGCTCAAAAAGCGCGCCGCGATGATCTGGGACATCCCCGCCGACGCGGTCGAATGGAAGGATGGCAAGGCCTATCCGGCGGGCGCCAATGCCGGCAGTTTCGAGCCGTTGTCGCTCGCCGAGATCGCGCTCAAAGCGGGACGCACGGGCGGACCCATCACCTCCGAGGTGTCGATCAACGCTCAGGGTGCGGGGCCCGGTTTTGCCACCCATATCTGCGACGTCGAGGTCGACCGCGAGACCGGGGCGGTCAAGGTTTTGCGCTACACCGCGATCCAGGATGTCGGGCGGGCCATCCACCCCTCTTATGTCGAGGGCCAGATCCAGGGCGGCGTCACCCAGGGCATCGGCTGGGCGCTGAACGAGGAATACATTTACGACCAGAACGGCCGGCTCGATAACCCGGGGTTCCTCGATTACCGCGTGCCGGTCGCCTCCGACCTGCCGATGATCGACGCGGTCATGGTCGAAATCCCCAATCCGCGGCATCCATTTGGCGCGCGCGGTGTCGGCGAAGTGCCGATCGTGCCGCCGATGGCGGCGGTCGGCAACGCGATTGCCGCGGCGACCGGGGTGCGGCTGCGCGACTTGCCGATGTCGCCGCCCCGGCTCAGGGCCGCGCTTGACGCCGCCCAGCCGGCGCGCAAAGCCGCAGAGTAGCGGCGGGACCGGGTCCGGCGCGATCTGCGATGGGGGCGGTATTGCTATCCTGCACCCGGCCCGCCTCTCCGACCCGCAGCGGGAAGCGGCCGCTCCGATCAATCGGGGCGACCGATCCGCCAAGCAGGCTTTTCCCGCTCACCCGGGGGAGGCCGGCGCGCCGCGTCGGGAGGGGTGACGCGTGACTCATGGAATGGGAAATACGAGCAGCGGGACAGGCCGCAAATGCCGCATGTCGTGATTTCGGGTCAGGCGGCGCGCCGTTTCACCGGCGGCGTCTCCGAATTTGATGTCGAGGCGAACAATTTCCGTCGCCTCGTGCTTGAACTCGAACGCCGCTATCCCGGCCTCGGCCATCAGGTCGAGGAAGGGATGGCGGTGGCGATCAACGGCGAGATCTATCAGGACGCGTATCTGGCGGCGTTCGAACCGGACAGCGAAATCTATCTGATCCCGAAGATCGGCGGCGGCTGAACCGCGCACCAAACCGTTCTCCCCGTCGCTCCCCGCGCGTGGCGCCTTTCGCGCGCGCGAAGGGCGGCGAGCGCACCGCCCGCTTCGGCGGGCGATTTCTCATTTTAGGAAAAATTCACCTCTCTTTGCGACACTGGGCGCCATCGCGGGCATGGGCAGCGCAGAACGCATGGCACCGTTGCGTTAGCGCGCGACAATTTTGGTATGGAGTCTCTTCCAGCGGGTTTGGATCGCTTACCTCTATTCTGCCGTTTGCCTGCGGCCGGGAGTGAGAGGCCGGAGCGGCCGTTATGGTCGATGCAGTTTGGGGGCGTTTGCGCCATCGCAAAATCTGGCGCCGCGGGGTCGCCGACGCCAAGTTCACGCCGTGGTCGCGATTGCTCATGCTGCTGCGCTGGGGCGCGGTGGCGGCAGTACTGGCTGTGGTCGGTTGGGGGATCGCGGTCGAGATCCGCACCTCGTTTCTGCAATCACTGATCTTTTCGCGCTTGGCGCGAAGCATGAGCTTTGCCGCCGGTGAGGGTCCCAGCGCCGCCATCATCTTCCCGAAATACGGGCCCTACGACGAGCGGCTTGGCTACGCCGAACTGCCGCGTTTCACCGCCTCGCTCGAGGCCGATCATTTCGCGATCGCCAAACAGGCGCGGTGGTCGCCGCAGCTTTTGGCCTTTGTCAAGGATGGCGGCTACGCCGTCTATCACGAAAAAGAGCGCGCCGGGCTCGTCCTTTACGACCGTCACGGTCGCCTGCTCTACCGCGCCACCTATCCCGAGCGTAGCTATCCCGACTTTGCCGCGATCCCGCCGATCGTCGTCAACAGCTTGTCGTTCATCGAAGATCGCGACCTGTTTGCCGCCGGCGCGCCCGAGCGCAACCCCGCGATCGATTGGCCGCGTTTTGCTCTCGCCGTGGCGGGACGCATCGCCGGCGTCATCAACCATCGCTGGCGTGCCGGCGGCGGCAGCACGCTTGCCACCCAGCTCGAAAAATTCCGCCATTCGCCCGAGGGCCGCACACCCGATCCGGCCGAAAAGCTGCGGCAGATGCTGACCGCCTCGGTCCACGCTTATCTCGACGGGCGCGACACGCTGCGCGAACGGCAGAACATCATGATCTCCTATCTGAACGCCGAGCCGCTGGGATCGCGCCCCGGCTATGGCGAGGTGATCGGCGTCCCGGAGGCGCTGTGGCGCTGGTTCGGCACCGATCTTGCCTATGCCGACTGGGTGTTGACGGCACCGGCGACGACCCCGGCCGAGCTTGCGCGTAAAGGCGAGATCTATCGCCAGGTGCTCAGCCTGCTGCTCGCCGGCCGGCGGCCGAGCTATTACCTGGTTGCCGACCACCAGGCGCTGGCGCGGCTGACCGACCGCTATTTGCATCTTCTCGCCGAGGCCGGTGTGATCGATCCGGGGCTGCGCGACGCGGCCCTTCATGCGCGCCTCGAATTTCGCGACAACCTGCCGCCATCCACCGCGCAGATCGATGTCGACAGCAAGACGACCGTGCAATTGCGTGATCGGCTGGCAACGCTGTTGCACCTTCCCGATTTGTACCGGCTCGACCGGCTCGACCTGTCGGCGTGGGCGAGTATCGATACCACGACCCAGCGACGGGTCATGGACGTGCTAAGCCGGCTCGGCGACCCGGCCTATGACCATTCGCTCGATCTCTACGGCAAGCAGCTGCTCGGCAGCGCCAGCCCGGCCCGCATCGCCTGGAGCGTGGTCGTGTACGAGCGCGGCGCCAATTGCAATTACGTACGGGTGCGCGCGGACAGCCTGAACGAGCCGTTCGACATCAATTCCGGCGCAAAACTGCAGCTTGGGTCGACGGCCAAGCTGCGCACCCTGATCACCTATCTCGACATCGTCGATGCGCTGCATACCCGGTTCGCGTCATTGCCGCGCTCGCAACTGTTGGCAATCGCGGCGGCGGCCAAGGACGACCCGATCACGCGCTGGGCCGCGCAATGGATGGCCGACGGCGATGACGGACTGCAGGCGATGCTCGATGCCGCGATGCAGCGCAAATATTCAGCCGCACCGGTTACCTTTTTTACCGGCGGCGGCGAGAATTCCTTCGCCAACTTCGACAAGATCGAAAACCACTGGGTCCCGACGGTTGCCACCGCATTCCAATATTCGGTCAACGCCGCATTCATCCGCTTGATGCATGACATCCGCAACTATTATATCGCGCGACTCGGCATCAACGAGAATGCGTTGTTGTCCAATCCCAATGATCCGTCGCGGCAAGCCTATCTCGATCGCTTTGTCGCGCAGGAGGGGCGCACCTATTTGTACCGCTTCTGGAAGGATTACCACGGCCTGAGCCCCGACGAAGCCCTCGACAAGCTCGCCAGCCATACCCGTCCGCTGGCCAGCCATCTGGCCGACATCTTTCTGGCCATTCACCGGCATGCCGATCGCGCGGCGATGATCGCGTTCCTGCAGCGGCACATGCCGCGTGAAAGTTTTGCCGAGCTCGACGACAACCGTCTGTGGGAGCTTTATCGGGAATTCTCGGCCGATAAATTCTCGCTCAACGACGAAGGCTATATCGCCGGCGTCCATCCCCTTGAAATCTGGCTCGTCGGTTATTTGCGACATCATCCCGCCGCCACCTGGCACGATGTTGTCGAGGCGAGCCCGGCGGCGATCCGTGCCGCCTATGTCTGGCTCTACCGGCCGAATAAGACGTTCCAGCAGAATGTCCGGATCAAGACCATTCTCGAACAGCTGGCGTTCGAACAGATCTGGCAGGATTGGCGGCGTCAGGGCTACCCGTTCGGACACCTCGTGCCATCGCTCGGCACCGCGATCGGCGCCTCGGGAGACCGTCCTGACGCGCTGGCCGAGCTGATGGGCATCATCACCAATGACGGTTTGCGGCTCAGGACCGTCGATCTCGAACGGCTCGACTTCGCCGACGGCACCCCCTATCAGACCGACATGGTCGCCGCACCGCGGCCGGAACGGGTCCTGGCCCCGGAAATCGCGCGGACGGTGCAGCGGGCACTGGCCTCGGTGGTGGCCGGCGGCACCGGAAAGGCGGTCGACGGCGTCTACCATACCGCCGATGGCCGCCTGCTGCCGGTCGGCGGCAAGACCGGCACGGGCGACAACCGCTATCACATTTATGGCCGCGGCGGATATCTGAAGGGCGAGCGGGTTGTCGACCGTACCGCCACCTTTGTGTTCTATCTCGGCAACCGTTTCTACGGCACGATCACCGCTTATGTTCCCGGCGCCGCGGCCGCCCAATACCAGTTTTCCAGCGCGCTTGCGGTTCATCTGCTGAAGGCGCTCGAGCCGGAGCTCGAGCCGCTGATCAACAGCCCGCTCACCGGCCCCGCTCCGGCGGCGACAGCATTGCCGGCACCGACCGCCAGAGACGGTTTGAGCGGCCCCGCCATCGCCCCCGACTGACAAACCGACAACCGCCCAATCCCTTGCAGCGCGCCCGCGGCGTGTGTGACGGCGGCTCGATCAGGGTGAGCGCGGGCTGTTGCTGGTCAACAGATCGGCCTTGCGGGTCAGCGCCGCGATCAGCCCGTTGACGCCGTCATGCGCCAGGATCGAGTGAAACTCCGATCGCTGGGTTGCCACTTGGCTGATTGTGCCGTCGAGATAGACATCGGCGATCTGCCAGACCCCCTGATGCTGGCGCATCATGTAATTGATGGTGACCGGCTGCTCCCCCGGCTTGACGATTCGCGTCTCGACGATGACGCCGTCGGCGTAAGGCTGGCCGCCGGTGACCTGAAGCTGCTGCCCCGAATAGCTGTTGAAGCGATCGGCATAGGTCGCCGAAACATAACGCGCAAACGCGGCGGTGATCTGGTCGCGCTGCGCTGCGGTGAGACCGTCCCAGGCCGGCCCGACCGCGAGCCGCGCCATTGACGGCACATCGAACAGGTTGTTGACGACCGGCGCCAGGGCCTGATAGCGCCCGCTTTCGCCGAGCGAACGCCCGTTCTTCATGGTGCTGAGCAAAACCGCGTAAAAGCCGCGCACCCGGTCCTGCGGATCGGCCTGCGGCAAGGCCGCGACGGCCGTGGCGACGAGGATGCCAGCCATCGCCAGGACCAACGGAGCGGCCCGACGGGCCACATTCCGAAACGCCCCGGCAACCATCATTTTTTCGTCTCCACGGTACCACGCCTCCAAGCCTTCTAGCAGAAGGCGCCGGCCGATGCAGCCGCTTCCTGGCGCATCAGGCGGGCCACAGGGCCGCGCCGCCCTCGCCCGCCGTCGGCCTGCGTCTGGCGGTGTCGGAGCTCGGCTGCGGCTCTTATTATAGGGAGCAGTGGTCGCAAGCCGTGCGCGGTTGGTCCATTTCCCGCGCGTTCAATATTGCGTTGCAATATGACCGCGCCAAATCGGGCAAAAGGAGGGTTCGGGGCCGGTATGTCAAACCTGCGCATCGAGGATTACGCATTGATTGGCGATTGTGGCACGGCCGCCTTGGTCGGGCGCGACGGCTCGATCGATTGGCTGTGTCTGCCGCGATTCGATTCGCCGGCTTGCTTTGCCGCATTGCTCGGCCGGCCCGAACATGGCCGCTGGCTGATCGCACCGGTGGCCCCGCCGGTGCGGGTCACGCGACGCTATATCAACGCCTCGCTGGTGCTGGCCACGACCTTCGAAACCGCCGAGGGGGCGGTTGAACTCGTCGATTTCTTTCGCCCGCGGCACGGCGCGCCGCATCTGGTGCGGCTGGTGCGCGGGCTGCGCGGCCGGGTCAGCATGCGCGTCGAGCTGATTTTGCGCTTCGACTACGGCTATCGCGTGCCCTGGGTCGAGCGTCTGGCGGAAGGCGGCATTTCGGCGATCGCCGGGCCGGAGCGGGTTGTCGTGCGCACCCCGGTGGCACTGGCCGGCGAGGATTTGACGACGGTCGGCACGTTCGACGTGGCGGCGGGCGAGACGGTGCCGTTCACGCTCGGCTACGGCGCCTCGCACCAGCCGCCGCCGCGACCGATCGACGCCGAACATGCGCTCGACATGGCTCTCGCCTTCTGGCGTCAATGGAGCCGCCAATGCATGCCGGCCGGGCCGTGGAGCGACACCGTCAAAAGCTCGCTGGTCGTGCTCAAAGGTCTGACCTACGCCCCGACCGGGGGCATTGTCGCGGCGCCGACCACCTCGCTGCCCGAACAGCTTGGCGGCCCACGCAATTGGGATTACCGCTATTGCTGGTTGCGCGACGCGACGCTGACCTTGCTGGCGCTGATGCATGCCGGCTATTCCGGCGAGGCGCGGGCCTGGCGCGATTGGCTGTTTCGCGCCGTTGCCGGCAGCCCCGACCAGATCCAGATCATGTATGCGATCGCCGGCGAACGCCATTTGGCCGAGTGGGAGATACCGTGGCTGCCGGGTTACGAGGATTCGCGCCCGGTACGGGTCGGCAATGCCGCATCAGACCAGACCCAGCTCGACATTTACGGCGAACTTCTCGACGCCTTCTATCACGCGCTGTTGAACGGGCTGCCGCCGACCGCCCGGGGAGAGCCGATCTTGCGCGCCGTTCTCGACCATTTGGCGCAAGTGTGGAACGAGCCGGACGAAGGCATCTGGGAGGTGCGCGGGCCGCCGCAGCATTTCACCCATTCCAAGGTCATGGCCTGGGTTGCGTTTGACCGCGCGATCAAGATCGCCGAGCTCATCGGCCGGCCGCAGGAAACCGGGTCGTGGCGGGCGATTCGCGACCGGATCCACGCCGATGTCTGCGCCAACGCCTATGATCCCGAGCTCGGCTCCTTTGTTCAGGCTTACGGCTCCAGAGCGATCGACGCCGCCTTGTTGCAGATGGCGCTGGTCGGTTTCCTGCCGGTCAGCGATCCGCGCATCGTCGGCACGATCCGCGCGATCGAGCGCCACCTGGTCGTCGACGGGCTGGTGTTGCGCTACGACACCGGCCGCGGCGTCGACGGTCTGCCGCCCGGCGAGGGGGCGTTTCTCGCCTGCAGCTTCTGGCTTGCCGACAATTACGTGTTGCAGGGCCGGATCGCCGAGGCGCGCGAGCTGTTCGAGCATCTGCTGTCGCTGCGCAATGATGTCGGGCTGCTGGCCGAAGAATACGATCCTCGCGGCAAGCGCCAGCTCGGCAATTTCCCCCAGGCCTTTTCGCATGTGGCGCTGGTCAACACCGCCTTTAACCTGACCCGCAGCGAGGGCCCGGCCGGGCAGCGGGCCCGCAGCGGGCGCCGGTATCGCTCCGCGCCGCAGCCCGTCTGACGCATGGCTGCCTGCCGCGCCGGTCGGTTTACGAGCGCCGCCGCCGAGGGTTAGGCTCGCCGCTCTACCGGCTGGCCGCGTGAGGAACGACGCTGATGCTCCGCACCCGAGACGAATTCCGCGAAGATAAGGCCTTTGCGCCGTTGACCGAGGCGATCCTCGAACGCGACCAGGCACGCACCACCGATCTGTTCTACCGCATGATCGCGCGCGACGGGCGTTCGATCGGCGAGGCGTTGAGCGTCGTTGCCGCCGCCGAGGCGCCGTTTGTCAACGTGCCCTGCCACATCAATATCAAGGACGGCAACATTGCGCTGACCAACAACGACCACACATTGCTCGGTCTGCGCGCTTCGACCTATCTGATGCCGTATTTGCCGGAGCGATACCGGCTGCTGCCGCTGCTGCAGAGCGTCTGGTATATCGGCGCCGGCCTCGATATTTGGAACCAGCTGCTGTTCAAATATCCCGGCCGCTACGCAACGATGAAGGGTGTGCAGGTGCCGCCGCCGGATTACGGGCCGGTCGTGTGGCTCGAAGACGCCCAGCCGATCAGGGAAGCCGGCACGCTCGAAGAGCGCCTGCACGCCTATATGATCGCCACAATGACCGGCGATTCAAAGCGCTGCCACGGGCTGTTTCTGGGCCTGGCCGAAGAGCCGGCGGCGCGCCCGGCATTGCAGGAAACAATCGAATTCCTGGGCCTGATCGACATTCAGGAGACGGTGATCGGGCGCAAGGCGCGCAACACCGGCCACAAGGCGATCCGTGCCCGCGCCGTGACCGACCTTGCCAATTATATCGGGTGGGAGCAGTCGCACGGCGTCTTTTACATGGGCGTCCCGGACATGGCGGTCGGGCCGCTTTATTATTCGCTGTACGACGCTGCCTCGGTATTGATCACCGCCGAGTTCGAGGATGCCGGCAAGGGTCTCGAAGCGCGCAACAAGACGCCGCTGTCGCCGGCCCAGGTCGAGGACATGATCCAGCAATTGATGCTCGCCGATAGCGAGACGGTGTGGGGGCTGATCACCGCCCACCTGAAAAACGGCATATCGATCCACAGCCTCGGCGATACGATCCAGCTCGGCGCCGCCGAATTGATCTTGCGCACGACCGTTGCGCGCCAATTCACCAACGGCCAACATCCGTTCGACTACTGCAACGTCGCCAACAACTGGCTGCGCCATGCCAAAAGTCCATACAAGGCGCGCATTCTTTATTTGATGGCCAACTTCGTCAACGACGTGGCGCATGAGAACAAGCTCGTCACATCGGTCATCGAGGACGAGATCGGCGGCTATAACGGCAACGGCCGCACCCCGCAGGCGCTGCTTGCCGAGCTGGATGAGGCCATCATGTCGCTCGACTATGCCAAGTCGACCGCGGTGGCCAACGCCTATCTGAAATCGGGCGCCGACCGTCGGCCTTATCTCGAGACCGTGTCGCTGTGCGCCAGCCGCTTCCAGGACGACCCGCACAACCAGAAGATCACCGTCTCGACCTTCGAGGAATACGAGCTCAACTCGACCCATCTGAAGGACCGGATGCTGCTCGCGACACCGCGGCTGCTTGCCGGCTGGGTCAAAATGCCCGGCGAGCGCGATTGTTTCGCACGCTTCGAAAGGGAGTGGATTTCCCACTAGCGGCGTGGCACGGATCTGTGGCGTTGCTCGTCGCCGACGCCGGCGGCCGCTCAGCCGGGTGAAACCGACGCCGGCGAGCGGTCGGCTGGCGGATCGGTTTTGTGTGTTCGCAACCGGACACCCGCCCGGGTGACAGGCGCCGGCTTTGCGCCCCCGGGGCCGCTTGCTTCCATGCAGCACCAATAAAGACTAAATCGACAATGGTCCGCCCGGTTCGCCGGTCGGGGCCGTTACGCCCAAGCTCCGGCGAAGAGAGATGGGCCCGCGGGGAGCTTGGCCGAGGCGCTGGAGACTGCCGTGAATTTCCGCAAGAAATTTCGCATCGATCCCGGCGGCAAGCTCAGCCTCGCCAGGATCGATCCCGACTATAAGGGACATCACGAGACGGCCGAGGCGGCCGAAGAAGAGATCGCGCATTACCGGCGAAAGCTCACCCTCTTGCAAGCGCTGCTCTATGCCGAAAAGAAGCAATCGGTGCTGATCGTGCTGCAGGCAGTCGATGCCGGCGGCAAGGACGGGACGGTCAACCACGTGTTCAGCGCGCTCAACCCTCAGGGCGCGCGGGTTGTCGCGTTCAAGCAGCCGACATCGGCGGAATTGGCGCACGATTTCCTGTGGCGGGTGCATCCGCACGTCCCGGCCAAGGGCGAGATCACGATCTTCAACCGTTCCCACTACGAGGACATCCTTGTCGCGCGCGTTCACAAGCTGGTCGACAAGGCGACGTGGATGGCGCGCTACGAACACATTCGCGCCTTTGAGAAATTGCTGGCGGAGAGCGGGACAACGATCCTCAAATTTTTCCTGCACATCAGCAAGGACGAGCAGCTGGCCCGCTTTGCCGAGCGTCTCGACGATCCCTGTCGCAACTGGAAAATCAGTGAATCCGACTACACCGAACGCGAGTATTGGGACAGTTACATGGCCGCCTTCGAAGCGGCGATCGAGCGCACGAGCACCAAGCATGCCCCGTGGTACGTGGTGCCGGCCAATCACAAATGGTTTCGTAATCTGGCCGTTTCGCAGATTGTCGCCGACACGATGGAAGATCTGCGTATGACCTATCCGAAACCGAGCGTCGATCTCGCCAGCATCCGGCGCCAATATCATGCGGCCGTCACCGAACAAGACAAGGCCAAGCATGAATCGGGTTAGAGGTGGACCGCGCCCGCGGACCCCGAACCCTGACAAAACTCCAGAAACGCGACGCCCCGGTCGGCCCCCCTAGGGAGGCTGCGGATGATCGAAGTCAGGAAATTGAGTGGCGTCCCCGGCAGGACTCGAACCTGCGACCCACAGTTTAGGAAACTGTTGCTCTATCCGCCTGAGCTACGGGGACTTCGGTAAACAACTGCGCCGACCAGCCGATCTTCGGAGGCCCGAAGGCGGCCGGCGCGGCGCCCTTCGACCCGAACCGGAACCGCTCTCCCGCTCCGCCTCCGGTTGTGATCCTACCAGCCCCGAACCGCCTTGGCGAGCCGGCGAAAATCTGGCGGTGCGGGCGGCAGATCGATAGCGGCATCGGCCGCATGCCAAAAACGAATTCAGGGATGCCGTACCAGGAGGCGAGCCCTGTCGCCGGTCGGTTCGGGTAGCTCGACTGTCGTCGTGCCAGCGCAGCCGCGCCGCCGATCGGGTGCCCAATCAACCGGCTCCCGATGGCAGCCTTCGCGGCTTTGTCGGCGCTCGCCGCATATACGCCCGCGGCCCGCTCTGGCGCCTTCGCCGCGACCCATGCCACCCTCGCCATTTGATGATCGCGGTCGATTGCACGCGCTCTATGATGATGGCGGCGCTGAGGGTGTCATCGCTGTCAATCAAGCCCGGAGCGGCCATGCGTTTTGCCATCAGAGCGTTTGCTTGTCTGGTCGGTTTGGCGGCCGTTGCGGCCGCAACCGGGTGCGCCCCGACGACCCCACAGGCACAAGCCTGCCCGCCGGGAACACCGCCCGGAACGCCTTGGGTCCCGGCCGATTACGCGAACGGCAAATGGGTTCCCGGCCACTGTCTGGGTCAGCCCGCGCAATAGCGCGGGTCGGCGACGACACGCCCTCCGGGTACCGCGCCCGAGCCGTCCGCCCCCCGACACTCGTAAGCTCGCTGATCATGTCGTGGCTTGCGGCTCTGCAACCCAGCAATGAGCAAACGTTTGGTTGCGGCCGCGTTGGCGCTGGCATTAGTCTTCATCGGGCGGCAAGCGAGAGGGGCAGCCATGGAGTGGGCCGAGCGTCACGTCGAGATCGCCGGAGGCAAGCTGTTTGTCGCGCGCGCCGGCAGCGGCCGCCCGGTGCTGGTGTTGCATCACGATATCGGCAGTCCCGAGCGGCTCGATTTCTACGACGCCCTGGCGGCGCGGTTCGACGTGATTGTGCCGCACCATCCCGGCTACGGCAAATCCGAACGGCCGCAGTGGTTGCGCAGCGTCCGCGACGTCGCGGTGATCTATCAGTGGCTGCTGTCCGATCTGGGGATCGAGCGGGCCTCGCTGGTCGGGCTCGGCTTTGGCGGCTGGATTGCGGCCGAGATGGCGACAATGGCGCCGGACCGCTTGCACCGCCTGGCGCTGGTTGGCGCGATGGGGGTCAAGCCGCCCGAGGGTGACATTCTCGACCAGGCGATCCTAAGCTATATCGACTATGCCCGCGCCGGCTTCCACGACCAGGCGGCGTTTGCCCGCGTCTTTGGCGATGTCACGACCGACCAGCTGGTGGAGTGGGACATCTGCCGCGAGATGTGCTTTCGCATCGCCTGGAAGCCCTACATGTATAGCCAGACCCTGCCGCATCTGTTGGGCGGGGTGAAGGTGCCGGCGCTGGTGGCGTGGGGCGACGACGACAAGATCGTGCCGCGCAGTGCCGGCGAACTCTATGCGGCGGCGCTGCCCAATGCGCGCTTCGAGGTGGTGCGCGCCTGCGGCCATTTCGCCGAGATGGAGCAACCCGAGACGCTCGCCCGGCTGATCGGGAATTTTATCGCCGAAAACTGACAACCCGCCTTCCGCCGCCGCCCCTCGGGCCGCCCCGTGAACAGGAGGTCATTATGCATGTGATGTATTTCACCGAGCAGCCGATGTCCGCCTATCCGGCCGACAAGGGTCTCGAATTCGGCGCGACCGCGCTGCTGTTCTCCAACAAATACTATGATCCGGTCGCCGGCAGCCGCCTCTACAACGAATATCTCGAACAATACATCTACGCCGAAGAAATGGGTGTCGAAGGCTTCATGCTGAACGAGCACCACAACGCGCCGTTCTGCATGCAGGCCAAGTGCAACATCTTTGCCGCGATCCTGGCCGCGGTGACCAAAAAGGCCAAGATCGTCTTGCTCGGCAATCCGCTGCCCTTGGCCGAGAACCCGGTGCGGCTGGCCGAGGAATTGGCGATGATCGACATGATCTCGAAGGGGCGGCTGGTCTCGGGTTTTGTCCGCGGCGGCGGACAGGAGCAGCTCGCCGCCGGGGTCAGCCCGGCCTACAACCGCGAGCGCTTTGAGGAGGCCCACGATCTGGTCGTCGCGGCGTGGACGCGCGAGGGGCCGTTCCGCTGGGAGGGCACCCATTACCAGCACCGCGTCGTCAACCCCTGGGCGGTGCCGTTGCAAAAGCCCTATCCCCGCGTCTGGATCCCGGGTGTGTTGAGCAAGGAAACCATCATCTGGGCGGCAAAGCAGCGCTATCCCTATATCGCGCTCAACACCTCGATCGAGGCCACCAAAAACATCTGGAAGCTCTATGACGAGGTCGCGCGCGAGACCGGCTATGAGGCCGGCCCGGAAAACCGCGGCTATCTGCAGCAGGTGCACGTCTCGGACAGCGAGGAGAAAGCCGAGCGCAACGCCCGCCAGTTCTTGTGGATGCAGGGCGAGTTTACCGGTCTTGCCCATCCGGTGTGGTCGAGCCCGTCGGGATATTCTTCGCCCGAGCATCGCCGCCAATTTGTCGAATTCGCGGTCGGCCGCGCCGAGAGCCCGCGCGGTCGCCCGACTTTCGAAAAGCAGGTCGCCGATGGCCGGGTCATTTACGGGACGCCCAAGACCGTGATTCCCAAACTGCGCCGCGTGCTCGAAGAGACCCGCCCGAGCATTTACGGCCTGTGGGGCAATGACGGGAACGTCTCCCACGAAGACGCCAAGACCTGCATTCGCCTCCTCGGCCAAGAGGTCATGCCGGCGATGCGCGAGATCGGCAAGGAATTGGGGTTGAAGGACCCGTTTGAACTCAACGCGCCGGTGCATCTGCGCTATTCGACCGATTTGAAGCCGATGCCGCAGGCCGCGGAATAGCCCCGGCTCGGCCCTCGCCGGGCTCAACGCCGCGTCGCGGTCGCGGCGGAGCCCTTGCCGGCCGCCGCGCCCGCGCGGCATGACCGGTCAGGCGCGGTCGAGCATCTGGTTCAAAAACGCATCCATGCGCGCCCTCGCCGCTGCGGCGAGTTCAGAGGGGAACAGGGTAAAGCCGTGCGGGCCGCCCGGATAGATCGCCAGCACCCCTTCATTGCCGGCGGCGACCCAGCGCGCATGCATGAACAACGTGTCGTCGAGCAGGGCGTCCTTGGTGCCAACCGTGAACAGCGCCGGACAGAGATGGCTTAGATCGGCGTAGAGCGGCGAGATATCCGGGTCCCGTCGGTCGGTCACGGTCGGCAGAAACGCATTATAGAATTGCTGCATGTCGATCGTGCGCAGCACCAATCGGGTGTCGCCGAACCGGCGCTGGCTCGGCGTCATGCCAAGGTCGAACGCGCCATAGACGATATTGGCGCCGCGAAAGCCGGTAAAACCGTGCCGGTCGCGCAGGCGCAAGAGCGTCACCGCGGTCAGGTGACCGCCGGCCGATTCGCCGCCGATTGTCAGCGCGTCGGTGCCGAATTCCTGCTTGGCATTGGCGACAAGCCACATTGCTGCCGCTTCGCAATCGTCGGGGCCGGCGGGATAGGGATGCTCCGGCGCCAGCCGGTATTCGACCGCGACCACGGTCTGAGCGGTGTTGTCGGCGATGCGCTCGAGCAGCGGGTCCTGCATGTCGGCGCCGCCCAAGACCCAACCCCCGCCGTGGATGTGAAGATAAACGCCGCGCGGCGGCTGCGACGGGGCGATGATGCGCAGCGGGATGCGGTTGCCGTCTTTGCCGTCGATCACCACGCTTCGCGCACGGTCGGAAAAGACCGGGGCCGGAAACGGCCCGTCGCCGCGACGGCGGGCGGCGCGCATCGCGGCAGCGCCGGTGATCCACCACTCCGGCTGGCCATGCATCATTTCGATCAGTTGCGCGTTGAATGCCGCGGTTGCGGGATCGATCGCCGCATCGCTGAACAGGCGCGGGTCGAATGGCTGCGTGTCGGGCATTGTTCTTCCCTCCCTCATCCTCGGGCCGAGGCGGCGACCGGACCCCGCAACCGGCGGCGAGCAGGGGCGGCGCCGGCCGCGGACCGCGGCCAGGCCGGCCGCGCGATCGTCACCACAGCGGGTAGATGTTCTTTTCCTTGCCGGTCGCCGATCGCCGGGTTTTGCGCAGCCGGGTGACCGCGGCAATCACCGCCAGCGCGATCAGCAGCGCCAGCAAAATCCACCACTCCATCGGCGGCTCCGTTACAGACCACGCCCGGCCGCCACCCTCGCCTCGACGGCGGCGGCGACCGCCGGCAGCATCGCCTCGGCGACCGCGGCGTTGCCGCGCTCGGAAAGGTGATAGAGGTCGATGTAAACGGGCTCGGCCCAGTCGTCAAACAGCGCCGAAAGGTCGTGTGCGTCCGGCGCGGCGGCGAGGTCCGGCCGGCGTCTTCGTTCGTCGATAATCGCGCGATAGAGCCGGGTCCGGTTTTCCGGGTCGCGGGTATAATCGCGTGCCCAGCGCTGTTCGTCGGGGCTCCTGACGCGCTTGGTGGTAATGACCGGCTGCCAGAAGAACACCGGCGCAAACCCGTATTCGCGGCCGAGCATGCGAATAAGCCGCAGGTTCTGGGCATAGGTCTCGATGACCGCCCGGGCCAGCGCCTCCAGATCGATCCGCGCGAGGTCGGGCGCCGGCGCCGGTAGCGGCCCGCGCAATTCGCGGCCAGTCAATTCACGCAGCCGGCGCAAGGTGCGCGGCGCCACCATCATCGCCGCCGCCGCGACCAGGTCACGACGGCGGTCGGGGTGCAACAGGTTGAATTCGGCCCGCCGGTTCGCCTCGTTGAACAGCCCGTCGGCGCGACCGGTCTGTTCGGCGCAGGCCATCTCGTTGACCCCGTCATAAAACACCGCGATGTCGATGCGCTCGCCGGCTTTCAGCAGGCGCTGCAGGGTGATCGTCTCTTGCGTCGTATTGTGGCCGAGCTGGCCGTAATTGGTGACCGCGACCCGATGCCCCAATTCGCCGAGCCGCCTGGCCAGCATCGCCGGGATTGTGTGCGCGTCGCGCGCCCCCATGCCCATCATCGTCGAACCGCCAAAGCACAAAATCCGCACCGCGTCGGGCGCCGCGCTTTCCTCGCCCGGGGTCGGACGCAGGCCGCGCGCGTCGATCGTCACAAACGCGCCGGCAACCGGCCGCTGCCACCATTCGACATAGGCGCGCCAATCGACGCGCACCGCGCGGTGGAATTCATCGAAATAGCCCGCCGCCCATTCGGCGCCGCGATAGGCATCGGCGGCGGCGGTACGGTCGGGGCGGTGCGGCCGCCCATAGCGCAGCCGGCGGCCGAGCCGGCGCCACGCCTCGACCCCGTATTCGGTGACCAGCACCACCGCCAAAACGAGGCCGACGACATGCCACAGGGCGAGCAGCACGCGCACCATCAGCGCCCGCCCGCCGCTGCAGCCCCTGGGCCAGCCCCCTGTCCGGCAGTCATTTGCGGCTCGCCTTCCCGCCCATAAATTCCGATGATCGACGCATTTCGCGCCTTGGGACAAGGGAGGGATCATGGCCGCCATCGACGAGACCCACGACATCCGCCGGCACAGCTGGGTGGCTTCGGCCAATGGCCACAGCGAGTTTCCGATCCAGAACCTGCCGCTCGGAGTGTTCAGCCCGGCCGGCGGCCCGCCCCGCGGCGGCATCGCGATCGGCGATATGATCTTTGACATCGCCGCTGCGCTCGAAGCGGGGCTGTTTGCCGGCGAAGCGCGCAGCGCGGCCGAGGCGGCGGCCGGCGCGGCGCTGAACCCGCTGATGGCGCTTGGCGCCGGCCCGCGCGCGGCATTGCGCAAGCGGGTCTCGGCGCTGCTCGCCGCCGACGGGGCCGAGCGAACCCGGATCGAGCCCTTGGCCGGCCGGCTGTTGCACCGGGCCGCCGAATGCACGATGCAACTGCCCGCGGCGGTGCAGGAGTTCACCGATTTTTTTGCCGGCATCCATCATGCGCGCAATGGCGGCCGTCGGCGCGATCCGAACAACCCGTTAAATCCGAACTACAAGTATGTGCCGGTCGCCTATCACAGCCGGGCCTCGTCGGTTCGCCCCTCGGATGTACCGGTGCGCCGCCCTTGCGGCCAGCGCAAGCGACCCGAAGACCCGGCGCCAAGCTACGGGCCGTGCCGGAAACTCGATTACGAACTCGAGCTTGCGGTCTGGATCGGCCCGGGGAACGCCCAGGGCGAGCCGATCGCGATCGCCGGCGCCGCCGACCATATCTTCGGCCTGGGCCTCGTCAACGACTGGTCGGCGCGCGATGTCCAGCAATGGGAATCGCAACCCCTGGGACCGTTTCTCGGCAAGAATTTCGCCTCGACCGTGTCACCCTGGATCGTGACCCCGGAGGCGCTGGCGCCGTTTCGCGTCGCCCAGCCGCCGCGGCCGGAAGGCGATCCGCGCCCGCTGCCGCATTTATGGGACGAGGCCGATCAGCGCGAGGGCGCCTTTGACATCGCGCTCGAAGCCTTTATTTCGACCGAGGGGTTGCGGGCCAAGGGCCTGCCGCCGCACCGGATGTCGGCGAGCAACACCACCGACCTTTACTGGACCCTGGCCCAATTGGTGGCCCACCACACCAGCGGCGGCTGCAATTTGCGCCCGGGCGACCTGTTCGGCACCGGCACGATTTCCGGCCCGACCCGCGAGGGTTATGGCAGCCTGATGGAATTGAGCGAAGACGGCGCGCGGGCCACGACTCTCGCCTCGGGTGAAACCCGCACCTTTCTCGAAGACGGCGACGAGGTCATCTTTCGCGCTCATTGCCATAGGCCCGGCTTTGCCGCAATCGGGTTTGGCGAATGCCGCGCCCGCCTCATCTAGGGCGGTCATGATCGTGAGCGCCGCCGGGATTTTGCGCCAGCCGCCGGGCTGAGCCCTTCCCTCCCGTCCACCCAATCGCGCGCCCATCCCGGCCCGCCGGAGCGCGCGCATCCGCGATTGTCGCGTACCCGAACCGCGCGATAGGGGCTGCACGCGGCGCTACAGCGACAGCAGGCGCTCAACGAGCGCCTGGTCGGCGCGCAATTCCGCCGCGCTGCCGGTGTGGCACACCCGGCCCTTTTCGAGCACATAGACACGGTCGGCCAGCGCCAGCGCGAAATCAACGCGTTGCTCGGCCAGCAGAATCGTCAATCCCTGCGCCTTCAATTCGGCAATCTTGTCGCGCAGCATGTCGACGACCAGCGGCGCCAATCCCTCCGAGGGTTCGTCGAGCAGCAACAGTTCGGGATTACCGGTCAAGGTGCGAGCAATCGTCAGCATCTGCTGCTCGCCGCCCGACAACAGACCGCCGCGCTGGTGGCGACGTTCGCGCAGCACCGGAAACAATTCGCCGACCGCCGCGATCGTCCACCGTCCGCCGCGCCGCGCCGCGCGCGCCCCGACTTCGAGATTTTCCTCGACGCTGAGTTCGGCAAAGACGCGGCGGTCCTCGGGGACAAAGCCGATCCCGGCGCGCGCGATCCGGTGCGGCGGCCAGCCGGTAATGTCCCGCCCGCGCCACACAATGCGGCCGCGGGAGGGTGGCGTCAGACCCATAATCGAACGCATCGTCGTCGTCTTGCCGACGCCGTTGCGGCCCAGCAACGAGACGCATTCGCCGGCCGCGACTTCGAGGGACACGCCGAACAGCACCCGGCTCAAGCCATAGGCGGTGTCGATCGCCTCGACCGTCAGCAGCGCCGTCATGTCGTCGCGCCGAGATAGACCCGCCGCACCTCGGGGTCGGCGCGCATTTCGCCGGGCGTTCCCTGGGCCAAGAGCCGGCCCTGATGCAGCACCGCGATCTTTTCGGCGATCGCGAACACGACTTCCATGTCGTGCTCGGTGAACAGCAGGGTGAGCCCGCGCTCCCCGGCGATCCGCTCGAGCAGCCGCAGCGCGTCGTGGGTCTCGGTCGCCGACATGCCGGCGGTCGGCTCGTCGAGCAGCAACAGCCGCGGATCGCTGGTCAGCGCAATCCCCAATTCGAGCTGTTTCTGGTTGCCGTAGCTCAACGTCCCGGCCACCGTGCGCGCCTCATCCTGCAATCCGATCGAAACCAGAAGCTCTTCGGTCTCCACCCGGTAGAAATCCTCCGAGCGCGACCAGAAATTGCGTCCGCGGCCATGATGGGCCAGCAATGCCGCTTGGATGTTCTCGAACACCGTCAGCTTGGCAAAAATGTTGGTCCGCTGAAACGAGCGGCCCATTCCCATGCGGCAGATCCGGTGCGGCGGCGCCCCGGTGATGTCGCGGCCGGCAAATATCACGCGGCCGCTGTCGGGGCGCAGATGCCCGGTGATCAGATTGAAAAAGGTCGTCTTGCCGGCGCCATTGGGGCCGATCACCGCGACGATCTGGCGGTCGGCAACATCGAGGCTGACCCCGCCGACCGCGACAAAGCCGGCAAAGCTCTTGTGCAGCTCGCGTACCTCAAGCATCGCGGCCCGCTATGATCCGCTGCAAACGCGACACTCCGGCCACCACCCCGCCGACCAGCCCGCCGGGAAACACAAACAGCAGAATGAGGAGCAGGCTGCCGAGCACAAACGGCCAATACTGGGTGTAGTCGGTGACCTGCTGGTTGAGCCAAACAAGCGCCGCCGCCCCGACCGGCGGCCCCCAGAAGTAATCCATGCCGCCGAGGATCGCCATGATGATGACCTCGGCCGATTTCGCCCAGAATACGTAATCGGCAAAGACGCCGCGGCTGAAGATGCCGTAGAGAGCCCCGGCCAGACCGGCAAAACCGCCGGCCACGATAAACGCGGCAAGCTGGTAGGCGCGCACATTAAGGCCGATAAAGGCGGCGCGTTCGGGGTTGTCGCGGATCGTCGTCAGCATGCGGCCAAACGGCGAGCGCACGATCCGATGCAGGATCGCCAGCGCCACCGCCACCAGAACCAAGGTCAACAGGTAAAAGCGCGCCCCGGTCGACAGATCGCCGCAGCCCGGGATCGCCGACATCCAGCCGAGATCGGGATAGGGGATTTCGGGCAGGCCTTGATCGCCGCCGGTCACCGCATTCCATTTATAGGCGATCGCCCAGACGATTTGCGAAAAGGCGAGGGTCAGCATCGCGAAATAGAGTTTGATCAAACGCACGCAAAAATAGCCGGAGATCGCGGCAAACAGCGCGGCACCAAGCCCGGCCGCCGGAAAGGCAAAGACAAACGGCACGCCGTAAGCCTTCATCAAGATGCCGCACACATAAGCGCCGACCCCGAAATACGCGACATGGCCAAATGACACGAGACCGGTGGTGCCGAGCAGCAAATTGAGACTAACCGCAAACAACGCATCGATCGTGATCTGGCCGGCGAGAAAGGCGTCGTAGCGCGAGCCGATCCACGGCACGCTCGCCATCGCCAGGAAGACGATCAGGGTCCAAGGGAGGCGTGAGGCAGAGCGGCGCATGGCTCAAAGCGGCCGGCCAAACAGCCCCCAGGGGCGCACGATCAGGATCACGGCCATCAAGGCGAACACCGAAAACAACGAAAATCCGGGGAAGATCAGAATGCCGAAGGAAAGCACCTGGCCGTAGATCACCGAGCCCCAGAAGGTGCCCCAGATCGAGCCCATACCGCCGATCACGACGACGATGAATGCCTGGACGATGATCAGTACATCCATGCCCGGGACGATGCTTTGGATCGGCGTGACCAGCGCCCCCGAGAGCCCGGCCAGAAACGAGCTGATCACAAACATCCCGGTGTAGATCGAGCCGACATTGGCGCCGAGGGCGTCGAGCATCTCGCGGTCATAGGCCGCCGCCCGCACCAGGCGCCCCACCGCGGTGTGGTTGAGCGCCAGCCAGCCGGCGACCGCGATCGCCGGCCCGATCGCCATCATGAACAGGTTGTAGGCCGGCTGCGTCGTTCCAAAGATGTGCAGGCTGCCGGCCAATATCGGGGGCTGCGGCACCGACAGCTGGCCGGTTCCCCACAAGAATTTTGCGACGTCGCCGAGGATCAGCACCAGCGCATAGGTGAACAGCAGCTGGTAGAGCTCTTCGCGGCCGTAGAGCGAACGGAAAAACAGTCGTTCGACAACCGCGCCCAGCAGCGCTACCGCGCACGCCGCAAACAGCGCGGCCGGCCAAAACCCCTCGGGCGACGGGTGCAGCCATTGCACGGCCTGCCAGGCGAGATAGGCGCCGAGCATATAGAACGAGCCATGGGCAAAATTGATCACCCGCATGACCCCGAAGACCAGCGACAGCCCCGAGGCAATCAAAAACAAATACATCGCGGTGGTCAGCCCGCCCATGAACTGGCTGAATAAAAACGATGGCGCCACCGCGTTTGCCTTCTCTGGAAAGGGCTGCCGGTGCCGGGTCGGTCGCCGGCCCGAGGTCAGCGTTCAGACCGTGGTCAGTTGGTGACCGGGAAGGATTTTGGCAGGACTTCGGGGTTCTTCATGACGGCAAACGGATAGGCGGCTTCCCTGACCATGACGCCCCAATATTCGGGGGCGAAGGTCTCGTGCGATTTGACGCTGAATGTCCGCTCCCCGACCGGCGTGTCAAAGCTCATCCCGAGCAACGCCTTGGCGACCGCGGCGCTGTCGGCGCTGCCGGCCTTCTTGATGCCGTCGGCGAGGGCGTAGATCGATTGATAGCCGACGATCGACCAGCCCGAGGCGTATTTCGCCTTGGTGAATTTTTTGAGGTCCTCGATGAATTTCTTGTGGGCCGCGGGCTCGTCGGCGCCGCCCCAAATCACCGGGTCGTAGCTGTCGGAGATGATGCCATAGGGATAATCGGCGCCCAGCGCCTGCGCCTCGTCGGTGGTGCCGACCTCGGCGGGATCGATCATCCGGTTGTCGATCGCCTTGAAATAGCCGAGCGGCTTGGCCTCCTTGGTGAAGGTGATAAAGTCGCCGGCAAAGAGCGAACAATAAATGGCGTCCGGTTTCTTGCCCATTTGCGCGGTGATGAACGGGGTGAAATCGGCTTCGCCGAGCTTCGGCCATTGCTGGTCGACGATCGTGATGTCGGGCCGGAGCTTTTTCAGGTTGGCGCTGAAAGCGGCAATCGAATCGCGGCCATAGGCGTAGTCGGGCGCAATCGTCGCCACGGTTTTGACGTCCTTCCACCGCGCCATCAACGTGGCGCCCGCCAACCCTTCGACATCAGTGTTTGACGAGACCCGGAAAATATAGGGATGGATGTGCTGCGGATCGGTCAGGATCGTGGCTTTCGAGGTCGGGGCGATAAACACGATCTTGTTTTCTTTGGCCACGGTCGAAACCGCCGGCGCTTCGGCCGAGGTCAGCGTGCCGACCAGAAAATCAACCCCGTCCTTGATGATCAATTCGCGCGAGACGCGCACCGCCTCGTCGGCGCTCGCCTTGCTGTCGCGCGGCAGCAATTCCAGCTGGCGGCCGAGCACCCCGCCTTGGGCATTGATCTCGGCGACGGCCAATTGGGCGCCCTGGAGCACCGGCGTGCCGTAAACCGCGGTCGGTCCGGAGAGCGGTATCGGAAAGCCGATCTTGATCGGCTCGGCGGCGCCCGCGCTCAACGGCAACAACGCCGCCACCGCACCGGCGGCCGCAAGAAGACGCGTCGCAAACATCGAGAAGGTTCCTCCCTGAAACGCGAAGATCTTTTTTTCGCGTGCGTTATGGGTCGCGCCGCGGGACACTGTCAAGAACCGTGGGTGACGCAGCCCAGCGCTGCCGCCAGCTCGCCACGCCATGAAGCGGCGCTGCGGCGACCAGCGCCCGCATCACCGCGCGCGCCAGACAATCGGCCGCGGCATTGCCCAGCCGCAGCAGGGCCGCCGGGTCCACCGCCGGCCCCTGCCCGGTTGCCAGCGCAAACACGCAGTCGCCGTCGAACGGCGTGTGGACCGGCCGGATCGCCCGCGCCAACCCGTCTTGCGCCATCACCGCCAGCCGCCGGCACCCGCCCCGATCGAGCGCGGCATCGGTCGCGACCACCGCGATTGTCGTCGCCGCGCCGGCCGCGGCGGCTCGGGTTTGCGACAAATCGTCGAGATCGACCGGTGTGGGCGGTGCCGGCGGCTGCGGGTCGATATCGCCGGCAAGCGCCAGCTCGGCCGCCCAAAACCGCCCGCAATCGGGCCGCACTGTCGACCCCCAGCAATTGACCGCGACCAGCGCCCCGACCGTGGCGCCGTCGGCGAGCCGCAGCGAGGCGCTGCCGATCCCGCCCTTGAGCGCCCCGGCGCGCGCCCCGAGCCCGGCCCCGGCATTGCCGAGCGTGAAATCCGTCTTTGCCGCCTGCGCCGCACGCCGTCCCAATTCCCGATAAGGCGCGGCACCGGCGTGGCTGTCGCGGCCGGGAAAGCCGAGATCGAACAGGATCGCGGCCGGCACGATCGGCACCCGAATGGCCGGCCCGCCGCTTGGCGTACCCACGGCAAACCCGCGTCCCGCGGCCGCGAGCCACTCCATGACCCCGCCGGCGGCGTCGAGGCCGAATGCCGACCCACCCGACAGCACGACCGCGTCGATCCGCTCGACCAGCGTGTCGGCGGCGAGCAAATCCGTCTCCCGCGTCCCCGGGGCGCCGCCGCGCACATCGACCGCGGCCGTGGCCGGGGCTTCGGCCAGCACCACCGTGGTGCCGGTGACGCGCGCCTGGTCTTCGGCCTGGCCGACCAGGATCCCGCCGACATCGGTGATCGCATTGCGCAAACCCGGTGTTGCCATCGGCTGAACCCTCCCGCGGTTTGGCGTATATCATCGCCGGCCGGTTCCTCAAGCGCGCATGCGGGGCCATCCATGGAGCGAACACCGATCCCCGGTTTCCGACCGCAACTTCACCGCGCCGGCCACAGCCGCGACCGCGACCCGATCCGCCCATGTTCCGCAAGATCCTGATCGCCAATCGCGGCGAGATCGCCTGCCGCATCATCCGCACCGCGCATCGCCTGGGATTGGCCGCCGTTGCGGTCTATTCCGATGCCGACCGCGCCGCCGCTCACGTCGCGCTGGCCGACGAGGCCTGGCCGATCGGGCCGCCGCCGGCGCGCGAAAGCTATCTCGACATCGACGCAATCATCGCCGCAGCCCGGGCGAGCGGTGCCGAGGCGGTGCATCCGGGCTACGGCTTTTTGTCGGAAAACGCGGCGTTTGCCGAGGCCTGCGCGCAGGCCGGGCTCGTCTTTATCGGGCCGCCGCCGGCCGCGATCCGCGCGATGGGCTCGAAATCGGCGGCCAAGGCGCTGATGCTCGCGGCCGGGGTGCCGGTGGTTCCGGGCTATCACGGCGACGACCAGGACCCCGACCGCCTCGCCGCGGAAGCGCACCGCCTCGGCTTTCCGGTGTTGATCAAGGCGGTCGCCGGCGGCGGCGGCCGCGGCATGCGCATCGTCGCCGACGCCCAAGAATTTGGCGCCGCCCTTGCCGCCGCCCGGCGCGAGGCCGAGGGCGCCTTTGCCGATCAGCACATGCTGATCGAGAAATACATCGAACCGGCGCGCCATGTCGAAATCCAGGTTTTTGCCGACCGGCAGGGCCACGCGATCGATCTGTTCGACCGCGATTGCTCGATCCAGCGCCGCCACCAGAAGGTCATCGAAGAGGCGCCGGCGCCCGGGCTGGGCGCGGAATTGCGCCGGAGCATGGCCGCGGCCGCGGTCGCCGCCGCGCGCGCCGTCGGTTATGTCGGCGCCGGCACGGTCGAGTTCATCGTCCCGCCCGGGGCCGCCGACGCCTTCTTTTTCATCGAAATGAACACCCGGCTCCAGGTCGAACACCCGGTCACCGAAGCGATAACCGGTCTTGACCTCGTCGAATGGCAGTTGCGGGTCGCCGCCGGCGAAGAGCTGCCGCTCGCCCGCAAGGAGCTCCGCCGCCGCGGCCATGCGATCGAGGCGCGGCTTTACGCCGAGGATCCCGAGCGCGAATTCCTGCCGCAATCGGGCCGGCTGCGGCGGCTGCGGCTGCCGCCCGCCGAACTCGCGCGCGTCGACAGCGGGGTACGCGAGGGCGACACGATCAGCCCCTATTACGACCCGATGATCGCCAAGATCGTCGTCTGGGGCGAAGACCGGGCGGCGGCGGTTGGCCGCTTGCGCCGGGCGCTCGCGGCGACCGCGGTTCTGGGTCCGGCCACCAATCTGGGCTTTCTGGCGCGGGTGGCGGCGCATCCGGCTTTTGCCGAAGGCGCGATCGACACCGGTTTTATCGAGCGGCACCGGGCGGCGCTGTTGGCGCGCCCGAGCGAAGTTCCCGCGGCGGCGATCGCCGCCGCGGCGTTGCACCGGCTCGCAGCCCGCGCCAGCGCCGCGCGCGCGGCGCAAACCGCTGCCGACCGGTTCAGCCCATGGGCCGAAAACAGCGGCTGGCGTCTTGGTGAGCCCGCCGCTCAGGAGCTCGTGTTGAGTGCTGCGGGGCGGTCCTATCGGCTTGCAGCCCGACGCTGCGGGCCGGGATGGCAGCTCGAAGGGGTGCGGGGCATGTTTGCGGCGGCGCTGACCCTCGCCGATGACGGGGCTTGCCGCGTCACGATCGACGGCGTCGGCCGCTCGCTGGTCGTGCTTGATGAGGGCGATGCGCTCGCCGTGTCGCTCGATGGCGAGACCTGGGTCATGCACGAGATCGATGCGCTGGCCCCGCCCGCCGGCGAAGAACTGGGCGGCGGCAAGCTGACCGCGCCGATGCCGGGCAAGGTCACCAGCGTGCTGGTCAGCCGTGGCAGCCGGGTTGCGCGCGGCGACCCGCTGATCGTGGTCGAGGCGATGAAGATGGAGCATACGATCCGCGCCCCGGTCGCCGGCATCGTCGCCGCCATCCGTTATGCGGCGGGCGATCTGGTCGAGGAGGGCGCCGAACTGGTCGCACTCGAACCGGCCGCACCGGCCGAACCTGGTTGAGGCGCGCCCTTGGCGTTGCACTTACTCAAGCTCGCGGTCGGCGTTGACAGCCTCGACCAGCTGCGCCGGGTGCGCGCGGCGCGCGCCGCCGAGCGCGGCGGCGAATGGGTATACACCCGCAACCGCCCGCGCCGCGCCAACGAAATCCTCGCCGGCGGCTCGATTTATTGGGTGATCCGCGGCCGCATCGCGGCCCGCCAGCGGGTCATCGGGTTTGCCGCCGACCGCGACGCCGGCGGTCGCCGCTTTTGTCGGATCATCGTCGATCGCGAGCTGGTGGCGACCCTGCCGCGCCCGTGCCGCGCCTTTCAGGGCTGGCGCTATCTGCCGCAAGAGGCGGCGCCGCCCGATCAGCTCGCCGCCGCCGGGACCGCGCTTCCCGCCCAGATGCTGGCGGAATTGCGCGCGCTGGGGCTCTTGTGAAGCGGGCGTGAAAGAAATGTTGCGGCGGGTATGGACAGCCGCAGCCCCCAATCCTATCTTGGCAAGGCTGCGCGACACCGACCGACCCCGGGAGATGCACCCCGCCCTTAGGTGGGGGGAGGTTGACAGGGGGTGGAGGGTGGGGTTATAAGCGCGGCCCCTTGGCGGGCGTGGCGACCGGGTGGCCGGGAGGCTGGTTGGGGTGGCTGCGGCCGCGGGTTTGCTGATTGAGATGGTGA